>OBVV01000001.1_pt1 | contig 470612 bp, 368 predicted proteins | sample 1476221 | NCBI WGS metagenome assembly OBVV01 (sample SAMEA2580029, study PRJEB22360) | human gut metagenome | biome: human gut; feature: human-associated habitat; material: faeces | place: Denmark | collected 2008/2010 | reverse complement strand
CGTCAGGCTGGTGAAACTGTACCAGTTACTGAGGTTATTGGTTATATTGGAGCAGAAGGTGAAGTTGTAGCTGACAAGGCAGCTAGCGCACCTGTTACTGAACCTGCGCCAAAAGTTGAAGAAGTTGCCGCTGTAGCAGAGCCTGTAGTAGCAGCGCAAACGCAAGCACCTATCGTTCAGGAAGGCGGCAAAGTACGTGCAACACCTAAGGCTCGAAAGATGGCGCGTGAGTTGGGGATTGACCTCGCTCAAGTTCCAGGAACTGGAGCAAAAGGTCGTGTTCATGCTGATGACGTTGAAAACTTTAAGGGTGCTCAACCTAAGGCGACTCCATTGGCACGTAAGATTGCAGCGGACCTTGGTATTGACTTAGCTAGCGTATCTGGAACAGGCTTTGGTGGTAAGATTACTAAGGAAGACATCCTTGCAATCAGTGCCCCAGCGCAAGTTAAGGAAGCGGCTGCTGCACCTGTGGTTGAAGCAAAACCTGAAAAAGTCTTGCCAGAAGGCGTGGAAGTTATCCCAATGTCTGCTATGCGTAAGGCAATTTCTAAGGGAATGACGCACTCATACTTGACTGCACCAACCTTTACTCTTAACTATGATGTTGATATGACTAACCTTATGGCTCTTCGTAAGCAAGTCCTTGACCCAATCATGAATAAGACGGGCATGAAGGTAACCTTCACTGATTTGATTGGTTTGGCAGTTGTGCGTACCCTTATGAAAGAGGAACACCGTTACCTCAACGCATCCTTGATTGACGATGCGCAAAATATCGAATTACACAAATTTGTTAATCTCGGTATTGCCGTTGGTCTCGATGATGGCTTGATTGTACCTGTCGTTCACGGTGCAGATAAGATGAGTTTGTCTGAGTTTGTTGTGGCCTCTAAGGATGTCATCAAGAAGGCTCAGGCTGGTAAATTGAAGGCTGCTGAAATGTCAGGTTCAACCTTCTCTATTACTAACTTGGGAATGTTTGGAACCAAATCATTTAACCCAATCATCAACCAACCAAACTCAGCTATCCTTGGTGTTTCAGCAACGATTCAAACTCCAGTTGTTGTTGATGGGGAAGTTGTCGTGCGTCCAATCATGGGTCTATGCTTGACAATTGACCACCGTATTGTAGATGGTATGAATGGTGCCAAATTCATGGTTGATTTGAAACATTTGATTGAAAATCCTATGGAATTGTTGATTTAAGAAAAAAATATCTGAAAACTGAAGTTTTAATAGAAAGGAGAGGGCGAACCAGAGGGTATAACTGAACCCGAGCGGAAAGCTTGGAAAATAGACCGTCTGTCTACGTCAGCAGGCTGACGTGTCAGATGCCTAATTTTCAGTCGCTTTCTGGTCGCTCTTGGTATCTTATAAATGGCTTTTGAGATTATTATGCCTAAGCTTGGTGTGGACATGCAGGAAGGCGAAATCATCGAGTGGAAAAAACAAGAGGGTGATGTGGTTAATGAGGGAGATATCCTTCTTGAAATCATGTCAGATAAAACGAACATGGAACTTGAAGCAGAAGATTCTGGTGTTCTTTTGAAGATTACGCGTCAGGCTGGTGAAACTGTACCAGTTACTGAGGTTATTGGTTATATTGGAGCAGAAGGTGAAGTTGTGGCTGATAAGGCAGCTAGCGCACCTGTTGCAGAAGCAACTGCTCAGTTGGAATCAGCTGGTCTTGAAGTTCCTAAAGCTCCTGCCCAAGCTGCTCCAGCAGCTGCTGCAGAAAAAGCACCGCTTGCTGACAATGAGTACGATATTATCGTTGTCGGTGGTGGTCCTGCTGGTTACTATTCTGCCATTCGTGGTGCACAACTTGGTGGTAAGGTTGCCATCGTTGAAAAATCTGAATTTGGTGGAACATGTTTGAATAAAGGATGTATCCCAACTAAGACCTACCTTAAAAATGCAGAAATCCTTGATGGACTTAAGATTGCAGCAGGTCGTGGTATCAACCTAGCATCAACAAACTACACTATCGATATGGATAAGACAGTTGACTTTAAGAACTCTGTCGTTAAGACCCTTACTGGTGGTGTTCAAGGTCTTTTGAAGGCTAACAAGGTCACTATTTTCAACGGTCTTGGTCAAGTTAACCCAGATAAGACAGTTACTATTGGTTCAGAAACAATCAAGGGACGCAATATCATCCTTGCGACTGGATCAAAAGTATCTCGTATCAATATTCCTGGTATTGAGTCACAACTTGTGATGACATCAGATGATATTCTTGACTTACGTGAATTGCCTAAATCACTTGCTGTTATGGGTGGTGGTGTCGTTGGTATCGAGCTTGGTCTTGTTTATGCCTCATACGGTGTAGAAGTGACTGTTGTTGAGATGGCTGACCGCATTATTCCTGCTATGGATAAGGAAGTATCTCTTGAACTTCAAAAAATCCTTGCTAAGAAGGGTATGAAGATCATGACATCTGTTGGGGTTTCTGAGATTGTAGAAGCTAACAACCAATTGACCCTTAAACTTAATAATGGTGAAGAAATTGTAGCGGATCGTGCCCTTCTTTCAATCGGTCGTGTCCCTCAATTGGATGGTCTTGAAAATCTTAACCTTGAACTTGACCGTGGTCGTATCAAAGTTAATGCTTATCAAGAAACATCAATCCCAGGAATCTACGCACCGGGTGATGTTAACGGAACTAAGATGCTTGCTCACGCTGCTTACCGTATGGGTGAAGTTGCAGCTGAAAATGCTATGCGTGGCAATGTCCGTAAGGCTCACCTTGACTACACACCAGCAGCTGTCTACACTCACCCAGAAGTAGCAATGTGTGGTCTTACTGAAGAAGATGCACGCGCTAAATACGGTGATGTTCTCGTTGGTAAATCAAGCTTTGCTGGTAACGGACGTGCCATTGCTTCAAATGAAGCTCAAGGTTTTGTTAAAGTCGTTGCAGATGCGAAGTACCATGAAATCCTTGGTGTTCACATTATCGGTCCAGCCGCAGCTGAATTGATTAACGAAGCGTCAACAATTATGGAAAATGAATTGACTGTAGATGAACTCTTGCAATCTATCCACGGTCACCCAACCTTCTCTGAAAACATGTATGAAGCCTTTGCTGACGTACTTGGAGAAGCTATCCATAACCCACCAAAACGTAAATAAAGCTGATAAAATTCTCGGACGGAAGTTCGGGGATTTTTTCTTTTATGTGACTTTAAGTCCGTTTCGCTCCGAAGGTGCGAAACAAATAAACCACCCGCTATGCGGGTGCGCATCGAAGGTTATACCGTCATAACAAAAACACTCCAAACGAGTTACAATATAGGTGTTCAAGCCAATTGTAAAACGAAAGGAGTTAAGACTATGGCGCAAAAAGCTCACAGTTTATCACATACAAAATGGATGTGTAAGTACCACATTGTATTTACACCTAAGTATAGACGAAAAATAATCTATAATCAATATAGGAGTAGTCTGGGAGAGATTTTTCATAGACTATGCCAATATAAAGGCGTTGAAATAATAGAAGGCCACTTAATGCCAGATCATGTCCATATGTTAGTAAGTATTCCACCACGAATGAGTGTAGCTAGTTTTATGGGATATTTAAAAGGTAAGAGTGCCTTAATGATGTTTGATAAACACGCCAATTTAAAATATAAATTCGGGAACAGACATTTTTGGGCAGAAGGATATTATGTAAGTACGGTAGGACTTAATGAAGCCACAATTAAGAAATATATCCAGGAACAAGAGAAGCATGATATCGCTTTGGACAAATTAAGCGTTAAAGAATATGAAAATCCCTTTAGGGATAATGGTAAGTAATGCGAATGCCTCTTTGAGAGGCTTGTGACGAGTCAAAAGCAATAAGGCTTGAACAAAGTGAAAGCTAGCGTCTTTAGGCGCTGGCTGGTATTATGGGCTTAAAGCCCTTGGTCAAACCACCCGTTAGACGGGTGGTTATGATTGTCACACATTTTCATCTTTAGCGATATCTTGCAAATTTCTTTGGATTTTTAGTGTTAAATACGAATAGGTAGTTAAAGGGTTTTCAAATAAGATATCTCGCAATTTTGTAGCGTATAGAATTTTATAATATTTCTGCCTTATTTAGAAAACTTTTAATAATGACCTTTCCATGAGAGTTTATCTATGGTAAAATGGTTAAAGTATTATAGAAATGCAAAAGGAAAGTTAAATGCGAACGAAAGATTTTATCTACTATGCTAGTGCGGCTGTTCTCTTGGCTGTGACAACTCAGGTTGCTCATGCAGATGAAGTGGCGACACAAACGCCTTCTGTTACTGAAGGAAATCAGTATCAACCTGCGACAGCAGCTGAGATTTTTGGTGGAGAAGCAGCCTTGCCTGCAACTCCTAGTTCAACTGTTTCAGCACCCGTAGCTACGAGTGAGCTGGCAAAACCTAGTGCTCCTGCGGTATCTATGTCACTTGCACCACAAAGTTCAGAGGCTGTAACAACTGCGGCATCAACTTCAGTAGCTAACTCTACTGTTGCTGTAGCGTCAACTTCAGTAACATCTTCAGTTGTTAGTTCAGAAAGTGCAACAGCTTCTACAAGTGCGACAAGTTCAGAAATGTCAAATAGCACTGTAGCAACACCTGCTAAATTAACGAATTCTACGGATGTTCCTTCGCCAATCCTTAAGGTGCAACCGAAGACTTTTATCGATGTCAGCAGCCATAATGGTGAAATCAGTGTAGATGACTATCGTGCTCTTGCACGCCAAGGTGTTGGTGGTGTCGTTGTCAAGTTGACTGAGGATACTTGGTACAACAACCCTAAGGCAGCGTCACAAGTTCGCAATGCTCAAATTGCCGGTCTTCAAGTATCAACCTATCATTTTTCTCGATACACAACTGAGGAAGAGGCACGCGCAGAGGCTCGTTTCTACATTCAAGCTGCACAAAACCTTAACCTTCCAAAGAGTACTGTTATGGTTAACGATTTCGAAGACTCTAAGATGCTTCCAAATATCAACCGTAACACTCAAGCGTGGGTTAACGAAATGCGTAAGCATGGATACAACAACTTGATGTTCTACACAAGTGCTAGCTGGTTGGATGAGAATAATCTAGGCTACCGTGGACCTGTCTCAACCTCTCAATTTGGTATCGAAAATTTCTGGGTCGCACAGTACCCATCATCAACTCTTACAGCAACGAGTGCCAAAAACATGCGCTATAATGCCAAAACTGGTGCATGGCAGTTTTCAGCTACGGCTAATCTCTTGCCAAGTAAACATGTCTTCGACCACAGCGTGGATTATACAGGACGTTTCACAGCTAATGCTAGTGCTGAGGTTGATGCAACTCAAGGCAATTTGAGTGGAACCATTTCTATTGTCAACAATAATCCAACTGTTGGTAGCTTTGATGTAGTCATCTCTAATGTCAAAGCACCAAATGGTGTTGAAACAGTCTCTGTTCCAATTTGGTCAGAAATTAATGGTCAAGATGACATTATCTGGTATACGGCTAACCGTCAAAATAATGGAACTTATACAGTAAACGTTAAGGCTTCAGCGCATAAAAACTCGACAGGGCTTTATAATATTCACCTTTATTATGTTCAAAAAGATGGTCAATTGACGGGTGTTGGTGGAACAACTACGCAAGTCTTTATTGGTAAGACACCTGAGCAGTTGAAACCTAAAGCAAGTTTTGCTATTGAAAACAATAATGCCAAGGCTGGAACTTTTGACGCCGTTATCACTAATATCTCAGCACCACTAGGTGTTAAAGAAGTTTTGGTGCCATCTTGGAGTCTTGAAAATGGTCAAGACGACCTTATTTGGCATAAGGCGACTAAGCAAACTGATGGCAGCTATCGTGTAACCATTAAGGCAAGTGAGCATAAGGGCACTAAAGGAAATTACCGTGCCGATGCTTATATCGTGGATAACTCTAACAATCGCCATTATATTGCTGAAAAAGTAGTGGCTGTTGATTATGCTCGACCAAGTGGTGTCCTTACGATTGAAAACAACAATACTGCAGCAGGTACTTTTGATGCAGTTGTTCGTAACCTTGTTGCTCCTACAGGTTTGAAAGAAGTTCTTGTTCCTTCATGGAGTTTAGCTGGTGGTCAAGACGACCTTATCTGGCATAAGGCAACTCGTCAAGCCGATGGTTCTTACCGAGTGACTATCAAAGCAACGGATCATAAGAATTCAACTGGTAAGTACCGTGCCGATGCCTACCTTGTAGATGACTCTAACAAACGTTTCTACCTTACTGAAAAAGTAGTAGAAGTTACTCAAACTCGTCCTAGTGCAAGCCTCTTTATTGAAAATAATAATGCTGATTTAGGTACTTTTGACGCTGTTATCCGCAATATCGTAGCACCAAATGGGGTTAAGGAAGTTTTAGTTCCTTCATGGAGTCTCGTTAATGGACAAGATGATCTCGTTTGGCACAAGGCTAGTCGCCAATCTGATGGTAGTTATCGTGTAACAATCAAGTCTAGTGAGCATAAGAATTCACTAGGAAATTACCGTGCTGACGTTTACATCGTAGATAATGCCAACCAACGTCATTATGTCACTGAAACCATTGTAGATGTAAAACATAATAAACCAGTAGGTACCATTTCAGTAGTTAATAACAATAAAGATACTGGTACTTTTGATGTCATTATCAGTGATGTTTATAGTCCTAAGGGTGTTCGTACTGTTCAAGTACCTATTTGGTCTGAAAAAGACGGACAAGATGATATTCGCTGGTATGAAGCCACACGTCAAGCTAATGGCACTTATGCGGTAAATGTTCAAGCTACTAACCACAAAAATTCAACAGGCTTGTACAATATTCATTTGTACTACATTTTAAATGATGGGTCACAAGTTGGTGTTGGTGGCACAACGACAACTCTTGAGTTTCGTAATGCTAAGACTAAAACGCAAACCTATATCACTAATGTTAATTCAGAAGCAGGTAGTTTTACAGTTGTTGTTGATCAAGCGCCACAAGGACGTCAGATTAAGAATATTCGTGTAGCTGTATGGTCAGAAAGCAACCAAGGCAACCTTTCTTGGTACAATACAGCACCTACTGGAACACATACTGAAATCAATGTATCGACTGTTAATCATAAGAATCTAATTGGTAACTATACGACTCACGTTTATGTGGACTATTTAGACAATACTGTAGATGGATTTAACCTTGGTGAGACAGCTCTTGCTCCACGTAATCGTCGTGTTGAGCCTCAGACAACTTATTATTCTCAACGTGACCCTCGTTGGGCTTCTAAGTGGTATGGTGTCAGCAATATGGACCAGTCAGGCTGTGTTCCAACCTCACTTGCCATGACCTTTACAGATATTTTGGGAACTGTCATTGCACCAACGACAGTTGCGGATTATTTATACTACAATACAAATTCATTCAATAAAACATCAGTTGCTGGTACAGATGCGGATGGTATTGTATTAGCAAGTAAAAATTGGGGTCTGAAGAGCAACGTACTTTCAAGTATTGCTAACATTGCCTCAGCTTTGATGTCAGGGCAACACGTTTTGGCGGCAGTAGGAGCAAGTCAATTTATCAATTATCCTTACACGCATGAAATCGTACTTCATGGCTATGATAATGGTAAAACATATGTTCGTGATCCATTTAACGCCAATAACAATGGATGGTATTCATTGGATTACATTCATGGTGTTCAAAGTAGAGATGCAATGGATACTAAGCTTGGTGCACCATTCTTCTCTGTCTTTGCTTAATCTATCAATCAAAGGTCTTTAGAAGGAAACTTCTAAGGGCTTTTTAGTGTTGATTTTTGATAGTTATGTTGTTATTTACCTATTTTCAGAATATTATATAAAGGATTGAAATCTTATATTTATAGGTTTTTACGTTATTATTTTGGGTTGTGTTAGTACTATTAGCATAGAAATTACTTAAATTTTTATCATTTTTGTAGTTTTTTTAGAGAATTATCACTTTTCCTCTATTCGTAAGATATTTTCTATGGTAAAATGGGTGACGTATTAAAAAGTGTCAAAGGGAAGTTAAATGCGAACAAAAGATTTTATCTACTATGCCAGTGCAGCTGTCCTCATGGCGGTGACCACTCAGGTGGCCAGTGCGGATGAGGTAGCCACTCAAATGCCTACAGTTACTGAAGGGAACCAATATCAACCTGCGACTGCAGCAGATATTTTTGGTGATGGAGCAGTTCTTGCGCAAGAGTCACCAGCAGCAAGACCAAGTTTAACTGTTGCGGAAACATCGACAGCCACAAGTGAAGTAACAAACTCAAGTGCTCCACAAGTCAGCCAAGCAAGCTCAACAACGATTGTAGCATCTGAATCAAGAGTCGTTGCCTCTGAATCTGTAGTTCAGGCGAACACACTAGCGAGTTCAGAAAATGCTTCGGTATCGACTGCTTCTGAGGTTTCAAGCAATAACGTGGCTGAACCTGCTAAGTTGACTCATGCCTCAGGTTCATCTTATGATACTGATGTTCTAAAACCTAAGGCTAGCTTATCAATTGAGAATAACAACAAGGTAACTGGTACCTTTGATGCGGTTATCCGCAATATTGTTGCACCATTGGGTGTTAAAGAGGTTCTTATCCCATCTTGGAGTCTAGCTAATGGTCAAGATGATTTGATTTGGCATAAGGCAGCTAAGCAAATGGACGGCTCTTATCGTGTAACGATTAAGGCGGTTGATCACAAGGGGGAAGCCGGCAATTACCGTGCAGATGCCTATGTTGTTGACCGAACAAATAAGAGACATTATATTTCTGAGAAAGTAGTCTCTGTAACTTACTCTCGTCCAAGCGCAACCCTAACTATTGAAAATAATAATGCAACTACAGGCACTTTTGATGCTGTGGTGAAAAACATCATAGCTCCTACAGGTGTGAAAGAAATCTTAGTTCCGTCATGGAGTCTAGTTGGTGGTCAAGATGATTTGATTTGGCATAAGGCTACGAAACAAGCGGATGGTTCTTACCGTGCTACCATTAAGGCAAGTGACCACAAAAATTCAACCGGTAAATACCGTGCCGATGCTTATATTGTAGATAATTTTAACAAGCGTTTCTACTTGACTGAAAAAGTGGTGGAAGTTAGCCAATCTCGTCCAAGTGCCAGCCTAACGATTGAAAATAACAATGCTACGACAGGAACTTTTGACGCGGTGGTTCGCAATATTGTTGCACCTAATGGTCTTAAAGAAATCCTGGTACCGTCATGGAGTCTTGTTAATGGCCAGGATGATTTGGTTTGGCATAAGGCAAGTAAGCAAGCAGATGGCAGCTATCGTGTGACGATTAAGGCTTCAGAACACAAACATTCAACTGGGGAATACAGAGCGGATGCTTATCTCATAGATAATACTGGTAACCGCCAGTATTTGACTGAGACTGTGGTTGAGGTCAATGAAACTAAGCCAAGTGGTAGTATTTCTATCTTAAATAACAATGGTGCTGGAACTTTTGATGTGGTCATCAGCGATGTCTATAGCCCTAAAGGTGTGCGTACGGTTCAGGTACCTATCTGGTCTGAGACTGATGGTCAAGATGATATTCGTTGGTATGAAGCCACACGTCAAACAGATGGCAATTACAAGGTTACTGTTCAAGTAGCCAACCACAAAAACGTAACTGGCCTTTACAATGTTCATCTTTACTTTATCCAAAATGATGGCTCACGAATCGGTGTAGGGGGAACACAAACAAAAGTTACTTTGTCAGAACCTAAAGCCGACCTTGCCATCACTGGTCTCAACAATGCTACTGGTAGCTATGATTTTGTCATTTCAAATTTGGTTGCGCCACGTGGCTTCAAAGAAGTCTTGGTTCCAACCTGGTCAGAAAAGAACGGTCAAGATGATATCATCTGGTACAAGGCAGCCAAGCAAGCCAATGGAGATTATAAGGTAACCGTTCGTTCAAGCAACCATAAAGGTGATAGCGGCCTTTATAATTCTCATGTCTATTTGGTTGACAATGATGGTAAATTCATTGGCCTAGGTGGCAAACAAGTGACACTTGATATCACTAAAACTCAAGGAACCTTAACTATCGCCAATAATGATAAAAATCGTGGAACTTTTGACGTTCTTATCACCAATCTGACGAATCCAAGCGGTATTTCAGGTGTGGTTATCCCAGTCTGGTCTGAGCAAAATGGTCAGGATGATCTTGTTTGGCATAATGCCACAAAACAGGATGATGGCTCCTACAAGGTGACTATTTCAGCTAGTCAGCACAAGTGGAATTCAGGCAAGTATATCGTTCATGGGTATATTGTTGATGCTTCAGGTAAAAATATCGGTTTTGGGGCAACTTCCGCTGATGTGGTGGCACCTAAGAAAATCGGTTCGGCCTCAAGAGGAAACTACGATGTTTTGAATAAGATTGTCTATCTAGATGCTGGTCATGGTGGCTATGATCCAGGTGCTTCTTACTTTGGTATTTCTGAAAAGAGCTTGACTTTGGCCATTCAAAGCCGTGTGAAAGCTAAACTAGAATCAGAAGGTTATCAAGTCGTGACCACACGTACCAGCGATACCTATGTTGATTTGACGGACCGCTCTCGTGCAGCCAATGCCTCTGAATCAGATATCTTCGTAAGTATCCACATCAATGCTTCAGGAAGTTCAGCATCACAGGGAATCGAAACTTATTATTACCAGCCTTATGCAGAATACCCATCACGCATTAATGCGACCTACCATGCTAATCCGACTCGTTTGAGTATGAGCGATACCCTGGCAAATGCTATTCAGTCTAGCCTTATTAACGCAACTGGCGCTCAGAATCAGGGCGTGAAACGTCAAACCTTTGCAGTCTTGCGTGAAACGACAGCACCAGCAGTTCTCCTTGAACTTGGCTTCTTGTCAAATCCTCAAGAAGCCGCTCGCTTGAATACCTCTGCTTATCAAGAGACTTTAGCTAACGCAATTGTGGCAGGGATTAAGCGTTACTATTCTATTTATAACTAATAGATTGAGAGAATTTTATAGTTCTCTCTTTTTTATTTTAAAGGAGCGAAAACGCTTGCATAAATGAAAGCTAAATGGTATATTAAAAAACATGAAAACGTTAACAAAAGGAGTTTCTATGAAAAGAAATACTCAAGCTAATGATGGAAAAATCCTTCGTTATAGCCTTCGCAAGTACAAGTTAGGTTTGGCTTCTGTAACCATTGGAGCTATTTTTTTGAGCTTTTCTGCTGTTCAAGTCGTCAAGGCAGATGAAGCAGTATCAACGACCGAATCAAGCACACAGGTAGAACCAGCTGATTCTAGTCTTACTACCAGTGGACTAGTAACTGAAACGCCAGCAGCTCCTGTAACAGCTGAGAATAATTCAGTTTCCAAGGAAAATGAGCCAGTTTCTCTTTCAGAAGAAAACACTAGCCGTACTGAGCCTACCAAGCTAACTGAAACTAGCGAAAACACGCCAAAAACAGTAAGTACTAATAATAGTCAAGCTCTCACTAATGCATCTGAGGAACCTATTGCTGAGGGGACTATTCGCTTGCATTTCCAAGAGTTGCCAAGTCAGGATAAGGCATCACTTGGGCTTTGGACTTGGGATGATGTAGAGACGCCATCATCTCAGAAAGGTGCTTGGCCAACAGGAGCAACCTCATTTGCAGAAGCCAAACAGGATAATTATGGTGTTTACTTGGATGTGAAGCTGTCTTCAACACCTAAAAAGCTTAGTTTCTTGATTAATAATGCCGCTGGAACGAACCTTTCAGGGGATAAAGCAGTAGAAATTCTTAGCCCTCAAATGAATGAGGCTTGGATTGACAAGGATTTTCAAGTTTACAGTTACCAACCTATCCCTCAAGATCACGTTCGTATCAATTATTTCCGTACGGATGGCGACTATAGTAATAAGTCTGTATGGTATTGGGGAGATGTAAAGGATGCCCCAAGTAATTGGCCTGATGGTGTCAATTTCCAACCAAATGGTAAGTATGGTGCCTATTTAGACATTCCGCTAACAGAGGTTGCTAAATCTATCGGATTTTTACTCTTAGATGAGAGCAAAACAGGAGATGATGTGAAAATTCAACCAAATGATTATAAATTTAGTGACTTGAAAAAAACTCGTCAGCTTTTCGTACGAGATACTGATACGACAGTCTACACCAACCCTTACTTTGTCAAGGATGTGCGTTTGACTGGGGCTCAGCAACTTAGTCCAAGCCAAATTGAACTCAGCTTCACCAACTTAGACGAGGTCTCATCTGAAGACATTCTCAAAGACCTAAAGGTGACAGACAAGGATGGTAACAGTGCAACTCTTAAACAGCTTGACTTGGATGCTAAACTCAAAAAAGCTACATTAACAGGTGATTTTGCTGCGGAAAATCTGCCTTACAAGGTCACTTTGGGCAATGATAGTTTTAAAACGTCTGAGAGTTGGCAATTGAAGGATGCGCTCTACAGTTACGATGGTGAATTGGGTGCCCGTCTTCAAGAGAATGGTACTAAGGCACATGTGACACTTTGGTCACCAAGTGCAGATCAAGTAGATATCATTGTCTATGATAAGAATAATCAAGACATGGTTCTTGCTGAACATGCCCTAAGCAAAGGACCTCGAGGTACTTGGCAAGCTGACTTGCTTGCGACTGATCTTGGTTTGGAAAACTTAACAGGTTATTTCTATCAATATCGCATTAAACGTGGTGATCAGTTTGTAATCGTTTTGGATCCTTATGCTAAGTCTTTGGCTGCTTGGAATAGTGACGATGCCAGCAAGGGACCTGAACACAAGATTGCCAAGGCTGCCTTTGTAGATCCTGCTAATTATGGACCAAAAGATCTTGACTACGCTAAGATTCCAAACTTTAAATCTCGAGAAGATGCCATCATTTATGAGGCTCATGTACGAGATTTCACCTCTGATAAGGCTATCTCAGCTGAATTGAAACACCAGTTTGGGACTTTTGCAGCCTTTGCAGAGCGTTTGGATTATCTTAAAGATCTCGGTGTTACCCATATTCAGCTTTTACCAGTATTAAGCTACTATTTTGTCAATGAAATGCAAAATGGGAAGCGTTTGGATGCCTATGCATCAAGTGATAGTAACTACAACTGGGGCTATGATCCACAAAACTATTTCGCTTTGACTGGCATGTATTCTGAAAATCCAAGTGATCCAGCTAAACGTATCGAAGAATTCAAGAATTTAGTTGCTGCTATTCATGCCCACGGTATGGGCGTTATCTTGGATGTGGTCTATAATCATACAGCGAAGACAGCTATTTTTGAAGACATTGAGCCAAATTATTATCACTTTATGGATGCTGATGGTACTCCTCGTTCGAGTTTTGGAGGGGGGCGTCTAGGCACGACTCACTATATGAGTCGTCGTGTCTTGGTTGATTCGATTGCTTATCTTACTAAGGAATACAAGGTGGATGGTTTCCGTTTTGATATGATGGGTGACCATGATGCTGAAAGTATCGAGCAAGCTTACCATGCTGCACGTGCCCTTAATCCAAACCTTATTATGCTTGGTGAGGGCTGGGTGACTTATACTGGCGATGAAAATAGCCCTGTTCAGCCTGCCGATCAGTCTTGGATGAAAGACACAGATACCGTAGCTGTATTTTCAGACGATATTCGAAACACCCTCAAATCAGGTTATCCAAACGAGGGGACACCTGCCTTTATCACAGGTGGCAAACGTGATATTAATAAGGTCTTTGACAATATCAAGGCACAGCCAACTAACTTCGAGGCTGATTCTCCAGGTGATGTGATTCAATATATTGCTGCTCACGATAATTTGACCCTTTTTGATATCATCGCCCAATCAATCAAGAAGGATCCAAGCAAGCCTGAGAATAATGCTGAAATTCATCGTCGCTTGCGTCTAGGAAACCTCATGGTCTTGACTGCTCAGGGAACACCATTTATTCACTCTGGTCAGGAATACGGCCGCACCAAACAGTTCCGTGATCCTGCCTACCGTTATCCTGTGTCTGAGGACAAGGTGCCGAATAAGTCACATCTTTTAGTGGATGAAAAGGGCAATCCATTTGACTATCCTTACTTTATCCATGATTCTTATGATTCTAGTGATGCCGTCAATCATTTTGACTGGACTAAAGCAACTGATAGTCAGGCATTCCCAGAAAATACGAAAACACGTGCCTTTACCAAAGGGTTAATTGCCTTACGTAAGTCGACAGATGCCTTCAATTTCAAATCGAAAGCGGATGTGGATGCTCGTGTGACGCTATTGACAGTTCCTGGTCAGGACAATGTCGCTCAAGAAGATTTGGTATTGGGATACCAAACTGTTGCTTCGAATGGAGACCGTTACCTTGTCTATGTCAATGCTGATAGCAAGGCTCGTCAGTTTGATTTGAGCAAGATTACAAATGGCCTATCCTATCAGGTTTTGGCAGATGGCAGTCAAGTTAATTTATCCGGAATTAGTGAGTTATCAGGTGTTGCAATCAACAATCATATCTTGACCTTGGATCCACTAACAGCGACTATTATTCGTTTGACCAATGCTCAGACACCAACTGACCAAGTAGCTAAGCCTTCAGAAAGGACCGAGTCATTTGGTGGAAAAGAGACTGAGGTAACTAAAACAAGTGCCAAGACCTCAAGTCAAGAGAATCTTGTCGGAGATGCTGAACTTGTTAATCGTGACAATGGTCAGGCTAAGACTGAAGCTAGTCGTCAGACTGATAAACAACTGCCATCCACTGGTGAAAAGACAAATCGTGGACTCTTTTTAGCAGGTCTGCTAAGCATTCTTAGCCTAGGATTCCTTAGAAAACGACGGATGAAATAAATAAGTGACAACAGGTTATTTCCTGTTGTTTTCTTATTTAGAATCATTCTTATCTGCTCTTTAGAATAGTTCTTAAATAGCCTAAAACCGTTGACAGTGCTGGTTTCTTCTGTTAGTTTAGATATGTTCTCTTACATACGAGAGATCATTATTGACTTATCATCGTTCGTTCTTTATTAATGTTAAAACGACGATTCACATATATAACGACAAATGTCGAACACTATCTTGAAAATAGGAGACATTCATGAAAAAACTTAGCAAACTTGGTGTTGTTCTTTTGGCATCAGGACTTTTATTGACGGCTTGTGCCAAATCTGGTAATTCAAGTCATTCAAGTTCAACTAGCTCAAAACTCACAGCCAGTGAGCAAAAGCAATTGAAGCAGGCCACAAGTGATTATAAGACTTTCGTAGAAGGCGAAATTGATCAGCTTTTGAAAGATACTGAAGGATTCAGTGAAACCCTCAAGTCAGGAAATCTTGAAGAAGCTAAGAAACAATACCCATTGATTCGTATGGCTTACGAGCGTTCAGAACCGATTGCAGAAAGCTTTGGTGAGTCTGACGTGAAAATCGACTACCGTTTGGTTGATTACATGGACGAAAATAAATCAGAAGACGGTTGGTCAGGGTTCCACCGTATCGAATGTATCATGTGGCAAGATAACACGACAGAGGGTACGGCTGCCTATGTAGATCAATTGGTTAACGATATTAAGGAACTCAAAGCTAAAATTGCAACTGTTAAAGTTACTCCAGATATCATGCTGACGGGTGCTGTTGACCTTTTGAACGAAGTAGCCACTCAAAAGATTACAGGTGAAGAAGAGGTCTTCTCACACACTGATCTTTACGACTTCCGTGCCAATATTGAAGGGGCAGAAAAAATCTTTGAACTTTTCAAGCCGTTGATCCAAAAGAAAGATGCTAAACTTGTTAAGACTCTGGAAACTGAATTCAAGAATGTGAATGGTCTTTTGGACAAACACATGACTGATGAGAAAAACTATAAGTCTTATACAGATTTGAGTGAGGCAGATACTAAGGAATTGGCCGAAGCTGTAACTAAACTTGGTGAACCATTATCACAAATGGGTGTTATCCTAGATGGGAAATAAGAAAAATGACTGACGAAAAATTTTTAGATCAAAAAATGGACCGTCGTGAATTTCTTAAAAAAGCAGGTATTGGAGGGGCTGGGCTTGCGCTTGGTCTTTCTGGTGGATCTGCTTTTTTCGCTAATCAGGATAGTTCAAGTAAAAAGGCTTATGATGGTGATGAAGATATTAGCTTCTTTGGCAAGCACCAGGCTGGGATTACGACTCCTATGCAGAAGGCTTGCTACTTGGTGGTGCTAGATCTTCATACAACCGATAAAAAAGAAGTCATCCAGCTTTTTAAAGACTGGACCGATTATAGTAGTAAATTGGTTGAAGGAGAGTTAGTCAAAAAAGACGGTTCTAATGCCCTCTTGCCTCCTACGGATACAGGCGAAACGGTGGGACTCAATCCCTATCGCCTGAGTCTGACTTTTGGAGTTTCGGCTGATTTTCTTAAAAAACTTGGTTTAGAATCCAAACGTCCTAAGCTCTTCCGTGATTTGCCTCCATTTCCTAAGGAGCAGTTGCAGGACAAGTATACGGGTGGTGATATCGTGATTCAAGCCTGTGCGGACGATGAACAAGTAGCTTTCCACGCTGTCCGCAATCTGATTCGTAAAGGTCGTAATAAAATTACCATGAAGTGGAGCAAATCAGGATTTGCTGCAATTGGAGACCGCAAGGAAACGCCTCGAAATCTCTTTGGCTTCAAGGATGGTACTGCTAATGTTACGACGGAAAAGGAATTCGACAAGGTTGTCTGGGTTGATAGTAAAGATTGGATGAAGGGTGGTTCTTATATGGCTCTTCGTCTGGTACAGATGCACCTTGAAACTTGGGATCGTACCAACTTGCAGGAACAGGAAAACACCTTTGGTCGTTACAAGGAATCAGGCGCACCTTTTGGAAAGAAAGATGAGTTTGATGAAGTAGATTTATCTAAACTTCCTGTAGATTCGCATGTCCGTTTGGCTAAAGAAGTAGACCTTCCTATCTTACGTCGTTCATATTCTTATTCAGATGGCATTGATGAGAGAACTGGCCAGTTTGATTCAGGTTTGATTTTCATTGCCTACCAGAAGGATCCAGACCGTTTTGTTAAAATTCAGACTAATCTTGGTGCTGTAGACAAGATGAACGAGTACATCACCCATATCGGAAGTGGGCTCTTTGCTTGCTTTGCTGGCGTGGAGAAAGGAGGCTACCTTGGTCAAGCACTCTTTGAATAAACTCCTCGTTTTACTTGGGCTTTTAGCCTTATTCTGGACCTATCCAGTAGCTGCTGAATCATATAGTGACCTCTATATCAAAATTACAGATGCCACAACAGCTGTTCAAAATAAAGATCAAACAAAAGCTAAGGAATTGGTTGCTGAGATTAAGACTGATTTCGAAACAAAAGAAAATCACGATTCCAAGGCTGGTAAAAAAGTTAGCAAGGCTCTTGATATTAAAGGTGACGTGACAGAAGAGGACCTAACCTCCATTTCGTCAGCCCTTCTTAAATTTGAGAAAGAGCAAAATCCTGTTGATTTAGATGCCGAAAAGGAAAAACTTGAAACACGCTTAGAGCCTTATTTCAAAAACTTACAGGATGCCATTACGGCCAAAGACCTGACTGCAACACGCAAAACTTACAGTGAATTAAATAATGCTTGGACGCGAAATGAAGCTGTTGTCCGTGACCACAGTACTGCCTACTACGGCAAGATTGAGACGGCCATTTCACTTTTGCGAAGTAGCATTGAGACGGAGCCTACTGATTTCACCAGCATCCAGTCATCTTATGATGATCTCAAGGGTGGGATTGATGACTTTATCAAGGGTGTCCCTCTTGATAGCACAAGCTCAAGTTTAACCCTAAAAGATGGTATTAAGCTCTTGGAAAAGGCTCTAGGTCAATTCCAAGCAGGTGATGACAAAACGGCTGCGGCAACTATGAAGAAGTTCATCACTATCTGGCCAACCATTGAAGGCGATGTAAGCACAACTAATCCAAGCCTTTATACGCGCGTGGAAAGTGAAACACCTGTTATCATGGTTAAGGGAAAAGAAAAAGCTTATCAGGACAAACTGCAAGCCTTGATCACAGACCTATCTGCTATTGATACAAGTGCTTCTTATAATGCCTTTGATGCCATGTTGATTCTCTTACGTGAAGGGGTTGAAGCCCTCCTCATTGTTATGGCCCTTGTGACAACTCTTAAGGCAGCCAAGATGCGTAAGGGACTCAAATGGGTTTATGGCGGAGCCATTGCTGGTGTTCTTGCCAGCGCAGTTATAGCTGTTATCTTACAAGTTGTCTTTCCAGCTGTGACCTCGGGGGCTAACCGTGAAATTATTGAAGGTGGCGTTGGTATCTTTGCAGTTGCGATGATGATTCTGATTGGAATTTGGCTCCATAGTAAGTCTTCAGTCAAACAGTGGAATGACTTTATGGACCGCCAGATGAAGACGGTGACGGCTACTGGAAGCTTTGTGTCCATGTTTGCACTCAGTTTCTTGGCTGTCTTCCGTGAAGGTGCCGAGACTATTCTTTTCTATGTCGGTATTGTCCCACGTATCACGACAGCTAATTTCTTGATTGGTATCGCTTCAGCCATTGCAGTTCTTGTTATCATTGCTGTGGCTATGACTAAAGCGAGTCACTATATTAAACCGCACCGCATTTTCTTTATTTTGACTTGGTTGATTTATGCCTTGGCCTTCAAGATGCTCGGTGTCAGTGTTCATGCCCTTCAGTTGACTAATATGATGTCTAATCATTTGATTAGTGGTTTCCCAACCATTGATTGGGCTGGTATCTATCCAAGCTGGGAAGTCTTGATTCCACAACTTATCTTTATTGCTATTATTGTCTTTGTGACGGTGAAACAGCATGGCAAGAAATAAAGATGAGATGACTATTGTTGAGCATCTGGTGGAATTTCGGAGACGTTTCATTGCAGTAGTAATTTGCTTTTTCCTAGTTTTTTGTATCACCTTGTTGTTCGCTGGGGAGCTCTATGCTTATTTGACAAGAGGGTTTGACAAGCCTTTGTTAGTTCTAGGACCTAACGATATTCTTTGGATTTACATTAATCTAGCAAGTCTCATGGCTTTTACGGTCACTTTGCCTTTCACGACCTACCAGATTTGGCAGTTTGTGAAACCAGGTTTGAGGGACAATGAAGCGCGTGCTATCTTTGCTTATATCCCAGCAACTTTTGTCTGTTTTGTATTGGGTTTGGCTTTTGGTTATTATTTTGTTAGTCCAGCTATCTTAGAAGTGCTTTTAAAACTGGGCGAAGGGCTCTTTAATACACAAATTACAGCACAGAACTACCTTAGTTTCTTACTGCATACGACAGTGCCTTTGGCTGTTCTCTTTGAACTTCCCGTAGTTGTAAGTTTTTTGACATCTATTGGCATAATAACACCAGTTTTTCTGACACACTATAGACGCTATGCTTACTTTATTCTCTTGGTTTTGGCGGTCATTCTAACACCAGCTGACTTTATCAGTGACCTGGCCATGACGGCCCCCTTAATCTTGCTTTATGAAGTTAGCGTAACTCTAAGTAAGTTCATTTATAAACGTAAACAAAGAAAATATAAAGATAAATAGAAAGGAAATCTCATGGGAATTCTACGTGATATCGGAGCCCCAGGACTTATCATTATTGTCCTAGGAGCCCTCCTCATATTTGGTCCTAAACGCTTGCCAGAACTCGGCCAATCCATCGGTAAAATGTTAGCCGAATTTAAAGCAGCTGTAAATAAGACTGATGAAGATAAAAAGGATCATGAGACTGAGAAGAAAGACTAGTTCCTAGATACTCTAGTTTCTTGACAATTCTAAGCTTTTATGACATAATACACCTGTATCGAATAGTAAGTCTATATCATAGGCAAGAAAAGACCCCAAGCTAACTTCCACATAAGCTCGGGGTCTTTTTTAGCACTATCTATCCTTGTTTAACCACTTGTCGATCAGACGAAGGATAACACCGACCACAATGGGTCCGATGATAGTTTTGAATAGTAAATCCATCATAGGCAATCTCACCTCCCTTCGTAGGCGGTGTCGAGGTGCCAAGGGATATTATATCATAGATTGAGAGAGTTGTTTAGTGAGTGTCAGGAAGTAAAAGTTAGAAGGTAGTTTAATCATGCCATACAAAAAATCAGCTCAAGAGGGCTGATTTTTTTATTTTACAAACTGATACGTTTTTCTGTCTCAGCGTCGAAGAAATGACCTTTTGCAACGCTGAAAGTAAGGTTTACTTTTTCACCTGGATTGTGGAAGTCACGCGCATCAACACGGGCAGCAAATTCAGTTTCTCCAAGTTTTAGGTAAAGCATTGTTTCTGCACCAAGAAGCTCTGAAACGACGACTTCAGCATCTACATTGGCATCTGGATATACTTCTTGAACGATTGGACGGCTTGAAACATCTTCAGGACGGATACCAAAGATAACTTCTTTGCCTTGATAACCTGTTTCTTTCAAGATTTTAGCTTGACCTTCAGAAATTGCAATATCCAGGCCTTCAGAGTTAGTGATACGGTTGCCGTCAACCTTAACATTGAAGAAGTTCATAGCAGGACTTCCGATAAATCCAGCAACAAATTTGTTGGCTGGTTCATTGTAAAGTTCCTGAGGTGTACCAATTTGTTCGATACGGCCGATAGTACCAGAACCATCAGGATTTTTAGTAGAACTCATGATAACGATACGGTCAGCAAGAGTCATGGCTTCTGTTTGGTCGTGAGTAACATAGATGGTTGTTGCGCCAATATTACGAGTAATTTTAGCAATTTCAGCACGCATAGTGACACGAAGTTTAGCATCCAAGTTTGAGAGAGGTTCATCCATGAGGAAGACTTTAGCATCACGAACGATGGCACGTCCCATAGCTACACGCTGACGTTGACCACCAGAAAGGTCTGCCGGCTTACGATCTAAGAACTCAGTCAAACCAAGGCTGGCAGCAGCTTCACGCACACGTTTGTCGATATCGCCTTTTTTATATTTACGAAGTTTAAGACCAAAGGCCATATTTTCATAAACAGTCATGTGTGGGTAAAGTGCGTAGTTTTGGAATACCATGGCAATGTCACGGTCTTTTGGTGATTTGTCATTAACCACTTCACCATCAATATAGAGTTTACCTTCAGTGATTTCTTCAAGACCAGCAACCATACGGAGAGTTGTTGATTTACCACATCCTGAAGGACCTACGAAAACGATGAATTCCTTGTCTTTGATGTCGATACTGAAATCTTCAACAGAGTAGTGAGTTGCATTTGGGTATTTTTTGTAAATTTTATCCAGTTTAAGAGTTGTCATATCATTTATCCTTTATTATTTAACTGATCCGCCGGTTACACCTTCAACATAGTATTTCTGCATGAAGATAAAGAGAAGGGTGATTGGGATGGCGATGATAATAGCACCTGCGGTAAATGGAAGGAACCATTCATTGATAGCGTCTTGGTTAAGCATTTGGTAGAGTCCAAGGGCAACGGTATATTTATCTTTAACGTCACCGAGGATAACAGATGCAAAGATGAAGTCTACCCAAGGTCCCATGAAGGCCATGAGGGCAGTGTAGACGATGATTGGTTTAGAAAGTGGCAAGGTAATCTTGGTAAAGATTTGAAGACGAGTTGCCCCATCAATCATTGCTGATTCATCCAATGAGTAAGGAATGGTATCAAAGAAACCTTTCGCAATGTAGAAACCAAGTGCTGCTCCAGCAGAATAAACCAAAACCAAAGATGTCAAGGTTTGTGTCAAATTGAGGGCCTTCAAAATATAGTAGACCGCAATCATAGACATGAAACCAGGGAACATGTTAAGTACAAGTGCCAATTTCAAGAAGCCATTTCTGTGTTTGAATTTAATACGGCTAAGTGAGTAGGCCATCCCAACGGTAATCAAAGTTGAGAGGATACATGTACATGTGGCAACGATGAAGGTATTGATGAACCATTTTCCAAATGGATAAGCATCGCTGGTAAACAGTTTGATGTAGTTATTAAATGTGTAAGTCTTAGGGAAGAAGTAAGGCACCGCATTGGCTCCTTCACCACGGAAACTTGTAAGGAAGATCCAGATAATAGGAATCAACCAGATAACAGCTAGAACTGTCAATAGAATATAAGTACCAGTTAGGTAAAGATTTTTCTTACGTTTCATTATTTAGCAGCCCCTTCCTTGAATGAAGATGATCTTGTGTAGGCCAAGAGACTGAATGTTGCAGAGATGGCGAAAATCAAGATACCGATAACAGATGCCAAGTTGTAGTCTTTAGCGCTAACAGTCAGTTTGTAGAGCCAAGTTACCAAGAGGTCAGTTGAACCCGCTTGATAGTATTCAGAGTTAGTAGGTCCACCACCAGTAAGGAAGTAGATAACGTTGAAGTTATTGATATTACCGATGAATTGTTGAATCAACGATGGTGCCATGATCAAGAGAATTTGTGGGAAAGTGATGCTCTTGAAGATTTGGAATTTGCTTGCTCCATCAATTTCAGCAGCTTCAATCTGCTCAGTTGGCAAGTTCATGATGATACCAGTTGCAACCAACATTGTGAACGGAATACCAATCCACATATTAACAAAGATAATAGAGAACTTAGCCCAGAGAGGGTCAGTCAAGAATGGAATTGGTCCATTAGTGAGATGTAAGGTTTGAAGCAAACCATTCAAAGGACCATGGTCATTAAGGAAATTACGCATCAAAAGAAGGGATACGAACTGAGGAACGGCGATAGTGATAACAAAGAGTGTACGCCATACTTTCTTGAATTTAAGCCCTTTAGTGTTGAGCAAGAGAGCAAGGACAATACCGAAGAAGAAAGTTGTTGCTGTTGCAGCAACGGCCCAAATCAAGGTCCATGTCAAAAGTGGGAAGAAAGTACCAGCCATACGACCTTGCAAAACCTCACCAAAACTTGAGAAACCAACCCAGTCAAAGAGTGATTTAGGTGCTGGGTGATTGTGGTCAAAGTTAGTAAAGGCCAAACAAATCATGTAGATCAAAGGCAAGATTGTGAAGAGCAAAACTCCAATCAATGGTACAGTCATAAGTCCCATGTGGAAACGACCATCAGCTAAGGTCTTGAAGTCTTCGATAAAGTTGGGAACTTTACGTCCAGACTGTTTGAGAGCCATGAGATGGCGAGCACTCTTAAGATTACACCAATAAATATAAGCAAAAACTGCACAGAAGATTAATGATGCAAGTCCAAAAATCAACATAAGCATTGAATTATCTCCAGCGACCTGAACAGTAAGCTTAACCCCATTAACCTCTTTGATAGCTTCACCCTGTTCTTGAGTCCCCAAGGTAATCATACCTTTAAGCGCAGGGATGATTTGAATAACGAAGGCTACTAAGAAGGCAATCTCAGAAAGGAGGAAGAGCAAGCCCTTGGTGAACTGTTTGTTGACCAAGTTTGCCAAACCCATTACCAGAAAGGATAATTTGACATCCCATGTACCTTCTTTGAAGACCTGGCGCATAGGAGTTGTGTCGTAGATTGTTTGTGACATAGATATCTCCTCAGATAAATGTTTAATTAGTGATAGATAAAGAGGCTAGGAACCTGACCTGCCTCTTTACCTTCTCATAGTTAGGATTCTTATTTAGCTGCTGCCAAATCTTTATCAAATTGTTGTAATTTAGTAAGGAATTGGTCTTCCTTGATTTTACCGTTATATGCATCACTCATAAGAGCAGCACTTTCAGTCCAGAAGACTGACATTTGACTAAGTTTAGGCATAACAGTTGTGTACTGATCAGATGACCCCATAGTGATTACAGCTTGTGCAAGTGCATCCTTTTGAACAGCTTCAGAAGATTGAACTTCTTTGTTAGCTGGGATGATGTGACGGTCTTCATTAGTGAATTGGTTATTTTGACTGTCTTTGCTTGTCAAAGCTTGTGCCAATTGGTAAGAAGCAGCGATACGTTCTGCGTTACCTTTAGATGGTGTTTGGTTAACTGCGTAAAGTTTAACACCCATGAAGGCTTTTTGTTGAACGTCTTGACCACCGATATTAACTGTTGGGTAAACAGCAACACCAAGATTGTCTTTACCAACAGCTTTAGCAGCTGCAGCGTAGTCCCATGGTCCTGATTGGAAAGCATCAACAGAACCATCTTCGAATTTAGCCATCATGTTAGCTGAATCGACATTGACAAATCCTTTATTGTCTTTTTGAGCTGCGATGAATTTAAGAACATTCACACCAGCCTCGTTACCCCAGTTAGTACCTTTCACATCTTCACCGTTAGGACCAAAGAGTGTGTCACCAACTGAAAGGAAGAGAGGAGCAGTTACATAAGCGTTAACTTCTTTCAAGTTGCTACCAAATTTAGCTTTAGAAGTGATTGTTTCGTATGATTTCACATCTTCTTCATTAAGTTTAGATTTGTTGTAGTATGTAACTTGAGTTTCGATACCGTATGGGAAGGCGTAAGTTTTACCTTTGTATTGAGCACCTACAGCAGCTTGTTCAGTATCTTGCTCAGCAATTTCTTTTGAGTATTGCTCAGGGATTTCTTGGATAGCTCCAGCGTCTACTAATTTACCAAGTTGGTCATGTGGAAGTGAGAAGACATCTGCAGCAGTAGAAGCGTCCTTAGTCAAGTTTTCTTGAGCATTTGGATCTTCCATTTCAACCATATCAACTTTGTAACCAGATTTTTTTTCAAACTGTGCTACTGTATCTGAGTAAGATTTCTTAGCACCAGTTGGTACCCAAAGTTTCAAAGTCTTGCTATCTGAACTTGAGCTCTTGCTTGAGTTTGACCCACAAGCTACCAAGAGCGATCCAGCCACAAGTAATCCAGCACTACCAAGTAATACCTTTTGCCATTTTTTCATTTCTATTTCCTCCAGAAATTTAGTTTACGATAACCATTATGCAACCGTTTCCACAATCTGTCAAGTATTTTGTAAAAAAAAATTATTTTTTTTGCAAACGATTGCATAAAACACCAATCTAGTTTATAATTGTTCTTATATTTTACAACTATAAAGAAAATTTTATGAGAATGAGAGGGACATAATGGCTACAATTAAAGATGTTGCTAAGAAGGCTGGAGTCAGCCCATCAACGGTAAGTAGGACATTAAAGGATAACTCGGCTATATCAGAAGAAACAAAAATTAAAGTAAGAGCAGCTATGGAAGAATTAGGTTATGTACCAAACTCAGCAGCACAAATGTTGGCAACAGGCTTAACTCATAGTTTAGGTGTTGTTCTTCCTCCCTTAACAGACCGTGAAAATATCAGCCAGCCCTTCTATATGGAGATTTTAACAGCAATCAATGAAGAGGCTAGTTGTCATTCTCAGGTCGTTAGTATTGCTACGGGTGCTACTCTAGAGGAATTAGTCAAGCAAGTTGAGCTCATGCATCGCCAAAAACGGGCAGATGGCTTTATAATTCTCTATTCAGAAAAGAAAGATCCGGTTAAAGATTACTTATTAAAACAAAAAGTACCTTTTGTAGTGGTTGGAGCAGCAGTGGATAATGAAAATAAAGTAACCTATATTGATAATGATAATAAGGAATTAGGTCATGAAGCTGTGAACTACTTACAGGCAAAAGGTCACCGAAAGATTGGTTTTGTCACAGACGATTTATTTGGGCAAGTAGGACAGGAACGTTATCAAGGGTATCAGGAAGCGGCAGACAATCTAAATTTGGATGTCTTACCTGAACTTGTATTTTCAGCTCGAACAATCGAGACTTTTAAAAAGGAATTGGAAAGATTTTCTCCGACAGCTTTGATTGTTAAGGATGACCTTATTGCCCTTCGTCTCATTCAATGGTTAAACAACCAAGGATTTAGAGTTCCTGAAGATTATGCCATTATTTCTTTCAATAATTCGACTTTTGCTGAAATCATGCATCCGTTCTTGACCACATTTGACATTAATATTCAGGCACTAGCTAAAGAAAGTGTTCAAAACCTTCTTGGGATTCTTAAAGCGACTAAGATTAAGTCGCAAAAAGTCATTATTCCATTTAAACTTATAGAAAGAGAAAGCGTCTGAACTTATCCCTAATAGGTTAAGGAGCATCCAAGTAGTTGGTTAGAAAAAAAGCCGGCTACTTTTTTCGTTTAAAAAAGAAACCTATTTTTTCGAATTCAATAGAAATAAAGATTTAAGAAAATACTCCCGTAATGTAAGCGCTTGTTTTACGAATTTTATTTTAAAGAGCTATAAATTTTTTTTATTTTTTTGTTGAAAAATCTTGACTAATGCAAACGTTTGCATTATAATAATAAGTGTAAAAAATAATTTGAGGTAAACGTTATGAACAAACGAGCAAGCGGTGTTTTGATGCACATCACATCACTTCCAGGTGACTACGGGATCGGATCTTTCGGTCAAGCAGCCTATGACTTTGTTGATTTCTTAAAAGAAACAAAACAAACTTACTGGCAGATTTTGCCACTTACTACAACAAGTTATGGGGATTCACCTTACCAATCATTCTCAGCGGTAGCAGGAAATACACACTTTATCGATTTGGATTTCCTAATTCGTGACAAATTTTTAACTAAAGCTGATGTTAAAGACGCTGACTTTGGGTCAGATCCTGAGTTTATTGACTATGCTAAAGTTTACGAAGCACGTCGTCCAATTCTTGAAAAAGCAGTTAAAGCAATTTTAGCAGATAAGAAAGAAACTAAAAGATTCGAAGCTTTTAAAACTAAAAATGCTAACTGGTTAGCAGATTATGCTGATTTCATGGCTATCAAAGAACACTTCGATAACAAAGCACTTCAAGATTGGGATGATAAAAAAGCAGTTAAACGCGATGAAGCAACTCTTGAGAAACTTCGCAAAGAACTTGCTGATGTTATCACATATCACCAAGTGGTACAATACCTCTTCTTTAGCCAATGGGCAGAACTAAAAGCTTATGCTAACAAAAATGGTATTCAAATCATCGGTGACATGCCAATCTACATTTCAGCTGATAGTGTTGAAGTTTGGACTCAACCACATCTCTTCAAACTAGACGCTGAATGTAAACCGCGTTACATTGCCGGAGTTCCACCAGATAACTTCTCAGCAACTGGACAACTTTGGGGTAACCCAATCTACGCTTGGGATAAACATAAAGCAGAAAACTATGCTTGGTGGGTATTCCGTATTCAAGAATCATTCAAACTTTATGATTACTTGCGTATTGACCATTTCAAAGGTTTCTCTGATTTCTGGGAAATTCCTGGCGGAGATGAAACAGCTGAAAATGGTAAATGGGTTCCAGGACCTGGTTACGACCTTTTCAAAGTTGTTAAAGAAGAATTGGGTGACCTTAACATCATTGCCGAAGACCTTGGTAACATTGATGATAAGACACGTAAACTTCTTGCAGACTGTGGCTACCCTGGAATGAAAATCGTACAATTTGGTTTCTATGACACTACTGGTAACAGTATTGACATTCCACATGTTTACACGCATCATTCAGTTGCCTACACAGGTACACACGATAATGAAGTCATCAACGGTTGGTACGATAACTTGACGCAAGAGCAACGTGATTACACTGATGCTTACATCAACCGTCGTCAAGGTGAACCAATCACACGTGCTCTTCTTCGCACTCTCTTTGCTACAGTAAGCAACACAGCTATTGCGACTATGCAGGATATCCTTGATAAACCTGAAAACAGTCGTACAAACTTCCCTAACACAGTTGGTGAAAACTGGAAATGGCGTATGCTTCCAGGTGAAATCACTGTAGATAAGAAAGAATTTTTGACAGATATTACAGAAAGATATAATCGAGGTAATAAATAAAATGGCTACATTTACACAATATGTTGAAGCAAAAAACAAAAATCTTAAAGACCTTTCAAACGAAGAAATCTACTATCTTTTGTTGGAATTCGTAAAAGAAGCAGCTGCTCCAAAACCTAAAAACGATAGCAAACGTAAAGTTTACTACATCTCAGCTGAGTTCTTGATTGGTAAACTTTTGTCTAACAACTTGATCAACCTTGGCATCTACAAAGATGTTAAAGCTGAATTGGCTGCTGCTGGTAAATCAATCAGCGAAGTTGAAGACGTTGAACCAGAACCATCTCTTGGTAACGGTGGTTTGGGTCGTTTGGCTTCATGTTTCATCGACTCTATGGCAACACTTGGCATCAACGGTGAAGGTGTTGGGCTTAACTACCACTGTGGTCTTTTCAAACAAGTCTTCAAAGATAACAAACAAGATGCAGAACCAAACTACTGGATTGAAGATCAATCATGGTTGGTACCAACTGATATCTCTTATGATGTTCCATTCAAAAACTTCACATTGAAATCACGTTTGGACCGCTTGGATATCTTGGGTTACAAGAAAGAAACTAAGAACTACCTTAACCTCTTCGATATCAACGGTTTGGATTACGATTTGATTGAAAAAGGAATCACTTTTGATCAAGACGAAATCCAAAAGAACTTGACACTTTTCCTTTACCCAGACGACTCAACTCGTAAAGGTGAGCTCTTGCGTATTTACCAACAATACTTCATGGTATCAAACGCTGCTCAACTTTTGATTGACGAAGCTATCGAACGTGGTTCTAACCTTCACGACCTTCCAGATTACGCTTATGTACAAATCAACGATACTCACCCATCAATGGTAATTCCAGAATTGATCCGTCTTTTGACAGAAAAACATGGATTTGAATTTGATGAAGCAGTAGCTATCGTAAGCAAAATGGTTGGTTACACAAACCACACTATCTTGGCTGAAGCCCTTGAAAAATGGCCTCTTGACTACCTTGAAGAAGTCGTTCCACACCTTGTTGTTATCATCAAGAAATTGGATGCTATCATTCGTGAAAAATACGAAGATCCACGTGTTCAAATCATTGACGAACACAACCGTGTTCACATGGCTCACATGGACATCCACTTCTCTACAAGCGTTAACGGTGTAGCAGCACTTCACACAGAAATCCTTAAAGCTTCTGAGTTGAAACCATTCTACGACCTTTACCCAGAACGCTTCAACAACAAAACAAACGGTATTACATTCCGTCGTTGGTTGGAATTCTCAAACCAAGAACTTGCTGACTACATCAAAGAATTGATTGGTGATGGTTACCTTACTGACGCAACTCAATTGGAAAAATTAGCTGCCTTTGCTGATGATCCAGCAGTTCACAAACGTTTGGCTGAAATCAAATATGATAACAAGTTGTCACTTAAACGTTATCTTAAAGCCAACAAAGGTATTGAGCTTGATGAAAACTCAATCGTTGATACACAAATCAAACGTTTCCACGAATACAAACGTCAACAAATGAACGCTTTGTATGTCATCCACAAATACTTGGAAATCAAAAAAGGAAACCTTCCAAAACGTAAAATCACTATCATCTTTGGTGGTAAAGCAGCTCCTGCCTACGTTATTGCTCAAGACATCATCCACTTGATCTTGTCACTTTCTGAACTCATCAACAATGATCCAGAAGTAAGCAAATACCTCAACGTTCACTTGGTTGAGAACTATAACGTTACAGTCGCTGAACACCTTATTCCAGCAACTGATATCTCAGAACAAATCTCATTGGCTTCTAAAGAAGCTTCAGGTACAGGTAACATGAAATTCATGCTTAACGGTGCCCTCACCCTTGGTACAATGGACGGTGCCAACGTTGAGATTGCTGAATTGGTAGGACCAGAAAACATCTTCACGTTCGGTAAAGACTCTGATACAATCATCGACCTTTACGAAAAAGAAGGTTATGTATCACGTGATTATTACAAAAAAGATGCTAACATCAAAGCAGCTGTTGACTTTATCGTAAGCGAAGATCTTGTTAAACTTGGTGATAAAGAACGCTTGGAACGTCTCCACAAAGAACTTATCTCTAAAGACTGGTTCATGACATTGATTGACTTGGCTGAATACATCGACAAGAAAGAAGAAGTATACGCAGCTTACGAAGATCAAGATGCATGGAACAAAAAAGTTGTTTACAACATTGCTGAAGCAGGATTCTTCTCATCTGACCGTACAATCGAACAGTATGACAAAGACATCTGGCACACAAAATAATATTCTAGTTGCATAGAAGGAAAACAAGATCAGAAATGGTCTTGTTTTTTTGTATGAAAAAAACAGCCAATAGATAAATTAGCTGTATTTACATAAATAATGTTATGTTACCTATGAGTGATAATTCAGTATATCATTCATATAGGCTTCTTTATTTGATGAATCATAAGTTTTAGATGTTGAGTATTTTAGATAATGGATTTCATTTTTTGCATTTCTGGATTCTTCTTGTAAGTAAGAATCTGTAATGGTAATCTTAAAATCCTCGCTCTTACCTGTTAGATCAAGGCTTAGCGGGAAATTTGTAAATTCATCTGAGTAAAAGGCCATTTTATAAAAGTTGTACCTGTCACCTCTAAATGAATTTAAGTGAGGGAATTGTATATGGTAGATGCCATTCCAATAATTTCCATACTCTCTAATTTCGTAGTCATCGAAGAATTCCTGAATTCTTTCTTTGTTAGCAAAATCCTTATCAAAGGTAACAAAGGGAGCCTGCCAATCCCAGAGTGGGATGTCTCCTTCATTTCCGTAGATAATATAGCTTTGCATTTTTCCTGATTTAGGATTTTTCAACTGAAAGTGGTATTCACTGACACCATCTTTCACAGCCCCAGTTTGATAAAGGGTATCGCCAGGAACTATCATAAACAGGAAGTCCCTTAGATATAACTCGAAGTCGGCATCCATTGTTTTATCATGTAATCCAGGGAAACGTCGAATCATTTGTCTGTAATTCTCTGCATTCGAAAACCATTCTTCATCAAAACCCGGACCAACCTCAAAAACTTTACGGTCAAAATAGCGTTCATAACGGTCGAAAAAGTTTTCAGTAGAAGTCACCTGTCCAAATGGTAAAATGATTTTGGTCTTATCAGTAAAAGTGATATGCAATAAAAGTCTGCGGGGATTAATTCCTTTATCAATATAATGGCCGACCTTATATGTAGACAGATTATCAGGGAAATCGTCTTTTCCGAAGTGTAGGACCTCAATCTCAATATCTTTGACAACTTTTCTTCGAGGTATTATCTTCTTGACGCTGTAATTATAGGCTTTGTAATAGTAATTGTTTTTATCGTAGAGATAAGGCTTATAAGCTCTTTGGTAGGCATTATAGAGAAACATTCCAAGAGCAACAAAAAGAAGCAGAGCAAATGCTATTTTGACCTTTTTATTTATTTTACTGGTTAGCCTCGAGAAAAAGAGACTTAATTTACTAGGATTTTGTATCCTTCCAAAACTCCCCATATATTTTTTACTATTATATCATGAAAATCCTTATACCTAAGGCGTCTTCGTGTACTTTGTCACCGTTTTCCTTTATAATATAAGTATCACATTACAAGAGGAGACCTCATGAAATATATTGTAAACACATCAAATGATCCTGCCTATAATATTGCTTTGGAAGCCTATGCCTTTCGCGAATTGGTGAATGAAGATGAACTGTTCATTCTTTGGATTAACCGTCCAGCTATCATTGTTGGTAAACACCAAAATACCATTCAAGAGATTAACAAAGAATATACAGATGCTCATGGTATTAAGGTCGTTCGTCGTTTGTCTGGTGGTGGCGCTGTTTATCACGATTTGAATAACCTCAACTATACTATCATCTCTAATAAGGCAGATGAAGGGGCATTTGACTTTAAGACTTTCTCTCAACCTGTAATCGCAACACTTGCTGATTTGGGAGTTAAGGCTGAGTTTACTGGCCGTAATGACCTTGAAATCGATGGTAAAAAGTTCTGTGGAAATGCTCAAGCATACTATAAAGGTCGTATGATGCACCATGGTTGCTTGCTCTTTGACGTTGATATGTCAGTTCTTGGCCAAGCCCTCAAAGTCAGCAAAGACAAAATTGAATCAAAAGGTGTTAAATCTGTACGTGCTCGTGTGACAAACATCGTAGACGAATTGCCAGAAAAAATCACTGTAAATGAATTCTCAGATAAGATCTTGGAAAAAATGAAGGAATTTTACCCTGATATGACTGAATACGTCCTTTCTGAGGATGAATTAGCTAAAATCCAAGAGTCTTATGAGAAGCAATTCAATACTTGGGACTGGACATACGGTCAATCACCAGAATACACAGTAGAGCGTAACGTTCGTTACCCAGCTGGTAAGATCTCAACTTACGCCAATGTTGAGAATTCAATTATTAAATCTGTTAAGATTTACGGAGATTTCTTTGGTATCGGGGATGTATCTGATATTGAAGAGTTGCTGGTCGGTGTACCTTACGAGTACGAAGATGTCTTGGCTAAACTTAAAACCATTGACACAACACATTATTTCTCACGTATGACAACTGAGGAGGTTGCAAAAGCTATCGTAGCTTAATCATTGTTTGAACAATCTGGAAAACTCCAGGTTGTTTTTTCTTGGGAAAAATTCTATAAGTAAATAATACGTTATAAAGATTTTTAAAAATCAAAGAACGATAAAGATATTTTCAAAAGTTGGTTTAGGATTGATTTAGTGTGGTTTTTATATATTCGGACATTAAACCTGTAAAGCCTTTAAGTGAAAAACAGCTTATAACATCTTTCCGAAAAACTGTAATTTTCTTGAAAGAAAGATAAGGGTATGATATACTTCTATTAAATAACTTTGGAGAAAAAACAAATGAAACGTGAACTCTTACTCGAAAAAATTGAGGAATACAAATCTCTAATGCCCTGGTTTGTTCTGGAGTATTATCAATCTAAACTATCGGTACCGTATTCTTTTACAACCTTATACGAATACCTTAAGGAATATAAACGCTTTTTTGATTGGTTGATTGACTCAGGTATTTCAGATGCTGATGATATTGCCTCAATTGACATCAAAACCTTGGAAAATCTAACTAAAAAAGATATGGAGTCATTTGTCCTTTATCTACGTGAACGTCCATCTTTGAATACCTATTCCAAGAAACAGGGTGTCTCTCAAACGACTATTAATCGTACACTTTCAGCCCTATCTAGTCTCTATAAGTATTTAACCGAGGAGGTCGAGGGTCCTGACGGTGAGCCTTATTTCTATCGTAACGTCATGAAAAAAGTTTCTACTAAGAAAAAGAAAGAAACTCTAGCTGCACGTGCTGAGAATATCAAACAAAAACTCTTTCTTGGCGATGAAACCATGGAATTCCTTGATTATGTAGAAAATGAATACGAAGTCAAGCTCTCAAATCGCGCCAAATCTTCGTTTTATAAGAATAAAGAACGTGATTTGGCTATCATTGCCTTGCTACTGGCTTCAGGTGTTCGACTCTCTGAAGCTGTTAATCTGGACCTTAAAGATATCAATCTAAAAATGATGGTCATCGACGTCACTCGAAAAGGTGGCAAACGGGACTCAGTTAATGTAGCAAGTTTTGCAAAGTCCTATCTTGAAACTTATCTCAGTATACGTGATAAACGCTATAAGGCTGAAAAGCAAGATGTTGCCCTCTTTTTAACGGAATATCGAGGGGTTCCAAACCGTATTGATGCTTCAAGTATCGAAAAGATGGTTGCCAAATATTCTCAGGATTTCAAAATTCGTGTGACTCCCCACAAGCTTCGACATACTCTGGCAACACGCCTTTATGATGCTACCAAGTCTCAAGTTTTAGTGAGTCACCAACTTGGCCATGCTTCCACTCAGGTTACCGATCTATATACGCATATTGTTAATGATGAACAAAAAAATGCTCTAGACAATTTATAATTAGCTATCCTAACCATTCCAATTTGGAGTGGTTGTTTTTAGTTTACATAAATTTAATTATGCTATAGTTGTTTTGTTATTCCTTCAAACACACAACTATATTTATGTAAACTGTCGTACACAAAAAAACAAACTCTCCTTCACGGAAAGATTGTTTTTCTTATTAATAATCTTTAAGAGCAGATTCAACGGCTGCTTTTTCTTTTTCAATCAAGTTTACTCGTGCAGCAATTGTGTTAATTCCCATCAAGATATTACGTTCTAAGGCTTTATCACTTGTTTGTGGTTCGAAGAAAGCAATATATTGATCAAGACGTTCTTGCGTTTTAAAGATTCCAGCTGGGATATTAACAAAGCTATCAAAGCTCATATCGCCACCTAGGGCTGCCTTAATCCAATCCCAGTTATCTTTCGCCCAGTTCCAAACTGTTTCTTGTGCAAATGATTTGTTGAGGAAATTCATATACCATAGGTACAAGTCTTGAGGTTTAACGACATGTTTGTCTTTAAGCTGACCTAACACGTAGTCGAGACCTTCTTGGTTTTTAAGGTATGAAACTGCTTGAGTCAATTGACGACGGAAATTACTATCATTTGTTGTTACATATGCATTGACATAGTCTTCAACAAGAGTTAGACTGTTTTCTTGTTTCATTTGGTTAATGAGAACGAGACCACGGACACTTGCAGGGATGCTTTCAATGTTCTCTTTATGAACTTGGAAAACACTTGCGGCCGCAAGGACTGCTGGTTGATAGTCTGCTTGAATCAAGTAGCTAAGAGCTGTTTGACGAACCATTTCGTCTTCATCTGATTCTCCATCTTTGGCATCGAAACCAAGACGCTCAAAGTCGTTTTGGAATTGACGACGTACTAAAGCCTTGTAATGCACTTCTGCTTCTGTATCCTCATCGATAAAGCGTTTCAAACCAGCGAGGATTTGAGACTTAGCCTGAGCAATCAAGAAGCTTTCTTCTTTTTCGACAAGATCAAGAAGAGCGACTAGGCTTGCATACGAAATACGGCCACTTTCAGCAAGAAGACGGCGTTCTTGCAAAATCTGAAGTTTACTTACAGTATCAAGGTTAGTAAATTCCTCTAAGAGTTGGTCCAAGAGTTCACCTTGATAATCTGTGATGTAATGTGCTGTATTTGCTGTATTAAGGCGAAGAGCTCCTTTATTTTCAGCAGCAAGCTTGTTATAATTTGGAATCTCAATACGCTCTTCTGAGAGTGTGTCTGGGAGCCCCTTCCAGTTTGTGTTCAATGGAATCTCCCAAAGACGACCTTTATCTTCATGTTCACCAATGAAGAATTGTTTTTGACTAAGAATAAGAGTGTCGTTAACTACTTCTGCACTAACAACAGGGTAACCTGGTTGCTCCAACCAAGTATCCATGAAACTAGAGACATCTTTACCAGAAGCATCAGAAAGTGCATTCCAGAGGTCACGTCCAACAGTGTTGTTGTATTGGTGTTTTTCAAAGTAAGCTTTAAGGCCTTTAGCAAAGGCTTCATCACCTAACCAACGGCGTAGCATATGCATGAGACGGCTACCCTTGGCATAAACGATGGCGCTATCAAAGAGGGTGTTGATCTCATCTGGGTGGTTAACTTCCATGTGGACAGACTGAACACCATCTGTAGCATCACGCTGGAGGGCATGAGGCACACCAGTTGTTTGGAAATCTTCAAAGATGTTCCAGCTAGGTTCAATGGCATCGACCGAAACATACTCCATCATGTTAGCAAAGCTTTCGTTAAGCCAGAGGTCATCCCACCATTTCATCGTTACAAGGTTACCAAACCATTGGTGAGCCAATTCGTGAGCAACCACAAGGGCTACTTGTTGGCGGCTTGCAGCTGAGCTATTTTCATCTACAAGAAGGTAAACTTCACGATAGGTAACAAGTCCCCAGTTTTCCATGGCACCTGCTGAGAAGTCAGGAAGAGCAAGGTGGTATGACATTGGGATAGGATATTTGACTTGGAAATAGTCTTCGTAGAAATCGATGACACGAACAGCAATATCAAGGGCGAAGTCAACGCTGTTTTCGGCTTGTGCAACCGTGGCGAAGACACCAACTTCAGTTCCATTTTGTGTTTTAGCTGTCTTACCTTGAAGAGCTCCGAAACCAAAGGCAAGAAGGTATGTTGACATACGAGGGGTTGTTTCAAAAGTCCAAACCCCAGTTTCTTTACGCAAATGGCTATTGATTTCAGGCATGTTTGACAAAGCGATATCGCCTTCTTCAGCATCAAATTTCAATGAGAAATCAAAAGTTGCTTTGGCTTCTGGTTCATCAACTGATGGGAAGGCTTCACGCGCAAAATGAGATTCAAACTGCGTTGAAATAATTTCTTTCTTCTCGCCATTGTAGGTGTAGTATGATGGGTAAATCCCTGTCATATTATCTGTAATACGACCAGAGAATTCAATGACAAGCGTCAAAACACCGGTCTCTGGAAGTTCAATATGGAAGGCTTCGTTAGCATCATCCATTTGGAAGTTTAATGATTCATTATCCAAGAGAACGGAACTAATGGTAAGGTCTTTTTGGTGAAGGGAGATATGGTTATCAAGGGCTTCACCTGTAATGGCAACATTCCCTGTAAAGGTCTTTTCAGAACGATTAATGTCCAAGAAAAGATTGTAATTTTCAGGGATGAAACTTTCGATAAAACGAGCAACAGATGCTGTCATATGTATATACTCCTAATCTAACTTTTCGTATCGAAACAGACTGACAAATGTTTCGATATCAGACTCTTTTGCAAAAGAAAAGGGTCTGAATTATTCAATACAAACCCATTATAACATAGATTGGAAGCTTTGCCTACAGTTCAATGATTTTACCAGACTTGAGGTAGACAACCCACTCACAGAGATTGCGGGCATAGTCACCAATACGTTCCAAATACATAAGTACTTGGAAATATTCTTTGGCAGCGAAGGCAGCATCAGGATTCTTGCGAACACCTTCTACTGTCATGGCTTGAATATCACGGAAATAGTTATCAATGATTTCATCTGAAGCTGCGATTTCATAAGCGCGTTTTTCGTCACTGTTCAAGTAAACATCTAGAGCATCTTCGACCATGTGGCGGACTGCTTTCCCCATTTTCTTGATTTCAGCTTCAATTTCAGTTAGGCGTTCTTCACCTTTAATGCGGATGGTTGCTTTAGCGATAGCAACGGCATGGTCACCCATACGCTCAACGTCGCTAGATGCTTTAAGTGCGGTGATAACTGTACGCAAATCACTTGATACAGGTTGCTGTAGAGCAATAATTTCAAGTGATTTTTTCTCAAGTTTGGTTTCGTAGTTGTTGACGATTTCGTCATTTTCAATGACTTCCTTAGCCAAATCACGGTCATGGCTGATAAAGGCACGTACAGCTTTCTTAAGCTGAGCTGCAACCTCTGTACCCATAGCGTAAAATTGGTTGTGGAGTTTTTCTAATTCTTCTTCGAAGGGAGTTCGTAACATCATAATTTTTTTAGTAATCTGTCCTTTCTTAACCGAATTTACCGGTAATATAATCTTCAGTTTCTTTATGTTGTGGATTTAGGAACATGTCTTTCGTTGATGAATACTCGATGAGCTCTCCATCAAGGAAAAAGGCTGTTCGTTGTGAGATACGACTTGCCTGCTGCATAGAACGAGTGACTAGCAACAAGGTGTATTGTTCTTTAAGGTTATAGAGGGTTTCCTCAATCTTACCAGCGGATATAGGGTCGAGGGCCGACGTTGGTTCGTCAAGAAGGATGACCTTTGGAGATGTAGCTAGCACTCGTGCAATACAGACACGTTGTTGTTGCCCACCTGAAAGTCCAAGTGCTGAGTCATGGAGACGGTCTTTAACCTCTTCCCAGATTGAAGCACCCTTTAGTGATTCTTCTACTGCTTGATCAAGAACAGCCTTATCTTTGATACCATTGATACGAAGGCCATAAACCACGTTTTCATAGATTGACATTGGAAAAGGATTGGGTTGTTGGAAGACCATTCCGATTTCTTTACGGAGCTCAACGGTATCTGTTCGAGGACTGTAGACATTGTGACCGTTGTATGAAACAGCACCAGTAAGTGTCCATTCGGGATTTAAATCTCCCATTCGGTTGATAGAACGGAGCAAGGTTGATTTCCCGGATCCTGAAGGACCGATAAGGGCCGTGATTTCATTTGGATAGAAATCCATTGTCACATTATTGAGGGCTTTTTTCTTATTGAAATACACCGATAAATCATTAATTGAAATGATTGGTTCAGTCATAAGTGCTCCTTTCTATCCAAAGCGTCCTGATACATAGTCACTGGTTGACTGTAGGGCGGCATCTTGGAAGATTTTCTTGGTTTCATCATATTCGATAAGATCACCAAGGTAGAAGAATGCTGTATAATCACTAGCACGCGCTGCTTGTTGCATATTGTGCGTCACGATGATAATAGAGTAATCTTCCTTAAGTTCAAACATGGTCTCTTCGAGCTGCATAGTAGCTACAGGGTCCAATGAAGCTGCAGGTTCGTCCATGAGGAGAATCTGCGGTTTCACGGCAATAGCTCTTGCAATACAAAGACGTTGCTGCTGACCACCTGAGAGGGTAAAGGCAGATTTATGAAGGTCATCTTTAACTTGATTCCAAAGTCCAGCTTGCTTAAGCGATGTTTCAACAATCTCGTCCAAGGTTTGCTTATCTCTTATACCTTTACGTTCGTGAGCAAAGGTGATATTTCTGTAAATAGACTTGGCGAATGGATTTGGACGTTGGAAAACCATTCCAATATGTTTACGCATTTCATAAACATTGATATTACTTGCGTTAACATCGACTCCTTGATAAAGGATTTGTCCAGTAACCTTGGCAATATCAATCGTATCATTCATACGGTTTAGACTACGAAGAAAAGTTGATTTACCGCATCCTGAAGGCCCAATAAGAGCTGTGATTTTATTTTTCTCGAATTGCATGTCAATGCCTTTGATGGCTTCTTTTTGACCATAGTAGACATGCAAGTCCTTTGTTTCAAGAGCGAGCTCCTTCTCTGGGAAGGTGATAATATGACGCTCGTCCCAATTATATTTTGTCATAATAACTCCTTTAAGCGGATGTTAATTTCTTATGGAGGTAAGCTCCCAAGCGACGTGCACCAAAGTTGAAAATCAGAATGAAAATCAAGAGCACTGCTGCTGAACCAGCAGATACTGCAGTGGCGTCAGGTGTCGTACCTTCTGAGTTGACCTTCCAGATGTGAACAGCAAGTGTCTCTGCTTGGCGGAAAATCGAAATTGGACTAGAGATGCTAAGCGGATTCCAGTCGCTCCAGTTAAGTGCTGGTGCAGATTGACCTGCTGTATAGATAAGCGCTGCTGCTTCTCCGAAAATACGACCAGAAGCAAGAACGATACCTGTAACAATACCAGGTAAGGCTTCTGGAACAACAACGTGACAGATAGTTTCCCATCGAGACAATCCTAGAGCTAGGCCAGCTTCACGTTGGGTATGGTGAACGGTTCTTAAGCTATCTTCCACCGTACGAGTCATTTGTGGCAAGTTAAAGACAGTTAAGGCCAAGGCACCTGATAGGATTGAAAATCCATACTGAAATTGGACAACGAAAATCAAATAACCGAAGAGTCCGACCACCACTGAAGGTAGTGAAGATAGGATTTCAATACAGGTACGGACAAAGTTGGTAAGTCGTCCTTTTTTAGCATATTCTGATAAGAAGATGCCAGCTCCCATTGAAAGAGGCACAGAAATAATCAAAGTAATAACCAATAGGAAGAATGAGTTGTAGAGTTGAACCCCAATTCCTCCACCAGCTTTGTAGGATGATGATCGACTAGTCAAGAAAGACCAGCTGATGTGTGGTATCCCGCGAACCAAGATATAGAGAATCAAGGCTGCCAGGATTGTTACAATAATGCCAGCAATCACATAAAGTGTGCTGATGGCAATTTTATCAATTTTTTTAGCGTTCATAATTTCTCTTTCTCTCACGGGTAATGAATTTCACCAACATATTGAAACCAAGACTCATCAATAAGAGCACCAGGGCGAGAGACCAAAGGACATTGTTTGAAACAGTACCCATGACTGTATTTCCGATTCCCATAGTCAAGACAGATGTCAATGTTGCTGCTGGTGTCGTTAAAGAAGTTGGAATCACGGCGGAATTTCCGACAACCATTTGGATGGCAAGGGCCTCACCAAAGGCACGGGCCATACCAAAGATAACGGCCGTGAAGATACCTGGTTTAGCCGCGTTAAGTGTCACACGCCAAATCGTTTGCCAGCGTGTAGCTCCCATGGCAAGACTAGCTTCACGATAGTGACGAGGCACTGCACGAAGCGTATCTGTTGTCATAAAGGTTACGGTTGGTAGAATCATGACAAACAAGACAAAAGTACCTGAAAGAATACCAAACCCTGTGCCACCAAAAATTAAGCGAACAAATGGAACCACGACTTGGAGACCAATAAATCCATAAACAACAGATGGAATCCCAACCAAAAGTTCAATAGCTGGTTGTAGGAATTTAGCCCCTTTCGGAGAAATTTCAGTCATAAAGATGGCTGCTCCAATGGCAAATGGCGTTGCTACCAAGGCTGAAAGCAAGGTAACTACAAATGATCCCAAAATCATTGGTAGAGCCCCAAATTTGCCTTCAGATGGCGACCAATCGCCACTAAAGAGGAACTCGATCAAGCTAACTTTATTAACAAAGAAAGTCGCCAGCCCTTTTTGAGCAACGAAAAGTAAAATCATGGCTACGATAAAAACAATCAAAGCTAGGCAAAGGAAAGTGATTGTTTTACCAAACTTCTCGAGGCGTGAATTTTTAGAAGGTGATGTTAATTGTTTCACCAATTCTTCATTTTTCATGCTTACTCCTCACTCTTCTTTGAGACGTTACCGTCAGCATCCTTGGTAACTTTCATGCTATGGATGGAAATGTAACCCATTTTTGCGACGACATTTTCTTGGACTTCGTCACTCATCATGTAATCTAAGAATTGTTTGGTATAGCTATCCGGTTTTCCCTTGGTATACATATGCTCGTAGGACCAAATAGGCCAATCGTTAGTTGCAACATTTTCAGCTTTTGGTTCAAATCCATTTAACTTCAATGTTTTAACAGAATCATCAAGGTAGGCAAATGATAGGTAGGAAATAGCACCTGGTGTCTGAGCAACGATTGACTTAACCATACCATTAGAATCTTGCTCTTGGGTACGGATTGGCGATTTACCGTCCATAATCACTGCATCGAAAGTTGCGCGTGATCCTGAGCTGGCTGCACGGTTAATAATAGTGATTTCTAAGTCTTTACCACCGAGCTGTTTCCAGTTCGTGATTTCCCCAGTGAAAATCTTGCGAAGTTGTTCGCTTGTCAAGTTATCGACAGAGACTTCTTTGTTTGTAATCACTGCAATTCCAGCAACGGCAACTTGATAGTCAACAAGCTTACTGGCATCAATTCCAGATTTTTCCTCGGCAAAAAGGTCACTGTTACCAATTTGAACGGCACCAGATTGTACCTGAGAAAGTCCAGTACCAGAACCGCCACCTTGGACGTTAACGATATTCTCAGGGTTCTTTTCAGCGAACCCATCTGCTGCCGCCTCCACTAAGGGTTGAAGGGCCGTAGAACCAACTGCTGTAATGGACTGGCCACGGTCAATCCAAGAAGCACAGCCAGTTAAGACTAGCATGGCCATTGCCAGTGACATAATCACTGCAAGGACTTTTGTTTTTTTCATTTTTGTCCTCCGACATTTTGTAACTTAAGTAAGATAGTGTCTTATATATATGCTGTAAAAAGACATCTATCTAATTATACCAAGTATAAGATAATTAAGTCATATTAAAGTTTGATTACAGGCCCTTATACATGGAATCTCAATCCCTTAGGATAGTAGTTTTTAACCGTGTTTCCAACGATTTTGGCAAATCCAAAACCATTACCATCCACTAAAAGCTGATACCAACCGTTTGGTTGTGTTTGATCTAGAGTGACCACATTACCAGAAACGTATTGGGCAAACTGGTCTTGAGTTAGCTCTATACTTGAAACAACTTCATCAGAGGTTAACGCAATTCCAAGAGCAAAACTTGGTTCGAAACGTTTTTTCTTGAAGACACCAAGATGCAGACCATTACGAGCGATTTTAACTTTAGAAAGATCTGGAAGTCCCTTAGGAAGCAGATAGAGATTGTCCCCAAAAACTTGGAGTAAACCATCTAGATCAGTCTTAAGGTGTTTCTTTGCAAAATCTTCCCAAAGTTGCTTCTGCTCCTTGTTTAGGTTAGATTTTCCTTCTTTGATACGAGTCTGCTCAGGGATGCGCTTATCCTGGAATTTTGCCACAAACTGACCTTCACCTTTGAAATGATGCGGATACATTCGAGCTGTTTCTGGAAAATCAATCCCATCGCTCATGCCATTCCATTTAGGGATTGCCACCAATTCAAGATCAGGGTAATTTTCTAAAATCCAAGCGACAACCCCTTCATTTTCCTCAGGAGACCAGGTACAGGTTGAGTAGATCAATTGACCACCAGGAGCGAGCATCTTCAAACCGTCTGACAAGATATCCTTCTGCAATTGTGCCAGTTCACTAGGGTACTCCTTGTGCCAATATTGGATGGCATCAGGATCCTTGCGGAACATTCCTTCTCCTGAACAAGGTCCATCAAAGACAATCGTATCAAAGTAATTTTTGAAAACTTTGGCTAGTTTATCAGCTGACGTGTTAGTCACAACAACATTTCTCGCCCCAAAACGTTCAATGTTTTCAACCAGAATTTTGCTACGCTTTGGATTGATTTCATTGCTGACGAGCAGACCTGTGTTGTCTAAGTAGCTTAGAAGATGAGTAGACTTTCCGCCTGGAGCAGCTGCCAAGTCTAAGACTCGACTTCCCTTGGCCGGAGCTGCCACTTGGGCTACCATTTGAGCAGCTGGTTCCTGAGAATAAACCAAACCAGTTGCATGATCGGCAGATTTTCCAGAAATTTTACCGTAATGGCCCCAAGGTGTTTCAGGAATGGCATCAGGAAAGTCCTTCTGTTGCTTTTTCAGAGGGTTGGTACGGTAGGCGGATACGGCTTCTTGGTCAAAAGATGCAAAGAAGTCCTTCGCTTCATCCCCAAGGAGGTTATTATATTTTTCTATAAAGTCTGATGGAAATTGCATAGTTTCCTTTCTATCAAAAAACTGGACCAACCAAGAGAACTTGCTGTTCTGATTTGTCCAGTATGGCTTTTTGTTTCAAATTAATTTTCTGAGCCCATAATATCCTTGATTTCTTCAAGTCTGTCTTTAGGCACAAGCATCACAGCTTGACGACTAGAATAATCCAGTGGTTCTCCGGTAATGGTCTCAAGGTGATAACCCAATTTTTCTCCCATAATACTTGCTGCAGCATAGTCCCATGGGTAAATAACTGAAAAGTAAGCTAAAATTTGACCAGATAGGACTTTTGACATGCTTAAACCGGCACCACCGTAGACACGAACACCCAAGGTCTTATCGATAAGGTCTTTTAAGCCATGAAAATTTTTAGCATACATGGCTCCATTGCTAGCGACTAGGCAGCGGTCTAATGGTCGACTTTTATAGGCTGGAAGCAATTTGTCATTGCAATACACATCAAACTGGCCACCACCATAGAAAAGTTGATCAGCCATGACGTTATAAATGAGACCAAATTTTCCTTGCCCCTCTTCATAGTAGGCAATCATCACACAAAAATTATCTTGTTGGACAATAAAATTGACCGTTCCATCAATAGGATCCAAGACCCAGACGTTTCCATCTTTGATATTATGCACCAAGCCATTTTCTTCAGCGAAAATATTGTCTGATGGAAAGGCAGATTTAATACGTGCCACGAGTAAATCTTGTGTTTGTTTATCAATATTAGTGACTAAATCATCAAAAGCCGTCTTTTCTTCGACCGTGATTGTTTTACTTAAACTTTCTTTAATAAAAGCACCAGCTTCTTTGATGATTTCTTTGGCAAAAATCAATTTATTTTCCAAGTGATACAAATCCTTTATCTTTTGCTTTAGCAGCTTTGACAGCTTGATAGGTTGAAAAACCGCTAGCTTCTTCAAAGGCCTTGTCTAGTTGCTTTTCAGGCGCTTTGCCTGGGACAACGGTTTTAAATGCCTTATAGGCTTGCAAGAGTTGGTCACGGTCAACCTTGCTCTCGTATGCTTTTTCTACCTGACTCAAAAAATGAAGCACTGTGGTAATTTCCTCAGTGCTCCATGATGGATCGAGTGGGTAGGAATAATTTCCTTTAGTCATTGTTACCCTCAATTTCAGCTCGAATGGTCGCTTGACGCAATTCTTGCTTTCTATAATCACGAGGCAAAAAGGCACGAATTTCATCTTCGTTGAAACCGATTTGCATGCGTTTGTTGTCCATAATGATAGGTCGACGAAGAAGATTTGGATATTCAGAAATCAATTGAATGAGTTCCTTGATGGTCAAATCATCCACATCGATATTCAGCTTCTGAAAGACTTTTGAACGGGTTGAAATGATATCTTCAGTACCATTTTCCGTGTAAGATAAAATCTTCATCAACTCATCGTGAGTTAATGGGCTCGTGATAATATTGTGTTCGTCAAAAGCAACTTCATGATTGGTCAACCAGGCTCGTGCTTTCCTACAGCTGGTGCAGCTAGGTGATAAAAATAAAGTTACCATGCAAACACCCCTTTCACTTTAACATTCCTAATCATTATACATTATTTGATTAGTTTTGGCTACGCTTTCTTAAAATTTTTCCGCGATTTTTTTATCGGTCTTCAGTTGAGCGCATAGTTCGTCTATATTATTGAACTTAATCATATCACGGATATAATCTAGCCAAAAAACTTCAATTGTTTTTCCATAAATATCGCCTTCAAAATCAAAGATATTGGCTTCAAGACGGAGTTCTGTTCCCCCAAAGGTAACATTTTTACCTAGGCTGGTCATGGAACGATAACGTTTACCATCAATTACCACATCGGCAACATAGACACCATCAGCAGGGAGAAAAGTTCTGTCGATTGGTGCTAAATTAGCAGTTGGAAAACCAATGGTACGTCCGCGGGCATCACCATGTACCACGATGCCACGTGTCGAGAATTCGTGGCCAAGTAGTTTATTGGCTTCTTTAACCTTACCTTCTTGTATCAATTGACGTACACGTGTTGACGAAATCTTTTCACCATCGCTTTGTTGTTCCTCAATAACATGAACATTACCAGAAAAATTACGGGATAGATAGTCCGCATCTGTTCGATGGTGTCCAAACTTGTAATCAAAGCCCACAACAACCTCTTGAGCTTTTAAACGCTTAATATAGCGGGCAATGAAATCATCTGAACTCGTTCGAGCAAAATCACTATTAAAATCTGTTAAATAAAGTTGATCTGTTCCATAGGCTTCAAAAAGATCACAACGCCTTTGAGGTGCTGTAATATGCAGAAGGAGATCATCTGTATATCGTTGAAAAGTCAGTTGAGGACTTTCATTAAAGGTAAGAACAGCTACTTCAAGCTGTTTGTCATCAGCAATCTGGCGCGCCTTATCAAAAAGGACCTTATGACCACGATGAAGAGCATCGAAATAGCCTAAGACAAGGACTGTACCCTTTTCCTGATGGATATCTTTATAATCGTTAATAGAAGTTATTTTCATTGACTTAATACTTTTCTAGGTTTATAAACTTGATTTCGCTTTTCCATGATGGCTAGAACTTTGTCTCCTAAAAAGGCCGCAACCAAGGGTTCTTGGCTATCAATAGCAATAAAGCGACCAAATGAGATTTCTTTAGCATCATCTTCAGTGACTTGTACTGCTGGCAGATCCTGAACACCAAATTCGATAGGAAGGAGGAAGGACGTATTCCCTGCTTCTACCATTTCTGAAATTTGAGAGAGAGTTAGTGCCTTATCTAAGGTTAGACCAGCTGAGGCTGTTCGACGAAGAGCAGACATATGACTCGCGTAGCCGAGTTTAGCACCCAAATCAACAGATAAGGTACGGACATAAGTTCCCTTGCTACAAGCAACACGGAAGGTGAATCTCGCAGTGTCGTTTTCTAGCTCGATGGGTGAGGTACGGACAAATTCGGTAATGGTCACTTGACGTTGTGGACGTTCTACTTCTTCTCCAGCGCGTGCGTACTCATAAAGTTTCTTTCCGTTGACCTTAACTGCTGAGTACATAGGGGGAATTTGTGTGATTTCTCCCTCAAAATTAGCCATTGCTTTGTCAACGGCTTCTTCATCAAGCTCTGTGACTGGAGTTATTTGGACGATTTCTCCACTAGCATCCTCAGTAGTTGTCGAAAAGCCGATGGTAATTTCTCCCTCATAGACTTTCCCTGCTTCAGTCATGTATTCAATGACACGAGTCGCTTTTCCAACTGCTATAGGTAGGACACCAGTAACATCTGGATCAAGGGTACCACCATGTCCGATTTTTTTCTCTTGTAATATTTTGCGTAGTTTAAATACAGCATCATGGCTGGTCATTCCAGCCTCTTTTTTTAGATTAATAATTCCTGAAATCATACTTATAATTATATCAAAAGCAATCCTAAAGAGCTAGGTAGAAACATAAAGAGGCAGAGAGCAAAGTCTCTAACCTCTTGAGAATTATAATCACAAGCAATCGCAAGACTGCTAGCTTTTTTAATCAATGTCTCTTTTAAGATCGCTTTCTAGTTCAAAGAAAGGTTTAATATCTTGTACATACTCTAGGACACCTTGAAAGTCTCCTTTGTCATCTCTAACAGCTGCATAGGTAACATAGACGAATTTTCCTAAACGTTCAGATTTGAACCACATTGGAACTTGGTCACGCTCTCCACTTCTTAGTAATTCAAAGATTTTCTTGACCTTATCAAGTACTTTTGGCGGATGGCAAAGTTCAACGTTTCGTCCAATTTGGCTAGGTGTTCGTTTAAAAACCATTTCATTGGCAGGAACATTATCATTATAGTATTGGAAAATATCGTCTTTATTGACGAAAGTAATTTCCAAAGGGAGATGATTTAGAATAAGATTGGCCTGCTCCACAGAAAGATAACCATTGCCAAAAGGTTGCGTTGTTTCTCTATCTACGACAGTTTCAGTTTTTGGTTTTGGGGTGAAGCTGATGGTGAATTGCCCTTCTGGGGTTTCAATAATTCGGGTATTGCCCGTATGTGCATCAGTGCTCAGACCTGACTGTTCTTGCGATGTTTCCGTATTGTCTTCCTCAAAACGCTCACGCTTAGGTTTCCAAACGGCTGTAGGTTTTATAATTGCATAGCCATAGGCATCACTTTCTTCGGCAATTGAAAGCCAATCATCTTGTGTGAAGGTTTCAAGCAGAATCATCAGTAAGATAGCCTCTTCCTTGAAAATCATGGCTTCAAATTCTTCTGAGAAAGCTTCAAAGGACTTTGAAAATTCTTCTAAATCAGCATCTGGAAGTTCTTTTAGTTTAGCTTCCGCCGCCCTAAAAAGTTTTCGGATGTCATCGTCTACACCCCACATAACCTTTGGAGGAGAATCATGACCATAACGCTCCATTATTGGAAAGAAGAGCTTTTCTTTACGTGTGTAATGGTTATGAAATTGTCCCAATAAAGACATCTGATGTCTAAGCCCATTGACTAGGTCAGATTTGAAATCTTCATTTTCAGGCTTACTAATGTTTTCGATGATACGTCGAATACGTAGGATAGCTGAACGTAGGGCTAAATTCTCTTGTTTAAACACATAGACAGGGTGGCCCTCTTGATCAGCGTCCGCCACTTCCACATCTGCAATAGCTCCTTTAAAGAGGTTAGCGTGGACATTACAAAGGCTCATAACATCTTCAAAGGTAACCCCATCTTCAGATGCCATAAGTTCATGCTCCATCATAGAGATTTCAAGAGCAGATACTCCCTTGAAGTGTTGATTGAAGCGCTCTTGAACACTCTCAGGACTGGCTCCCTGGTGTAAATCAAGGAGAATTTCTTTGAGTATTTGAATACGATTGTTTTCCATATTAGTCTCCGATGACATCATAACCATTGAATAGTAAGGTTTTCTTGATTTTATCTAGGGGAATATTAGCTAACTTGGAGCCAGCTTTTAGACTGGTTACCTTACCGACAGTATTTAGCATAGCTGGGTTAGACAAGGGCTTAAAACCAAGGTCAATCAGTAAATCCTTAACCTCTGGATGCTCTTTTATGATTGTTGCGACTGGTTGTGATAAATCTATGGTGTTGGTAGTCATAATGACCTCCTAATAACATATTTGCTACTACCATTATACACGAGAATAATAAAAAAAGACCAACAAATCCTAGTTTGCTGGTTTTTGGTTAATTTCCAAATAGAGCTTCTGTAACATTTTTCTGGATATTTTCCCACTCTTGCTCTGCACGCACCATCTTACGGTGGAAATCTGCACGCCCACGTAGGTAGGCCGCAATTTGGTAATCTTGCTTAACAATCGGTATCTCAGGAATTTTGATGTCCAAGAGGTCAGCTGTCGATAAATTGAGGACAGCCTTTCCCTTATCAGCGTAGTCCAAATAGGCACGACCAATTTCGGTCTCAAGGAAAAACTTGATGTAGAAACCACGAAGTTTTTCCTTAGGTCGTAATACTGTGATATTTGATGAGGCAACAACTTCACGCTTGCCCTGATCTTCGAAAACAGCAACTTTTTGAACAGTTCCCTTAGATGCAATAAGCACATCTCCATCTTCTAAGAGAAAGCGTAAAAGTTTGCGGCGTTCCTCAGAAAATGTTTTTAGGTCATCGTAAGCAATGCCGTTGGGTGTCATATCCGATAGATTAATGACAGCGAATTCGCCAGGTTCTGCCTTAGCTGGAACAGCTTTTCCTTTAAATTGATCGACAACATCACCTAAACGAACAAGTTTGTCTGTATTAGCTTCGTAATCGATAATCAGTTGAGGTCTTTCTTTTTCAGACATTGAATCTCCTTTTTATATTTCACTATCCACATTGAGTATTGCTATACAATAATAGCAAGAAGCTAATACTTTTGCAAGCAAAAACTGTAAGAAAGGCAAAATAAAAAAGAGACCGGGGCCCCTTTTATAAGCTTTTAACTGCTGCTACTGCTGTTTCATAATCTGGATCTGTATTGATATTGTCCAAATATTCAACATAAGTAACTTTGTTGTCAGCATCAGCTACTAAAACTGCGCGTGCTAACAAGTGCCATTCTTCAATAAGGACACCGTATTCTTTTCCGAAGCTGTTGTCATAGTAATCAGAAAGCATGATGGCATTTTCAAGGCCCTCAGCACCACACCAACGAGCTTGCGCAAATGGTAGGTCCACTGAAATAGTAATAACTACAGTATCATCTAGTTCTGACAATTCCTTGTTAAAGGTACGCGTTTGAGTTGAACAAATACCAGTATCGATTGATGGAACAATAGAGATAACTTTTTTCTTTCCATTGAATTCTGAAAGTGATTTTTTCGTCAAATCTGTTGCTGTCAAATTAAAGTCACGCAAGGTATCTCCAACTTGAAGTTGTTTGTCTTCTGCTACTGTAACTGGTTTTCCAATAAATGTTGGCATGTTAGTCCTCCAATACTTTTTTACTATTGTACTGCAAATAGAGCAAGAAGCCTAAGCATTTGTTTAGAACTTTTCAAACAGTAGTTTAATTTTTTCAGCAATCACTGTATTAATTGCAGGAATGACTTCATCCGCAAAGTCTTTCAGATAGGGATAATCGCCAACTTGCACACCATATATAGCATATTTGAAAAGAGAAATATCATTTTGGTCATTTCCAAAAGCTACAAAGTCTCTACCAAAGTGGTTTAAAACAGTACTAGCCTTAGTCACTCCTTTTGGATTAATGTAGAGACACCTTTCGATATCATGGTAAGTAAGGTCTAAACATTCCAGTTTGTTTAGATTAAAGATAAGATCTTCTCGTATATCCTCATGCTCTGCAAGTGGAATAACAGCTTTAATGGGCTTATTAAGTTCTTGGACAGGCAAAATCCTTGCTTTATTTAATGGGTCAACATTTGAAAGGAAAGGAATCTGCTCAGGATTTTGAATAGCATAATTAAAGGTATCATCAATAAAATAAGGGAGATTATAGGTATCACAGTAGCTAACAATCGTTCTGAGAGCATGTGAAGGTATTGTGTATTGCGATACTAAACACTCATCTTGAAAGACTTCGCCACCGTTTAAGCCAACTACTGTCAGTTTTTTCAATTCTCCCTCCAAAATACTAAGACAGTCTCTGTAAGAGCGTGCTGTTGCAAAAATAATCTCATGACCGTATTTTGGTGCTGTTAAAAGAACCTCTTGTAGTTCTTTTGACATGGTCATACCATCAAAACAAAGGGTTCCATCCAAATCAAAAACAAATTTCATAGGGATAGTATAACAAAAAACCAGCTAAAGAGCTGGTTTGAATATTTAGTATCAAAATACTTAGATTTTATCAAGGGCTAGTTTTAAATCTTCAATCAAATCATCTGCATTTTCTAAACCAACTGAGATACGAATTTGGTTTGGAGTGACACCACAAGCCAGCAAATCTGCTTCTGCCAATTGTTGGTGAGTTGTTGTTGCAGGGTGAACCACCAAAGATTTTGCATCAGCAACGTTAGCTAAATCTGAGAAGATTTCAAGATTATCAATAACGGTACGTGCTTCGTCTTGTCCACCTTTAACATGGAAAGTGAAAATAGAACCTGGTCCTTTAGGGAAGTATTTTTGTGCTAAGTCATAGTAAGGACTTGATGGCAATCCAGGATAGTTAACTTTTTCAACTTTTGGATGATTTTCCAAAAAGTCTACGATTTTTTTAGCATTTTCGACGTGGCGTTCGACACGAAGCGAAAGTGTTTCAAGTCCTTGTAAAAGCAAGAAAGCATTGAAAGGTGCCAAGGCAGCCCCTGTGTCACGCAAAAGTTGTGTACGAAGGGCAGTGATAAATGCTGCTAGACCAACATCACGTGTATAGCTAATATTGTGGTAAGATGGGTCTTCATCAACCAACTGTGGGAATTTGCCTGAAGCTTCCCAGTCAAATTTACCAGAATCGACGATAAGGCCACCGATAGTTGTTCCATGTCCACCGATAAACTTAGTCGCAGAATGAACCACGATATCTACACCATGGGAGATAACATTGATGAGATATGGAGTCCCAAAAGTATTGTCAGCAACCAATGGAATCTTATGACTGTGAGCAATTTCAGCAATCTTTTCAAAATCAGGAATGTTGATAAGCGGATTACCCAAAGACTCAATCAAGACAAGTTTTGTATTATCTTTGATAGCAGCTTCAATTTCTTCAGGATTGTCAACATCTACAAAAGTTGTTGTGACACCATAGCGTGGAAGAGTTTCTTTTAAGAGATTGAATGTTCCACCGTAAAGTGTTGTCGCAGCAACTACATGATCACCAGCATGTGCCAAACCAAGGATAGCATAGGTGATAGCAGCCATACCTGAAGCCGTAGCCAAGGCACCAACACCACCTTCGAGGGCTGCAATACGTTCTTCAAGTACTGCTACTGTTGGATTGGTAATACGTGTGTAAATATTACCCGGTTTTCTAAGAGCAAAGAGATCTTCACCTTCTTGAGCATCGTCAAAGACATATGAAGTCGTTTGGTAAATTGGAACCGCACGTGATTTTGTTTCCTTGTCAGGTGTTTGTCCAGCGTGTAATTGTAAGGTTTCAAATGAAAATTCTCGTGACATATGGGTGTCCTCCAAAACAAAAGTTGCCTTCATTCTACACCCAGAAAAGCTGGCTGTCTAATAGAAATTTTTTATCAACGTGATAGGGAGGGCTTATAAAAAGGACCTTTCGGTCCCTTTCTATTTCTTCTCAATAGGTGCTACGCTTGCCAAAACCTTTTTAAGTCCAACTTCTGGGAATTTTATCTTAAGTTCTTGTGTCTTGCCACTTCCAGTTACTTCTAGGACGGTCCCATCTCCCCACTTCTTGTGGTGAGCGATATCTCCGATTTCCCAGTCAGTAGCTGAATTGCCAGAGTCTGAAGTCTTGCCAAAAGGTAGTCCGCCAGTAGCTTTTGAAAATGGCTGAGCGCCCGTATGTCTTTGAGGTTGTGCATTTGCTTTTCTGGTCTGAAGCGCTTGTTGTAAACTCATGCCTTGACCAAATTGTGTTGGCTCTTCCTTTGTAAAACGAACACCAAATGATGAATTGGCTGGACGTGCTAGACCTTGATATTGTAATAAATCATCTGAAATTTCACGCAAGAAACGGCTAGGACGATTATAGTTAGTCTTACCAAAAAGCGTCCGCGTATTAGCGTTCGTAAGGAAAAGAATCTCTTCAGCACGGGTAATACCTACGTAAGCTAAGCGACGCTCTTCTTCGAGTTCTTCTGGATCTTCTGAGGCACGAGACAAGGGGAAGACCCCCTCTTCCATACCGATAAGAAAGACAACTGGGAATTCAAGTCCTTTAGCAGCATGGAGAGTCATCAAGGTTACTTCTGCTGCTTCCATATCACCATCGTCCGTATCAGCAATCAACGCTAGATCATTCAAGAAACGGCCTAAACGGTCAATACCAGTCTCATCTTCCGTATCATCGGAGTTGGTTTCATCAAAATTCTTAGTAACAGACATGAACTCTTCGATATTTTCAATGCGTGCTTGACTTTCAAGTGTTTGTTGCATAGAAAGAGCATCCAGATAACCAGACTTATCTAAAACAGCCTCTACCGCTTCAGTAATACTTAGCCCATCTAGCTGGTCACGTAGATTCAGAATCATGTTAGCAAAATCGTAAACGCCTTGAGCTGCTTTCCCCTTGATTGGTGACAACATAATATTAGCTGATGCATCTAGGAGACTCATGTTTTGCTCATAGGCAAAGGTGCGAATCTTTTCAAGCGTACCAGGCCCAACTCCACGTTTAGGTTCATTAACCACACGTTCAAAGCTAATATTATCCGCAGGATTGGCAATCAAGTTCAAGTAAGAGATAACATCACGGATTTCTTTACGGCTATAGAACTTGGTACCTCCAACCATGGTATAAGGTATATTAGACTTGAGCAAGGCTTCTTCAATGGTACGAGACTGAGCATTGGTACGGTAAAGTACAGCAAAATCCTTGAAGTTCTTACCTTCTTCACGAATAATGTTATCAATAGTTGAAGCAACAAAAACAGCTTCATCACGCTCGTCATTAGCACGGTAATAAACGATTTGTTCACCGTCGTCATTTTGAGTCCAAAGTTTCTTTGGACGGCGGTTTCGGTTGTTCTTGATAACTTCGTTGGCTGCCTGGAGAATCTTCTTGGTTGAACGGTAGTTTTCTTCCAAGAGAACCACCTTGGCTTCAGGATAGTCCTTCTCAAAATCAAGGATGTTCTGCATATCAGCCCCACGCCAACCGTAGATTGATTGGTCCGCATCACCTACGACACAGATATTCTTGAAGCGAGATGCCAAGAGTTTTACCAACTGATACTGAGCATGATTGGTATCTTGGTACTCATCCACGTGAATGTACTGATAACGCTGCTGATAATAGGCGAGGACATCAGGATTTTTGTCAAAGAGACGCAAAGTCATCATAATTAAATCGTCAAAATCCATAGCTTCACTACGACGTAGCTCTTCTTGATAGGCCTTATAACATTTAGCAACAATTTGGGTGTACATATCACCGGCCTGGTGCTCATAGGCCACTTCATCCAATAGATCATTTTTGGCGTTGGAAATCGTCCCTAAGATGGCACGTTCATTCCACTTCTTAGGATCGAGGTTAAGATTCTTGAGAATACGTTTCATCAAAGTACGTTGTTCACCAGGATCTACGATAGTAAAGTTTCGATTGTAGCCAATATGGTCCGCTTCCCGACGAAGAATTCGCACGCACATACTATGGAAGGTCGCAATCAAGGTTTCTGAAGTTGCTGGATTTAAAGCCATGGCACGCTCACGCATCTCACGAGCAGCCTTATTGGTAAAGGTAATGGCTAGGATATTCCAGGGATTAATCATTTTTTCGTCAATGAGGTAGGCAATGCGGTGGGTAAGCACACGCGTCTTCCCAGATCCTGCACCAGCCATAATCAATAAAGGCCCCTCAGTCGTTTGGACGGCTTCAGCCTGTTTGTCATTCATACCAGTTAATAATGGGTTCATCATATTCTCCATTCTCAAAAATAAGCTCTATTATTTTATCATTTTTTGGATGAAAATGCAGATTCTATTCATAATGCATATGAAATAACTTTAGAAAATAATTGTTTGTTTTTATTTGGAAGTACTTTGCTTAAGATTAATGATATTCCTAGATTTTTCTAGCTTTGGAGGAAGACATGCTAAAGAATAATATTCGGATTTTTATACTTTTTATGAAAATTAGTGTTGACACTGTTCGGTTTTTTCGATAAGATATAATCACAATAAAATAAGAACCGAGTGATGTCATCAGGATGACTGGTGATTGACGGACTTCTGGAGAGATCTTGAAGCAGCCTTAGCTGTAAACAAGACACCGAAGGGGCAAGGGGTAACAACCGAAACTCTCAGGTAAAAGGACAGAAAGCATCGCAAGTTTTTTAACTTGTAGTAATAGCTTTGTATTCTCAGAGGTCTGGTTAAGCCAAACCTCTTTTTTGACGTCTCGGTTAAAGGAGATTGTAAATTTATGTTAGACTTTTTTACTACCATTGATGATTTTGTCTGGGGCCCTCCCCTTCTGGTCCTTCTTGTAGGAACTGGGGTTTACCTTACAATTCGTCTTGGTCTTTTGCAAGTACTTCGTCTTCCTAAAGCTTTTAAACTTATCTTTGCTGAGGATAAAGGGGAAGGTGATATTTCTAGTTTTGCAGCCCTTGCAACGGCTCTAGCTGCAACTGTCGGTACAGGTAACATTGTCGGTGTGGCTACTGCCATCAAAACTGGTGGACCTGGTGCCCTTTTCTGGATGTGGATTGCAGCTTTCTTTGGTATGGCAACCAAATATTCCGAAGGTCTTTTGGCTATTAAATTCCGTACACTTGACGACCAAGGTAATGTCTCTGGTGGTCCAATGTATTACATCACACACGGTTTTTCTGGAAAATGGCAAACAATTGCTAAACCTTTGGCCTACTTCTTTGCCTTTGCAGGTGTGCTTGTTGCATGGTTAGGGATTGGTACCTTCTCTCAAGTTAACTCAATCACCGCTTCACTTCAAAATAGCTTTGACTGGTCACCAAAAATCGTAAGTGTCATTCTTGCTCTTATCACTGCTGCTATCATTTTTGGTGGTATCCAATCTATCTCTAAAGTTTCTGAAAAGGTCGTACCATTTATGGCTGGGCTCTATATCTTAGCAGCTCTTGTGGTTATCTTTACTAACTTTAATCAACTTCTTCCAGTCCTTGAAATGGTCTTCCAATCTGCCTTTACTGGTAAAGCAGCCGTGGGTGGTTTTGCTGGTGCGACAGTCATGGTTGCAATGCGACTTGGTATTGCGCGTGGTGTCTTCTCAAATGAGTCAGGTCTTGGATCAGCTCCTATCGCTGCAGCTGCTGCTAAGACCGAAGAACCAGTTGAACAAGGTTTGATTTCAATGACAGGTACTTTCATTGATACGATTATCATCTGTACGCTTACAGGTCTTGCTATCCTTGTAACTGGTCAATGGTCAGGTAGCCTAGAAGGTGCACCAATGACACAAGCAGCCTTCTCATCTGTTTTTGGAACATTTGGTGAAATTGCTTTAACACTTTCCTTGGTTCTCTTCGCTTTTACAACTATCTTGGGTTGGTCTTACTATGGTGAACGTTGTTTCGAATTCATTTTCAAATCAACTAAATTCCTCCCACTCTACCGCCTTATCTTTGTGGTCATGGTTGCCCTTGGTGGTTACCTTACACTTGATGTTGTTTGGAAAATTGCGGATATCGTAAACGGTTTGATGGCTTTGCCTAACTTGGTTGCCCTCCTAGTCCTCTCACCAATTATCATCAAAGAAACCAAATCATACTTTGAACGCCACAAATAAACAAAAAGAGCTTAGGCTCTTTTTTCTTGGCTTTGTCGGCACCAATTCTTGCTACTACTGCTTTTTTGCGTTACAATGAAATTAAATCATTTTAAAACTTATACAGAAAAAATCCAAAGGAATAACTATGTCAATTACCAAAGAATTTGATACGATTACTGCAATTTCAACGCCTTTAGGTGAAGGTGCTATCGGTATTGTTCGCTTATCTGGAACCGATGCGGTTGCTATTGCTAATAAGGTTTTTAAAGGAAAAAATCTAGAAACGATCGCTTCACATACTATCAACTACGGTCATATAGTGGAAAATGATGAAACCATTGATGAAGTCATGGTCAGTGTTATGCGTGCACCAAAGACCTTTACACGTGAGGATGTGGTAGAAATCAACACCCATGGTGGTGTCGCTGTAACCAATGAAATCCTTCAACTCCTTATCCGTTCTGGCGCTCGTATGGCCGAACCTGGAGAATTTACCAAGCGTGCCTTCTTGAATGGTCGTGTAGACTTGACCCAGGCCGAAGCTGTCATGGATTTGATTCGTGCTAAGACTGATAAGGCCATGGCCGTTGCCGTTTCTCAACTTGATGGTTCGCTCAAGAACCTCATTAACAACACTCGCCAAGAAATCCTTAACACTTTGGCTCAAGTCGAAGTTAATATTGATTACCCAGAGTATGATGATGTTGAGGAGGTTACTACAAATCTTGTCCGTGAAAAGACTCAAGAGTTCCAGGCACTCTTGGAAAATCTTTTGGCTACTGCTAAACGAGGAAAAATCCTACGAGAAGGTCTTTCAACGGCAATCATTGGTCGTCCAAATGTCGGCAAATCTAGTCTTCTTAACAATCTCCTACGTGAGGAGAAGGCTATCGTTACAGACATTGAAGGTACAACACGTGATGTCATTGAAGAATACGTTAATATCAAGGGTGTTCCTCTCAAGTTGATTGATACGGCTGGTATCCGTGACACAGACGATGTTGTTGAAAAGATTGGTGTGGAGCGTTCTAAGAAAGCTCTCGAAGAGGCTGACTTGGTTCTTCTTGTGCTTAATAGTTCTGAACCGCTAACTGAGCAAGACCGTACATTACTCGAAATCAGCCAAAATAGCAATCGTATCATTCTCCTAAATAAGACAGACCTTCCTCAAGCAATCCAAATGGAAGAGCTTCCTGACGATGTCATTCCGATTTCAGTCCTCAAGAATGAAAACATCGACAAAATTGAAGACCGCATCAATCAACTCTTCTTTGATAATGCTGGTTTAGTAGAGAAAGATGCTACTTATCTCTCAAATGCCCGTCACATTTCACTCATTGAAAAGGCCCTCGAAAGCCTTGAAGCTGTCAATCAAGGTCTTGAACTAGACATGCCTGTTGACCTCTTACAGGTTGATATGACACGTACTTGGGAGATTCTTGGTGAAATTACTGGTGATGCTGCTCCAGATGAACTGATTACCCAACTCTTTAGTCAGTTCTGTCTAGGAAAATAAACATAACTAAATTTATGTAAAAAGATGCTCTGCCATCTTTTTATTTTTCGTATCATGAATACAGAAATAAAATTATGTAAATTACAACTAACTAATACCATAAGACGATTTACTCATGCTTTTTAAGAAAGAAAATGCTATCATGGTACTATCCTATGATTTTGAAAGGTTTGCCATGGGTCAAGCAGCAGCTGATACTGATTTTAAACATTTGATAGATTTTGACGATAACCTGCTTCCATTTAGATTAACGGAAACAAAGGTCGAAAATGGGCGACCTGATATTCTTTTCCATTGGCATCCTGAGCTTGAGATTCAATATGTTTATGGGGGGACCGCTCGCTATCATATTGATTATGACTATTTTGATAGTCAGGCTGGAGATATCTTTTTGATACGTCCTAATGGTCTTCATTCGATTCACCCTGTAGACAATCAGCCTCATCATACAGATACCCTTCATTTTCATTTGGATATGTTGGGGCAGTCACTTGTAGATCCGCTGAGTTTGCGTTATCTTCAGCCCTTACAGAATTCTAATTTCAAGTTTAAACAATGCCTAAGACCGTCAGACGAGGGTTATACAGAAATTAAAGATCTTCTCTTCAAGATTTTTAAGATGATTCGTCAGAAAGAACGTCACTATGAACTTCTTCTCAAGTCAAAGTTGGAGGAATTAATCTACCTCCTTTACTTCTATCGTTTGGTAGAGCGAAAAACTTCTGACGATCATTACCGCAAAAACGAAAAAATTCGAGAAATCATTGATTACATAAACCAACATTATGCTGAAAATCTCACGATTGAAAAGTTGTCAGAACTTATGGGTTATAGTAAGACACACTTTATGACGATTTTTAAGCAACATACCGGTACTTCTTGTACGGAATTTATCATTCAAGCAAGACTTAATGCCGCTTGTGAGGAGCTTCGTAATAGCGTCAAACCAGTTTTGGAAATAGCTACTACTGTTGGTTTTAACAACCTATCCAATTTCAACCGGCAATTTAAACACTATTACGACCAAACACCAAGCCAGTATCGTAAGACACATAGTAACAAGAAGAAAACAAAAAAGAGTTAGCCAAATGGTTAACTCTTTTTTTATCTGCAAACTTCTTAGTTTTTCTCTTTACCTTTGTGTTTTCCACTGAGTCCAAAGAGAGTTAGCAACATACCAAGTCCGAGGAGACCAGCGTGTGACCCCTTGTCACCTGTTGTAGGAAGAACTTCAGTTTGGGCAGAAGTTTCTGTCACTTTTTCAGTTTCTTTAAGTGCTTCGCTTCTTGTTGAAATGAAGAATACTTTTCCATTAGGCGTTGTCACTACTTTAGACACCACTGGTTTGCTAGTTTCTAAATCTTTAGCAATAGTTGATGGAGTGACTGGTTTCAATGGATTAAGTGTAGGGTCTGCTGCATTTTCTTTTTTGTTCAAGGCTGCAAAATCTGCACTTGAAATTGAAATGGTACGTGAGTTTGGATTGATAACTGCATACTTAGAAAGGTCTGCACGTGTCAAGTAATCTGCAAAGACGGTATCCATTGAAGGACCTTCTTCACGAGGGCCACCCAACATTGTGAAGCCATCACCACCAGCAGCCAAGAAGTCGTTGGTTACAAGGTAGTAAGTTCCGTTTGTGTTGAGTGGTTTATAGACACCAGTTTCTGGATCCAAAATGTCAATTGACAAGATACGTTTTTCAGCTGGAAGAGTTGTGTCATAATAAACACGAGCTCCTGAGACTTGAAGGAAACCACCAGATGGTTCAAGGAGAGGTTGACCATTTTCATCCAGAACAGTTTTACCACTTTCGTCAACTTGGAGAATTGAACCAAGAGATTTGACAAACATATCATGAATATTTTGACCTGTTACTTGAATTTGAGCAACTGAGTTACCAAATGGAAGAACGGCAATGATATCACCTTTAGTGATTGGTTTGTCTTTAGCAATTGTTTCACGAAGACCACCACCATTTGTCACGGCAAGGTTAGACTTGTGTGTGAAAGCTGATTGTCCGTAATCTAAGAGAGCATCAGCGACCACATTACCAAGGTTAGTTTCGCGAACACGAACGTCCATACGGTCACCGCTAAGTTTAACTGGGCTATTTTCAATAACGACTTTTGAGGAATCCGCCTTGTACTTAGCTTGGATATCATCGATCATAGCTTTAACTGTTGGGTTAACTTGATAATTCTTTTTAGCTTCGTCGTGTGTGATCACGCCATGTGACAAGACACGGTCAGAATTATAAACGACGCGGCCAACATTGTTAAGGTAGCTACCAGTTTGGTTGTAAGTGACGTTATCACCGTATGTCGCTGTGTGGAGAGTGTGTGAGTGACCATCAAGGACAAGAACACGTTTTCCTTTCAGAGGTGCATAGTTTGAAAGAGCTTCTGCCAAAGTTGATCCACGCCATTCAACTGGAGTTGTTGTATCAATCCCCAAGTGACCAAGGACAACATAAGTCTTGTATTCCTTACCTTCGGCACGGGCATTTGATTCCACTTGGTCAACAACAGCCTTAACCTCAGTAATAGGATCAGTGAAAGAGACGCCAGGAATATTTCGTGGGTGTGTCTTAGTAGCTGTCTCCGGTGTAGTAACACCAATAACAACGACTTCATCTCCATCAACACCAGGTGTTTTGTCAACGATTGTAGATGGTTGGAAAAGACGTACGCCATTTACATATACGTTAGATGTGATGATTGGGAAATTGATTTGTTTGCTCAAACGACGCAATTGATCAAGACCAAAGTCAAACTCATGGTTACCGACTGTCATGGCATCAAAACCAACAGCATTCATGACGCTTGCCATGTCTTCACCCTTAGAACTGTTTGAAATCGGAAGACCTTGGAATGAGTCCCCAGAGTCAAAGACAAGGGTTGTTCCTTTTGAACGAGAATCATTGACGATACCAGACAAAAGAGCATCACCAATAACCCCATTACGATCATCTTCAACCATACGCCCATGAACATCGTTGGTGTGAAGGACAGTTACAGTGTCGTTGCTGGCACTTGTGCTAGCATTTGTCACGACTTCTGTTGTAGGAGTTGCGGCTGCAGTTGCAGTTTCACTTGCAGTGGCAACTGGTGTTTCGTTTGTTTCAGCTGTTGAAGCAGTAACAACTGATGTTGAACTAGCTACTGGTGCTGAAGACTCGCTAGATGCAGTTGTTGCTGCAGTAGATGTCGCATTGCTAGTTGCCTCTGTAGCTACTACTTCAGTGCTTGGTGCTGTAACAGCTGCATGAGTTTCTACCTCGTCAGCTTGGACAGCATTGGTCAAGATGGCAGTTGAGACAAGTAGGGTTGATAGGGTCGTTGCAACGACTGTTTTCTTCTTCATTCCAAAATACCTTTCTGATTTTTAAATCGTTTTTATTATATCACATTTATAAGATTAGAATTAAATAAACTTCAATATTTTATTAGATATTCAAACAATTCTTTCAAAAAAGTCAATAGGTAGCTAAACGTTTTTCTAGATAACCTTGAAGCAGTTCAAAAGTAAAGCTCAAAGTCCAGTAAATAAGGGCGATTAGGATATACATTGACATGTAGTCATACTCACGCCCACCGATAATCTTAGCATTTTGGAAAATGTCAGGCACTGTAATCATAGCAGCTAATGACGAACTCTTAACCATATCAATAATAACATTACCAAGTGGGGCTACTGCTATACGCATGGCCTGAGGTAAGATAATTCGACGGATAATAGATTTCTGAGGAAGGCCAAGAGAACGAGCGGCTTCCCACTGCCCCTTATCTACTGCAGCTATGGATGAACGGAAAATCTCTGCCATATAAGCGGCACTAACACAGGAGAAACCAATAAAGGCACAAAGAAGGGCAGGCATCTGAACACCAACGTAAGGCAGACCAAAGTAAAGAATGAAGAGCACGACCAACATAGGAACCCCACGCATGATGGAAATATAAACACGGGCAGGATATTTCAACCAAGGTTTTTGCGACATCCGCATAAAGGCAAGGATGATGGCAAATACATTCCCAACCATAAAGCTTAAAAGGGAAATCCCCAACGTATAAGGCAGACCTGATAGGACATAGGGAATGCTTTTTAGAATCAGTGAAAAATCAATAATCATAAGTCTATCTTTCTAAACATTTCTTTAGCAAATAAGCGATCCAATCGGATCGCTCACATTATTCAACATCAGAGATATCAATCTCAGTGTAGTCAACTTTGGTTTTCTTTGTAACGTCTTGACCAGCAAAGAACTTCTCTGAAATCTTGGTAAGGGTACCATCTTTCTTCATGTCTTTGATAGCTTTATTAACTTTTTCTTGAAGGGTTTTATTCTTCAATGAGAAAGTAAAGCTTGTTGAGTAAGGGTTACTGTAGATGCCGTCGTTGATCTTAACAGGGTACTTATCTTTGATAGCAGCTACTGCCATCTTTTGCAAATAGTAATCGTTGACGATAACGTCTGTACGACCATTTACCAAGTCTTGCATATAAACGTCATTGGTAACATTGTCATATACGACAAGTTCAGCACCCATTTTTTTGGCAATCTTCATGTACTTTGTACTTGCAGCACCAGCTGCTTTCTTGCCTTTGAGGTCCTTCCATGAAGAAATTCCTGAATTATCTGATTCACGGACTACCATTGATGTAAATGAATACTTGTATGGTTCAGAACGCAAGAATTTTTTAACGTTCTTGTTGTCATCTTCGAGTGAGTAGTTGGCGATATCGACTTGACCACTATTTACAGCGGTAAGCATGCCATCCACGCCCATTTCCGTGAAGTCAATTTTCAACTTAAGGCGTTTTCCGACTTCTTTGAGAATCTCAACGTCATAACCAGTCAAATTGTTCTTATCATCGTGGTAGCTTTGTGGGTAAAGTGTTCCAGCAGTCGCAACCTTGATGCTCCCACGTTTCTCAATCTTTTCCCAGTTCTTTTCACCTGTACTCTGTGACGAGCAGGCAACCAAAAAGACCGCAGCCAAAATTAGGCTAAATACGGCGAAAAATCTCTTTTTCATCTATGTGTCTCTCCTTAAAAAATGAAGTTAAGTTAAAAACTTATAATCTTAGCCTACACTATTTGAAAGGGTTTCACAAAATATTGAACTGAAAATGAGAATGTCTAGCTAAAAACCGAACATTCTTCCATCTGTTGGGCCAAGTGTAAGAGGAGGTCCTCTCTTCCTTTAGCAGCTGTTAATTGAACTCCGAGTGAAAGACCTTGCTCATCCCGATAGACAGGTAAAGAAATTGATGGTTGTCCCGTCAGGTTTGCTTGTTGCGTGAAAGGTGTCCAATCTAAGCTGTCCGCAAACATTTCCCAAATAAGTTCCTGTTGCTTTGGCCAGGCAAAATCAGCCATATGTTTAAGTTGATTTTGTAAGCTTTCAGAGAGGGCAAACTGTCCATGCTTAGGTGCTACCTCAGCGACTGTAGGTGTCAAAAGAACGTCATAGGTTTGATGGAAGTGTGCCATCTGATGACTATACTGGTCCCACTGAGCTAGAACTTTAGAGTAAACTTTGGCAGGAATCTTTTGCCCAGATTGGAAAATAGCCCAGGTCATCAACTCCATATCTTCAGGAGTCATCTGATGTCCCAAACCAGCTTCTATACTATCAAACATAGCAGCTGTCTCCACACTATTCATAATGTAGTAAGACTGCATGGCTTCAACCCCATTCAATGGCTGGTCGATGATTTCATGCACATGATGTCCTAGACTTTCCAAGGTTCTAGCAGCCATTTTTGTCGCCGCAATAGCAGATTCTGACACCTTACCACCAATAGGAGAGACAGTTGAAAAGGCAATCTTCAAAGGTCTAACTGGTTCTTCTAAAGACACTTTGCTAAGCTTCGGTAGAATAAAGGGACTTTCCATCTGACACGTCTGCATGTGATAGAGCAAGCGTTTTGTATCGCGTACAGTCTTAGTCAAAGCAAACTGGACAGAGGCCCCCTGCCAGCCACGGAAAGAACTAGGACCGACAGGAATACGTCCTCTTGTAGGCTTAAGCCCGATAAGTCCGTTAAAGGAAGCTGGAATACGGATAGAGCCTCCACCGTCACTAGCTGGTGCCAAGGGAGAAATGCCAGAACTCACAAGAGCTGCCGCACCACCACTTGATCCACCAGCATTTCGTGTCACATCGTCAGGCAAATTAACAGGACCATGAATCTGAGCATCACTGATATTTTTGAAGCCAAACTCAGGAGTACTAGAACGCCCTAAAATAATGAAGCCCAGTTCCTCAAGTTTCTTAACATAATTATCACTTTCCTTAGCTCGATAACTTGTAAATAGGCGAGAACCCGCTGTTGACGGCTCACCAGCTTGCTCTTGACCTAAGTCCTTTAGAAAAATCGGAACTCCAGCAAATGGTTTATCTGAAAAGTCTCTAGTTTCTGCTTCTTCTATAGCTTTCTCGTAGCGTTGACTGACGATAGCATTTATCTTAGGATTCGTTCTCTCCGCTTCACGAATGGTAGCCTCCACTAGTTCTCGGGGACTGACCGTCTTATTTTGCACGGCTTCAGCCATTGCCGTTGCATCTGACCACTCATTAATTGACATCTTATACTCTCCCTGCTTATCTTTTCCTAAATTATACTAAAAAAAGCGAAACGCCTAAAACGTTCCGCCTTAAATCTTGATAATTAGTCTTGCCAAGTTTCTTGATTTTCTTTGAATTTCTTCAAAAGTTGAAGTCCGTCTGCTGTGATGTAGCCTTGCACTTTAGCCACTTTGATTAACTCAGTGTAATTTGAAAGAGTAACCAATTTCACACCAGCATCAGCAAAGTTTTTCTCAGCTTTTGGCAATTCGTAAGTGAAGATAGCCACAACTCCGATAACATCAGCCCCTTCACGCTCTGCAGCTGCTACAGCATCAAGTACTGATCCACCAGTTGAAATCAAATCTTCAACAACAACCATTTTTTCGCCTTTAACCACACGACCTTCGATTTGGTTACCAGCACCGTGATCTTTTGGTTTGCTACGGATATAGGCAAATGGAAGGTTCATCTTGTCAGCGATGATAGCACCGTGAGGAATACCCGCAGTTGCAGTACCAGCAATCACTTCTACTTCAGGAAATTCTTCCTTAATTTTTTCCACAAAACCATTTTCGATAAGTGTACGAGTTTCTGGGTAAGACAAAGTAATACGGTTGTCTGTGTAGATTGGTGATTTGATTCCTGATGCCCATGTAAATGGTTCTTCAGGTTTAAGGTAAACAGCCTTGATATCAAGCAAGTCAGATGCGATTTGTGATGCTAATGTCATAATTATTATCCTCCGTAAAGCGTTTTCTACTCTTTCTCTTTATTATAACCTAATTCAATCTATTTTCCTATGAAATAAGGTCTTTTTGAAAATTTATTGACCGTTCCATTGAGCCTTGATGTCGTGATAAGCTGCTACTGGATCATCAGCTTGTGTAATTGGACGACCAACAACAATGTAATCTGAACCAATTTGACGCGCATCGGCAGGTGTCATGACACGTTTTTGGTCACCAACCGCTGCTCCTGCTGGACGAATACCAGGTGTCAAACAAACGAAATCTTCATTTGTTGCGTCTTTGATTTTTGCGACTTCGTGTGCTGAGCAAACAACACCATCAAGACCTGCTTCAGCAGTCTTCTTAGCATAATGAACCACTGATTCTTGAAGTGTCGTTTGGATATTTTGGAAATCACGCATCTGCTCTTCAGAGGTAGAGGTCAACTGAGTTACAGCAATCAAGATTGGACCTTCACCCAAGCCTTCACGCGCAGCCTTCATCATTTCCACACCACCAGCCGCATGCACATTTGTCATATCAACACCAAGGTTAGACAAAACACGCATTGCAGATTTGACAGTATTTGGAATATCGTGAAGCTTAAGGTCAAGGAAAACACTATGGCCAAGATCTTTAACATAGCGAACAATCTCTGGACCAGCCGCATAGTAAAGTTCCATACCAATCTTCACATAGAGCTTTTCATCAGCAGGAAACTTAGCAAGGAATGCCTTCACATCCTCAAAAGTCGGGAAATCAAGGGCAATAACAGGACGATTTTCTCTCATTTCTTATATCCTTTCACACAAAAAACCTCCGCCAGTCAGCGAAGGTTGCACGAAAACAGGGCAGACCCTACCCTTTAGTGATGCCGTAGCATCTCAGTACACCTTTCTCGCCTCTCTGGACTCGATTAAAGGTTCAGTTCAATTTGTTCCATTATAGCGCTTTTATATGGGAATGTCAAAGGGGGATGAAAGTAATTATACCTTTGTTAAATTCCTTAAAGAAGCTATTCTTATTCATTTCCCCAACAAGTCTGTTCGAACTTCTTTGCGTAAGTCTTCGAGTGTTGTGATACCGCACTTGTCCATAACTTCAGGGAGGCGGTCGATGATTTTAGGGCAGGCATATGGATCTGCGAAGTTGGCTGTTCCGACACCGATGGCTGAGGCACCAGCGATAAACATTTCGATAGCCGCTTCGGCACTGTCGACGCCACCCATACCGATGATTGGAAGGTCTGACGCTAAAGCAACTTGGCGGATGAGTTTAAGGGCTACTGGGAAGACAGCTGGCCCTGACATACCACCTTGACCATTGGCAATGATAGGTTTGCGAGTAGCCAAGTCATAGCGTGTACCAACCAAGGTATTAATCATGGTAAAGCCTGTCGCACCGGCATCTTCGACTGCCTTGGCGACACTTGTGATATCAGTCACGCTCGGTGTCAGTTTGACATAGACGGGCACATCAGAGTGAGAGACACTGGCTTTTACTGCCGCGTAGGCAAGCTCTGGGACTTGTCCGATGAGAAGGCCGTTATTGCCATGGTCCACGTTTGGACAGGAGATATTGAGCTCGATAGCCTTGACGTTACTGGCTTTGGAAATCTTGTGAGAGACTTCCGCATATTCTTCGTTTGAAAATCCAGCCACATTGGCAATGATTGGCAGATCAGGATAATGCTCCTGCAACCAAGGGAGTTTTTCAGACAAGACAGCATCAACACCAGGGTTTTGCAAGCCAATGGCATTAAGCATGCCTGATGGCGTCTCAGCCACACGGGGTGTTGGATTACCAAAACGAGGGTTGGCAGTCGTTGCCTTAATCATGATAGAACCTAGTTTGTCCAAATTATAATACTTGGTATACTCTTGCCCAAAACCAAAGCAACCTGAGGCTGGAATAATAGGATTTTTCAAGTCAAGCCCTGGAAGGCTGATAGCTAATCGATTTTCTGATTTAGTCTCTGACATAGTAACCTCCTAGACGATGACTTTTCCGGTAGGGAAGACTGGTCCTTCCTCGCAAACACGAAGATTTTTGGCGTCAGATTCTCCTTTAACGTGAACCACACAGGCATAACAAGCACCCATACCACAAGCCATGCGAGCTTCCATAGAAACATAGGCATGAGGATGATTTTCAAACTTGCTATCGACATATTTAAGCATGCCTGGAGCTCCGCAACTGTAGACGGCATCTGGAGTCCAGGAGAAACCATCAATAACCGTTGAAACGTAACCCTTGATACCGTATGAACCGTCATCGGTCGTCACATAAACATCACCACAAGCTCTGAGCTTGTCCTCCAAGATGACGGCATCCTTATTGGCAAAACCAATCACTGATACAACTTCCACTCCCTTAGCCTTCAACTGCTTAGCCGTCTCAACCAAAGGTGGCACACCAATACCTCCACCAACTAGGAGGGCTTTCTGCCCAGCCTCAATAACGGAAATATCAAAACCATTTCCCTGAGGGCCCATGGTATCAATGGTTTGACCAGCTACCATCTTAGACAGAATGGCTGTCCCCTCACGCTCCACACGATAGACAATGGTTGCCTCTTTCTTGTCGTAGTCAATCTCTGAAATGGAAATCGGACGACGAAGGAGCTTGCTTGGATCTGGTACCTTGAGATGAACGAACTGTCCAACCTGCATATCCGCAACCATCTCTCCCTTAAGCACCATCTCGAAAATACGAGGTGCAATCTCACGCTGACTCACAATGGTTAAATCTTCAACTAAAATCATGACAACCCTTTCTAAACTGCAAAATGTCATCAAAAAAACCTCGCCACATGGCAAGGTCGCACAAAAAATTACAGGAGAACCCTGTTTTTTCACCTGTCCGACCTTTCAAGCCTCTCTGGACTCATTTAAAGGTTATTTTGTGATTATTATAACCGTTTTCAAGACGGATGTCAAAGGAGAAAAGAAAAAACCAAAGCTTATAAACTTAAGCTAAGGTCTCTCCAGCCTATAACTAGGCCCTCTGTTTGATACTTTCTCAATCATCTCATAGAGTAACATAAATTGTCAACATTCTTAACAATAGGTGTTAGAATTCTTGAACAAGAGTCTTAAATAAGATTATTTAAACAATCTGTCGTAAACCATAGTATGAGCCAACTGCTGACCATCGCCACCCAACAAATCAACCAAGGCGTAAGCAAAGGCTAATGCAGTTCCGGCACCACGGCTAGTGACAATATTGCCATCAACAACCACCAAGTCAGTTTGATGCTCGCCAGAAGCAATTTGTTCCTCAACACCTGGGAAACATGTGAATTTGCGACCTTCAAGAAGACCAGCACGTTCGAGAACAATTGGTGCCGCACAAATGGCAGCAACATATTTTCCAGCTTTTGCAGCCTCTTGAAGAGAGGCAATCAAAGTTTCGTTGTCGCGTAGATTAGTTGAGCCAGGCATACCTCCAGGAAGGACCACCAAGTCATAATCCGCAAAATTACCATCAAATACACCATCCATAGCAACTTGAATCCCATGTGAGCCAGTTACTGACGCACTTTCAAGTCCAAGCATGTTACAGTCAAACCCTGCTCGGCGGAAAACATCCACTGGGCTCAAGGCTTCGATTTCTTCAAATCCTTCCGCAAATACTACTGCTACTTTTGTCATGATATACCTCCAATTTGCTTATCACAAGATTCTATTACGCCTTAAATTATAGCAGTTTTAGAAGCAGGAAACAAACCATAAAAATGGCTCTTGAGCACGAAAAAAAGACAGCACAAGGACTGTCTTTGTGATTTTATCTAAACAAACTTGCTAGGATCCACAAGAGATAAATATGGGCTGGATAGAATATATAGAAGAAATTCTTATTGCCACTACCACGCTCACCATTATAGAAATACATAGGAATCGCAGCAAAAACCATCATCCACTGCACACCTGTCGGATCAAAGAGATGGGCAATCACAGAAATAACAGCCAAGACAATGATTTGAGCCATGCGATTGGTTCGGAAGATATAGAATAGCAAACCAAGAATAACCATCACAAAGCCACCCTCAACCATGATAATACTTGGAACTAGTGACAAGATAAAGGCAACAATCTGCACAAGGAGTGGGTTTGCGTGTGGTGTTTCAAATATACCTGCCAGGACTACTACTGGAATAGATGAAAGAATCGGCAAGAGAAAGACACCAATCCCTTGAATTAACTCCTTGTTCGATTTATCGCGAAGCCCCTTAGCCAACAAATCCCAAGAACATATAAAAATCCCAGTAATAAAGAAAGTTGAGAAGGCATTATTGGTTAAACCGATACTACCATTATGAAAAATACTACCAATGATGGCGTTGCCAATAATCATAAACCAACTCATGTAAAGCAACCGCCTAAGAAACGCCATACGATCGTGTGTATAGTGAAAACTATCAGCAGCAAGAAAGAGGAAAATTGGGAAAGCCAGACGTCCCAACATCGTCAACCATATAGGTGCCCACATACTCCCGAACATCTGATAGATTTGGTCCAAAAACATAAATGCAACAGCTAAGTATTTCAAATTAGTCGCATTGCATATCTTTTTTATATCGTTCATTTAATGCTCCTTTAATTTTCAGCATATTAAATGATACCACAAGTTAGATGTAAATTCAAAGGTATTCATTATGAATATCGTCTATTATGTCTATTATGATGTTGACTTTAAGCTAAAGAGTAAATACAATTATCATAGTAGATTTCGAATTTATTCAATTAAAATGGTATCTACTATAAATATAAATTTAAGAGGTTTTACACATGGAAGAGAAATTTACAAAAAAACATTTTGATCAATTAAAAAACAGAAAGTCAATTAAAGGACATAGTGAATCTGATGTTGCAAATTCATCAATTAGAAAAATATTATCTCAATTGAGTAAAAAATTTCCAGCTGTTGATGAAGACTACTTCAAAAATTGTCTTGAATTCTTTGATTATAAATGTCCATACACTAATGAAAAATTAAGTATCGAAAACAATGAGCTAGATCATATTATTCCGCAAAATAGGAAATACTGTGGATTAAATGTAAAGGGAAATATTATTATTTGTACTCCTGATGCTAATCGTGAGAAAGGTTCACTTACAGCCTCGGATTTTTTGTTAGGTAAAACAAAAAAATCTGAGCAATTCTGGAAGAAGAAGGGATCAACTTTAAAAGAACGTAAAGTACGCTTAGAAAAACTCAAAGAGTTTCAAAACGAATATAATTATGGTTATGATGAAATTAGAGACGAATTATCTCACTTGTTAGATTTAGAATATAAAAAAATACAAGATGAGCTCAAACAAAAAGCTGACGAAAAGGCTAATGAATATTACGAAAAAATAAAACACTTAATAAAATAATGCTGCTTCAATTTTGGATGAAGATTTCTTAGAATGGCAATCTCTGGGTTCTTAATTCCCCTCACCAAGCATTTCTAGAGGCTTTATGCTATAATGGATAAGCGTTTTATACTTTATCACAACTAAAATAACAACCATTATCAATAACAAGAAAGGAAGTACATCATGTCTTTTGACGGCTTTTTTCTTCATCATATGACGGCTGAGTTACGTGAGCAGGTACTTTACGGGCGTATCCAGAAAGTTAATCAGCCTTTTGAACGTGAGTTGGTCCTGACCATTCGTAACAATCGTCAGAATTACAAGCTTCTGCTTTCGGCTCATCCGGTCTTTGGGCGTATTCAGACGACCAAGGCTGACTTGCCAAATCCACAGAATCCAAATACCTATACCATGATTATGAGGAAATACCTTCAGGGGGCGGTTATCGAGGATATCCAGCAGCTAGAAAATGACCGTGTTCTTGAGATTTCCGTATCAAACAAAAACGAAATCGGTGACAGCGTCAAGGTTACTCTGGTCATGGAAATTATGGGGAAACACTCCAATATTATCCTGATTGACAAAAACGAGAGCAAAATCATCGAGTCTATTAAGCATGTTGGTTTCTCACAAAATAGTTACCGTACTATTCTGCCTGGGTCTACCTATATCGCTCCACCTAAGACAGATGCCAAGAATCCATTTGACATTGCAGACGAAAAGCTCTTTGAAATCCTACAAACCGTGGATTTGTCAGCTAGAAACCTTCAAAAACTTTTCCAAGGTTTGGGGCGTGACACGGCCAATGAATTATCAGCTTTACTTGAGACTGATAAGCTCAAGAATTTCCATGCCTTCTTCAATCGTGAAGTAGAGCCAAACTTAACGGCTAAAGCATTTTCAGCTGTAAGATTCTCAGATAGTCAGGACCAACCTGAGTTTGAAACCTTGTCAGCCCTTTTGGACTACTACTACTTGGACAAGGCGGCGCGTGACCGTGTGGCACAACAAGCGAGTGATCTGATTCATCGTGTGCAAAATGAACTGGAAAAAAACAGGAAGAAACTTGTTAAACAGGAAAAAGAGCTTGCGGCGACTGAAAATGCTGAGGAGTTCCGTCAAAAAGGTGAGCTTTTAACCACCTACCTCAGCATGGTTCCAAATGATAAGGATAGTGTCGAGTTAGACAACTACTACACTGGTGAAAAGATTACGATTCCTCTAAATGTGGCTCTAACGCCTAACCAAAATGCTCAGCGTTACTTCAAGAAATACCAGAAACTCAAGGAAGCTGTTAAGCACTTGACTGGTTTGATTGAGGAAACCAAGCAGACTATTGACTATTTGGAGAGTGTGGAGTTCAGTCTTTCTCAAGCCAACATGGATGAAATCGAGGATATTCGTGAGGAGCTTGTTCAGGCTGGCTTTATGAAGCGTCGTTCAACTGACAAACGTCACAAACGCAAGAAACCTGAACAGTATCTGGCTTCTGATGGTAAGACCATTATCATGGTTGGTCGTAACAACCTGCAAAATGAGGAGTTGACCTTCAAGATGGCTAAAAAGGGTGAGCTCTGGTTCCACGCAAAGGATATCCCAGGGAGTCACGTGGTCATCAAGGACAATCTTAACCCAACTGACGAGGTCAAGACAGATGCGGCTGAATTGGCAGCCTACTACTCTAAGGCACGTCTATCAAACTTGGTTCAAGTCGATATGATTGATGTTAAGAAACTCAACAAACCAACGGCTGGTAAGCCTGGATTTGTAACTTATACGGGACAAAAGACCTTACGTGTCACACCGACTGAAGAAAAAATTGATAGTATGCGGATGAAATAGTCTGCTTTACAAAATCAAACTCTCTTGTTTTTGAAACGAGAGAGTTTTTCTATGTCTTCATTAGATCAATTTCTTTCGTTGATGAATGGGATTTTCTTCTTGTTTTCATTACATTTTTCCGACGACTGTGCTAAACTATAAGGGTAATTACCTATATTAAAGGAGACTTTCAACATGAAGGCTCTTATGTCATATACGAGTTCTTTTTTAGAATGGTTAGGGCGCTATGTGGGGCTCTTAGTCTTTGGGCTATTATTTGTGACTACTTTGTTCATTCGCACGACCATGATGACGGGATACTTTGAGTGGGCAGAGATTAGTAGCGTTCCTTGGTATGTTTATGTTTCAGGTGGGGCCATTCTGCTTTTGACCCTTCTCTGGCCCAAGATCTTAAAGGAACTGACAACAAAGCAGATTTTCATCTTTTTTTCCGTTTGCTTTGTAAGTTTTGGCCTACTGTTAATTTTTCTGACCAGTTTTGCTGGTCGAGACGATGCAGGTACTGTCTTTAAAGGGGCGGTCCAGTTTAATGCTGGTGACTTCTCTCTAATAAAACCAGGAGCCTACTTCTACCGCTATCCTCATCAGTTGGGATTGCTTAGTTTTGAACGCTTGGTTCTCTATCTAATTCCTTTACCAGTTATCTCTGTTTTCTATATATTGAATCTTGGCATGGTCATTGGTATGAACTATGCGACATGGAAAATCACGGATGAACTGTTTACGAAACCGTTAGTCAGTCGTTTGGCTGTCATCATGAGCTTTGGTTTTTTACCTCTAGTTTTCAACATTATGTTTGCCTATGGACTTATGTATGGTTTGTTTTTTTCTAGTTTTGCCATTCTCTTCTTTCTACGTTACTTAAAACGTGGTAAGGCTAGGAATGCGATTCTTTCGGTGGTTATGCTATCATTGGCTTACTGGGTAAGGAGCAATAATATTATTCTCATTATTGCATTATCTGGTATTTTGATACTAATGACACTCAGAGAGAAACGTTACCGCTATTTACTTTTGGTTTTGGCTTTCTTTGCCTTTCCTATGACCTTGCATAAGGCGACAACCAGTTACTATGAGATTACCACTCATCAAAAAATTCCTGGAACACCTCAGATTGCTTGGTTGGCCATGGGCTTACAGGACAAACCCGATTCTAAACGAATGCCAGGATGGTATACCGGCTATGTCCGTGACATTTATGCTAAGAAAAAGGGCAATATCGAAAAGATTGAAAAAAGCGCCAATCATCTTTTTGATAAGCGTGTTCAATACCTCCTAGCACATCCCGATGAGGCCAGTTGGTTTTTCAGAACCAAGTTTATCAGCTCCTGGACAGAGGGAAGCTTCCAGTCCATCTGGAACGGTCCAAGTAAAGACAAGTTTCAGCCTTTGTGGAATAGGTTTGCGACCTCTATCTATCACGATGGGACCCTGCATCTCTTTTTTGTGACCTATATGCAAGGCTATCTCCTAGTCCTATATCTTGGTGGTGCGTTCTACTATGCTTTCACTTATAAACGAATGGGAGATGGAGCAACACTAGGCCTCTATGCCTTCCTCTATCTCTTCGGTGGTATCCTCTTTCACCTCATATCAGAGACTAAGAGCCAGTACACCCTACCTTATATTTACTTACAAATTCCAATGATTGCGGCAGGCTACAACCATATGACACAAATGCTTAGCCGCTATCTAAAAAATATGCAAAAGCCATCCTAGGATGGCTTTTTAACATTGTTTCACAATTACAATCTTGCTATAATAAGTCTATGAAAAATGCGTCAGTTGATCTTTTACGAGGCCCAATTCTGAGGTCTCTTTTAATCTTTGCTCTACCAATTCTGATATCCAATATTTTCCAGCAACTCTACAATACTGCTGATGTCATGATTGTGGGTCGTTTTCTAGGTCCAGATGCCTTGGCTGCTGTAGGAGCTTCTTCTGCTATTTTTGATTTGGTTATCGGCTTTGCTCTTGGCGTTGGAAATGGTATGGGCGTTGTTATTGCACGTTACTATGGTGCTCAAGACTACAGGAAACTTCGTCAGTCTGTGGCGGCCACAGTTGTCATCGGGTTAGGCTTAAGTGCCTTGGTTATGATTCTAGGACATTTTGGTCTCTATCCTTTGCTTAGATTTTTAGGAACGCCTGCTTCTATTATCGGGCAATCTTACCAGTATATTTCTATGATTGTGTCTTGTGTTGGGGTAAGCTTAGGATATAATCTTTGCGCCGGGCTTTTAAGGGCTGTTGGGGATAGTCTTACCGCCCTCTATTTTCTGATTTTTTCAGCACTAGTCAATATCGTTTTAGACCTTTTCTTTATTACACAACTTCATCTTGGTGTTCAATCTGCGGGTTTAGCTACTATCATCTCACAAGGGCTTTCGGCAATTCTCTGTCTTTACTATATTAAGAAAAAAGTTACCTTCCTTCTACCAAGCAAGTCAGACTTTGTTCTTGATTCAAGCCTTTATTTGGACCTCTTTGGACAAGGGATGGCCATGGGACTTATGAATTCTATTGTTTCGATTGGGACTGTGACCTTACAATATGCCATTAACGGCTTTGGACCTCTTATCATCAGTGCCCAAGTCGCGGCAAGACGCATTATGTCTTTCGCAGTTCTCCCTTTGACCTCACTTGCTGCTGGGGTGACAACCTTTACCTCTCAGAATTTCGGGGCCAAACAGTTTAAACGTATAGTAGCTGGCTTAAAACAATCAAGTCTTGTTTCTATCACCTGGTCTGTCATTGCTTGTGCCCTTCTCTATATAGCAAGTCCCTTCTTGGCTGGTCTTATCTCTGGTTCTGATAATGCTGTGATTATTGACAATGCCAGTCGCTACCTCCGTATCAGTTCTCTCTTTTATCCTATTTTGGGGATGCTCTTTATTTTCAGAAATAGTCTCCAAGGCCTAGGTAAAAAACTCACACCTTTAACCTCTAGTTTCATTGAGCTTTTTGGAAAAATTCTCTTTGTTCTTTTGGTTATTCCTTCTATGGGCTACCTTGGCGTTATCCTATGCGAGCCCTTGATTTGGATTCCCATGACCATTCAGCTCTATTTTGCCTTGAGGAAACATATTCGACGCTTGTTTATCAGTTAGACTACTTTTGAACATAGAAAAAACGACCATCAAGGTCGTTTTTAGTTTAATTTAATCCCCATTCATCAGATATCTGTTTCATTATGGCCTCTTGGGAGACAATCCCAAAGCCTAGCATGTAGGTTGAGTAATCAGCATAAATTACCTTGTTATTTTGAACTGCCTTTAAGCTACTCCAGACAGGGTTATTTTTAAGTTTGTTATCTAGGAGTTCTTGAGAATCTGCTTGAACAATCAGGAGGTCCGGATTAATGTCTTTTAGTTTATCTGGATCGATAACTTGGAACATATCATCTGGATTGAAGGTTTCAGCACGATTGAAATGATAAGTATCATACAGATAACCAAAATGCCCATAAGCGTAATAACGGATGTCATTGTCTGTCACGCGCAGGTACATGAGTTTTTGATTGCCAAACTTAGCTTTGACATTCTCTGCGAAAACAGCCTCCCTAGCATCCACTCTATCCAGGTCCTTCTTCATCTCATCACGTTTGTCGAAGATTTCTGCTACCTTTAATGAGGTTTCGTGATAGTCCCAGTTTTCATCAGTGTTGATCTGGTAGCCAACAGTTGGTGCAATTTCAGACAGCTCCTCGTAGAGGTCTTCCTGCTCGCCTGTCATAAGGATTAAATCTGGTTTTAACTCAGCAATCTTATCCAAATCTGGATTTCCCTGCCAACCAACTGAAACCACTTTTGCATCCTTGTATTGTTTCTTAAAGAGGGTTGAAAATTCTTGACTATCAGCTCGACCAGTTGTCGCACCTACAGGAGTGATATCGAGAGGATCCAAGATTTCACCATAGAGGTTGTCGAGGATAACGATACGTTTAGGAGCTTTTTTCAACTCTGTCGTACCAAAATCATGGACAATCGTTTTCTCCTTAAAAGTCTGACTTGTTTTATTTGACTCTGCATTATGTCCAGACGTCATGTCTGGCAAGTAATACAGTAAAAGACCAGAAATGATGGCCAAAATGGCTAGTAAATAAAGAAGATTTATTTTTTTCATGGCAACTCCTAGATAAAATCGGATTAAATCGTTACTTTAAAGTTATCTTAAAACTTCTTTAATGTCAATCTATGACTAAGATTTTTTGGAAGGAATTGAGTGTTTTTGATTCCTAAGATGTATTAATGGAAAAACAGATTCGTTTTCGTAAGCAATCGCTTATCTTGTCTTCTGTAGCTCTTGCTACTATCTTTGCAGGGACTGCTGTATCAGCCGATGAAACAGCAACAACAACGCCAGCAACTCCTGTTACGACGACTGAGGCAGCAACTCAATCAACAACAGCTCAAACACCTATTGCCAAAGCAACTGAAGAGATTAAAGCTAAGGCCAATACGCCAGTAATCCCAGTAGAAAATGCAAAAGTGGGAGATGTTGTAGGCGTCGATGTTAATGCTACAGAGCCAACAGTAACAGCAAAAGAAAGCACTGATGGAACTGAGGCTATCGCAACAGCATCTGCGACAGCAACCGTTAAAACAACAACGCTTGCTGACAAGAATACACCTGTTGGTAAGTCAGAGCCTGTCAAATCAAGCGAGACAGCAACATCAACTGAAGAAACAGATGAATATGTGGCAACAACGACTAAAACTGTCAATAATTCGACTGTTGTCGAAGTTGTTAAAGAGGATGATGTGGTGAATCGCCAAGAAGTCAAAGGAACTACTGACATCGTCTTTATTGTCGATAAATCTGGTTCAATGGATAGCCACATCACTGACGTAGCTAATAACATTGAAAAATTAGTGCGGGATTTGGAATCTAAAAATGTGCAAGCACGTCTTGGTTTGGTTGACTATGAATCAAGCAAAAACACAACTTACCATGATTTCGGAGGTTCTAAATTCACCACGGATACGAACGCTTTTATTGGTAAATTAAAAGCCATTCGTACTACTGGTTCAGACGAGGAAGCAACAACAGCATTATCACATATCGCAACTTCACCTGATTATACTTGGGGAACTGGTAAGAACAATCGTCGCTTCGCCTTATTGGTCACTGACGAAGATATAGACCTTACTCTCAAAACACCAACTAAAGATGCTACATTAAAAGCCCTTCAAAATGCTGGGATTTCTTTGACCGTAGTTGGTAAGAAATATGATGAAAAAGACTTTGACCCATTGGTAAAAGGAACGAATGGTCTTTACCTCGATATCGATAAAGATTTCGCTGATCTTTTGAACAAGCAATTCTCAAACCACGTTATTGAAACTGTTCAAGAAGGACGTGTTTATCGTATTCAAACAGATACTTACGAAGTGATTGCTACGACTCACTTGGTTACTAAAGCAACTAGCCAGCCTGAAACGGCGCAACTAGCAACTCCAACTGTACCAGGAAATGTATACTACGTTGAGGGTACGGTCTACGAGGCACCAACGCCATTGCAACCAACACATAAAGAACTCCCAGAAACAGGTTCTAGCCAATCTGCTGCTCTAGTTTCACTTGGTCTTATCAGTGCGGCCCTCGGCCTAGGCATGGCAGTCAAACCAAAACGTAACTAACTCTTCGTTTGAGTTAAACACTTAATTATTACACCCCGTGATTTACACCCCAAAAGCTTAATTTTGGGGGTTTTTGGATTGGTATGTGACACGTATACCATAAAAACTATACTTTTCATACCATCCATATGGCCAGTTCTATTTATCTTCACTATGATATAATAGTTAGTAACATTGGAGGGAAATTATGTTAGATCAGCTTTCATTTAAAGGACAATGGCGACAGTATCAACAACGTGTTCTTGATAAATCAGAAAGTTTTATGGATGATGGAAAGATTCACTTGGTCGCTGCTCCTGGCTCTGGAAAAACGACCTTAGGAATTGAATTCATACGGCGTTTTGGTAATCCAACTTTAATTCTAGTTCCGACAGTTACTATCCGCCAACAATGGGTGGACCGGATCAAACAAGCTTTTTTAAGTGATGCTAACCAAGCAGAACAACTCATTTCACAAGACTTAAAGAGGCCTAAAATGATTACGGTTGCGACTTATCAGGCATTACATAGTGCCATGAACCAAGTCGTTGGTTATGGTCTTATCGAAGACACAGATGATACAGCTCAACAAGAGCATTTTAATTTTCAAGATTTTGATATCCGAAAAACATTTGAGGATAAAGATTTAGGGACTCTTTGTTTGGATGAGTGCCATCATTTAAGAAATGAATGGTGGAAGAGTTTAGAGATTTTTCGTAAATCCTTTCCTAAAATTAAGATGATTTCCTTGACAGCGACCCCTCCATACGAAGGAGAACCTGCTCTTTGGGAGCGTTACATCAGCATGTGTGGTGAGATTGATGAAGAAATTACAGTGCCTGAACTGGTTAAGGAAGGGACGCTCTGTCCTCACCAGGACTATGTCTACTTCGCCTTTCCAACTATGGAAGAACGAACACAATTAGATCAGTTTGAAAAGCAGAAACTTAACTTTCTAACTAAACTGTCTACAGATATAAACTTCTCAAACACCATTCAGTCTAGTCCGGCACTAAGTAACCAAATTAGCGATGATGAGCTATTGGCTAATCCTAAATATCTTTCTGCTATTCTGATTTTTTTACGGTCTAAAGAATTACCTTTTCCTCAACGTTTTCAAGAACTTCTCGCTGCAAAAGCCTTGCCAACTTTTACGCTTGAGTGGTTTGAAACCTTGCTTAATGGCATTATTTTTCAGGTTCCAAATTGGTTTGGATTTACTGAGGAGGCCTTTAACCAACTGAAAAGTGATCTGAAAGCAAATGGTCTTATCGAAAGAAATCAAGTTAAACTTATCCGGAATAAGAAACAAGATGTCCTGCTCAATCAATCATTGGGAAAACTCAATGCCGTTAGAGATATTTTTAAGGCAGAATACCAGTCTCTAGGAAATAATCTTCGTCAACTTGTTTTGACAGACTTTATACGTAAGGATTTTCAAGTTCATTTAGGTGATAAAAATGCTCAATTTACCCAACTAGGTGTCCTCTCTTACTTTGAATCTATTCGTAGAGAAATGATTGAACAGTCTTGGACGGTGCCTGTGGCTGTATTGACAGGAAGTTTAGTGGTTATTCCAACTTCAGCTAAAGAACATCTAGAGCGACTCATTCCTAATTCTCGTTTATCCTATGATGTTATTGGACAGTTGAGCCAAGAGGACTATCTTAAGGTAAGTATTTCTGGTTCCTATCATGATTTGGTTACAGCCCTTACTCAACTTTTCCAAGATGGGTATATCCAAGTGATTATTGGGACAAAGTCTTTATTGGGCGAAGGTTGGGATGCACCTTGTGTTAACTCCCTTATATTAGCCAGTTTTGTTGGAAGCTTTATGCTAAGTAATCAGATGCGAGGCCGCGCTATCCGTGTCTGGCCAGACAATCCTAATAAAACGAGTAATATCTGGCATTTGGTTTCTATTAATTTATCACCTAGGAAATGGCTTGAAACCCAAGATGACAAAGAAAAATACGACGAGACATTAGAACTACAGTTGTATGCACTTAGTCCTGACTTAGATTTGTTAGATAGGCGTATGACACAGTTTCTGGGTCTCCATTATCAAGAGCCCACTATCGAATCTGGCATTGATCGCCTTGACCTCAATCAAATAACTTTTAGCCGAAAGGGTCTAGAAAAACTTAATCAAAAAGCCATTACACTTTCTCAAAAACGTGAGGAACTTAAAGACCGTTGGCAAGAAGCTCTCCCGTTATACGAAGAAATGGAAGTGGTCACCCAAGTTGAGGTCGACAAACAATTTCTACCTTTGGCATACCTTAATGATTGGATGAAGGCCTTACTTATTTCCCAAGCCCTTGCTGTCACTTATTTTATTATTGATCTGGGAAGATATCTGATTGTTGGGAAGCCATTTGCCCAAAGTCTACCGATACTCCTACTTGCACTGCTTATACTGGCTGTCTTTTGGGGAAGATATTTTATCTATAAGAGCCCCTATAAACGTTTGGAAATTTTTGGCAAAGCTATCCACCAAGCGCTTCTTGATTCAGGTCAAATTGAGACTAAAGAATCTGCTCCTAGAGTGGCAAAAGATAGTAAACGGGCGATTTATAACGCCATCTATCTCAAGGGTGCTAGCATGAGGGAGAAAGAAATCTTTGCTCAGGCTATGACTGAATTTTTCGCTCCTATCGAAAATCAACGCTATATTTTAAAATCTTGTCACAAAGTGAAAGACCAAACCGAATTTTTTGCCGTTCCAAGTATGTTTGAAAAGCGTAAGACAGATGCAGAATCTTTCCTCCGACACATACAAAGAAGTGTCGGAAAATATGATCTTATTTATACACGAAGTGTTCAAGGTCGTCCTATTCTACTGGAAGCCCGTATCAAGGCACTTGGAAATAAGCAAGAACGTACTGTTACCCATAAAAAAGTCATGTCAACTTTAGAATAATCAATAGCCCTAACCACTTAAACCGTTTTTATCATGATATAATAAACCAAGGACACTATATTGGAGAATTCTATGACACTCACACACTTTTTTTTCGACCTTGATGGTACTCTCGTTGATAGTTCTGAGGGAATCCACAATGGTTTTGTTCAAACCTTTGAAAGACTAGGTCTTCCTGTTCCTAGTGATCAGAAAATTCGTACCTTTATGGGACCACCTCTCGAGGTAACCTTTAAAGAAGAGATTAGTGAAGAAGGTGCTGACCAAGCTGTCAAAATCTATCGTGACTATTATGAGACTAAAGGACAATTGGAGGCTCACCTCTATGATGGTATAAAAGAAGTTCTCGAGTACCTTAGTCAAGATCCTAACAAGAAAATCTTTATCACAACTTCAAAAAATGAACCTATTGCTCTGGAGATGTGCAAACACCTTGGAATTACTGAATATTTTGATGGCATTTATGGATCTACCCCTACTGCCTTTCATAAAGCCGATGTCTTGCAGCGTGCCATTACTGAAAATCAAGCACCTAAAGACCAGTCGGTCATTGTTGGTGATACCAAGTTTGACTTGATTGGTGGGAAAACAGTTGGCATCAAAACAATAGCGGTGACCTGGGGATTTGGGAAAAACGAAACCCTTTTGGCAGAAAATCCTGATTTTATAGCTGATACCACCCAAGAACTTTGTGATATTTTGAAATAATAATTTACATCTAAAAAGAGCACGATTATATAGTCATGCTCTTTTTTCTATTGAATCAAGATTACATCTGAACAATGATATCCAAGCAAAGCTTCAAAGCCTTATCAAAAGCCTCTGAACCCCAATCTCGTTGATCGTAATTATCTATATCTGCAAGGGAATCTGCTGTAAAGAGAAGTAAGCCCCAAATAGCTCCACGAAATTGAGCAACTGCTGCTAGTGTGGCACATTCCATCTCTACAACACTACAGCCCTCTTCAATACGATAGGAAATCTTGTCTGGTGTCTCCCTATAAAAGCCATCTGTCGACCAGGTCATGACCTCTTTATAGGGGATTTTCTTTTGCTTTAAAGTTTTCTCAATGGCTCCAAGAGCTTTTTCATTCATGTCTATATAGCGAGATGGCGCAACATAGTGGTAACTTGCACCTTCATCTCGCAAAGCTCTCGTCGGAATCAAAAAAACATTCTCTGGCATATCTACCAAGACGCCACAAGTTCCAGTTGATATGATATGCTTTACACCATAACCAATTAGCCAATCCATAAATTGTGCAGCTGCAGCTGAGCCAACTGGAGCTTGAGCCAAGCAAATCTTCTTCCCGTTGTAAGTCATGACATAGACAGGATAGGTTTTGGTGGCAGAGACAAATTCGCCAACTTTTTCAGCGCCAACAGAAGTCGCATAGCGATCGACTTCTTCCTCTAAAAAGCCGTAAACACACCTAGGCGGCAAGTCCAAACCTAAATCCTCATGGGTCGGCATAATCACAGCCTGAGGATTGTCATCAAACTCTAAAATTGGGATTTCATGTTTGTGTATCATCTTTTGCCTCCTAAGTTTTAAGAATTATTATATCAAAAAATCAAACGGATTATATGATTTCATAAAATCTATTAGCTTATAATCAAGAAAAATAGATGATTAAATCATAACACCTAAAAAAAGACATGAATCTGTTTTAGTCAGAAATATGTCTTTTTTGTGTTCTATTCAAGAAAGATTATTTCAATCAGCTTTTATTGTCTCACGAAAACCTCTGATGTTAAGTACCTATTCACGATACTCTGAAATAACCTCTCCTAGCCACTTTTTAAAAGGCTCGTGAGTAGGAGGATTCTTAAAAATAACAAGTAAATAGAATTTATAACTTTTCTTCATCTCCTCATCTTTAATCATCATCATCTAGTACTAGATTCTCATCTTCATAAAAAACGACCTTACCATCTTTTACTTTAAAAGAATAACTGATTGAATGATGATTCTCATCCTTGGTATTAGAATAAAAGAAATTATATTTACCATTCGGAAGATCACTAGCATCTAACTTTTTAGCCGCATCTTTCATATCTTGTGATTTAACTGATGCATTATCATCGATAAAAATATCCATATAAACCAACTCTTTATCAATCAAGGTTTGATATGGAATTTGATAGTAACCTGCAAAGTCCTTCTTACCTTCCTTAAGGTTTTCAGATGCAATAGTATCCAATATTTTCTCCTTTTCATCATGACTGAAGTTAGGTAGAAAACTAAAAAAGTTAATGGGGATACCGAGTTTTTGTTTCTTCAATTGTTTTTCAATTTTCTTCTCAACTTTTTGGACAGATCTCTGCTCCAAAAAAGATTCCTTATAGTGTAAAAATTTAATACTACCATAAGAATCAGGTGAGCTATCTTCATGAATAGCCCTATTATTCTCTTCCAATTTTATCGTTTGGTCATCGTAGGTGTCCTCAGAATAGGTATAGGACACGTAGTAAGTTGGACTTTCTAGTGGAGTCCAATGTAAGTCAGTGATGGTAACTTTACCATGAAGACCCACTTTATTACAATCTTCGATGATGATTCGCTTAATTTTTTTGTAATCACTAGGCATCATCACCTTGCAACCCGTCAAAACCAAAACTGATAGCAGCAAGGGAATCAAGAATAGAATGCGATAGATTTTCTTTTTCATAGCTCTACCTCCATTATGTAACTAAAGAAAGATTAGCAACTGGTAAAATCCATTTTCTGAATATCTGTATAACATTACTAAATTAATGTAAACGATTACATTCTTCATCTTTATTTTAACACCCTTTTCAAGAAAAGTCAGGTAAAATAGGATTCCTACTTTCCCTTCATTTCTCAGAAAAACCAACCATTGTCATCACCATCGCAACTGTGATGACCATTAGCAATGGAAGTTTATTTTACGTATTTTTATATGACCCAAACCAAGAAATTTTCAAGTCCGGATTGGGATTTATATAAAAAAATTCTAGTAGATGATTTCTACTAGAATTTTTGTTAGTCAAACACAATAATGGACTTAATAGACTTACGTTCATCCATATCTTTATAAGCCTGATTAATCTCATCCAAGCTGTAGCTATTAGTAAAGACACGTCCTGGATTAATATCACCGTCAAGAACTGCTTTTAACAAGACTTGTTTATCATAGGTTGTGACAGAGGCTGCACCACCCGCCACAGAAATATTTTGGGCAAAGGTTGAACCAAGGGCACGGTTATTGTAGTGAGGCACACCGACAAATCCCATGCGCCCGCCATTATGGAGAACACCGAGAGCTTGGTCGACGGCTGCTTCAGTACCCACACATTCGAGAGCTGCATCTGCTCCACCACCGAGAATTTCTCGCACCTTGGCAATGCCTTCTTCACCACGTTCAGCTACGACTGCTGTCGCGCCTGACTCCAAGGCCATTTGTTGACGGTCTTCGTGGCGACTCATAAGGACAATTTGAGAAGCTCCACGCATCTTAGCTGCAATCACGGCACATTGACCAACAGCACCATCCCCGATAACGACCACCTTATCACCCTTTTGCACATTAGCCACACGCGCTGCATGGTAACCGGTCGGCATGACATCAGCAAGTGTCAAAAGTGACTTAAGCATGCCTTCGCTGTAATCTGATGGTTGACCTGGAATTTTCACAAGTGCCCAATTGGCAAAGTGGAAACGGATATACTCAGCCTGAACACCACCTGACCAGTTGGTGCCAATATGGCGGTCACACGTCCCATCGTAGCCAGCACGACAGGCATCACACTCTCCACAACCATGAGTGAAAGGCGCGATGACAAAGTCACCTGGTTTTACAGTAGTGACAGCCTCACCAACTTCTTCGACGATTCCGATAGCCTCATGACCACTATTACTATGCCCTTCTTCGATTTCGGGATTACGGTAACTCCAGAGGTCAGATCCACAAACGCAAGTACGAACAATGCGAATAATGGCATCATCTGGTGCCTCAATTTGTGGGCGGTCAATTTCTGCTAGGCCAACCTGACCAGCTTTAGTGTAAACTGCTGATTTCATATGTTTACCTCTTTTACTTTAGTTACTGTTAGTATACACTTTTAATTAAGCTCTGGCTCAAATCAAGCCCTCCAAATTACTTTCAAACAATAGCAACTAATCATATTTTTTCCCATACTTCTTTTCTAGCATTTTCTTAATCAAATAGGGCATTTTGACATTTTCGCGGCCTTTCTTGGCAATTAACTTCTTCACAAAATCTGGCATTTGGATATCATTCTCTTCTGCCAAAATCTGACTCGTACTTGATGGAGCTTCCAACTCATCAAAGGTCTCCAGCTGAGGTTGATAGTCACTATAGTCACCGTCTATATGAGACTGAATTGTCGAAAGAAGTGCCTTGATTAAACGAGGATCGCTATTTGGCATAGGAGGTCTGTGATAGGCTACACCTAGCTCTTGGCAAAGCTCCTTACATTCCACATCATTGTCAAAAAGAACCTCAATATGCTCACTAATAAAAGCAATAGGAACAAAAATATAGTGGTCAGGGTGGTCACTCTCATCTCGCAGATATTCTAAAACATCAGGCTTAATCCAAGGAATACCTATATCACTCTCACTCTGCCAAGTATTGGTGTACTGCTCTTCCCTAAGTCCTAAATTCTCCGCAATCAATCGGCTATTGTCATAAATCTGGTCGATATAGGGGTCACCAAAATCTAGTGCCAAAACTGGGACACTGTGAGCTGAAAAAATCACCTTATAGCTATCGTCTCCAATCTGATCTAAAATCTTTCGGATTTCATCAGCCCAATAGTGAAGTAGAGAAGGTTCGCGGTACCAGTCCTTGATAATTTGGAACTTAATTTGATCACTTTCTAAAAATTTTTCATAGCCCATGACTGAATAGTAGGAATAATGGGGCTCTAGAATCAAACACAAACACTCTTCAATTCCGTCATTCTCCATCTCTTTAACCGCATCTATGATGAAAGGTCGGGAAAATTTATTTGCAAAGTAAACCGATGCTTGATCTCCAAGAGCGGAAGCAACCAAGTCAACTTCTTTTTTTGTTATCCTTTGGAGCGGCGTTCCACCGATTCGTAGGTAATGGTCATATAAGGTCTGAATTTCATGTGGTTCGGGACGAACTCCACGTCGTATATTTGTGAAAAATTCTGCCACTCCTTCATAGGTAATCTCTTCTGGGGACCCAAAAGTCATCATCAACACAGCTCTTTTACTCATAATTACTCCTTGTTCCACGTTTGTTCTATTTTATCACGAAAAGGCTTACTTTAGTTAACTTAGTATCAAAAAAAACTCCTAGACACAAACTCTAAGAGTTTTATAACGTTTCTTAATGATGGTGACCATGTCCTTGATTTTGACCCACTTCCAACTCCTCAATATTACGCTTATGGGCTCGGTGGGTGGCTAGGTCTTCATCAACCTCAATGGTAACGTTTTGAAAACCACAATCTTTGAGCAAGGTACGAATCGCTTCTTTACAGACCTCCATATGCTTGACATGCTCTAGACAAACATGGACAATGGCGTTTTTCTCCAAACCATCCATGGTCCAGAGATTAAGCTGATTGATACTAGCCACATGGTCCAACTGCTCCAAATCACTCTTGACTTGCTGGATATCTACTCCTTCTGGCACGGCATCCAGGAAAATTCTGAGCGTACTCCAAAAACGTGGAATGGCTTTTGACAGAATAAAGATGGAAATAGCAAGAGATAAGAGCGGATCCAGAATATACCAGTCGGTAAATCGTAGAACAATGGCCATTAGGATGACAGCCACCCAGCCCAAGGTATCTTCCAGAAAGTGCAGGCTAAGAATGGATTCGTTCTTGGTTTGCCCTTTGCGAATGACGAGACTCGCTAGCACATTGATGCTGACGGCTATGATTCCAAGCCAGAGAATCCCCTCATCATTGACAGGTTGTGGATGGAAAAGCTTGGTTATATTTTCCAAAATCACAAGAACAGACCCTGTCATGAGAATCACTGCCGTTACCATGGCCCCTAAAAGGCTAAAGCGCTTGTAGCCCAAGGTATAGTGGCTATCTTCTTCACGATTTGAAATGCTCTCCAAAAAGGCAGAAATCCCAATAGCAATCGCATCTCCCAAATCATGGACGGAATCAGCCAGGACCGCACTGGATCCAAAAATTCCTCCTGCAATAAACTCAACAATGGCATAACTCAAATTCAAGAAAAAAGCTACCCAGACCGCATGTTTTGTCTTCATAATCCTATTTCCTTTGTTATAATGGGAGTGAGACTGAGCAAATTTTTTTAAATTTGTTCCTAGTCTCACCCCCGCAAGGCTGATTAGGTGCTCTTCTGAGCCAAATAGCGATAGAAGAGTCCAATCAGCTACTGCGTCATAAATTTACTACAATTGATATTCAGAAGAATGAGACCATTATCTCTTCTTATTATCATTATCCAATACTATCAACAGAAAGGATAGGGGCAAACCGTTTAGGGTGTACGTTACTGAACAGTTTGTTCTAAGTGTCCATATGATTGCTCAGGATCGTCGTATTACTAAGACTCGAAAAGCCATCTATAATGCTTTTTTACAACTACTCAATCAAAAAGACTACGAGGCCATCACGGTTCAGGAAATCATTGACCTTGCTGATGTGGGGCGCTCGACCTTTTACAGCCATTACGAGAGTAAGGAGTTACTACTGGATGAACTCTGTCAAAAGCTCTTTCACCATCTCTTTGAGCGTGCTGAACACCTCTCACCACAAGACTATCTGGCTCATATCTTTCAGCATTTCAAGAAAAATCAAGACCACGTAACCAGTCTTTTGCTCTCTAAAAACGATTATTTTATCCGTCAGCTACAAAAAGAACTAAAACACGATGTCTACCCAATGGTAGCCGACGAACTTATCAAGTCCCATCCAACCATCCCTCACTCTTACCTCAAGCATCTTGTCGTCAGTCACTTCATTGAAACTCTCAGCTGGTGGTTGAAAAATGGTAAGTCTTACACCGAGCAAGAAGTCATACAGTTTTATTTGGAGATTCTGAAAGTGGGTACTAACTAGAAAGGAGTATTTTCAATGACCAGCGTGCAATTTTACTTTCTATTTCCATCACTCTTCATGCTTCACGAACTGGAAGAAATCGTTTGGATGCCATCCTTTATCAAAAAAATATCAATCCAGTATCCAAACAATCGAATCCTATCTTATTACACTCCTTTTGCTTTCAATGCCATTGTCTTGGAGCAATTTCTCATCCTAATGACGTCGTTATATCTTAGTTACCAGTTTAATAACTATAGCATTTACGCAAGCATCATAATCGCTTATATCTACCATGTCTTAGGACATTTGATTCAGACAGTCGTTATTCGAAAATATGTGCCTGGGTTGTTAACAGGGATTCTAACGAGTTTGTTTGCTCTATACAATCTCAAAAATGAATTTCCAATTAAACTTTATAGTTACTCTCTTTTTACCTTATTGGTTATTATTTTAAATCTTGTAGTATCATTTATGATTCTTCATAAAATCAGTCATAAAAAATAGTTCTCAGGCAATCATATCTTAGAAAGGAAACCGTATGTTTTTCCACATTCTTCTCGGCTTTTTTACAGCCTTCTTTGGCCTTGCTTTTGCTCTTCTTCACTTATTGGCTTCTCTTTCTGAAGTTAAAAAAGGGAATCACACTCTAGGAAATACAATTCTCCTCATCGGAAGTAGCCTTGCGACCTTATCTCTCATCCTCTACTTCTTTTTACCGATTGTCGCTCTAGTCCTTTGGCTAATCGGCTGTGGTTTGATTTGCTACGGGGCCTATTGGAATGGGAAACACAAAGAAAACTTCCACCCAGCCCACCACCTGATTCGAATTGGAACCGTACTGTTACTTACTATCTTGTTAGCCTTACTATAAAAAAAGCTCAAGTTTTATCAATGAAAACTTGAGCTCTTTTATTATTCTATACATCATCCAAAATGCTATACCTTTTACAGTTTATATCCTTTTTAACTCCCCTATTTTCTATTTTTTAAAAGTGAGGACTGTTTTTTCTTGCCAGGAACGAATCAAAACTGCATTTTTCAAAAAAGCGATTACCTTTCGAATGTGACTAGCATTGGTGCCAACGCTAGTTGCTAGTGCTTTAGAACGCAATGACTCCTTGCTCTTACTAATCATCATTAGGATATGTAAAGCAAGACTTCCTTACTTCACTTTTTTTAAATGATCAGGCCATGTGACTTGTTGTCAAACTCTAAAATGGGAATCGTGTGTTGCTAAATCATAAATCACCTCTTGTAAATTTGTACTATTGTACCAAAAGCTGACGAAGTATCAAGGCGTTGTCTTTAGCAATCCAGAAAACTTCTCTTCCATGCATATAAGAAATCGTTGCACTGCTGGAGAAATTGGCCTCTACCTTCCATTTCTTTTTCATAATACTATTTTTACTTTTTTATTCATTATACAAGTAAGACTGAAGAAAATGCAATTAAAATCCTTAAAAAGTCTTTGTACACTGCAATAAAAGGCTCTATAATTTCTGTAGTGGGTAAAACCACCATAGGAATTATGGAGCCTATTTTGTTGTAGAAAAAAAGTCCCATAAGACCTATAATGAAAAGTGACCAAACCAACATTAGAAAGAATCTAAAGACAAGAACATCAAGATTTTTGATTATTTTGATGCTGGAACACATAAAGAAGTCATCGATAAGCTAGATGATTATCCTGCACCTATGTGCCCTCGCTGCTTAGGACAAATGGCTAAATATGACTTCCAAAAAGAATCTAAAATCCCCTATCTAGAGTGTGCAGGCTATAAGATACTCATTCGATTAAGAAAACGTCGTTTCCGTTGTAAAGTCTGCGGGAAAATGGCTTTCTCAGAGACTTCCTTAGTCAAAAAGAATCACCAAATCGCGACCATCGTCAACCAGAAAATCACTCAAAAATTAATCGAGAAAGTCCCTATGACGGCTATCGCAGACAGTCTATCTGTCTCTACTTCGACAGTCATTCGTAACTGGAAACTCATTCAACAGGATAGTAGTAAACTCAGCGATAGACGTTTTTATCGCCCGACTTTTTACTCACACTTGACCAATAAAGAGATTTTAGAAAAACTGCTTTCATACTCTCAAGAACTTAGAAAGCACTATGACCTCTTACAGGCAGATACCTATATCATGGCGGTGATTAATAACTAACATTTGGATACTCTAACAGAGCTGAGTGAGTTGGAGAGGAAGGGCTGCTTTCTTCCCCAATGATTAATGAATCAATATAAGTATTTTTAAGAGGGATTTAAGGAAAAATTTAACTTTGCCTTAAGCCTTTTTTATTTTAGGATATTATACTAGAGCCATCAAATAAAGAAAAACTCTAAGGAGAATCCTATGAAATTCAATCAAAATCAAAGATATACTCGTTGGTCTATTCGCCGTCTCAGTGTCGGTGTTGCCTCAGTTGTTGTGGCTAGTGGCTTCTTTGTCCTAGTTGGGCAACCAAGTTCTGCACATGCCGATGTCGTCAATCCGACCCCTGCTCAAGTCGTACCAGACGCTGCTTCGGTGAGTGAAAAGAGCGACTTACCAGCTGAACTTCTCAAAGAAGCAGTCGATACAGCTCTTCCTTCAGAACAGGTAAACTCAGCACCTAAAGCAAACTTGGATACTACAAGCTCTCCAGAAAAATCGGATGTGACTGCTGAAGACCATGTAGTAGCACCAAAAGAAGAAGTGCAAGAAAAATCAGAATCTAAGAAAGAAACAGAAGATGTGGTTGAACCTGCGACAAATCCTGCGCCTGCCGTCTCTGGACAAGACCGTGAAGCAAGTGAAGCTCAACCAGCAACCTCCCCAGCTGAAGTACAAAAAGGTGTGGCCGACAACACTAAAGATACAGTTGATGTTCCAGCTACATACTTGGACAAGGCCAATTTCCCTGGTCCATTCACAGCCGGTGTTAACCAAGTCATTCCATATGAATTCTTCGCTGGTGACGGTATGTTAACTCGTTTGATTTTGAAATCCTCAGACAAGGCTCCATGGTCAGACAATGGCTCAGCTAAAAATCCTGCTCTCCCACCAGTAGAGAAATTGGGCAAAGGTCTTTACTTCTATGAAGTGGATTTAGCAGGCACCCAAGGAAAATCTGATAAAGAGTTGCTTGACCTCTTAAAACAAAACGGCACTCAAAGTTATAAAACTACCATCAAGGTGTACGGTGTGAAAGATGGCAAACCTGACTTAACCAATCTGGTAGCAACTAAAGATTTGGATGTTAACTTGAACGGCTTGACTACCTCAGCTGAAGTTCAAAAAGGTGTGGCCGACAACACTAAAGATACGGTTGATGTTCCAGCTACATACTTGGACAAGGCCAATTTCCCTGGTCCATTCACAGCCGGTGTTAACCAAGTCATTCCATATGAATTCTTCGCTGGTGACGGTATGTTAACTCGTTTGATTTTGAAATCCTCAGACAAGGCTCCATGGTCAGACAATGGCTCAGCTAAAAATCCTGCTCTCCCACCAGTAGAAAAATTGGGCAAAGGCCTTTACTTCTATGAAGTGGATTTGGCAGGTACTCAAGGTAAATCAGATAAAGAGCTTCTTGACTTCTTGAAACAAAATGGTACTCAAAGTTATAAAGCTACTATCAAGGTGTACGGAGCTAAAGATGGCAAGGCAGATTTGAGCAATCTCGTAGCAACTAAAGATTTTACTGTCAATTTGAATGGCTTGACCACACCAAATCAGGTTAAAGAGTCTGTTGTTAACAATATCAAAGACATGATTGATGTTCCGGCTAGCTACCTTGATAAGGCTAAGGTTCCTGGACCTTTCTTGGCCGGAGTCAACCAAGTTATACCATACGAAGCTTTTGGTGGAGATGGGATGTTGACTCGCCTTATCTTGAAATCATCTGACAAGGCCCCTTGGTCAGACAATGGAATGGATAAAAATCCTGCTTTATTGCCACTTGAAGGCTTGGCTAAAGGCCAATATTTCTACGAAGTGGATTTGAATGGCAATACGGTTGGCAAAGATGGTCAGGCCTTGCTGGAGCAAGTTCGAGCTAACGGAACCCATACGTATCTAGCTACTGTTAAAGTCTATGGCGCTAAAGACGGCAAACCTGATTTGACCAATCTGATTGCTACTCGTCAAGTAACGATTCAGCTTCGTGGAAAAGAAATGGCGACAATACCATCTCAACAAGGTCAGATGAATACGAAGCCTTCTGAAACAGGCTCTACAGGTACGACTGAGGGTATGATGGGTACAAATCATTATATGTCAGATATGAAAGTAGATCAACCAGCTTCTAGCCCAATGGCTAATATGATGAAAAAAGATGATAAAGCGATGCTACCAAATACTGGGGAAGCTAAAACAGCTACAGCTGGCCTTGGTATCTTTGGTCTAACCTTGGCAGGGCTTGTTGGACTTTTGGGTTTGACAACCAAACGAGAAGATTAAGATTCAAATCACTTAAAAATTAGAGAAAACAGTGTTATACTAAAGCAAGTGTAACACTGTTTTTATCGAAGGAGTGTCAAATGAAAAAGACAATTTTGCTGGTTGATGATGAGATAAATATTCTAGATATTCAAAACCGCTATCTTATACAGGCTGGTTATGACGTTTTAGTCGCCCATGATGGTAAAGAGGGATTAGAGCTTTTTAGAAAAAAATCTATCGACCTTATTATCACAGATATCATGATGCCCAATATGGACGGTTATGATTTTATCAGTGAAGTTCAGTATATCGCCCCGAATCAACCCTTCCTCTTCACAACTGCTAAGACAAGCGAACAGGATAAGATTTATGGATTAAGTTTGGGGGCAGATGATTTTATAGTCAAACCCTTTAGCCCACGCGAATTAGTTTTAAGAGTGAATAATATCTTGCGTCGCCTTAGCCGTGGGGGAGAGACAGAACAGATCGAGTTTGGTGACTTGGTAATCAACCATATGACTCATGAGGTCCGCCTTGGGGAGCAACCTTTGGAATTGACAGTAAAATCCTTTGAACTTCTATGGGTATTGGCCAGCAATCCTGAGAGAGTCTTTTCAAAGACGGAACTTTACGAGAAGGTATGGCAAGAGGACTATGTGGATGATACCAATACACTCAATGTTCATATTCATGCTTTGAGGCAAAAATTGACCAAGTATACGAATTCAAATGCTCCTGCTATCAAAACTGTCTGGGGTTTGGGCTATAAGATGGAAAAACCAAGAGGTAGAAAATGAAATTAAAAAACTATATTTTAGTGGGTTATCTAGTGTCTACTATACTGACTATTTTGGTCGTTTTCTGGGCAGTCCAACGAATGTTGATTGATAAAAGTGAAGTTTACTTTCTAGTTGGAATGACCTTGATTGCTAGTTTCATTGGCGCTGCAGTGAGCATCTTTCTTTTGTCACCTGTTTTTTCCTCTCTGAAACATTTGAAAAAACAAGCTCAGAATATAGCAAGCAAGGATTTCAGCACAGAAATTGAAACCAAAGGCCCATTAGAATTTCAAGAGCTGGACCAGGCTTTTAATGACATGTCCCACAAATTGCAGGCTACCTTTCAATCACTTGATGAGAGCGAGCAAGAAAAGAGAATGATGATTGCGCAGCTCTCTCACGATATTAAAACTCCCATTACCTCCATTCAGGTTACTGTGGAGGGAATTCTAGATGGAGTGATTAAGGAAGAGGAGTGGCTCCACTACTTATCCACGATTGGTCGGCAAACTGACCGTCTAAACAAGCTAGTGGAGGAATTGGATGTTTTGACTCTTAATACACAACCTCAAGATACTGCTGATGAAGAAGTCGAAGAGATCTTTTTAGATCAGCTGTTGATTGAGTCAATGAGTGAATTCCAGCTCCAGATTGAACAAGAAGAGCGAGATGTTTACATTCAAGTGTCACCTGAGTCGGCGAAAATCAAGAGCCATTCTGACAAACTTTCTCGCATTCTGGTCAATTTGTTAAACAATGCCTTTAAATATTCAGAACCAGGAACCAGAATCGAGGTTCTTGCCCAATTAACAGAACAAGAGCTGACAATCAGTGTGAAAGACGAGGGTCAGGGGATCCTTCCTGAAGATTTGGAAAAGATCTATAAACGCCTTTATCGTGTCGAAACTTCGCGCAATATGAAAACAGGTGGTCATGGCTTAGGCCTTGCAATTGCACGAGAACTAGCCCATCAGCTTGGTGGCGAAATCACAGCAGAAAGTCAGTATGGCTTAGGAAGCAAGTTTACATTCAGCCTTAGTTTGAAATAAAACCGTAAAATCCCTTTACAAATCTAGCTTTTCATGGTACAACAGCCTTTGTGCGAAATGACAGCAGGACAAAATGAAGCTCGTCAATAGGTGCAGTTTATCACTATGGATATGTCTGGGGCTTATATTCCACTTGCCAAAAGGCTTTTTCCAAACGCTAAAATCGTTCTTGATCGTTTCCACATTATTCAGCACCTTAGTCGAGCCTTTTTAAAGACAAGAATTGCGATTATGAACCAGTTTGATAAGAAGTCACTACCCTATCGAGCCTTGAAAAATCATTGGCGACTCTTCCAAAAGGACAGCCGTAAACTATCTCTCAAATCTTTTTATTCAAAGACTTTCCGTCAAACCTTTAGTACACATGAAGTCGTTGAGAAGACACTAGACTTTTCAGAAGAGCTAACCGACTACTATACTCTTTTTCAGCTTTTACTTTTTCACTTTCAGGAGAAAAGAGCAGATGAGTTTTTTGAACTCATTCAAGAAAACTTAAACGTCGTCAATCATTATTTTCAAACTGTCTTTAGGACTTTTCTTAGACACAAACAATACATCAAAAACGCACTAGAAACAGACTATTCAAACGCAAAACTCGAAGCGACTAACAAGTTGATTAAAGACATCAAACGGTTGGGCTTTGGTTTTAGAAACTTCATCAACTTTAAGAAACGTGTCTTCATCACTCTGAACATACATAAAAAGAGGACCTATCCGGTCCTCTCTAGATGTTAGCTTTTCGTCACCCACTACAGTTGACAAAGAGCCTATTAAACACAAAAGTCACCCATGTGAGTTCTTGCCAGAAGCTGAAGTTAATCCTTCAACCTGGAAAACCCGCAGAGGTGACTTTTTCTATACATCTCGATTTTTCTGGCAATAATCATTAACCGATAAATATGTCTGTGAATCACCCAGCGACTCCGCTATGTCCATAATCCGCGGTGGTAGTAATCCCACTCGCTGGACAAGTTCGTGATCGCTGAACAATTCCCGTGGACTGCCGGCGAAGCCAAACTTCCCGTGTTCCATAACATACACCGACTCAAACTCGGCTGCGACCCAATCCATGTCATGGGTGATGGTCACAACTTGGTGGCCCGAATCAGCCAACTGATGGAAAATTGCGGTCAACTTGCGCCGGCTTTCCCAATCAAGCGACATCATCGGCTCATCAAATAAATAAATCGCCGGATCCACTGCCAAAACTGTGGCAACGCTCAACAGCTTGCGTTCCGACAATGACAGGTCATATGGACTTTCAGCTGTTTTATCATCCAAGCCAACTCTTTTTAGAGCCGCTAAAGCCCGCCTCGTAATCGTGTCGTGGTCATCCATGACCTGCGCGACACTCCACTCCACCTCTCGTTGAACGGTCGGGTTGAAAAGCTGATCGTCAGGATTCTGAAAAGTAATCCCAACCTTCAGTAACTTTTCGACTGGTTTAAGATCATTAAAATTTTCTCCATCGATCTTAATCACACCGGTTTGTGGTGTCAGCAAGCCCGTCAACAATTTGAAGAGCGTTGATTTGCCGGCACCATTTTGGCCGACAATCGCCACCATCGGATCGGCGAAGTGTTTGTCTTCAACATCCAAGCTAAAGGACCGTTCCGGATAAGTGAACGTCAGGTGGTTCAGTTCAATTTTGGGCATAACGAACCTCCTTCAGATCAGCGTCATTCACCGGATACCGGCCATCAGCCAAGTGCCAATCCATTTTTTGAGCAAGTTGCTGGATTGTCGGGGCTGGAATCTGCCAGTCAGCTGCCAAATGATTAAACACCTCACCCGGCCTACCCTGGGCTACCATTTGACCCTCGTGCAGCACCCACACAACGTCGGCGACTTCGCACAAATCGTCAATTTCACTGGTGACAATGAAGACAGTCGTCTCTTTGACTTGGGCCAGCCATTGGAAAAATTGTCGGCGGCCAAGGGGATCCATCTGACTGGTCGGATCATCCATAATCAAAACAGCCGGGTTAGCCGCAATCGCCGTGGCAATTGCCAACCGCTGGCTCTGACCACCGGAAAGGCTCTCGGGACGCAAATTCAACTGTTCAATCAGCCCCATTTGCGTGGCAACTTCTTCAACCCGTTTTTGAATCAGTCCTTCAGCCATTCCCTGATTAATCAAGTCAAAGGCGATTTCATCGGCAACCGTGTCTGCCAACCCGCTTAGTTGGCCAGCTGGATTTTGCAGTACAACTCCATTCATGGCATTATAAACGGGCCAATTGTCGGACACTCGCTGGCCAAACATGTGCCAGTCGCCCTCAATCTCAGCAGACACAATTTTGGGAATGACCCCTGCTAGCACATTGCACAAAGTCGATTTGCCGGAGTGGCTATTCCCGATAATCCCAACCACCTGGCCGGTATGAACCTCCGCGTTAATCTGACGCAGTTGTGGTTGCTCAGTACCCGGATAACGGGTAGTCAAATTTTCAATTACAATCCGTTTATCTTCGTCCATATCTTCCACCCAATCAATAAAATTGCCAATCCAGTCAGACCAATGTGCAGCGTCCGCGACAGGCGATACACGCTCTGGGAGGTTCTGACAGTCCGGTTGAGATTATCAAAACCTCTCAGTTGGAGAGAAATCGACCGCGTCATCGATTGATCCAAGGTCTTAATCACCAATGGAATTAGAACCGGCAGGACTGACTTTAATTTCTGAATCAACGTTTTTTGCGGATTGGTTCCGCGAACTTTTTGAGCCTGCTGGATTTTCCGCATATTTCGCATCATTTCCGGTAAAATATAACACACCGACATCAGAACGTAGACGGTTTTATAAGACAATCCGGACATTTCCAAATAGGCCGCGTTTTCTGAAATACTCGTGGTCACCATAAAAAAGCCACTGGTCAAAATAATCACCAATACTCGACAACCCAGAGTGGTGGCGTAAATCAGGCCTTCTTTGTAGAACGACACCCCAAGCACAGAAAACAGCACAGTTTGATTCCGACTGTAAAATAACCCTTGGATGATCAGCATGGTGCAAATCAGAAACAGGCTGAATCCTAGCGCCTTAAAGATGGTAGAACTCAATTTGGAAAATAACAATAGCAGTGTTGCGACAAGAATTAATCCGGCCTGAAGCAATAAATTCATACTGGTAAAGCTCAACAACGTCATGTCCAAGATGAACAAGAGCTTAGTAATCGGATCGATCACCTGGTACCACTTGAGCTTGACCCGTGGCGCTCCAGAAATCAATGTTTGATCAGTCATCATTTATCACCGCTAAAGAAGTGCACCATCCGCTTCGGCAGCTGACGATAGATGAAGAATGCGAGGTAGGCCACGCAGACTTTATCCAAAATATCCAAGACAAACTCATCGGTAAATGAGGCCAGCCACACTGGTGCATGATTGGCGACCATTACCGCAAACAATGAGTCACCCCAAGCGATACCGGTCTGACCACCCCAAAAGATGACGTTGAGTGGCGTTGAAATGACAGCTGAAACGAAGGCAATAATAATAGCAGAAACAAATACTCGTCGCGCTGACGAGAACCACCCATTGGCGTGCAAAACTCCGACAGCAATCCCAATTCCGATGCTGGTAATCGCATACACGGTTGAAATTGGCGATAAGGTCAGCCCATAGATCACGTTGTTGATGAAACCACTGATGGCACCGGCAACCGGCCCAGCCAACATGCTGGCAAGAAAGGTTCCCAAAGACCCCAGCCAAACGGGCAACTTTAACCCCTCCGCCAAGGCTTTGGCAACATAGTTAATCCCCACGGCAGCGGGAATCAAAGTCATGGTGGCAGCACTTAACTTAAATTTCCACATACTGGTACGATGAATCGGTTCTGTTTTCATAATCTTCTCCTTTTGTTTTTAAAGAGCCGTGTCAGGAATGACTTTCGGACGCAACGCTCTATAGAATAGTTATTAGAACCATTTAGTCACTTCACCATACCAACCGTAGTCGACATGAGTTAATATAGTAAAATTACTATTTTTAAAAGTTCATAGTCTTATCATACGCTTATTTTCAAAATTGTCAAGTCTTTTCTGAAAATTCTTCAAAAAAATTTGGAAAATTTAAAATGCCTAGCTCAGCTAGACATCTTTTGTTTCTATAATGACTTTAATCGTTATTGCTTATACTTCCTTTTTTAACAAGACAACATCTAGTCTGTCACATAAATCTCGCCACGGCTATAGAGGGCAGCTTTTCCTGCAAGGTAAATCCTGTCTCCTTCAAGACGACAAATAAGATGACCACTTCTCTTAGAGGCTTGATAAGCTCTAAATTCTGCTTGTCCTAACTTTTTAGCCCATAATGGAATGACATGACAATGCCCAGAACCACAAACTGGATCCTCCATGACTGATATTTTTGGTGCAAAACTACGTGTAACGGTATCATAGTTTTTACCTTTAGCTGTGATATTTAGGAGTAAGCCATCTAATGCTTTAACTTTATCGAAATCTGGAGTCGCAGCAATAACATCATTTTCATGAGGGAGGATACACACTAGATCTCTTCCAAGCCACGCTTCAAGAGGACGGACACCGATTGCTTCTTCCATCTCACTTGTTACTGGAACTTGGTGCATCGAGTAAACTGGGAAATTCAGCTCATATAAGTCCCCTCTTTTGGTTACCAAAAGCTCCCCACTCTGAGTTGTAAAGGTTAAACTATCAACATCCACTTCTATAAATTGAAAGAGAACGAAGGCAGTTGCTAAAGTAGCATGACCACACAAATCGATTTCTCCACCGGGAGTAAACCAACGTAAATCGTAATAGCCGTTCTTTTTAACAGTAAAAGCTGCCTCAGAGAGATTGTTTTCCTTGGCAATATTCTGTAAGGTATTATCCGACAACCATTCGTCCAGAAGACAAACAGCAGCCGGGTTTCCTTTAAAAACAGTATCTGTAAAAGCATCAACGATAAATTGTGAAATCGTATATTGACTAATTGGCATGAAGGGCTCCTTAATTTGTTATCTTTATTATATCTGAAAATAGGATAGAAAACAGACAAATAGTAACTAGAAAAGTTAATTGAAAAAGTTACTTTTTGTGCAAATTTTTCATTATTTCTTGATAACACCTTCTTTTACCAAGAAATCATGTGCGACTTGGGCAGCCGGTTTACCTTCTACTCCCACTTGGTAGTTCATCTGGCTCATTTGCTCTGCTGTGATTTTACCAGCTAACTTGTTTAGAATGCCTTCCAATTCTGGATGTTTCTTAAGAAGAGCTTCTTTCATGAGGGGAGCTCCTTGATAAGGTGGGAAGAGTTGTTTGTCATCCTCTAGGGTCACAAGGTCATAGCGAGCAAGCTCGGCATCCGTTGAGTAGGCATCTGTTATCTGGATTTCACCAGACTGGATCGCCTGGTAGCGAAGGGCTGGCTCCATGGTGGAGACTTGTAGATTAAGACCATAGACTTTCTGCAAGCCCTTGTTCCCATCCTCTCGATCATTAAACTCTAGCGTAAATCCCGCCTTGAGTTGTCCTTCCACCTTTTTCAAATCTGAAATGGTCTTAAGTCCATACTCTTTGGCAATTTTCTTAGGCACCGCGACAGCATAGGTATTCTGATAAGCCATGGGTTTGAGCAAGGCCAGGTTGTCTTGTTTCTTGATCCCATCTCGAGCCGCTTGATAGACTGCTTCTGGATCATGGTCGACTTGCGGCGCCGGCTTGAGGAGACTTTCGGTCACGGTCCCTGTAAACTCTGGATAGATCTCAATATCCCCTTTTTTCAGAGCTTCATAGAGGAAAGTGGTCTTGCCAAAATTTGGTTTAACAGTCACTGTCATGTCCGTGTTTTCTTCGATCAAAATCTTGTACATATTGGCTAGAATTTCCGGTTCAGGACCCAACTTCCCAGCGATGACCAGATTTTCTTTTTCAGGTTTAGGAAGAAGACTTGGCGTATAAGATACTCCCAATCCGATAACCATTACCGCAAAAGCTACAAAGATGGTCCGCAATTTGGCCTTTTCCATCCATTTGAGAAGAAGGTTAAAGGCGATGGCTAAGAAGGCTGAAGACAGGGCACCGATCAAAATCAGACTGGCATTATTGCGGTCAATCCCCAGAAGGATAAAGGAACCGAGTCCCCCAGCTCCAATCAAAGCAGCTAGAGTAGCCGTCCCGATAATCATCACAGCTGCTGTCCGAATCCCAGACATGATGACGGGCATGGCCAAGGGAATCTCAAACTTCTTCAAGCGCTCCCACTTGGTCATCCCAAAGGCGATTCCCGCTTCTTCAAGGCTTGGGTCAATCCCTTGTAAACCGGTGATGGTATTTTGAAGGATGGGGAAAATAGCATAGATGACGAGAGCTGTCAAGGCCGGAAGTGTTCCAATTCCCATGATGGGAATGAAGAGCCCCAAAAGGGCCATGGAAGGAATGGTCTGGAAGATCCCAGCTACCTGTAAAACCCAGTTGCTGGCTCTCTTACGTGTACTTAAATAAATAGCCAGAGGGACCGCTAGAAAAATAGCAAGGAGCAAGGTCAGTAACGACAGTTGCAAGTGTTGGCCAAGGGCTGTGAGCCAGTCTCCAAAACGCTCTTGAAAGGTTGTAAGTAGTTTAGACATGGTGAGCACCTCCAAACAAATCTGCCACAAAGTCGTTGGCTGGTTGGGCTAGAATGGTATCAGAATCCGCCACCTGCACAATCTCTCCTTCTTGCAACACTGCAATCCGGTCCCCTAATTTTAAGGCTTCGTCTGTGTCATGGGTCACGAAAATAGTCGTCATACCAAATTCTTTGTGCAAGCCTTTGGTGAGAGCCTGTAGCTGTTTGCGAGAAATGGCATCCAAGGCTGAAAAGGGCTCGTCCATCAATAGAATCTTTGGTTCTCCAATGATGGCACGCACAATTCCAATCCGTTGTTGCTCCCCACCAGATAACTCACTTGGCTTGCGATTTGCATACTCTGCAGCAGGCAGACCTACCTTGTCCAAGAGTTCTTCTGTTTTAGAGGCTATTTGGCTTTTAGTCCACCCTTTCATCTCTGGAATTAAAGCAATATTCTCAGCGACAGTTAGATTTGGAAAGAGAGCAATGGCCTGCAAAACATAACCAGTAGAAAGACGTAACTCTCGCTCATCATAGTCCTTGATGCGTTTTCCGTCCATATAAATATTGCCATCTGTCGGCTCCAAAAGACGATTGATCATCTTGAGCATGGTGGTTTTTCCAGATCCTGAAGGTCCCACAAGGACCATAAATTCTCCATCTTCAATACGGAGATTGATATCTTTTAAAATATCTGTATCCGTGTAGCGCAGGACTACATTTTTATATTCAATCATATTATTCCTCAATTTTCACAATTACTTTCCCGAAGGACTGGCTACTTTCAAGATAGGTGTGCGCTTCTTGTATCTCTTCTAGCCTATAAACCTTCTCAGGCCGGACATCCACTTGATACAATTCCACAAAATCGATCAACTCTTGGAGCTTTTCATTTGAAACATTCCCCGAATAAAAGGTCGTTAAATAAACATTCTTCGACAATTCAACAATTGGATCAAAATCAGCCAAGGTCCACTGGCCACCTAATTGACCACAAGAGCAGATAATTCCTCCTTCACTTAAGTGATGGATACTATCTTTGATATGGCGAGGTCCCACTAGATCTAGAATTTTTGTGAAAGACTCCTCACTTTGCAAGACGCCATCCTTCTCCAAAATCACCTGATCAAATCCGACCGCCTTCAATTGGTCTTCCTTAGCTAAATTTCGGCTAGTTCCTACCAAGTGAATCTCAGGAAATTTTCCTTTAAGCAGTCTAGCAAAGGCAATTCCTACACCACTAGTTGCCCCGCGAACTAACACGCAATCTTTCTCCTCAATTTTGAGATTAAGAAAAGAGCCAAAAGCTGTGTAATAGGTCTCAGGAAGGGCAATCAAGCTTTCCAAATCAAGTTCTGTCTTGATTGGATAAATTTGCTCATTTGGGAGAAGTGTATACTCTGCATAACCTCCATCAAAAGCTCGCCCCATCTCCCCCATAATAGAAATGATTTGCTGTCCAAACTTCAAATCCGGTCGTGTCGTTTCTTCCACAAGACCGACACATTCAATCCCCAAAACTCGTGGAAATTGAACTGACGTCGATAGCCCCTGACGGGTAAAAATTTCACTGTGATTGATACCAAATCCTTGAATTTTCACCAAGGTCCAACCGGCCTTCAAAATTGGTTTTTGTCGTTCGACAACTTCTAATACCTCTGGTCCACCTGGACTGCTCACAACAACTGCTTTCATAAGGTACTCCCTATTTTTTTAAAGTTCTTTCTCTTTAGCTTTTAGATTTGAGATTATACGCTCTTGATACTCCTCAAATTCTTGGATTTCGTTATCCGAAAAGCCTTGGTAGAATATCTCTCCCAGTTCCTGACTAACGCGATCTCCAATTTCTTTTTGCGCCCAACCTAATTCCGTCAAGACTACAAACTTCTTGCGCTTGTCCTGGTCACTCTGTTCAATCTTAACCAAGCCTTGCTCGACCAATTTCTTTATCATGCTGGTCAATGTGTTATTAGCTAGTCCCGTCGCTAAAGCAATATCAGTTGCAGTTGCCCTGCCTTGCTCTTTTTGCCATAAGACTGTTAAAATTTTCCCTTGTTCACTTCTGTATTGAGCATCTGGTTCCTTGCTCAAGAGTTTTTGAAAGATACGCCCGTTCAACAAACGTATCTGTAAAGCTTGGTAGCCCCCTTGCATCTTGTCCATTTTGTCTCCTTTTTATTTCTATATCGAAATATCACAGTCATTGTATCACTGTTCGTTACATCTGTCAACTATTTCGATATCGAAATAATTATAAAAACAAAAAAACTTTCCTAATCATCTAGGAAAGTTCTAACTATAATCGATTGATATCTTTAAAATCTTTTATTCAGCCTTGGTAATATCTTCACGCATTTCATCGACATTGAATTTAGCAAAGAGATACTGACGGTCTTGAACTGGGAAACGTTGATCGAGTTGGTCAACTGGTCCAACTTCGATAATACCATTTTCAATAACAAAGTCCATAACGTGACCACCGAATGTCAAGTCGTCTGAAATAAAATGAAGGTGATAACCAGCAACACTCACACCGTGAAACATTTCTGGCGTCCAAATACCAACGATGGTACCTGAAATATCATCTACCTCGTACTCAGGTTGGCGAGTGGCAACATCAGCAAACTTAATATCCGCATTTGATTTAGGAATCATGCGGACATGCATGTGTTTAAAATGACCCTTAATTTTGATAGAACGGAAGAGATTAACCCCATCATAGTAAGATTCAATACGATCCTCAAGTTCTTTATCAGTCATTTCATAACGTTGACGGAAGATAACTTCAGCTTGGTGAGGTACGACTGCTGCATAGGGAACTTTTTCATCTGGAGAAACTTCTACCACTTCGACTTTACCTTCAGAGCCTTTAGCTTGATAGGCTTTACCATCAAGAACAATCAACTCCCCATCAATAGAATCTAATGTTCCAAGACCCAAGTCTCCATGCTCCAACAATTCACCAACTGTTAAAGTACCTCCATAAAGCCCAGCCATCAAGGCTCCCAAAGTATTATATTGAAATAATTTTATGGCTTCAGACATGTCTACACCCTCTTTTTAGTAAAATTCATCTGGCAAAATAGTTTCGCCGAGTTTAATATTATCTTTATAGTCGATTGGAACATCAATAAGGACTGGTCCATCTACAGCTTGAGCCAAGGCTTCTTGGAGCAAGCTAGAAAACTCCTCTTTACTTGTTGCACGATAACCTTTCGCTCCAAAGCTCTCAGCATATTTTACAAAATCTACAGGACCAAAGTCAACCCCTGAAGAGCGACCATACTTCATTTCTTCCTGGAATTCCACCATATTGTAATGGCCATCGTTCCAGATAATATGAACAATTGGCAATTTCAATCGAACTGCTATCTCCAATTCTTGTGCTGAGAAGAGGAAACCACCGTCACCAGAAACAGAAATGACTTTTGTCTTAGGACGAACCAAAGCTGCAGAGATGGCCCACGGAAGAGCAACCCCCAAAGTTTGCATCCCATTTGAGAAAAGCAAATGACGTGGTTCATAAGATTTGAAATAACGAGCCATCCAGATATAGTGACTACCAACGTCAACGGTAACTGTCATATCATCATCCGTTTGTTCTTGTAAAACTTCAATTAAATCGAGTGGATGGACGGTACCTTCTTCAGGCTGACGGTCAAATTTAACATCTTCGACGACTGTATTTTTTAACCCTTTTAGATATTCAACTGATCCTTCAGGTAATTTGTAGCCTTGAATAGCTGGCAAGAGTAAGTCTAAGGTTGCTTCTACATTGCCAATCAATTCACGTTCTGGCTGGAAGTAAGTATCCACCTCAGCAGGTTCAACATCAATTACGATAATACGTGCTGAAATTTCAGCATTCCAGTTACGTGCTTCATACTCAATTGGGTCATAACCAATGGCAATAATCAAGTCCGACTTCTTAAGCAACATGTCCCCCGGTTGGTTACGGAAAAGACCTACACGACCAAAGAAAGTATCCTCTTCAAGGTCACGTGACACGATACCAGCACCTTGGAAAGTTTCAACAACTGGTAATTTAACATGTTTCAAAATCTGGCGAATAGAGTAAGTTACAGCTTCTGATGAAGCACCGTTCCCTAAAAGTAAGACCGGCAATACAGCATTTTTTATCGCCTGTGCGAGATAGTTAATATCAGAAACAGATGCTGAACCAAGTTTTGGATCTGTCATAGGCTTGATAGCCTTAACACTGACCGGAGCATCGGTCACGTCTTGAGGAATTGAAATAAAGCTTGCACCCGGTTTCCCTGACTTAGCATGGCGATAGGCATTAGCAACCGTTTCAGAAAGGGTATTAGCATCATGTACTTCAGCAGCATACTTGGTAATCGGTTCAAGCATAGCAACGTTATTCATTGATTGATGGGCACGTTTCAAAAGATCTGCACGCTTAACCTGACCACCAATAGCAAGAACAGGATCTCCTTCATCTGTCGCTGTTACCAAACCAGTAGCCAAATTTGAGACACCTGGACCAGATGTTACCAATACTACACCGGGTTTCCCTGTGATACGTCCAACACCTTGAGCCATAAAAGCAGCATTTTGCTCATGACGGGCAACAATCAATTCAGGTCCCTTATCTTCCAAGGTATCAAAAACCCTATCGATTTTTGCACCTGGAATCCCAAAGACATAATCAACATCATGGTTGATCAAACTATCAACCACTAAATCCGCACCATACAATTGCTTTTCTTCTGACATGAACACAGTCCTTCTGGCCCTAAAATGATAGAGCCAATTTTCCTTTCAAGTATAAGTCACAAAGTGTCAAAGTCTGCTCGTTTTTTCACAAACTTTTATCACTTCACAATTCTGTTATCATTATAGCACAGTTTTCAGACAATCTTGTGAAAAAAAGATTGTGAAATTTTGAACTTCCATCGCAAAAAGAAACACCCGATTACTATCAGATGTTCATGAATTTTTTACCTTAGCAAACTCTCGATTAAGATAATTTTGCAAGCCTTCAAAAATCTCTATTAACTGGAGATAATTAGACAAGCTTGAGCGATCAGGGATATCTACGACATCCAAAGAAATGCGTTCCAAGTCCTTTTCATAGAGAATGCGGAAGGAAATCACTGCTTGATCAGAAAAATAATTCTCCCCTGCCAAAATGTAGCATTCATAGATGATGCCAACAGGATTCGCAACCTTCAACTCAATACGAACTGCGCCTAACCCCAAGGCCTCCACTTGCTGAAAACGCTCCAGAATAGCCTGTCGCTGACTGGGGATAAAACTCATGATATCCATAGTGGCCCTCCCAAGATTCCTTTTTGTCTATTATAGCCTAAAGCTGAGAAAAATGCTTGTGATGGGTTTGTAGAAGCCACATAGACATTCAAGAATACTTAGTCGCCCCCTTTGTAGTCTCTAAAGTCTGACTTAATACTGGAATCATAATCATGTTTATCTACCCACTCCTTAATATCAGCAAACGAATGAATTTCCTTCCTAATACCAGCACCGTCCTCTACAGAAATTACAATTGCTTGCTCTCCATTTGTTCCCAACCAATGTAAAATATCATTGGTCTGCTCTTCAGGGGAAAAATAGATTTGTGATTGTTTGTCGTACTCTCTATCTCTATAGGACTCATATTGAGCCAATTTCTTTTTATAGGCATCATATTTCCTATCATAATCTTTTTGGGCTTTTTGACGTGCTTTTTCGTAAGCTCGATAATCTTTCTGATAGTCTTGTTCTGCCTTCTTATTAAGAATGTCACTAAAACTTAAAGGTTTAATAGGAAAAATAGAATCAGGAAAAACATTAAATTCTGGAACTTTCTTTGGCTGGCTTGGTTTATTAGGTAGGCTGCTTTTCACTGGCTCAGTTGGACCGACCGGAAAATCTCCCTCCTTACCTTGACGGGTCAATACTTTAAATTTCTTTAAGGTATTACTGTTTGTTGTTGTCTGATTAACAGCCTCTTCGTAAATAGGCTTAACTTCAGAATTTTCATTAAATAGATTAATTTGATTCTCTTGTTTTGAAGTATCTACATTATCAATCTCTAGGATCACATTTAGATGAGCTGATAAATGATTGTTTGTTTGAGCAGGAGACATTCTTAAAAGCTCATCCAAGTTTCCTTCTCTCTTTAAATATCCCCACATGTTGCTATCATTCACCTGATTACGAGCAGAACTCTTATCACCAAAATAAAGCATTTCATCCTTACTGTAAGAATAATCTGGTAGGTCTCTAGTTAAAAATTGATTCGTATCTAAATTGTAAGCAAATTGCTTATCGTTTTGAGAATTCTCCAAGAAAACATAATCGTAACCATCAATCGCTCTTAAAGACACAACCAACTCCTTAATATCTTTAAAATCTTTTATTTTCTTCAAATATGGGGTCAAATTAATAATTTTCTTTTTAAAATCTTTGTTAATATCATAAACTACCAAATGAGCTTGATGCAGACTACTCATGGTATCGTAATAGCGAACAAAATGATTTCTACCAATCAACTCAGTCGCTACGTTATCTTCAGAATTATAGTAAGTAGGTTCTTCCTGACTAATGGCAACATACTGATGGCGGCTGCCAAAAATCTCATTGTCAGTTACCTTATCCGCTTTTAAAGCAATCTGTAATTCCTCTACAGCTTTTTCGTGAAATTTATGTTTGACATAAGCATTTCCTAAAAAGAAAAGTGTGAGTAGAGTCGCAGTATAAATCCTTCCACGCTTCGAGAAAGGAAATCTTAAAATCTTCTTTATCATAACTTTTTTACAAAAATAGCCAGAACATCACATTCTGACTATTACTCTTATTTCTCATCTTCGTCCATTGAAAGTACTGACAAGAAGGCTTCTTGTGGGACTTCAACCGAACCGATGGCTTTCATACGTTTCTTACCAGCTTTTTGTTTTTCGAGAAGTTTACGTTTACGTGAAACGTCACCACCGTAACACTTAGCCAAGACGTTTTTACGAAGGGCTTTGATATCTGTGCGGGCAACGATTTTTTGACCGATAGCCGCTTGGATAGGCACCTCGAATTGTTGACGTGGAATAATTTTCTTAAGCTTATCAACGATAAGTTTTCCACGCTCATAGGCAAATTCCTTGTGGACGATGAAGCTAAGGGCATCGACCTTGTCACCATTAAGGAGAATATCCATTTTCACCAATTGTGAACGACGGTATTCTGACAATTCATAGTCAAAGCTTGCATAACCACGTGTAGATGATTTCAATTTATCAAAGAAATCAAAGACGATTTCAGCAAGTGGAATTTGATAGATAACGTTCACACGATTATCATCAATGTATTCCATGGTTTCAAAATCACCACGTTTACGTTGTGCCAACTCCATAACCGCACCAACATATTCTTGAGGAACCATGATTTGAGCTTTAACATAAGGCTCTTCAATAGCATCAATACGTGTAGGATCTGGGAACTCTGAAGGGTTAGACACTTCAAGCATCTCACCGTCAGTAGTATTAACATGGTAAACTACCGATGGTGCTGTCATGATGAGGTCGATGTTAAACTCACGTTCCAAGCGCTCTTGGATAACATCCATGTGAAGAAGACCCAAGAAACCACAGCGGAAACCGAAACCAAGGGCTTGAGACGTTTCAGGCTCAAACTGAAGACTGGCATCGTTCAACTGGAGTTTTTCAAGGGCTTCACGCAAGTCGTTATACTTATTTGATTCAATTGGGTAAAGACCTGCAAACACCATTGGGTTCATTTGCTTATAGCCATGGAGTGGCTCTGCAGCTGGATTATCTGCAAGTGTCACGGTATCACCGACACGGGTATCCGCAACAGTCTTAATTGAGGCTGCGATATAACCAACATCTCCTGTCGCAAGGTAATCACGACCAACAGCTTTAGGTGTGAAGATACCAACCTCAGTAACATCAAAGGTCTTACCATTAGACATCATTTGAATCTTATCGCCTGGTTTAACCATTCCGTTAACCACACGCACTTGGAGGATAACCCCACGGTAAGCATCGTAAACAGAGTCAAAGATAAGGGCTTGGAGAGGCGCTTCAACATCACCTTGAGGTGCAGGAACTTTCTCAACGATTTGTTCGAGAATCTCTTCAATACCAATACCAGCCTTAGCTGACGCAAGCACAGCCTCAGAAGCATCTAGTCCGATAACATCTTCAACCTCTGTACGCACACGCTCAGGATCTGCAGCTGGAAGGTCAATTTTATTGATAACTGGTAAGATTTCCAAGTCATTATCTAGTGCCAAGTAAACATTGGCAAGTGTTTGTGCTTCAATTCCTTGAGCTGCATCCACCACCAAGATGGCACCCTCACAGGCAGCAAGAGAACGTGACACCTCATAAGTAAAGTCCACGTGTCCCGGTGTGTCGATAAGGTGGAAAATGTATGTTTCGCCATCTTTAGCAGTATAGTTAAGCTCAATGGCATTTAGTTTAATAGTGATTCCACGTTCACGCTCAAGGTCCATGCTATCAAGGAGTTGCGCCTGCATCTCACGACTTGACACTGTTTCAGTCTTTTCCAAGATACGGTCAGCAAGCGTTGATTTCCCATGGTCAATATGGGCAATAATAGAGAAGTTACGAATCTTCTCCTGTCGTTGTTTTAATTCTTCAATATTTGGCATTTTTATCTTTCCTAGTTCTTACTTGTGATTATAAAAAAACTAATCGTTACCTTCTATTATACAAAAAAGACAGGCTTTTGCCTATCTCTAATATCTGCTTTCTGACTGCATTTAGTCCTTATTATTTCTTAAAAGTATCGTTGTAGTGCTTATTAATAATTGCTGAACGCTTGTTTTCTGTTGAACTACTTGAAAATGGACCTAAACCACAGGCTAGTACAACAACTCCTAATAGAATAAGGCAATAAAATGGATGCTCAACAATATAGTGTAAAATGTCTGACATAGGAAGGCTCCTCTCAAATCATAATTAATTACGATTATATTATCAGAAATATTATGTTTTATCAAGCAAAAAAGAGAGCCTTTCGCTCTCCCTTTCAATCTTAATGGAATTGCATACCACCATCAACGATGATAGTTTGACCTGTGATGTAGTTTGAGTCAGGTCCAGCAAGGAAGCTAACTGCTGCTGCTACGTCTTCAGGTTCAGACAAACGTTTGAGGGTAATATCTTTAGCAAAAGTTTGCATACCCCATTCATCATCTTTACCAGCATTTTTACCAACTTCGTGGGCAATGTCAAACATCATTGGAGTCTTAACGATACCTGGTGCATAAGCATTGACAGTGATGCCTGAATCAGCCAAATCACGCGCCAAAGTTTGAGTAATACCACGCACTGCGAATTTAGTACCACCATATACAGTCAAGTTAGGGTTACCAACGACACCAGCCTGAGATGTTGCATTGATGATTTTACCACCATGACCGAGTGCTTTAAATTGTGCTTGTGCAGCTTGAGCACCCCAAATAACACCACCGACATTGATGTTAAATGTACGTTGGAACTGTTCTTCAGTAATTGTATCAAGAGGTGTAGTTGGAGCCACACCGGCATTATTAACAACAACATTCAAATCGCCAAAGTGATCAACAACTTTTTGGAAAGCAGCTGCTACTTCAGCTTGTTTAGATACATCAGCTACAACTGCAAATGCTTTATCTGCTGACAATTCAGCAACCGCTTTTTCTGCAGTTTCAGCGTTGTAGTCCAATACTCCGACTTTAAAACCATCTTCAACCAAACGTTTTGCAATCGCAAAACCAATACCTTGACCTGCACCTGTAACAATAGCAACTTTTGACATACGAAATCCTCCTCTACCAATTAGAGTCACTAGCTTAATAAGAAGCCTTATCTCAATTGGAATACGATAAGTTAGTCAAGTTCTGGCAAAGTCATTTTCATAGGCTTTGTCTTAACTCAATTAAAATTCTACTCCTTTATGAAAACGTTGTCAAGTAATTATCAAACTTTTCTGAAAACAAATAAGACCACCCTTGGGTGACCTTATTCCTATTATTCTTCAAATTCAAAACCTAGTGCTTCCATATCGTCCAAGCCACCCAAGTTAGTCACCTTAGTATAGCCTCGCTCTTTAAGAACTGATGCAGCAAATTCTGCACGAGGTCCCATTTTACAATAGAGGTAAATGGAAGCGTCTTTTTCAGCTAGAATGTCAGCAGAGAAAAACTGGGTGTGAGGTATTAAGCGAGCACCCTTTACATGACCTTCTGCATACTCTTCTGGACTCCTGACATCAATTAACAGTCCACCCTTAGCTAAATCAGATTGAATCTGTACTAAATCCATCTTACTCACCAAACCAAATCTGAATTTCTCGAGCCGCAGATTCTTCTGAATCAGAGCCATGAACGATATTCGAAATCATATCCCCATCTGGTGCTGTTGCAAAGTCTCCACGAATCGTTCCAGGTGCAGCATCACCCGGATTGGTTGCTCCCATCATATCACGCCATGACTTGATAACACCAGGGCCAGACATAATACCAATAACTGCCGAGCCACTCATCATGAATTCTGCAATACTAGGGAAAAATGGTTTATCAACCAATTGGGCATAATGTTCTTTAAGACGTTCTTCGTCAAGCATCAGCATCTCCATACGCTCAATAACGAAGCCACGACGTTCAATACGATCAATCACTTGACCAATTAGATGGCGTTTAACAGCATCTGGTTTAATAATAAAGAATGTTTTTTGCATGTTCTCAACCTTCATCGTTTTTTTCCATTTTACCATAGGAAGTATCATTTTGCAGGGTAAAACCTTATATAGTCTTAAACTATGCCCTCAGAAAGAAATTAACTATTTTTCATTAGTCTAGATAAGAAGTACTATAGACATAAATAGACATTTCGAGGTAAATACAATGACAAAATCTAAATTCCAATTAGTCGGTTCTCTTCTTCGTCCTGCGGATCTCCGTAAATATAAGGACGAAATCGAGCATCGTGACGACATCCAGTATCCTTTCTATGATGCCTTTCCTGGTTATCAAGAAACTGAAACTGCAGATATTAAGCAAATTGTGGCTGACCAAAAAGCTAACGGTATTGACATCCTTACTGATGGTGAGTTTGGACGTTCTATGTGGCATTTAGACTTTGTCTGGGGATTTAAAGGAATTGAACGCTACATTGCTGAGCATGGCTACACTTTTAAAGACCATGATGGTGGTCAATATGAAACACGTAAAGATATCGGTATTCGCATCACTGAGCCGCTCTCAGGTAAGAACCACCATTACCTAGATATCTATAAATTGGTTAAGGCTGAAGCTGGTGATGAAGATACCAAACAAACTATCTGGGGTCCTGCTCATGCCTACACTGAACTTGCTATCTTTGACCGTTTGGCTGGTCCTGGACAAGTCTATGAAACAAATGAAGACCTCAGAAAAGGTATCATTAATGCCTATAAAGAATTCTTGGAAGAATACAAGGCTGTCGGTGGAAAAATCGTTCAATTTGACGACTGTCTCTGGGAACTCTTTGACCCATCAAACCCTGCAAGTTTCTTTGCGGAAGGTAATTCTGATTTGGCAGAATTGGCTGATGAGTTTGTAGCTATCAATAACGAGGTTGTAGACTATGCTCACGAAATTGGTTTAACGGTTTGGACACACAACTGTCGTGGTAACTATGAAAGCCGTTCTGCTGCCGAAGGAACTTACGAAGCCATTGCTAAGAAGTTCTTGGCAGAGCAACACTATGATCGTTTCTTCCTTGAGTGGGATAGCGACACCGCTGGTGATATCAAAGCTCTCGAAGCCCTCAAAGACAGCAAAGCTGAAGTTGTACTAGGACTTTTGTCTTCTAAAACTACTGACCTTGATGACGAAGAACGTGTCCTCGATTTGCTTGAAAAAGCGAGTCAAATCCTTCCAAAAGAACGTCTCTTCCTCTCTCACCAATGTGGTTTCGCCTCATGTGACTCAGGTAATGAGTTGGCAACACCACAACAATGGACTAAAATAAAACAAGGTCAAGAAATCGCTAAGAAATTCTTTGGTTAATTGAATACTTTTAAACATTAAAATCCCTTGCCGTATTCGGTAAGGGATTTTAATGTTGTCTATGCTTGAATAAAAGGTTGTAAATCTTTAAGAGCTCGCTCAGCAATTTTTTCATAGCGCTCTTTCTTGTCACGAATACGTGGCCCTTCCAACTCTTTGATAATACCAAAGTTAACATTCATTGGTTGGAAATGTTTACTTTCAGCATGTGTCACATAATATGGCAGACTCCCGATAGCTGTTGTGTGAGGGAAGATAACCTCATCTTCACCCATAAAGAGACGGGCAGCATTGATGCCGGCAACCAAACCTGAAGCAGCCGATTCAACATAACCTTCAACACCAGTCATTTGTCCCGCAAAGAACAAGTTAGGGTTTGATTTTGATTGGAAGGTCTGTTTAAGCAAGTTTGGCGAATCCATGTAAGAGTTGCGGTGCATTACCCCGTATCGCACAAATTCAGCGTTTTCAAGACCTGGAATCATTTGGAAGACACGCTTTTGCTCTCCCCATTTGAGGTGGGTTTGGAAACCAACAATATTATAGAGACTACCAGCCGCATTGTCCTGACGAAGCTGAACAACCGCATAAGGTGTCTTGAAGTCACCATCACGTGGACCCTTATAATCCTCAGGATACTCCAAACCAACTGGTTTCATAGGACCATAGAGCATTGTCTTGATACCACGTTTAGCCATAACCTCGATAGGCATACAGCCCTCGAAATACTTTTCTTTTTCAAAAGAATTCAAAGGAGCTTCTTCAGCTGTTGTCAAGGCCTCGTGGAATGCCATGAACTCTTCCTTGGTCATTGGACAGTTTAGATAAGCTGCTTCACCCTTGTCATAGCGTGACTTAAGGTAAACCTTGTTCATATCGATAGTCGATTTATCAACGATTGGTGCAGCGGCATCATAGAAATAGAAGCCATCTCCACCGTTAAGCTCATGAATTTTTTCAGCTAGAGCATCAGAAGTCAATGGTCCTGAAGCAATAACTGTAATGGCATCATCAGGAATTTCTGTGATTTCTTCACGGATAACTTCAATTAATGGATGATTTTCAATTTCCGCTGTAACAGCTTCTGCATAGCCTTCACGGTCCACCGCCATAGCACCACCTGCTGGCACACGGTGAGCTTCTCCATTTCGCATAATGATAGAGTCCAAACGACGCATTTCTTCTTTAAGAAGCCCTACAGCGTTGGTCAAGCTATCTCCACGGAAAGAGTTAGAGCAAACCAATTCTGCAAAATTTGTTGTCTTATGCTGCGGTGTTGCTTTGACCCCACGCATTTCATAAAGTTTTACCGGAATACCACGTTTGGCAATCTGATAAGCCGCCTCGGAGCCGGCCAAACCAGCTCCAATCACGTTAATATAATCTGCTTTTGATTGAGACATGACACTAATACCTCTTTGGAAACAAGATTAAATCCTATCTCCACAAATCTTTCTTCATTTTTACTCTTAGTAGTATAGCAAAAAACTCCTCGTCTGGCGACTAGGAGTCATCTGAGTTTAAAGAGGTAAAATGATAGTTACTTTAGCACCACACGTTGTATGGTCATTTGAAAGAGAAAGGCTACCATGGTGTAACCGAACTATATCATTGGCAATAGTCAGACCAAGTCCGCTGTGATTGCGACTCTGTCTACTTTTATCTTCCTGATAAAAGAGCTGAGTCGCCTTTTCAAGAGATTCAAGGGAAAATCCAGGTCCAGAATCAAGGCAGATAAACTTGAATTCATCAGATGCGATTTTGGTGAACAAGGTTAACTGACTGCCACTAGGTGTATGCTCCACCGCATTCGAAACGATATTCATAATAGCTCGATTCAACAAGGGCCTATCCCAATGGCCTATGATTTCTTTCTCAATTTCTTTCTTGTCAAATACTACATTAATTTGTTTCGTTTGTGCTAGTGACAAGGTTTGATCGTAAATGTCTTCAACAAATTCCCTAACCGAAATGTCTTCAAGCTTCAAGGTTTTCTTCAAACTCGTTTTGTTGAGTTCGGACAACTCTTGAACATAGGAATCAACCTGTGCAATCCCTTTTTGAAAATGTTCTAACAAGTCCGTTTGTTCTTCATCTAAGGTCGTCATAGCTAAGAGTTCTGCATTGCCCCGAGCAACTGTCAATGGTGTCTTCAGGTCATGAGTTAAGGCTGAAATCTGATTTTGCTTATCCTTTTCTGCCTTCCAATTTTCCATCAAAGAGTCACGGAGTGCTACCCTCATATGATCCAAACCACTTAAAACTTGATTGAATTCCTTAATTGTAGACTGAGAAGTTTGAAAATCCAAGTCTTGCTCTGCAATTCTCTCGGTTGCTCTCAGTATAAGTCTAAGCTGCTGGCGTAATCTACTTGCGTATAAGAGTGTTAGAGCCATAAATATAAGGATGACCGACACAATCATTGAACCAATCATCAGAAGGTTAGCATTGGGGAAATGCTGGTTCATCCACTCATTACGATACCGAGGTGATAGTTGGTAATTGACGATGACAATGCCATCTGATCGTTCAAAAGACTGAAAATAGCCGTATCTTCCACCATGAGCATTCTTGAATTGGTAATTTAGTAAGGATTCTTCTTGCAAGTTAACAGGCATGTTAGACTTCTTAAGCTTAAAATCCCTAGTCAAAAAGACATAACTAGTACCATCAGGCAATTTATCTGGATTAAAGACTTTAGAAGTTTCAATTTCATTCCGCACAGCAGACAAATCACTTTCTACCTGATTTGCCGGAATCACAATACCAAAACGATACCCAAAGGTAAAAAGATACAAAATAAGAAGACTACTGATTACCGAAAGAACTGTAAGGCTGACGACATAAGATAATAATATGGTTCTCAAAGAGTGTTCTCGTTTTTTTATTAATGCCACTTGTAACCAATCCCCCAGACTGTTTCAATAGGATTTTGCCCAACATCTTTGAGCTTTGCACGGATATTTTTGATATGTTCAGCCACTGCTGTCGGACTCCCTTTATCCTCATAGCCATACAAATGCGTGTAGATTTGTTCTTTGGAAAAGACTTGGCCCTTATTTTCAGCCAGAAACTGACAAATACTATATTCTGACTTAGTCAAATCTAACAACTGATTCTCAACATAAAGCTCCTGAGCAGACAAATCAAACTGAATATTTCCAATTAATAGCTTATGGTGGCGCTCACGATGTTCACGTCTCAAGTGAGCAGCCACACGCGCTTGAAGTTCTTTAACCCCAAATGGCTTGCAAATATAATCATCAGCACCATAAGTCAAGCCTTGGACAATATCTGCCTCCTGCGTTTTGGCTGTAATAAAGAGTATAGGACAATCCACCTGATCACGAATCTCATGACAAAACTGGAGACCATCAACATCAGGCATCATGATATCCAGTAAAATCAAGTCAAACCGTGGCAACGAGTTCTTATCCAAATCTAAAACACTTGTAAGTCCAGTCACCTTATGATTTTGGATCTCCAAAGCCTTTACAACCAATTGAACAATATCTTCCTGATCATCAACAACAAGTATCTGAGCCATAATCTTTCCTTTCGTACAAAGTTACCCTTATCATATCATCTATAGAAGAGAACTGACAAGGCGTAAAGTAGATAAATATGAGTAGGGTAAAAGACATAGAACAAATATTTTGACCCTTTACCTCTTTGACCGTTATAACAAAGCATTAAGGGAGCTGCAAATATTTCCATCCATTCAATGTATCTAAACATTAAATCCTGAAATGAAGGTCTACTTAGAACAATCCCCATCAGTACCCAAACAAGACTAACAGTCACAAAAGCAAGCACTTCTTTCTTAAGATTCTTGTGACAAAGATACATAGCGATACCAGTCAAAAGCAACCATGTTCCTCCATCGCTAATAGATGTATGAGTTGGCAACACTGTAAAATTGAGTAAATTTAGTAAAAAACCTAACATAGGTTTGTTCACACTTAGCAGATAAAAAGGCACCATTAACCATGGAAGCAACAATGGGAAAAGTAATGTTGGTATCCCTTTAAGGTATTTCTGTTCTTGAATCCAAGCAATGCCTTGAAGAGCAACGAGCAAGATAGCGAATGACGACAACATCATATTTTGTGGAAAGAAACCATCTGGCCTTACAAGAGGATGTAGAAAATTATAGAATCCAAACTGAATCAATCCCATCAAAATCGCTAAAGCATAAATCTTTAGGAAGTATTTTTTTCGATTGTGTGTATGGACGAAACCTTCAATCACAGCAAATAGGAACAAGGGAGCCGCTAATCTCCCAATCATAGTAAACCAAATAGGTATTTTCCCTGTATAGTCAAAAAAGTAATGAATATGGTCAAATACCATAGTAATAAGGGCTATATATTTGAGTTGGAAACCTGATAGACTTAAACGTTTCATAATAACTCTCCTTTCTTTTCATCCTTAGTATAAAAAACAAATTTAAGGAAAGTATCAGTTTTTTGGATAAAATACAAAAAACTATCCCAAGTCTTAACTTGAGATAGCTATGTCTTTATTTAACAACAGATTCTTTGTAATCACACTCTTCGTTACTACAGATGACTTGTTTGCCACCACCACGTACTTTCTTCTCGACGAGGTAATCGCCTGATTTAGGACAGTTACGTCCAACAGGAATATCCCACGACGTAAATTCACAGTCAGGATAGCGATCACAACCATAGAAGACACGATTACGTTTTGTCTTGCGTTCGATGACCTGACCTTTACCACAGGTTGGACAAGTAACGCCAATTTCTTTAGTAATGGCCTTGGTGTTATGACAGTCTGGGAAATTACTACATGCGTAGAACTTACCGTAGCGACCAAGTTTGATAACCATTGGGTGACCACAGATGTCACAATCAAAACCAGCAGGCTCATCCTTAATTTGGATTTTTTCAATACCTTCTTCAGCTTTTTCCAATTCTTTTTGGAAAGGTTTGAAGAATTCATCAATTACCTTCTGCCATTGTTCCTTACCAATTTCAACCTTATCGAGTTTACCCTCCATTTCAGCGGTGAATTTAACATCCACAATATCTGGGAAGAATTCGACGATCAAGCTATTGACGATTTCACCAAGTTCAGTTGGTTCAAAACGTTTTGCCACCAATTTGACATAGTAACGACGTTGGATAACATCAAGTGTTGGCGCATATGTTGACGGACGACCAACACCATTTTCTTCCAGCGTCTTAATCAGTGTCGCTTCAGAATAGCGTGCAGGTGGTTGCGTAAAGTGTTGTTCAGGCGTTGTCACAACCTTCTTAACCGTATCACCTTCAGCCATATCAGGAAGCATTTTATTTTTATCAGAGTCGTTGTAAACGGCCATATAACCGTCAAACTTGATTTGGCTACCATTTGCTGTGAAAATGACTCCGTTTTGAGACAAGGTCACCTTCATCGTATCAAATACAGCAGCTGTCATTTGACTGGCCACAAAACGATTCCAAATAAGGGTATAGAGCTTGAGCTGATCCTTATCCAAATACTTGGCAATGCTTTCTGGTGTTTGGAAAACATTTGAAGGACGAATAGCCTCGTGGGCATCTTGCGCCGCTGAGCTATTTTTCACCTTACTACCATGCTTAGAATACTTAGAACCAAAGCGTTCTGTAATAAATTCAGCAGCTTGGTTTTGAGCAACCGGACTGATACGTGTAGAGTCCGTACGCATATAGGTAATCAAACCTTGAGCTCCTGAACCCAGATTAATCCCTTCGTACAACTGTTGGGCAACCATCATGGTCTTACGTGTACGGAAGTTAATCTTATTGGCAGCATCCTGTTGGAGAGAGGAGGTAGTGTATGGCAATGGTGCATTACGACGACGTTCTTTTTTCTCTACTTTATCTACGTTGAAGTCGTCACTTGTAATACGAGAAAGAACAGCTTGAACATCGTCATTATTGTTGAGCTTAAGCTTTTTACCATCCAAGCCATAGAAGCTAGCTTGAAACTTCTTAGCCCCCTTCTTAAAGGCACCATCAATAGTCCAATATTCTTCTGGTTTAAAAGCCTTGATTTCATTCTCACGGTCTATAATAAGCTTAAGAGCTACCGATTGCACCCGACCTGCAGAAAGACCTTTCTTAACCTTCTTCCAAAGAAGTGGAGAGATTGAGTAACCCACAATACGGTCCAAGACACGACGAGCTTGCTGCGCATCTACCAAGTCCATGTCAATGGCGCGTGGCTCCACAAAGGCATTCTTCACCGCGTCTTTAGTAATTTCGTTAAAGACGACACGATTTTTTTCCTCTGGCTCTAATCCAAGAATATGTGACAAATGCCATGAAATGGCTTCCCCTTCACGGTCCGGGTCACTTGCGAGAAAGACTTGCTTGGCTTTTTTAGCCTCTTTCTTCAATTCATTGATAAGAGGTCCTTTACCACGAATATTAATGTACTGAGGTTCGTAGTTGTTTTCAAAATCAATAGACATACTTGATTTTTTCAAATCACGGATATGTCCAACAGAGGCTACAACTTTATAATTGCGCCCAAGGTACTTTTCAATGGTTTTTGCTTTGGCAGGAGACTCCACGATAACCAAATTTTTCTTTGGTGTCGCCCTCTTTTTAGTCGTCTTTTTAGCCGTTGTTTTCTTTGTTGTTTTAGTTTTTGTTGTCGTTGCTGTCGCCATAGACTATTTCCTTATAATGTTATAAACTGGCTGCGCCACTAATCTGTCTAAAATCTAGTCACAAGACATTAAAAAATGTAACATCTTGGACCGAGCAACTAACATGATACCGTCCTTTTCTTTAACTGTCAATAAAAAACTTTTTCTCTATAGGAGAAGTTTGATTTTCAAGAAAACTCTGAAAGGATGTCAAACCCTGTCGTAATGCACTTTGCACCCTCTTGAATCAAGTGATGACATCCATCCGATTTTCCGTCTAAAATATTTCCAGGTATGGCGAAAACATCTCTTCCTTCTTCCATTGCACGCTCACAAGTAATAAGACTTCCCGAGCGAAGCTTAGCTTCAACCACCATAACCCCTTGACACAATCCAGAAATTATCCGATTTCGTTCAGGGAAATGGTATTTAAGTGGCTGTTCACCCGGTCCATATTCTGAAAGAACTAAATGATTTTTGGCCATATAGTCCTGCAAAGCTTTATTTTTTTTTGGATAATAAACATCAAGTCCTGTCCCGATAACTGCAATGGTCTTACCTTTATTTTTCAAGGCCTCCATATGAGCACAAGTATCAATCCCACGCGCCAAACCACTCACAATAGTAAAGTGATTCCCAAGTTCACTAACAATTTTTCGAACAGACTGTTTGCCTATTTCGGAGCACTTTCTTGCCCCAACAACAGCTAGCTTTGGTTTACTTAGCAAATCAATATTCCCTTGATAAAAGAGGAGGACAGGTGGATTATAGCTATGCTTCAGCTCAATGGGATACTCCTTATCAAAAATTGATAAGGTAGGAAAACGTTGAAAATCTTCCTTAAGCTGCTTAATATCTAAATTCTTGTATTTTTCCATAAAGAGAACTGCATTTTTAGACTTAGATACCACTGCCATATCACGTAAGCTCAGTTTTTTATCTTGATTTTTTTGATAGTCTAAAATATTAAGAATATTTAAATTTGTCAATCCAGCTGCTTTTAGTTTAAAAAGTTCAAAGTTATTCATGTAACTACCTCCATTTCATTATTCGCAAGAGAAATAGAAAAAAAGCCCCTTCATGGAACTTTTGTTAATTATAAGGCATTTTCAGAAGTAAAATATGATGCCGCTCCTAAGAGGTTACTGTCGTTATGGAAATGACAAGCTTGAATTGTTATCGGCTCAAAACCTAATTCTGGCTTTTCGTTAAATAACTCCTCATAGGCATCGCATATTCCTTCAATTAAAGTACCTTGCCTACTGATACCACCGCCGATAACAACTCTGTCCAACTTGAATAAACTCTGCAAATTAAGAATCAGAACAGCAATTTCATGACAATAGTCCTTAAATAGACATTTTAGTTGTTCAGAGTGATTTTCATCTAAAGCCGAGAAAACTACTAAACTATCATCCTGTTCTAAACCAAGTATTTGACTAGCTTCATGAACGAAACCTACCGCAGAACCTTTATTATCGACAAGACTAATCAGTGCTTGCTTAAACAAGGTCCACTGGAAAGGGAGAGTCGTTTGACTCTTGCTTTGGGGACTTGGAGAACGCAAATATCGGGTAACCGACAGAGGAGTTAACAAATCTCCCTGTGAGACAATGCCTAAGCCAACTCCGGTACCTAAAACCAAGGCAGCACCACAATCCAAATCCTGTAAGCTACCATATCTTGCTTCAGCTAAAGCTGCCGCATCAGCATCATTGATAACCTTTACAGGCAGTTGAAATGTTTTGGACAAGCGTGTCCCAAGAGGAATGGCTGTCAAATAAGGAATAAGACCACCCTTGAAAACAAAACCTCGTTTACTATTAATTTCGCCCGGGCATGCAATGGCAATACCAGAAATACCATTCTTAAATGATGAAATAATACTCTCTAAAGTTATCCAGAAATTATCTAGGGACGATGGTGTCGGCACTTTAGATTGGTTGCTAATTCTAAAATCATTATCAACTAATCCAAATTTGATAAAGGTCCCTCCAATATCAATAGCTAAAATCACGCCACTTCACCTATTTTTTTATGATTGACTTTATTGGTTCGAAGCTTCTTCTATGAATTGGTGTAACACCAAATTTATCTATGCCAGACAGATGCTCCTTGGTACCATAGCCTGCATTTTTGGCGAATGCATATCCAGGAAACTCCTGATCATAGTCAGCCATCATCTTATCACGGGTTACCTTTGCTACGATCGAAGCTGCTGCGATAGATAAAGAATTAGCATCCCCTTTTATGATTGATGTTTGTCCTATTGGTAGATCCAAGCTCAGGGCATCAATTAACAAATGTTCTGGTTTGGGACTCAGTTTTTCAATAGCTTCAGCCATAGCAAGCTTGGTTGCTTCATAAATATTGACGTCATCAATCACATGATTATCCTTAATACCAATACCGACAGCTACTGCTTCCTCCATTACCTGCTTATAGATAGCTTCATGTTTAGATTTTGGAATCTTTTTACTGTCATTGAGACCCTTTATTTTGCAAAGCTTTGGTAAGATAACCGCTGCAGCTACAACTGGGCCAGCCAAAGGGCCACGTCCAACTTCATCAACACCTGCAATAAGTTCAACTCCCCGAGCATAAAGCAATTTTTCGTAACTGAGCATCATTTCTAAGCGTTCTTCCTCAGCAATCTCAGCAAGGATAGCTTTGCGACGTTGCTTGATGGCAGTCTGTACACCAGATCGACTATCTTCCTCAAAACTTGCCCATCGGTAGTCATCAAGATCTGTCAATGCTGCCAATTGCTCCTTGACTTCTTTAATTGTCGCCATCAGTATCGACCCCAACAATATCAAGTGTGTAACGGCCTAGTTTTCCATCACGAACTTCTTTGACAAATAGATTATAAAAACGGTCATAATCTTCACGGAAGCCAAGTTTTCGAGTCATTTCCATAATGATTTCTGGTGCCTCTTCTTCAAGGTCAATCCCTTTGAAGCGTTCCTCTAAACGTTCAGGATAGTAAGTTTTAAAATAGTTGAGTCCAAATATCGTCACTTCATCCATTGGCAATAGCTGGTCCTTGATGGCACCAGTCAAAGCGAGTTTCAATCCAACCAATTCATCTTCAAACTTAGGCCACAAAATACCTGGAGTATCAAGAATTTCCAAGTCTTTATTAGACTTCAACCACTGTTGACCTTTTGTAACTCCGGGTTTATTTCCTACAACAGCAATCTTTTTACCAGCTAAGCGGTTCATCAAGGTAGATTTCCCTGCATTTGGAATCCCAATAATCATGGTTCGTAAGGTCTCTTTCTGAATACCGCGTTCACGTAGCCGTTGAATCTTGTCAGCCATAAGACTCTTAGCAGCATCTGTTACCAATTTAACTGTAGATTGTTCCTTGGAATTGATGGCCAAGGTTTTAATCCCTTGACTCTTAAAATAGGTACGCCATTCTTTCGTACGATTACTGTCAGCGAGGTCAGCCTTATTGAGAATTAGAAGCTTAGGTTTATCGCCAACAATTTTGGTCAACATAGGGTTCTGACTCGAAAGTGGCAAACGTGCATCCACTAAAATTGTAACAAAATCAACATGTTTAAGGTTCTCCTGAACCTGTCGACGGGCCTTAGACATGTGGCCTGGAAACCATTGAATAGTAGCCATATATGTTTCTCCTTTTGTATTCTTAGCAAAATATCATTTAAAATCTTTAAAAAAAGCCAAATCATTGGCTTTGCTTTACTTATTATTATAACAGATTTAATTTGAGATGCCCAATTGATAAAAGTTGCCTACCCCTCAACAGGCATAAAGTTACCAACAATCTTACCAATGATTCGAGGATCTTCGTCATAGGGTGCAAACTTATCACCATAACGTTTATTGAGAGAAACTAAACGAAGGCCCTCTTCCTCACGATAGACCTTTTTGATATAGGTTTGACCATCCCAGTCTACAGCATAAACAGCTCCATCATAATCAAAGCCCGTTTGTTTGATTAGTACTACTTCTCCATTTAGGTAGGTAGGTTCCATAGAGTCTCCAAATACCCATGACGCAAAATCATGATCTAATTCTTCATCATAGAAAACTTCATCGTAATTGCCATCACCAAAGTAAGTATAACCTGTTCCGGCTGACAAACGCTCGAAAACTTTGTAAGAATATAACGGAATAACAGGTGCCTTCTGCTTTTCTGCTTCTTGCTCCTCCAAGAGAGCCTTAGTGAGTCGCAAAGCTTCCTGACGATTTTCCTCATTTAATTCCAAGTACACTTCTACAATCTCATGTTCAGATAGAAAATATGTCTCAGCTACACCAAAAAGTTCAGCCAATACCGATAGATTCTTTTGATTTGGTTTCGTCTTACCATTTTCCCAGTTAAAATAAGAGGAGCGAGAAATTCCTAGATGCTTAGCCACTGCTGCCTGACTCATTCCTTGTGCTTCTCGAATTTCCTTAAGTCGTTGTCCTGAAAACATAGCTACCTCCGTAAGTTAATAAACTAACATAAGTTTATCAAAAAAAGCAGTTAACTTCAAGTGAAACTAACTACTTTTACAATTCTCTTTTGTATTATTCTTTAACTAAAAATCCTAGATGGTTTAGTGCCTCTTCTATATAAGCCATATCCTGTTCACTATCTGCTTCGACAAGATGGTAATGAACGCCATTTGTTAAATCAGATAAGGGGCAAAAGTCATTTGACGATGATTGATCTAAAAAATGACTAACATCTCGACGACAAGTCAATTTCAACAAAGTCTGAATTTCTCCGTAAACTGGATGATCTATCATGATATTTTGAATACGTCCTCCATTATCAACAATAGCCAAAAGCTCATCTTCCATATCTGACACAGTATGATTCACCTTAAACAGTCTACGTATATAACAATTGTCATCGCTACTTTTATAGATATAGCCCCTATTAGTTGAAATAATCTGGGCACCATCTGCACGTAAGAGGGCAATATCTTGAACAATGATTTGACGTGTCACACCAAAATGCTCCGCCAAACTTTGTCCATTCATTGCTTCTTTAGCTCCCTTTAAGAGTGCCAATAATTCTTCTTTTCGATTTGAAGCCATAGACAAACCCTCCCTCTTTCAACTAGCGTATTTTTCGAATACTTTTGAAAATCGTTAATGCTATAACATAGTCTATCATACTATGGACAATAGTGCCAAAACCAACTAAAACAAAGAGAACATAGAACAGTTTTTGGAAATCCTCTCCTGTTACGGAATAAAAAATCACGCAAGCAAGAACTTCACCTATGGCATGGATAAGTCCTAAAACAAAGTTGAAAAGTAATGATGATTTATGGTTTTCTATCGTTTGTGGAAATTTTTTCAAATAGAGTGCGCCTAAAAAACCAAATATAATATGAGAAAAGGCTCTAAAAACAACCACAATCGGATAGCCAGCCATAAAGTATCCCAAACTAGAAGCTAAGATAACAAAAGCAGTTACCCAGGGAGATATAAACATAGCTAGAAATATTGGAACATGACTCCCCAAAGTATACGAAGCCGGTGGGATGATTAGTTTAATTGGCATAATACTTGGGATAAGGATAGCAATTGCAGTTAATAAAGCTGCAAAGGTCATTTCTTGAATTCTCTTTTTAGGTTTCATTATTTACTCCTTTTACTGTATATACATTAGTATATTACAGTGTATAGTTATATAAGTCAATAATTTTCAGAAAAAAACACTAGAGCAAAGTGCCCTAGCGTTCTAAGTTTCTTATTTACGTTTTTTCTTAGCTTTTTTCATCTTGTTAGCTTGACGCTTCATCGCGTGTTTCATGGCAAAGGAACCGACCTTACCTTTAAGACCACCACCAAGCATTTGACTAAGGTCCATATTACCAAGGTCTGGCATACCTGCGCCACCCATCATGCCTTCAAGAGCAGACATGTCCATATTCCCCATATCAGGCATATTTGGCATGTTTTTTGGCAGATTATTTGGGTTCAGACCCATTTGACGCATCATTTGCTCCATATCACCAGACATAACACCTTGCATCATTTGTTTGGCTTGGTTGAAGTCTTTAATAAACTTGTTTACTTCAATAAAGGTATTCCCTGAACCATTTGCAATACGGCGACGACGACTTGGTGTCAAAAGATCTGGATTTTCACGCTCTTCCGGTGTCATCGATGATACAATGGCACGCTTGCGTGCAATCTGTTTCTCATCTACTTTAACATTAGCCAAGGCTGGATTGTTAGCCATACCTGGCAACATCTTAAGCAAATCCTCCATAGGACCCATATTTTGCACTTGGTCTAATTGGTCGATGAAGTCATTGAAGTCAAAGGTATTTTCACGCATCTTTTCAGCCAACTCAAGAGATTTTTTCTCGTCGTACTCTTGAGAAGCTTTTTCAATAAGGGTAAGAAGGTCACCCATACCTAAGATACGACTTGACATACGGTCTGGGTGGAAAGTCTCAATATCTGTGATTTTCTCACCAGTACCTGTGAATTTAATTGGCTTGCCGGTAATCTCACGAATAGAAAGAGCCGCACCACCACGTGTGTCACCGTCAATTTTAGTAAGAACGACACCTGTGATATCTAGTTGTTCATTGAACTCCTTGGCAACGTTAGCAGCTTCCTGACCAATCATGCTATCTACAACCAAGAGAATTTCATTTGGATGAGCAAAATCCTTAATATCATGCAACTCTTGCATGAGAGTCTCATCAATCTGCAAACGACCAGCCGTATCAATCAAGACATAGTCATTCTTATTGGCACGTGCTTGTTCCAAACCATTTCTGACAATCTCAACCGCCGGTGTCTCTGTACCCATATCAAAAACAGGAACATTGATTTGTTGTCCCAAAGTCTTCAACTGGTCAATGGCTGCTGGACGATAGATATCCGCAGCAATCATCATTGGACGGGCTTCTTGTTCTTTAATCAGCTTATTAGCCAATTTACCAGCAAAGGTTGTTTTACCAGCCCCTTGGAGACCAACCATCATTATGATAGTTGGAATCTTTGGAGATTTCTCAATTTCAGATGTTTCAGACCCAAGAATATCTGTCAATTCTTCATTAACAATCTTGATGATTTGTTGCGAAGCATCAAGAGTATCAATGATTTCGTGACCTACAGCACGTTCACGAACACGTTTAATGAATGTCTTAACAACTGGTAGGGCTACGTCTGCTTCAAGAAGTGCCAGACGAATCTCTTTAGTGACTTCTTGAACTTCTTTCTCTGAAAGTTTTCCTTTACGTCTTAAATTTTTGAAAACGCCTTGCAAGCGTTCCGTTAAGCTTTCAAAAGCCATATATCATTTCCTCTCTTACTTTCTGCTTGGGTCTAATCTCTATTATCGATACTGCTGAGCACAGCAATTTGTTCCTGAAGATAGCTATCGTCTGGGTATTTTTCCATGATATCATCAAATATTTGGCTACGAACAATGTAATCTGAATACATATGTAGTTTCATCTCGTAAGCTTCTAAAATCTTCTCAGTACGCTTGATGTTATCATATACAGCCTGACGACTCACACCAAATTCCTCGGCAATTTCTGCCAAACTATAATCATCTGCATAATATAGCTCAATATAGTTCATCTGCTTATCTGTTAACAAGGCTGCATAGAACTCAAACAAGGCATTCATGCGATTGGTTTTTTCAATTTCCATAAGCTCCATTTTACCATAAAATCATGGTGTTAGCACGATTCTTGTGCAGAAAAAAGCCGTGACTGTTAATTGTTCTCCAAATAAAATTCAAAACGGTCGCCAACATAGTAACTTCGTACATATTCGAAAGCCTGCCCGTCTTGGAGGAAGGAAATTTGTGTCAGACTCAAGAGAGCATCGCCAGTCTTAACCTTGAGGTGCTTGGCCAAACTACTATTGGCCAAACTTGCTGATATGGTCTGCTGACTTTTCCCTATTTCATAGCCATTATCGGTTAAGGTCTTGAAGAAGTGTTCGGTAATTTCTGATTCCTTAAAACCTCGGATAATTTTCTCAGGGATACTGGCAATCTCATAGGCAACTGGTAGATCGTCTGCAAAACGAACACGTTCCATACGAATGACATAGGACTGCGGTAAAACACCTAAATTCTTGATTTCAAACTCATTTGGATGTACACGTTGATAAGAAATAAGCTCACTAGATGGTTTCTTGCCTTGGGATTTGACAATCTCAGTAAAACTCGTAGTTCCACGCATCTTTTCCTTAACTCGACTGCTAGCCACAAAAGTTCCACTGCCTGGTTTGCGTTCTAAAATCCCCTCATCCACTAAAAGTGTTATGGCCTGACGAACAGTCATACGACTCACATCAAAAGTCTCGCAAAGATCTCGCTCGCTAGGGAGACGTTGCCCGATTTTCCAAGTACCATCATCAACATCTTCCTTAATCTTATCATGTATGCGAATATACGCTGGTAACATCTAATACCCCCTTCTGTACCCCTATTTTACAAAAAAAGTAACAGAATTGTAAAGATGAGTATGATACTTACAGTTTCTCGTATAAATCTAGGTGCTAAGTCCATAAATTTGTGATACAATGATTGCATAAGAAAGAGTCCATGTGTGACGTAAAAAGAAAGGGTAATAATGACTGACATTTCTACTTTGAATGATGTGCAGAAAATCATTGTTCTAGACTATGGTAGCCAATACAATCAGCTGATTGCACGTCGTATTCGTGAATTTGGTGTTTTCTCTGAATTGAAGAGCCATAAAATTACTGCTGATGAAGTCCGTGCCATCAATCCTATCGGTATCGTACTTTCTGGTGGTCCTAACTCTGTTTATGCCGAAGATGCATTTGGTATTGACGAAGAGATTTTGGAACTTGGTATTCCAATTCTTGGTATCTGTTACGGAATGCAACTTTTGACCCACAAACTTGGTGGTAAAGTTGTTCCAGCTGGTGAAGCAGGTAACCGTGAGTATGGCCAATCAACACTTCGCCTTCGTGCCCAATCAGAACTCTTTGCAGGAACTCCTGAAGAACAAGTTGTTCTTATGAGCCACGGTGATGCAGTTACAGAAATTCCAGAAGGTTTCCATCTTGTTGGTGACTCAGTAGATTGCCCATTCGCCGCGATGGAAAATACTGAGAAAAACTTCTATGGTATTCAATTCCACCCAGAAGTTCGTCACTCTGTATATGGTAATGATATCTTGAAAAACTTTGCTTTTGGTATCTGTGGTGCCAAAGGTGACTGGTCAATGGCTAACTTCGTAGATATGCAAATTGCACAAATCCGTGAAACAGTTGGTGACCGTAAAGTCCTTCTTGGACTCTCAGGTGGGGTTGACTCATCTGTTGTTGGTGTCCTTTTGCAAAAAGCTATCGGAGATCAATTGACATGTATCTTCGTTGACCACGGTCTTCTCCGTAAAGGTGAAGGTGACCAAGTTATGGAGATGCTTGGAGGTAAATTTGGCCTTAACATTATCCGTGTTGATGCTTCTAAACGCTTCCTAGACCTCTTGGCTGGTGTTGATGATCCTGAGAAAAAGCGTAAAATCATTGGTAACGAGTTTGTTTACGTCTTTGATGACGAAGCAAGCAAACTTAAAGGTGTAGACTTCCTAGCTCAAGGAACGCTCTATACTGATATTATTGAATCAGGTACTGAGACAGCTCAAACAATCAAATCTCACCACAACGTTGGTGGTCTTCCAGAAGACATGCAATTTGAATTGATTGAACCACTTAATACCCTCTTTAAAGATGAAGTTCGTGCCCTTGGTACTGAAATGGGAATGCCTGATGAAGTCGTTTGGCGTCAACCTTTCCCAGGACCAGGACTTGCCATCCGTGTTATGGGGGAAATCACTGAAGAGAAACTTGAAACCGTTCGTGAGTCTGATGCTATCCTTCGTGAAGAAATTGCCAAAGCCGGCCTTGATCGTGATGTATGGCAATACTTCACTGTTAACACAGGTGTTCGTTCTGTCGGTGTCATGGGTGATGGCCGTACTTACGACTACACTATCGCTATCCGTGCTATCACTTCAATCGACGGTATGACAGCTGACTTTGCGAAACTTCCATGGGAAGTTCTTCAAAAGATTTCTGTTCGAATCGTTAACGAAGTTGACCACGTTAACCGTATCGTCTACGATATTACAAGTAAACCACCTGCAACAGTAGAGTGGGAATAAAATATAAACCTAATTTAAAGTGACTTGATTGATTTAACAGCATTTTAAATTGTTTTAAAACGCTAAAATCAAATTACTTATATTTGGTTCCCCACCAAATACCCCACCAGAATTTCTTTCTGGTGGGGATTTTTTTATATCTTAATTACAAAAATAGAGCAATAAGCAATGATATGGGGTCAGAAGAATTTTTCCTCTTCTGATGTTCAATACTAACTCTTACATCATACCTAGATAATGGGGTAAAATCAAAACTCTCTGATAGTTATTTATTTGTAAAAAAATTCACTTTAATCATTTGCTATATTGCTTTCATTGACATTTAGCCCATAAATTTCAAAATCATGATAGGATCCATTATAAAACTCGAATTGGGAAATTTTGCTTTCCTTTTTAAAACCTAAACTGATTGGTATAAACTTACTTTTAACATTATCAACATCTATATAAATCAAAAGCTTATCAATTTTAAATTTGGATGGAATGATTTTTATTAATTCTTTTAATCCCTGCTTTACAAAACCTTGATTTTCATATTTTTCTGATATCCAATATCCAATTTCAGCTTGATGTTTTTGTAAATCAATATTATGTATATCTATCATCCCTACTGGTTTCTGATTGACGCAAATTGTTAACATAAATAACTCATTATGCTCCATTTTTTCACGTGCATACTTTATAAACGCTCTTTCATTTTCAATACTTTTCATCTCATCCACCCAAGGAAGCCACTTAGCAAGACGTTCTCGTTCAGTAGAAACAGTCTCATATAACCCTTCACTATGGCTATCGGATATATAAAAAAGTTGGCATCGTTTCCCACGTGATTTAAACTCTATGAATAGTTCCGAGTCCAAGTTGGTAGAATCCATTTCATACTCCTTGTTATAAATGATAATATTCTTTAACTCTTTATTTACGAAATCATTATATAACTTTTTTACTACTTTTCATATGAATTAAATTTTGTCTATCTTTTTAAGGTCAGAGCCTATTACAACAACAAACGATTTAAGGTAAAACAAAAGGACTTAGTCCTATACAGTAGAAAACTAAATCCTTCACTAAATTATTTGTCTAACTTTCTGGTATCAGTACAAGTTTACATCACTCGAGTCTCCACATAGTCAGGATAGCATAGATAGATGCTTTCTTACTTAGTGAAATCAAGTACTTTACGTCCTTGAATTTCACCTTTTTCCATTTGATCAAATACTTCCACCGCTGTATCAACAGGAACAGTTTCAACAACCGGTACTACCAATCCTTGTGCACCAAAGTCGAAGGCTTCTTCCAAGTCTTTACGTGTACCTACAAGAGATCCAACAACACGGATACCATCTAGAACTGTTTTGACAATTGAGAGGTCCATATATTCAGATGGGAGACCAACCGCAACGACTGTTCCACCAGCACGTACACTATCGATAGCCTGATTGAAAGCAACCTTAGAAACAGCTGTTACAACAGCACTGTGTGTACCGCCAGTTTTTTCTTGGATATAGCCTGCTACATCTTCAACTTCTTTACCGTTCACCACTAAATCAGCACCAGATTCTTTAGCCAAATCAAGTTTATCTTGGTTGATATCAACAGCCACTACTCGTGCATTGAAAACTTTCTTAGCATATTGAATAGCCAAGTTACCTAGTCCTCCAGCGCCATAAATAGCTACCCATTGACCAGGTTCAACTTTAGCTTCTTTAATAGCTTTATATGTTGTAACTCCCGCACAGGTAATAGATGAAGCTTGAGCAGGATTAAGTCCTTCTGGAACTTTCACAGCATAGTCAGCGGTAACCAAAGCATAGTCACTCATACCACCATCAACACTATAACCAGCATTTTTTACAGAGCGACAGAGTGTTTCACGACCAGTTGTACAATATTCACAATGACCACATCCTTCGAAGAACCAAGCGATTGATACACGATCACCTTTTTTAAGTGTTTCAACCCCTTCGCCAACTTCTTCAACAATACCAATTCCTTCGTGTCCTAAGATACGACCTGGTACTTGGCCAAAGTCTCCATGAGCTACATGAAGGTCAGTATGGCAAACGCCACAGTACTCAACTTTAACCAAAGCTTGACCATGACCAACTACTGCGGGTTTTTCATGATCAACAACTTCAACACTTGTACTTGCTTGATTAACAACAACTGCTCTCATCTTAATTACCTCCATATGATAACTTTTAACACCTTCATTATAGCACTTACAGAGACAATGTCAACGCTTACATAAAACTTTTCTTAGCTTGCGAAAACTTTCTTGAAAACACTCTATACAAGTGAAATTGCTACTATTTCTGCTGCTGATATAGCTATATTTCAATCATTCCCAAGATATCTATACTGTCTCACAAGTGTCTTGGAATCAACTAGGCTGACTTCAAAATGGAAATAATGATTGCGTCCATCTCTGGCATTCTCTTTATTTAATAGAAAATAATTCTTTTGACTGATAGCCATCTCCCTCATTATATCATCCGTCAAAAAGGTTAAGGGAATATCCATGGCAGAATAACGATAAAAGTCTTCTTCAAATTTTAAATAGCTATCAGAAAAATAATCAATTTGAAGTTTATCATCATAAATTTTTCTCTTCCTCATCTATGTTTTCAACCCCCAAACTAATTTCTAATATATCCTTTGTTCGAATACATTTATATCGCTTGCAAGATTTTATAGTAACTTGATCAAAATCCAAGTCAACCACATAGCCACTACATCTACAGCGCCTACCTTGATCCTTTATCTGGAAATTTCCCAATAATTGACCTGAATAAAGCTGGTTTAATAAAGTAAACTTCTCTAAATCATCCAAATGACTCGTAAGATTTTCTTTAGTCTTATCTTCATGTAGGGAACTTGTGTGTTCCGACAAGAAAAAGCCCATCCACTTCATCATTCCCCTATCTTTATGTTCCCTAGCTGATTGAAAGGGAAGGTAACTACGGTCTATCATTTTAAGCCATCTAATCCCCCAGCCGAGTGTCCACCAATAAGCTTACTTCGAGCAAGACTCCTAGATGCCCCCTGTAAAGAAGTCGCTTTTTGAATGGTCGTAAAGCCAAATTCCTGACGAATACTATCTATAGCTGACTGAAGCCTTTCTTCTTTATCAATGTCATCTGGATTATCAAATAAAGAAAGAATTTGAAACCCTTCATCTACAAAATTTGCATAAGAGACACTCACACTTCGAACAGCCCCTCCTTGATATTTCTTCCTAAAGAGTGCAATGACATGTCCTATTAATATCCTTGTGTTATTAGCAGGTTCAATCTTCATCTGTGCTTGTAGCGAACGCTTGCCCTCTAACTTTGAAAATCCAATGCTAATGGAAACTTGACAAGCTTTCTTATGAGCTCGTCTTAACCTAATGGCTACCTGTTCCGCCATCTCTCTTAGAATCAATTCAATATCAGCTTGCCGCTCATAGTCTCGTGGCAAGATTTGGGAATTCCCTAAGCCATGTGACTTTGGTTTATAAGGTTTATGAACATTACTCTCATCGATACCGTTGGCATGAAAAAAAAGATCTAAACCCACAATACCTAACTCCTTTTTAAGAGTATCAGGATTGCTATTAGCAAGTTCTCGAATAGAGAAAATCCCCAACTTGTTTAAACGCTTCTCCATCCGCTTTCCAATCCCCCAAAAATCGGTCATATGGGGAATATTCCAAACCTTAGTCTCGACATCTTCATAGGACCAGTTGGCTCTCATAGTAGCCGTATGTTTGGCCTCATTATCAAGAGCTAACTTGGCCAATAAGGGATTGCTGTTAGACATCCCAACTGTCGAGTAAATGCCTGTCTCCCTCCAAATATCTCTTTGAATACGCCCTGAAATCATATCTAACTTATCTTTTCTTGTAACTGTTCTATCGGGAATAAAGTAATTCAGTGACGACGTGAGATCAATGAAACCCTCATCAATGGAATAAGGAAGAATGTCTTCAACACTGGCATAATTCTGGAAAATGTGTTGAATTTGGATATTCTTTTTTATATAGAGGTCCATTCTAGGAGGAACGATAAAGGTAACCTTAGCCCAAGATTCGATGTAATCTACAAAAGCTCTATCCGTTGGAAGTCCCTGCTTTTTGGCATTATAATAATGAAACTTACGAGAATGAATGTCAAAAGGTAAGTCATAAGAACGACTAACATTTGACTTGCCAAAAACTTGCTTAAATATAGGGGAAGAGGCTAGTATCAAACCATTCGCATTTTCAGCCCTACTCATCACACATAGAGAGGTCTTAAGAGGGTGCAGTCCACGTTCAACACACTCCACACTTGCATAGAAAGATTTCATATCTACAAAAGCAATATCACTTTGCGGTTCTCTTGAATAATCAAAATATCCCATGCTTGCCCTTTCGTTAGTTTATAAACTAACACTAGTATAAATTATAACTTCTTATATTTCAAGTATTTTCCATAAAAAAATAACAACATCCCTTCTAGAATGTTGTTATCCTTCTATTTTTTCCCTTTAACTTGGTCTGTGGCAACATCTTCGCCAAACCACTTGTTAGAAATCTTTGGGAATTCTCCTTTTTTATAAAGGGTTCTAAATCCTTGATTGATTTTTTTGATCAGTGTCTTATCTGCTTTACGAGCACCTACAGCAAAGCTTTCACCTTCATAACCAGCAGGCATAACATTATACTGATCCAGAACCCCTGATTTTTCTAAGTAGTAATTAGCATACACACGGTCAATCAATAGACCGTCAATACGTCCACTATCAAGGTCAATCAAGGCTTGAGTAAAGGTCGAATATTGGACTGCTTTTTGGTTGGCAACGATATCCTTCAAAATCTTCGGAGAAGCATTGAAAGCATCATAACCGGAAGACCCTGCTTGGGCACCTAAGGTCTTACCTGACATTCCAGCAACAGAATCAATTCCCGAAGACTTTTTGGTTACCAGTACTTGTTCATTGACCATATAAGGTTCCGTGAAGTCCGCAGACTGCTTACGCTCATCCGTGACCGAGTAACCATTCCAAATGAGGTCAATTGTCCCATTCTTCAGTTCTGTTTCTTTCATATCCCAGTCAATAGCCTGCCATTCGACATCGATACCATACAATTTAAAGACTGCAGTTGCAAGATCAATATCAAAACCAACATAGCTACCATCCTTTTCCTCATATCCCATAGGAACAAAGGTTGCATCAAAACCAATTTTGATTTTCTTTTCTTTGGTATAGGTTTGCCACTGATCTTTCTGAGTTGCAAAATGTGAGCGCGAGCTGCAAGCTGATAGCGCAAACAAAGGCAAAATGACAAGACAGCCTAGCAAAATCGTTTTTACTATTTTTTTCATGGAAAATCCTCACTATTTTGGATTGATAGTGACAATCTCATCGGCGATGTGTTGTGCAAACTGCATATCGTGAGTGATAACGATTTGCGTAATCCCAGTCTCACGATTCTGCAAAATCAATTTCTCCACTTCTTGACGCAACTCAGGGTCAAGAGCTGATGTTGGTTCATCATAGCCGACAATTTTCGGATCAATCATCATAGCACGCGCAAATGCAACACGTTGTTTTTGTCCCCCAGAAAGAGAGTAAGGATAAGCATTTCCGTGAGCTCCAAGGCCTAAACGGTCAAGCAGAGCTTGAGCTTTTTTCTGAGCATCCTCCTTAGACATTCCCATCGTCTTAATTGGAGAAAGCGTTAGATTGTCTAAGACTGTTAAATGTGGAAACAGTTGGAAATCTTGGAAGACAAAACCGAGCAAATTACGACTTTCCATCTGATCCAAAGGAATCTCTTCATTTTCATAAATAATTTGTCCTGAATCAATGGTTTCAAGTCCTGCTAGCATACGCAAGAGAGTCGTTTTACCACCACCAGATGGTCCGACAATAGCTAAAATTTTTCCCTCTTCGACAGTTAGGTTATAGTTATCAAAAATTTTGTGTTGACCAAATTGCTTGGAAATATTTTTTAATTCTAACATAAGGTCTCCTATTTATAATAGTTGAATTTCTTTTCGATGTTTTTCGAAGCCACAGTCACAACACCCACAAGGATAAGATAGATAGCTCCAGCCACAAACATCGGTGCTAAGGTAGCATCACGGTTCGCAGCGGTACGACTTTCCAAAAGAAGGTCTCCAACCCCAAGCACATAAACCAATGATGAATCCTTAACCAAGTTAATAATCTCGTTAAAGATACTTGGCAAGACAATCTTGACTACCTGAGGAAGGATAATGTAGCGGATGGTTTGGAAAGGACTAAGTTTAAGCATTTTTGCTGCTTCGTATTGTCCTTTCGGAATAGCCAAGATTCCTCCACGGAAAATCTCTGCGAAATAAGCTGCATAATTAAGCGTAAAAGCAAGAATAGCAGCTGGCAGACGGTCAAAGACAATCCCAACACTTGGAAGAACGTAATAAACGAAGATCAATTGTAAAAGGAGAGGCGTTCCACGCATAATCCAAACGTAAAGGGTTAATAACCAATTTAAAGGTTTGAATTTAATCTGCATTAAGAAAGCAAGTACAATCCCTAATGGAATCGACAGTACGATAACAATGAAAAATACTTGAAGTGTGACTACCGCACCGTTCAAAAGGGCTGGTAATACTTCCAAAACGTATGACATATAAACTCCTATAATTATTTAGTATTTTTGAATATTATACCAAATTTTTTGAAAAAATGATATAAGATTTTGGAAATAGTAAAAAGGAGTGCGACTAGACCCAATTTTCAAAATGAGTTCATAATCACACTCCTAGGAGACTTAAATAGTCTGTCCTGAGAAACAAACAATACTTAAGTCTAGCATCCCTAAAGCTTATTTTAGATTTTCTTAACAAATTCAGATTTAAGTTTCATAGCACCAAAACCATCAATCTTACAATCAATGTTATGGTCACCTTCAACCAAACGAATATTTTTAACACGTGTGCCTTGTTTAATATCTTTTGGCGCACCTTTCACTTTCAAATCTTTAATAACTGTAACAGTATCACCGTCAGCAAGACGTGTTCCATTGCTATCAAGAACCACAAGTCCTTCTTCTTCTGCAACTTCGTTTGGATCCCACTCATAGGCACATTCAGGACATACAAGCAAGATTCCATCTTCATAAACATACTCTGAGTTACATTTTGGACAATTTGGTAATGACATAATTCTCTCCTAAGATTGTGATATAGATACTATTCTACTTTAGATTTCCTAATTAAGCAAGGGTGAAAACGATAAAAACAAACAACATCCCTTACACTGTAAGAGATGTTGGTATTTTTATTCAACAGTAACTGATTTAGCTAAGTTACGTGGTTTATCAACGTCGAGTCCACGATGGAGTGTTGCAAAATAAGCAATCAATTGTGTCGGTACAACCATTGAAATTGGTGACAAGTAAGGGTGAACGTTATTAAGAACGATGTCATCGCCTTCTTTAGCAACATTTTCCTCAGCAATAGTCAACACTTTAGCACCACGTGCTGCAACCTCTTGGATATTACCACGAGTGTGGCTAGCAAGAACAGCGTCAGACAAGAGGGCAATAACAGGTGTACCATCTTCGATCAAAGCAATTGTTCCGTGTTTCAACTCACCTGCTGCAAAACCTTCACATTGGATATATGAGATTTCTTTCAATTTAAGACTAGCTTCCATAGCAACGTAGTAATCTTGACCACGACCAATATAGAAAGCATTACGTGTTTCTGCAAGAAGAGCTGCCACTTTCTCGTCAATAACTTCTTTTTCAGAGAGTGTTGATTCGATAGATTGTGCTACAAGTGACAATTCATGTACCAAGTCGAAAGCTTTAGCTTTTTCATTACCATTAGCCTCACCAACTGCTTTAGCCAAGAAGGCAAGAGCTGCAATCTGAGCAGTATAAGCTTTAGTAGAAGCTACGGCAATTTCTGGGCCAGCGTGAAGAAGCATGGTGTGGTCAGCTTCACGAGAAAGAGTAGATCCCGGAACGTTTGTCACTGTCAAACTTGGAATACCCAACTCGTTAGCTTTAACAAGAACCTGACGGCTATCTGCTGTTTCACCTGATTGGCTAATAAAGACAAAGAGAGGTTTCTTGCTAAGGAGTGGCATACCATAACCCCACTCAGAAGAAATACCAAGCTCAACTGGTGTATCTGTCAACTCTTCAAGCATCTTCTTAGAAGCAAAACCAGCATGATATGATGTTCCTGCCGCAAGAATATAGATACGATCAGCCTCTTGAACAGCCTTGATAATATCAGCATCTACAGTCACTTGCCCCTTGTCATCTGTGTAGGCTTGGATAAGCTTACGCATCACTGTTGGTTGCTCATCGATTTCTTTGAGCATGTAGTAAGGGTAAGTGCCTTTACCAATATCAGATAGGTCAAGTTCAGCTGTATAGCTATCACGTTCTTTTACATTGCCATCATAATCTTGAACTTCAACACTATCAGCTTTCACGATAACTAACTCTTGATCGTGAATTTCCATGTATTGATTAGTTTCGCGAATCATAGCCATGGCATCTGAGCAGACCATGTTATAGCCATCACCAAGACCAATCAAAAGTGGTGATTTGTTTTTTGCCACGTAAATTGTTGAGGCATCTTCAGAATCCATGAGGGCAAAGGCATATGATCCACGGATAATGTGAAGAGCTTTCTTGAATGCTTCAAGAGTTGACAAACCATCTTCTTCAACGAATTTTCCAATCAAGTGAACTGCAATTTCAGTATCGGTTTGACCTTTGAAATGGTGACCAGCAAGGTATTCTTCCTTAATTTCAAGATAGTTTTCAATAACACCATTGTGAACCAAAACAAAACGTTCTGTTTCTGAGCGGTGTGGGTGAGCATTGTCCTCTGTTGGTTTACCGTGAGTTGCCCAACGAGTATGTCCAATACCGGCTGTGCCTTCTACTCCTTCAGTTTTAGCAGCAAGTTCCGCAATACGGCCAACAGCCTTAACCAATTGACTAGATGCATCGCCCGCTACAAAGATACCAGCTGAATCATAACCACGGTATTCTAGCTTTTCAAGTCCTTGAATCAAGATATCAGTTGCATTTGTGTTACCTACAACACCAACAATTCCACACATATTTTTAATAATAACCTCAGATCAAAGAGGTCATGTCTCCTTCATTTAAAATTGGTATAGTCAATAAGCTCTTTAAAAAGCTTAACGAGGACAGTATATTCCATATATTTGACATTGTCAAGCATAAAAATTGGTATAGTCCTAAAAAGACTTTTTACTCGCCTCTTATCCTAAGGAATAATCCTTAAAATATGCTATAATAAGGCTATGCGAATTCAACAATTACATTATATTATCAAAATCGTCGAAACCGGCTCAATGAATGAAGCTGCAAAACAACTTTTCATTACGCAACCAAGTCTTTCAAATGCTGTTCGTGACTTGGAAAGAGAAATGGGAATTGATATCTTTATCCGTAACCCTAAGGGAATCACCTTAACCAAGGATGGCGTTGAATTTCTCTCTTATGCCCGTCAGGTAGTGGAACAAACGAATCTCTTGGAAGAACGCTACAAGAGTCATACAGAGACACGTGAATTGTTTAGTGTTTCCTCTCAACACTACGCTTTTGTTGTCAATGCCTTCGTCTCACTTCTCAAAAGAGCTGATATGACACGTTACGAGCTCTTCTTACGTGAAACACGTACTTACGAAATTATTGAGGACGTTAAGAACTTCCGTTCAGAAATTGGTGTTCTCTTCCTTAACAGCTATAACCGAGATGTCTTGACTAAGATGTTTGATGACAACCGTCTCACATATACCAGTCTCTTCAAAGCTAGACCGCATATCTTTGTCAGCAAGTCAAATCCATTGGCTAAGCATGAAGTTGTCTCTTTGGAAGATTTAGAAGACTTTCCATACCTTAGTTACGACCAAGGGATTCATAATTCCTTCTACTATTCTGAAGAGATTCTCTCTCAGATTCCCCATAAAAAGTCCATCGTGGTTTCAGACCGCGCGACACTCTTCAACCTATTAATCGGTTTGGATGGTTACACCATTGCTACAGGTATTTTAAATAGTAATTTGAATGGTGATAACATTGTCTCTATCCCGCTTGATATTGATGATGAGATTGATATTGTTTACTTGAAGCATGAAAAGGCAACCCTCTCTAAAATGGGAGAAAAATTCCTAGATAACCTCGTTAAAGAAGTCACTTTTGACAACTAATAGATGTTAGTCCCCAGCACAGAATGTTAATGTTGGGGACTTTTTATCACCCAAACTGTCCAATTTAGTGCACAAAAAAAGAGCCTTTCGACTCTCATTGTTATTTATAATTTTTATAGCTTGCCCAAGCCTCATCTATAGATAAGGTCTCAGCATCTGTATATGAGCCCCTATAGCTGTTCCAAACAAGGCCACTTGTTGAACCAGTTGCTTGGGTAACTGGAGCTTGATCATAGGCAGTCAAACCATAGTATGCAATAATGCTATTTAATTTAGAAGCGTAAAGACTGTCAGTTGCATAAGTTCCTGTCAATGCTTGAGTGGCATCTGCATAACTACTTGTATTTGATTTCCATGTGCCAGCATAAGTTGATGACGTCATCAAAGCAGCATAATCGGCTAAAGAATCGCTTAGACTTCCATAAGAACGGAAAGGTTCATCAATCTCATAAGTCTTCCCTGTACCATCGTCTTCCCATGTACGCATGGTCACAGAATTCCCATTATAAGTGCCTTTAATCCCGAAGAAGTTGTAATAAGGAGCTTGACTCAGACCTGACTGACCTGAATTTGATTCCAGAATGGCTTGAGCAATTAGAACAGAAGCATAGATATTGTAATCTTGACCAATCTGTCTAGCAGTCTCTCCGATATTATCAATAAAAGCCGTCGTAGTTTGATTGTAAGCAGCTTCAGCTTTAGCATTAACACTGTTATCATTTTTTCTATCTGTTGTAAAAGCTAGAACCAAAAAAAGAGAACAAATGAAAGCTCCTACGATAAAAATCATATACCTTTTTAAATGACGATACATACAACCCTTCCTTCATAAAATCTTCAATTATAATATTTTAATACTATTCTATCAGAAATAACACTCCTTAGCAAGTTATAGGGATAGTTTCCCCTCAAAACTATCCCTAACAACACCTTTACATATCCTAAATAATAAGATATAATGTGGGTAATTTTTAAGGAGATGAAAAATGAAAATCAAATCATTCTTACCTGGTATAAGTATTGCAATACTTATTTCGCTTGTAGCCTGGACTCTTGGAGTCTTATTTCCTATTATTGGTGGGCCAGTCCTTGGTTTATTTATAGGACTTCTGATAGGAATTATTCTAAGAGATTCTCAGAAACTTAAAGCAGGAATGCAATTCACATCAAAAAAAGTATTACAATACGCTGTTATTCTTCTTGGATTTGGACTAAATCTTTCTCAAGTCTTTAAGGTTGGCGTAACGTCACTTCCCATTATTCTAGTGACTATTGCTACGGCACTCGTTACTGCTTACTTCATCCAAAAGCTATTTAGGTTAGATAGCGAAATTACTACTTTAGTAGGGGTTGGTTCTTCAATCTGTGGAGGTTCTGCTATTGCTGCAACTGCACCTGTAATCAAGGCAAAAGATGAATCTATTGCAACAGCAATCTCGGTAATTTTCTTTTTTAACATCTTAGCGGCTTTAATCTTTCCTCACTTGGGATCTTGGTTGGGACTTAGTAATCAAGGCTTTGCCATATTTGCTGGAACAGCTGTCAACGATACTTCTTCTGTAACTGCTACAGCTAGTTCTTGGGATAGCTTACATGGAACATCTATCCTAGAGCAAGCAACAATTGTTAAATTGACTCGAACACTTGCTATCATCCCTATAACTCTTGGTCTATCTGTATGGCAGTCACGAAAGGATAATACAAAGGAAGCATTCTCGCTAAGCAAAGCAGTGCCTAACTTTATCCTTTGGTTCCTTTTGGCCTCACTGATTACAACTGTTGCAATGTCACTCGGTGTAACACCTGCCGTCTTTTCACCATTAAAAGACCTTTCAAAATTTATGATTATTATGGCAATGACAGCTATCGGTTTCCAAACAAATCTCAAAAAACTAATCACTAAAGGAGGCTCAGCACTTCTAGTGGGAGGAGTCTGTTGGTTATTAATTAGTCTTGCTTCTCTTCTCATGCAAAAGATATTAGGACTTTGGTAAAAGACATCTAAAAAACTCACAATCTGGCTAAGACTGTGAGTTTTTATTATAGAATCATTTTTTATACTCAAAGACATAGGTTTGGATAACCTTATCCCCATCGTTTGTTACTTTCAAATCTACATTGTAGCTCTTAGTTTCACCACTAATATCCTGAACCTTATAATCACCATCTTTTTTTACAGAAGAGGTGGTCTGTCCTGAATAATGCCTAACTTCAAGGCCTGAAGCTCCATCTAGAGAAAAAGGAATGAGCCCGTTTAAAGAATATAGCCCATACAAAATAAGACATAAAAAGCTCAGCGACACAAGGCTCACCAAATAATATTTAACAAAATCCCCCAATTTCAACCCCTGCTTACTCACTTAGTTATTATCTTCCTTTAACTTAACGTTATTTTTATTAGAGTATTTTCAAATTTTATTTTACACACATTTGGGTATTTTGTCAAATTATTTGATATTTAAAATAGAATCTAATTTTTCTATATACTAAAAGCCGTTAGTCATCTAACGGCAATTTTTTATTTCTGAAATAACGTATTCAAGACGGCTATAGAGACCAAGTAATAAGTCGTAACTTCGATTTTCATTTTCTTTCAAAACAGTGAAAACTGTTGTACTATAGGTAAATTCAAAGAAGTCATCTAATTCCTTGAGCCAGTCATCAATAACCCCTAAATTTTGATCAATAATTGCAAACAAACTTGGCTGATACCAGATTGTACCTTCGATATAAAGGTTTTTGTCAGATAATTTAGATAGGGATACTTTCAAGTCAGCAAGCTCTCTTTTAGCAAGATTTGGTTCAATCTTTAAATCAAAAAGCAAGCGTGCATCATGATTTAGAATATCGAGTTCTGCTTGAAGCAGTTGAATATAATGTATCGCTACTAAATACTGGTTCATGGGTCTCTCCTGGTCATCTGAAAATCGTACTATTATTGTACCACTAAAGAATGAAAAAATGTAGTAATTATTTAATTTTTTACAGATTTTTTTAGAAAAAATACGATGCTTTAAATTTTTGTTTAAAAGTAATGACACTAGTAATTTTCTAAGAGTTTAAGAAATGAAAGATTTTTTAAAAAAGAAAAACACTCACGAATGAGTGCATTTCTAGTATCAATGGCTAACCATTTCTTGTGCAATTTCAAAGCCACTAAGTTTTCCAGGATAGTAAGTTGGCCAATTATCCATTTCTTTTAGAATCTCATCTTGGCTACTATTTCCAAAGAAAATATGGAAATGTGCTGAAGTTGTTGGATCTATTTGATGATCTGAAAATTGGACATACTGGTAAGGGTTATCTGCTGCTTGACTATCAGTTGCTGTAAAGAGATAACGAACACCTTTTTTACCAGAAGCATAGGTTAGAATCTTATAACCATCATAACGATAAGTGTGTGTCACACTACTTCCATCATTCTTTGTGAAAGTCATGGTCATCTTTTTACCATCAATGGCAATTTTAGAAACATCTGTTTGATAGCCCTTAGTGTAGTATTCTTTGTACTCTTGTGCAGTTTTATCTTTATTTAATAGAGATTTGTATTCAAATACTTGATCTAAAGTACCATCTTGAAGATAAGGATAAACCGATTGCCACTCACCAGACCAATCCGAAAGTTCTCTATCTTTAACATCTTTGTCATCGAAGTAACCATTTTGAACCGTTTTCTTGTCATCACTTCCCGTTTCAGGTTGGATAGCTTTACCTTCAACGTCCGTTGTTAAACGAAGATTTTTTAGGTTCTCAGTCATAACACTGATATAGTCTTCACCTTTTTTCAACTGTTCCTTAGTTAGTGATTCAATTGGATTTAAAACTGCTGTCTTAACTCCTACTTCGTTAGCTAAGGTTTTAGCAACACTACTTGAAGCATTTTCCTCAAAATAGATATAGTTAATATCATATTCTTTGACATACTTAGAAAGGCTAGCGATACGTTTTGCAGAAGGGTCGGACTCAGCTGAAACACCTAAAATTGGTACCTGTGTCAAACCGTAATCTAAAGCAAGGTAGGCAAAAGCTGCGTGCTGAGTAACAAAACTTTTCTGTTTTGCTTGACTAAAGGCTTCAGTATACTCCTTATCCAAAGTCTTTAATTTTTTAAGGTATTTCTCGGCATTGGTTGTAAAGACTGCTTTTTTATCTGGATGCTGAGCAATCAAACCGTCTCTAATAGTTTCAACTAATTTTTGAGAACGTTTAGGTGAGAGCCAAACATGGGGATCATATTCGTGGTGATGTTCTTCTCCACCATGATCATGATCTTCTTCCTCTGTTCCAGGTAAAAGAACCATGCCTTGACTTGCCTTAATGACTTTTGTATTTTTTGTGTTGATAGACTTTTCAACTTTTGGAACCCAGGTTTCCATATTTTCATTTAGGTAGACAAAAGTGTCTGCTTTTTCAATGTCAGCGACATTCTTAGTAGATGGTTGGAAATCGTGGGCTTCACTTCCAGCAGGAATGAGATAAGACACCTCTCCCTCATCTCCTACAACCTGCTTGGTAAATTCATAAACAGGGTAAAAGCTCGTCACAACTTTCAAATCACCATTTCCTTTTGAACCGTGGTGACTAGTCGTATAATAAATACCTGCACCAGCAGCTAAAACAACTGCTGCTAATCCTGCTAGGCCAAAAATGCGTTTCTTCTTCATGATATTCCTTTCAAAATACTTAACCAGTTAATAGTTTACTGGTTAAGTATATCACACTTCATTTATTTTGCAAGTCCTAAAATAAAAAAATTGAAATATTTCGACGAGAAAGAATTATTTGATATACTGGAAATATCATTTGGAAAGTAGGTTATACATGTTTCGAAAATTAATCCTATATCTTTTTTTATTGCTTTCAGCCATAGGCCTGACTTATGATACGCAATCATACACCTCAGGTGCCTTGTCTGGTTCAGCATACGGTATTATTGGACTATCAACACTAATTGCCTTATGTTATATCCTACCAGGAATATTTCTGATTCTGTACTTAGGCAAGAGATGGCAGGTGAAACCACTTGTTCTCATATTTGCTCTAATTGGTGGAGTCTTTATCACAGGATGGATAGCTGGTTATGCCAATACCATTTCTCACGACTGGGTGACTGCTCATCTTTCTTCAAAGAGCTTCTTCTACCGCTTTGAGGATGCCCTTATGGCTCCCCTAGTTGAAGAACCCCTAAAACTGGCAGCTTTTCTCTTTGCTATCTATATGGTACCAACGAAAAGTTACAAGGGGATCTTGCTTGTTGCTATTACGGCAGGTCTTGGCTTCCAGATTAGTGAAGACTTCTCCTATATTCTTTCAGATTTGCCTGATGGTTTTTCTTATACGATTTCAGGTATTCTTGGTCGAACTATTGGTGCCGTATCGTCTCACTGGCTTTACACATCCTTCCTTGCTATGGGGCTAGTCCTTATATGGCGTTCCCGTCAAAAACTCATTAATTCTAAATACAGTCTTATTGGTATACTTTATGCTTGCGGTGCTTTTGCTGCTCACTTTGCTTGGAATTCACCTCTTCGAAATTTAGAAAGCGATTTGCCATGGGCATCAGGCCTTCTCATTTCACTCAATCTTTTCTTCTTTATTACGCTTTATCAGCTCCTCTCGAAACTGGATAAAGAAAACAAGTAATGTTTACAATACTAAAAAACCTTTCCAATTTTATGGAAAGGCTTTTTTATGACTTTAATCACTCATAGAAAAACGATTGGTCATCAAATTACTTGCATCATCTAAGACTTTTGCCAATAGTTTATCTGTTTCTGACTGAATCTTATCACTAATTTTTTGATTTTCAGCTTCAAAATCAATACTCTCACCATTTGCTAAAGCAGTATCTACATGATTAATCATAGCATGGCCAAGAGCCATAGTTGTTTCTACATAAGCATCCAAATCAGCTTCATGCCGTTGGAAATGAGGATCACAGATAGCAGCAATCAAGCGATTACTCCAGTAGAAATTACCTGTATCCACTTTATCAGTTGTTTGACGGAAATAAGCAGGTGTTGTTCCGACTTGAGTCCAGAATGGCACCATTGTACCAAATGGCATTGATCCATAGGCTAACCACTGAATTCCTGTCGTTTCTGATGGTTTATTAGGACGCATTTGCAAGAGAGCTGTTTGACTAGTACGGTTGATACCGATTGGACGGAATTGGCGTTGACTCACCGCATCTCCTTGAGGTCCATAAGGATCGTAAGGTGTATCTTGGTAATGAAGACTCAAGACATATTTAACATCTTCAACTGTAATTTTGCGGTATGGTTTTTGACACCATGGAATAAAGAATGATTTTGGATCATAATCTTTTTCTGGATTCAAGAATTTCTGCATTGCCCAGGCACGTGGTGTATTATAATGACGATCCTTATCTCGTTGGCTACCAAAAGCATAACGTGGATTAAAGTGTTCATTAGAATAAGTCAAATCCAAGTGATGTTTATTAATAAAATCTCGAATGTCTGGTGAGGCTAAATAGTCGTCTGGATTTTCAAACTCATAGTGATCGATGCCAAGTTGGTTTGGGTTAGTGACATAGGCATCGTCTGGAACACGTCTTGCAATCCAATGGTGACCACCTATGGTCTCTAGCCACCAAATTTCTTCAGTATCTGAGAAAGCAATACCATTAGATTCGTAAGTTCCATAAGTTTCAAGAAGTTGCCCCAAACGAAGGACACCTTCACGCGCCGTCTTGATATATGGCAAGACCAATGTTAACATATCCTCTTCTCCAAAACCATCTTTAACAAGAGAGTCTGCACCGAGTACACGCGCATTGGTGGTGATTGTTTCTGTTGCACTCATTGCAACATTAGCTGAGTTAATACCAGCTTCACCCCAGATACCGTCTTTACCAAGTGCATCTGGAACAGAAGTATAACGTAGAGGATTATCTGGCAAATCAATTGAAAAATTGCTAAGCACAGACTGATAATGACGCGGTTGGTCTTCAGGGGTTACGACGAGAAATTCTTTGGGCGTAAAAACGCCAGATTGAGAATCCTCAGTACGTGCAATCATGGTAGAGCCATCATATGAGGCTTTCTTACCTACTAAAATCGTTGTACAAGCCATAAAAATTTCCTTTCTACTTACAAATCGTCCGCAATTTTATTGATTTTTCTGAGACGATGATTGACACCACTCTTGGTCAGAGGAGGTTCTATACTATCTGCGATTTGCTGGATAGAGTAATCTGGATTGGCAATACGGAGTTGAGCAATTTGGCGCAGCTCCACCGGTAAAATCTCCAAGCCAACCGTATCCATAATCTTGATAATATTATTAATTGTTTTCATACTAGCACTAATCGTTCTAGCAATATTAGCTGTTTCCGCATTATTGGCACGATTCAGATCATTTCTGGTCTCTCGCATAATTTTAACCTCTTCGAAGGTATCCTTAGAGTTCATTGCACCAATAACAAGGAGGAAGTCCATAATATCCTCAGCTTTTTGAAGATAGGTCACAAAACCATTTTTATGACTCAAAACCTTGGCATCGAGCATAAATTTTTTCATGAGGGAAGCCAAGTCCTCTGCGTGGTCTTGGTAAACGGAAAAAATCTCTAATTGATAACGGCCTTTTTCAGGATCACGAACTGTTCCAGTCGCCAAAAAAGCACCTCGTAAATAGGATCTTCCAGCTTCGTCATCTTCCATTACTGATGTTTCGATGCCTGTTTCAAAGCCAAAGAAAGAATCCGCCAATTGTAAATCGGACAAAATATCATTGACATGGTCAGCTACAAAAACCGTGTAAACACGATTTTTCTTGAGATTAGTCTTGTTATGATGTCTCAATTCAGGATTACTCTGATAACGACTTTCCATTAATTGGTAGATATGTCGCGCAATCTTTGCATTTTCTGTTGAGATGGAAAGAGTCAATCCTTGGTTGGTCAAGCCAACAGAACCAGACATCTTAATCAATGCCGACAATTCAGCCTTGTCTTTGCTTGAAGCAGCAATTATCTCTTCTTTAACCTTAATCGTAAAACTCATGACTTGTTCCTCACTAGGTGCATGAGCTCATCCACTACCAAGTCACCATGGTGGAAGGCACCACCATTTTCAAGTCGCAGAAAATTAGAAGACACAACTGTTTTAGCTTCACGACGTAAGCCCTCAAAATCATGCTCAACCTGAACAAGGTATTCATCAAATTTATTACTAGCCATGTATTCCTTAGGTACTTTCTTAATATTAACTAGGACATTGTCAATCACATCAGAGCCAAGATGACGATTAAGAACAGCCACATGGTCGGCATCTGAAAATTGCTCCGTTTCTCCGTACTGAGTCATAATATTACAAATGTAAGTCACATCAGCCTTGGTCTCGATAAGAGCCTGACGAATCTCTGGTATAACTAGGTTGGGCAAAATCGATGTATAAAGAGATCCAGGACCTAAAACAATCATATCACTATTCATAATAGCATCAACAACCTTACGACTGGCCTTAGGCTCTTCGTCATTATAGGTATTGGTCACATAAACGCGTTCAATCATGCCATCATACTGGGCAATACTACTCTCCCCTGCTACTTCATGACCATCTTGAAAAACGGCATGAAGCGTCAAAGCTGTCTCACTAGCAGGATAAATTTTTCCTGTAACGTGGAAGAACTTCGTCAGAAGCTGCATGGCATTATAGGTAGATCCCTGCATTTCTGAAATTCCAGCGATGATTAAATTTCCGAGTGGATGACCAGCCAAAGCACCATCGGTTTTATCAAAACGATATTGGAAAACTCTTTCATAAAGTTTAGGCATATCACTCATAGCTACCAAAACATTACGCAAATCCCCTGGAGGTGTCAGCTGCATGATATCACGCAAATCTCCCGAAGAACCGCCATCATCAGCTACAGTTACCACAGCAGTGATATCAACATCCTTATGACGCAAACTACGAAGAATGACTGGGATACCAGTTCCCCCACCTATTACTGTAATTCTTGGTTTTTTCATGAACGATTCACTGTCTCCTTACGTCGATCCTTATCACGATGTGTTTCATTGACTGTCCAATCATTTTTCAAATCTTGAGCCAGACGATGTGCAAAGGCTACACTACGGTGTTGACCACCTGTGCAGCCAACAGCAATGGTAAGAACAGACTTACCTTCTTTTTTGTAACCAGGTAAGATTGGTTTAATAAGCTGTGTCAAATGATTGTAAAAGTCTTCCGATTCCTTATGGTTCATGACGTAATCAAAAACCTCTTTATCCAAACCTGTGAGGTTACGAAGTGCAGGATCATAATAAGGGTTTGGCAAGAAACGGACATCAAAAACCAGGTCTGCATCCAATGGCAATCCATATTTAAAACCAAAACTCAAAACTTCAATACGGAAAGAAGATTGGTCTTGTTCAGATGAGAACTGTTCAGAAATAACCTTACGCAACTGGCGTGGAGTTAATTCTGTCGTGTCAACCACGTTTTGACTCAAACTCTTAAGCGGAGACAAAAGCTCACGCTCTAGCTTGATACCATCCAAAACACGGCCATCTGCCGCCAATGGGTGGCTACGACGTGTCTCTTTATAACGAGAAACCAATTCACCATCCGTAGCATCCAAGAATAGAATCTTGAAATTAAGTTCCTCATTACTTTCCAATTTATCCAGAATATCGTTAATCTCATCGAAGAACAAGCGACTACGCATGTCAACAACAAGAGCAATCTTGTCTGTCTCTTCACTATGTTTTACCAATTCGATAACCTTAGGTACCAAAGAGGGGGGCATATTATCAATGGTGAAGTATCCAATATCCTCAAAGGATTGAATTGCTACAGTCTTACCTGCACCACTCATCCCTGTTACAACAACTAAATTAATTTTTTTCGTTCCCATGAGACTCCCTTTCTAATCTTTCTTCTTTCAAGACACGAATAACGTCGGACATCTTCTCAACTTGTTGGCTAACCCCCATAATCATTTCTGTCTGCAATTTTTGAATAGTAAGCAAATCTGATTGGTCTTGTTGCACCAAGTGATCAATTTTTTCATGTAAAAGTCGGATTTCTGCCTTTGATTGTTTATTCACGTTATAGTCATTTCGTGCTTGCAATCGATCGTAATCCGATGCCCGATTCTGACTCATCATAATCAATGGTGCCTGAACGGCTGCTAGAGTGGACAAGGCAAGATTCAACAGAATAAATGGATACTTGTCAAAGGCAATCCCAAAGGGTTGGATGACATTTAGCCCCATCCAAATAGCCATAAAAGCAATGAATGACAAGATAAAAGTCCAAGATCCACCAAATCGGGCCACTTCATCCGCCACTTTTTGACCAAAAGTAATTCGACTATCCAATTGTTCCTGGACATCCTGGTCCTCGTAGAGCAAACTCTTGGTCACATCATGAACTGTTTCACGCACGTGCTCATTTTTCTCATTAGCATTTGCGATAATCTCGTCGAGAAAAACTAACCTATAATCCAAAAGGCTAATATTACTAATGAAATCATGTCCTTGTAAATCAGGGTAATCTTTTTTCAAAAGCACCTGCAAACGACTATTTAGTCGTTCGAAATAGGAGCCATCGGTTTCATCGAACCACTCTTTAGAGATATAATCCTGAACTCTCTTAACCTGCATATTTTCGCCTTCTTTCTAGGCTCTATTATACCATATTGAAAGCTTAAACGTTCAATAGATAAAGGAAAAGAGTCCAAGACTAACCTCAGACTCCTCATTATTGGAACAATTAATTTAACATCTTCTTATTGGTAATTCAAAGTCCAGTAGTAAGTACCATCACCTGCGACAACACAAGCCACTGCAGCTTGAGTAGCATCTGGACTCATGAGAAGTTCACGAAGACCACTGCTCAACCATTTATTTGCAACAACTGAACCATCAGATTCACGACGGTAAACAATACCGTCACTGTTGTAAGTATGTGAAATATCTTTGGCGTGTGGAAGAGTTGTGCTATTGTAAAGATCATCAGACCATGTAAGCGCTGGTAAACCGGCAGCTGTACGTTGAGCATTGATTTCATTAAAGGCAGCCTTAGCTGAATCAACTTCAACATAATCAGAATTTTCAGTTGGTTCTACATGATAAACAAATTTTACATAACCAAATTCAACATCACTATATTTTTTATCGTCAACACCGCTCTTGAGATTAGCTGTAATAACATAGTCACGTGCCCAAGCACTGCCCTTAGAAGCGTTGAAGTTGTCAACATCTTCAATTTCCCAAGTTACATTACAATCCCAGCCAGCATTGTCTATGAATTTAGGAGCAAGATTATTAATGACATAGTCTTTGAATTCATCCACATTTTGGAATGGAAGAGCTTCTCCTGCTTTACCAGTACCAACTACATTTTCAGAATACAACTTAACACTTGATGCGTTGTCATCGTACATGTATTCGTCGTTTCCTGCTGGTTTATGGAAATCTGGATCAAGCTCAGGGTCATCATTGGCAGTACCATTGTAGAGTTTCCACTTACCATCAACCCATTTGTAGTAACCATCGATACCACGCGCATTTTCCTCATCAGTCATAGCGACACGGTAGTAATACGTACCGTTGTCATCTACAAATCGTGGGTCTGAGTGCATGCGATAATCTGTTGGTGGCAATGTTGGTTTTGGCAACTTATCATAGTCAATGTTTGTTTCAGGCGCATATGGTGGTTTTTCAAGTTCAGGAGCTTCAGAACTTGTTTCTGATGTTGAACCTGTCTCTGAAGTTGCTGTTGAAGAAGATTCAGAAGTTGAATCTACAGTTGAGGCTACTTCTGAACTTGCTGATGAAGTTGAATCAGCAGTTGAAGCTACTTCTGAGCTTGCAGACGAAGTTGAATCTACAGTTGAAGCTACTTCTGAACTTGCAGACGAAGTTGAATCTACGGTTGATGGTGCTTCTGAAGTTGCTGATGACGTTGAATCTACGGTTGATGGCGCTTCTGAAGTTGCTGATGACGTTGAATCTACGGTTGATGGTGCTTCTGAAGTTGCTGATGACGTTGAATCTACAGTTGATGGTGCTTCTGAAGTTGCTGATGACGTTGAATCTACAGTTGATGGTGCTTCTGAGCTTGCTGATGAAGTTGAATCTACAGTTGAAGTTGTTGGAGCTTCAGAATCTGTGCTTGAAGCCTTAACAAGTACCCACTTACCATTTGAATAATAGTAATAATCGCCATTATCTTTCAAATAATAGTGAGTACCATTTTCATAACGGTAGTGAGGGTCATTTCTCAAAACCTCATAACCTGTCGTTGGTGTATTGTTAGAACCACTATTGTTGTTATTATAGTCACCACCACGAACCCAACGTCCATTATAGTTTACATAGTAGCTACCATCACTCAAGATGTAGTACAAATAGCCATTGCTATAGCGGTAAGTCCCTGATTCATTGTAGTTGTTGTAACCAGGATTATAGTTGTTATAGCCATAATTATAGTTATAGCCATAGTTATAGTTTGAATAGTAATTATTGTAACCGTAGTTATAGCCATAATTGTAATTATAGCCTGGGTAATAGCCATTATATCCGTAGTTATAACCATAGTTTGGATAATAGTTGTTATACCATGGATTATAAGAATAGTTATTATAGTAACCTCGGCCATAATAACTATCGGCCTGTGCATGATTGTTGCCAACTACCGTTGGTGCTAAAATAGCTGCCCCTAGGACAGCACATGAAAATAATCGTAAACTCTTTCTCATTGTCTTTTCCCCTTTTAAAAAAAAATATACCTTTTATAAGCAATCGCTTACATTTCCATTTACACTTCAATTGTAAGAAATAAAACTTCTATTGTCAAATTATTTTAATAATAGAAGTTTCTCAGACTAAACCAATAGAAGACTAACAAAGACCTAACTTTCTTTGTGAAAAACGGTTAGGCGGACCTCTTTTACGCCCTAAAGACAGGTGTTTAACCAAGAAAAAAAGCCCATTATTTGCATAAGGACTTTTAGCTTGACATTAACGATTATCAATATTTTCTGGGTAAAGATCGTGATTAAAAAGACGTTGCTCTGCCATCTTTTCATACTTAGTTTCTGGACGACCGTAATTATAATAAGGGTCAATCGAAATACCACCACGAGGTGTAAATTTACCCCAAACTTCCAAGTAACGAGGGTTCAAAAGCTCCACCAAATCTTTACCAATGGTATTAATACAGTTTTCATGAAAATCTCCGTGATTACGGTAACTAAAGAGGTAAAGCTTTAGAGATTTAGACTCAACGCAGAGCTGGTCTGGAATATAAGAAATATAGATGCTTGCAAAATCAGGTTGCCCAGTAATAGGACAAAGTGACGTAAATTCTGGACAGTTGAATTTGATAAAGTAATCATTATCAGTATGACGATTATCAAAAGACTCCAAGACTTGTGGTGAGTATTCGAAAATATAAGGTGTCTCCTTATTACCAAGGAGAGTAAGATTTTTCATTTCTTCTTGTTGTGACATTTTTCTTCCTTTGTTGTTAATTTTTCTAGACCTTTATACGGTCAATTTTTAATCTAAATTTCTAATGTTAATCATTAAAAAAGTAAAAATACTATAAATTCTAAGCTTATAGAATGTGAAGATTAGACTCCGCGCTCATTATCGTAGAGTAAGGTATGAAGCTGAGGGAGAACACGCACATTTCCCCACGAGTCGTCAGTAGCTACTGTCTCCCAGAGCTCTTTGAGGCGATCTAATTGATGTTGGACAATATTACCTTCTGCTTTTGGTTCAGGATTACCCGCTGAAAGAAACATGACATCTGGCTGATAACGTTCTTGAATCATTTTAGCAAAGGCTAAATCAGCATCGTCGAAAACAGGAATCTTAAAGGTAACTTTGTCAGGATCAAGTTGTGAAACAATAAAGTCAAGGGTCTCCATATTGACTTCCATCTTGGATGATGGTGGTTTAGGACTTAAGGTTACTTGGTCAATATCCTTTAACCACTCCTGCCAGCGAGAACCCTGTGTCTCAACGGCCAAAGTTACTCCTCTAGCCTTGAGTTTTGAAACGAGTTCAGCCATATTTGCCGCTAAAAGAGCTGGGTTTCCTCCAGACAGAGTAACATAGTCATAAGTTCCTAGCGCATCCAAAGCTTCAATAACTTCATCAGCTGTCATACGCGTTGGCTTCTCTGACCCGTCCCAAGTAAAGGCAGAATCACACCAATCACAATGGTAATCACATCCTGCTGTCCTTACAAACATGGTCTTTTGACCGATAGCTCGGCCTTCCCCTTGAAAAGTCGGTCCGAAAATTTCAAGCACTGGCAGTTTGAGTACACGTTCTCTAGTCATCCAACCACTCCCGTCTAAACTCTGCAAAAGCTGTTGGTGTTTCATAAAGACGCACATATTCCAAACGAAGTCCTCTCTCCTCAGGCAGATGTTGACTCGTCGTCTGGAAAATCCAGAAAACCATATTTTCCGCAGTTGTGTTCATATAAGGCAAAGTCTCATTGAGATAACGGTGATCTAACTGTGGTTCCAAATGATCCTTATAAATGCTCTTTAAATCACCAAAATCGAAGGTCATGCCACGCTCATCCAAGTAGCCACTTACTGCAATCTGAAGATGGTAGGTATGACCATGAAGTGATTTACATTTACCTTCATAATTAAAGAGATGGTGGGCAGCATCAAAAGTAAACTCTTTAGAAACCATTGTACGGTGAGGATTGTAAACCAAAGACTCACCTGTTTCTTTTTTGATTTCTTTCGGTGCAAAGAACATTAAGCTTCTCCTCTTTCTGCTAGATATTTTTCAAGGCCTTTTTGACGCAAGTGACAGGCAGGGCATTCCCCACAACCAGTTCCAATAATACCGTTATAGCAAGTTAGCGTTTTTTCACGAACATAGTCAAAAGCTCCTAGTTGGTCAGCCAAAGCCCAAGTCTCAGCCTTATCTAACCACATGAGTGGGGTTTGGATAACAAAATCATAGGCCATGGCAAGATTAAGTGTGACATTAAGCGATTTGACAAAAACATCACGACAGTCTGGATAACCAGAAAAGTCTGTCTCACAAACACCTGTAATAATGTCAGTGATACCACGTTGCTTGGCTAGAACAGCTGCAAAAGAAAGGAAAAGATGATTACGCCCGTCCACAAAGGTATTAGGAACTTCACCTTCTTCTGCCTCAATCTCAATATCAGATGTTAAGGCATTTTCAGTGATTTGACCAAGCAAAGACATGTCTAAAACATGGTGTTTAAGCCCTTGTTCTTGCGCAATCTCTTTAGCTACTTCAATTTCCAGGCTATGACGTTGGCCATAAGCAAAAGTAACTAATTCAACTGTTTCATAATGTTTTAGAGCCCAAAATAGGCAAGTAGTAGAATCTTGACCGCCACTAAAGACGACCAAAGCTGATTGACGTTTCATAATATTCCTCTTTATTCGTGATGTCTGAGACACATAAAAAGGCCCCTTGGGGGAGCCAAAAAAACGCCAGTAATGGTTTTTTTTAGCGATGGTGTCTCCCAAACATCGAAAATGATTTATCTTTAATAGTCTATCACAGTTAAGAAAAAAAGAAAAGAGCCAAGGCTCTCTTCATTAATCAATCTCAGCGATAACTTCGATTTCAATTTTAACATCTTTTGGCAAACGTGCCACTTCTACCGCAGAACGTGCTGGGAAATCAGATGTAAAGGCAGTTGCATACACTTCATTAAATGGAACGAAATCGTTAATGTCACTTAGGAAGCAAGTTGTTTTGACAACGTGATCAAAGTCTGTACCAGCTTCCGCCAAAATAGCACCAACATTTTTAAGAACTTGTTCTGTTTGCTCTTGAATTGTTTCACCAATGATTTCACCTGTTTCTGGTGACAATGGTACTTGACCAGAAGCAAACAAAAGATTGCCAACAATTTTACCTTGAACATAAGGTCCGATTGCTGCTGGTGCTTTATCAGTATGAATAGTTTTTGCCATGATAGTTCTCCTTTGACTAATATGTTGCTATTATAACAAAATATTCTGAAAATTGAAACATATAATTCCAAAAAGAAAAGAATCAGCACTAGGCTAATCCTTCTCCTACTATTTCAGATACTTTTTGACATAGCTATAGTAGTCTGGTTTATCTTTTTTATTAAGTGCAAAGAGCATTTGACCCTTAAGGGGCTCTTTCTCATCATTTGGTTCTAGAAAGAGAGCAACCTCTTTGGATTGAGTTGGGAAAAATACTGTATAAGACGTTTCTTTCCCTTGATCTTTTACTTTTAGCGAATAATAAGTAAAGTCATCCTTAGACTTGGGACCATCAACTGTATAGTTATAATCCTGCTCACCAATCTTGACCTTATCTTTCTTGAAGACAATCGTATAATCCTTCTTTAAGGCATCTTGTGCATGCCATTCACCCTCTAGTGAGGGAGCAGACTTGCTGCAAGCTACCATTGAAACCATACAAAGTAAGGCCAAAAGACCAAGTAACCATCTTTTCATACTTTTGCACTCCTAAAGAATTTTACTTATGGTTTGATACGGTGCAACATACGTGGGAATGGAATAGCTTCACGGATGTGTTTTGTTCCAGCTACGAAAGTAACCATACGTTCAATACCGATACCAAAACCACCGTGTGGTACTGAACCATATTTACGAAGGTCAAGGTAGAATTCGTATTCTGAACGGTCCATTCCGAGTTCATCCATTTTAGCTACAAGAGCATCGTAGTCATCTTCACGCATTGAACCACCGATGATTTCACCATAACCTTCTGGAGCCAAAAGGTCTGCACAAAGAACGCGCTCAGGATTACCAGGAACTGGTTTCATGTAGAAGGCCTTGAAGCTTGCTGGATAATTAACAACGAATGTTGGAACACCAAAATAGTTAGAAATCCAAGTTTCGTGTGGTGAACCAAAGTCATCCCCATGTTCGAGGTGCTCGTAATCAGTATCTTCATCATTTTCATGCGCTTGAAGAAGGTCGATAGCTTCATCATAAGACACGCGCTTGAATGGCTCAGCAATGTATTTCTTAAGAAGATCTACATCACGTTCAAGGATTTCAAGAGCTTGTGGCGCACGATCAATAACACCTTGAATAAGAGCTTTAACATAAGCTTCTTGCAAATCAAGTGACTCATCATGTGACAAGAATGAATACTCAGCATCCATCATCCAGAACTCAGTCAAGTGACGACGTGTTTTTGATTTTTCGGCACGGAAAACAGGACCAAAGTCAAATACACGACCAAGAGCCATGGCACCAGCTTCAAGGTAAAGCTGACCAGATTGGCTTAGGTAAGCAGGTGTACCAAAGTAATCCGTTTCAAACAATTCTGTTGAATCTTCAGCTGCATTTCCTGACAAAATTGGACTATCAAATTTGATGAAACCATTTTTATCAAAGAATTCGTAAGTTGCGTAAATAATCGCATTACGAATTTGTTGGACAGCCATTTGTTTACGTGAACGCAACCAAAGGTGACGATTATCCATCAAGAAGTCAGTTCCGTGTTCTTTTGGTGTGATTGGATAATCATGTGATTCACCGATGACTTCTACTGCTGTCACATCCAACTCGTAACCAAATTTTGAACGTTCGTCTTCTTTGACCACACCAGTCACATAAACTGATGTTTCTTGGCTAAGACGTTTAACAGTATCAAATTTTTCAGTACCTTCTTCTTCACCGTATTTTTCGATGAAATTAGGTTTGAAAGCTACCGCTTGGAAGAAGGCAGTTCCATCACGCAATTGAAGAAAGGCCAATTTCCCTTTACCTGATTTGTTAGCTACCCATGCACCGATAGTGATTTCTTCGCCCACGTGTTTAGGCACATCAATAATTGAAACTAATTGTTTAGACATGTAATTACTTCTCTTTTCTTTTGATCTATATTAATTCTATTTTTCCATAAAGGCTTTGATTCGACGGACTGCTTCTTTCAAAGTATCTAAGTCTGTTGCATAGCTAAGACGAATATTTTCAGGTGCGCCGAATCCTGCACCTGTTACCAAAGCGACTTCAGCCTCTTCAAGAATAGCGTTTGTAAAATCATTAACATTTGTGTAGCCCTTGATTTCCATCGCATTTTTAACATTAGGGAAGAGGTAAAAGGCACCTTGAGGTTTGATGACTTCAAAGCCAGGCACTTCAGCTAGGAGTGGATAAATCGTATTCAAACGTTCCTCAAAAGCTTGACGCATTTCTTCGATAGAAGACTGATCACCTGTTAAGGCTTCAATCGCAGCATATTGAGAAACTGCTGTAAGATTTGATGTCGTTTGACTGATAATCTTAGCCATACCTGAAATAATTTCTGGATCTCCGACAGCAAAACCAACACGCCAACCTGTCATTGCATAGGTCTTGGAAACACCATTAATCACAATTGTTTGCTTACGAATGGCATCTGAAAGACTTGAAATTGGAGTAAAGGTGTTGCCATTATAGACCAAACGGCCATAGATATCATCTGCTAAAATTAAGATATCGTGCTCAACCGCCCAGTCACCAATTGCTTGCAATTCTTCCTTACTATAAATCATTCCTGTTGGATTTGATGGAGAATTAAGCAAGACAACTTTAGTTTTTTCAGTACGGGCTGCTTCAAGTTGTTCAACCGTTGCTTTAAAGTGATTAGCTTCAGTCGTTTGAAAAGTGACCGGAACACCTTCAACCATTTTAACTTGGTCTACATAAGAAACCCAGCAAGGTGTTGGAATAATGACTTCATCACCAGGATTGATGACCGTAGCAAAGAAAGCATATAAGATAAACTTCGCACCAGTGCCGACAACAACCTCATTTGGTTTTACAGCATAGCCATAGAAGTTTTCCATGTAAGTGCTAATCGCATCCTTAAGTTCTGGAAGTCCAGAAGCTACGGTATAGAAACTTGCCTTACCATTTTCAATAGAGGCAATGGCAGCATCTTGAATATTCTTAGGTGTTACAAAATCTGGTTCACCGAGTGTCAAACTCAAGATATCACGTCCTTGAGCTTTAAGAGCTTTAGCACGCGCACTGGCAGCTAAAGTAACACTTTCTTCCATTTGTAATACACGATTTGATAATTTTGTCATTTCATTATAGTCCTTCCACTTTAATAACCTGACCTGAGATAAAATCAACCAGATAATACTGGGTTCCTGACTTCACTTCCCAAATAGGAGTTTTGCCATACTTTCCTAGGTGGACATAGGATATATCCTTTGCACCGTAGGCCTTAGCAGCTTTCTTAGCCACTGACTTACTAATACCATCCGATTGCTTGTAGATATCAACCTCACCTGAATCATGACTCACGATAACAGCTAGTTTCTCACCTTGACCAGACTTTCCAAGAAGTCCGTAGTAGGTTGCCTCACCATGGTAGATATCAAATTCAGTAACAGTCTTAATATCTGCTTTGCTCTCTGCTATGGCAATAACCTTCTTTTCAGCGTCTACGTAAGGCTTAGTCGCTACAATAAGAATAGCAGTCAAAGAGGCAATTAAGGTCACAACGATTACAATTATTCCAAAAATGAACTGTTGCTTTTTGGTCCAGGGTGAACGTTGTTTACGCATAATGCCTCCTAAAAAAGTTTCTGAATTTATTATATCAGAAAATGATAAATCTTTACATAGCAATATAGCTAGTATTGAGCAATTAAGTCTATCTTTTTTATAAGTCAGTAAAATTTATAAAACCTAAGTAATCTTAGAAAAGGTTGGTTTTAAAAAGTTAACTTTCTTGTTCTAAGAAATCCTGAATATCCTCTTTGACTTCCTCGAACTTAGCATGCTTAAGCGCAACTTCTTGTGTCACTTCTTTTAGAAATAGTTTTCCATAACTCTTAACGAGCGGGCGATTATCCATAAGAAGAATAGCCGAGCGCTGTTCTGGACGTCTTTGAGCACGTCCAATAGCTTGTTTAAAACGTAAAACCGTCATGGGAAGACTGTAACTATCAAAGGTGCTCTTTCCTTGCTTAGAAAACCAAGATTCAATCTTTTGATAGAATGGATCCTTAGGATTGTCAAACGGCAGACGTGCAATAACCTCAATTACCCTATCTTGTTGGGCAAAGTCAACACCTTCCCAGAACGCCCCCATACCCAGAAGGAGATTGGTCTCACCTCTATCAAAACGTTTTTTGACATTAAAAGCAGTCCCATTTTTCTCTTGAGTTAGGTGACGAACTTCCCTATGATCCAATAAATCTGAAACAGCCATCATACTCTTTCGAGACGTGAATAGTACTAAAATTGGATATTCCATTTCAGATAGCTTCTGGAGACGCTTTGCAAGAGCAACTTCATACTCTTCCTCAGAAGCAATACCAATCATAGGCATACTTTGATCAATCCAAATAGCTTGATTGGGTAAAGTGTCCATTGGGAGGCTAACCTTGCGTACCTGTTTTAAGCCCAACAAATCAGCCACATCAACATCAGGTCCTACATCAATAGTTGCTGAAACAATTATCACTTTTTGAGCACTTGGTAGATAAGCTGAAAGCTCTAAGAGCTCTTGACGTGACGCCTTTAAATAGGTCACCCGATGTTCCTGATAATAGTCTGTTTCAAGCCAGAAATGACTGTAAAGAGGTGTCTTAAGTGGAGACAACATCTCCATCAAATCACTTTCACCTTCCAGTTCAGAAATGGTTTGTAGCAAACGTTCTAATTGCTGGCGATTATACTGCTTCTGAGGAAATTGTTGATGTTCTTGGATTAGATGGCTAACTTCAAACTGCAAATTTTCGAGCAAGCGTTGTTGAAGCAGGGTTTGACTACCACTATCAAGAATTCGATGAATATGTTGCAAAAGGACCGTAAGATTGACTTGATGACGTGAAAATTGTTCCAAAGCCAGAACCATCTTTTGTCCCTCATCAATCACAAGAGTCTTTCCTCGAACAAAATCATGATCATCTTCCATACGTCTCAAAAGATAAGCATGATTGGTCACAACTACCCTTGCTTCTTGGGCTTTTTGATAGGACTGTTGCCAGAAATCATATTCAGTAAAAAGACTGTCAGCTTTTAGCTTACCATCGTGCTTAATCTCATCGAAATAAGCCATATAGCGCTGCTTTTGTCTGATTTCGTCAAGATCCCCTGTCTCTGTTTCAGTCAACCAAACCAAGAGTTGCATTTTGTAACGATTAATCAAACGGTTACTATCCTGACGAAGTAAGGTCTGGTAGAATGCATCTAATTTGATATAATTCTGAGGTCCTTTGAGACTATGAAAGTTAATATTAAAGACATCCGATAAGGCTTTAGCTTCCTGATTCATAATCTGATTTTGAAGGAGCTTGGTCGGAACAGCCACTACCACTTTATCTACATCAGATTGCGCCAACAAAGGAAGCAAATAGCCATAGGTTTTTCCGATTCCAGTCTGAGCCTGAATCATGGAAATATCAGTATTATCAAGCTCCCTTCTTACTGCCTCAGCAAACTCTCTTTGTTTAGGTCTTGATTCCAAATCTAAGAGAGCAATATTGGTATCAAAATCTTGAGACAGTTTTCGTTCTGCCTTATAAGTCAAAGGTCTACGAAGAACAATTCCAGATTCTTCAAGCGTGACATATTCTTTTGATAGACCTAAATTTTGACCTCTTATAGCATCACGAATAACCAACTCAGTTTCAAAAAGAAGATTATCTGAAAAGGTCAAAAGCATCTCAATTGTCTGTCTAGGTAAGCTAGCAATCTTATCCATCAAATGAAACAAAAGCTGTCCGGTCGCTCTCGCATCTTCAATAGCGGTATGGGCCTGAGCTAGGTCAAGATTAAGAACCTTGGATAAATGAGATAGCTTATATTGTTCTAGCGTCGGATAAAAAACCTGAGCCAATTCGACAGTATCCACACGAGGAGTCCTTAGTTCGAAGCCCTCCATGAAAAGTGCCTCTGCAAGCAAATTGGCGTCAAATTTAACATTATGGGCAACAAAAATACAGTCCTCAATCAGTTCAAAAATGGTTCTAGCAATTTCCGAGAAATCTGGGGCTTGAGCCAACTGCTGATCGGTAATCCCTGTTAAATGAATAATGTGATCATCTAGTTCTTGGTGTGGGTTAACATCACTCGCAAATTCGTCAATCACCTGACCATTTTGCATGATGACAATTCCCACCTGTATAATACTAGCCGTTGACGAAGCGGAGGTTGCTTCCAAGTCAACAATGGCATATTTATTCGTGTTTTTTTCACTCATAGTGACCTTATTATAGCATATCCAAAGCCCCAAAAAAAGACAAAGCCATCATTCTGACATTGGAAAAAGCCTGAAATTCGTGCTACACTAGAGCTATGAAAATAAGACGAATTTTAAATCCTGTTGCCCAGGAAAACACCTATATTTTAGAAAACGATACAGCTTGTCTAGTCATTGATCCAGGAAGTGATACTTCTAGTATCTTAGCTGAGCTTAAAGCAAGTGATAAACCTGTTGCTGCTATCCTCTTGACACATACACACTACGATCACATTATGAGTGTTGAGGCAGTCCGTCAAGCTTATAATTACCCTCCTGTTTATGTTGCAGAGGCTGAAAAAGACTGGTTGATGAATCCTATTGATAATTTATCGGGACTTCCACGTCATGACGATATGGAAGACGTTATTGTCAATCCAGCAGAATACTACTTCGATTTCACTCAGGACTATAAAATCGAGGATTTCCAGTTTAAAGTTGTTCCAACCCCAGGACATTCTATCGGAGGCATTTCTTTAATTTTCGATGAAGAAGAAATCGTCTTTTCTGGTGATGCCCTCTTTAAAGAAACAATTGGACGCTGGGACCTCCCAACAGGAAACCACGATCAGTTACTCACTAGTATTCGAGAGCAACTCTTCACCCTTCCTAACCACTACAAGGTATTCCCCGGACACGGTTGGGACACTACTATAGGCCACGAAAAAAACTTTAACCCACATTTTTCATAAGAATAAAAGCTCAGCAAACTATAAAGCTGGGCTTTTTACATGCATAAAAAAGAAGGTCTAAAGACCTTCTTACTTGAAATACTAGATTGTATTTATTTAGATTTGATATAGTTAACACCATCAGCTTTTGGTGCTACTGCTTTACCAAAGAATGCAGCCAAGACAATAATTGTCAAGACATATGGTGCAATTTGCAAGTAGACGTTTGGTACATGTGAAATAAGCGGAAGTTGTTTCCCGATAATTGCCAATGATTGTGACAAACCGAAGAATAAACTTGAGAGCATAGCTCCAACTGGATTCCAACGACCAAAAATCATAGCAGCCAAGGCGATGAAACCAGGACCTGCAATCGTCGTAATAGCAAAGTTGTTAGAGATGGATTGAGCATAAACTGCACCACCAACACCACCAAGGAATCCTGAAATCATGACACCATAGTAGCGCATACGGTAAACATTAATACCAAGTGTATCCGCTGCCTGTGGGTGCTCACCTACTGAGCGAAGACGCAAACCAAAGCGAGTCTTGAAGATAACCCACCAAGACACAACTGAAACCAAAATCGCTACATATGCAATCAAGGAAACGTTCGTAAAGAAGACTTTACCCAAGACTGGAATGTGGCTCAAAATTGGAAATGATACAGTTTTAAAGTTATGGCTAATAGCTGGTGTTTGGCCGGCACCAAAGATAACACGTGTCAGAAAGACTGCTAAAGATGGAGCAATCAAGTTCAATACCGTACCAGAGACAACATGATCCGCACGGAAATTAATGGTCGCAACCGCGTGGAGCAATGAGTAAACAAGACCAATAAGACCTGCTACAATTGCGGCAATCCAAGGAGTTGCATCACCAAAACTATCTGCAAAATTCAAGTTAAAGAGAACACCTGCGAAGGCTCCAATAACCATGATTCCCTCAAGACCGACATTTACGATACCGCCTCGTTCAGAGAAAGTACCACCGATACTTGTGAAAATCAATGGTGCTGAGTATTTCAGCATAGAGGCAACAATCAAGGCTAAAATTGTAATGAAGTCCATATTAGTTTTGTCCTCCTTTAGCTTTCACTGACTTTTGACGAGGGCGAACCCAATATCTAATAATATAGTTAGCACCGACAAAGAAGATAATCAAAGCAGATACAACGTCGATAACTTCAGGAGGCACACCAATCATACCACTCTTACCTACAGACAAGACACCATAAAGAAGGGCAGCAAACGGAATACCAATAGGTGAATTAGTAGCCAAAAGAGCAACCGCCATACCGTTCCAACCAATTGCCAATGAAGAGTTTTGAACAAAGGCATTTTGGAAGGTACCAAGTCCTTCTACTGTTCCTCCAAGTCCACAAAGGGCACCTGAAATAATCATAGACATGATAATAACACGTTTTGATGACATCCCTGCATATTCAGATGCATGAGGGTTAAGACCTACAGATGTAATTTCAAAACCAGTTGTTGTTTTCTTGAGCATGAACCAAACAAGGAAAACTGCTGCAAGAGCAAGGAAGAAACCAATATTAAAACGTGAGCCACCGGTTAGAGAGGATAAGAATTCTGTTTGATAGCTTGCAGAGGCTGCGACCTTATTAGATGCTTCTGATGAACGTAACATGTCGGCTGTAAAACCAAATCGAACAATATTGTTTGCTACATACAAAATGATGTAGTTCATCATGATGGTAACAATGACCTCACTAGTTCCCAAGTAAGCACGAAGAATACCCGGAATTGCACCAGCGATACCACCAGCTACTAGACCGATGATTACTGTACAGAAAACTGAAACTACTTTTGGTAATTCTGGAAATGATAATGCAAACCATACAGCCGAAGTCCAACCTGCTAAAGCCTGACCAGGCAAACCAACGTTAAAGAAACCAGCTTTAGATGCTACAGAAAATCCGAGTGCGATAAGAATCAAGGGACTCATGGCACGAAGAATTTCACCAATATTTTTCAAAGAACCGAAGGCTGTACTGAAGAGATCATAGTAAGCCCAGAATGGATCGTAACCAAAGATTAACATCAATACAGCCCCGATCAACATTCCCAAGAGGACAGCAATCAAAGGAACTGCCCAATTTTGTGTTTTCTTAGACATTTGCTTCCTCCTTATTCAATTGTCCACCAGCCATTAGGATACCAAGATCTTGCTTATTCGTTTCAGCAGGATCTAGGATACCTTGAATTGCACCACCGTAGATAACTGCAATTCTGTCTGACATATCAAGAATTTCATCCAATTCAAAGCTGACTACAATAACAGCCTTACCTTTATCACGCTCAGCGATAATACGTTTACGAATGTATTCAATGGCACCTACGTCAAGACCACGAGTTGGTTGACTTACAATAAGAAGCTCTGGGTCACGGTCAATCTCACGGGCGATAACAGCTTTTTGTTGGTTACCACCAGACAAGTCACCACCAGCAATCAACTCTCCAGCACCACGAACGTCAAATTCTTCCATCAATTCTCGAGCTTTAGCATTGATAACATTATAGTTCAAGATACCATTTTTCGAATTTGGCTCCTTGTAGTAGGTTTGAAGGGCAATATTTTCAGCTACTGTCATTTCAAGAACCATACCGTCACGGTGACGGTCTTCAGGAATATGACCAACACTCATCTCTGTAATCTGACGAGTTGTCTTATGAATAATAGATTCACCCTTGATGGTAATGTCACCAGACTTAACTTTACGTAGTCCAGTAATCGCTTGAACAAGCTCTGTTTGACCGTTACCATCAATACCGGCAATACCGATGATTTCACCCGCACGAACATCTAAAGATAAGTTCTTAACGGCAGGAACACCACGGTTCTCATTAACCACCAAATCTTTAATAGAAAGAACAACTTCTTTTGGATTTGAAGGAATTTTTTCTGTTTTAAAGGAGACATGACGACCAACCATCATTTCGGCCAAGTCAGCATTTGTTGATCCTTCAATTGTCACTGTATCAATTGATTTACCACGACGGATAACTGTGACACGGTCAGAAACCGCACGAATCTCATCCAATTTATGGGTGATAAGGATAATTGACTTGCCTTCTTTGACCAAGGTTTTCATGATGTTTAGAAGTTCAGTAATTTCAGACGGAGTCAATACCGCAGTCGGTTCATCGAAAATCAAAATATCAGCACCACGATACAGAGTCTTAAGGATTTCAACACGCTGTTGAGCACCAACAGAAATATCTGCCACCTTAGCTGTTGGATCTACCGCAAGACCATATCTTTCAGAGAGCTCAGTAATTTCCTTAATAGCCTTCTTCATATCAAGGACACCACCAGCTTTGGTTACCTCACTACCCAGGATGATATTCTCAGCAACTGTAAAAGCTTCAACCAACATAAAGTGTTGGTGAACCATCCCAATCCCCAATTTCGTTGCTTTCGAAGGTGAATCAATCGTCACCTCTTGTCCATTAACCTTAATAATCCCGCTTGTTGGCTGTAAAAGACCTGCAAGCATGTTCATTAAGGTTGACTTACCAGCACCATTTTCACCGAGGAGGGCATGGATTTCTCCTGGTCTCACATCAAGATTGATATGATCATTTGCCACAAATTCACCAAATTTTTTGGTAATATCGTGCATCTCAATGACATTTGGCTTCGTCATACAATCTCCTTTCAAGAATTATTTTTATATCAGCAAAGGGAAATATAAACTGCTTCCCTTTGCTGAGACAAAAATTGTCCCAGTTTAGATATTATGGATTATTTGCTAAGACCATCAGTTGGTTTCAATTCACCATTCTTGATTTGTTCTTTAGCTTTTTCTACTGCATCCTTGATATCAGAAGGAAGCTTAGATGTTACGATGTCAACACCACCATCTTTGATACCATAAGTCTTAGTAGAACCACCTTCAAATTTATCGCCTTTAAGTTGTCCGTTAGCGATATCTTTAACAACTGTACCAACTTTTTTGATTGTTGAAGTCAAAACAAAGTTAGATTTTTTCTTGTCTGAAGATGTATAGTTACCTTCTGCATTTTGGTCACGGTCAACACCGATTACCCAAACTTTCTTATCGCTGTCAGCATCAAGTTTTTCGTTAACTTCTTTAGCTGCTGTGAAGACACCAGTACCAGTACCACCAGCTGCTTGATAGATTACGTCAACGCCTGAAGCGTACATAGTTGAAGCAATTGTTGTACCTTTAGCAGCGTCTGAGAATGATTCAGCATATTGAACTTGTACATCGATGTCTGGTTTTACAGATTTAGCACCTGCTGTGAAACCAGCTTCAAAACGTGTAATTGTATCTGATGTTTGACCACCAATGAAACCAACTTTATTTGTTTTTGATTGCATTGCTGCTGCGATACCTGCAAGGTAAGCACCTTCGTTATCAGCAAACAAAACGCTCTCAACATTCTTTTGGTCTTTGATGACATCATCAATGATTACGTAGTTAACATCTTCATGTTCCTTAGCAGCATCTGAAACAGCATCATGAAGGGCAAAACCAACACCAAAGATGAGGTTGTAACCTTGGCTTTGAGCAGCTGACATATTGTTTGCAAAGTCAGACTCTGAGTTTGATTGGAAGTAAGTAAAGCCAGAATCTTTTTTAAGTTTGTTAGCTTTACCCCACTCTTGGAGTCCTTCCCATGCTGATTGGTTAAATGATTTATCATCTACCCCACCAGTATCTGTAACGATAGCAGCTTTAACTTTAGAATCAGCTGATGATCCACCGCGTCCGCCACGAGCACATGCTGCAAGACCAAGTGCTGCTACAGCAACAAGGCCAAGACCGATAATTTTCTTGTTCAATTTCATCTTGAACACTCCTCCTATAACTTGCAAGAAAACTTGCTTAATAAAGAATAAAACAACTAGACTATTGTAAGTCTGTAAAAGAGTATGGTAACAACTCTCCGACTGTCATCTCGACTGTCGATTTATCTTCAGCGATAAGAATCACTTTAGAATCGGATTTAAAAAACTCAGCCATCACTTGGCGACATGCACCGCATGGTGATATAGGCTCTTTGGTATCACCGTAAACAGCGAGACACTCAAAATCACGGTGTCCTTCAGATACCGCTTTAAAAATAGCCGTTCTTTCTGCACAATTGGTCAATCCAAAAGAGGCATTTTCTATATTGCAGCCTTGAAAGATTTCTCCATTTTTTGTAATCAAAGCCGCACCAACTCTAAACTTAGAGTAGGGAACATAGGCATTTTCTGCTGCCAATCGAGCTGCTTCTATCACTTTCTCTTTGTTAGTAACTGTCATGGCTTTATTGACCTTTCATAATGGCCACTCCTGACGAAGTACCAATACGGGTTGCACCAGCTTTGATAAAGGCTTTAGCCGCCTCAAGTGTACGTGCTCCACCAGATGCCTTGACTCCCATAATAGGACCAACAGCTTCTCGCATAAGTTCAATATCTTCAATGGTAGCACCACCAGTAGAAAACCCTGTAGATGTCTTCACAAAATCTGCACCTGCCAGTTTTGCTAATTGGCAAGCTTCGACCTTTTCTTCATCAGTCAATAGACAAGTTTCAATAATAACCTTCACAAGTTTTCTTCCACTAGCTTCAACAACAGCTTTAATATCGTCTTCAACTAATTTAAGATTTCTAGATTTAAGAGCACCGATATTGATTACCATATCAATTTCATCCGCCCCATTGGCAATAGCATCCTTGGCTTCAAAAGCCTTAACTGCAGAAGTCGATGCTCCCAAAGGAAAACCGATAACCGTACAAACTTTAACAGAACTATCTTTTAGCAATTCAGCTGCCGTTTTGACCCAAGTTGGATTAACACAGACGCTGGCAAACTCATACTTCTTAGCCTCATCAATTAAGGAAAGAATCTGTTCTTTATTAGCATCAGCTTTTAGTAAGGTATGGTCAATATAGCTATTAACAGACATAAACAAACTCCTTGATTAGGATTAAATTAAGTGTTAGCGAATTATTTTTAATATTTCTGTCGTTTCTTTACATTCACTACCCATAATAACATTTTTTTCGAATTCAGTCAGCATTTTTTCAGATAAAATTTCTTGGCTATAGACCTTGGCAATAAGGTCTCCCTGAGTCACAGAATCGCCAACTTTCTTTTCAAATACAATTCCTGTTTCATAATTAAGACTATCTGACTTCGTAGCTCGACCTGCTCCTAATTGCATAGCAAATTTTCCAAATGCCATTGCAGGTAACTCTTTAATGTAACCTGTTTCATGAGCATGAATATCTGTCACGACAGGAGCACTGCTATGACGATAAAGATCAGTCAAATCACCACCTTGAGCTTGAATGAGTTCTTCAAACTTAGCAAGGGCTTTTCCACCCACTAAGTGCTGACGAATCTCTTCCTGACTAGCTTCAACCTGAGCCAAATCTAATAGAATCTCAGCCAACTCACAGATAAAGTCAGTGATATCTTCACGTCCCTTACCTTGCATAATTTCAATAGCCTCTGTGATTTCTAAACGGTTACCAATAGCCTTACCTAGTGGCTGGCTCATATCTGTAATAACTGCAATCGTTTCACGATTGACCTCATGACCTAGTGCAACCATGGTTTCAGACAACTTCTCAGCGTCAGACATATTTTTCATAAAAGCGCCTTGACCAACAGTAACATCCAGCAAAATCTTATCCGCACCTGCTGCAATTTTTTTAGACATGACAGAGCTTGCAATTAGAGGAATAGAATCTACTGTTGCAGTCACATCACGCAAGGCATAAAGAAGTTTATCAGCCTTAACCAAATGCTCAGACTGACCAATAAGGGAAATCCCAATGTCTTTAACTTGCTGAATGAATTCTTCCTTACTACGCTCAACCTGATAGCCTTTGATAGACTCTAATTTGTCAATCGTTCCACCTGTGTGTCCGAGACCACGACCACTCATCTTAGCCACTGGAACACCAAAGCTAGCTACAAGCGGCATCAGAATGATGGTTACCTTATCACCAACGCCTCCGGTCGAATGTTTATCTACCTTAACACCTGGAATTTCTGACAAATCATATTGTTCACCTGAAGCAACCATATCAGTGGTCAAATCATGGATTTCACGAATAGACATACCTTGATAATAAATCGCCATCGCCAGAGCAGCTATCTGATAGTCAGGTATTTCCCCAGACACATAGCCATTAATGAGATATGAAATTTCCGCTGTGCTTAACTCCCCACCATCTCTTTTCTTTTCAATTAAATCAACTGTTCTCATATTTTCTCACTTCTAAGGATATAATATCCTTTATCCTTTTTAACGACTTCAGCATTACCAAACACATCCTCCATCTTAGCCTTAGCTGACGGAGCACCTTGTTTTTTCTGAATAACAATAGTTAGGTTACCACCTTGATTAAGATAATCATATGCCTCCTCGATAACTTGATGAACCACCTTCTTGCCCGCACGGATAGGTGGATTAGAAATAATATAGTCAAAACTTCCTGTAACATTTTCATAGATATTTGATTGGAAGATAGTAGCTTCAACCTTGTTTCGTTGAGCATTTTGTTTAGCTAAATCAATTGCCCTACTATTAATGTCAATCATTGTCGCTTTGACTCCTTGAACCTTGGCTAAACTGATACCAAGAGGACCATAGCCACAGCCCACATCTAAAAGCGTTTTGCCAGCTTCCAAATCTAATGCACTCAAAAGCACTTGACTTCCAAAATCAATCATTTTTTTAGAGAAAACCCCAGCATCCGTATAAAACTGAAAACTTTCTCCTAATAAATTTACCTTTAAATCGTGAATATCGTGAGCCGCATCTGGCGTCTCAGCATAATACATTTTTGACATTATTTTTTCCTTCTAGATAGTACTTTTTCTTTATCGTATCATAAATACCAAAGTAAGGCTAGTAATATGACAAGGCTTACATTCAGGCTTTTTTTCTGCTATAATGTTAGCTATGTTAAATGAATTTATCAATTTCGAAACGATATCACGCAAGGAATGGCAACGCCTTCATAAAGAGGACAATGCCCCATTGACTGCAGAAGAACTGGATTCCATTCGCAGCCTTAATGATAAGATTGATGTGCAAGAAGTTAGTGACATTTATCTTCCTCTTATTAATCTCATTCGTATCTATCAGAAAACTGCCAATGATCTGACCTTTTCTAAAAGTATATTTTTACAAAAATCACAGACTAACCGTCCATTTATTATTGGGGTATCTGGTTCAGTTGCTGTTGGCAAATCCACTACCAGTCGTTTGCTTCAACTCTTGTTGCAGCGTACCTTTCCCCAATCCAATGTTGAACTTGTGACAACTGATGGATTTCTCTATCCTAACCAAACCTTGAAAGAAAAAGGCATCCTTAATCGTAAGGGCTTCCCTGAGTCCTACGATATGCCACTTCTTCTCAACTTTTTAGATACTATAAAAAATGGTGGTGATGTCAATATTCCTGTTTACTCTCATGAAATTTATGATATTGTACCAGGAGTTACCCAAGAAATCAGACAGCCTAATTTTTTAATTGTCGAAGGGATTAATGTTTTCCAGAACCCTATTAACCAACGGCTCTACATGAGTGACTATTTCGATTTTTCTCTCTTCATTGACGCTGAAGTTAATAATATCGAATCCTGGTATCTCGAACGTTTTCAAACCCTTCTTGAGCTCGCCAAAAAAGATGAAAACAACTACTACCATCGTTTCACTAAATTTAGTAAGGATGAAGCTTTATCTTTAGCACAAAAAACCTGGCGTGATATCAATTTGGTTAACCTGGAAAATTATATCGAACCTACACGAAGTCGAGCTGAACTGATTCTTCACAAGGGAGACAATCATAAAATCGACTTCATCCACTTAAAAAAATAGAAAAAGCTTGCCAAGGGGCCTAAAATAACGTATAATGACATAGTTAGATAAATTTTGGAGGTGAAAACATTGGCAAATATTAAATCAGCTATCAAACGCGCTGAACTTAACGTTAAACAAAACGAAAAAAACTCAGCTCAAAAATCAGCTTTGCGTACTGCTATTAAAGCATTCAACGCTAACCCAACTGAAGAAGCTTACCGTGCTGCATCAGCTAGCATCGATAAAGCCGCTTCTAAAGGTTTGATTCATAAAAACAAAGCAAGCCGCGATAAATCACGTCTTGCAGCTAAATTGGCTAACTAATTGAAAGCTCCATTTAGGAGTTTTTTTATTACCTAAAAAACCTGCTAGATTATCGTCTAGCAGGTTTTCTTTATTAATTAAACTCCGGTGATCTTAACTTCAAAAATCGTTCCCTTTGGTTGATTATCTTTAACAACAATTGTTCCTTTAAGGGCTAAAACAATTTGTTGCGCTAGGGATAAGCCAAGTCCAAACCCACCTTTTTGTCTGGTTCTAGCCTTATCTACGCGATAAAATCGATCAAAGATTTTTTTCTTATCACTATCTGATATTCCAGGACCATTATCAGCTACAGAAATATAAAGATGCCGGTCATTAGTGCGGACAGTAAAGGTAACATGTCCGTCATCTTCCGTATATTTAATCGCATTATCAAATAAGATGGTCATTAACTGTTTCAATAACGTTTTATCAGTCTGGATTGGACGACCAACTTGGTTTTGAGCCGTGAAACCTTTCTCATTTTCTTCTGCAATCATGGCATAGTTGGTAAAGACTGTATCAAAGAAAGCAGGTTCTAAGGTTTCGATTTCTGGTTTAATACCATCGTCACGACGAGCCAAGTTCAAAAGATTAGTCGTCAAAAGACGCATGTTGCGTACTTCATCAAGACTTGAAGCAATATTCTCTGAATTATCTAGAATGGTGCTCTCAGGCTTGCGGAAAAGAACTTCTAATCTGTTTTGAATCACAGCAAGCGGTGTCCGTAACTCATGGCTAGCATTCTCAACAAAAGCCTTCTGCTTCTCCAAGCTTTCCTGGATAGGACGTCTTGACCACTTGGCCAAATACATACTAGCCGCAACAGATAAAAGCCAGAAGAAACTCATCATGATGACAATTAGCTTAACATAACGTTCAGTGGCTTCTTCCAATTGAGTTGTATTAATCGCAATAACAAGGTACTTAGCATCAGGATAGAGGCTATTATCTACTTTTTCAGTAATCAGACGGTACTTTTCCGTTTGATCGAAATAATTCTGAGCACTTCCCTTGCTGATAACATCAATGTTATTTTTGTCTATTGGTAAATTGGATAAGCTTGAAAATTTATCAACAACATTAAGGACTTTTCCATTCTTATCAAGTACCAAGACACTAGTATTTGCCGCAACAGATAAATCGTGAGGGGTATCTTCAATTTTTGATTTCTTCTTAGGCTCTTTCTTAGAGCCACTCGAGTCAGGTGTTTCAGCTGTCGACTCTTTAGTATCATAGGCTTGGTAAATGGTTGTCGTATTATTTTGATCTACCTCAGAAGTCAGAAAAAGTTCCCGTTTTAGCATTTCCATTTCTAAATAAGAATTGGTTTTAGTGGCTGCCATTTTCAGACTAGAGTCCACATTGGAATAAACGCCGTAACTCAGAATCTGCAAAATCATGACAGTCATGATAAGGAAAATACCAGAAAAAGTGGCAAAGAAATGAATGAACGACTTAAATCCGTCTGACTTGATTCTCCTAAAGAGATAATTGAAAAATTTAGTCAGCATTCTTCAAAATATACCCCACACTTCTCAAGGTTTGGAGATTGGCAGCAAAGTCTGTTCCTTTAAGTTTCTTACGAATTTTAGAAACATAAACCTCAACAACTGATACTGTGGTATCACTATCAAATCCCCAAAGACGGTCAAAAATTTGTGACTTAGGCAAAATTACGTTTTGATTTTGTAAGAAGTAAACTAATAAATCAAACTCTTTACCAAGAAGTTCTACTTCTTTATCCCCCACAAAGGTTGAATTTGTAGCAAGATTGACACGAACATCACCAAAAGAAAGTGTGTTTTGGTCAAATTTACCAGATCGTTTCAAAAGTGCTTGAATACGCATCTTCAACTCTTCTAAATAGAAAGGTTTGGTTAGATAGTCGTCTGCACCCAGTTCAAAGCCATGACCCTTATCATCTAGACTTTCCTTAGCCGTCATGATAAGTACAGGAGTTGTTACACCTTTTTCACGTAATTCTCTAAGAACCGTGAAACCATCTTTTTCAGGTAACATAAGGTCTAAAAGAATCAAATCATAGACGCCACTTTCAGCTTCGTAGAGACCTTCATCTCCATCAAAGACTTGCATCACATCAGCAAAGTCATCTAAAAAATCAAAAACTGAGTTCGACAAACTCAAATCATCTTCTACTAGTAGTATTTTAATCATAGTTATCTCCCTTGTTAGGTGTCAAAGATACAAATAACACTTTGACTAAGTTTTATCATTATATCTAAAATAGACGTAATCATCTAGTGCTTTGATCTTATTTTATTTAGATTTAGTCTACTAAACTTTCCTTAAGTTTTTCATAACTCTAACAAAAAAACAGCACCAATAGGTACTGTTTATATCGATATTTCTTCTTAGAACAAACCAACAGCTGTTCCGTCTTCAGCTACGTCCATCTTGAGGGCTGCTGGTGCTTTTGGAAGACCAGGCATTGTCATGACGTCTCCTGTAAGAGCTACGATAAATCCAGCACCTGTTTTAGGAACAAATTCACGGATAGTGATATCAAAACCTTCTGGTGCTCCAAGTAAGAATTGGTTATCTGAGAAGCTATATTGTGTTTTAGCCATACATACTGGCAATTTATCCCAACCGAATTCTGCAAATTGTTTGAGTTGGTTCTTAGCTTTTTTCTCGAAGACAACTGATTTACCACCATAGATTTCAGTAACAATCTTAGTGATTTTTTCTTCCAAGCTATCATCATCAGAATAAAGACGTTTATAGTCGGCATTACCATTTTCAACAGCATCAACTACTGCGTTGGCAAGGTCAATACCACCATCAGCACCATTAGCCCAAACGCTAGCCAATTCAACAGGAACATCGATTTCTGCACAAAGTTCTTTAAGGGCTGCAATTTCAGCTTCTGTATCAGCAACAAACTCGTTAATAGCAACGACTGCTGGAAGACCAAATTTACGAACGTTTTCTACATGACGTTTCAAGTTTGCGAAGCCATCACGAACGGCCTGAACATTTTCTTCAGAGAGGTCAGTTTTGGCTACCCCACCGTGCATTTTGAGGGCACGAAGTGTCGCAACAATAACAACGGCATCAGGAGTTGTTGGGAGGTTTGGAGTCTTGATATCAAGGAATTTTTCAGCACCAAGGTCAGCACCGAAACCTGCTTCAGTAATCGTATAATCAGCCAAACGAAGAGCTGTAGCTGTAGCTAGAACTGAGTTACATCCGTGAGCGATATTGGCAAATGGACCACCGTGTACCAAGGCTGGTGTTCCATAAATTGTCTGTACCAAGTTAGGTTTGATGGCATCTTTAAGAATAAGGGTAAGCGCACCTTCAATTTCAAGATCACGTACATAAACTGGTGTACGGTCATAACGGTAGGCAACTACAATGTTAGCCAAACGTTCTTTAAGGTCATTAATATCAGTAGCCAAGCAAAGAATCGCCATGATTTCAGACGCAACAGTAATATCAAAACCATCTTCACGTGGAATACCATTAAGTGGTCCGCCAAGACCAACGTTTACATGACGAAGCGCACGGTCATTAAGGTCAACCACACGTTTCCAAATGATACGACGTTGGTCAATGCCGAGAGCATTTCCTTGGTGAATATGATTGTCAAGAAGGGCTGACAAAGCATTATTTGCTGTAGTAATAGCGTGCATATCCCCTGTGAAGTGGAGGTTGATATCTTCCATCGGAAGCACTTGAGCGTAACCACCACCTGCAGCACCACCTTTGATTCCCATAACCGGACCAAGAGATGGTTCACGAAGGGCAATCATTGTTTTCTTACCAATTTTGTTAAGAGCGTCTGCAAGACCAATTGACATGGTTGATTTCCCTTCACCAGCTGGTGTTGGGTTGATAGCTGTCACCAAAATCAATTTTCCTGGCTTATTGTCTTTGACTGCATTGATCTTATCAAATGACAATTTTGCCTTATATTTTCCGTAGAGTTCCAAATCGTCAAAGCCGATTCCAACTTTTTCAACTACTTCTGTGATTGGTTTTAATTCTACACTTTGAGCAATTTCGATATCTGTTTTCATGAGACACTCCTCTATATTTTTCTAGAATCTATTATATCAGAGTTTGATAAAAAACGCATTATTTTTGGTTAATTACTTTTCAATGTTCGGTTTTTGTTTTGTTATAAATCGTTATAACTTTAATTTATAGGGGTACGCCTCAAAAATACTTACTTTTTATTTACTAAAGACCCAATTTTTAGTACAATACTACTATGAAAATTTTGATTACATCGGGTGGTACCACTGAAAAGATTGATGCTGTACGTGGAATCACAAACCATTCAACAGGTTATCTAGGAAAGGAAATCGCTGAACTTTTCTTGGCTAAGGGGCACCAAGTAACCTTAGTAACGACTAAGACAGCGGTTAAACCAGAACCGAAAGAAAATCTAAAGATTACAGAAATTACGAACGTCGATAGTCTTCTCAAAAAAATGGAGCCACTCGTCAAAGAGCACGATGTCCTCATCCATAGTATGGCAGTCTCTGATTATACGCCTGTTTATATGACGGATATCGCTGAATTAGAGGCTACTGAAGATCTCGCTCAATTCTTGCATAAGTCTAACACTGAGAGCAAGATATCTTCAGCTTCAGAGTATCAAGTTCTCTTTCTTAAAAAAACACCGAAGGTCATTAGCCTTGTTAAACAATGGAATCCTACTATTCAATTGATTGGCTTCAAACTTTTGGTTAATGTAAGTAAAGATGAGCTTTTTGAGGTTGCTCGTGCAAGTCTGAGACGCAACAAAGCAGATATCATTGTCGCAAACGACTTGAGTGATATTTCTCCAGATCAACATATCGCCTATCTAGTTGACGAAAAAAGCGAGGAGAAGGTTAGGACCAAAGCTGCAATTGCTCGAGCTTTATTTGAAAGGATATGCCATGACTAAACGTATCATCCTTGCTGTTTCAGGATCAATTTCTGCCTATAAAGTAGCCGATCTAACAAGCAGGTTAAAGAAAAAAGGTTATGATGTTCACGTTATTATGACTGAAGCTGCTCAAGCCTTTATCACCCCTCTGACACTTCAAGTTCTCTCGAAGAACCCCGTTCACACTGATGTCATGGAAGAAAAATTAGCTGAACGTATTAATCATATTGACTTAGGAAAAGAAGCTGACCTCTTTATTGTAGTTCCAGCTTCAGCAAATACCATTGCAAAATTAGCACATGGTATGGCCGATAATATGCTTACTGCTACTGCTTTAGCTTTACCTAGCACTACCCCAAAACTAATTGCCCCTGCAATGAATACGAAAATGTATGAAAATCCACTGACTAGGAAAAATTTAGATACTTTGCATGACCTTGGCTACCAAGAAATTCTTCCAAAATCAGGTTTACTGGCTTGTGGAGATACGGGACGCGGTGCCTTAGCTGATATCGATGACATTATTGAATCCATTAACAATGCTTTAACAAAATAGCCTTGTAGAGAATAAAAAGGAGTTTATGATGAATAAGAAAAATAAAGCAAACCAAACAGCGCAGTTAGCGCTCTTGATAGCGACTATGGTTGTTATCGAAGTACTTAGTCAAACCATCTTTGCCGCTTTTGTACTTCCAATTAAACCAACCCTAACGCACATCCCAGTTATTATTGCTAGTATCGTCTATGGTCCTAAAATTGGAGCCTATTTGGGTGGTTTCATGGGAATTATGAGTATTGTTCGTAATACAATCATTTATACGGTTAGTAGCTATCTCTTTAGTCCCTTTGTTGAAGGGGGAACTTGGGCATCTGCAGTCATTGCCATCGTCCCTCGCATCCTAATCGGTATTTTCCCTTACTTTGTCTACAAGTTACTTCAAAACCGTCTAGGTTTGACTCTATCTGGGGTTTTAGGTGCTTTCACAAATACATTTTTCGTACTTATTGGCATCTACTTCTTAATCCCTAACTTCTACACAGCGGGTGGAAAAACACTGATGGCAACCATTTTCACAACAAATTCGATTGCTGAAATGATTATCGCTGGCCTGCTAACCCTAAGTATCACACCTGTGTTATTAAGATTGAAAAAATAAAGAAAAAACATGGTGATTACCATGTTTTTTTCTTTTAATTATGGTATAATGTAAGCGTTTAAAAATATAAAGGAGATTGCTATGTCTTACACTGAAAATTATCAAAAATGGCTCGACTTCGCTGAATTGCCTGCTTACCTTCGTGATGAGTTGGTCGCAATGGATGAAAAAACGAAAGAAGATGCCTTCTATACCAACCTTGAATTCGGTACTGCAGGTATGCGTGGTTTGATTGGTGCTGGTACTAACCGCATTAACATTTACGTTGTTCGCCAAGCAACTGAAGGTTTGGCTCAATTAATCGACTCAAAAGGGGAAGAAGCTAAAAAACGTGGTGTTGCTATCGCTTACGATAGCCGTCACTTCTCTCCTGAGTTTGCTTTTGAATCTGCTCAAGTTTTGGCTGCTCATGGTATCAAATCTTATGTATTTGAAAGCCTACGTCCAACACCTGAATTGTCATTTGCTGTTCGTCATCTCCACACATTTGCTGGTATCATGGTAACAGCTAGCCACAACCCTGCTCCATTTAATGGTTACAAGGTATACGGTGAAGACGGTGGACAAATGCCACCTGCAGATGCCGATGCTTTGACAGATTACATCCGCGCTATCGAAAATCCTTTCACTGTACAATTGGCTGACCTTGAAGAAAGCAAAGCTAACGGCTTGATTGAAGTTATCGGTGAAAATGTCGACGCTGAATACTTGAAAGAAGTGAAAGGTGTTAACATCAACCAAGACTTGATCAATGAATATGGTCGTGACATGAAGATTGTCTACACTCCACTTCATGGTACTGGTGAAATGTTGGCTCGTCGTGCTCTTGCACAAGCTGGATTTGAAGCTGTTCAAGTTGTTGAAGCTCAAGCTGTTCCAGATGCTGACTTCTCAACTGTTAAATCTCCAAACCCTGAAAACCAAGCTGCCTTTGCTCTTGCTGAAGAGCTTGGTCGCAAAGTAGACGCTGATGTATTGGTTGCAACTGACCCAGATGCTGACCGCCTTGGTGTTGAAATCCGCCAACCAGATGGTTCTTACCTCAACCTTTCTGGTAACCAAATCGGGGCTATCATTGCTAAATACATTCTTGAAGCTCACAAAACAGCTGGTACACTTCCTGCAAATGCTGCCCTCTGTAAATCAATCGTATCAACTGAGTTGGTGACTAAGATTGCAGAAAGCTACGGCGCAACTATGTTTAACGTCTTGACTGGTTTCAAATTTATCGGTGAAAAAATTCATGAATTTGAAACACAACACAACCACACTTACATGCTTGGTTTCGAAGAAAGCTTCGGTTACCTCATCAAACCATTCGTACGTGACAAAGACGCTATCCAAGCTGTTCTTATCGTTGCTGAAATCGCAGCTTACTACCGCTCACGTGGCATGACTTTGGCAGACGGTATCGAAGAAATCTACAAACAATACGGCTACTTCGCAGAAAAAACAATCTCTGTTACCCTTTCAGGTGTTGACGGAGCTGCTGAAATCAAGAAAATCATGGATAAATTCCGTGGCAATGCTCCTAAACAATTCAACAACACAGACATTGCTAAGACAGAAGACTTCTTGGAACAAACAGCTACTACTGCTGACGGCGTTGAAAAATTAACAACTCCTCCAAGTAACGTACTTAAATACATCTTGGCTGATGATTCATGGTTTGCCGTTCGTCCTTCAGGTACAGAACCAAAAATCAAATTCTACATTGCTACAGTTGGTGAATCTGAAGCAGATGCTAAAGAAAAAATTGCTAACATCGAAGCAGAAATCAATGCTTTCGTAGGCGAATAATACTTAAGACTTAGAGCTAAGCTCTAAGTCTTTTTTATACATGACAATACTAGGATTACGTAAGCAAGTCACCTTTTTCATACTAAAACTACGAAACCACCTATAGATTGATCTATAGGGGGTATTTTTATGATTCAATTATAGAGCGCCAACTTGTGAATGATGCTTAAACAAGGAATGAGTAGCTTCATGAATATGACGAGCAGTTTCTGCATTATTCATGGTATAGAGGTGAACGCCTGCAACATCTTGAGTAACAAGGTCGACAATCTGGTCAATAGCATAGGCAAGACCTGCCGCTCTAAGTGACTCAGGATCATGTTCATACTTATCCAAAATGGCACGGAACTTACGTGGCAAATGGATATTTTCACAAGTCTTAAGCAAACGTAGAGCTTGGTTACGATTCAAGATAGGCATAATTCCAGCATGAATTGGTACGTCAATGCCAGCCAAGGTACATTTATCTTGAAAATCATAGAAACGCTCATTATCAAAGAAGAGTTGGGTTACAAGGCTAGAACAACCTGCATCAACCTTTTTCTTGAGGTTTTGGATATCAGAGATTTGATTTGCTGAATCGGGATGCCCTTCAGGATAGCAGGCACCGATGATATCAAATTGAGGAGCTTGGTCCTTGATAAACTCAATCAAATCAGTTGCATATCTAAAATCTTTAAGAGGTTCAACACCTGGGATAATATCGCCACGTAGGGCTAAGATACGGTGTACACCAACAGCATCCAAGTCACGTAAGGTATCAGCAACCTTTTCTTTACTCAAATAGATAGCTGGAAGGTGAGCAATCGTTGGGATAGCTAGGTCATTTTGAATATGATCTGCCAAAGGAACCGTCGTCTCTTTGATATTATATTTGTTATTACTAGCTGTCACACTGATAAAGTGTGGGGCCAATCCTTGCATATCCTCGAGGGCACGTAGAATTTTTTCATTACCCACTGCTGGGTTGGGTGGAAATACTTCAAAAGAGAGTGATGGTGTTTGGCTTGTCATATTTTATACCTTCTTCTTTTTAGATTTTTGTTAAGACAAAAGCAGTTTTAAGTGCCTACTGACTTCATAAGTAGCGTACACTTGTTAATCATAGCCTGCTTGCAAAAATCTTTAGAATATTATTAGCTATTGAAAACCTTCTACACTTAAGGAAGAAGGTCTTCAACGTATGATAACTTCTGCTTACAAGTTTTCGCGAGCTGCTTTTGCAGCTTCTACAAGCTTGATTAAGCTTTCTTTAGTTTCTTTGATTCCGCGAGTCTTCAAACCACAGTCAGGGTTAATCCAGACTTTACCACTTGGTACTTTAGCCAAGATTGCTTCGATAGTGTGGTCAATTTCACCGTCTTGTGGGACACGTGGTGAGTGGATATCGTAAACCCCAGGTCCAACTTCTGTTTGGAAGTTTTGTGCTTTAAGTTCATCCAAGATTTCAAGATTTGAACGACTAGCTTCAAATGAGATAACGTCAGCATCCAAGTTGTCGATGGCTGGAATGATATCTGTAAATTCTGAGTAACACATGTGAGTATGGATTTGTGTGTCTGGTGCTACAGTTGAGTGTACCAAACGGAAAGCTGGAATTGCCCAGTCGAGGTAATCCTCATACCAGTCACTACGACGGAGTGGCAATTTTTCACGAAGAGCAGCTTCGTCAATTTGGATAATTTTCACGCCTGCAGCTTCAAGGTCAAGCACTTCGTCTTTGATTGCAAGAGCAATTTGAAGAGTTGAATCCTTAATAGAGATGTCCTCACGTGGGAATGACCAGTTAAGGATAGTTACAGGTCCAGTCAACATACCTTTAACAGGTTTGTCTGTACGGCTTTGTGCGTAGCTAGACCATTTAACAGTGATTGGGTTAAGACGAGTGACATCACCCCAAATGATTGGTGGTTTAACCCCACGCATACCGTATGATTGAACCCAACCATTTTTAGAGAAGAGGTAACCTGACAAGTTCTGACCGAAGTACTCAACCATGTCATTACGTTCAAACTCACCATGAACAAGAACGTCAAATCCAACTTCTTCTTGCCATTTAATCCATTCATCAGTGATTTCAGCAAGGAAAGCATCGTATTCTTCTTGTGACAATTCATTCTTACGGAAAGCCAAACGTTTAGCACGAACTTCCTTAGTTTGAGGGAATGAACCGATAGTTGTTGTTGGAAGCAATGGAAGTTTGAAAGCATCCTTTTGAATCGCTTCACGTTCTGCAAACGCTGGCAAACGAGTGTAATCAGCTTCAGTCAAACCTGCAATACGAGCACGGAGCTCAGCATTTTCACCAACACGCTCAGTCGCAAAGAGTTCTTTGTTAGCAGCAAGTGCTTCTGCACCTTGACCATTGCGGATGGCATCCAAGTCACGCAATTCACCCAATTTTTCAACCGCAAAGGCGAAGTGGTCCAAAATAGCTGGTTCAAAATCTTCATTAGCGGTTGTAAATGGTACATGGAGAAGTGAGCAAGAGGTTGTCAAAACAACATTTTCAGCTGGAACTTGTTCAAGAATTGCGAGGCTCTTCTCATAGTTGTTACGCCAGATGTTCTTACCATTGACGATACCGGCATAGAGAATCTTATCAGCTGGGAAACCACCTTTAACCAATTCAAGTGTTTTCTTACCTTCAACAAAGTCAAGACCAATACCATCAACTGGCAAGTTCACAAGGTCATTGTAGACATCACGAACATCACCAAAATAAGTTTGAATCAAAACTTCAAGGCCTTTCTTATCAGCCAAGAGCTTGTTGTAGAGGCTCAAGAAGAGAGCTTTTTCTTCAGATGTCAAATCTTTAACAAGAGCTGGCTCATCGAGTTGAATACGAGTAGCACCAAGCTCTGCCAATTTTGCAAAAACATCTTGGTATGCAGAAACAAAGCTATCTACGAAGTCTTCAGCTTTTACACCATCTTCAAAGTCAGACAATTGAAGGAAAGTGAATGGTCCAACCACAACTGGACGTGTATTAAGACCCAATTCTTTTGCTTCTTGGTACTCATCAAAAATCTTGTGACCAGCAAGTTTAACTTCTGTTGTTTTTTCAAATTTAGGAACGATGTAATGGTAGTTAGTATTAAACCATTTTTTCATAGGAAGGGCACGTACATCCCCTTTTTCACCTTGGTAACCACGCGCCAAAGCAAAGTAACGTTCAAGATCTGTCAAATCCAAGTTTTGAACAGATTCAGGTACGACGTTGAAAAGGAAAGCTGCATCAAGGAAGTTATCGTAATGTGAGAAATCATTTGAAGGAATTTCACTGATACCCTTCTCTTTAACAATATTCCAGTGTTTTGCACGCAAGTCTTTGGCTGCTGTTAAAAGTTCATCTGCAGTAATTTCATTTCTAAAGTATTTTTCTGTTGTAAATTTTAATTCGCGGAATTCACCCAAACGTGGGAAACCAATGATAGTAGTTGACATCTTGTGTCCTCCTCTTTGTTGTTGAACTTATCTTACCAAAGAAACGGGTGGCTGTATAATTGCTATTAGTTTTCTCTATATATAGTTTTTGACTATAACCTATAAAATAAAGGGTTTCTAGCTACCGTCATCTCCTTTTGTTTAGATATTGTTATAGCTAATAACTATATATCAACCAGATAAATCCTTTTTTATAACAAAAAAGCCCTAGACTTTTGTCTAGAGACTCTATTATTTACTAGGATTAGGACACTAAGCTCTATAAGTGCTCAGTACTTTCTCTTGAAGCCAAGATGATGTATAAGACATATTCTCACTATTGTAACTATTCCAGATAAAATAACCAAAAACTACCAATACTAATAAGAAACAAATTCCTAATACGGCTAACCAGATGATTTGTTTCTTTAAGCTATCATACTCACTCATATAGCCATTATGGATTTTAATGAGTTCATTTCTTTTTTTGTTACTTGACTCTTTAGCAATGGCAATTTCTAGCTCATACATTTGATGCTTCCATGAATTCTTAGAAGTGCCTTTTTTCATTTTATGGTTTGAAAGACTGCTGTTGCCTTTCTCAAAGTTATTTTTTTCAGTCATATTTCCCTCTAAAATCTTCTTTTAGTCCCTATCATTATAACATATGTAAAACTATCTGAAAAGTTCATTTTTGGTTAGAATTTTGAGAAAGAGAATTAAAACATGAAAAAGAACCAGAGGGAAACTTCTTATGTTATACTCTAAGTATGCATAAGAAAACTGTTATTGATTTTAAAGAACTTGGTGTCAGACAAATTTTTACAGACGCCATTAAAGAACTAAAAACAAAGAACATTAAGGAAGTTAAGCATCTCTTAGCTGAAGTCGAAGCCTATCAAAATAAGGGCTATTATGCAGTAGGTTATGTTTCCTATGAAGCTGCCCCTGCCTTCGAGACAAAATTTCAGGTTATTGATGGTCCATTAATGTCAGAGTATCTCCTCTACTTCACTATTCATGAAACTGTTCAAACAGAGCCTATTCCACTTACTTATGAGCCAATTTCCCTACCAGAATCTTGGCAAGAGCTAACTTCTGCAGAGGAATACAAGGCTGCTATTGAGCAAATACACCACCATATTCGACAAGGTGATACTTATCAGGTTAATTATACTGTTCAACTTCAACAGAAGCTGACAGCTGATCCCTTTGCCATCTATAACCGATTGGTTGTTGAGCAAAATGCACATTACAATGCCTTTATTCAGCACGATGATGTTTCTATCATTTCCATAAGTCCAGAACTCTTCTTTAAAAAAGATGGTGATAGACTGACCACTCGTCCAATGAAAGGTACCACCAATCGTGGTTTAACAACTGAAACTGACCTCAAACAAGCCCATTGGCTAGCTCAGGATCAGAAAAATCGCTCTGAAAATATGATGATTGTCGATCTACTTAGAAATGACATGAATCGTATTTCAAAAATAGGAAGTGAAGATGTCAAGAGCCTTTGCCAAGTTGAACAATACTCTACGGTTTGGCAAATGACTTCAACTATTGAGACGCAACTCCTACCAAATAGTCGTTTAAATGATGTCTTCCAAGCCCTTTTTCCATGCGGATCGATTACAGGTGCCCCAAAAATAGCAACCATGGAGATTATTAAGAAGGTTGAAAAACAGCCTCGAGGTGTTTATTGTGGAGCTATTGGTATCTTGGTGCCACAGGGACCTAGTATTTTTAACGTGGCCATTCGGACACTACAAATGGAAGGAACCAAGGCTATCTATGGTGCCGGAGGAGGTATTACCTGGGACAGCAACTGGGAAGCTGAATATGAAGAAACAAAGCAAAAAGCTGCTGTTCTATACCGTCAGAACCCCAAATTCGATCTCATTTCAACTGCTCGTGTCCACCAAGGAAAACTGCTATTTCTTGAGGAGCATATGAAACGCTTGCAAGAGAGTAGTCGCTACTTTGACTATCCTTTCAATGCAGAAAAAGCTCACTATCAAGTCGAAGCTCTGTGCCAATCACTAGACTTTGACAAAGATTACCGTCTTAAAATGTCACTTGCAAAAGATGGTGAACTGAAGTTTGAACATACCCAATTAACAAACTTATCCAATGACTTCTGCCAAGCAAGGTTAGTTGAGCAAAGGCATACGTTGGATAGCCCCTATACCTTCTTCAAAACAAGTTACCGTCCTCACCTTAGTATCGAACCTCACGAACAAATCTATTATAATCATGAGGGGCAACTCCTAGAAACCTCTATCGGTAACATTGTGCTTAAAATCGAGGACCAACTCTACACACCACCCGTTCACCTCGGCCTCTTAAATGGCATCTACAGACAAAGCCTAATTGCTGATAATAAGCTTAAAGAAAAAGTCTTGACCGTAAAAGATATGGAACAGGCTCAGGCCATCTACGGATGCAATGCGGTGAGAGGCTTGTATGAATTGAAGGTGGAAGGATATAATTATATTTAACGAAAAAATACAAGTTTTTTGTTCTCCCCTACTCTTGCTAAAGACAAAAGAAACTTCAATATTCTATTGGTAAAAAATCAACAATTTAATAGTAAAATAAAGTATAATACTTACTGATAGTTATTCAGTTATCGTGACTGTAATGATAAGCTTTTTGGCTTATAATTTACTAGCCTTAAAATTCAGTAATAATTTAGAAAGGATACAAACCTTAAATGAAAAAATTTAAAGGCTTGACTTCTGCTGAAGTTCAAGCAAGTAAAAACGCCCATGGCGATAATAGGCTCTCTAGTAAAGAGGCTAACTCGCTCCTCTCAATCTTTATCGAAGCCTTCCAAGATCAATGGATTCTTATCCTCTTGGCTGCCTTAGGATTAAAAATCATCTTCAACTTTGTTGGAATGATTTTCCCTGCTATTGGTGAAGCCAACTGGTATGAGGCTATCTCACTAATTTTCGCCATTTTGATGTCTACAGGATTCTCAGCAGTCTCACAATACCGAAATGAGCAAAAATTCAACACTCTTCAAGAAGAGGCTTCAAAAACTAATGCTAAGGTTTATCGTGATGGTAAACTTAAAGAAGTTCTTGTTGATGATATTGTAAAAGGTGATCAAATTCTCCTTCAATCAGGGGACAAGATTCCAGTTGACGGTATCATATTGGAAGGTGAGTTAAAAGTAAACCAAGCTGTCCTTAATGGTGAAAGTGAAGATGCTAAGAAACTTCCTCTTGGTGATCAAGCAGAACCAGACTCTTCCGACCTCTTTACAGAGCTCAAAGTCTTCCGTGGTACAGTTGTTACTTCAGGTGAAGCCGTTATGGAAGCTACACAAATTGGTGATAATACTGTTCTAGGAAGCATCAATACTTCTCTTCAAGAAGATAGTAAAGATTCACCATCCAAAGAAAAACTCAACAAGCTTGCTGGAAACATCGGTGTCCTCGGTTATAGTGCAGGTGCTGCATATTCAGTAATCAACCTTGTTTTAGGCTTTATTGCCCTCAATAAGGCTAATAACCTCAATGGTGGTTCAATCTTCCTTCTTATCATTGAAACGATTCTCTTTGCGGTTACAATCATCATCATGGCCGTTCCAGAAGGTCTTCCGATGATGTTGGCACTCGTTTCTTCAATGAACTCAGGACGACTTTTAGCTCAAAATATCCTGGTTCGCCATCCTGATACCATTGAAACAGCCGGATACATGAATATCCTCTTCAGTGATAAGACTGGTACTATCACTGAAGGTAAACTATCTGTAGTTGACTTCTTCCTTGCTGATGGAACACTTTATGCAGCTACTGGTGAAACTGACGCTCCTGATTTTGACACAATGTCAGATAGCCTTAAAGCTGAAATGATTAATGGTATCGGTCTTAATAACGACGCCATGGTAGCTGATGGCAGTGCTGTTGGTAGTAACGCCACTGACCGTGCACTTCTTGATTTCCTTATCGGACGTTCTCAACTTTATTTTGATACAAATACAATTACTGAGAAACAACAATTCAACTCAGCAACAAAATTCGCAAGTGTAACGACTAAGGACGGAAAAACTTACATCAAGGGTGCTCCAGAATTCATCCTAAATGACTGCTACTACTATCTTGATAAAGATGGTAATAAACAAAACTTTACAGATGATATTAAAGCTCGTTTCCAAGAATTATCATTGGAACAAGCTAACCGTTCAATGCGTTTGCTTGCTATCCTCAATACAGATGGTAATGATAAAGTCTTGATTGGTATCGTATGTATCCGTGATAACGTTCGTTCTTCAATCAAACAAACTGTTGAAACAATGAACCGTGCAGGTGTTCAAGTAGTTATGGTAACTGGTGACCGTAAAGAAACCGCTGTTGCTATCGCTAAAGAAGCCGGTATCGTTACTGGTCAAAATGACCTTGTCCTTACTCACGATGAACTCTCTGCCCTTTCAGATCAAGAACTTAAACAACAATTGCCTCACTTAAAAGTGGTCAGTCGTGCCCTTCCAATGGATAAAAAACGTCTTATTGAGGCAGCTCAAGACCTCGATATGGTCGCTGGTATGACAGGTGATGGGGTCAATGACTCACCTGCCCTTAAATCGGCTGATGTCGGATTCTCAATGGGTGATGGTACTGAAGTCGCACGTGAAGCCTCAGATATCGTTATCTTGAATAACTCATTGACTTCGATTGAGAAAGCCGTCCTCTATGGACGTACTATGAGTAAGTCAGTAAGTAAATTCATTATCTTCCAGTTAACCGTAAACGTGACTACAATTGCTATGTCACTTCTCTCACCACTCTTGGGCCTCAAAGAACCATTTACAATTATCCAAATTCTCTGGATCAACCTTATCATGGACACACTTGCTGCCCTTGCCTTTGGTGAAGAGCCTACCCTAGATCGTTACATGAATGAAAAGCCAGTTCCGAAGAAAGCTAATATTCTTACTGGTTATATGAAATCTGCTATCGGTGTAGCTAGCATCTTCATTACTGTCGTATGTTTGGCCATTCTTAAAAATGTTGGCGGTATCCAAGACTTTATCACAAATGGAACTGGCAACTTTGAGATGGTAACAACATTTACATTTACAGTATTTATCTATGCTGTCATCTTCAACTCACTTAACACACGTAGTAATGGATTCAATGTTTTTGAACATATCGGCGAAAACAAGAAATTCTCAATTGTAATGATTTCTATTGCTTTCGTTCAAACCTTGATTATTCAATTCGGTGGTAAAGTATTTAGTACCGTTCCAATGGATGTTCAACACTATATCGTTGCACTTCTTATCGCGGTTTTGATTATCCCTGCAGATTTAATTCGAAAAGCTCTAACTAAAAACAAATAACTATCTGTTTAACGTATTATAAAACTTAAAAGGATAAAAAGGATTGGGATAACTCCCAAACCTTTTTTAATAATTTCCGAAGGTAATACCGTGGAAAGATCATAACATAAAAAGGCTTTAACAAGCCTTTTTGATTTATTAAGTAATGCTACTTAAACTGACTAGGAGCCCCTGTATAACCTGCCCAATCCTTACTATAAAAGCGGTCGTTCAAGTTATAGTTAGGTGCGGGTGTTGGATTACTTACAAATGGATCAACAGCCTTGTCAAAGGCCACCCAACCTTTCCATCCCATATGAATGGTATCTTGCATGAAGTAAGGTTGATCTCCATCTTTTGAGAAGTCAGCAATATTGGTGAAGCCTTGACTTTCCAATTGATAACGGATTTTAGAAACCGTAGCATCATACATTTCCTGACTTAGTCCCGTATAAGCCATCCACTTGCTATTAACAGGTGGGATAACAAAGATAACATTAGTATTTGACTTAGCAAATTGATTTAACACCAACTGTAGGTCACCATATTCTTGTGAAACTTCATACGAAAGATTCTTTTGGAAACCTTTAAGTTTACCAATCTTTTTAGCCAAACGTTTCTTATAGAAACGGTCATCGATACCAAAGTCGTTTGACTTGGTATGAGCTTCTGCATCTCTTACGGCAACCTGGTCAAGTGCCTCGTAAGAGAACTTGTCTGGCAACTCTTTAAGATAAGGAAGAACCTTCTTGTCGTAATTTGCATTATTTGATGCTGCAAAAGGACTGAACAAGGCATCTTCTCGCTTATTAAGCTCTGCCATAAATTGAATATAAGTCTTATCAAGAGAATTTAAATCTTGCCCATTAGCCACTTTAGAAAGTTGAGATTTCATAGTAATCTCAGGTTTCATCTCTAAGATGCGCTGAGCTGCATACTGAGAATTTGCATCCGTCTGATTTTGACTTAAGAAACTACTAAGTTGGTCGTTATTGTAGAACTGCTGGAAAGCCGCAGAATTGTAACCTTTTTTAGTAAACCACTGTGGTGACAAGACATAGACTGCTGTCCCATTTTTCAATTCGGGAAGCATTTGTTGCATTCCCAAATATTGGTTTAGAGAGGCAGCCCCACGTTGTCCAATAAAATATGGGCGATAGTTACGGTCGTATTTTTCAGCTAAAACAGCTGGATGAAGGGCATCAAAACGCAACCACTCACTAGACCCAAAGAAAGGGACAAATCGATGATTCTTATCAGAAAGAGCTGTCGTCTTATTAATACGGCTCTTAAAGTTCTCAGTTGTCAAGGTTACTGCGTTACGTTTTTCAACCTCATAATTATGTTTTCTGCCTTGAGGGTAGGAAAAAATAACTACTACTACCAAGACTAAGGCACAGATTATAGGGCCAAAAATTTGCCATAAACGCTTAAGCATTGCGAAGCTCCGTTACCCCTTCAACAATCTTATTAGCTGTGTTCCAGTCATCACGACCAAATTCTGAAACTGGCACACGAATATCGAAACGTGATTCCAATTCAACGATAAGCTCAACTGTTCCCATAGAGTCGAGAACACCAGCATCGAAAAGGTCTTCATCCATCATGTCTGAAACATCTTCCATGAAGAGTTCATCAATAATTTCAATAACTTCTGATTTTACATCCATTTTTATAATTCCTTTACTTATTTTTTAGTGAACCAAAGGTCATTCAAGAATCCAGAGAAAATCAAGAATGACAACATAACAGTGTTAAATGTAATAAAGATTCCCAAAGCCTTCGTCCATTGATTATCAGGAAGTGGCTCAAGACCAGCTTTCTTACGTTCTTTATTAATGGTCTTCTTCTTACGTAACCAGGCATCATTAATTCCTAGACCAATACCATGGAAAATACCATAAGCAATGTAGTACCAGGTAACTCCATGCCAGAATCCCATAACCATCATATTAATGACATAGGCAACATTTGATGTCGTGTTACGATTTTTAAAAACTTTGTTACGCATCAAAACCATAACCAAACGCATAAAGACAAAGTCACGGAACCAGAAAGACAAACTCATATGCCAACGATTCCAAAATTCTTTCAAGTCTCGTGAGATGAAAGGTTTGTCAAAGTTGATTGGGCTCTTGATCCCCATAAGGTTTGATGCTGCCAAGGCAAACATCGAGTAACCTGCAAAGTCAAAGAAGAGATCAAAACCGAAAACATACATGACACCAAGTGTTGGTAAATTAAAGATACCACCCTGAGCCAAAGCTTGCGCTTTCAGTGAAGGCAAGAGCATACTTCCGAAAATCTGAGCCAAAACAAACTTATAGAGGAAACCAAGCATGATATATTTTACAGCTTGCTCCAACATATTCATCAGCTCGTCTCGCTCAGGAATCGCTTGGTAATCTTCGTTAAAGCGTTTGAAGCGATCAATAGGACCACTCGTAAAGGTTGGCATAAAGAGCATGAATCGGAGGAATTCTCCAAGTGTAAACTCTTTTAAGACGCCATCCCGCATCTCGATAATCATACCAACTGACCGGAAGGTCAAGTAAGAAATACCAAGAAAGTTTAAGAGTGACTGAGTACCATTTATCGCAGGCTCTACCTTAACAAAAATCAAGGGAAGGACTACAAGAAATGAGTGTAAATAGAAAACCCATTTATTGTCCTTTTTACTGCGGTAATGTTTGTAGGAATAAACCCAGATGATTTGCCAAACAATATAGAAGAGTAAGGCTAGTAATTGGCTAGCATGTGTTCCTGTCAGAGCGAGAACAATAAAGGCTAGACTTACCAAACACTCATAAATCGCAAAACGCTTTTTAAAGAAGAGACCCACAAAGATTGGCAATAGAGCTAATCCAAGATAGATAAAATAGAAGGGGTTACCGTAGGCTTCTAAATGGGGTAGTTGTTTCAAGAAGTCAATCATCGGTTGTTAACCTCACTGATAAGACCCTTGATATCAATTTTCCCATTTGGTGTTAAAGGCAAGCTCTCACGATAGAGGAACTTAGTAGGCATCATGTAAGACATCATGATATCTTCTAAGTCAGCCTTAATCGCCTTGGTGATATCAATTTCACGTTCAAACTGCTCACGAACACCATCCTTAAGAATCACATAAGCCAAGAGGTTCTGAACCTTATGGTCTTTATTGTAACGTGGCACAGCTACTGCTGAATCAATATACTTAGACTTATTAAGGTTTTGTGAAACATCCTCTAACTCAATACGGAAACCATTAAATTTAATCTGGAAGTCCATACGACCACCGTAAAGAAGGAGACCTTCATCAGTCATCGTTCCTACATCACCAGTATGGTAAGCAGGAAGGCCATTAAACTCGAAGAAGGCTTCCGCAGTCTTTTCAGGATTGTTCATATATCCTTTTGAAACTGCTGGTCCTGAGACGATGATTTCACCTTGTTGACCATTTGGAAGGATATTGCCATCCTCATCGATAATATAAGTCGGTGAATCTTCCTTGGTATAACCAATCGGCAAACGCTTAAGGTTAGCCAGCATCTCATCAGTTACTGCTACTGCTGATAAGGCTACAGTTGCTTCAGTTGGTCCGTAAGCATTGATAATACGTGCTTCTGGGAAACGTTGGCGAAGCTTTTGAGCAGTCTTGACAGTTAACTCTTCTCCATCAAAATAGAAATGCGTAATTTCTGGCATCTTCTCTGCATTGAAGTCTTCAGACAACATTGCCATATCTGCAAAAGATGGTGTTGATGTCCAAATAGCAATTGGAAGTGAGAAAATCGTTTCAAAGAGCTTCTTGAAGTCCTGTGTAATGGCTGAAGGAAGCGCATAAAGTGTTCCTCCAAGTGCCAATGTTGGTGCCCAGTACATTACCGATAGGTCAAATGAATAAGGCGGTTGAGCCAGCATTTGAGGACGTTTTGGAGTTGCAAATTCCTTGTCCGTAATCATCCAGTTAGTGAAACTGAGGAGATTATTGTGTGAAATTTGTACCCCTTTAGGCTTACCTGTAGTTCCTGATGTAAAGATGATGTAATAAGTATCATCCCCCTTAACAGGATGAGTCACTTCATAACTTGTCTTGCATTCAAAGCTTTCTGTCACTTGATTCAAAGTCATGACTGGCGCTTGGACATCTTCAAGTGGGAAGTCGTTAATAGCAATAATCAGACTAGGCTCCGCTACTTCAACGATAGCCGTCACGCGCTCAAGAGCTGAGTGACTATCAATTGGAATATAAGCGTGACCAGATTTAGTCAAAGCAACAAAAGTCGCCAACATTTCATACTCTTGACCACCATAAACCACAACAGGTGATTTTTCTGGAATATCAAGACTATCAATCTTGGCAGCTAGGCTATCCGAGTCAGCTTTTAAGTCACCGTAAGTGTGAACTTCCCCTAAAATATTGTAAACAGGAAAGTCAGGTTGTGATTGAGCAAACTGCTCAATCGTTTCGATCATATCTTTAATTTTTGTATTCGTCATTATTCTTCCTAAAATTCGTTATAGATAAAATTACCTTGACCTTGTCCTAGGTAATTGTAGAGATAAATTAGGGCCATAAAAATGGCGAAATAAAGCAAGGTTTGTCCTAAAAACACTAGGACGTTTTTATGTTTTAACATTCTAATTTTCGATACCTTTTTTTTATATAATATCCTCTTTAGTTTACCATCTTATCAGTATTTTTTCCAATAAAAAAGAAAAAATAACTAAATTTCATTTCTTTTTCATTAATAAGCTTCCGTGATAAATGATTGGCTAAAATCATAAAAAAATAGAGCTTAAAAGCTCTGTCGGATTTAACTATTTTGTGTCTTTTGGGCCGTCTGCATACGATAGTACATTCCCTTAGCTTGCATCAGTTGTTCATGGGTTCCGTGTTCGACGATATCCCCATTATTCATGACCAAAATAAGGTCCGCATTCTCTATGGTAGATAATCGATGGGCAATGATGAAACTTGTTCGACCTTTCATTAATTTAGCGAAGGCCTCTTGAATGAGAAGCTCTGTACGGGTATCGATACTAGAAGTGGCTTCATCCAAAATTAAGATTTTAGGCACATTGACAAATATGCGAGCAATGGTCAAAAGCTGACGTTGTCCCTGAGAAAGGGATTGTCCCGCATCATTCAAGTAGGTGTCATAACCTTGAGGCAACTGCTGAATAAAGAAATCAGCATTGGCAGCCTTGGCCGCTGCTATGACTTCTTCACGACTGGCTTCTGGATTTCCATAGGCAATATTATCGTGAATAGTGCCAACCTCAAGCCAAGTTTCCTGCAAGACCATCCCAATCTGTTTCCGAAGACTCTCACGGGTATAATCTGTAATAGGTCTACCGTCCAGTAGAATGTTCCCCTTATCCAAATCATAGAAACGCATTAGTAGGTTAATCAAGGTAGATTTTCCCGCTCCTGTAGGGCCAACAATGGCAACAGTACTTGCTGCAGGGATATCAATACTCAAATCCTTGATAAGAGGTTTATTAGGCAAATAGCCAAACTGGACATGATCAAATTGAAAACGTCCCTGCACATCTGCTTCTTCCAAGACCACCTTACCTGTTTCTGTTATTTCCTCTTCATCCAATATCATATAAAGGCGATCAGCACAGGCCAAAGCACTTTGAAGTTCTGAAAGTACAGACGAAATGTCATTAAAAGGTTTCGTATACTGGGTGACATAATTTAGGAAGGTAGTCAATTGTCCCACTGTAAAGGCACCACCCGACATGATACGATAGGCTCCGACACCAGCAATGAGTGCATAAATCAGACTATTAACAAAACGTGTAGCTGGGTTAACCGCTGACGAATAAAAGATAGCACCCTGTGAATAATCAGCATACTTACCATTGACGTCTTTAAAACTCCTAACCATCTGTTCTTGAGCATTTAGACTTTGTACTAAAGCTTCTTGAGTCAAACTTTCCTCAATCAACTGAGTCTGCATGCCTCGCCATTTAGTTTGATTGCGATAGAGTTGATAGCTTTTCTTTGCGATAAAACGTGCCACAAGCATTGACAAAGGCGTCATCACTAGAACTAAGAGCATCATGAACCAGTCTAAGCGAGCCATGGTAATGATTATGACAAAGATAGTCAAAAGCCCAACGAAAAATTGGTTAAAGACCATGAGAAGTCCGTTGTTTAACTGATCGCTATCTGTAGTCACACGGCTAACCATGTCTCCAGTTCCTTGACGATCAAGGTAACTAAGTGGCATAGCATGGATTTTAATCATGACTCGTTCACGTAAACTTTCACTATATGAATAAATCAATCGATTATAAATCAAAGGGTTAAGCCACTGGATTGCACTATTAGCTAAGATAACTACAAGCATCTGCCAAATTAAACGTGACATCAATAGAACGGAGTTCATCTTAAGAACAGCGTCCACTGCATCACCAATTAAGATAGGTAAGTAAACCGTTAAGGCAACTTGAATAATGGTCCCAACAGTTGCTAAGGCAAAGAGGTAACGCTGACTTAAGATATCTCTACTTAAACGTTTAAGCGTTGATTTATTATTTCTAGCCTTCATCAGCGACCTCCTTTTGATGTTGAGAATAATGAATGTCTTGATAGAGTTTATTTGTGGCAAGCAATTCTTCATGATTACCTAAGCCAACTTGATGTCCCTTATCAAGCACCAAAATTTGATCAACAGCTTTTAGACTATTTGTTCTTTGCGAAATAATAATCAAACTCGTTGATTTAAGATTGTCTCTGATAGCCGCTAGTAGACGACTTTCAGTCAAGTAATCTAGGGCTGAAGTGGAGTCGTCCAAAATCAAGAATGGTGCTGGTCTCATCAGCGCACGCGCAATAGTCAAACGTTGACGTTGACCCCCCGAAAAATTACGGCCAAATGACTCAACTGGCTCATCTAAACCAAGATCTTTGTCTTTAACAAAATCAGCAGCCTGAGCCATGTCAAGAGCATGCCAGAGTTCTTGCTCACTCGGTTCGTGGTCAAGTCCTAATGATAAGTTTGAACGAATGGTTCCTCTAAATAGCTCAGCTTTTTGCGGGACGTAGGCAACCCAAGAACGCCACTCTTTAAGGTTTTTTGGTGATTTTTGATCTTTGAAAATAGCTAATGAACCAATCTGAGGCTGATATAAGTTCATGATTAAGTTCACCAATGTCGATTTACCCGAACCTGTACCACCAATAATACCTAGTGACTGACCTTGAGTAAGACTTACATGAATCTCTTGAAGTGATGGCTGACTAGCCGTAGGATAGGTAAAGGTCATCTGATCAATAGCTAGCACTGTGGAAGCCTGACTAGAAGTTCGGACTTCTAAAGGTGCTTCAATATCCTCATCTTGGAGTTCAAAAATAGCTTGTACCCGTTTCGCTGAAATAAAACCTTGATTCAGATTAGTCAACATCATGGCCAATTTAAGGAGCTCCGTCAAAATTTGCAAGAGATAATTGACCAGAGCAATCAGCATACCTTGGGACAAAAGACCAACTTGAATTTGCAGATTTCCTTGCCAAAGGATAGCAATCAAGGTCATATTAACAACCAAGAAAGTCAAAGGACTAATGAGACTTGCTATCACTCCTGTTTTGAGCTGCCACTTCTTCAAGTCTTTGTTGACGGCAGTAAAGTTATCTAATTCACGCTCACTTTGATCAAAAGCCCGAATAACCCTCATACCTTCAAGTTGTTGACGCGTATTGGTAACAATCGATTCATTAATCACTCGAATCTTGGCATATAAAGGATTGACGATGCGACTGGCTAGTACAATAATAAGAGTCAATACCAAGACCATGCCAAGAAACCATAGGGTCAAGCGTGGACTGATTCGGAATGCCATAATAATGGCTCCTGTCACGATAATTGGTGCCCTCAAAAAGAGCCTCAAAAATTGATTGATGCCCGTTTGGATTTGAAAGGTATCACCAGTCAAACGTGTCACCAAACTTGACGTTCCAATCTCATCCCGCTTTTCCTTTGATAAACGCATGATTTTCGCATACAAATCATTGGTTAAACCTCGGGCATAGCCAACGGCTGCTCTGGATGAAAAATACTGTGCTGAAATAGCAACAACAACCCCAATAACGGCAAGTCCGAACAAGAGAAAAATCATCATAAACAGATGATTTTGGTCTTTATTTGGAATAGTTGTGTCGACAATTCCAGCAATTACTAGAGGGACCAAGAGTTCGAAACTGGCTTCGATTAATTTAAAAACGGGTCCCAAGATACTGTCTTTGACGTATCCTCTAAAATAAACTAATAATGCTTTCATTTGTCTTTCCTAAATTTAACGTCCTCACTCTTAGAGGCGTGAGAACATACGCATTAAAAAGAGATTAAACTGTACTTCCTTAGCGTAGTAAATATTTCCGCCATTTGTATAAAGTTTTCCGCCGCCGTAGTACATGGCAACTGGTTGGTAATAGGTGTATGTTTTCCCGCTAGTGTTCCCTAGACTCGGAGCAACGACATTTTTAGAGTAAGCCTTTGCGAGTTCGACGGTGTTCACTCCACCATTATCAGACACATAATCGATATAGGCCTTACCAAAATTATAGGCTTGTACTGCTGTCCAAGGATCCACCTTATGGTGGGCAGCTTCTTCCAGATTTTCCGACAGCACCGTCACCCCTTGACGAATACTTTCTTTTCGATCTGTTATGGAGTTGGTCACCCCTGTAGAACTTTCACTGGACTGCATCACGTCATCTGTCTTCCCCTTGGTTTCTGTGTAGATCATAGCCAGAACCAAATCGACATTGGTTGTATTATCAATGTCGTCCTCTGCCAAAACCTCCTTAACCATGGATTCATAGGTTAAGACATGTTGAATATTGGCATGGATTCGATAGCATTGGATACCTATGATGAGGACTACGACAAAAACCGCCAGACGTCTTATCCATTTAAACATATTATTTATTGATGATATCCTCGATATTTTTGATGAGAATAGAGTAGGTGCCATCAGGATTTTGAATAAACTCAACACTATCAGCATCCTGATACACATTATTAGGCACAATTAACTCAATTCCGTTCGATAACGATAATTTTTGATTCTCCAATTTCTTAATTTGACGTGAATGGTCAATATCTGATACCGAGATAGGCTCAGGTATGGCCTCTTTGAGCTCATCAACGAAGGTCAGACGAGCTGTCAAATTATTATCAAAGAGCTGGTCTGCCAATTTTTCAGGTGATAACTCTTGATCTTCTTCCAAATTATTGAAAATAGCAGATTTCATTTTTCCTTGGAAGTTAAAATCATCCTGATTAAAATTCTCAGCAATCTTCTGGGCAGTATCTTCAACCATCTTAATCGATTTTTTGACAGATTGTTCAGGCTGGACCTGCAACAGATTTTCAGAGAAATAATTGGCAAAGCTTCCATTATGCTTGATTCGCTTTTCAATCAAATAATACTGCTTACTACTACGATTGATTACCAAAGCTTCATCGGGTGTTTGGGCCGCAGAAGGCAAATTATTTTGTGACAATTGAATAGGATGTTGGCTATCTCCCAAAGAATGAATCAAACTATCCTTGAGAGCAATACGCAAGAAAGCAAAATACTCTTGCCCTTCTTTGTCAAACTGAATAAAGACCAAATCATTGGTCTTTTGGTCTTCAGAAATGACAAATTCTTCCTTCCAAAGTTGGGCAATCTTGACTGAGCTTTCCATCAAATCATCTCCTAAATGACTGATGAAAACATTCTCTGCATCGAAATAGCCACGTTTAGCCTCATCAGAGAAAACTTTAGAGAGTTTCTTTCGAAAATACTCATCTAAGCGTGGCGTTATTTCGAGGGGCCCTTCTGCTAAAACCAGCTCCGTATCATTTGGCGAAAACTGGTGAATGATAATGCGTTTAATATATAAATCTAACATAGTTTTTAATAGAGTGGGAAGGCATCTGTAAGAGCTTTAACTTCTCCACGAATGCGTTCCAAAACTTCAAGTTTATCGTGATTTTCCAAAGCTTCAACCATTAATTCAGCAATTTTACGGCTCTCAGCTTCACCCATACCACGACTTGTAATGGCTGGACTACCAACACGGATACCAGATGTCTTGAATGGAGACAATTGCTCGTAAGGAATACCATTCTTGTTCAAAGTAATATTAACTTCTTCAAGAACGTTTTGTGCAACTTTACCATTTTCAACAACTTTAGTCACATCAACCAAGAAGAGGTGATTGTTAGTTCCACCTGAGATAACACGGAAATCTGGATGTTGATTGAAAACATCAGCCATGGCAGCTGCGTTCTTGATAACATTTTCCCCATATTCCTTAAAGGCAGGGTCAAGTGCTTCTTTAAGAGCAACAGCCTTAGCAGCAATAACGTGTTCCAATGGACCACCTTGCAAACCAGGGAAGACCGCAGAATTCAATTTCTTAGCGATATCTTCATCATCAGTCAAAATCAAACCACCACGAGGACCACGAAGTGTCTTGTGAGTTGTTGTAGTGGTCACATGTGCATGAGGAACTGGACTTGGATGATGACCAGAGGCTACAAGACCAGCAATGTGAGCCATATCTACCATGAGGTATGCACCTACAGCATCAGCAATTTCACGGAATTTAGCAAAATCAATGATACGTGAGTAAGCTGAAGCCCCAGCCACGATGAGTTTTGGTTGTACTTCTTTAGCTTGAGCAAGAATAGCATCGTAATCAAGGAGTTCAGTTTCCTTATCAACGTTGTAAGCCACAAAGTTATAGGTCTTACCAGAGAAGCTAACTGGTGCACCATGTGTCAAGTGTCCACCCGCTGACAAATCCATCCCCATAACCGTATCACCTGGTTGGATTAAAGACATGTAAACAGCAGCATTGGCTTGGCTACCTGAGTGAGGTTGCACGTTGGCAAATTTAGCTCCAAAAAGTTCTTTGGCACGCTCAATAGCAAGAGACTCAACCACATCAATCACGTCTGTACCACCATAGTAACGTTTACCTGGATAGCCTTCTGCGTACTTGTTAGTCAAGAGTGTTCCTTGAGCAGCCATTACAGCTTTAGATACCACGTTCTCAGAGGCAATCAACTCAATATTGTTTTGCTGACGTTCTGCCTCAGCATCGATGGCGTTCCATAGTTCAGGGTCAAATGCTTTGTAATCTTCTTTATCAAAAATCATAGAGGTCTCCTTTGAGGTCTAATGGGGTTCAATCAACTCACCCACATACAGTCGGAAATTATCTCACACTTCCATAGGTCTCTGTTAGTCATTTATTCTATGGTCAACTCGGGTAGAGCCGCCAATAGGTCTTCTTTTGTAATCTTCCCTTGTCTGAGAATCCTAGCAGGTGAAACAGACAAATCCAAAATTGTCGAATCTACACCTAACAAGGCATTATCATCCTGATAGCCAGTTACCTGAAAATCAAATTGGTCTCTTATTTGGTCAAAATAACGACCACTAGCCTTCCCAGACTTATTGGCTGAGGGACCAATCAAAGGCCCTTCCGCTTGAATCAGCTCTCTAGTAACAGGATGGTCTGGCAAACGGAAGCCAACTGTCGCCAAACCCGAATTAATCCACTTAGGTACTTGACTATTAGCTTTTAAAATGATGGTCAATGGCCCAGGCAAAAAAGCATCATAAAGTTTTTTGAGATAGTCGGGCTGCTCTTTTGAATAAGACAGGATATCTTCATAAGAAGCGACATTCAAATTCATGGCTTTATCTCTGGGACGATTTTTTAGCTCATAAACATGGTCAACAGCTTGCTCATCTAAAGCCTTAGCAAATAGACCATAAACAGTCTCTGTAGGAAGGACAACTGCTCCACCGTCAGCCAATATTTCTCTTAACACTTTATTACTTTTCATCATCTATCACGACCATTCTATCTTGCCCAAATTGGTCCTTAAGAACACGCACACGCTTATCAGGAAAATGTAGAGACAAGAGTTTCTTCAAATCACGGCCCTGCTTATAGCCAATTTCAAAGTAGAGCTTTCCTTTTGGAGTTAAATACTTATCTGCGTCCTCAATAATCTGTCTATAAATGGCAAGTCCCTCTTCATCAGCAAACAGAGCCATTTTGGGCTCGCTAGCCAAGACATTGATACCAACTTCGTTCTTATCATTTTCAGAAATATAGGGAGGGTTTGACACAATAATGTCAAAGCTATCCGAGATAGCTTCAAAAACATCCGATTGAATAAAACTGATGTCTACTTGGTTATGCTTGGCATTTTCTCTAGCAAGTTCTAAAGCATCCACAGACAAGTCACTGGCTGTCACTTGCCAAAGAGGACAACTCTCTTTCAGAGACACTGCAATAGCACCACTCCCAGTTCCGATATCAAGAATCTTGAGCTCGGAGCTAGGGTTTTCCGCTAAAATCAAATCCACTAGTTCCTCAGTTTCAGGACGTGGAATCAAGACACGCTCATCAACCTGAAAACGCAAGCCATGAAAATCTTCATAACCCAAAATATACTGAGCAGGCTTGTGATTCTTTAGTTGGCTAAATACATAAGCTAACAACTCTGCATCTTCCTCTGAAACTTCTTGACGCAATTGAAGAACATAATCAGTCAAGTCCCATTGCTTCAAACCACGATAAACGAAGGAAAGGGCCTCTGGCTCTTCGCCAACAGCATCAAGTTGCTTCTCATAGTCAGCCAGGACATCCGCTAAAATCATTTGTTAAGCTCTTCCAATTTTTGCGTTTGATCATAAAGAACCAAGGCATCCACAACTTCATCTAATTTACCAGCTAGAATCGTATCAAGCTTTTGTAGGGTCAAACCAATACGGTGATCCGTAACACGGTTTTGTGGGAAGTTGTACGTACGGATACGCTCTGAACGATCCCCTGTACCAACAGTCGATTTACGCTCGGCATCTTGCTCATCTTGAGCAATTTGTGCAAAGTGGTCCGCAACACGCGCACGGATAATCTTCATGGCTTTATCACGGTTCTTCTGTTGTGTACGTTCTTCTTGCATCTCTACTTTAATTCCAGTAGGAATGTGAACCATACGAACCGCAGTCGCAACCTTATTGACGTTCTGACCACCAGCACCAGAAGCGTGATAGATATCGACACGAAGGTCCTTAGGATCAATTTCGTACTCTACTTCTTCAACTTCTGGCATAACCAAAACAGTTGCTGTAGAGGTATGAACACGACCTTGACTTTCAGTCACAGGCACACGTTGCACACGGTGTGCTCCTGATTCATATTTGAGTTTAGAATACACGGATTGCCCTGAAACCATGGCAACCACTTCTTTGATACCACCGACACCATTATAAGAGGCTTCCATAACCTCAAAGCGCCAACCTTGTGTTTCTGCGTATTTTTGGTACATAGCTAGGAGATCACCCGCAAACAAGGCAGCTTCATCACCACCAGCAGCCCCACGAATTTCGAGGATAATATTCTTGTCATCATTAGGGTCTTTTGGCAAGAGAAGAATTTTCAAACGTTCTTCATACTCTTCTTTAGCGGCTTTGGATTCTTTAAGTTCTTCCTTAGCCATTTCTTCCAAGTCAGGATCACCGCTTGCTTCCTTAATCATCTCTTCAGCATCTGAGATACTTTGGATGACTTGCTTGTACTCACGGTAAGCTGTCACAGTTTCACGAGTATTTGCTTCTTCACGTGACAACTCCATGAAGCGTTTAGTGTCTGAAACGACTTCAGGGTCACTAAGCAATTCACCCAATTCCTCATAACGGTCTTCAACCGCTTGTAACTGATCATAAATATTCATTTGTTATCTTTACTCCTTATATAACTAATAGTCATTTTTAGGCCTTATTCAAAGGGATTATGTTTTCGTGAGGTGGATTAAACCAGTGCTTTCGGCAAACTGAGATATAACTCTCGTGTCCTCCAATTTGAACTTGTGCTCCCTCATAAACTGGCTTCCCATCTTCCATACGAAGAACCATGGTTGCCTTTCTCGAGCAATAATGACAAATGGTCTTAATCTCATCAATCTTATCAGACAAAAGCAAAAGGTATTTAGAACCTTCAAAGAGATTGTTCTGAAAATCATTTTTGAGACCAAAAGCCATCACTGGGATATCTAACTCATCAACAATTCGTGCCAAATCATAGACATTCGCACGGGTCAAAAACTGAGCCTCATCAACTAAAACACAGTACGGTCGTGGATCCATATTAGCAATGTAACCAAAAATATCCGTATCATCACCAATAGGATATGCCTTCCGTTTCATGCCAATACGACTAGAGATATAGCCGACCCCATCTCGATTATCCAAACGACTGGTCAACAATACTACTGGTTTTCCTTGTTCTTCGTAATTATAGGCAACCTTAAGAATTTCAATGGATTTCCCAGAATTCATAGTGCCATAGCGAAAATAAAGTTGTGCCAAACCAGTCTCCTCTAAAATATGTATTGTACTTATTTTATCATAATTCCAAGCGTAAAAGGGAGGGAGACTGAACAATTTTTGAAAAAAGTTCGCCTCTCTCCCTTATTTTTATGCTAGGTTTGACTGGTATTCCAAATGGCTCAATCTTATCTTCCTGATAAAGTTTTACCAGTCTAAAAGTTTCTTATGAATAGGCTTTAGCCATTTTTTCAAGAAGTTCTTCTTTCTCCTCATCGCTGGCAAATGAAGCTTCAATTGCCGTCTTATTATGAGCATAAAAGTCTTGAACTGAGCTATCAAAATGCTTGTGATAGAGTTCGTACTCTTTGGTCAGGTTTGTATCAGAAACGGTACGATTGTCCGTATTAATAGTAATATTAGCCCCTGCCGCTTTCATTTTTAGATAAGGAAAATCAGTAACTGTAACAGCTGCCTTGGTCTGGAGATTACTTGTTAAACATAACTCTCCTGTGACACCATTTTTGACAAACTCTTCCAAAAGCTTAGGCTCCTGAGCCAGGATCGTTGCATGACCATTACGCTTAATTCCCATGGCAATCGACTCAGCCAAAAAGGCAGGGCAACCACACTCACCAGCATGAAAAGTCATCGGACGGTTGTAACTTTGGACTTGTTCAATCAGAGGTTTAATCGCCTTAGGTCCATAATGATGCTCATCTCCGGCAAAATCAAAACCAACAAAGTCACTATTTTCAACTTCATTTGCTTCATCAAGAATACGAGCCGTTAATTCTTGATCTGATTGGCGCATACCACAAACTAGGGCCTTGGCTACAATACCAAATTCTTCTTGAGCTTGACGTAAGCCTTGACAAACAGCATCGATGGTTTCAGCGACAGTCAATCCCTTATCCATTGACAATTCTGGAGCAAAACGCACTTCAATATAGATGACATTTTCAAGAGCAGCCTGTTTAGCAACATCATAAGCCGCAATGGTCAAAGCTTCCTTTGTTTGAAGCAAAGGACGAATATAATCAAAAGCCTCAAGATAATCTAGGAGACTCTCACAGGTAGCCGGTGCTGTCACATGGTGTTTGAGCTCCGCATCGTCCTCAGGTAACTCAATCTGTGCCAAGTCAGCTAGGTGACGAATGGTTTCCAATGATAGAGAACCATCCAAATGGCAGTGCAGTTCTGTTTTAGCCAACTTATGAAAATCAATAGCAGTCATTCTTTTCTTCCTCTCTAAACAATATGTTTTTATCAGATAAAAATTAATTTTTACTATCTTATCATTCTTATAGAAAAAGTCAAGGTATCGCACTAATAGGACGTAGTAGATTCTTGAAATGCCATTAGCATTTTGTTAGGATGTAACTATCAAGAATACAAGGAGAAACTTTATGTCTGACTATATTTTACCAGAAGTTTGGGAAAATCCAACCTCTATGGGAGGTGCCTGGGGTGGCCTCAACAAACCTACAGCTGGTGCGCGTTTTGAACAAACTTTACCTAAAGGTGAGCAACCTTTCCAACTCTATACTCTTCCGACACCAAATGGTATCAAGGCAACTATCATGCTGGAAGAATTGAAAGAACTTGGTGTGACTCAAGCAGGTTATGACGCTTATCGTATTAAGATTGGTGACGGTGACCAATTCGGCTCAGACTTTGTTTCAATCAATCCAAACTCAAAGATTCCAGCCATGATGGATTACTCTGAAGACCAACCAGTTCGTGTCTTCGAATCAGCTAACATCCTCCTTTACTTGGCTGAAAAATTTGGCAAACTCATTCCAACTGATCACGCAAAACGTACGGAAGTTCTCAACTGGCTCTTTTGGCAAACAGGTGCTGCTCCTTTTCTAGGTGGTGGCTTTGGGCACTTCTTCCACTATGCACCTGAAAAAATCGAATATGCCATCAACCGTTTTGCCATGGAAGCCAAACGCCAACTCGACTTACTCGATAAAGAATTAGCAACCAAACCTTATATTGCTGGCGATGAATATACTATCGCTGATATCGCTATCTGGTCTTGGTATGGCCGTCTTGCTCAAGATAAGATTTGGGATAAAGCTGGTATTTTCCTTGATGTTAAAGAATACAAGTATCTTCAAGCTTGGACTGAAAAAATTGCCGACCGTCCAGCAGTTAAACGAGGACTTGAAGTCGATTATAAAGAGATCTAATTTTTATAACGGTTTGCCTAGGCTAACCGTTTTTCTATTGTTTCATGATATAATAGAAGCAAAATCACAAGGAGACATTCATGACTGTATTTCAAGCTATTTTAGAAAAAATCAAAGCCTACGACACTATTATTATCCACCGCCACCAAAGACCTGACCCAGATGCCATTGGTAGTCAGGTAGGACTGAAGGAAATTTTAAAAACAAACTTTCCAGATAAAAAGGTTCTTGCGACAGGTGTCAATGAACCTACCTTATCTTGGATTGCTGAGATGGACGAGGTAGCTGATCAAGACTATGAAGGGGCACTTGTTATTGTTACCGATACTGCCAACACCCCTCGTATCGACGACGATCGTTATGATAAAGGTGACTTCCTTATCAAAATTGACCATCATCCTAACGATGATGCCTACGGTGACCTTCTACTTGTTGATACGACTGTTTCAAGTGCTAGCGAAATTGTGACAGACTGGGCCCTCAGCCTTGGTCTTTCCTTGTCAGATGCTGCTGCTCGTGTTCTCTACAATGGTATTGTTGGCGATACAGGTCGCTTCCTCTTTCCATCTACTACTCCTAAAACACTTCAAATCGCGGCTAAACTTCGTGAATACGACTTTGATTTTGCAGCAATGGCTCGTCGTATGGACAGTTTTCCTTTCAAAATTGCTAAACTACAAGGTTATGTTTTCGATAATCTAGAAGTAGATGAAAATGGTGCAGCTCGAGTTGTCTTGACACGAAAGATTTTGGATGAATTCAATGTCACTGATGCTGAAAGTTCTGCCATTGTTGGAACTCCAGGCCGTATTGATTGTGTCGAATCTTGGGCTATTTTCGTAGAGCAGCCTGAAGGACATTACCGTGTCCGTCTACGTAGTAAAAGCATTGTCATCAACGAGATTGCCAAACGCCATGATGGTGGCGGCCACCCACTAGCTAGTGGGGCCAATTCCTACAGCTTAGAAGAAAACGAACAAATCTATCAAGAAATCAAGGATACAGTTGCCCATGCAACTCACTAATCGTCGTGTACGTCTCATGGGAACTGTGATTGACGTCTCTATCTATCATAAAGAACCAGAACCCCTGCTAGACCAAGTTGAAGCACTTCTACATACCTACAATAAGCGCTTCTCAGCCAATGACGACAGTTCCGAACTCATGAAAATTAACAAGGCAGCAGGCTTACATCCAGTGACAGTTCACCCAGAGCTTTTTGAACTTATTTCTCTTGGAAAATGGCATAGCTGCCAACCTGGAAGTCACCTTAATATTGCTATTGGGCCTCTCATTCAGACTTGGCGCATTGGTTTTTCTGATGCTAAACTGCCTCTTCCTGAAGAAATTCGTCCACTCCTGGACATCATCAATCCCAATGCCATTCTTCTATCCGAGGAAACTCAAAGCGTTTTTCTCAAAGAAAAAGGGATGAAAATTGATCTTGGTGCCCTAGCAAAAGGATATATTGCAGATCGTATTGCAGATTTTCTTAAAGCTGAAAAAGTAACCAGCGCCCTAATCAATCTCGGAGGCAATGTCCTAACCTTTGGACCAGCCCTCCATAATCCAGACCACAAATGGCGAATTGGTATTCAAAATCCTAAGGAGACTAGAAACACAAATCTTATGGTGCTTGCTATAAGAGATAAGTCTGTTGTCACTTCGGGAATCTATGAACGTACTTTTGAGATAGATGGCAAAACCTACCATCATATTTTTGATAGCCAGACTGGTTATCCAGTCTCCAGTGACCTAGCCAGCCTTACCATTATTTCATCCCTCTCAGTGGATGGTGAAATTTGGACAACCCGCTTATTTGGCTCTAGTCTCGAACACATATTCCAAGAAGTTAGTTCACAAGCTGAGCTTGAAGCAATCATCGTTGATAAAGACAATCACTGCTTTCAGACAGGTGGTATTTACAAAATGCGAATTTCCTAAAAAATAGTAAAAAAGACTTGTCAAGTAGACCACCTTTTGATAAACTAAAATAGTTAAAAAAAAACTATGGTGCGGAAAGTACTATGGCAGAAAGGAAATATTTTAACATGAAAAAAGATATCCATCCAGATTACCGTCAAGTAGTATTCATGGACACAACTACTGGTTACCAATTCCTTAGCGGTTCAACTAAACACTCAAACGAAACAGTTGAATTCGAAGGTGAAACTTACCCACTTATCCGTGTAGAAATTTCATCAGATTCACACCCATTCTACACTGGCCGTCAAAAATTTACACAAGCAGACGGACGCGTGGATCGTTTCAACAAAAAATACGGTCTCAAATAAGCAACATCTTGTTGTTAAGCCATTCCGATTGGAATGGTTTTTTTGTATGCTCTTGGGTATAAGCTCTCCTACTCCCATCTTTATAAAATAAAAAAACAGCTTCCATATGGAAACCGTTTATTCCTATTAACCTGCTTTACCAATAGCCAAAGCCCAGATAAAGAAGAGGGCGAATCCGAACAAGAAAATCAAACCTGCAATAGCAAGTCCTTTCAACCAAGTTGGAAGGTCTCTCTTTGCTTTTGTAACAAGTATATAATTCAAAAGCGCAAAGAAAGGTGTTGTAAGGAATGAACCAATCATGGCAAAACGAAGCATTGTTGCTACTTGACCTTGGAAGAAGAAAATAATGATGAGACCAAGAATAGCTGTCAATGTCATCCAAACATTCAATGGTGTTTGATTTTTTTCTTTTTGGTTAAACAAAAGACGAAGAGAAATTTCGTTAACACGTGAATAACCATCGATAACAGTAATCACAGTACCAAAGATACATAAGAAAGCGATAAAGGTAATCAAATAGCGTGACCACTCACCAAGCACTGAGGCATACATACCAACAAACTGAGCAATATACTTAGCTGATGCTGCTTCTACTGGTTTACCAGTTGGGTACTGGATAAGAGCACCGAGTGCTACAAAGAATACCGCAAGAATAGCTGTTCCGATGTAACCAACGTTAAAGTCAAAGAGGGCATCATCAGTGTTGAAATCAACAGTTTTCTTTTTCTCAGCTGACCAAAGTGAGTTAATGGCTGAAATTTCAATTGGTGCTGGCATCCATCCAAGAAGTGAAACGATAAATGGAAGGGCTGCGAGCTGCCATGGTGTTTTTTCAACGAAGTCAGCACTGTACTCTGGATGTTTGATTGCCGCAATAATAACTGCTGCTACTGTTGCAATAGTCAAAGCTGACATGATCCATTTAGCCATACCATCAAGAAGTTTGTAACCACCAAAGAGTAACATCCCCCAGATAATGGCAACCAAAATGATTGACCATGTGGTAATAGTCAAACCAAGCATTGGAAAGGCACTAGCAATGATGGCTGAACAAAGAATAGAAACTCCCGCAGTATTAACCAAGGCTGAGAAGACATTCAAAATGAAGAATACCCAAAGATAGAACTTACCTTTCTCAGCATAACCTTCAACTAGGGTTTTACCCGTATCTGCGGTATACTCAGCACCAAAACGGAAAAATGGGTATTTAAAGAGGTTAGCAAGAATAACCAAGCCTAACAAGGCCCATCCATAAGAACCACCCGCTTGGGTTGAAGAAACGATGTGGGAACCACCTACGGCCGCTGAAGCCATTAGGATACCAGGTCCCATTGCTTTTATTTTACTACGCCAGGTAGACTGACTAGATACACTTGTTTGTGACATAAGAGAATCTCCTAAAACAAATTTTCAGAATAATCTGAATTGATGTTTACCATTGTGCACAATTGTTGGAATAATTTCAATAGTATTTCACATATTTTCTGAAAAATAGAAAAAAGCCATCCAAATGGATAGCTCTTTTACTATTTAGAAAGTCCTGTAAAGAAATCTACGATAGCTTGCCAGATTTGTGCAAAAATATTTTTGCTGTTCTCAACCGCTTTGTTGGCATTAAAGTTTAGGTTGATTCCAGAGAAGGTATTACCGGCTTTCGAAACGATAGAATCTTTAAGTGAACTCAAGGTTGACTTAAAGCTAGCACTATCAATGATTGAAGACTTAGATAAATTCATAGCAAAATTCACCAGAAGGTTAATTTGCGTATCAGAAAGATCCAAGTTGTAATTATTAATTGTTTGCTGAACAATCGTTTTAGCTTGGTCTTCAGTCAACTTATCCCCTTTATCAGCAACTGCTGACTTAATATCAGTCATAGCTACATTAAGCTTGTCGGCATCATAGTCACTCTTGCCTGAATTTTCCTCATTAATTTGAGAAAGGGTTTTAAGTTCCTCTTGCGCAAGCTCTTTGCTTTCATCTGAGACCTTAGCCCCATTTTGCTCAAGGGAATAGTAAATACCAGCCAAGGCACTTTCTCCAGTAACTGCGATTGGTGCTGCTACCGTAATCTTGGCGTGTTCGATACCAAGTGTCGTGGCAGCATTACGGTACATATCTGGAGTGATTTTCGTGATATTTTGCGGTGTCACAATCTCTACACTCAAGGTTTCCTTAGCACCAAGCTTAGCAATCTTAACTGAAGAATATAGCTGGAGACTAGAATCGTCAGCAACGTTCATAATATTCGCATATGCAGATGTCGTCAAGGTCTTGACATTAGTATCCTTACTACTGTCATACCCTAACAAATTCAAGGTTTCATTACGTTGCTCTTCCGACAATGAATAACCCATCACATAGTCTGGTTGAACATAAGATTCATCAATAACCTTTTGGACTTGAGATGATGTTGCTGCTTGTGCAACCGAAGTGGAGACTGTTACTGAAGCCAATAAAGCCATCCCAGTAACAAGAAGTTTTTTCAATTTCATGTGTGTTTCCTTTCGAAAATAGAATATTATTCCATAATCTCCTAAAGGACGACTGGCTATGAGTCCAATCGTGAATTTATTATACCATGACTTAAAAAATTAAGGTCAAAAAAACTACTCGTGCAATTCCAAGGGAAGACCATCTGGATCAGCAAAGAAAGTCATCTTTTCACCAGTAAAAGTGTCCTTGCGAACTGGTTGGCAGGAAATACCCTTTTGTTCTAACTCTTTGACAACCTCTTCAATATTAGTCACTCTGAAAGCTAAATGACGTAAGCCACAGGCCTCAGGATAAGACGGACGTTTAGGGGGCTCCACATAGTTCGGATTACTGGTCTTATTGCCGAAAATTTCAAGTTCTATATCTCCACAGCGTAGGTCTAACTTATAATCATGACGTTCTGGACGGTGATTTTCCCGAATAATCTCAAAACCAAGTTTATTGACATAAAAATCTCGAGACAACTCATAATCAGAAACAATAATAGCAACATGGTGCACTGTATTTAAAAACATATTTTCCTCCATAGAAAAAGGCCCGAGGGCCCCTTTCTTAACTTTGAAATTGATTGTATGATTTATTAAAGGCTTCAATAATATCTGAACTTGCCTTGTCAAAATCTACCTGCGATTTCAATTCACCTTTGACTATTGTACGTTGGGTAGCTTCAGCATCCGTACAAGTTACCAAAGTAACTTCAGACTTGCCTGGTGTATCATCAACCACTGCTACTTCAGTTGGTGGGACAACCTTGACCTCACTAATGACATAAGTATAGACCTTATTTTTATCCGTAAGATAAATTTTCATGCCTTCCTTAGCCTTATCTAGTGGTGAAAATAGCATGTCAGATGCACCAGCAATACCAAAGACGTGGTGACTAGCTAGTGAATAGTTATTTTCACCACCCATGACTTGGTCTTCTTTCATAGTTCCGGCACCGTAGGTCAACTCAGTATTGCCAAGTCCTTTGAAAATAGGAAGATTGATCCCCACCTCTGGAATGGCAATGCCACCAACGACTGGAAGTTCTTGAGCATCCATCTGTGCTTGCAAGACAGACTCTGTACTAATTGATTTAACGGTATCAAAGTCAAAGCTCGTCTTAGCTTCCTTGTTTTTCTCAATAGTCTTTTTAGAAACCTTGCTCACTTGATACTTATTGGTATTCCAAGCAATCACTGTGTTTCGAATAGACTTATTGAAAATCAAGGCTAAACCAACAACCAAGAGAACAACAATCAACACCCAGCGAAGAATATCCAGCCACTTACGGCGTTTTTTTGTTGCTTTATTTTTCTTATCTTTGCTCATTAGTTGTCACCACTTTCTTGGTCTTCGGAAGCTTGTTCAACTTCTTCTGGCTCAACTAAAGCAAAGGTTACAATACGAGCAGAGTCATCCAAACGCATGACCTTAACCCCTTGAGTTGCACGACCAGTTTGAGAGATATTAGCAACGGCAGTACGGATGATAACACCTGTATCAGTGATGACCATGATATCCTCATCACCAGACACTGTTACGATACCTGCTAGGTTACCATTCTTCTCTGTGATATTAGCAGTCTTAATACCTTTACCACCACGTCCCTTCGTTGGGTATTCAGTCGCTGAGGTACGCTTACCGTAACCTTTTTCAGTGATGATCAAGACTTCTTGGTCTTCTGTAATGGCAGCTGCACCAACAACTTGGTCACCATCACGAAGAGTTACACCTTTAACACCGGCAGCCATACGGCTCATGCTTCGAATAGTGTCCTCTTTGAAGCGTACACTGTAACCAAATTTGGTACCAATGACAATTTCTTCATTACCAGTAGTCAAGAAGACATTGATTAGCTCGTCACCTTCTCTAAGTTTCAAAGCAATCAAGCCATTTTGACGAATGTTCTTAAATTCTGCTTCTTTGGTACGTTTAACCAAACCTTGGCGAGTTACAAAGACAAGGTGATTATTTTCAGAAGCTTCATCACTCTTAGCATTAATAACTGTTTGAATAGTCTCGCCTTCGTCCAACTTCAAGAGATTGACAATAGGTAAGCCTTTGGCTGTACGACCATACTCAGGGATTTCATACCCCTTGAGACGGTATACACGCCCCTTATTAGTCATGAAGTAAAGGTGATCATGAGTACTTGTTGAGACAATATCTCGAACAAAATCATCATCGTTAACACCAGTACCTTGAACACCACGTCCTCCACGTTTTTGTGAACGGAACTCGTCTTGGGCTAAACGTTTAATATACCCCTTATTTGAAAGAGTGATAACAACATCTTCTTCTTCGATGAGATCTTCATCCTCAAGAGAAACGACTTCTCCGACCATAAGCTCTGTACGACGAGCATCTGCGAATTTACGCTTGCTTTCGTCCAATTCTTCCTTGATGATAGCAATGACACGTTCTGGTTTTGCCAAAATATCAGCTAAATCAGCAATCAAGGCAAGGAGATCATTGTACTCATTTTGAATCTTATCACGTTCCAAACCTGTCAAACGACGCAAACGCATATCAAGAATGGCTTGACTTTGACGTTCCGTGAGTTCGAAGCGAGCCATCAACTCAGCTTGAGCCTCTGCATCAGTTTGACTGTTACGGATAATCGTAATCACTTCATCCAAATGATCAAGAGCAATCAGCAACCCTTCTAAAATGTGGGCACGTGCTTCAGCCTTATCCTTGTCAAACTGTGTACGACGAACCACAACTTCTTGTTGGTGAGCAATATAGTCAGCCAAGATTTGACGAAGGGAAAGAATCTTTGGAACACCTTTCTCAATGGCCAACATATTGAAGCTAAAGTTAGTCTGAAGTTGTGTCAACTTGAACAGATTATTCAAAATTACGTTGGCAGAAGCGTCACGACGCACTTCAATGACAAAGCGTACCCCTTCACGAGAAGACTCGTCACGGACTGCTGTAATTCCTTCAATACGTTTTTCTTGAGCAAGTCGAACGATATGTTCATGTACCTTGGTCTTATTGACCATGTAAGGGAACTCAGTGACAACAATACGCTCACGACCTGATTTAGTTGTTTCAATCTCAGTACGCGAACGAAGGACAATAGACCCCTTACCAGTCTCGTATGCTCTGTGAATACCAGATTTCCCCATGACCAAGCCTCCAGTTGGGAAGTCTGGCCCAGGAAGAACTTCCATCAGTTCACGCGTTGTGACTCCAGGATTATCCATCATCAATTTGACAGCATCAATCGTTTCAGCCAAATTATGTGGTGGAATGTTAGTCGCCATACCAACGGCAATCCCTGTCGCACCATTGACAAGAAGGTTGGGAATACGTGACGGAAGAACGATTGGCTCACGTTCTGATCCATCATAGTTATCTTGAAAATCTACGGTATTCTTGTTAAGATCACGGAGCATTTCCAAGGCGATTTTAGACATACGCGCTTCAGTATAACGCTGAGCGGCAGCCCCATCTCCGTCCATAGAACCAAAGTTCCCGTGACCATCAACCAACATGTAACGGTAGCTCCACCATTGTGCCATACGAACCATGGCTTCATAGATAGATGAGTCCCCGTGTGGGTGATATTTACCCATGACATCCCCGGTAATACGGGCAGATTTTTTATGCGGCTTATCAGGTGTCACCCCAAGCTCATTCATTCCATAAAGAATACGACGTTGTACAGGTTTTAAACCGTCACGAACATCTGGAAGAGCACGAGACACGATAACACTCATGGCATAATCGATAAAGCTCGTCTTCATCTCAGACGTCAAATTAACGTCAATTAAATTATTATCTTGCACTCTAAAAATGCCTCTTTTCTTTCATTCAAATCATTCCAAACTCTAATAAAAGAGTATAGAAAATTTCTATAATATTATACCATAAAACGCTTTATTTTTCAGTTAGGTAAAACGCTTTCATCTATTATTTACTTAATATTTCGTGACATCCATCACTTAAAGTGGTAGAATAAGCAGTGTACGGGGTAACCCAATTAAAAAATAAGGAGATGTTTAGCCCATGACTGCAACTAAACAACACAAAAAAGTCATCCTCGTTGGTGACGGTGCCGTAGGTTCATCTTACGCTTTCGCACTTGTAAACCAAGGTATCGCTCAAGAACTTGGTATCATCGAAATTCCACAATTGTTCGAAAAAGCTGTTGGTGATGCGCTTGACCTTAGCCACGCGCTTGCTTTCACTTCACCTAAAAAAATCTACGCAGCTAAATACGAAGACTGTGCGGATGCTGACCTTGTAGTTATCACTGCTGGTGCTCCACAAAAACCAGGTGAAACTCGTCTTGATCTTGTTGGTAAAAACCTCGCTATCAACAAATCTATCGTTACTCAAGTTGTTGAATCAGGCTTCAAAGGAATCTTCCTTGTAGCAGCTAACCCAGTTGACGTATTGACTTACTCAACATGGAAATTCTCAGGATTCCCTAAAGAACGCGTTATCGGTTCAGGTACTTCACTTGACTCAGCTCGTTTCCGTCAAGCACTTGCTGAAAAACTTGACGTTGACGCTCGTTCAGTTCACGCCTACATCATGGGTGAACACGGTGACTCAGAATTTGCCGTTTGGTCACACGCTAACATCGCCGGTGTAAACCTTGAAGAATTCCTTAAAGATAAAGAAAACGTTCAAGAAGCTGAATTGGTTGAATTGTTCGAAGGTGTTCGTGATGCCGCTTACACAATCATCAACAAAAAAGGTGCTACATACTATGGTATCGCCGTAGCTCTTGCACGTATCACTAAAGCTATTCTTGACGATGAAAATGCAGTACTTCCATTGTCTGTATTCCAAGAAGGTCAATATGGTGTAAGCAACGTCTTTATCGGTCAACCTGCTATCGTAGGTGCACACGGTATCGTGCGTCCAGTTAACATCCCATTGAACGATGCTGAACAACAAAAAATGAAAGCTTCTGCTGATGAATTGCAAGCTATCATTGATGAAGCATGGAAAAACCCAGACTTCCAAGAAGCTTCAAAAAACTAATTTGACATTAGTTAAATAAAAGTCTCCACTAGGAGGCTTTTTTCGTATTTCAAAAAAGAAAAAACAGCTAATTCAGTTGAATTAGCTGTTTCAGATTATTTAGCTGAGATAGCTGCTTTAGCAATATAGCTAAGCGGTTGGTTAAAGTGTGGCAAGAAGAACAAATCAAGCAATTGAAGACGATCGATAGTTACACCTTCTTGGATAGCCAATGAGAACATGTGGATTCCCATAGAGATGTCCATACGTGATACCATTTGAGCACCAAGAACTTTACGTGTATCTTTGTCATAGACAATCTTGATTGTAACGTCTTCATTTTCATCTTCCATGAAGGCAGCTTTTTGAAGATCTGTTGATTCTACTACTGCTGGATTGAAACCAAAGCGTTTAGCTTTTTCTTCTGTCAAACCAGTAGATACCATGTTCAAACCATAGATTGAGATACCATTTGATCCTTGAACACCGTTTGATTCAACATCACCACCACCGGCATTATGACCACCGACAATACCTGAGCGAACAGCGTTTGAAGCCAAGGCAATGTAGTTCACATCTTCAAGGGCATTGTCATAAACGGTAGCACAGTCACCAACTGCATAAACGTCTTGGATTGATGTTTCTTGTTTCTTATTAACAAGGTAAGCCCCATTACGGAATGTTTCCAATTTACCAGCACCAAGAGCTGTGTTAGGACGGAAACCTACTGCAAGGACAACCATGTCGACATCGTAAGTATTTTTATCAGTGACGATACGTTCAACTTTAGTGTCACCTTCAACTGCCTTAACAGTTTCACCAAATGCCAATTTAATACCGTGGCTTTCCATATTTTTAGCCATAAGTTCAGTCAAGTCATGGTCGTAATAACCTGCCAAACATGTATCAACAACGTCGATAAGGATAACTTCTTTACCGTGACGTTGGAAAGCTTCAGCCAATTCAACACCAATGTAACCAGCACCTACAACCGCTACACGTTTGATATCTTGAGATTTGTCGTTCAACTTATCAATAACTTCTTGAGCATTTTGGAAAAGTTTAACGAATTGAAGGTTTTCAAGTGTAGCTTCGAAAGTACGGCTACCTTCTTTAATTTCAGCACCTTCGATTGGAGGCAAGATTGGTTGAGACCCAGTAGCCAAAATCAATTTGTCATATGATTCAACGTGCTCTTTGCCATCTACAAGGGCTGTAACAGTTTTACCATCAAAGTCAATAGACTCAACTGGTGAGTTCATATAAACTTTAGCACCCTTGCTTTCAAGTCCTTCTTTGTTGGCATAGAAAAGACCATCAGAACCAGAAATTTGATTACCGATCCAAAGAGCCATACCACAACCCAAGAATGAGATGTTAGAGTTTTGGTCGAAAACAACTACTTCATTTTGGTCTCCGTAATTATCGAGAATAGTATTAATACTAAAAGTACCAGCGTGGTTAGCACCAACAACTACGATTTTTGACATAAGTTTATCCAACTTTCTTTTGATAATAGTTTACTGTTTTATTCTACCATAATCAGAAAACGGTTACACCTTTTATGCTCAGACTTTGTTACTTTTTGAACAAATTAAGTTTCTGTGCTCTAAAACCCAAATAGGATACGTCAAAATATGTAGAAAATCGCTTTACGACGCTACCTTCCTCAATACCATCTCTCTTATCAAATCGTAGTAAGTCTACTTTGCTTTAAAATATAAAAAAGAGTGAGGAACTTTCTCTTTAGAGAATGTCAACACTCTTTTATCTCTATACTAACTCATTAAAATCCCAAACGTCTGTCCAACCTTCATAAAATTCTGGTTCGTGACATACCATAAGGATACTGCCCTTGAAGGCCTGAAGGGCACGCTTCAATTCATCCTTGGCGTCAACATCCAAGTGGTTGGTAGGTTCATCCAGAACAAGAACATTATTTTCACGATTCATAAGGAGACAGAAGCGAACTTTAGCCTGTTCCCCACCAGAAAGCACTTGAATTTGGCTTTCAATATGCTTAGAGGTTAATCCGCATTTGGCTAGAGCCGCACGGACCTCAGCTTGATTTAAGGCTGGGAAGGCATCCCAAACCGCTTCAAGAGGCGTCTGACGTGACCCTTCTGCTTCTTGCTCGAAGTAACCTAGGTCAATAAAGTCACCTGTTTCAACTTCTCCTTCGAGTGGTTGAATAATACCAAGCAAGCTCTTAAGCAAAGTAGTCTTACCGATACCATTGGCACCCACGATAGCTACTTTTTGATTACGTTCGAAGGTTAGATTCAAAGGAGCCTTGGTCAAAGGGCGGTCGTAACCAATAACGAGGTCTTTGGTTTGGAAAATAAAACGTCCAGGTGTACGACTTTCCTTGAAATGGAATTCAGGTTTTGGCTTCTCAGCCTGCAATTCAATAATTTCCATCTTATCCAATTTCTTCTGACGAGACATGGCCATATTTCGAGTAGCAACACGTGCCTTGTTTCGGTTAACGAAATCTTGAAGGTCTGCAATTTCCTTTTGCTGACGTTCATAGGCAGCTTCTAATTGAGCTTTCTTCATAGCATAGACAGATTGGAAATTGTCATAATCACCTGCATAGCGAACCAAGTCTTGATTTTCAACATGATAGACAATGTTAATCACATCGTTTAGGAACGGAATATCGTGCGAAATGAGGACAAAGGCATTTTCATACTCTTGAAGGTAACGTTTAAGCCAGGCAATGTGTTCAGCATCCAAATAGTTGGTTGGCTCATCGAGAAGTAAGATATCTGGTTTTTCAAGCAATAACTTAGCCAAGAGAATCTTGGTACGTTGACCACCTGAAAGGTCTGTTACATCTGTATCCATACCAAAATCCATGACACCTAGTGCACGAGCAACCTCGTCAATCTTAGCATCTAGTGTATAGAAATCACGCGTTTCCAAGCGATCCTGAAGCTCACCCACTTCTTCCATCAGAGCATCAACGTCAGCTCCTTCGTCAGCCATAGACATATAAATCTCGTTGATACGTTCTTCAGTCTTAAAAAGCTCATCAAAAGCCGTACGAAGGACATCACGAACGGTCATTCCCTTTTCAAGAACAGCATGCTGATCCAAGTAACCCGCTGTAACGTACTTAGACCACTCTACCTTACCTTCATCTGGCTGCAATTTTCCAGTAACGATAGACATGAAGGTTGACTTTCCTTCACCGTTAGCACCGACAAGACCGATATGTTCACCTTTGAGCAAACGGAATGAGACATTTTCAAAAATAGCACGGTCACCAAATCCGTGACTAAGATTTTTGACTTCTAAAATAGACATAGCATATCTGGACTGAACCTTCCTTCAGCCCTTTCCTTTCTTGACATTAACTTTACTATTTTACCATTTTTTAGTGAAAATTTGGACCTCTACTTCTGGAAAATGAAAAAGAAAAAGCAGGACTAACCTGCTAAATCTTTAGTTTCTTTGTAAAATACGTTTGAAGACAGGATAGAGGAGAGGCACCGCAATGATAGTCACTACTGATGTCCCAAAGGTCCCACCAATTTTAGTAAGTGCCAATACCATGGCTGCATTGAGTGATAAAGCCGCAACAACACTATTAATAATCGTATACTTAACAAAATTCAAAATAATTTTGGTTACTGCCGCTATGACTCCAATGATTATGATGTTAGCCATTTTGTCATTTGATTTTAGAAGCTTTTCAAAAACAAGATAGAGAACATAACAAACAATCAAAGATTCTAAAATAGTAATCCAAACCTCAGCAGCATAGCCATTGAAAATATCAAATAGCCCTAACCCTACTGTTGCGACTAGCGCACCTTTTCTGGCACCGAAAATCAAAACAGCAATCACAACTAGGGCATTTCCCAGATGGACAAATTGAGGTCCAAAAGGAATACGAATAAACTGTACACTCACAATAATTAAAGCTGCATACAAACTTAATTCAACTAATTCACGTGTTTTATCATTTTTCATTTTTCTCCTCCAATAGGGCATTAAAACCACTGAATAAATAACCGATATGGGGCTCATAGCAAAGACCATATTTTAAAGGACGACCATCGGACAGTGTTGACGAAAGAACCCTTTCCATGACATCCAAGGCTAAATCACAAACCTTTAGTAAATCAAGATTATAAAAGTAACCTGCTGATAAGATTGCCGTTAGTAAATCACCACTTCCATAAAAATGATTACCATAACGTTTTTGCATGCGATAAACCGTTTCATTAGTCTTTTTATCAAAATAAGCCAACCCAATTTTATCTGTCTCAAATGAGATACCTGTCAAAATAACTTTTCGAGGTCCAAGCTTGCTCAACTCTCTCAGAAGCTTTTCTATAGTGGCCTCATCATAGGAACCTGCTTCAAGATAAAGAGAATCAGTCAACAAAGCAGCTTCTGTTAAATTGGGAATGATGACATCTGCCTGTTGACAGAAAGCTTTCATGGCTTCTACATAGTTTCTATCAAATCCTTGATAGAGACGACCATTGTCACCCATAATAGGGTCAACAAATAGAGCTATCTGTTTATCGCGAGCCAATTGACCTACACATTTTAGTGCTTCTTCTGACTTAAAATAACCACTCACAAGGCCATCTACTATAAAATCCAAGTGGTCCCACTGCTCACAAAATCCCTTTAGGTCATCCGTAAGATCCCGTACATAGATATTTTCAAACTCTCCTGTATGCGAAGATAAAAGAACTGTTGGTAAAGGAAGGACTTCAGTTTGACAAGCTGACATGATAGGGAGGCTACTAGTTAAAGCAACCTTACCTAGACCAACCAGGTCATTGGCAACAATTACTTTGATCATCTATTTTCCTTCCCAGGTCTTTTTAAACTGTTTAACAAAACCTGTGTGGAAATAAATGTAGTAGGCCACTCCTAAACCAAGAATAGCAGCTACAATGTCAAAAGGAATCTTCATAATAGCATAGGCAGGCGTACCATAGATAAAGGCTCTTCCTAAGCCATAACCGACTAAGTCAATAATAGCCCCAATCAAGAGACCTAAAGCTGCCCTAGACTTACTCAATTTTCCTAAGCGTCCTCCAACAATGAGTGTAACAGCGAGAACTTGAAGGCTATGTGTTACTAGAGTTACCCACATAGGAAGGGGGTAGAAAAGAAAATCTCCAATAAAGGAACCTACTCCGGCAATAATAACTGCTTCTGTAGGTGGGAAAATTAAACCAACTAGGAAAATAATAATCCCGTTAAAATAGAAATGACCTCCTGGCACAGGAATAGATAGGAGACTCGAGCTCAAAATAATGACAAGTGCCATGAAAAATGCAGAAATGGTTAAACGTTTTGCTGACATACCTAAAACTCCTTAGTCAATAAATATAGTATAAGTTTATGAAAATTCTGACGATTAAACAAGATAGTATTTTCGTTACTGTCTGGGTACAGATTTAAGACAATAAAAAAACACCACACATTCATGTGGTGACAGGACTTATTGAGCTTTTTTATCAAAGTATTTGACAGGTGCCTTTTCAAGATTTTGTAGTGAAAGCTTGGCAGTCGCGTTTGCCTCAGTACCGTAATCAGAGAAATCAATGCTAAGATCATGATCAAAATCAGCAACGGCATAGTCAACAACGATTTCTTTAACTTCCTTAGGAGCAATCTTGGTCTTATTTGCAATCTTATCTCGATCATCATCTTTAGAAAAGACCAATGTAGCAACCTTCAATTCTTCCTTCTCTTGTTTCACATCAAGGACCACCTTCATCAAAAGAGTGTAGGCATTCATAGTTTCTTTACTTGAGTTGCTAAGTTTATAGTGAACGCGTACAGCTTTTTGACCTTCCGGTGATTCGATTTTAGTTGCAGAAAGAACTTGTACACTAGCATCTTGTCCTGTAAATAGCATTTTGTTTTTATCGTAGGTCCAAGTAGGCTCTTTCTCTGGTGTGCAAGCTGACAAACCGATAATGGTTAAGCATGCAAGAGCCAGAAGTCCTAAGATTTTCTTAAAAGTCATTCTTACAATCTCCTTAAACTTGTTTGGGATGGAAATTTAGTATTTCCTAATAACCTTTTCATTATGTCAAAATCTAATAATCTTGTCAAATGTCTCCAGACATCTTGCTCTCAGAGGACAAGTAGGGTACAATAAGGAAAAATCTGTAAGGGGTCAGTTATGAGTATTTATCAAGATATTGTCGAGACCATCATCAAAGATATCCAAAATGGGACTTTGAAAAAAGGGAGTAAGCTCCCCTCTATTCGTCAACTAAGCCAGAATTATGCCTGTAGTAAGGACACAGCCCAAAGAGCACTCTTGGAACTAAAGTATCAAAACTATATTTACGCCGTACCCAAAAGTGGCTATTACGTCCTCGAAGGTCGCAATGAAATCGATAATAAGGTTCTTCTTAACCTTAACGACTACAATCAATTGGCCTACGAGGATTTTAAGCTGTGTTTAGATGAAAGTTTGGCGGGTCATCAAGACTATCTCTTCAACTATTATCATGAACAAGCCGGACTCAAAGATTTGCTTGAAGCCTTAAAGAGTCGATTAATAGCTGACGATATTTATGTCAATTCGGATCAGATTGTCATAACCTCAGGAAGTCAACAGGCCCTCTACATCCTTTCACAGATGGATTTTGGTAATGGGGGCTACAAAATTCTCTTAGAACAACCTACCTATCATCGCATGAACCAGCTCGTCAACCGTCAGAATCTAGCTTACGAGACGATTAACCGTGGTTTTGATGGTTTAGATTTTGACCGCTTGGAAGAGTACTTTACATCTGGACAGATTAAGTTCTTCTATACCATCAGTCGTTACTCCAACCCTCTTGGATTAAGCTATTCTGCCAGTGAAAAAGAAAAGCTAGCCCAACTTGCCAATCAGTACAATGTTTATATCGTCGAGGATGACTATATGGGAGACTTTAGCGATAGTAAAAATCTCCCGATTCACTACTATGACACCAAAAATCAGACCATCTACATCAAATCCTTTTCCATGGCTCTTTTTCCAGGTTTACGTCTAGGTAGCCTTGTCTTACCTCCTAATCTTAAGCCTACCTTTTTGAGCCACAAGGGACTTATTGACTATGATACCAATCTCATTATGCAAAAAGCACTTTCCGTTTATCTCGCAAATGGCATGTTCCAAAAAAACATTAAGAAGCTGGGTGACCTCTTTCAACAAAATATGGCTAAAAGTCAAGCAATCATTGAGAAATCTAAGGTTAGCATTCCTTATCAGATTTCTCCTAGACATGTGACTTGGCAACTTCCTAAGGAGTTTTCACTTGAAAAATTCAAAGCCCACAAGCAGATTCGCTTTTTAGAATCCTCCTTTATTAGACCAACTTCTGAAACTTATCTGCAGATAGGTCATGGACAGGAACTGGAATCCTTTATAAAACTTTTAAAAAAGACAAAGTGACAATCAGACACAAAAAAAGCCATCGCTTGATGGTTTTTCTTATTTAGTCTGCTCAAAGCGTAGGTGGACAATGACCTTGTCACCATAACCGTTACGCTCCAAATCTCGTTGCAAACGGTATGAAATATAATGCTCAGCAATATTGATAAAGCCTGCTTCCATGAGACGATTTTCAACCAATGACTGAATCATGTTAATGGTTGGGCGTTCCACCTGAGCATCTTGAAGATCAAGCACTACTTTTTTCGTAACTTGAGCAAGGTTTTGGCGCCAAGTATCATCAAGAACATACACAGTCTGTGCTGCTTTTAAGATGGCTTGGTAAATTTTATCAGGATCAAATTCAGCAACTTGACCATTACGTTTAATAATTTGCATGGCTACCCTCTTTTCATGGCTTTTTCTTTTATTATGCAGAGAATTTACATATTTGTCAAGTGCAAATCCCTGAAAGAGCTATCCAGACTGCTTATTCCCAGAATTTAGAAATGTAAACTGGTTTGCCATCTTTATCAAAGGAAAGGGTTGCCGTGTAGGACTCTGACTTATGATGGCGCATATCATTAGCGATTCTCTTGTCACCGTTTATCAGGTGAATGTCATAAGTCTGCCCGTCAGAGCTTACAAAGTGAGCATTAATCCTAGCACTACTCGTTTTTGTCCCAACATGACTAATATCTATTTGTTCAACTTGACCATCAATGGTTTTAGCTATAGGGCCTCTATAGTCTTTGTAAATAGTGACGGTAGCGAAAACATCCTCAACCAAAACATAGGTCATTCCGAAAACAAACAGATAAACTATTGGGAGGACAATGAAAGATAATTTACTTTTACGGAACGTTTCTTTATGCCAAGCCCAAATATCCTGAGGTGACATGGTTAAAAATTTTTTAAAATATTGATGAACGAGTAACCTGTAGACTAATAATACAAATATTACTTGCCCCAAGGGATAAGCAAAACTGGGTAGTCCATCAATCAGTACATTGACTTTATCAGATTCAAATGTGTAATGTCCTAATACCCCATCAAAAAACTCTAAAAACAAGTTAACTCCTTTTTGTAATATAGTCTAATCACTTAAAAATCCATCTTCTCAGATGGATTTTTTAACTATTAACGTACCTCTGCTTCGACTTTCTCAGTAAGGGCTTTGGTGATTTTTTCCATGTATTTAGCAACCTCTTCGTCTGTGAGGTTGTCATTTGGATTTTGGAAGGTAAGGCTATATGCCATTGATTTCATTCCAGCACCAAGTTTTTCACCTGCGTAAACGTCGAAGAGTTTAACGGCAACCAAACGTTTCACTCCTGCAGAGTAGATAGCATCAAGAACTTCTTGATGAGTGATTTCTGCCTTGAGAAGAAGGGCGATATCACGTGATACTGCAGGGAATTTTGTGATTTCAACAAATGGTTGAGCCGGTTGCAAGGATGCTTCTACAGCACTAAGGTTAATTTCAGCCACATAAGTTTCTGGAATACCGTAGTTTTTAGCAGTTTGTGGGTGAACCTGACCAAGGAATCCAATCGTTTGACCATCAAGGACAATAGCAGCTGTACGACCTGGGTGCATGCTTGCTAGGTCTTTTGTCGGTACATAGTCAACTGAAACTTCAAGTTTATCAAAAAGAGCTTCAACGATACCTTTGGCATAGAAGAAATCAACTGGCGTTGCTTTGGTTTGGAAATCTTTTTCAGCTACAAGACCAGAAATAGCGAAGGCAAAGGTATTGATTTCATTTGGCAATTCCTCTTTTGGATTGCCATTTTGTTCAAAGACCTTACCTATTTCGTAAATAGCAACGTTACTATTCTTACGGTTAACATTGTAAGCAACGGTATCAAGCATACCAGAGACCATGTTCTGACGGAGGGCTGAACGGTCAACAGTCATTGGCCACATCAACTCAGTCAAGTTAGTAGGTGTCACAGCAAATTCCACAGCTTTTTCAGGTGTTGTCAAAGCATATGAGATGATTTCCGTCAATCCAGCACCTTCAGCAATGGTACGAACCTTACGACGAAGCGCTTGTGTTTCAGTCAACTCACCGGCTGTCCCTGCTGCTTCTGGAAGTGTCGTAGGCAATTTTTCATAGCCGTAGATACGTGCAATTTCCTCAACCAAGTCTGCTTGGATACTGATATCCCAACGACGACGTGGTACAGATACTGTGAATTTATCAGCATCACCAGTCAATCCAAAACCAAGTTTCGCAAACACATCTTCAATATCCGCAAAAGTCAATTCTGTACCAAGGCGAACATTTACGTAGTCAAGGCTTGTAGAAACTTGGACTGGCTCTGTATCAACAGATCCCGCTTGAACACGGCCTGCAAGAACCGTTCCATTTGCCAATTCTTGCAACATAGCTGCAGCAAAATCAAGGGCTTCAAGGACAGTATCGTTATTGATACCTTTTTCAAAACGTGATGATGATTCTGAACGAAGGTTGAGACGGCTACTTGTCTTACGAACTGATTTTCCATCAAATACAGCAGCTTCGAGAACGACATTTTTAGAATTGTTGTCAATTTCAGTTGAAGCGCCACCCATAACACCTGCGAGGGCAACTGGTTTGTCAGCAACTGTAATAACAATATCTTCAGCAGTCAATTCACGTTCTTCACCATCGAGAGTGACTAATTTTTCCCCATCACGGGCATCACGAGCAACGATACGTGAATCTTCAAATTTATCCAAATCGAAGGCATGCATTGGTTGTCCAAAGTAAAGAAGAACATAGTTTGTCACGTCAACCACGTTATTGATTGGACGGATACCAGCATTCATAAGAAGGTTTTGCAACCATTGTGGACTTGGTTGAACAGTAACATTCTCAACCACACGACTAGCATAAGTAGCCACTTTATCGCTTTCGATGGCTACTGAAATCTTATCTGAAGCTGGTTTGCTGTCTTCAGTAACCGTTTTTTCTGGGAAGTGAACAGATTTTCCATAGATTGCAGCGACTTCATGTGCCACACCACGCATAGAAAGTGCATCCGCACGGTTAGGTGTGATTGACAATTCGATGATTTCATCATCAAGGTCAAGATATGGGAAGATACTATCTCCAGGTACGGCATCTTCTGGCAAAATTTGGATACCATCCGCAAATTCCTTAGGAATAATGCTATCTGGAAGTCCAAGCTCTGCCAAAGAACAGATCATACCGAGAGATTCCATGCCGCGAATCTTACCTTTTTTGATCTTGTAGTTATCCGCAATGCGGGCACCAGGAATGGCAACAATTACCTTGATACCAGCAGTGACATTTGGAGCACCACAAACAATTTGACGTGGACCTTCAGCATCTCCTGTATCTACTTGACACAAGTGCAAGTGTGTGTCAGGCACATCTTCACATGACAAGACATGACCAACAACCAATTTTGACAAGCCCTCAGCAGGTGTCTCAACACCTTCCACTTCAATACCTGTCGTCGACATTTTTTCAGCGAGTTCGGCAGTGGTAACATCCACATCAACCAACTCTTTTAACCATTTATAACTAACTAGCATAATTATGATATTAAGACCGTGTCCTTGCAAAGCAAGGACAAAAGTGACAAGATTTTAGGAAGTCGCCTGAAATCCTGATTTCAGTAGCGACTTATCTAAATCTCGAACTTTGAGGTCGTATTCAAATCCTTTCTGTAAAATTATCAGTTCAACTGATAAATGAGAGAAGAGTTCAAACCTCTACTTAAGCGGGTTCAAATCCTTTCTGTAATTTAGGAATACGTATATCTGATATAAGAGGAAGACGAACTAACACGTTTAATCGCCCTATAAACTCCTCTCAATCAACTTAATAATCGGTTTATAGTTTTAATTTAAGCAACCAGTCGCGGTCTACTTTACCATCACCAACTGGAAAATCGTGTTCTGCGAATTTTTCGAAGCCATATTTACCGTAAAATATCTGTGCTTTGAAATTCCTTTCCCAAACACCCAACCAGGCCCAATCACAGCCTAGATCACGAGCCTCTTGTAGGGCAAATTCAAAGAGTTGCTTACCCAAGCCCATGCCTTGGAAAGCCTGACTGATATAAATACGTTGAATTTGAAAGGCATTGTCCAAGTGCTGCTCTGTTTGAGCAGAACCTACATTAGTCTTTAGAAAACCTGCCTTTTCACCATCAACGAGAATGAAAAAGTAACGCGATTCTTCATGAGTGATTTCATCTAAGAGGACTTCCTCAGAAAGTGCAGTGTCAAAGTAACCTTGCAACTGGGCTTCGGTATTATCATGAGCAAAAGTCTCTCTAAAGGTATCTTCGGAGAGAACTTTTAATTCTGCTACTTCTTCCTGAAGAACCTTACGAATAACGACTGACATGACAACCTCCTAAACCTTATTTAAACTGTTCTGAGAAGCGAACATCCCCTTGGTAGAAACCACGAATGTCGTTGATACCATAACGAAGCATGGCAATACGTTCTTGACCAAGACCGAAGGCGAAACCTGAGTATTCTTCAGAATCAACGCCTGACATCTCAAGCACTTGTGGGTGAACCATACCTGCACCGAGGATTTCAATCCAACCTGTCTTCTTACATACGTTACATCCTTTACCACCACACTTGAAGCATGACACGTCAACCTCAACTGAGGGCTCAGTGAATGGGAAGTAAGAAGGACGCAAACGGATTTGACGTTCTGCACCAAACATTTTTTGGATAATCATTTCAAGCGTTCCCTTAAGATCACCCATTGAGATGTTTTTACCAACGACCAAACCTTCGATTTGGTGGAACTGATGACTGTGAGTCGCATCATCTGTATCACGTCGGAAAACACGTCCTGGTGAGATCATCTTAAGTGGACCTTTAGAAAAATCGTGTTTATCAAGTGTACGAGCTTGAACAGGACTTGTGTGAGTACGAAGCAAAATTTCTTCAGTAATGTAGAAGGTATCTTGCATATCACGGGCTGGGTGGTCCTTAGGCAAGTTCATACGTTCAAAGTTATAGTAATCAGTCTCAACTTCAAAACCATCAACGATTTGGAAGCCCATCCCCAAGAAAATGTCTTCGATTTCTTCAGCTGTTTGGCTAAGAATATGACGATTACCGAGTTTAACTTGGCGTCCTGGAAGGGTTACGTCAAGACTTTCAGAGTCAAGTTGGGCTTGAATTTTAGCGGCTTCAACAATTTTAGCTGCTTCGTCAAAAGCTTCAGTCAAAACGTCACGAACTTCGTTGACCATTTTACCAACTTTAGGACGTTCTTCATTAGGAAGGTCTTTGAGCCCCTTCAAAAGATCTGTCAAAGAGCCTTTTTTACCCAAAACTGCAACACGCAATTCTTGTAATTCTTTAGAGTGTTCACCACGCATTTCAGCCAATTTAGCCTGCATTGATGTTTTCAACTCTTGCAATTGTGTTTGTAAATCCATGAGATTCCTTTCTTATGTAACAATTTCGAATCGCAAACAAAAAAACCACATGCCAAAACTCCAACCCGGAGCGTTGACACGCGGTACCATCCGTTTTTATCTGGTTACCCAGACCTTGATTCGCCAGCCGTCTTCATGAGTGAATTCGCCAAACTTCCCTTGAGGAGGCTTCCAGTCCATGGCCCCCAATCCCTGTCAATTTCCATAAGGTTACTAGTCTCTACGACTTCTATTCAATTACTATCAATTTTACCAAAAAAATAAAAAGCTTTCAAGAGCTGACAAAGAATCCTTTAGTTAATGCCAAAATGGAAAATATGTCTAAGATAATTGACACACCTATATAAACATGCTACAATTATGTCAGATAAAGTTGACATAATTAATAAATTGCGACTTACAGCAACACATTAGCTTGTCTTTCAGAAGGAGGTCCATTATGAATCATGTCAGGGAATTTAGAAAGAATATGGGGCTTTCGCAATTAGAACTCGCAAAATCTATTGGTGTTTCTCGACAGACTATTAATATGATTGAAAATAACAAATATAACCCAACACTAGAGCTTTGTCTTAATCTAGCTAAAGCACTGGATACGGATCTTAACAGTCTCTTTTGGGATGGAAATTCCGAATAGAGATATAAGATAGAAAGAGGTAAATCATGATTAAAGAAACTTTCACTGACAAACTAATTAAACGTTTTTATGGTATCACAGGTCCTTTAGATGAACAAAAGCGCCAACAGGTTGATCGAATGGGTAACATAGCTTTCGTAGTTCTTTTCTTTACCTTACTTTGTGGTAATTGTATTGCCTTTCTTATAGGCTTTAAGTATCCCGAACTTGTAGCTCGTATTTATCCTATCCTCCTCTTGATTATCATTCTGTTAGTTAGCAGCATCCTTACTTATAAGTTAAAGATAAGTGCTGTTAATGCTTTTGACGAGGAAGAACTGACTGAGAAAGAGAAAAAACAACTTAAGCACGTGGGGCTTAAGTCAGGTTTATCCTTTGGGATTAGCATGTTCTTAGGCATGCCCCTAGTTCACTTCTTAGTTGACAATAAAGACTATTTGACAGAATTATTCTCAATCCATAATATGCTATCAGGCATTTTTGAAGCTATCCTTTTTGGGGCTATCATGCAGGGCTTGGTCAATGCTGGTATCAAACAAGCCAAATCTCAAGCTGAGAAAGATGACCAATAAACTATAAAAGACAAAGAAAAATCCAGGTTTCCCAGCCTGGATTTTTCGCTCGAAAGAAGACTTCTTAGACTTGTATACGCGAAGTCTAAATGTGTCCAGAAAATCGTATCTTAACACATACACTATAACTAACTTCAAAACACCATATCCCCATATGACATTTCCTTAAATATTGTAACATGTCAGTGCAAAATGACAAGTCACCCTCTCTCTCATAAACCCTAAAATCCTAATCATAGCCTCTGTTATGCCATTTTACGCAATCGATTGCGTAATTTTGAAAGCGCAAACTTAATTATTTTCTGAAAGTCTTCGCAAATTTTTTGAGACTATGAAAAAAGATAGTGATAAAGCTATCAACTATCTTTCATGAAAATATAATCTATTTTTAGTCTAAATCAAGGTCTTTCAGTTTGACCGAGACGATTTTCGAGACACCTGATTCCTGCATGGTTACCCCATAAATAGAGTCTGCCGCAGACATCGTTCCCTTACGGTGGGTAACTACAATAAATTGACTGGACTTGTCAAAACGATTAAGGTAGTCACCGAAGCGTTTAACATTGGCTTCATCCAAAGCCGCTTCTACTTCGTCAAGGATAACAAATGGAATGGTTTTAACACGAATGATGGCAAAGAGAAGGGCAAGAGCTGACAAGGCCTTCTCACCACCAGACATAAGGTTAAGTGATTGAATTTTCTTACCTGGTGGCTGCACAGAAATTTCTACTCCAGCCTCTAGGAGATTGTCTGAGGTCAAAATCAAGTCTGATGAACCTCCACCAAACATCTGGGTAAAGGTCTGTTTAAAGCTTTCTCGGATAGCCTCAAAGGTTGCTTTAAAGCGTGATTTCACTTCATCATCCATGTCATTTATGGTATTCAGAAGGAGACTCTTAGCTTCGAGCAAATCATCCTTTTGTCCGTTCAAGAAATCAAGACGTTGCTTAACCTCTTCAAATTGGGCAATAGCATCCACATTGACCGGACCTAAAGCTTTGATTGAACGCTCAAGACCTTGCAGGTTCTGGCGTGTTTGTTCGACATTGTCAAGTGGGCTAGCCTGACCTTTGGCGACTTCAAGTGTCATCTGGTAATCTTCAGCCAACTGAGTCGCAAACTTACGAAGTGATTGACTAATCTGACTTTCACGTTCTTCCAAACGAGTCTGCTGACGAATCAAGTCCTCATTACGATTGCCAGCTTTAGCCAAACGCTCCTCCAAGTCTTCCAACTGACCTTCGTAATCTTGCACCTGAATCTTGGCACGGACAAGAGCTTGTTCCAAATCGTCCTTACGTTGGACAGCTTCTTTATGCTGTGCTTGCAAATGCGGAAGGCGGTCAGTTTGGTCATCATTGACCTGATTATTAAGGAGCGCTTTAAGACTATCCGATTCCTTCATTAACTCAGACAAGTCGGCTTGAAGACGATTACTTTCTGTCTTAGCAAAACGCAATTCTGCTTGCAAATCACGTTCCTTCAACTGAAGTTCTGATTGCTTGTCTAAGAGAACCTGTTTTTGTTGGCCAAGAGCGTCTTTATCTTCCTTAATAGCCTCAATACGGTCGTTAATGGCCTCACGCTTAGATGCAATTTGTGCTAACTCTGCTTTAAGTTGTTCAGCCTTATCTTGAAGATTTGCCCCATCAGTTCCCTGAGAATCCTGTTTGAAACTATCCACTAGGGTTTGATTTTTCTCCACCTCTGACAAGGCTTGTTGGTGTTCTAGGTCTAGTTTTTGCTCCTGAAGACGAGCATTTTCACCATCTACCTTAAGGTCTTCTAGCTCTTTCTGTAGAGTCTTACGTTTGGTCTTAAGGGATTCAACTTTAGCCTCACTATCACTTAATTGAGCCTTAATCTGGTTAATTTCAGCAGTCAATGCATCCAGTTCAGGCTTGATAAAGAGACTATTATTTTGCTTATTAGCACCACCTGCAAAGGCACCACCGGGACGAATCTCAGACCCGTCAAGAGTAACCATACGTACTTGGAAACGAACAGCTCGAGCCGCCTTGTTGGCATTATCAATGGTATCAAAGATTGCTGTCACCCCTAGGAGGTTTTGGAAAATATTAGATAAGCGGTCCTCATAGGTAACCAAATCGGAAGCCATACCAATAAAGCCTGGTGCATTGGCAAGACTTTGAGCAAATTGTCCGTTAAGTTGACGTGGTTTAATAGTGGTCAACGGCAAGAAGGTCGCACGCCCCTGACGATTGCGCTTCAAGTAGTCAATCGAACGCTTAGCAGCCGCTTCGTCCTCCACAATAATATTTTGCCCACTAGCTCCCATAGCAATTTCAAGAGCCGTCTGATAACGCGTATCAAAAGTCAAGTGTTCACTAACTGCACCAATAATTCCTTGAATGGATTGGGCGTTTTGAAGGACAGCCTTAACCCCTGCATAGAAATTAGAATGATTTTTTTGAATAGACTCTAAACTTTGACGACGGGCATCTTTACTCTTAAGGTGATCCATGAGGTCAAACATCTGCTTTTGAGCCTCTTGATAGTCCTTATCAATAGCTTGATAAGCCTGAGCCTTTTCTTTGTAGTTAGCTAGGAGGCTTTGAAGACTCTCTTTGGCTGCTTGATAAGCTTTTTGGGCTTCGCTAGCTATTTCCTGAGCGGAGAGCAAGTCTGCCTGAGCTTGTTTATATTCTTCAGCTTGAGCTTCCAATGCTTGGGTCTGACTATCCATGTCGTGGGTAACCTGAGTCAAACTGTTGGAAACCTTGGCTTCCTCCTGCATCAGACCAACATAGTCCTCACGTAAACGTTCAATAAGCGTATCCGGGTCATCAGAAAATTGCTCCAGTTCTTTTTGAATAGCAATCAGCTCCTTGGCAAGGCTATCCAACTCAGCATTCAATTCAACTTGGCCTTGATTAACCTTATCGAGTGCTGCCTGAGCTTCTTCTTTCAAATGCTCTAACTCACTGAGACGAGCTTCTGTTTCCTCTTTTTTCTCTGAACGCTGCTGACTCTCCATGGTATAAAGATCAATTTGACGCTCAAAGTCACTAATAAGACGTGTGACATCCACCAAGGTTTGTTGGTCAGAAGAAATTTGTTCTGAAATTTGATGTCGTTTCTGTTTGAGCTCCTGGTTCTCAGTCTCTAGGCGATGGCGTTCCTCATAATAGCTGGTTAATTTTTCCTTTACCGCTGCCAAATCCTCTTGGGTCTGGCTCAAGTCGGATTTACCAACTTCAATATCGTGGACCAAAAGATTAAGCTGAGTCTGTCTACGTTCCTCATCTAATTCCAAGTAACGTTTAGCAGTCGCTGCTTGCTTTTCAAGCGGTTTAACCTGACCGTCCAGCTCGTAGATGATATCTTCCAAACGATCAAGGTTATCTTGGGTTTGATTAAGCTTACTTTCCGTTTCTTTCTTACGTGTCTTATATTTAAGAACCCCTGCGGCTTCTTCGAAAATAGCGCGACGCTCTTCAGGTTTGGCATTAAAAATAGCCTCAACACGACCTTGGGAAATAATGGAAAAAGAATCACGCCCTAAACCTGTGTCCATGAAGAGGTCATGAATATCACGCAGACGAACCTTGCGACCATCAATCAAGTAATCATTGTCACCGTTTCGATAAATGTGACGCTCCACACGAATGGTTTCACCAGCACCCGCGATAAAGCCATCACTGTTATCAAGAGTGACCGCCACTTCCGCATAGTTGAGAGCCTTACGAACCTCTGTCCCCGCAAAAATAACGTCAGGCATCTTGCCCCCACGCAAGCTCTTGGCAGATGATTCACCAAGTGCCCAGCGTAGACTTTCTGTAATATTTGATTTTCCCGATCCATTTGGACCTACAACGGCTGTTACTCCCTTGTCAAAGACGACTTGTGTCTTATCCGCAAAGGATTTAAAGCCCTGCATTTCAATTGATTTCAAATACATGCTTAATTTCCTAGTTGTTCAAGGGCAGCCTTAGCCGCTGCCTGTTCAGCTAATTTCTTAGATTTTCCAAGACCTGTGCTGAGTTCCTTACCATCAACAGCTACCTGCATAGTAAATTCTTTAGCATGAGCTGGTCCAGACTCGTCGATAACGGTATAAGTAATATCAACCGTACCATTGACCTGAAGACGCTCTTGCAAGGCTGTCTTATAGTCTGTTACGCGGTCAAAGTTCCCCTTTTCAACCTGAGGAATCATGACCTGATTCAAGAATTTCTCAACAGCAGGCAACCCTTGATCCAGATAAAGGGCACCGAGGAAGGCCTCCCAGAGGTCACCAAGGATAGTGGCACGTTCACGTCCACCAGATTTTTCTTCCCCTTTACCAAGACGGATATACTGCTCGAAACCGCAAGCCTTTGTAAAACCTGCTAAGCTCTCTTCACGAACGATAGTACTACGCATCTTAGACATTTCCCCCTCTGGCTTATTAGGGTAGCGTTTGTATAGATAAACAGAAATGACTAATTGCAGAGCCGCGTCTCCTAAAAATTCCAAACGTTCATTATGTGAAATGTTTAGGAGGCGGTGCTCATTGGCATATGAGGTATGGGTAAATGCTGTTTCTAAGAGCTCTTTTTGGCTAAAAACAATACCAAAATCCTGCTCAAGTTTTTGTTCAAGTTGATTCATAAAACTTCCTTTCTTTTTAAGCACACTAACTCTAATTATATCAAAAAAAGCAAATTTTCATGATAGAAAACTGCTTTTAGAGCCTATATCCGCTGATTTTTGTGAGATTTAACCTATTCGACTAAAAAAAGCTGAGCAAGCTGCTCAACTTCATTTTCTTAATAATCTGGACGAACAACACCTGTAACTGTCTCACGTGTTGCTTCGACATCTTCTTCAAGGACAACCTTGATGATACGTTTGGCTTCTTCTGAAGTACATGCAACCAATGGCAAACGAAGTGGTCCAACTTCGAAACCAAGATGATTGAGAACAGCCTTGACAGGTGCAGGACTTGGTACTGAGAAGAGAGCGTTAACTTTAGGAATGAATTTACGTTGGATAGTTGCAGCCGTCTTGAGGTCACTATTTTCAATAGCTTCAAGCATAGCGTGCATCTCATCACCATTTGTATGAGAAGCTACTGAGATGACACCGTTAGCACCAAGGTTCATAGCGTGGAAGGCATCCCCATCTTCACCAGTATAAACCAAGAAATCTTCAGGTTTGTGCTCAATAAGGTAGGCCATATTTGCAAGGCTGGTACATTCTTTAACACCGATGATATTTGGATGTTCCGCCAAACGAAGCATGGTATCAGGAGCCATTTCAACAACCACACGACCAGGGATGTTGTAGATGATAATTGGCAAATCAGAAGCATCCGCAATGGCTTTGAAGTGTTGGTACATACCTTCTTGTGATGGCTTGTTGTAGTAAGGCACGATAGCAAGACCAGCTGCGAAACCACCAAATTTGGCAACTTCCTTAGCAAACTCGATAGAGTCGCGTGTATCGTTAGTACCGACACCTGCAATCAATGGCACACGTCCATTAACAATTTTCTGAACAGCCGCAAAGAGTTCCAACTCCTCATCGTGAGTAAGCGTTGGACTTTCAGCCGTTGTTCCCGCCAAAAGAAGAGCTTCTGTATGGTGAGCCAAAAGATGCTCAATCAATTCTGGAAGGGCATCATAATTGATTGATCCATCTTCGTGGAAAGGTGTAATAAGGGCTGTGATCAGTTTGACATCTCTTAATTGATCAATTGACATAATATTCTCCTTCAACCGTTTTCTAATCCTTTCCATTTTACCATAATTTTGACCAGACAGACAGATAAGTTGACAATTTTCTGAAAACGTGAGAACTGACTATTTCCATTTGATGGCTAATAAACAAAAAAACAGAGAGAAGTCTCTCTGCTTTATAGGATTCAGCTTAATTTTAGTATTTGAATACAACACCAAATCCTTACTGATTCCTGTTTCGCTCCCTATTTCAATTCAAATTTCAATTCTGAAGTTGGGCGAACCGAACCACGTTCGTGGAGTGTTTCTGCGATTTGGACTGAGTTCCAAGCGGCACCTTTAAGGAGGTTATCTGAAACAACCCACATGTGGATACCTTTTTCAGCATCCAAGTCTTTACGGATACGTCCAACGAATGTATCACGTGAACCTACAGCATTAACGGCTTGTGGGTAGACTTGGTTAGCAACGTCATCTTCAAGGACTGCACCTGGGAATTCTGCAATAGCAGCTTTCACTTCGTCAATTGGTGCCACTTCTTTGGTTTCAATGTAGACTGACTCTGAGTGAGCTGACAAGACTGGAATACGCACACATGTTGCTGATACAGCAATGCTATCGTCTTCCATGATTTTCTTAGTTTCGTTTGTCATCTTCATTTCTTCGTAAGTGTAGTCATTTTCAGTGAAGACGTCGATTTGAGCCAAGGCGTTAAAGGCGATTGGGAAGTGCTTCTTATCCCCACCACATGGCAAGATTTCAGCTTTGACATCACGTGGATTAACGCCATCATTCAAAACTTCTTTCAACTCACGTTGTGTTTCAAGAATAGCTCCCATACCAGCGCCTGAAACAGCTTGATAAGTTGACACGATGACACGGTCCAATCCCCATTTTTGACGAACTGGCTCAAGGGCAACCATCATTTGAATAGTTGAACAGTTAGGGCAGGCAATAATACCGTTGTGGGCATCAAGCGCGTGTGCATTTACCTCAGGTACAACCAATGGTACATCTGGATTTTGGCGGAAGAATGATGTGTTATCAACAACTACTGCACCAGCTTTGACTGCATATGGCGCATATTTAGCTGAGGTAGATCCACCAGCTGAGAAGAGTGCAATATCAACGCCTTCAAAAGCGTCCTCTGTCGTTTCTTCGATGGTCACATCTTGACCTTTAAATTGCAAGACTTTCCCTGCAGAGCGTGCAGACGCAAGGTAGCGAATCTTATCGATTGGAAGGCTTGATTCTTCCAACATTTTGATCATTTGAGCACCAACGGCACCTGTAGCACCGACAACAGCAACTGTGTATCCCATAGTAAAACCTCTTTCGGAATTTTCTATCAATTTAGTTTAATGAATCTATTATACTACGTTTAACCTCAGTTGAAAAGGGTTAAAAGAGCAAGAATAACAGAAAAATCCCCTACCAAATGGTAAGGGATAAGAGGCATCTTTCGATGAGAGTAGCAGGTTCACACAACTACTCAAGGTCCGCTCCTGCGTTACAATTTAATGTAGACCTCCTCAGCGCAAAAGGCTCTAAAGAGCCAATCGACTCATCGCATGTTTCTATTCTAGCATAATGGGCGACAGTGTCAAGCGGTTGATTTCTACAAATACTTTCTTGCCTCCCTAATGCTAAGAGGGGCCATTTGACTAGCATGTTGATCAATAAAAACACGAACCCAATCAGGATTTACCTTTGAATAATTGCGCAAGCTCCAACCGATAGCCTTGTTAATGAAAAACTCAGTCTGTCCAAAGTTATTACAAATAACCTCAGCTAAGAGATCTGTATCTGTCAATTCTTTACGCATAAGCTGGTGGTCAATGGCAATACGTCTCAACCAAAAATCCTCATCCAGACTCCATTGGCGCATGATATCCTTGGTTTCTGGATAGTGAAAAGTAATCTCCCCGATAATACGGTCTAATTGATCTATGCTGTCCCACCATGATTTGGTTTGAGCCAATTCCTTCAGCTTTGGAAAAACTTCTGGTCTAAGCTCCTTCTTCTTTTTGTCCAGATAATCCATAGCAATATATTGAAACTCACGGTAGGGTTGCTGCCAACACTCTTCCACAAAATTCCAATCAATTGGATCCTTAATGAAAGGCTTAAAAAACTCTCTTTCAATCTTTCTGAGAATTGTTTTTTGAACGCCAAGAAACCTGAATTTATTTTTCATATAGGCTTCCATGTGTGGTACTTTAGCTGGATCAGCTTGATCTTCTAACAGTTTTAAAAGGATTTTTGCATCCATATGAGTTCTCCTATATTACATCAAAGGTCCTATCAAAGAAAAGAGATAACCACTCAAACGATGAACTAGAGGCATTTTAGACAAACTCTCCAAAGTAACTTCCTCTGAAAGAGCTTGCGTTTTCTCAAAATCTTGTTCAATTTTGATCACTTCCAGATTTTTATAGAGATAAATCCCATTTTCAAAATTTTGATAAAGACTACGGTAGTCTGTATTAATAGTACCTACAACAGCTTGGTTGGCATCAGAAACATAAACTTTAGCATGGACAAAACCTGGCGTATAGCGGAAAATGCGGACACCAGCATCCAACAAGACTTTAAAGTAAGTCGTAGCAATATCAAAGGCATACTGTTTATCAGGAATCCCTGGCATAATGATACGTACATCTACTCCTCGTCTGGCCGCAAAGGTCATGGCTCTTACGAGTTCGTCATCCAAAATCAGATAAGGAGTCATAATATAAACATAATTAGTGGATGTATTTAAAAGATGTAGGTAAACATTCTCTGCGACTTTGTGATAAGTCAATGGCGAATTACCATAAGGAAGAACAAAGCCTTGACTCTCTCTTTTTTGAGGCTTTTCTTGTAGATATCGCTCCATATCAGCTGGATCATCAACTCCAGTCACTGACCACATGGTCAAAAAGAGAGCCTTGAGAGTTTGTACTGCTGAGCCGTCTAATCGAATCGCAGTATCCTTCCAATGACCAAAACGCTCTCGTTTATTGACATACTCATCAGCAATATTAACGCCACCGGTATAACCAACTTGACCATCAATCACTGTTATTTTCCGGTGGTCTCGATAGTTGTAATAGGTCGATAAAACTGGCTTAATTGGTGAGAAGGTCTGAGCTTTAATACCAACCTTGTGTAACCTCTCGATATAATCGTAGGATAAGGTGGTCATCTCATTCATCCCATCAAACATAACACGAACGTCCAGTCCTGCCTTAGCCTTCTCCTCCAAGATGGCTAATATCTCTCCCCACATGATGCCTTCATCAATGATGAAATACTCCATGAAGATATAACGCTCTGCCTTTTTCAAATCCTTTAACAAGGACGGAAGCATGTCATCTCCAAGTGGGAAATAAGTCACCTTAGTATCTCTATAAATTGGAAAATGAGCAGGACTATGCTCCAGAAAATAAGCCAGTCTTTGCAGTTGCCTATCGCTATGAGACAGATAGTCCTCAACCTCTGGCTCGGTAGCCAAATAGTCTGAAGCCTGAACTGTTGCTTCCACAAGACGCTTTTTCAAACGTCTGACACCAAAATCAGCGAGCGAAAAATAGAGCAAGGCGGTCCCAAAAATGGGAAAGAGGGCAATGATTATCAACCAAGAAAGTTTGGAACGGGAGTCCATGGAACGATTGAGCAAATAAAAGAAGGTAAAAACACTCAATAAGTGTTCCCATAAGATAATGGATGGGAAATGCTCTTGTAGGCTAATATATGAAAAGACAAGAAAGGCCAATTCCAGTAAGAAAAACAGGAAAATGGGTACCTTACGATTAAGTAGAATTTTAGTCCATTTAGACGGCTTCTGAGGCAATAGTCGGGCACTTATTTCTTGAGACATATAGGCTCCTTTAGTACAAAGAAATTAGCTCACAGTTCAGAGCTTTTTCTACGATTTTTCAATTATTAGTATCATTCTAGCGTGGGCAAATAACATAATCAATTTGTCAACTTTGACTAGACATTTCTAGCCTTCTACCGTATTTTTCTGACAGGACCATCTAAAGTTTTTTGCATCCAGACGATATCATGCCATTGTTCAAACTTGTAACCAACTTTTGGAAAATGAGCCACTTGGACATAACCACGTTTTTCATGCATGGCAATGCTAGCCTCGTTCGGAACAGCAATACAGGCTAAGAATCGCAAAAAGCCTCGTTGTTCAAGTTCCTCTTCAAGAGCATCATAGAGCTGACTTCCCAGACCTCGACCACGCGCATCTTCATGCAGATAGATAGACAATTCTGTCGTCCAATCATAGGCTGTTCGAGCATAGTAGGTTGAAGCATAGGCATATCCGAGAACTTGTCCATCCTCTTCAGCGACCAGATAAGGGTAAGTTTCAAGGGTTTTATTGATACGATTCTCAAATTCTTGAACACTGGGAACTTCATATTCAAAGGTAATGGCCGTCTTCTCAACATAGGGTGCATAGATGGCCTGAATAGCTGGTGCATCGGATAACTTGGCTGGACGAATAGTTAACATCATTTTCTCCTTCGACTTCATTACCTTTATTTTAAACTATAAGAAAAGAGGGCTCAACCCTCTTCTAACAAGTCTTGTCACTACATCAACGGAGCAACTAATCTAGTCAATAATCCTAAAGCCTTTTGATGGAACGGCAGATTTTCAATCTCGGCGATACTAACTCGATGACACTTGGCTTTGGTCGCTTGGAAATCTTCCTCAATGGAAACCACTGATGACGTCCTATAAAGATAAGTCGCACACTCAAAGTGATGATAAAGACTGCGGTAATCCAAGTTGATTGTTCCTACAACAGCCCTACTATTGTCACTCACAAAGATCTTGGCGTGAACAAAACCGGGTGTGTACTCATAGATCTTAACACCAGATTCTAAAAGTGTTGGGTAGTAAGTCTTAGCTAAGTAATAAACTGACTTTTTATCAGGAATACCAGGCATGATGATACTAACATCAACTCCACGCTCAGCCGCAAATTTCAAAGCATGCAGTAACTCACCATCTAAAATAAGATAAGGGGTCATGATATGAACAAAATCACGAGCATGGTTAAGAATATCAATATAGACATTTTCACCGACCTTATCCTTATCAAGTGGATTGTCCCCGTAAGGTACGACAAAACCAGGAGTGTCAAAGCCCTCATGTTCAACCATATAGGATGTCACATCTAGCAGTTCATGAGAGTAGGTCCACATCTGAAGAAAGAGGACTAAGAAAGTATCAACCGCTGGCCCCTCCAGCATGAGTGCAGTATCTTTCCAATGACCGAAACGCTCAATCTTGTTAATATACTCGTCAGCTAAATTAATCCCGCCTGTAAAAGCAACCTTACCATCAATCAGCAAGATTTTTCTATGGTCACGATAATTATAATAGGTAGACAAGAAAGGCGTCACTGAGGCAAAAACACGAGATTGAATGCCTATATTTTGCAAACGTTTCTTATAGTCGAAACTTAAGGTTGAAAATTCATTCATACCGTCATACAGAACTCGAACTTCCACCCCTTCTTGAACCTTCTGTTTCAAGATTGCTAGGATTTCACCCCACATTTCACCTTCACCAATGATGAAATATTCCAAGAAAATGTACTTCTCTGCTTTAAGGAGCTGTTTCTTCATTTCCTCAAACTTAGCTTCCCCACTTGGGAAATAGGTTGTCTTCGTGTGACGATATACCGGAAAATGCCCATTCACATTTTCGAGATATTGGACCAAGTTATAGTTACTTGTGTGACGCTGTTTAAGCTCTTCGAGGGCCTGATCATCTTGTTTCAAAATACCAGAACTGCGGTCAATATTGCTCTGAATAGCACGCTTCATCCCTGTGTAACCTAGATCAAGTTTCGTATAAGCCAAGAGCAAGGTTCCGATAATAGGAAAAGGCAATACAAGCAGGAGCCAAGTATTGACGGCTGTTGATTCCATATCACTCTGGAAGAGATAAATAATGGCCAAAATACGAAGGACTACTTCTGTCACCTGAAGATGGACCCTATATTGTTGCAACCATAAGTAAGACATGGCCACAACAACAAGCTGCAGTAAGATGATTAAGAAGATAATCGTAGCACGACTAAAGATTCCACGAAGAAAGCCGCGACGACTCTTATCATAAAGACGTTCAATTTTAGTTTCGTTTTTGATAGCATGACTCCTTATCTTTTTTTGTTAATCTTATTATAACAAAATTTGTAAAATTAAGCTAGACAGAAAAAGCCATCTAGGCTAGTCTCAGATAAACACCACATTTATCTGAAAGGAACTAACATATAGGACGAAATGGATTACCGAAACAAATGGATTTTACGAATGTTTCTCAAAATTATGAGGCTGGGACAAAAGTCCTAGCCTCTCAATTTGTCTTTGGATTGTCGAGAAAGACGCAGTGGTTGAGTGGGCTCTACTACGCTGATTTCATCAGCTTTTACAGCCCTACTCAACTGTGCGGAGGTGGGACGACGAAATCGAATTCTAACGAATTACCGATTTCTGTCCCACTCTCAAGAAATAGAATTCCTAGGAAATCATTGAATTATCAATCACCCTACCAAGTTTTTCTGAGTTACTTGAAAAGTCTAACTTAATTTGACAATTTAGGTTCTTAAACGTCTCTAGTTAATCAACTAAAAATTATAACTAGCTGGGTGTTATCTAATCTCCCCTCATTTTTAAGTTATTATCATTTTTGATATAATGGTAGAGAATGAAAGGAGATTTTATGTCAACTAAAAATTTAACGCCGGTCTTAAAAACCTCTTTTGTGCTACTGGCTATCCTGGTCCTTCTTGGTATTGTTATGCCTGACGGCTACCAAGTTTGGTCAGAACAACTAAGGGAAGTTATTTCAGATAAACTTGGCTGGTTTTACTTATTACTGGTCACGTCAATCGTTCTACTTTGTGGCTTTTTCCTGGTTAGTCCCGTTGGGCAAATCAAACTGGGGGAACCCAATTCGGTGCCTGAACACTCTACTATCTCTTGGATTGCCATGATATTTTCTGCTGGAATGGGAATCGGCCTTGTCTTCTACGGTGCCGCAGAGCCCTTATCCCATTATGCCATTTCAACGGTACGAGCTACCCCAGGGTCGCAGGAAGCCTTAGCCGATGCTTTCCGTTACACTTTCTTTCACTGGGGCATCCATGCCTGGGCAATATATGCTTTAATCGCCCTGGCCCTCGCCTACTTTGGTTTCCGAAAAAAAGAGAAATATCTTTTATCGGTTACCTTAAAGCCCTTGTTTGGTAAAAAAACAAACGGTAGCCTTGGTAAGATTGTAGATACGATTACAGTGGTCGCTACTGTTATCGGGGTGGCAACCACTCTTGGTTTTGGGGCAGCCCAAATCAATGGGGGACTCAACTACCTCTTTGGTATTCCAAACAATGCCCTTGTGCAAGTTATTATCATAATTATCACAACCATCCTCTTTACCATTTCAGCCCTTTCTGGTCTTGGAAAAGGGGTAAAAATCTTATCAAACACCAATCTTATTTTAGCGGTTGGACTACTCGCCATCACCATAATCATCGGTCCCACAGTCCAGATTTTTAATACCTTGACCGATAGTATCGGACTGTATATTTCCAATTTCTTCCGTATGAGTTTCAGTGCTGGTTCCTTTGGTCAATACAATCGTGACTGGATCAATACTTGGACGATTTTCTATTGGGCTTGGTGGATTTCTTGGTCACCATTCGTGGGAGTTTTTATTGCCAGAATTTCTAAAGGACGTAGTATCAGACAATTTCTATCCATCGTCTTATTAGCACCGACTGTATTAAGCTTTTTATGGTTTTCTACCTTTGGAACACTTTCAACGCATGTTCAATCACTTGGAAATGTAGATTTAACACAGTTTCCAAGTGAGCAGACCTTGTTTGCAACCTTCAGTCAACTGCCATTTGGTTTTATTGCCTCCGTTGTTGCCATCATCTTGATCATTACCTTCTTTATCACGTCAGCAGACTCTGCGACCTATGTGCTAGCTATGCTCTCTGATGATGGGAATCTCAAACCAAAGAATAACCTTAAAATCTTCTGGGGCGTACTCCTTGCGACTATTGCCATCGTCTTACTTCTTTCAGGGGGCTTAGTAGCCTTGCAAAATACGCTGATTATCGTAGCCTTTCCATTTTCACTCATCATGGTACTGATCATGGTTTCCCTAGTCATTGAATTGCTACACGAAAAAGACAAGATGGGACTGTCAATCACACCGACACGATACCCTAAAAAAGATCAACCCTTCAAATCTTATGAAGAATAAATAACCCAATTTGTAAAACGAAGCTAGACAGAAAAAGCCATCTATGTTAGGCTCAGATAAACACCACATTTGTCTGAAAGGAACTAAGATAAATGACCTATACTCATCTTACCACAAACGAGCTTGTAACGATAGAGGCTTACTATCAAGAAAACATAATAAAAATTAATATAAAAAGTTTCTAAAATACATATTTAGACACTTTTTGTATGCTATAATTTTCATTAACACTATAACAAAGGAGAACCAAATGAAACGTTTAAATACTCTATTTCATATTATAAAAGTTACAGGTTTTAATCAATTTTTGACAAGTTTTGTAAGTTTTATTTTTATTTCAGGAGGAATACTTTTATTAGTTGAACCTCAAATAAGTAATTACTGGGATGGACTATGGTATGCTTTTGTCACATCAACAACAGTAGGTTACGGAGATATACTAGCTACTACTCTAATCGGACGTATTACTAGCGTCTTTTTAACTGTATATGGACTTATTTTTTTTGGATGCTTATCAGCCGTAATTGTCAATTACTACAGCAAATTAAATACACCTAATAATAAAACTGACTAACATATTTCTTAGTAACTGTAAAAAATAATTCTTTCTCTGCCAATTCCAAACGGCTACAATTTCCTGACCTCGCGATACTTCTTGACTATCCTCTCCAGTCTGAACAAGATTACCATCTTCGACATCATCTAAGTCTAATTCTTTCTTGATAGTCTTGAAGAGTTTTCCAAATCCAATCTGTCGTTTCCGATAAAGTCCCTCAAACAAATCACCCGTTATCCGTTCCTTCGTCTCTTCAGGCAAGACAATCACTTGTTTGTCATTCTCTTTCTCGACATCAAATGGATTTTACTAATATTTCTCAAAATTATGAGGCTGGGACAAAAGTCCTAGCCTCTTTATTGTTTTTGGATTGTCGAGCAAGACGCAGTGGTTGAGTGGGCTCTACTACGCTGATTTCATCAGCTTTTACAGCCCTACTCAACTGTGCGGAGGTGGGACGACGAAATCGAATTCTAACGAATTACCGATTTCTGTCCCACTCTCAAGAAATAGAATTCCTAGGAAATCATTGAATTATCAATCACCCTACCAAGTTTTTCTGAGTTACTTGAAAAGTCTAACTTAATTGTTATCATTTAATTTATCTAACAGAGCCTCTGCTACTTTTTCTGGAATGCCAAGGGAATGGATATCCTCAACAGTAGCTTTTTGGATAGCTGTCATAGACTTGAAGTGTTTGAGGAGTTTTTGTTTGCGCTTAGGTCCTAACCCCTCCACGCCATCAAGTTTAGAACTGAAACTATTCTTACTACGGACTTGACGATGGAAGGTGATGGCAAAGCGGTGAACTTCATCCTGAATGCGGTGAAGGAGGAAAAACTCCTCGGATTGACGTGGCAAATCAATGACTCGCAAAGGATCCCCAAAAAGCAATTCATTGGTTTGGTGCTTGTCATTTTTCTGAAGACCTGCAACTGCGATAGATAGATTCAACTCATTACGAAGTACGTCCTTGGCGACATTGACTTGACCTTGACCACCATCCATAATAATGAGATCTGGTGGCGTTAAACCATCTCGTTTGACACGACTATAGCGACGACGAATAACCTCTCGCATACTGGCATAATCGTCAGGGCCTTCAACAGTCTTAATCTTATATTTGCGGTACTCTTTTTTATTAGGCTTACCATTTTCAAAGACAACCATGGCAGAGACAGGGCTAGTTCCCATGATGTTAGAGTTATCGAAAGACTCGATACGGACCGGTGTCGGAATCCCCATGAGTTTGCCTAGATTTTCAATAGCTCCTTGGGTCTTAGCCAAGTCTTTTTCGAGGAGATCAAATTTTTGGGTCAAACTAACACGAGCATTTTTCGTCGCCAGATTAACCAACTGCTTTTTCTCGCCTCTTTGTGGTTTAAAAACCTTGACTTCATCTCCGACCAGAGCTTCGACAGACTCTTGATCAATGTCTCCTGGAATAAAAATTTCCCTAGGCTTGAGATGACGACTATCCAGGTAAAACTGTCCCATATAGGTCAGAAAATCCTCTTCGGCTTCATTGTAATATGGGAACATATTGACATCACGCTGGATGAGTTTCCCTTGGCGGACAAAGAAAACCTGAACACACATCCAGCCCTTGTCCACGTAGTAACCAAAAATATCACGGTCCTGCATGTCTTGACGGATAACCCTCTGTTTAGTCCTGAGCGTCGACACTGCCTCAATCAGATCCCGATACTCCGCTGCCCGCTCAAACTCCATCTGGTCAGACATGTCCTTCATCTTGGCCTTGAGCTGGTTAACGATTTTATCATCATGACCGTTTAGGAAATTCTTGACATCCTCAACCAAACCTTGCCAATAGTCCTCGGTGGTGTGACAGATGGTGTGGGCATTACATTGACCAATATGGTAATAGAAACAGACCTTGTTGGCAGGATTTTTACATTTCTTAAAGGGGAAAATACGGTCCAAAAGCTTCTTGATTTCATTGGCTGCACCAGAGTCTGGATAAGGGCCAAAATAAAGACCACCATCCTTCTTGACCTGGCGAGTAATCAAGAGCCTTGGATAGAGTTCCTTAGTAATCTTGATAAAAGGGTAAGACTTGTCATCCTTGAGGCGAATGTTAAATTTAGGCATATTCTCTTGGATGAGGTTAATTTCCAAAAGCAGGGCCTCGATATTAGACTCGGTTACGATAAATTCAAAGTCTGCAATCTCAGATACCAAGAGCTCTGTCTTGGTATCATGGCTTCCACGAAAATAGCTACGCACACGATTTTTTAGATTTTTAGCCTTACCGACATAAATAATATTGCCGAATTTGTCCTTGTGGAGATAACATCCCGGATTGTTTGGGAGCAATTCCAACTTATGTTTAATCAGATCATTCATGCTTTCATTGTAGCAAAAAAAGAGCTGAAAAGCTCTTCGGAATTATGGCTATCATAGCTTTACTTGGACAAAATCTTCAGGATTTCCTCATAGCTTTTGACTTGATAGGTTGGAACAGCTGGGGTCTCATTGACTAGGTTACTTGGATTGAACCAGACACTATCAATGCCAGCATTATTACCACCCTGGATATCAGCAGTTAGACTATCACCAATCATGAGAGTTGAGCTTGGGTGAAAATCATGGACATGATTAGCAATTTTATCAAAAAAGTCTGTAGACGGTTTGTGGGCACCCACCTCATCAGAGATGAAAACATCGTCGAAGAAAGGTAAAATACTTGAAGCCTGCAAGCGACCACGTTGGATAAAACTAACACCATTAGTTGCCGCATAAATCTTGTGACCACGCTCTTTGACATCAGCTAAAAAAGCATGAGCCTGAGGAAGTTCCTGCCCCTGTTGACTCAAAAAATGTTGGTAACGGCCAGCTAAGTGACTACCATCTACTTCTTTTCCAAAGTGCTCAAATAGACGTGAAAAGCGCGTGCGAAGTAATTCAGCTTTTGTAATCAAACCATGGTTGAGGTCTTCCCACATGGCACGATTCATGGGAATATAGTGGTCTTTATAAACCTTGAGCTCTTGGGAAGCCACACCAGCCTCTTCTAATAGGAAAGTTAAGGCCAAATCTTCAGCACAGTCAAAATCTAGGAGAGTGTGATCGAGGTCGAAAAGTAAATGGGTGTAGGTCATGACGTATCCTTTCTGACAATTAAATCATCAGGGTTTATTTTACCATAATCTAGCTATATATATATAAAGAAACACAAAAGGACGACCCACAGGCCGTCCTCTCTGATTTATGAAAAAAATAAGTATTGCTTACTTAATAGACTACCATTATATCTACTAAAGCTTAAAAAAATCTTAAAATAGGATATTTTTCAAAAAATACAATTTTACTTAAAACCCTAATATCACTAATTCATGGTATACTGAGAATACAAGATTAATCAAACGAGGCGTGTTATGAAAAATTTAAAATTTCAATCCGTTTTTGACATCATCGGCCCTGTCATGGTAGGACCTTCCTCAAGCCATACTGCAGGAGCTGTTCGTATTGGAAAAATTGTTTCTGCCATCTTTGGTGAAACACCGACTGAGGTGGAATTTCAACTTTTTAATTCCTTTGCCAAGACCTATCGAGGTCATGGAACTGATGTAGCTCTAGTAGCTGGTATTTTAGGGATGGAGACTGACGACCCTGACATTCCGCACGCACTGGACATTGCATACGAAAAAGGCATTAAAGTCTACTGGAAAATCAACAAAGATAGTAATGCGCCGCATCCCAACACCACTCGTATTACCTTAAGAAATGATAAGAAAACCATTTCTGCCACAGGGGTTTCCATCGGTGGAGGAAATATCCAAGTAACTGAACTCAATGGTTTTGCGGTCAACCTCAAAATGAATACACCTACACTTATTATTGTTCACCAAGATGTTCCAGGAATGATTGCTCTTGTGACCGATATTTTATCTCGTTATGGTATCAATATCGCTCAGATGACCGTCACTCGAGAAAATGCTGGTGAGAAGGCTATTATGATTATAGAAATTGACTCGCACCAGTGTGATGAGGCCGTCAATGAAATCGCTAGAATTCCTCATCTACATAATGTCAACTTTTTCAGCTAAGAGGGGGGATTGCATGTTTTACACTATTGAAGAATTGGTTAAACAAGCTGACCGTGATTTCCAAGGCAATATTGCTGAACTCATGATTGCCACAGAAATCGAACTATCTGGACGTGACCGTTCTGAAATCTTAGAGCTCATGACACAAAACCTTGAAGTGATGAAGCAATCTGTCCAGGCTGGCTTATCACCAGAAAAGTCACCGACAGGCTTAACCGGTGGTGACGCTGCCAAACTGGATGCCTACATCAAAAGAGGAAAGACTTTGGCTGATTCAGCTGTTCTGGGTGCTGCTAGAAATGCCATGGCCGTCAATGAATCTAACGCCAAGATGGGCTTGGTTTGTGCCACACCAACTGCTGGTTCAGCAGGTTGTTTGCCCGCTGTTCTAACAACAGCTATCGAAAAATTGGGCTTGAGTCAATCACAACAACTGGATTTTCTCTTCACTGCCGGTGCATTTGGTCTAGTCATCGCAAATAACGCCTCAATTTCTGGAGCAGAGGGAGGATGCCAAGCCGAAGTTGGCTCCGCCTCTGCTATGGCTGCGGCGGCTATTACAATGGCTGCTGGTGGAACACCTTTCCAAGCTAGCCAGGCCATTTGCTTTGTGCTTAAGAATATGTTGGGGCTCATTTGCGACCCTGTAGCTGGATTAGTCGAAGTTCCTTGTGTCAAACGTAATGCTATGGGAGCAAGCTTTGCCCTTGTAGCTGCCGATATGGCCTTGGCAGGTATCACATCTGCCATTCCAGTCGACCAGGTTGTTGACGCTATGTATCAGGTCGGTTCAGCCATGCCAACTGCCTTCCGTGAAACTGCTGAAGGTGGCTTAGCAGCAACTCCGAAAGGAAAAGCATTAGCAAAAGAAATCTTTGGATGATTTTTTAGAATAATCACAAAAAAACTTAGAAGTATGAGTGCTTCTAAGTTTTTTCTTCTTATATAGCCTTTTCAACGTTTTGATCTTAGTTGAATAGCCATTTTGTCAAAAAGTGCCATGTTTCTTTGGCAATACTTGCAAGGAAAGTTGAGAGACTAAATTTGTTAAATGTTATTAGGAGATTGTCAACTATTGGAGCAATAGTCTTAGGTGTTTCCACTGGAGTCTTACTTTCTTCTTGCTTACCAGTATTATCCTGAGATGGATTTGGTACTGTACTTGTATTGTCATGGCTATTATTTTGTCCAGTTTGTTCAGGATCTGGAGCAACCTCAGGTTGATGCTCAGGTTTATCTGGTTTATTTTCCGGACTTGGTTCTGGATTTGGCTCTGGTTGAGGATCCGGTTGGATCATTTCGTCAGCTGTACCACTGCTTGCGTTTGTCAGTTTTTCAGTTACGAAGAAGTTTCGGAATTCAACGGCTCCATCCCAAAGACCGACACCTACATGGGCTTGATTGAAGTAATTGTCCACGGCATCAAATTGATGATGGAGAACTTCCTTGCCATCGACATAGACTGTCATCGTGTCCTTGCCCTTTTCAACCTTGACGTGGTGGTACTGGCCATCATTGATTGCTTTATCCAAATGAGCTTCAGCAATGGTTTCACCACCAAAACGGAAGAGACGAACAGTATCATTGTCAGCAAATTGGACAGAGTAGGCACGGCCTGGTTCTTCACGTTCCGCAGCTACAAAGAGGTTGACCAAACCATGTTGATATTTGACGTCGATATCATAGTCAAATTGCTTGAAGCCATTACTTTCATAGGCCATGAAGAAGTCATTGGCACTGACATTGCTATCGTAAAGCGTGTCGTCATCAATATACCAATCACCAGTAACAGCCTTCAATCCTTTGAGATTAGTCGCAAAATTGTTAAGCGTGATAGCAATATTAAAGGTCTTGGTCAATGAAGGATTTTCAACAGAGGTTGCTGTGACAGTAAGATTACCTTTATGAAGGGCTTTGAGAGAAAGTTTATTGTCATGTTCAGTAAATGACACCAAACTTGGATCACTAACTGTCCATGTCACATCTTGCTCTTCAGAAGCCGGTGCGAGGTAAACCTGCAAGTCCTTACTTTGACCGACTTCAAGGGCTAAATGACCTGAAGTTGTTGCGTTCATGGCAACAGCCTTTGTGACTTCCTTCTTGTCAGTCCAAGTACTCTTAATTGGATAAATAGCAATGTTCGCTCTGGCTGGACCACCTTCAACCAAGACACTTGCTCCAACGGCCCTTGGACTTGGGAAAATCTGGTTAGCACCAGCCACTGTATTCCCCTTAGCAAAGACTTCCACACTCGCACGGTCCACATAAAGGTGTAAGTCAATAGAACCATCTTCATTGCGGGTCACTTGTTGGCTATTCACCTTAGCAAAAGCATCTGACAAGATAGTGCCAGATTGGCTACGGTCAATAGACAAGGTTTCCTTGGTTAAATCGTAAACGACCTTAGTAGATTGACCATCACCGACGCGAAGGTTAAAGCCAACTGCTGTCGTGTCCTTTCCTGGGACAAAGTGAGAAACCACTTCATAAGTGTCACCTGTGAAATCTTTAAGCAGTTCATTGTCAGAAGCTACTGTGACATTTTCAAAATACTGAGCATTATCTGTATCACGAAGGTTTTCATAGGCCTTAACAGGTGTTTGTGTTAAGAGGTAACGGTCGCCTGTTTTAACCAAACCAAGGTCAAGGTTAAGGTTAAAGGTACCATTAAATTTTTGACCAACAGTATCTGCAACCAGATTACAATAGTCTTCCCAAGTGTTCATCCAGTTGATTTCAGTCAATTGCGGGATGTTTGGATGGTCAGCTGTCCCAAAATCATGAACATAGTAAGTCATGGCAGCATAGGAATCCTTACCAAAATTCATGATTTCATCATGGTCTTGGTAAACTTCATCAGCAACAAAGGTCCACTTAGTATCCACTTGTTTAAAGTCTCCAACCTTGTAAGAACGACCACCACGTGAGAGGACCCACTTGAGTGCCCCATCATTGGCCACAATTGGATAGAGGTCAGGACATTCCGTATGCAAATCCTTATAGGTTGTTTCAACCTGCCAGTTCTTCAAATCTGGTGAGGAATAAATGCGGAGTGGACCACCGGCAAGGACCATAAACCATTGGTTATCCCAGCGAAAGACCTTCGGATCACGGAAATCTTGGTTTTGAAGTGGGTCCTGAGACCAGTCAGCAACCACCTTATCATATTTTTGCCAAGTTCTACCCTCGTCCTCACTATAGGCAATTTCAATCCGTTGCCCATTACCGTTTGAAGTGATAATAGCTACCAGTCCACCTTCCGGAGATTTGAAGAGACCTGAGCTATTGGTACTATCAACCACGACAGAGCCTGAGAACATGTGACCTGTTGCATCTGGATAGAAAGCTATCGGCTCTTCATCCCAATGAAGCAAGTCTCGGCTGGTCGCATGTGCCCAGTGCATTGGACCCCATTTGGTGTCATCGTAAAATTGATAGAAGAGATGGTAACGTCCCTTGTAGAAGACCAAGCCATTAGGGTCATTAGCCCAGCCATCCTTAACAGAATAATGATACTGATCACGGTAAAGCTCGTTGTAATACACATCATCACTCTGTCTTCGGTGGATATTGACACGGTAGGTCAAGGTCACAGGACGGCCAAGCGAATCGGTCACACTACTTTCAATGGTAAAGTAATTGGCACCGACAGCCACTGGCAATTGAGAAATATCTGTGTAAACATTTCCCTTGGCATCTTCAACCTTAATGACAGCATTTGAATTATGCTTAGTGATGTCAAAGCCTACTGTCTCAGCATTGTGTCCCACATATTGAATATGAAGCGGTTCTTCGGAGAAGAATTGGGCTTGTTTTTCAACGGCACCTGTCTTTGAAGTCACTACGAGATTGTCAATCAAAGGAAGGCTCTCATCGTCAAGATTGACATAACGGGTGTTTTTGAAAATAACATTGGCATTCCAATTAAGAAGTCCAAAATAACCTTCTGGAAGAACTTGAGGTTGGCCCTTGTCACTTTTTTGAAGAACAGAGTCGCCTGTACTAGCCACAAGTACATCATTGACATAGTAAGATAGCCATTGATTAGCCGCAACTACTCTAAGATTATAGGTTTCATCAGCAGTTGGGGTCACATCTTTTTCATCTACAAGTTGAATATCTTGATTATTGACCCAACGCCAAAACTTAACCTTATGGTTACCAGAGTCCACATTGACCCCGTACATATTTTTATCACTACTATCATTGTTACCACGGAAAATGAGGGCAGCGGCACCACCGGCTTCCTTGAAGGTCACATCAGTTGAATAGATAAAATTTTTGCCCTCAGATTGAGAATAAAGGAAAGAGTCTCCTCTGTCTTTGGCTTCTGAATGAATGCCATCAGCCTTCATTTCCCAGTGACCATTTTGATCTGCGGTCATTCCTTCAAGATTGGTAACTGCTTCATTATTAGGCAAATCAGTTTTATCTTCTGTCACATGAACAGGACTGGTACTATTCGTTATAACTGGTCTTTCTTGACTGTTCTGATTCAAATCAGCTTCTTGCGTTTGATTAGTTACTTTTTCAGTCTCAGTAGCCTGTGTTTGTACTTCTTTTGGCTGATTAGAGCTAGGCTGAGTGGAATTCTCTTCAGATGCTTTAGCTGGCTCGGAAACAAGGGACGGACTAGATTCTACCACCTGGGGGGCTTCCTTGGTCGTGCTAGGAGCAACCTCCACTTGAGGGGCGACTTGATAATCAGTCTGAACTACCACTTCTTGAGCTGATGGGCTCACAGTCGCCGGTTCCACTTGGTCCGCATAGACAGGACCAACTAGGGCCAAGCCTGCAAAACTTACCAGTGCACAGCCATAGACCCATGTCTTACCACTTTTACGCATAAACCAATTTTTACAAACAGTATCATTCATGACTCTTCTCCTTCTTTAGAGCAACATTAAATGTTGTCTCAGTTTTCATGAAAATTCAAAGTCAATACATTTGCCTTTATTAATAAGCCTATCAAAGTTTTCCGGAAATATCTTTAGGCTTTACATTAAAACGGTAAACGCTTACTTTTAATATCATTATATCACTATAATCTGAAAATGCCATCTTTTTCTGTAATATTTTTCATGTAAATGAAAAACTTCCGAATTTGCCATTCGAAAGTCTCTTGCTTATGCTAAATCTGAGCCTGTTAGTAGCCTATTTCCAATAATACCAAACCAAAGGGCCCTAACAAAATATGATTGTTTTATAATTGTAAACTCCTATAATTATTCTATTGGACAGTATTTAGAACAATAAAAAAAAGGAGGTCATCATAATGACTTCCTTAGTTTAACTTTTTACTTTAACTTATCCTCATGTTTCTTAAGGTATCTTTTACCATACCAATTTGACAGAGACTTAATTCTAGTCACCTTTTAGCTGTACCTGTGTGTGAGCTAGGAGGTCACCTAGATGCCTCTTATCTTTCCTGAACATCATCATTGCTAGTAAGAAAACTGCAAGTAGAGTCGCCGAAATCGAGAGGATAATGGATAATACATCAAAATTACTATAGAAGCCATGAATCGTTCCCATATGACCTATTTGCCAAGGTAAAAATTTAATGGTATTTCTGATTAAGCTAGCTTGCACTGTTTTTTTCTGGTAGACCAGTTCAAGGCCCGCTTTTACCTTCCCAAAACTCCCATTATTTGCATAATCCAAGAATGTGAAAAGGAGCGTGATTGGCAAAACAGAGGTGAAAAATACGAGCCACTGCGACTGAATTTCTGTAAATTCTGGGACACCATTAAAAAAAATGAAATAAATAAGCATAGAACCTAAAAACAGAAGAAATAAATAAGCTAGAATGAAAAGATAATCAAATAGAAATTCCATCATTCTTTTTTTAAACGAAATAGGATTAATTGCTAAGATCTTCATCATCGTCTCCCCTTTCTCATTTACTATTATAACATTTTATGGATTTTTTAATATTCCTTCAAAATGTGTCTAGGATATTGACAGAAATCCAACCAAGGACAGCAATACTTGAAACAAACTACTATTTATATTATGAGCATAACGTAGAGAAAGCAACTAATCTCTATAATACGGCAACTGTACTAGCTGAAGCTTTCGGTGACCAAGTCTTCATCAAAAATCTAAAAATGGAAATAGAAAAAGATTTAAATACAAAATAGAAAATATATCAGCAACATCTTTAATATGATTCATTCTAAATGCAATAACTACCGAAGAAGCATCTGAAGTCAAACTCGGATGCTTCTTATCTTGCCTGAACATTGTCATTGCCAGTAAAAAACTGCGAGGTCATGTGCCATGAATGTACAAGAGCTTAACAAACTTCCTCAAGAAACAATAACCACGTAAGGTAAAACTATTGTCCCCATCTATTGTCCTATCGTAGTACCTTAAAAGTAAGAAGGCTATGTTCGCCAAACATAGGCCTTTTTACTTTCTTTTATGATTTTGATATAATCTATTAAAATTTCACCTATTGAAAGAAGTTCTATGATTGAAACAACAGAAATGGGCGCACTATTCAAAAAGATTCGCTTATCAAAAAAATTAGCTTTAAAAGACGTTGCTGGTGACTACTTATCTATATCTTTCTTATCAAAATTTGAGCGTGGAGAATCAGAAATTTCTTTGTCTCGCTTCTTCTTACTATTAGAAAATCTAGATGTTAGTATAGAAGAATTCTATGGTATTCTCTCAAAAGAAAAACCGACCTATACAGAACTATTGTTAGAACGTGTTAGTAAGGCGTACTATCAAAATGATATCCTTGCTTTAAAAAAATACCTAAAAGAAGAAAATAAAAAATATCATGATAGCAATAAAAAACTATTCCTGTATAATACAATCATGATTGAATCCTTTTTATCCACAATTACAAAGGAAGACGTAGATGAGGATAAAATAAAAATTATCACGGATTATCTTTTTGATATTGAACAATGGGGTAAGAGGGAGTTGATAATACTAGGAAATAGTATGCCAGCCATTTCTTCAGAAACTCTCAATGTACTTGTCAAAGAAATCATTTACAAAACAACCCTTTTTGGAAATAATGAATCGAATCTAAAAATTAGGATTGATATACTGTTAAATGCAACATCTGAATTTATTGAAAGAAATCAACTAGATTTAGCAAAGTCGTATTTAGATTTAATTTCAGATATAGGTATTCCAGAAATCTTTTTACACGAAAAACTTGAGTATAAAATACTTTTAGGAGCTTTCTGGATTAAATCAGGTAAAGTAGAAATTGGAAAAAAACTTATTGAGAACTGCCTTGAAATTCTCAAAACTTTAGGAGCAAACAATCTACTCGAATCTCACGCAGCCTACTATGAAGAACTACTAAATTCCACTATATGACAATATCTAACTTTGATGTTTAAAACGATATAAACTAGAACTATAAAAAGATAATATCTTTTTATAGTTCTAGTTTTTTTTAAGGAGAATATTTATGATTGCTACCATGATTTTTACAACTAATCTATATCTCTTTGATAAGCAAGGTACAAAATAAGGACAAAAATTATGAAAAAATACATCTTACAATTTAAGTTTAAAAATTTATTGCATATCTTTCTCATTGCTTGTAATTCTGCATTTCTTGTAGGTGCTTCTGTTACCTTAGCATTTATGACCAATCAATTAGTCGCAGGTAATTTTAAACGCTTCCTTATTTGGTTGGGAATTGAAATATCTCTCTACCTTCTCTATCTTGTATTTACTTATATCATTACTATTCATCAAGTTAAGTTAATACAAGAAATGTCTCTAAAAATTCGTTCCGATTATATCGAAAATATAACTAATGCTTCTTTCCATACATTCCAAAGCAAAACTATCGGAGATCATATCTCCATATTAAATAATGATATTCAAATCATCGAAAATAGTGGCTTTTCGAACTTATATAATCTATTTTCTACAGTATTCACCACCCTTTTTTCTATTATTGCTCTTTTAAGTTATGATATTAGAATTGTAGTTTTAACTATCCTATTAACAATTTGTCTTACCTACCTTCCTAAACCATTTGCTACAAAAATACAACATTATATGTCACTTTTTTCAACTGCAAACGAAGAGCTCATATCTGGATTAAATGACCAATTATCAGGATACAAAACACTTTATTATTCGAATAAAAAACCTACTCTATTAATTCAGACCACAAAAATCATTAGAAACTATATCACACAAAAAGTAAACTTTACTCAAAACAGTACTAGGATAGAGATAATCATGTCTACGTTTTCTATTATTGCACAAGTGTCAATTCTTTTCTTGACAGGTTTACTTATCACTTTAGGACAAGTTTCAATTGGTTCTATATCTTCTGTGGGACAAATTTCAAGTAATATTTTTAATTCATTAACAACACTTAATCAATTACAAGTAGCAATCAATTCTGTTAAACCTTTATTTTTAAAATTTGAGATTTCTTCTAAACATACTGAGAAAAGAACAGTAAATAACATTGAGACCATTGATATTTCCGATTTAGAGTACAATTTTGGTAATAAGAAAGTCTTCTCTAAACTCAATCTCAACTTCATAAAAAATAAAAAATATGCCATTATTGGTGAATCTGGAAGTGGAAAGTCAACATTGATAAATATTATCTTAGGGAATCTCAAGAATTATACTGGTCATGTAAAATACAACAATATAGAGTTAAAAGAAATTGATGAAAATTCCATTGTTTCTCAAGTCGCATATATTAGTAATTCTACACATATTTACAATGACACACTTGAAAACAATTTAACTCTGTGGTCTCAAGACATTGCACAAAATGACATAAAAAAAGCTTTGAAAAATGTCAATTTACTGGACTTACAGGGGCGTTTAAAGGAAAGAGTATCTAATGATCTACTTTCAGAAGGTCAAAAACAAAGGATTGGTATTGCAAGAGCCCTATTAAAAGGTAGTAACATTATTATTATGGATGAAGCTACAGCCAATCTTGATAAGACTAATGCAGATTTTATTGAAAATAATCTTTTAAAAAATACTGATATTACCTATATTACCGTAACACATCACCTTAGTTCAGAAAGAGAAAAATACTTTGATCAAATCATTAAATTAGCATAATAAAATGCTGAAGCGCTGACATATCCTGATTCTCTAGCAATACTATCTAACTTGGTACGATTATAGGGTTTCAGAGTGAACTAATAAGGATGTTTCGTCTTACCTGCAGGACGTCCTGCTTTTCTACTTCTCGTCTGATAATTATTTTCATCCTGCAATTTCTGTTTTTCGATACTGTTCTAGCCTTACTTCTAAATTTTCTTTAGCTTCAAAAGTAAAATCACTAAGTGTAATGGGACTAAAGAGCATGACTAACTGCAGTCGAATTTCTTGTTGCAATTCCAAAATATGGATGACAATCTAAAATAATATAATCATATTGACTAGGTTTTTTAGATTCTAAATTATCTCCTAACAAATCATACAAACACATATTTTGATTTAAATTTGTCTCTAGCCTTCTTTCAGCTTTATCAAGTCCCATAGAACCAGGAATTAATTCTATTGGTTAGAAATTATTCTACAAAACGTATCTATGAAATCATACTCACATCACTCCTATCACGGCGTATCTTACTAAATTGCTAGACAAAAAAGAAAGTCTCACCTCGGTTTATTCAATTGTCAATGAACAAATCAAGGTGAGACTATTTTATGTTTTATCCTATCAGGAAAAGCTGTTAACCCTAATAGGTAAGCTGTACTAACGTTATAGAGTTTAGAAAGTTGCACTAGACCATCTACCGTTAAGTCAACCTCTCCTCTTTCACCCCCCTTATCCGTTGGTACATCTAACTTTCTCCTAAGAAAAGTATATGTCACTTTCAGAAAAAGATGGGAAATTGTCATAATATGACAGTAATTATTGCGTCATTCCTGTATTATGATAATAGCCAGTGCCAATTTATCATTTTATTTTGCAAGAAAGTTGTTGTTCTATTCTTTACGTAAATCAGGCTTACTATCATTTCAAGGACAAATCGAAAATCAGCATAGCGATTATTTTATGAATCTGAGTTTCATTTTTTCTACTATGTTGAGGAACTACACAAAAAATTTATCATCACGTTATTCATTATTCTCCAATTTCTTGACGGTTAACCAATAAAAAATGAAACTAAACAAGGAGTTCACTGTAATAAATAACATAAACTCTAAAAATGACATATCATTCAATGTCCTACTTCGTAAACCAATCATCGGCTGAGAATATGGAAATAATTGATTAATAAAACCGCCTAGCATAATAAAAATAAAACCTGAGAAGGAACCAATTGCTGCAACACCAACCGATCTAGCAAAATTCTTAGTTTTTGCCATTAGATAACTGTGAATCATCAAAATAGAACTTGAACCAATAACTGATAATATTGTTGCTCTCAAAAATAATAATAAATCTTCTATCTTAAATGGAATTTGACTAATATAAAGAGTTAATAAATAGATAGCAAACAATACTACTTGAATTACAGATACCAAGAACAAAGCTAATAAAAACTTACTTAGTACCATCTTCTTAACTGATACTTGATTAGATCGTAGCATTTCAAGTGTTTTTCGTTCAAATTCAGGAAGGATAATTAGACCCGAGAATATAGCTAACATAGCTGGAAAAAGTAACTGCCCGTTATAAAAAGTCAACTGTCCCCAAAGAACCCTACTCATCTGTTCTTCAATCAACACATCGTAGTTCAAGAAAAAATTAGCTAATCCAATAAAACTGGACAAAGCAAGAAAAATAAGACCAATAACTAAAATAACGACTTTACGATTCTTAATCCACTCAGCTTTAAAATAATCAATCATAATTTTCCTCCTTCTTTTTAACCAATAGGTACTTAATAATAAAATAGACAAATATACAATAAAATAGATAGATAAGATAGTTGAGTGGTACACTCTTGTCCCAAACAAATATGTAATCTAATTTATCTCCAGAATGTAAAACTTTTATGCGATAAAGTGCAAGAAAACTTGAACCCCCGAAAGGAAAGATTAGATTTAACCATTTAGATGCTTCGGATAGAACCATCCCTAAAAAACCTGATACAAATCCAATTCCTAAAACCATACCATGTTTTTCTAATATCATAGATAGAAATAGAAAAAAAGTAATTAAAGTAAAACTAGCCATCGTCAAACCTACAACTTGTAATAGTAAATTTGAAACAGCAACATCTATACCGTATCTAACAGCATTTAAATATACAATCAATACTTGTACTACATTCAATAATAGAAAAACAGTATTCGTAAAAATAAGTTTTCGTTTGAAAATGGTTATAAGATTTATATTATTCGCTTCTTGTAGTTTAAATGTATTTCCTTCTTTTTCGTTACTAACAATTCGGGATACAAAAAGACTAATCGCAATTGGTAAAAAAATAGGAGTAGCTTGTAAATTATTGAAAAATAATCCAATTGTCCTTAACTTTGGTACATCTATGCTTCTTGATGCTGCCAGTAATGACCAAGTTACTGCTACAAACATCATCAAAAACGATATCATAAATGATTTTGTTCGTTTACTCTTCAATAATTCGATTTGTAATACCTTTATCATTTTAAGCCTCCTTCGTTAACGAAAGGAAAATATCTTCTAGGGTCTCACTTTCTCTAACCACTCGGAAAATACGGTATCCGTTTTCTGTCAAATAGCTCACCACATTAGCTAATTGATTATTATCAATATTACTTAATTTTACATGACTTGTGGAGGCACCCAAAATTTCTACAGTTCCTAGTTCAACTAAAGTCTGAACAATATTACTTTGTGAAAAATCACCACCAATCTCAATCCAGGTATTTGATTTAATAGCTTCAATTTCTCCTTCATATACTAGACGACCATGATTGATAATACCCACTCGATCTGCAATGTGTTCAATTTCTGTAAGAATATGACTAGAAATAAAGACTGTCAGACCTTTTTCTTTGGCTAACTCAACAATCAATTCACGAATTTCATGAATACCTGCTGGATCAAGACCATTAGTAGGCTCATCTAATAATAAGATTTTAGGCTTTTTTACTAATGCAAACGCTAAAGAAAGACGTTGTTTCATACCTAGAGAATAGGCCTTAACTAATTTTTTTCGATTGTTTTCATCAGCTAATCCAACAAGTTCCAATGTTGGCCAGATATTATTTTTATCAAATCCCACCATTTTTTGAAACACTAATAAATTTTCGTAACCTGTTAAATTAGGATAATATGAAGGCTCCTCTATCATAGATCCAATCTGACTCAGGTAATCTTTGTCTTTCGAATGTCTTTTTTATTAACAAATATCTCACCTGAAGTCGGATCTACAAGGGATAGAATCATTTTCATCGTTGTCGTTTTCCCAGCACCGTTTGGCCCTAGAAAACCATAAATTTCTCCCTCCCGTACAGTAATTTTTTCAATATCTACAGTAGTAATATCTTTGTAAACTTTTTTTACTTTTTTCAGCTCAATAATATTATTCATCATCATTATCCTTTAGCAATCTACTTTATTAGACTACTCCTTTCTTTACATTAACAATTGTACCTAGTCATCTTAAAGATAACATTAAGAATGTATAAAGTAAGCCTCAAATTTTTGAATTAATAAAATTTCTATAGTTTTCGTTACTTTCCATAAGATTAATATGTGTATCCTTATAAACATCTCCCGTTTCGTTATCTATGTAAATAACATAGTCGACAATATCTAGATGATGACTAACAATCAACATTGTCCTTTCAGAGTATTGACTATTCTGAAGTATATTAAGATAGATTCTATTTTTACTTTGTTCATCAAGATTACTGAAAGTTTCATCCCAAAAAATAATAGAGTTTATTTCAATAGAGACTTAGCAATTAACATTTTTTGAATCTGTCCTCCAGATATACTTTTTCCCTGTTTCAATAACTTTGAATGTATTTTATTGGGTAACTGGGCAATACCTTCTTCAGCTTTTGTTACAAGTAAATTTTACAAAGTTGACTTTATGATATAATTAAAAAATCAAAGAGGTATTTATATGAATTTTGAAACACAGTTATTAAACAAACGGATATTAATAATAGATGATGATGTCCCACTTAGTCAATCTATTAAAGAGGTATTAGTCAATAGAGGATTTAAAAATATTAGTAACGCTTATAGTATTAGCGAGGGCATTGATATTTTTTCTGTATCCAAGGTTGATTTCATCATATTAGATGTAATGTTACCTGATGGTGAGGGATATTTACTTGCCGAATATGTTAGAAAAACTTCTGATGTTCCAATATTATTTTTAACTGCAAAAAATAATCCTGATGATGAAGTTAAAGGCCTTGAATCAGGTGGTGATGATTTTGTCACTAAACCATTTCTGCCGAAAACCTTAATATATCGTATCATTGCTCTATTAAGAAGAGCATATAAAAATGAATCCGAATTAATTACATTGTCTTCTTGTACCATTGATTTAAATAATGCAAGTGTAAATAAAAATGGAAATCAACTTTCACTAACTCCTACTGAAATACAGATACTACGAAAACTATATAGTAATAAGAACTACATTGTTTCTACAGAAATAATTTGTGATACTATTTGGGGACTTGATAGTTCTGGATATGAAAAGTCATTAATGGTACACATTCGAAATATAAGAGAAAAAATAGAATCAAGTCCTTCTAAACCGGATCATCTTATTACAGTTAAAGGTCTTGGATATAAACTTGTTGTCTGAGGTAACGGAGTTTTTAATGAATTTTTTCAAAAAAAGCGTATTAAAATTTATTCTTTCATTTTTAACCATCATATTTATTGATATTTTTCTATTAGTTATCACTACAAATTATATTCGTAGTCAACAATCAGCTATGGATATTATAAAAACAGTTTCCTCCAACATCGTTCCTGAAAATAGTACTTATAAAGTTAGTTTAAAAGGAAAAAAACTAATCGAGACGAATAATTTATGGGTCATGATCATTGATCAAGATAGCGGGAAGGAAAAATTTAATATAAATAAACCTACTAATATAAAAAGTAACTTTAATTATGCTGATGTTATCAGGTTCTCTAGATACTATTTAGATGATTATCCTGTTTTTACCCAAATTAATGAGAAACAGAATGATATTTACATTATTGCCTTTCCTAAAGACAGCATTATTCGATATGGTAATAATTACTTTGATTTAAAGAGAGTTCAAATTTTTCCAATTCTTATTCTAGCTATAATTTTTGTCAATTGCTTATTTTCTTTATTTCTATATATGTATAGCATTACGTTCTTAAATCGTAATATACAACCCATTATCAATGCAATTGGTAACTTACCATTAGGTTTAAATAAGCAGGTTGACTCAGTCAAAGAGTTAGATCAATTGACTTTAGCAGTTAATTCTGCCAACACAAAATTACGTGAAAATGAAGAGTTTAAGGAAAATTGGATTTCCGGAATAGCACATGATATAAAAACCCCACTTTCAGTTATAGTGTCTAATACATCTTTAGCTATCGAAAAAACTGATAATGAAAATCTTCTAAAACATCTCAAACCCACTTTAGTTGAGAGTCAGTACATCCAAAATTTATTGAACGACCTCAATATTTTTGCAAGATTAACAAATGGTAATTTCAAATTGAACTTGGAGATTGTTGAAATTATTCCCTTCTTTAAAGAAATAATTATTCAAATTATTAATCAAGAAATTTGGGAAGAATTTAACTTTGAGTTTTCACACGACTCCAACCTCTATAGAAAAAAAATGTATGTTGAAAAAGCCCTCATTTCTCGAGTTATCCATAACTTAATCTATAACTCAGTACTTCATAATAGATCAGGATGTACAATTAGTATAAGTCTAGAATGTACTTCAAATAATGAATTTTCTATAACAGTCCTAGATAACGGAGTAGGGGTTTCTCCTGATAGACTCAAGAGTATTAACATCTCTAATATTGAAGAATTTAACTTTGACATATCAGGCGTTAGAAGAAGTGGTATGGGATTAAAAATTTCCAAACAAATTATTAATCGACACGGAGGCAGTTTTATTATTACAAGTCAGCAGAATAAATATTTCCAATCAAAAATCATACTTCCACTCAAAAAATAATCTACTTCACAGAATTATTATTTAATATTTTAGAGAATCTCTATTAACTCAAATTTAGTTTGTTGAAATCCCCTAATATTTATTCTATCTGAATACCATCCCGTAATTTTTAACCTACATTTCTCCTAGCATTCAACACTTTCGTAAAGCTTTCCAGCCTTCTAGCTAGTCCCTCATACTCATCAAGATAATGCTCTAGTTCCTCTCGTAATACTCCTAATTCCTCATTTACCTGTTTTAATGAGATTGATTCGATTAAATTTAGTGTTGAAAAATCATACCTTGCTAGTTTTTGACTGCTCAGTTCGGCACCCTTTCAGATTGATAGTCACTGATATTAATATGAGAATAACATAGAGAAACTAACCAATCTCTATAATACAGCTACCGTATTAGCCAAAGCTTTTGGCGGCCAAGTTTTCATCAAAAATCTTAAAATGTAAATGGAAAAAGATTTAAACATAGAATAGAAAATATATCAGCAATATTTTAAACGTGATTTATTCTATAAATAATACCTACCAAAGAAGCATCTGAAGTTAAACTCAGATGCTTCTTTTATTATTTCAATTTTTTCACTTAAACTCGCCCTTATGCTTCTTCAAATACTTCTTCCCATACCATTCTTCTACTGACTTGCCTTCCCAGTCCCGGTATTCTTCAGGATACTTCCATTTGTAGAAACCTTCTAAAAAGAAGGGCAACTCCATGAAGATAACCATTGCCAAGAATCCAATATCTATGATTATCCATGTCAAGAACATACCTAACAAAGTCATTCTTTGCGAGATGGCGATGCCCGTGTGCGATAAGATTATTTTGATGATTACAGCAAGCCCTAGCACTCCTGAACCATAGGTGGCGATTAGGCCTGCTATTCTATCAACAAGAGTTTCTCTCGCCTCTTCACCAAAAAAACAAATGCTTAAACTTCTTTTCTCCATACGAAGGAATATTAGGGCAGTGATAAACAGGAGAATGTAAATGAACCATATTCCAACTGAGGTTAGGGTAGGGAGGGCTATAGTTATTCCCAAAAGATTGAATTCAAGAAAGAACCAAATCAAAAAGGTCTCAACATGAAAGCGAAATCTGTATGGTCGAAGAAATGGTTTTCGCACAAATTTTCCAATAAGAACAAGTGATAACCAAATAAAACAACAAATAAGGAATAATTCAGGGGTCAAGAGTGACGGCTTGTGAACTGGCAGAGTTAAATCCTTAGGCTCTGCAACATCCAAAGAAGAGGCAAATATGGCCAAGAGAAAGTTACATCCGAACACAAACAAAACACTGTAGAGAATACTTTTTATTCTAAAACCAATGCTTGGCTTTCCATTGTTTAAGCCTTTCCCAAGTTTCTCGTAATAGTCTTTCTTTATATACTGAAGTGAAGCATCATCTAATAGATTTAAAGATTCTTCAAAACTGGCTTTAAAGATTGATTTCTTCATTTTTACCTTCCAATAATTCCTTGTGTTTTTTCAGGCACTTCCAATTAATCTCTATTTCGATTGGTTAAATCATAAAGAGCGAGACAGACCTTTTTGTTTACTCAGCCAGCTTAGAGTCTGTGTTTAACTGAGCCTCTAGCTATTCTCTAGACAAATCAAGATCTGTCAGCACGATTGAACGAATAAAATAACTCTCAAAAAGTTCTTATATTTCTGCGGTATTTCCGTCTGACTGATTGCTTCTCTAGCATCCTTTATGACAGCATCAAAATCTCCTGACCTAGGCTTTACGAGTGCCTTGCTCTACCAACTGAGCTAAATCGGCTAACACTTTTATAGTATAGCGCTCTCAATTTTTTGTCAGCAAGTTTTAAACGATTTTCTTTATCAAAATCTGGCAAGGATTTTGAGGGTCCCATAATTGAGGAAAAATCTCTAATTTTTTAAAACCAACACTTCGATAAAAGACATTTGTTCGGTCATAATCTTTATTTGAACCTTCTGCGACTGTTTTGACCTGTAGGTAGTCCACTTGTTTGACTGCTTCTCTTTCTATAGTCGTAATTAATTCCCTTCCAATTCCTTGACCTTGGAATGATTTTTTCACGCCTAGACAGTCAATTTCAGCACAATCTTCACTCGAATATGATAAACTTATAAACCCTACTACATCACTTTCTTGATAAGCAGCCCAAACTCGTAAATCCTTGGCTCCTTCGATGTAGGCTTGCGTGCTTTCAGGTATTCCAAACCATTCTGGCAAATCCTTTAAAACCTCATCAACAACTGCCATTTTTTGATCTTCATCCTTGACTTCTTCAATTGTAAACATCATAAGTTCCTTTCTTGATTTTAGTCTTACTTTCCCCCTTACGAGCCAGCACTTTCGTAGGCATCCAAGCCCCTATCCCAGAGTTTGAGGGAAATGAAAAAGAAGGCAAGGGAAATCAGAATCAAACCACCGATATTAAAGAGCCCATTCTTACCCTGCAAGAAATAACTAGCAGGATAGTAGGCCGTAAAGGCGAAAGGTACAATAAAGCTAATTAACCAACGAAGGAGCGAATTGTAAATAGAAATAGGATACTTGGCAAAATCATTAAACATATAGAAAATGTAAATCATGGCACCTGACTGCTTGGTCCAAAAAGCGATGCTGGCTGTCGCGATTTTTAAAGAAGTGTAAATCAAGGTCGCAAAAGGAATACAAACTAGGAAAAGCAGGAATTTTGGAAGCGTCCAAGCAATGCTTGATACTGTTGTTCCTAATAGAATGCAACCGACCAAAAGTTCCCCCAAGGCATCAATCTGAAAGGTCTCAACGAGGATGTGAAAGAGAGGATTGATAGGACGAGTCAGATACTTGTCAAACTCCCCTTTTCGAACTAGCCGTTGACCTAAAGCCCAGAGATTGTCAAAAAAGAGATGATCTAATCCCTTGGGAATCAAGGAAAATCCATAGATAAAGGCAATCTCTTGAAAAGTCCAACCTTCTAGGGATGGGATATGTTGAAAGATAACATTGAGAAACAAGAGGTTCAGACCTTGAGTCAGAAAGACTCCCAAGACACCTACTACAAAATCAACCTTGTATTCCATGATTTGCTTGATGTATTGTCTGATAAAAATCAGATGCATGCGTTGATATTTTTTCATACTAACCTCCTTGAATAGTGATAAATGACTGGACTCGTTTCCAAATCAACTGAGACAAGCCCACCATCACTATAAGCCAGAAGAACTGGAGCAAAAGCGCTTGAAGAATCTGACTGGCATCGTATTTCCCAACAATGATCATAACCGGAGTGTAAATCAAGGATGAAAAAGGCAAGAAGGAGAGAATAGCTGAAACCACCTTTGGAAAGAAAGCCAAGGGAATCAAACTTCCAGACATAAAGGCCACTATGGAAGTCTTGAGTAGATTGGAACCCCAAAGATTTTTAAAGACAAAGGCTGAAAATCCAAAGCAGATGTTAAAGAAAAAGTTAATCAGATAAGCCAGAGTTAAGCTAAAGAGATAAAGGACAGTTAATCCCAGCACTTCTACAATACCTTGCCCAGATAAGATTTTCATCAAAACAATGACACTTAAAAATGGCAGTCCAACAGAGATAAAAATCAACCACTTGGAGCCAAGTTCGGTGAAAAGGTAAGAGGCCGAAAAATGCACTGGCCTCAGCAAGCGCATGATAATGGAGCCATCCTTGACCTCCTCCCCAATCATAAAGGAGCTATCAGACCTGGTCAAAAGATTGGTCACAAAACTCATGATGATGTAGAGAGTGATATCTGCCATACTGAAGCCCTGAATCAAAGGCTCCTGGGAGGAGTCAAAGACTGCCTTCCAGAGATAAAAGGCCACAAAAGCCCCCATGACATCACCAATCCGATAGAGAATAAAGTTGACTCGATAGGTAATCAACTCCTGAATCCCTGCATTGATAAAGGGTTTATAACGTCTCCACAATTTGACCATCTTAGAGCTCCTTTCGATAGAAGCGACGGATAATATCTTCAATATCTGTATCTACCATCTTCAAATCACGGACTTCAAAATCAGATAAGGTTTGCTTGATAATATCGGCCGACTGGTAGCGGGAACTATCGAATTCAATATTGAGAGTATTTCCTTGTCTATCAATGGACATATCAGGCAAGCCCTCATAATGAGAGACTAGATGATTTTGACCTGGCGTCAGGTCAAAGGAGAGAGTCTTCATCTTTCCAAAGGTCTCCTTGAGCTGGCTAACCGTTCCATCAAAAATCTCTTGCCCCTTATCAATCATAAAAATCCGATCACAGAGTTGCTCAATGTCGCTCAAGTCGTGAGTGGTCAAGAGAATAGTTGTCTCTTCCTCCTGATTAATCTGAGTAATGGCCCGACGAATGTTATCCTTGACCGACACATCCAAACCAATAGTCGGCTCATCTAAAAAGAGAACTTTGGGATTGTGAAGCAAGGAAGCCGCAATATCCGCCCGCATCCGTTGACCTAGTGAAAGAGTCCGCACAGGATCTTTGATAAATTCCTTCAAATCCAAAACTTCATTCAAAAAGTCCATGCGCTTATGGAAAAGCGAGTCTGGCACATCGTAAATCTCCTTCAAGACCGTGTAGGTCTCTTGCAGTGCCAAATCCCACCATAGCTGGGTGCGTTGTCCGAAAACGACTCCAATATCCTTGACATAATCTTGGCGATTGTCCTGTGGAATCTTGCCGTTAATCCGACAAAAACCCGATGTCGGTTTTAAAATCCCTGTCAGCATTTTGATGGTGGTTGACTTCCCAGCACCATTTGCCCCGATAAATCCTAAAATCTGCCCTTTTGGAACTTCAAAAGTTAAATCCTTGACCGCTTCAAAGGTCTGCTTTTCAGGATGAATAAAGGAACGCAAAGCCCCCTTCAAGCCCGGTTCCTTAACAGTCTTCACAAAATTTTTCTGAAGATGTTCCACTTCAATCATCGCCATATCTATCTCCTAAAGTAAAAAATCAACAAACCGTGTCCTCTAAACACAAAAAGCCAATTTCTCATCTCCTAAAATCTGCCTTCTTTATCACAGCAGAAGGTATCAGTATTACTCTATTATAAAGCAGTTAAAAAAGGAAACCAAGTGTTATTCTCGAAAAAGAGAAAATAGTTTTGATACTTGAAAAAATCAAAACCACCCGTCTAATTCACTAAACAAAATGACACAATTCAATAATTCATCAAAGCCTCTACATATTCCTGTAGAGGCTCATTTCAACTTCTCTCATTCTTGCTTGTGAATGTTTAGATAGATTATAAGCCACAAAAAAGCCACCATATGGTGACTTCATTCTTATCTATTTCTCCTCATCCCAACCAGTCTTTTTCTTTGGCAATGCGGACGGCTTCTGTTCGGTTGCCTGCATCAAGTTTAGTCAGGATGGCTGTCATGTAATTTCGGACAGTTCCATTTGAAAGAAAGAGGCTTTCAGCGATTTCTTGGTTGGTTGAACCTTTGGCAACCATGGCCAAGACTTCTTGTTCACGTTGACTGAGTGGATTATTGTCAAAGGCGACACCTTCGACAAGCTCTGGTGAGTACTCCTTTTGACCTGCTAGGACGGTATGGATGGTCGCCATGAGGTCACTGATGGAACGCTCTTTGAGAACGTAGGCATCCACCTGGGCTGCAAGGGCTCGTTTAAAATAGCCTTTTCGTTTGAAGGTGGTCACAATAACGACCTTCGTTTCTCTTTGGTTGGCACGGATCCACTCTAGGACATCAAGGCCTGTCTTAGCTGGCATTTCAATGTCTAAAATGGCTACGTCGACCTCTTCTTTTTCCAAGAGAGCAATGGCTTCTTGACCATCGCTGGCCGCATGGACCTCTTCGACATCGTCTTCCAACATGAGGAGCTGGCAGAGGGCATCCCTCAACATTGACTGGTCTTCGGCAACTAATAATTTCATGCTTTTCCTCCCTCTTTCAAATGTACACGAATAATGGTTGGATGCGATTGAGACAGAATTTCCAAGTCTCCATCTACCAAACTGAGGCGCTCTCTGATACTGTGTAGTTCTTGTCCAGTGACTTCCTCAAAGCCACAACCATCATCCTCAAACTCAAGGACAATACCATGATCACGTCTTAGACGAATCTGACAGCTATCGGCCTGGCTATGTTTGATGACATTATTAGCCAGTTCACGAAGCACCATGGACAAGGTAGACTGACTAACGGGTGACAGGCTGTCTAAATCAAGGCTACTATCCACGGTCAGGACGATATCAGATAGGTCAAAGAGCCGCTCAAGTTCCAGTAACTCCTCGGCCACCGTTCGGTACTTGAGCTTATTGACAATCTCACGCACCTCATACATGGAGTCTCGGCTAATCTGGTTCAATTCTTCCAGATTCTTTCTAGCAGCTTCATACTGCTCCTTGTCCATCTGTTTCAAAGCCAACTCGGTTTTAAGACTCATCATGGCAAAGGTATGCCCTAAGGTATCGTGCAAGTCACGACCAATACGATTACGTTCATTTTCAGCTGATAGGATATTGATGGTACGGTTGGCTTCTTCCATCTTTCTCTCCTGACGTATACGGTTTTGAAAATAGTACATTCCCAACGAAAAGAGGAGAATAGCCATAGACATGAGGTGGGTACCCAAATCGTCTGTCAATAGGAAGGATGATAACGTCAAAATCAAGAGTGTCGCTAGAAAGGATAAGAAGCGATAAGATGATATGCTATCCTCAAAGCGCCAAACGAGAAGATTGACGTTGAAAAAAATAAACCACATCATCCCCCCCTGGAAGGTCAGGGTCATAAAGATAATGTAAGCTAGAGTGTAAAACCACAGAAAGGGAATCCACTTACTATAAGCTTTTTTCAAATATACCATCAGGAGATAAGCTATGGTAAACAGTCCAGTCAAAACTATGGTCCAAACTGGAAAATACCCACCAAAGACTCCCAATACTGGAAAGACAAGGAAAATCAGACTAACAAAATAAGCGAAATCATTTTTCTGGTAAGTTCTAAACATGGTCACTTTCTCTGTAAGATTTAATAAAAAGGGCTAAGCCTGTAGCTATTGTAGCATAGACCAGGATAAAAATGAGTGATTTCCATGAAAATTCCCCTTTTTTTGCAAAATTGACCACCAATTGATTGATATGATAGATGGGTGTCCACTCTGAAATATGCTGAACCCATTTTGGAAACATGGTTACTGGCATCCAAGAACCACCGATAATAGCAAGTCCAAGAAAGACGATATTTCCGACGATAGACATGATTTGTTGAGACTTAATTTGAGCTAGGAGCAAGCCAAAGGATAGGAAGACTAGGCTTGACAAGAGTAACAGAGCACCTGAACCAAGCCAATGTGAGAATGGCATCTCAACATCACGCGCAAAAGCTCCCACACAGAAAGTCACTAGGATAGCTACCATAAAGTTCATAAGAACACGGAAGATTTTAGAGAGGTAATAGGCCTGAATACTGATTTTTGAATGTTCGATATAGGTTAGCCAGTGCTCCGTTTGGTCCTCTCTAAGCATGTAGGGAAAGGTAAAAAAGCCAAAGCTGGACATGGAAAATCCAGTCATGGTCAACATATAAGACAAGATAAAGGCTTTTTGTGACTCTGGGTCAGGACTCATTTCCATACCTGAATACAAGAGGAAAAATCCGACGGGCATTCCGATAGACATGATAAAGACTGGCCAACTGCGCCATGTTTTTATCCATTCGATTTTAAGTAGTGCTTTCATGACTTGTCCTCCCTTGTGCTATCAAATAGGCTATCTAAAAGTGTCTTGTTTTGAATTTCAATGTCAGAAATGCGACAGCCCTGAGCTTGTAAACTACTCCACACACTTTCAATATCTTTAGTCATAAAGGTTACAACATCACGTTTTTCAGTCACATCATAAATGTCTGCCAGTTTGTCAAGACTTGGCGCAAAGCGACTTGATAAGGTGACTTGTTTTTCCTTTTCTTCGCTACGCATAGCGTGTGGCGTAGTATCCCTGATGAGTTTCCCCTGATGAAGGACCAAAATACGGTCAGCTGTGTGCTCGACTTCTTCGATATAGTGGGACGAATAGAGGATGGTCACACCTGACTTTTTCAGATCATTGATGATTTCCCAGAAACGTTGGCGTGTCGTAGTGTCCATCCCTGCTGTCGGTTCATCTAAAAAGAGAATGTCAGGCTTACCAATAAGACAGAGAACAAAAGCAAGAAGACGTTTTTGCCCTCCTGAGAGTTTGTCCGCAAACTGCTGATACTGGTCATCTTTAAATTGTAAGAGTGCTTGAATTTCTTCTTTAGATAACCCATTTTCAGAAATATCTTGGAAAAAAGCAATCAGTTCCCTAACTCTTAATTGTGAAGGAATAGTATTTTCTTGAAGGAGAACCGCAATTTGATCTTGCGCTTTTCCCTTTTTACCCTTGATAAAGACTTGACCGCTACTGGCTTTCTTATCGCCAAGAATACAGGACATTAAGGTCGTTTTACCAGCACCATTTGGCCCAATTAAAGCAAGACAGTCGCCTTGTCCTACCTCAAAGCTAATATGGTCTAAAATCGTTTTTCCCTTAATCTTTTTGACAAGATTTGTGACTTGAAGGATTGTTTCACTCATGTTTGTGATTTCCTTTCTTTTGGTAGAAGGCTAGAAAAACATAACAAGCTGCAACAGATACGCCCATAATACTATAGAGAATATCACTGCTGCCATGAAGTAGGACATAAGCAAAGAGGATGGTCCAAGTTGTTGCTAGGAGCATAATGCTTAGTATTTTCAATAATTTCATACTGGGCCTCCTAGTTTTTCAATTCTTTAATGACAAGGTCGATAAAACTTTTAGCCATAGTGATGAGAATGTAGGCTGAGATAGACAAGCCAATAATCATGCCCAGATTTGAGAAGATAGCTTCAAAATTGCCTTTTTCAAAAAAGTCAGTAAACATGCTAAGTCCAGCAAAGACAGTTCCGATGACAGCGTAGATAAGGTAAGATGTTTTGATTTTCATGAGATGACCTCTTTCGTTTTTTATTATTTCTAAGTTATGACTAAAGTATATCTTTTTGGTCATTCTCTTTTTAGCACCAGATGTCATGACATGACATGACATTTGTCATGTGACGTAAAAAAGCCGACCCAAGGTCAGCTTCAAGTGGTGAATAAACGTTTTTAAATATGCCATGAATTAAGAAGGCCTGCATATAATGACATCACATTCTTTTTGAGAACAAAGTGAGTTTAACTGAGACTTTCCGCTATGATACCCCCCTAAGAACTAAAACTTCAGAGGTTCAGAAATATCGAGACCTTATACTCTAAGCTTAGGTATGGAACTTCCTTGACGTTCGCTGACGTCCATCATCACCTAAGGACAGTCTCGAAAAAGATTCTTTATTAAAAAATAAAAGCCAACCCAAGGTCAGCTTTTCATTTATCTTAATGACTATTTTTTGAATGGTTCTTCCACCATGATGAGAGGATGGAACCTGAGATATTGTGCCAAATACTGAAGATAGTTGATGGGATGGCAGCTTGTGGCACGAAATATTTCATGGCAAGGGTTGCTCCAAGACTTGAGTCTTGCATCCCCACTTCGAAAGTAATGGCTTTTTGTTGTGGTTCTTCCAAACCAAGGATTTTTGAAAATCCAAAACCAAGGGCATAACCACAAAGGTTATGAAGCATAACAACTGGGATAACAAGGGCTGTCGCTGCTGTGAAAATATTGGCATGGTTGGCAGAAACAACTGCTCCAACAATCAAGAGGATGGCAGCTTGTGAAATCAAAGGCATAATCTTGATGATGGCATCGATTTTCTTACCAAAGATTGAGTGAACGAGCACACCCAAGATAATAGGGACAACCACGATACGCAAGGTACTTAGGAAGAGGCTTTGGGCAGGGACACTCACGTACTGACCAGCCAAGAATGACAAGAGGGTTGGAATCATGAGTGGTGCCAAAAGAGTTGAGAGGGTTTCAATAGAGACATCCAAGGCAACATCCCCACCTGAAAGGAAGGCCATGACACTCGATGAAGTCCCACTTGGACAAGAGCCAACAAGGATAACCCCTGCTGCTGTCGCACCTTTCAGATGGAAAATCATACAAAGCAACCAAGCCAAACCAGGCATGATGACATAGTGGGCTACAGTCCCGAGAACAACTGGAATTGGACGCTTAGCAATACGTTTAAAATCTTCAGTTGTCAAGGTAAGCCCCATACCAAAGAGAATCAAACCAAGCAGATAAGCCGTATTGGGAATGACCCAACTACTAGTTGCGGGAAGGGCATAGTTAAAGGCCGCCCAGAGGATAACAGCTACAGTAAACCATTTGCTGAGCCATTTACTAAAAGATACAAGTGACTCCATAATGAAACCTTCTTTCTATTTTCACAGAATAGTATAGCACTTTCATTTTGAATTCCAAGGTAAATTTCGAATTTTCTGAAATTAATTTCAAAAAAAATAAACCCTCACACTTAAGATGCGAGGATTATTGATTTTATAAACCTTAAGACTTATCTTCTAACTTCTCTTCAAACTGTTGAGTCCGTTCTTCGCCCCACCATAGTGGCAATAATTCGCCCAAAGTAATGGTTTGACGTGTGTCGTAGTCAACCATAAACTCCAAGTTACGATTGTCAGGATGGAGTTCCATTAGAAATTCTCGACAAGCCCCACAAGGCATGCCAGATGGTCCACCATGAGGTGGCTGGTCACGAAAGGCGATAATACGCTTGACCTTAGTTTGACCAGTTTCTTGATACATATTGAAAAGGGCAGCTCTTTCGGCACATAGATGGAAAACACCACACGTTCCTTCCATACAAAAGCCCGTGAAAATTTGCCCATCTCCAGCCTCAACGGCAGCCACAACGTGTCTAGCATAGACAAAGTCTGAGACTTCCTGTGGCTGATACAAGGCTTGAGCCTTTTCATACATTTTCTGCCAGATATCCATTATTTCTCCTTTAACCTCGATCACTTTCCCTTTGAGACTTGATAAAGAGTGCAAGCCCTGTTGCTACTGCAGTATAAGCTACAATAAACAGGAGTGATTTCCATGAAAATTTCCCATTGATAGCAAAATTAACGACCAATTCATTGACATGATAGACAGGTGTCCACTCAGAGATGCTCTGAACCCACTTAGGGAACATGGAAATAGGAACCCATGAACCACTCACTATAGGCAAGACAAGGTAAATAATATTTGCCACAAGAGACATGAATTGTTGAGATTTAATCTGAGCGATAAGTAAACCAAAAGCTAGAAAGAGCAGACCGGACAAAAGTAAGAGAGCACCTGACCCTACCCATCTAAAGAATGGCATCTCTACATCTCGGAAAAAGGCACCTACACAAAAGGTCACAATAATGGCAACCATAAAGTTTAGAAGCACACGAAAGATTTTAGAAAGATAATAAGCTGCAATACTAACCTTTGAGTGCTCGATATAGGTCAACCAGTGTTCAATTCGGTCCTCTTGCAACATATAGGGAAAGGTAAACAAACCAAAACTAGACATGGAGAAGCCAGTCATGGTCAGCATATAAGACAGCAAAAACTCTTTTTGAGCTTCTGGAGTAGGTGCTGAGAAGATACTAGAAAAAAGGAGGAAAAATCCGACAGGTATCCCGATTCCCATGATAAAGACTGGCCAGCTTCGCCACGTTTTAATCCATTCAATTTTTAGTAATGCTTTCATGCCTTGTCCTCCCTTGTTGAATCAAATAGGCTATCCAAGAGTGTTTTATTTTGAATTTCAATATCAGAAATTCCACAGCCCGAATTTTCAAGACTTTGCCATACCTTTTCGATATCTTTGGTCATGAAGCTGATGACATCCCTCTTTTCAGTGATTTCATAGATATCTGGCAGTCCATGAACAATGCTAACAAAGCTACTTGGAAGAGTGACTTGTTTCTCTTTCTCTTCATGTCGCATAGCGTATGGCGTAGTATCTCTGATAAGTTTCCCTTGATGGAGGACTAAGATACGGTCAGCCGTGTGTTCCACTTCTTCAATATAGTGAGAGGAATAGAGAATGGTCACACCTGATTTTTTCAAATCATTAACAATCTCCCAGAAACGCTGACGAGTGGAGGTATCCATACCCGCTGTCGGTTCGTCTAAAAAGAGGATTTTAGGTTTATCAATCAAACAAAGGACAAAAGCCAGAAGACGTCTTTGACCACCTGAGAGTTTGTCCGCAAACTGCTGGTACTGGTCTTCCTTAAATTGCAGGAGTTCCTGAACCTCTTGATTGGTCAAGGGATTATCAGAAATAGATTGGAAGAAGGCAATCAGCTCTTCCACTTTTAAACTATTTGGAATGGTATTTTCCTGAAGGAGAACCGCAATTTTATTTTTGGCCTTACCTGCCTTACCATCAATGAGGACCTGACCACCGCTGGGCTTTTTATCTCCAAGAATACAAGACATCAAGACAGTCTTACCCGCCCCATTAGGTCCAATCAAGGCAACACAATCTCCCTGATTTATCTCAAAACTAATATCCTCTAAAATGGTCTTTCCCTTGATTCTTTTTCCAAGGGATGTGACTTGAATAACCGTTTCACTCATACCTGTGATTTCCTTTCTTTTGTATAGGAACCATGCTAATTGACAATAGAGCTGATATCATTGGACTCCCTTAATACTCCACTTCCAACTCCGTACAGAAGAGACTTCCGCTCAGATGAAGTCTCGTTTCAACTTGCTCGAAATCAGATTCGAAACGATCCACCTTCACAGATGACAGAGGATGTGAAATTCCAGTGGTATCCATGACACAGCCGTGAGGAAGTCGGATATGAACTTCACCAAACTTTGCATCAAGATGAACAGCTACCCGATCTGACGCAAATTTGGCCTGACTCAAATCCAACCAAAGCTCACCAAAAGCTAGATTCATATCAATCGTTTCGACTTCTTGAGAATAGATACGATACCTATCCTCAGCCATATAGGTCTTAACAGAAATATGAGGCCCCTCTTGGTCATTCTTATTAACCTTATAGTCTTTAGTGAGACCCTTCTTTTGACTACGACCATAAAAAAGCTCTAAGGCCAAACCAATGAGAAAGATACCGCTAAAGAGATTCCACTGTGCAAAATCAAGGTTTAACAAGTCATGAACATAGGGTGATAAGAAGGCCAAACCAAGAAAAACGAGGAGAGGCCGCCTATTCAGGATACCAAAACAAAAGAAGGCCACGAAGAAAACCAGATTATAATTGACCATGATCCAAAAATCTGGAATAAAGGCACTAGCGATAAAACAAGCTGCTAGTAAAAGCAATAAGAAAGACCGAAGATTAAACCGTTGCATAAGAAGACTCCTTTCTAAAGAAATGATTGCAATTTTCCAATTATTTTCACTATCAGTATAGCACTATTTGTAAACGTATTCAATGTTATATAAGAAGGAATTGCAAGAAAAAAAGAGCTTTCGCCCTTTCATCATTTTTCAATGTTTGACAGTTACCTGTCCAAAGGATACTGAGCCTGTTAGAGAAACTGTAGTGCTAGACAAGTCTCGCTCTCCCAGACTATCGTAGCCTTTCACTCCTGCTAGGCTTGTATGAAGCCCATGTGTATCCACTTGCCAATCCTTAGGCACTCGAATGACAACATGAGAAAAATTGGCCTGAACCACAATCTGAGGTCGGTCCGTCATAAACTGAGCCTGACGCAAATCTAAAGTCAAACGTCCAAAATCGGCATTGGCATAGACAGTTTCGAGGTTTTGTGAAGTCACCACCTGAACAGACTCTGAAAATAAGGTCTTAGCAAAAATCTCTCGCTCATGTTCTTTAGAAACCTTGTAAGAGAAGTTCTTTTTATAACTTGGCTTGCTCAAACGGTCCACCGCAATTCCCAAGATAAGAATCCCTACAAACAGGGTCCATTCTGAATAGTCCAATCTAAAGAGGTCATGAATATAGGTTGATAGAAAAGCCATTCCCAAGAAAAAGAGAAATTTCCCCTTAGATTGCCAACTCAAAAGCACAAAAAGCAAGGCCAAAATCAACTTATAATTAAAGGCCAAATACAAATCTGGAATAAAGGCTGTCGCGATAAAATAGGCAGCAATGATAAGTAGGGTGATAACACCTGCATTAAAGCGTCTCATAACAGTTCCTTTCTAAATCCTATCCTTGAGTTTTTCCACAAAAAGGTAGGCTGCTGGACAGAAAAGCGTATTTTTAATAGTCAGATGATTGATCTGATAGATTTTCTTACGGTCTGTGTGAGGAAAGGCTGCACAGGCCTTAGGACGGACATCATAAATATCACAGAGATTATCAGGCCCCAAGAATGGACAAGGCATAGACTTGAAGACCTTATCCCCATCCTCATCTACCTGCAAGTACATCTCCTCAAAGGCAGGTAACTTCATGCGAAAATGCTTGGCAATGCGAGTGATGTCCTGTTCTGTGAAGTCTGGACCAAGCGTCTTACAGCAATTTGCACACTGGGTACAATCAATTTCTTGGAAGACTTCATTGTGTACCTGCTGAACAATCTTATCTAAATTTTTAGGAGCCTTCTTCTTGAGTTGTGCTAGAAACTTTCGGTGCTCCCCTTGCTTTTGACGTGCCAATTCCTCATAACGTTTGACATCAATAGTCTGTGACATGTGTTTTCTCCGATAATTTATAATTCTGTCATCTATTATAGCATAAAAGAAATAGAGCCTAGCTTGAACTAGACTCTATGTTAGTTACATCGATACAATTCTACGATAAGAACGCGACGTTAGGGCGAAAACCAAGACATAGGCTAGGAAGAATACGCCACAAACAATAATAGTGACCACTAACATAAGATCTGGATTGAGAACCCCAATAACACGCACAATCAAACTAATCATATGGTAAGCAAAGGCTAAGTGTGTAAAGGCAAAAATCAAAGGGAGGAAAAAGACAGTAAGAACTTGTTTACGAATGGTTTTCTTGACTTGTTGGTCGTCTAACCCAATCTTTTGAAGAGTAACAAAGCGCTCACGGTCCTCATAACCTTCAGAAATCTGTTTATAGTAAATCACGAGAACTGTGCCAAGCATAAAGATAATGGATAAGAAAATACCGATAAATAAGGTTCCGCCAACAAAGCCATTTAGCATCCCTTCTACATCATATCGGCTATTAGCAGTGAGGTTAGGCCCAGGGACACCAGTAGTTTGTCCAGCTAACTGTTGCGTTTCTTTATCCGTGAGTTTGTCTAGCAAATCTGAATTTTTCTTGGCTTCATGTGTAGGGTCTTTGACGTTAACACCAACATAAGTAGATTGAGTGGTTGCTGTTCCTTTGATACTTTCTTTAAAATTATCCATATCAGGAACGACAAGGTAGCTATAATCAGAAACTATGGTTGTAAAGATATTAGGTACTTTACCTTTAATAAAGTCATTAAGGCTTTCCTGAATCTGGTAGTTTTGACCATTGATAGAGACACTCTTTTGATCTTTCAATATTTTATTTTTAGTAAATAAGCCAACTTGATTTGAAGTCAGATTGAGGTCTTTACCTGTTAATTGCTTATAAGTTGCTTGTGAGAAGACAAGAAAAACTGACTTTGGTAGAACTTTTCTTTCATTCTCAGAAAAGATGGTTAGCTTGTTTTTTTCTTGTTCTTTGATACCAAAGTAGAGGTAAGTTACTTCCGTTTTTCTATTTACCTGATTTCCCGACTGTGATAAGAAATCATCCATAACCTTTTGTGTACTTGTTACATCTACATTCGTTCCGGTAACTGAGTACTCATGTGGAGCAGCACTGGCCAAATAGTCTTTTTTTCCAGCATAGATACTTGCAGCACCTACAAGCGTCACCAGAACCATACTTGAGAGGATAGCAATGGTAGCAAGCCCAACTGCGTTTTTCTTCATTCGAAAGACAAGGTTGGAAATGGAAATCATATTATTAGGCTTGTAATAGTAGCTTTTCTTCTTTTTCAAGAGTTGTAGAACTACTGTTGTCCCAGCGTTAAAGAGAAGATAAGTCCCTAAAATGACCAGTAAAACAGCTAGGAAAAAACTGATAATAGCCGTTACTGGATTCTGAACAGAAAGAGCAAGATAGTAACCATATCCCATAGTCCCAAGTCCTAAAAGGGTTTGAATAACTAGGAAGCGTCCTTTTTTCTCACCCTTAAGGCCATCTTTAGTTAATTGTAAAGGATTAAGCCGTAGTAATCGGAAACCATTTACCAAAACCAACAAACTAAAAATACAAGCAAAGATGACAAGAACAATAGGAATTGTCATTACTTGAAAGGTCGAAACCAAACCAGTACTTTCACCGATAAGCCTTTGAAGAAAAGCATAAATGAGTTTATCGAATAGCGCCCCTACACCTATACCTAGAAGCAAAGTCACAAAACCCATAATCATCGTTTCTTTTAAAATCATGCTAAAGAGGTGACGTTTCTCTAAGCCTAGCACACTATAGAGACCAAGCTCCTTTGAACGATTTTTCATGACAAAGCTGTTGGCATAAAGAACAATAATCCCAGAGGATAGGGCGACAATCCCAAGTCCCAACCCCAAAACCATCTTGATAGCATCTGCCCCAGGTAAGTCATCCAGATGCGAATTAAGCGTTAAAGATGTAAAAATATAGGTAATGGCAATAACCAGAATAGTTGCCAATGTATACGGATAGTAAAGCTTACGATTTTTTATGAGATTGGACAAAGCCAGTCTATTGGTTAGACGAAACATATTAGTTCACCTCACTTGCCATTGTAGTTAGTGTATCGGAAATTTCTTGGAACATTTGATGTTCAGACTTATCCCCTTTGAAGATTTGATTATAAAGAATACCATCCTTAATAAACAAAACACGCTGCGCACGACTGGCGGCCGCTGTTGAGTGAGTTACCATAAGAATGGTCTGACCGCTGGCATTAATAGTTTCAAAGACATCCAAGAGTGCCGCTGAAGATTTTGAATCCAAGGCGCCTGTTGGCTCATCTGCTAAGAGGATTTCTGGTTTAGTGATGATCGCACGCGCAACTGCAACCCTTTGCTTTTGACCACCTGAAATTTCATAAGGGTACTTCTCTAGCAAGGAATGAATTCCCAGTTGACGACTGATAGCTTCAACTTGTGTCATCATTTGCTTAACTGAGCGTCGAGAAAGGACCAAAGGTAGCAGGATATTATCTTTAACTGATAGGGTATCTAAAAGATTGAAATCCTGGAAAACAAACCCTAATCTTTCACGACGGAAACTGGAAGCATCCTTATTTTTAATAGTTGCTGTGTCCATACCATTAAGGTAGACACGCCCTGACGTTGGTTTATCAAGCATGGCAAGAATGTTGAGCAGGGTTGATTTTCCTGAACCAGACTCACCCATAATAGCAACATACTCACCCTTCTCAACCGTAAAATGGATATCTTTAAGGGCTTCAACCTGATTTCCTTTGAAACGTGTTTTATAAATTTTTTTAACATGTTGAACATCTAGTAATGTCATAATAAGCTCCTTTATTAGTAGAATTAGGAGAGATTTTAGGAATCTCTTACTTAACTTCGATACCATTTTATAGAAAAAGCAGGGGCAAAACCATAACCCTTGCTTTCATTTGTCGTCTAATTTCTTACACTTTTGTAAGTTATCAATCAATGGCTAACTTCTTCTTTTGAAAATGAATGGAGACTGTGGTTCCTTGGCCTACTTGGGAGCTAATACTAATATCATGTCCAAGCTGATCAGCAATTTTCTTAGAAAGATACAGTCCTAGCCCAGAGGATTGCTGGGTCAGTCGGCCATTGTAACCTGAAAAGCCACGCTCAAAAACCCGTAGAATATCACTATTTTTAATACCAATCCCAGAATCTTTAAGATGAAGCCCATTATCTTTAAAGTAAATGTCAATGCCACCACTTTTTGTGTACTTCAAACTATTTGACAAGACCTGCTCTATGATAACTAAGAGCCATTTTTCATCTGAAACGACCTTAACATCTAAGTCATGTAGATCAATAGTCAATCCTTTTTGAATAAAGAAAAGACTATGTTTTCTAACTACTTCTTTAACCAAGTTCTCTAATGCAACCTGCCTCAGCTGCAAATCATCATGAAAATTCTCTAAACGTAAATACTGCAAAACCAAATTGGTGTAAGAATCAATCTTGAATACCTCTTGCTCCAAGAGAGCCCTCGTTTTACTATCCGTAATATCCCGAAGCAATAATTGACTAGCTGCTATTGGCGTCTTGATTTGATGTACCCAAAGCGTATAGTAGTCCATCAAATCTGTATAGCGCTTGCGCTCCTCCTCAGTCTGAGACATCTGGCTCTCCCTAGCACTTTCCAAAGTTTGGGTTAGGTAAAATTCTAAAGGACTTGATGGTGTGATTTCCTCATAGAGAAAGGCTAAGTTATAAGAGCGATAGGACCTAACCAAGTCCCAAATAACCATGATGATAGTCACAAATGTCATTATGGTCAAGGCGTAATAAAGAATATCTGCCGCCTCTTCAAATAAAAAAGCAAACAAGACCAATATGATTCCATTAAAGACAAATAAAAGATAGAAAGTCAGACGAGACCTAATATGGTATTTGATAAATTGACACTTACCCATCATGACGCAACCCGTAGCCAACACCTTTCTTGGTTTCAATAAAATCCTTCAAACCCACTGCCTCTAACTTCTTACGTAAACGAGCTACATTAACTGACAAGGTATTGTCATCAATAAAGAAGTCACTATTCCAAAGCTCCTTCATCAGGTCTTCCCGACTAACGATATTACCAGCATGATCGAAAAGAACTTGTAAAATCTGAAACTCATTCTTTGTCAAAGAAACGACCTCTCTCTGATAAACCAAATCCATGGCCTTAAGGTTCAGAATCACACCCATATATTCCAAGAGACTCTGATCCTTACCAAACTCATAAGAACGACGCAAAAGCCCTTGAATTTTTGCTAGGAGAACATTTTGGTCAAAAGGTTTAGTCACAAAGTCGTCCCCACCCATGTTGATTGCCATAACAATATCCATGGCCTGATCTCTGGAAGACAAGAACATAATAGGCACCTTGGAGACCTTACGAATTTCCTGACACCAATGATAACCGTTGAATAGAGGTAAACCAATATCCATAAGAACCAAGTGGGGCTCTACTTTTACAAAAATAGATAATACTTCCATGAAATCTTCAACAAGAACAACTTCGTAACCCCACTGTTCTAGCATTTTTTTGACTTGTTGACGGATAACCTCGTCGTCCTCCACTAATAAAATCTTATGCATAACTCTACCTCTTTCATTTCCCACTATTATAACAAAAATGCTATAAGAAACGACAATTCTCAGCAAATCTTACAATAATGTTAGATTGAATTTTCCAATTTTTAAAATAGTGCGTTTTCATAGGAAAAATCCTTTGAGTCTTCAAAGAAAATATAGTATTATAATAGAGTTGATGTTGGTTTATCACCAACCAACGACAGCTTCATCGAATAATGAGAACATTACTTATTTATGTCACGAATTGGCGTGACGTTTCTACAAGGTGCCGTAACACCTAACAATAAGTAAGTCATAAAGTCATCAAAAGATTTTACCGTCTTTTTATGATTTTAAAGGCTTGCTTGGCAGGCCTTTTTCTGTTATTCGATTGGTTTGATCTTTGTCAGAGTCTCAATGGAATCTGAGAAAATCAAAATACACTTTAGTTTTATTTTTTATAGGAGGTAATATGAAATTACTGGAAGACCGCATTCTCAAAGATGGGAATGTCCTTGGGGAGAACATCCTCAAAGTTGACTCTTTCCTTACTCACCAAGTGGACTTTGATCTCATGCGTGAGATTGGAAAGATCTTTGCTGAAAAGTTCAAGGATGCAGGCATCACCAAGGTGGTGACTATCGAGGCATCTGGTATTGCTCCAGCCCTCTATGCTGCTGAGGCTTTGGATGTCCCTATGATCTTTGCTAAGAAGGCTAAAAATATCACCATGAATGAAGGGATCCTTACTGCTGAGGTTTACTCCTTCACTAAGCAAGTGACTAGTACTGTCTCTATCGCAAGCAAGTTCCTCACTCCTGAAGATAAGGTTCTCATCGTTGATGACTTCCTAGCTAACGGCCAAGCTGCCAAAGGCTTGATTCAAATCATCGAAGAAGCTGGCGCACACGTCGAAGCGGTCGGTATCGTTATTGAGAAATCTTTCCAAGATGGTCGTGCCCTTCTAGAAGAAGCTGGTTACCCAGTCGTTTCACTTGCTCGTTTGGATCGTTTTGAAAATGGTCAGGTCATATTTAAGGAGGCAGACATCTAATGCAAAATAAAGAGAAACATTCGCAGGCGGCGGTCCTAGGACTGCAACACCTACTTGCCATGTACTCGGGATCAATCCTGGTTCCAATCATGATTGCTGGTGCCTTAGGGTATTCAGCTCATGAATTAACCTACTTGATTTCCACCGACATTTTCATGTGTGGTGTAGCAACCTTCCTCCAACTTCAACTTAATAAATACTTCGGTATCGGTCTTCCAGTTGTTCTTGGGGTTGCCTTCCAGTCAGTAGCACCACTTATTATGATTGGTGAGAAACACGGTAGCGGGGCTATGTTTGGTGCTCTTATCGTTTCAGGGATTTATGTTATCCTCATTTCTGGCGTCTTCTCAAAAGTGGCCAATCTCTTCCCCTCTATCGTTACGGGATCTGTCATCACTACTATTGGTTTGACCCTCATCCCTGTGGCTATCGGAAATATGGGAAATAATGCTGATAAGCCTACTGGTCAAAGCCTCTTCCTTGCAGCTATCACCGTTCTCATCATCCTTTTGATTAATATTTTCACTAAAGGATTTATCAAATCCATCTCAATCTTGATTGGTTTGATTGTCGGTACTGCCATCGCAGCAAGCATGGGCTTGGTTGACTTCTCACCAGTGGCTGCGGCACCTATTGTTCACGTGCCAACACCATTCTACTTCGGAATGCCTAAGTTTGAGTTGTCATCAATCATCATGATGTGTATTATCGCTACCGTGTCTATGGTTGAATCAACTGGAGTTTACTTGGCCCTCTCTGATATTACCAAAGAACCACTCGATAGCACTCGCCTTCGTAACGGATACCGCGCTGAAGGTTTGGCTGTTCTCCTTGGTGGACTCTTCAACACCTTCCCATACACTGGTTTTTCACAAAACGTTGGTCTTGTGAAATTGTCAGGTATCAAGACTCGCTTGCCAATCTACTATGCAGCTGGTTTCCTTGTTCTTCTTGGACTCCTTCCTAAGTTTGGTGCCTTAGCGCAAATCATCCCAAGCCCAGTCCTTGGTGGCGCTATGCTTGTTATGTTCGGTTTTGTTTCTATCCAAGGAATGCAAATCTTGGCACGTGTTGATTTCGCCAACAACGAACACAACTTCTTGATTGCTGCGGTATCAATCGCTGCAGGGGTTGGTCTTAACGGTAGCAACCTCTTCAACAGCCTACCAAATGCTTTCCAAATGTTCTTCTCAAACGGTATCGTCGTTGCAAGCTTGCTTGCCATCGTCCTCAATGCCATTTTGAACCATAACAAAAAAGAAAAATAACACAAGAACACCTGAGTCACTTGACTTAGGTGTTTTCTTTGAATTTAAAATCTTCAAGTTGTAAATCGAAAGAAAAGACCAATCAACTACTCTGTCTTGCTTTACTGAAAGTAGCTCATGCTATTTAATTCTTACGATTGACTTATTTTCAATTCTATAGACAGCATCATAATCTTCCAGATTGTAATGATGGGCAATTTCAATAATACTATTAGGCAACTGTTTCAAGACATTACTTATTTCTTTTGAACTTGCTGCATCTAAAGAAGACATCATCTCATCCGCAAGTAAAACCTGCTTTTCCCTCAAAATAGCACGTGCAATCTCAAGTTTTATGATTTGTCCACCTGAAAAGTTATCTCCAGTTAATTCATAGTCCAATTGATGACAACAAGCCTCCCATAGTCCAACTTTTTTTAGTGTTGAAATGAGCAATGAGTCAGAATAATCTTGATAAAGAGTTAGATTATGTCGCACACTTGTATGAAAGACATAGGGATTTTGATGAATAATTGCAATGTTATCTAAATTTGGAGTCAGCTCCCTTCCATCAATGCTTTTAAAAATGATTTCCCCACTATATGCCTTATCTTGTCCTGATATTAACCTAAAAAGTGTTGTTTTTCCAATACCACTATCACCAACTATAAGGTTATGCTGAGACAATGAAAAAGTAACCGTAACATCTCGAAAAATCTCTTGATTATCATAAGATTTAGTGACGTTTTTTAACTGAATTTCTTCTAAAGTATGTATGTGAAGCCCTTTTGAAGGAATTTCTGACTCACTTCCAAATGTCAATAATTTATCTTTTATCACTTGACTTGATTGAATACTTGCAATAGCCTCCAGAATCTGTTGTAAGGGGTTAATAAGATATGTTGAAGCAGACATCATAGCAATAAGTGTAGTAATTGAATTTTGTTTCATGACAAGACCAATCACAAATGGTCCAATCAAGCCGACAGCTTTCAGAGGTCCTGTCCAAAACATAACTAAATTCTGAAGTGTATAATACTTAAATTGTGTCGTCTCCATCTCACTAAGGGTTATGAGAGTTTGCTTTACATTCTCTTTTTCTGCTTGGTTGCAAATAATCGTTTCAATCCCTTTACCAAAGTCTGTGATAGCTCTTAAATTCTTCTCTTTTGAACTACTTAGTAATTCTCCTGACTCTTTCAATTTTCTCTTAAAAATAAACTGAGGCAAAATCATCAGAAAGGCACCTACAGTAAAAAGACTACCCACAATAAGATTTTGTTTGACCAGATAAATTACAGATACTAGGACAGAGGCGCCCCACACAGGCGAGATAAGAAAAGATTGAAGGAACTCCTGGTCTACAATTCCAAGATCTTGTGTCAAGAGTGAGCAAAGCTCAGAATCCGAGATGTTTTTAGGAAAGACAGCATGATTCTTTAAAATATTTTCTGATAGGCTCACATTAAACGCTCTAATAATAGAACGAAGCAGAATATTCTCTATATACATAAAAGCGTACACAGCCACCCAAAGAGAAATGCTCGAAAATGTGAAAACTATTAAGTCTCGACTATTATTACTATCTAAATGACCTGCCATCTGGATAATTATAGGAATAACAATTCCTTGACAGGAATAAAGAAGTGCAAAAATGATATAAAGTATAATGTCCTTTTTAGGAAGTAGCTTAAAAAATTTAACCATCATTGTGACACAGCAACTGATTTATTTTTTTCAATAATCATTGCTTTTACCTCCTTCCATTTGATACTATTATTTTAGTTTATTAATAGTATCAACTATTGAAATTTCGGAAATCCGATAAGGAAATATTATATGGAACTAGGTCAAAAATTTAAACAGATTCGGAAACAGAGAAAATACACTATCCAGAGACTCGCTCAAGTAGCTGGATCTGTAGCGAGTCTTTCAGACTTTGAAAATAACAAAACATCACTCTCAAATGATACTCTTTTCAAACTTTTAAAACACCTAAAAATCGAATATAATGAATTTTTCGGACAAGAATATCTTGTGGACGAAACCTACATAAAACTTGCTAATCAATACAATCAAGCTTCAAATAACCTAAATTTTGAAGCACTGGAGCAAGTCGCAGAAAAGTTTCGCATTTTAGGAGAAACCAATTATAGTGATTATCTGATTAGTCTTTGTATTACCTGTCAGGTTTCAAAACTTCAAAACCAGTCAGTTAACCAAGATATTGCTACAGAACTTCAAAACTATTTCTTTTCGATTGATATTTGGACACTTCTCGATATTGATTTACTGGATATGGTAAAGGATATCTTCACAGAAGATGTGCTAAAAATCTACATTAAGGAACTCCTATCAATACTCAATAAAAATCCTAGAAATAATTTAGATCGAATCACTTTAGATGTTATCAGTCGTTGTATTTTCCAAATCATTCTTTACGGAAATCAAGAAGATAGTGACTACTATATAAACGAACTAAAAACTATTCAATTACCAGACTATTTCATGTTACAAAAACTCTACCTTAAAGAACTAGAAGCCGCATACCTTTATAAATTTATCGATAAGAACATGGGAAATTCATTACATAAAGAAGTTCTCCACTGCTTGGCTTTTATGGGAGATGACGAAAATTTGAGAGAATGGGCCCAAACTTTCCGTCAATTATAGACTTTATTGGATAACAGTTGTACAATGATTATATAATTTGAAAAATTTAGAAAGGAAAACAGAATGCACGAAACACATTCTCTCCGTGAGCGATTTCTTGTTTTCTTCAAGATTTTTGTGCCCATACTGATTTATCAGTTTGCCAACTTTTCGGCAGCCTTTGTGGACACTACCATGACTGGTCAATACGATACCCTACACTTGGCGGGGGTGGCCATGGCAACGAGTTTATGGAGTCCTTTTTTCACCTTTTTAACAGGTATCGTCTCTGCCTTAGTTCCTATTATCGGACACCATCTAGGGGCAGGTCGCAAGGACCGAGTGGCACCTGATTTCTATCAATTTCTTTATATGGCTTTGGGTCTATCACTTATCCTCTTTGCCCTTGTTTTTCTGGGGGCACCTTTGGTTTTGAACCATCTAGGTTTGGAACCTTTGGTCAGAAAGGTAGCCCTTGGTTATTTACGCTTTTTGAGTCTTGGTATCATTCCCCTCCTACTCTTTAGCGTGGTTCGCTCCTTCCTTGATGCACTTGGCCTCACGCGCCTTTCCATGTACCTCATGCTTCTGCTCCTACCCCTCAATGGTTTCTTCAATTTCCTCCTCATCTATGGCATTGCTGGTTTACCAGAGTTAGGGGGAGCTGGAGCTGGGCTTGGAACTTCATTGGCTTACTGGGCCCTTCTCCTTATTTCCATCAAGGTTATCAGAAAGCATAAAAAGATTAAGCCCTACCACATTGAAAAGATTCAACCCCTTGATAAAGCCGCTCTGCTTGACGCCCTTAAACTAGGTCTCCCTATTGGTGGAACGGTCTTTGCGGAAGTCGCCATCTTCTCAGGTGTTGGTCTGGTTATGTCTAAGTATCCGTCACTAGTGATTGCTAGTCACCAAGCGGCCATGAATTTCTCAAATCTCATGTATGCCTTTCCTCTCAGCATTTCCAGTGCCATGGCTATCATTATTTCCTACGAATTTGGGGCTAGACGCATGGATGCCGTCAAGAGCTACAGCAAGCTGGGACGGTTGACAGCCCTAGGTTTTTCTATCTTTACCTTGATTTTCCTCTACTTCTTGCGCTATGATTTAGCAGAACTTTATGGGCATGAGCCTGACTTTTTGAGAATGACGGCCATTTTCATGACCTATAGCCTCTTCTTCCAAGTGGCAGATGTCTTTGCGGCTCCACTTCAAGGAATTCTGCGTGGCTATAAAGATACCAAGGTACCTTTTTATCTCGGTGTCCTAACCTACTGGGGCATCACCCTCCCAGTTGGCTTCCTGCTTGAAAAAGTCACTGGACTTGGTCCCTATAGTTACTGGATTGGCCTGATTGCCAGTCTTATCGTCAGTGGCCTCTGTTACCAGTGGCGCTTAAATAGAATCGTCAAACGATACGAATCACAACAGTAAAACACCTGAAGCAGTCTTTTCCGACTGCTTTTTCTATGTCCAAATCTCGATAATATAGAAAAAAAACTCCTGCATATTGAAAACAGATAAACTGTTATCAATACACAGAAAGCTTCTTTTGATGAGTGATTAATTAAATTCAGATTTTCCTGACCTATTACCAAACTGGATTCATTAATGAAAACATAGATGTTTAATATTGAAAAAAGTATCACAGAGACCAGCTGGATCAACTAGGGCAAAATAAATCATGACTAAACCACACAGAGCTAGGAAATGATAAAGATAAACTACTTTCTCCCCTGTTTTAGGAAGTAAAAGAAAAGACCAGAACCACAAGACACAAATGGCTATTAATATGATTAGTTTATTCATCCATTCCATAATAATCTCCGTCAAAAAGGTTTAGCACAATAAAATAGTCCTTAGGACTATCTGAATGTTATCACAAAATCTAACAAGCGCTGTCATTACTTCTTAAGGAAATATCTTAGTATTCTCTTGCTAGTCTTGTTTTGGTAAGTTAAGACATATAAAATCATATTGGGAGGTTGGGAAGACTCATTATTACACAAAGTACAATAATGTTTACAGACGCCAAAACCAGCAAAAGCCAAGGAGAAGGACACATTTACACTTGTCAGATTTCTCACTATTATAGTGTAATATTTTTTCTATATACGAAGTAAAACAAATTGGATAAAATTGTAAAAAAATGTAATGAAAGGTCACTTTTTTGTCCTGAACGGTTAGGTAACATGTTATGTTAGCTTTAAAGGGCTTTCAATAAATTCTTTTACAGGTAAAAGAGGCTGGTAGCAAGCAGTACCAACCTCTTATTTTATGATAAGTTTCTGCTAGAAAAACTCTTAATACTAGTGAATAATCAGTCTACTTGGTCAAGTAAGTAGGCGTAACCTTCTTTTTCCATATCGGCTTTAGGCACAAATCGTGTCGCTACGCCATTGATACAATAGCGTAAACCACCCTTGTCACTTGGACCATCTGGAAAGACATGGCCAAGATGAGAATCCCCCACACGACTACGGACCTCAATACGATCCATATTGTGAGAATAATCTTCCTTGTAGTTGGCTACCTCAGGACTAATAGGGCGAGAGAAACTCGGCCAGCCACAGGCTGAATCAAACTTATCCTTGGATGAAAAGAGTGGCTCGCCAGTCACCACGTCAACGTAAATTCCAGGCTCAAATTGATTCCAAAGCGGACTAGTAAAGGCACGCTCCGTTCCATTTTCCTGGGTCACAGCATAGGCTTCTGGACTCAAGCTTTCCTTAAGCTCCTCCTGATTTGGCTTGTGATACGCGTTTGAATCAATAACAGGATTAACTGCTTGATTAATATTTATATGGCAATAGCCATTAGGATTCTTCTTGAGATAATCTTGATGGTAATCCTCTGCAGGAATAAAGTGCTTCAGAGGCAACAATTCAACCGCCAAAGGCTGACCGTATTGCTCAGTCATTTCTTGGAAAACTTGCTCGATAATTGGCAAGTCATTGACATCAGTATAGTAAACACCCGTACGGTACTGGGTTCCAACATCATTGCCTTGCTTGTTTTTACTAAGGGGATTGATGATACGGAAGTAATGTAGCAAAATCTCTCGCAATGACACCTTGTTCGTATCGTAGGTCACTTGAACAGTTTCAGCGTGGCCCGTCTGACCAATAAGTTCATAGCGAGTCGTCTCATTACGCCCATTAGCATAACCCGAAACCGCATCAAGCACACCTGACACACGAGAGAAATACTCCTCAACACCCCAGAAACAGCCACCAGCAAGATAAATAGTATGATTATTAGGATTTGACATTTTTAACACTCCCTTCAATAGATACTTGCATCTCCACGCCTTAAGTGTAACGCTTTTGAGAAGATTGCGCACTTATGGCGACTTGGAGAGACAAAAAATCCCACCACAATTGTGATAGGATTTTATGTTTATTCCATTTCGAAGCTTTCGCTCTTGATTTTATCTGGTAAGACGAGAGACAAGAGGATACACAAGATGGCTGGTATCAACCATGGCAATGATGCTCTCGACAATGGGAGGAAGTTAATCAGGGCATTGAGTCCCGCAAGTTTAAACTGGCTTCCAATTACACTAAGCAAGGCAATCAGTGTGACTACTGCAACTGTCACTTGCATACCAGGTTTAGACAAGGCCACGAACTTGTTGGCAATCACAATCATGACAATCGTGATAGTAATTGGGTAGAGAATCAAAAGCACTGGTACTGAGAAAGCAATGATATTGTTAAGTCCCAAGTTGGCAATCGCAAACCCAATCAAGGTAAAGATAATGGCGTAAGCCTTGTAAGATACTTTCGGAAATGCCTTGTGGAAGAATTCCCCAGTCGCAACGATAAGTCCTGCGGTTGTTGTGAAGCAAGTCACTGTCACCATGATAGCTAGGAAAATCTGAGCCGCTGGTCCAAAGATGGCCTGTGTGGCTTGTGACAAGACACTTGCACCAATATTGGCATCTTTTGGTAATCCCGCCACTTGGAGTGGGAAATGATTCCCCAAAAAGGCTAATCCCAAATACAGAGCACCAAAGAGAAGCGTCACTACGAAACCAACGACCCAAATCGTTGAGATATACTCTTTTTTAGACTTGAAGCTTAATTGGTTGAGTGTGACTACTGCTACTACACTGAAGGCCACAGAAGCCAAGGCATCCAAGGTGTTGTAGCCTTCCAAGAATCCTTTACCAAAAGCAGAAGCCTGATAGGCTTGACTTGCATCCTGAGGATTGTGACCACCATATTTAAATGCTCCTGCCACGATAACGACAACAATCATGATGGCAAAGATAGGCGTCAATATACGTCCAATACTATCTAAAATTTTAGATGGATTCATGGCAATCCAAAGTGCTAGAGCAAAGTAGATTACGGTAAAGACAAAGAGCCAAAGGCTAGTATGTCCACTTCCAATCAAAGGCGAGAAGCCAATTGAAAAGGCGGTGGCCGCCGTTCTAGGAATGGCAAAGAAAGGACCAATGGACAGATAAAGTACTGCCAAATAGACTAGGGCAAACTTAGGCGAGATTTTTTGAGAAATCTCATGAATGTAACCCTTAGGATTTAAAGTCCCGATAACCAGTGTTAGGATGGCAATACCAACACCTGATAGGACAAAGCCGGCAATGGCTGGCCAAAAATGACCTCCAGATTCAAAGCCTAACTGAGGGGGAAAGGTCAGATTTCCCGCTCCAAAGAACATACCAAACAACAATAAAGCTGTAAGGCTTCCCTTTTTTAACATAAGTTTCTCCAATCTAAAACAAACAAGATCTTATGCCCCAAATAGACACAACTTGTTTATTACAATTTTAGTCAACTTATTTAGTATGACATGATTAGTTTGGAACTTCAAGCTATTGAAACTTATTTACAAAGGTTTTTAAAATTGCAAATTTTCTGTATCCTTGTACGAAAAAACTAGACAAGATTCTCATCTCGTCTAGTTTGATATTTTGATTATGGGTGACTGACAATCAATTCAAGCTCTCCCTCAATTTGCCATGCTTCAACATCGCTAGGAAGAATAAAGTGGCTGCCTTTTGCAATTGGGTATTCTTGATCATCGACTAAGAGGCTTCCTTGACCGTCAAGTACACTAAACAAACTGTAATCAGCAGTCTTTTCAAAATCAGCCTTACCTGAGATTTCCCATTTATAAACGGCGAAGAAATCACTTGCTACTAAGAGCGTTGATTTGAGGTCATCTACTTTTGTTGTGACTGGACGACTGTTGGCAGGTTCACCGATACTAAGCACATCGATAGATTTTTCAAGATGGAGTTCACGCAGGTTACCTTGATCATCTTTACGATCAAAATCATAAACACGGTAGGTCGTATCACTAGATTGTTGCGTTTCAAGAACCATGATACCTGCACCAATAGCATGCATGGTACCACTTGGCACATAGAAGAAATCACCTGCTTTAACTGGAACCTTAGTCATAAGATTTTCCCAATCCTTACTTTCAATTTGCTGACGCAGTTCTTCTTTTGATTTGGCATTGTGGCCATAAATAATTTCAGCACCTGGTTCAGCAGCAATGATATACCAACACTCTGTTTTACCAAGTTCACCTTCATGTTCAAGTCCATAAGCATCATCTGGATGAACCTGCACACTAAGCCAATCATTAGCATCCAAAATCTTAGTCAAAAGTGGGAAGACAGGTTCTTGACGATTGCCAAACAACTCACGGTGCTCTGCATAAAGAACATCTAAAGTTTGACCGGCATAACGACCATTCTTAATAGTAGAAACACCATTTGGGTGAGCAGAAATAGCCCAGTACTCTCCGACATGGTCGCTTGGAATGTCGTAGCCAAAGACATCACGCAAATGCGTACCGCCCCAGATTTTTTCTTGCATAACAGATTGTAAAAATAATGGTTCAGACATAATTACTCCTTTTTCTAGGAACGAGAGGCCTTAACATTTTTGGGAATTCAAGAAAAGGTGTTGACTCTCTTAAAGATTAACAGTGAAGTCTTACATAAAATAACCAATCTCTTTAAGTTACCAGACTTCTGATTCTCGAAAAATTTAGGCAAGTTCTGATTGTTGATTACCTCAATTATAAGCATAATTTGTGAAAATATCAACAAAGTCCTTAAAGAAATCACAAGATTTTGGCTTAATGGCTGCAAGTCATTTCAATAGCAAATTTCCTTTAAGAATCCTACTCATTCCTTCATTTTTCGGATAGACTGATTGAATTTAAAGACTTTTTAACCTATAATAATAATACTAGAGATATTATGAAAGGAAATCTCTCAATGAAATTCTATTCCTACGACTATGTGCTAAGTCAGATTAGCCAACAAAACTGGGTTATGGGTGCCATTACTGCAGGACTTATTTTAGTGACCGGCGTATTTGCTTTTAAGGCCTTCAAAGAACGCCATGATACTAAGTTTCGTGAACTCTCTATTATTTCTATTTTAACCTTAGTTGCCGTGGTTCTAATTGCTATCAGTAATTTCCAAAGCAATCAATCAAACAATGACCAATTTAGAGCATCTCTTCACTTTATCGAGATTGTGTCTAAAAATCTCGACGTTGATAAGAGTAAAGTTTATGTCAATACTTCTACTACTACAGATGATGCTATCCTCAAAGTTGGAAACAAATACTATCGTGCCATCTCAGGTTCAGAACCTGACAGCTACTTGCTAGAACAAATAAAACTTTACAAGTCTGATGTTGAACTCGTGGAGGTTAAAAAATGACATCTTTTTATCTTGCTGTTGCAATTAAACTAGCTTTGGGGCTTATTTCACTCGTCTTTGTTATCAATTTAACAGGTAAAGGAAACCTAGCACCTAGCTCAGCTGCTGACCAAGTACAGAACTTTGTTCTTGGTGGAATCATCGGTGGTACAATTTATAATAGTACCGTTTCCATCCTTCAGTACTTTGTTATCCTGATTATTTGGACTATTTTGATCTTACTTCTTAAATGGCTCATCACCAATATTCGCTTCATCAAACATTTGATTGACGGTAAACCAACTCTCATCATCAAACAGGGTCAACTAGATCCTGAAGCTTGTCGCTCTATAGGACTTTCAGCTTCTGATGTCGCTTTAAAATTACGTTCTCAAGGAATTTTTCAACTCAAAGAGGTTAAACGTGCAGTTATTGAACAGAACGGCCAATTGATTGTGGTCCGTTCTGGCGATGAAAATCCAAAATATCCAATCATTACTGATGGGGTCATTCAAACAGAAATTCTTGATACTATTGGTAAAACGGAAGATTGGTTAAATGAAGAGCTTCAAAAATTAGGATATGAAAACGTTTCGGATATCTTTATTGCTGAATACGATAAAGGAAAGATTAATGTTGTCACTTATTAAACAAAATACTTGCATTACCGTTTAATATTGTCTACAATGGTCTCATCATAAAAAGGAGGTTCTACTATGGGAATCGAAGATAAATTGAATCAAGCTAAAGGCGCTCTTAAAGAGGGTGCTGGTAAACTGACTGGCGACAAAAAGACTGAAGTCGAAGGTGCTGTTGAAAAAGTGGTAGCAAAAGCAAAAGACGGTATCGAAGATGTTAAAGAAGGCGTTGAAGGAGCTGTTGAAGGCCTTAAAAATGCTTTTTCTAAAAAATAATAATAAACAGAAGCTCTTTTCCTTTTTTGAAGAGGGCTTCTGTTTTTCTTTATGTTCTTAACTAGAATTACTTACGAGAGTGCTTGCTGCCCTTAAATGCAAATGATGTTGTCATAAGTACAGCCCCTAATGCACCTAGTCCCAAGCTGCTCACATCACCAGTATTTGGTAGACTTGATTTACTTGTTTGATTGCTTTGTGAACTTTTAGATGACTGATTAGCCTTAGAACTTGTCTGACTATTTTGTTTTTGAGCAAAATCAGTCTGAACATTTGTTTTTGTAGCTTCCTTTTGGTTGGAAACTTCTCTTAGCTGACCTTTTGATTCCGCTTGGGAACTTTGATTTTGAGTGAAAATCTTATTCAACTTCTCAGCAGTCTCATGAGCTTGTTGTTGGGCACTGTTTGTCGCATTGGTCATTGTTTGTGTCGGTTGCTCTTTTGTAGGCTGGTTAGCAAGAGAGGTATTTGATTTAAGAGACGCTCCTTCAGAGCTTGAAGAATTTGATGTTGGCGTATTTTGATTTGATAAAGCTGTGTTTGTCGCTGTCATTGCTGGATCATTGGTAGCTGGTTGATTACCACTGTTACTTGTCGTAGGGCTCATATTTATAGAGTTTGAGCTACTTGTTTGACTAGCAAAGTTTGGTGGGGTTGGACGTCCAGTATTAGCCGTCTGGCTTGTTGAACTTGTACTACTTGTGCTAGTTGTATTCTCAGAACTTGTCGAAGCAGGTTGGCCCCACAGTGTATTAATGGTACCAGTATTGGTAGAGCTTCCGCCATAGCTAGTCGGTCCACCGTAGCCTCCGAAGTTATCAGACATTGAGCTATTGCCAAAGCCACCGCCTGGGAAGCCGCCCATGCCACCAGCACCAGGACCATTGTTTGTGCCTTCTTCAGTAGCTGTTGCAGTGGCACTTGAACCACTTGAGGTCGTGATGGTATAAGTTTCACCCGAAGTTAGGCTCTCAGTACTAAAGACCACATTTCCAAATGAAGTTGTTGCTGTTGTGGTCGCTACAACATTTCCAGAACTATCTGTAACTGTGATGGTATCTCCAGCACTACCAGAGATGTTGGCCATGATATAAGACTGGCTTGAACCCGTTGTAAAGGCCTGAGCCATTCCTTGGTTACCTATGGCCCAAACGGTACCGCCAGAAATAATACCTGTTCCATCGTAGTCGATAGCAGCATTATCTGCACTTGTCTGAGCGACGTAGAGAGAACCACTTTTCACTGTCACATTGCCGTTACTGTCGATACCATCACCATCTGCCAAGATAGTTACCGTTGCACCGTCAATATTGATGCCCACTTCATTTTCCAAGTCAGAAGTCGAATTGGTTAAGCTTGAAGTATCAGCGCTGTCCTTGGTCGTCCACTCAGTGGCGTTAATACCATCATCACCAGCAGTGATATCAACGGTTCCACCTGTCAAATTGATATAACGCCCTTCAAGGCCTTCGTCACCTGCTACAACTGTTACTTTAGAATTGCCTTCGACAGTCAATTCATCTGTAACCGTGATACCTTTATCAGTCGCATTAATGGTTACCGTTGAGTCGGTAATCGTCAAATCACCACTGTTCACATCTGTTTCGTCTTCGACCTGAATACCGTCATCAGTTGCTGTGATGTTGACTGTGGCATTTTTAATAGTTACAGCTGTCGTCGCATTGATACCATCTTTAGCCTCTGACGTCAAATCAAGCGTTACTGAATCAACAGTCACACTATCAGCCTTGATGGCGTGCTTTTCAGTACTTGAAAGGGTAAGGGTGCTTCCAGTACCACTGGTAATGGTCAAGTCTCCCGCTGCTTCAATCGCATTAGCAGACGTCGAAGAAATAGAACTGTCTGAAAGGACATTAACAGTCAATTCTGCTGAAGAATTGGAAGTAATAGACGAATCCGTTAAGGTCACACCATCCAAGTAGATTGTAACTGGATCTGTCACGCTACCTGACACAATAATGGTATAGCTTGAACCATTTCCGGTCAAAGTGTATGATCCTGCTTGATTGATGGTAATTGTCGTTCCATCAACTGTGACAGTACCGCTATCACTTGTTACCACGGTTGTTCCATTGAAAGTAATCGTTGTCGTTGAGCTTTCTGAATCACTATCTTCAGACTCAGTTGTCGTCGTTTCAGTAGCTGAATCTGAGGCGCTGTTGGTTAACACTGAAGCTGTTTCAGATGCAGTGGCTTCAGTGGTGCTTGAGCTTGTATTAGAGCTAGTGTTTTCGTCTGCATTGTTCGTTTCAGATGCTGAGGTTTCACTAGTTGTGCTTTTAGCAGTTTCAGAAGAACTTGCTTCTGGAGTTGCGGAAGTACTTGAATGATCAGATGTTTCACTGCTTGTTGATGTAGCAGTCGTGTCCTCTGTCGTACTTGTTGTACTTATTGTTGACGAATCAGTGTCTGAAGTTGAAGCCGCAGTTGAAGTACTTGTAGCCGATTCTGTGCTTGTTTCAGTAGTTTCTGATGTATTGTCGGTCTGAGTACTTTCTTCAATTAAATCAGCAGTGGTTTCACCCGTCGTAACCGTTGAGAGTGTTGAATCAGTGTTCGTCTCATCGGCTGAAGCCTTATTATCATTTAAGACAACAGAGCTTCCAAAAATTAAGCTCGCTACTAGAACTGATCCTGCAGTTTTCCATTTTGATGATTTTTTAATGGCATAACGTTCTTGTGTTTGTTTGCTATGTTTGTATGTCATATGTTCTACCTCTTACTTACTTTTGAGATGCCTCTATTAAACACAAGATACCTAAGACAAGACTTAAAGAAAGGTTAATCTTTCCTTAAAGTAAAAAAAGTCCCCAAGATATTGGGAACTTTCAATCTCTAGGATAGACTACTCTAAATTCTTCTAAAACAACTAGACTGTCCTGACTAAAATGTAATCCAACCTCTTCCAACCAATTGCTAAAGAGATTCTCATGAAGCTCTTGCCAATAGGTTAGCCCACGGTCTCCTTCACCTTCCTTGTAGGCATGGTCTTTAGAAACCTCTTTAAATGGGATGACCTCAACTTTCGTCGTTTCAATAATACAAATAGCATTCTCCTTACTATCAAGAATGACGCTCAGTTCATTTTCCTTGGGCAATGGTTCATTCCCCACTGCATACAAGTCAAAAGCTGAACTGGTTGCTGTCTTTTGCCCCATCAATACGAGTTCTGCCAAATAATCTGCTTCCACGCCAAAGGCCCAGGCATCAATCTTATCTCCGATTGTCTGATTTAAAATCTTATAGGCTTGCCACATCTGGTCTGATTTCATCAATCTACTCCTGCTTTTACTCTCCTTCCATTATATCAAAAAACGCTAGATCATCAGACCTAACGTTTTCATCTTAATACTTAGAATGTTTGTAACCGTAAAAGGCATAGATAGCTGACCCAATTAGCACTGCCAAACCAAAGGTTAACCATGTCTGCCAACTGTACTGACTCATAAAGGAGAGGCAGACGATAATTGAAATAATGGGCAAGACAGGAACAAATGGAACCTTAAACTCATCCTTCTGTGGCAAGCCCTTGTCCTTACGAAGAATAATGAGGGCAATAGCCAAGAGGACCAAGTAAGCCAAGGTCGCAATGTTAACCAAGGATGCCATATTGGCCAAAGAGAAGATACCTGCTGAGATAGCTGACAAAACGCCTGTCAAAAGCGTTGCATGATGTGGAACCTTATTAGTCTTTGAAACCTTTTGGAAGGTTTGGGGAAGGAAACCATCACGCGCCAGGCTATAAACCATACGGCTAAGGGCATAGGCCATTGAAATACATACCGTAATCAAGGTCATAATAGCAACGACAGAGACGTAGTTGGCTGCCCAAGAAATACCGATATAGCGAAGGGCATAAGCCACGGCATCGTCGACATTCAACTTGGTATAGTGAACCACTCCTGTCAAGACGAGAGAAACCACTGCATAAAGTGAAGCCACAATAATCAAGGCAAGAACGATACCTCTAGGAACGTTCTTTTGCGGTTCTTTAATCTCGTCTACGGTCATAGAGATAGACTCGAAACCAAGGAATCCAAAGAACATGAGGGAGGCACCAGCCATAATCCCAGTTTTTCCTCCATAAATCTGACCAAAGCCAAATGGTGCAAAATCTGCCCAGTTGCTAGGATTCAAATGGAAGAGCCCCACTAAGATGAAGACCGCCAAGGCTGAAAACTTGAGCACTACCAAGAGGGAGTTCAAACGAAGGGCCTGCTTAGAATTCATGAGAAGAAGAGCCGTCACCAAGACCAAGACCAAGACTGGCAAGAGGTCAATGTAAGTGCCTTGACTGGGATTGAAAGGTCCACTGATGGCTTGAGGCAACTTAAGACCAAAGCTAGCCAGTAGACCCTTGAGGTAGGCACCCCAACCAGAGGCAACACTGGATACGGCATTCATAAAGACAATCATGGTCAACCAGCCACCCATCCAGGCAGGATACTCCCCCCAGACAGCATAGAGGTAACCATAGACACCACCGGCTGATGGGTAACGTGAGGCAAACTCGGCAAAGAAAATCGCTGACATCCCAACACACACTGCTGAAATCAAGACTGAAATAATCAGGGCAGGACCAGCCAGAGTCGATGCCGCGGTACCAGTAATCGTAAAGATTCCTGTACCAACCATGGCACCGATTCCCAGCAGGACCACATCCCTAAGGGTCAGATGTCGTTTCATCTCAGTCTGAGCGAGACCGACATCCTTTTTACGAAAAATACTCATTTTTATACTCCATTTTTTGCAAAATACCGAACTATTATACCATATTTCTTGGTCTAAATGGACCTTTTTCTGTATTTTTATACTTTTATTGGTGAATGCTATGTTGAAGATGAGGACTCCTAATGCTTACTTTTTAATTTTCCATACATCTCAATTAAAAGGAGCTTGCTAAAGTGGTCATTTATCATTCTTTTTTGTTTCTCAAATCCTTATCTGGAAAGAATTTTCAATTTTTAGAAAAAACATGAAAATCTTATGAATGCGTTTGATTCTTCTAATGAAAGATGTTAGAATGGGGTCATTAAAAAGGAAAAGGGGAACTTTTATGGAAAATAAAGTTCATTTTAAACTTCATAAAGTGAAAAAACAATGGGTTACTATTGCCGTGTCTGGTTTGGCACTTAGTGCCTCATTGGTTGGAGTTGGTGTCTCTGCCGACGAGCAAGCTACAAATCAAGTTACCTCAGCTAGCACGCCTGAAAGCGTCAGCCAGGATCCTGATCTTGTCGTCACAGAAACAACTGTAGCTACGACAAAAGCTGATCAAGGCGCAACCAATAAGACAAGTGATACAACTGCTACTGTCACATCTGATAAGCAGCCAGTCCTTAAAGAAGACCAAGCAAGTAGCACTTACAATTTGTCTAGTGGCGAAACGAGAACTGCTACTTCAACTTCAGAAACAGCTAACACAGCTACTGATGTGAATAGCCAAGCACCGGAACCTGTTGAAACTGCTGTCGTTTCTGGCGGTCAATTCAAGAGCGATGCTGAGGGCAACTGGTACTACCTTAAAGACGGGAAAAATCTGACAGGTGCCCAAAACGTTGACCATTTCGACCTTTATTTCCACGAGGATGGCAAGCAAGCCAAGGGTGAGATTATCACAGAAAATGGACAATCTTACTACTATGACAAAGCCAATGGACGTAAGGTAACCAATACCTCTATCAACATTGATGGTCAAGCCTACAAAGCTGATGCCCAAGGTCGTTTGACAGCAGTTCTGCCTGAAACGAACAAACGCAACCAGTTTATTGAAGACAACAACCACAACTGGTATTACCTCGGTAAAGATGGGAAACCCGTCACTGGTGCTCAGAACATCGATGGCTTTAACCTCTACTTCCACGAAGATGGTCGACAAGCTAAAAACGAAATCGTCACTATTAATGGTGATAGCTACTATTTCGATAAAGACAATGGACGTCGTGTAACAGGTCGCCAAGCTCTTAACAACGTCAACCATAAATACTTTGGCTTTTACTACTTCGACAAAGATGGCAAGATGGTCAAAGATGACTTCATCACTGAAAATGGAAATCTTTACTACTTTGATGCTACTGGTAATCAACCTAATTTTGTCTTTGTTTCGGATAAAGCTGGAAACTGGTATTACATCAATGACTTCAAGGCAACTAAAGGCTTCTCAGCCCCATTTGGTTTCCAAACCGAATTTCTAGACCGTAGCCAGGCTCACTACAAGACAAGTGTTCAAAACCTGAACGGACAACAGTATTACTTTGACCCTAAGACTGGTATTATGGTAACCAACCGTTATGTTTCTGACGATAAAGGGAATTGGTATTACTTTGGTAAAGATGGTAAAGCGCTTCATGGCTTTCAAACTGTAGACGGTAGCCTTCACTACTTCAATGACAATGGTCAACAAATCAAAGGGGACTTCCTTTACTACGGTAACGATATCTACTATTTCGATAAAGATAATGGAAATCCAGTAACTAACCAATTTATCAATAGAGACAACTCTTGGTACTACTTCGGAGCTGATGGTAAAGCCGTGTCTGGTTTCCAAACCATTAACGGACAGAACCTTTATTTCCACGAATATGGTGTACAAGCCAAGGGACAACTGGTTACTGTTGGTGGCAAAACCTACTACTTCGATCCAAATACAGGTGACAAGTGGGTAAATCGCTCACTTACCTTAAACGGTACGGTCTATAACTTTGATAGCAATGGTGTGGCGACTACTAAAGCTGACCAAACCACAAATCGAAATCAATTTGTTAAAGGTACTGATCAAGAATGGTACTACTATGATGATAATGGTAAAAAGGTCACTGGTTTCCAAACCATTAACAAGGACCTCTACTACTTTAACGATAAGGGCCAACAAGTTCGAGGAGGTATTTTCAACCTAGGTGATAACTACTACGTCGCCAACAAAGATACTGGTGCTATCCTTCGCAATGCCTTCTACCATGATAAATCTACTGGTCGTTACGGTGACTTCTCTGAAAACATCTACTACGCTGGCAATGATGGTGCCTTCAAGACAGGCTGGTTAGAAGTCAACGGTAACCGTTACTACGCTAGCGACTATTCTGATGACGACACCCCTAAAGGAAACCTCTACACAGGAGTTATCAACTCTCAACTCTTTAGCCCAGATGGGAAACTCTTGACAAATGGTCTCTATCCTGAGTTTAAGCGTACTGGTGAAAATGCTTATGACCTTGAAGGTGTCTATGTCACAGATACCGACGGTAATATCAAAGAAGGTCCTTATCAGTATGATGGCAAGATTCTTGGATCAAAATATAGTAGCGTTCGCCAATCACAATGGTCAACTTTTGACGAATGGGACATTCTTAACGGACACCTCTACCATTTCGACTCTACACCAATGACCTTCACAGCACCAAATGGCCAAAAAGTAACCACAAACGTTGCCATTGCAACAACTAACAAGGCCCTTACATATCGTGGTGTAACCTTTAATTTTGATGCCAAGGGTATTGACGAGACAAAAGAAAAAGCCATCCACTTTGACCAATTGAAGACGGATCGTAACGGTACAAGTTATCTCTATGAAAATGGCCAAAAAGTCACTGGTTTGAAGACCTTTGATGGCGTTAGTTACTATTTCTATGAAGATGGCCGTCAAGCCAAAGGCACAGAGGTCACAATCAATGGTAAAACATACCAATTTGACCAATTGACTGGTATCATGACACGTAACGCCTTTTCAGAATCATACAACTACGAAGGTTCTCCACGCTTCCCATTATACCCAACACGCTACTATGGTAACGACGGAGCTGCTCTTACTGGTTGGCAAACCATCGATGGCAAGGACTACTACTTCCGAGCTAGTGGAAACCTTGAAACAGGACGTTTTGTCATCGGAGATAGAGCCTATAACGCTGATGACAATGGCGTAGTTGCTGACCGCAAGGGTGAACCAGCTTATCGCAATCGTATTGTCTACGATAAGGGCGATAACTACTATTACAATGACAAAGGTGAGAAAGTGACCGGCTTCCAAGAAGTTGATGGCAAGGTCCTCTACTTCGACGCTGAAGGCAAACAAGTCCTAGGACGTTTCGTCACAGTCGATAACTATACCTACTATTTGGACCCTAAAACAGGAGAAAAATACACTAACCGCTCTGTCCTCATCGACGGTAAACTCTATACCTTCGACAAAGAAGGACATGTCGTGTCATAAGATGAGATGAAACCGAGACGAAAGTCTTGGTTTTTTTGTGGGGAATGCTAAAAGCTATACTGTAAAAGTACAATTCTTATGTCTTTATTTTTGCTATAATAGTCTCAACTAAACCAAAGGAGGTTTCCTATGACAACCTTATACGATTTTACAGTTTCAAATCAATCCAACCAGCTTGTGTCTCTCCAGGACTATAAGGGCAAGGTCGTCTTAATCGTCAATACAGCAACAGGCTGTGGTTTGACGCCACAGTATCAGGGCTTGCAAGAACTTTATGACAAATACAAAAACCAGGGTTTCGAGATTCTTGATTTTCCTTGTAATCAATTTATGGGGCAGGCACCTGGTAGTGCTGAAGAAATCAATAGCTTTTGCACCCTCAATTACCATACGACCTTCCCTCGGTTTGCCAAAATCAAGGTCAATGGAAAGGAAGCAGAACCACTTTTTGATTGGCTAAAACAAGAAAAATCTGGACCTCTTGGGGCTAGAATCGAATGGAACTTTGCTAAGTTTTTGATTAACCGTGAAGGTCAAGTCGTCGAACGCTTTTCTTCCAAAACTGAACCACTAAAAATGGAAGATGCTATCAAGGCTCTTCTTAGTAACTAAAAACAAAAAACGAGAGTGAAACTAGAACGACAATCTTTAACTGTCGCTAGTTCTGCTCTCGTTTTCTGCGTTAAGAAAAATAGTATAGAAAGAAATTTCGCTTTATTTTAGAACAAAGCTGTCAATGCTGTAATTAAACCAAAGATAATACCTGGTGCATTGGCCGCAGCAAGGGGAAGGTCACGTTCTTTTTTAAAGAGACCATAGTAAACCCAAAGGCTACAGTTGACTGCAGCTACCAATGGTTGGATAAAGTTTCCTTTATGACCAGACAAATTGTCCATGATTTGTGGTACGTATGATACATACATCATAACTGACATGAAGGTTGCCACCCAACCAAGGGTTTTCATTTGTTTATCTGACATTCGAGACTCCTCTTTCATAAAATTCTATTTGCCTTGTACACCTAGAAATATTTCAAGACATGTTTTAATGCACAAAATTAAAACAGTGTCTATCTTACGCTTTAACAATAGAGAATGCAAGAATTTCGGGACAATGTTAAGAAGATGTAAACTATCACAAGATTGTGATAGTGCATTTAGTCTCTTATGTAGCGTTTTCATCAGAGAAAAAGACCTCTTTAAGAGGTCTAAAGTCAATGAATCTACTATTTTTTCTCATCAAAAAGCACTGATATTAAGGATTACTGTCATAAATCATTCAGCTAAGAGCACTTCTTTGATGGTTTGTTTTTGGAGTTTTCTGTTGGATAGATAAAAGAGGCTTTCATAAACTACAGCAAAACCGAGCAAGGTCCAGAAGCACACATTCCCATCAAAGTTATGCTCAATCTTTTCAGGAACCGTGTCTTTGATCACACCGATCAAGATTTCCATGATGCCATATTGATAAGCTGTCCCAAGAACAAATCCTAGATAAGCCCAAAAACGATAGGGAGCGAGAATATGATTTTGGCATTCACGATTGGTGTAGCCAAAAGCCTTCATCAAGGCTAAGGTTTCGCGACTTTCTGAGACGACAATCCCCAATGACAAAAAGAGAATCGAGAAAGAAAGAATTAGGCCAATCATAATCATCATGGTTTGGATGATGTCATCTGTGTAATCTCTTAAGCCAAAGGACAATTGAACCATGGCCGCAAAACACATAGAGCCAAAGACTACAAAAAACAAGATAGATTTTCTCCCCCAAATCAGTGACGAGGATAGCTCTTTTAGGAAGGATTTGTCTTTCTTGGGAGCCCTCTTTCTCCTTTGGACCTTGATTGGTGTTGGAGACTTTTTCAATAAGCGAAGTGCCGGTGTTTGTAGTTGTCTTCTGGCATAACCAATCGCGAGAAGCATAAAGAAGGTCGTTGGCAGGATCACCAAAGCAAGCAAGAGCTGCCAGTGAAAATGAATGGTGATTTCTGGCAAAATCCCCTTCTCATTACGGAAGTCAAAAAAATGTCCCATCATGAGAAATGAAGCAAAATAGCCAAGAAGCGCTCCAGCTCCAAAACTGAGTCCAAAGGCCCAAAATCGTTTAGCCAACTGGCCATTGCTATAGCCCAAAGCCTTTAAAATTCCTAATTGTTCCTTGTGGTCATCGACAAATTGTTTGATATAAAAACACATGAGAAGGACCGACGTCAAGGACAAGACGACTCCACTGACCATGGCCACCATCCAGGAAAGCGAAACCTGGGCATCATAGTAGGTCTGAATCATCGGATTGATTTTAGAAATCTCCAACTGCTCGATATCAAGATAAAAATTCAAGAAAAGATTAGCCACAAAGACCGCACAAGCCCCAATGATACTGACGACAACTAATTTTCGAATATCTTTTACTGAAAACATGGCTTACCATCCAATCTCATAGGCAGTCTGAGGCTGATCATTGGTCACAACTTGGGTAATCTTGCCACTATTGACACGAATGATGGTTCTGGCCATATCCGCAATATTTTGGTTGTGCGTCACCATGATTAAGGTAAAGCCCAACTTTTCCTTTAATTTCCAGATATAGTCGAGAATCTTGCGCCCTGTTTCTTCATCCAGGGCCCCAGTCGGCTCATCTAAGAAAAGAATCTCTGGCTTTTTGGCTAAGGCCCGAGCAATGGAGACTCTCTGCTGTTCTCCACCAGACAATTCACTTGGATACTTGTCCAGCTTATCGCCAAGACCCAAATCCTCGATGATCTTCAAAAAATCATGATTGCTTGCCAGATCAGCTCCCATCTTAACATTCTGTCTGACCGTGAGATTCGGTAATAAATAATACTGCTGAAAAATAAAGGCAATCTTCTCACGTCTGAAAGCTGTCAATTGAGCATCCGTGAGTTGAGACAAATCCTGCCCTTGAATGAGGATATGCCCCTCGTCTACCTTTTCTAATCCTGATAATACGTTTAAGAGAGTGGACTTTCCTGATCCAGAAGGGCCTAGGATAACCACATCATCCTGGTCTTGAATCTGCAAATCAATCCCTTTTAAAACCTTTGTTTGGCCATAACTTTTGTGAACATTTTCTAGTTGAATCATTTCTTTCCTACCATTTCTTTGATGAGAGATTGACAAACTTCTGTCAATAAACCAATCACTTCTTCCATGCTGAACAGATAAATACCAGAAGCAACCATCGAGGCCATCCCGTGTGAGTAGATAAATAAATGCTGGTACAAGCGACTAGCCTCCTCTAACGTCAACGGATAGTCTGCGACAATCGATTCCAGAACCAATTGGTAGCTATGATCCTTCATGGGAAGAAAATCTTGAAAGCGACGAATCGAATCTTTGCTAGGATTTTGGAAAAGCAATTGAAAGAGTTGGGGCTCTTTTGAGGCGAAAAGGATATAAGCAACCCCGACGGATCGAAAAGGCTTCTCATCTTCTAAGGCTTTACGAACATACTCCACCACGACCATTTCCGCAGCACCAATAACCTCTGCTTGTAACTCAGCCATATTGGCAAATTGCCCAAAAATGACTCTCGGTGTGGCTCCCAGTTGCTCCGCTAATGCTCGAGCAGTTAAACTAGCCATTCCCTCTTCTCTCACCAATTGTAAAGCTGTCCCAATGATAGCCTCTTTACTAAATTTAACCTTGGGTGGCATAAGACTCCTTTCACGCAACGGTTGTTGCGCAACAGTTGTTTCCTAAAATAGTACCATAATAAAGAAATACTTGTCAAAAAAGATCTGTAAAGCATAAAACAAAAAAACCAGCCCACTGATACAAGTGAAGTCTGGTCTACTAACAAGATTCTAAGGCAAATCATTACCTGCAGCAAGGTAGATTTGGTACCATTCCTTGCGCGTTAGGGTAACTTCTGCTGCTTTTCCTGCTTCAAGGACATGCTGGGGCTTGGTCGTTCCGATGACGGCCTGCATCTTACCTGGATAGCGGAGAACCCAAGCAAGGGCAATAGCTGTCGGAGTGACTTGGTATTTTTTTGCCAAGTCATTGAGGACGTGATTGAGGGCCGCAAACTCTTCTTTACCGACAAAATTTCCCTTGAAATAGCCATGCTGGAGGACAGACCAGGCCTGAATCACCGTATCAGTTAAACGACAATACTCAAAGACACTGCCATCTCGCACGGCTGCTTTTGGGCCTTCCATATTGACATGAAAACCAGCTTCAAAGCTCGGTGTAAAGGCGGCACTCAACTGCAGCTGGTTGACCTTGAGAGGTTGTTTGACAGCCGTTTTGAGCAATTCCATCATCATAGGATTTTGATTGGACACCCCAAAATGACGGACCTTGCCAGCTTGCTCCAAGTGATTAAAGGCTTCTGCCACTTCTTCAGGCTCCATGAGGGCATCCGGTCGGTGAAGGAGAAGACTATCTAAACGCTCAATCTGCAGACGCTCGAGGATGCCATCAACGGAATCCAAAATATAATCTTTGGAAAAATCAAAATAGGTAAAACCATCTTTGCGAATCCCACACTTGGACTGGATCCACATCTGGTCCCGAAGATCCGGACGACGTTTGAGGACCTTACCAAGGAGCTGCTCACACTGGCCATTGCCATAAATATCCGCCAAATCAAAGGTGTTGATTCCAATCGACAGGGCTCCCTCCACCAAGCCCTCCACCTCATCTTCACTCAATTCGCTAATACGCATCATCCCAAGGACAATCGTTGACAATCGCTCATTTTCAGCAAAATCAATATACTTCATCTCTGCCTCCTTTTCTGTATCTCTATTGTAGTGAAAAGGGTTTCAAAAATCAATTGAGAAATAAAAGGCCCTCAGCATCAACTGAGGGCTTGGATGATTTACGATAGCTAGGTCACCTTTGATAGTCTCTCAGAATCCCTAAGATTCAAGACTGATAACACTCCCATTGATTGTATATAAAGAAATGGAAGATAAGATTTTCAATAAAAAGAGCTCTTTATCACTTCCAAAAGCTTTTACAGATTTCTAACATGGATGATACATTTATTCTTTATAATAACGTTTGGTAATCTTGTATTGTGAAATAAGGATATAAATATAGATGATGGATACAACACTCAAAGCCAAGAGGATATCCGTCTGGAAGGCAATCCCAATGATTAAAATTCCAATTAGCATGATAGGTAAGATATAATTACTTAACTTAACCACCACTTCGAAATTTTCCTCGTAGCTTATCTGTTTTTCTGCCTCATCCATCATACTCATCATAAATTCACGCACTTCCTTGGTATTGACATTGCGGGGAATTGGTTTTCCATAAAGCAGATGGAAGGTCTTGCGAAAGAAGATATCTGATAAGAAAAATAGGACAATCAAGACAAGAAAAAGATAGAGCATGGTAAAAGTTCCAAAGATAAAAGCTAAGTGCCCTGTGGAAGGTCTATCCATATACACCCATTGACTATAAAAGATGATGACTAAAAAGTATGGCAAGATCATGACTCCTTTAAAAATGGTCGCTAACCCAAACAGTTTTTTATTCTGGATGTCATAGTGATAGGCTTCCTCTTCGTCTTCTATCTGGAGCATTTTTTGATGGACTTTTCTCGCGCTTATTAGTAAGGCTATCGTGACCATAAACACGATAAGAAACAAAAGTATTGAGCCCAAAAGGAGTACTTCTATACTAAAGAAGGATTGGATTTCAAGGGGTTTTTCGGATCCGAACATGCCTGTCAAAAAACCAATGACTCCTCCAATCAAGCCGGAAACTGTGATGATTCCGACATTTCTCCAAAAACGATTACGTGGAGATCTTTTTTGTGGTTGCTTTTTCATAATCATTCCTCTTCCTCTACAAGACTAAAAACATTTTCCACAGGCTCTTTAAAAACCTGGGCGATGGTGATGGCAATAATAACCGAAGGGGTATATTCCCCCCGTTCCAAGAGACTGATGGACTGACGCGAGACCCCTGCTAGCTTAGCTAGCTCAGATTGGTTGAGCCCATCACGCGCCCTCAACTCTTTCAGACGATTTTTTAAGATCATGGCATCCGCCTCCTTATAGTTGAACACCCTGAATATCTTCGATACGGACTAATTTTGTCACCCTATGTTGTTTAATACCCCCACGGCTTAATTTAACCCAATCTTCATCAAAATCAACAATTTCCCAATTACTTCCAAAACCATTTAGTCTAATACTGACCGTTTGCCCTTTCAATTCTTCTAAAAGTCTAGACATTTCTTTATTTCCTTTCAATTGTTTTTCCAACCCTTTGATACGTTTGTTCAATCTTTTTATCTTCTTCTCTGAGCCCGTATAAATCAGAAACAGAAGTGGAATAAAAGATAGCCAAATATATTTCATCGTGATTTCTCTCCTTCCTTCGTCTAAAACTATTGTAACGCTTCTTTTTATTTTTGACAAGCATCTTTGTCAAAAATAAAAAGAACATTGTCAAAATTATTGAAAATAAGATATAAGTAGCTCACCTTTTCAAACCTTTTAATGTATCTCTCCTTCGATAAACGACTTGGAAAAATTGATGTGAAAGATACCGCTAAGAAAGTACCCAAAACCAAATAATTTTAGATACTCATAGGTTTGGAGAACTGTCTTAACCTGAGCCTAAAAATAAAAAATCGAGGGCTCAAACTTTACTCATGAAACTTCGGAGAAGATCGCTGACATTTGCTATCACCTAAGGAAAGTTTCAAAATTCAAGCTATACATTTTCTTAGGCATTACTAGTTTTGGAATAGAAAAAAATAGCAAGATTCCTCAATCCTGCTACTTTATTGTCTTATCATTTTTAAATTGTTTAGTCATAATTCAGTCTTTGCCAATATAGCTGACTGAGTTAAAGTGATTACTTGTCGCCAAAAACTTTGAAACGGCCTTCTGTTTGAATGTCCTTATCTCCAGCTGGTGCGACGATTTGACCAAATGGTGCTTGGGCACGGAGTTTCCAGTTCGCTGGGATATCATATTTTTCAGCCAATTGGGCATCAACAAGTGGGTTATAGTGTTGCACGTTCATGCCGATATTCTTCTCAGCCAAAGCCAACCATGTTGCATAAAGAGCGATTCCGTGACCTTGTTCTGACCAAATTGGGAAGTTATCTGCATAAAGTGGGAATTGCTCTTGAAGGCCTTTCACCACATCTTGGTCTTCATAGAAGAGAATTGTTCCCTTAGCTTGGGCAAAACCTTTCAAACGTTCTTTTGTTCCTTCGAAGGCTTCTGCCGGTGTTACTTTTTCAAGTTCTGAATAAGCAATCTCATTCCAGAAGGCATCTGATTCTTCATCTAGCAAGATCACCACACGTGATGTTTGTGAATTGAAAGCTGTTGGTGTGTTAAGGACAGCCCCTTGAATAGTATCAATCAATTCTTGATTTGAAAGTTCCACATCTTTTCCCAATGCATAGATAGAACGGCGTTTTGTTTGTAAATCTGTACAGTTTGTCATCGTTATTTCCTCTTTATTTGTGATATTTGTTAATTGCTAAGTTTATTTGTAACAACCTTGATTACAATAACCATTATAGACCTTCAAATGTAATGCCAATGGTTACGACTTGAAAATCACTAATTATTAATATTTTTTCTTACCCGTGTCAAAATACCGTCATTATCCTCGAATGTTAAGGTATTAGAAGATAACCATTTGACCTCAGCTCCACGATTATTAGCACGCTCTGCAATAGCAATCAAATCTTCCTTGTCCTCTACTTCAAGGACGTAATAGGCAAGACCAGGCATATCTTCTTCACGTTTGGCTAAGTTTTTTCCACCCCATTCGTTGACCGCCAAGTGATGATGGTAATCACCTGAAGCAATCCAACTAGCACTTGGAATGGTAAACTTATCTGCCAGTTCCAAAACCTCTTGATAGAAAGCTGAAGATAGCTGACTATCCTTGACCGATAAATGAATATGCCCCATGCGAGTATCCTTAGCTATCAAAAAAGGCTCAACCTTGCGTCCCATCTCGTAAATTTCTTGGGCTGAGAGTTCTTCTGTTACACCAACGATGCGACCATCCTCACGAATATCCCATTCAGCAACAGGCTTGTCTCTATAAAGCTCAATACCATTGCCCTCAAGGTCTTCCAAATAAAGGGCTTCACTATAACCGTGGTCAGCTGCTCCAACAAAAGGATAGTCCAGCTCGTCGATATGTTTGAAAACATCAGCTAGATCCTCGCGAGACGGTAACAAAATCGCCATATGGTAAAGACCGTAACTGGACTTGACCGCTTCCTCACGATTGGTTTCAATCAAGTGGACCAAAGGCTTGTTTCCAGCTCCCAAGATAACCTCTTTTTCCGTTTGGGAGAGGATTTCAAGACCTATAATCTGTGTATAAAAGGCCGTCTGACCAGCCAGGTCCTTCACATTAAGTACTGCCTCTGCTAAATAAATCTTGCTATTGTAATCGTATGTCATATGATTTTCTCCTGTGTTGTAATATTTTATATGACAATATTATACTTGGTTAGATTGTAATGTCAATTATTACAACTAAGTAATAAAAAAAGAAACCGAATAGCTTTCGATTTCCTAGCGTTTGCTGACTAAACAATCAAGCTCCAGCTTCTTTCCAGTTGGCCTTAGCATCCTTTAAAATACCAGCCAAAGTTTTCTTTTCGAGTTCTTTTTCCATTGCCATTTGAACGTCTTCTAGGCTTTGGTCCAAGATTCCATGAATATTTCGTCCTACTGGACAGGCTGGGTTAGGATTGTCATGGAAACTAAAGAGTTGACCACTTGGGCCGATGCTATCCACAGCACGATAAACCTGAAGAAGGTTGATTTCTTCTGGGTCCTTGAGCAAGCTAGCTCCACCTGTTCCCCTTTGAACTGAAATCAAGTCTGCTTTCTTCAGTTGCGACAAGGTTTTGCGGATAATAACTGGATTAACCCCCACACTACCTGCCATTAAATCACTGGTTAGCTTAGTTTCATTTCCCTTATTTTGTGCTATAAGGGTCAAAATATGAACAGCAATGGTAAAGCGACTTGGTATTTGCATATCAGAACCTCTCATTCATCTTTTTCTTTTCAATCAATTATAACAAAACCAACGTTGTAAAACAAGGAGTTACAACAACTTAAAGAGTTAGTCTTACACAAAAAATAGAGCCATCGTAGACTCTATTCTTTTGTATTTGATAATAACTAACTAGACTAATAATACATAGTATTCTAGCCTATTGAGGTTCTAGATTGGTCTTTTGCTTCTTACGAACACCTTGTCCTTCGATATGTTGTTTGATTAGTTCAACTACTTCATCATTGGTTGGTAAATCCGAGTGTTGGGCATCTTCACCTGTAACAGTGATTTCAGTATAACTTTTTGCCTGATTCTGATAGATATATTTCCCAGCGGACACGCTAGCATCGGGAACCAATTCGTCCGAATCATAGGTGATGGTTCCCGCTACCGAATAGACATGTAGGGTAGCCGGAATATTCTCCTTAGCAGCTATAAAGTCTGCTAGCATGACCGATTTATTTTTAATATTGGTTTCAGTGAAATTATAGGGCGTTCCGATAGTCATCAAAGAATTTATCTTGACATCGTAGTCGCTAAGATAATTTTCAATAAAAGCCGTATAAATCAAGCCACCATTTGAATGCCCCAACCCTTTAAAATTATTGAAATTATATTTATTCTGCAAGGCTTCAAATGCCTGATTCATCATCTTGGTTTGTTTCTTGATATTGTTATAGCCATCTTTGTTATTCTCAAATCCAATAACAATGACTGGCTCGTTATCCTTATCCTTGATTTTACCCTCAAAGGTAATCCGTCCATTGTTCCAGACCTTGACTTTGAGAAGGCTATGCTTGACACCACGACGGTCTTGATTGAGTTTACGTACTAGGCCGTCGAATCTATTTTCCGTAGCGGAGCTCCCTGGAATCATGATAATGGGAGACAATTTTGAATTATAGAAAGTCTCTATTTCCTTGACATTTTTCCTAGTCCAACTATAGGATGGGACGGCTAGCCCAATGAGAAAGAAAGCAACAAGGATAAAGACCAACTTAGTTTTTTTATTTAGTTTCAATGCTCTCTCCTTCCTCTTTTAGACCGTGTTGTACTTTATTAGACAGACGCACAAATGGAATAAAGATAACAATGTCGACTGCAAAACAGAGCAGACTAACAGCAAGAGCTCGTAAACTACCCCCAGTTCCGATAAAGGCGAAAAGAAGACTTGGTGTACCATCTGGAACTGGGTAAACCGCAGCTGGCATAAGATGAATAGCCAGGGCCACCGCAGCAATGCCCATATTGATCATAGGTGCCAGTAGGAAAGGAACCAGATAAACTAAATTAAGCAAGACTGGTATCCCCACCATAAATGGAGCCCCATTGTTAAAGAGACTAGGAAAGACACTTAGAAGACTCACCTTCTTATCCTTATAACTGGTTGATGCTAAAAGCAGAGCCACCAAGAGGGCTAGCCCTGAGCCAATGCCAGCAACCAGGCCATAACTATGATAAAGATTCGTTAGTGTGTAAAGGTGGGGAAGCCCAGTCGTCGTATGATGGGAAACAGCATAGGTCAAATTTTCCAAGGCAAAACTATCCTCGGCAATTGAATTTAGGGCAAAAGCCTGACTATTTCCAATCCAAGCAGAAAAAGTGTTCAAAAGTCCCATCATAAAGGTTGAGAACAGGTGATTATCAGTTACAGTAAAGGTAGAGGTAACCTGCCTAATCGTAAGAAAAACATTATCTTGGTCTCCAATCACAAAGAGAATGTTAAGTCCAATAGCTAAAATGAGTGACAAAAAAATGGGACGGACGGTCTTTGGTTGATAAATATAGTCCTTGTCCACAATCTGATCATCACTAGCTCTTGAAAAGCGAAAAATCTGGCCAACCAGATAGCCCACAAAGATAGCCAACATAATGTTGATTGAAGCCGGTAAATTGATACGAGTCAAAACACCATCGTTTAGCGGTGACAGCAACAACTCCTGCGATCCTATAATTAAGCTAACCAAAAGGGATGTCACACCAGCTGTACCAGTACTTCTACCATAGTGACCAGCTGTGTATTTTCCTGCAAAGTAGGTTGATAAGGGTCCGGCTAAGCCACCAAGAAAATTGGAAAGATTAATGAGCACCTGCCCAGTTATCTTAAAGGCCGGTAACCAGTCAGAAACTGAAAACAATTGGTTAATATAACCAAGCTCCGAAAAGACAGATAGTGAAATCACCCGAATAATTCCTGAAAATAGGAAAAAAGGAAAGAGCGAAACCAAGGTTTTCTGCGTAATTTGGACGAAGCCTCGCTCACGAAACCAGAGAAACCTCTGGACCAAATAGTTTGTCATAAAAGACTCCTAGTAAAAGGCAAAATAAACTTTACATTCAACGTTTTTCTTCATTATAACACAAAGGAAAAGGACTTACCTTAATCATGGGTTAAAGCAACTACCTAATCTTACTAAAAACACTTAGCTATCTTTTAATACAAAAAACCGTAAGCCTCCACTTCCGAGACTTACGGTCAATTATTTATTAAGCAAAAGTCGTCACATCAGAAGCATCCAGACGAACAGACTCAAAGCCTTCTTCATTGGCTTTCCCAAGAGCAATGAGCAAAACTGGTACATGACGGTCTTCATCAAGTCCAAAGGCTTTGGCAAGCCCATCTTTTTTATAACCACCGATAGCGTTGGTATCATAACCATAAGAACGAGCGACCAACATCAACTGCATGGCAGCAAGGCTAGCATCGATGTGGACAATTTCATTCATCATTTCGCGAGGAGCATTTTCATACATTGGCACAATGCTTGACAGTTGTTTTTCTTTGACTTCTTCAGGCATTTTTCCTTGAGCAACAGCCTTACCGTAGATATCTTCAGCTCTTTCTTGGCTCTTCAAATCGGCAAAAATAAGAACCATGGCTGATGATGTTTTATTTTGCAAACCATTGTAGCTGACGAAAGGTGTCAATTTTTCCTTGCCCTCTTCGCTATCAACGACGACAAAACGCCAAGGTTGCATGTTAACTGATGATGGTGCTGTGACAGTTTTATCTAGGATTTCCAACAGTTCTTCTCGCGGAATCTTAACAGATGGATCAAAATTACGAATGGAACGACGGTTATAAACGATATCTGAAAAATCATTGCTTACTACAGGCATCTTATGTCTCCTTTTTTTGATTAAATGAAAATAATATAATCAAAATTATAACACAAGACAATTGTTATCAAAAATATTTGCTACAGACGACTAAAGATTAGTTTCCTTGAGCCCTAGCCGTTTCACTTCAGATGAATAGTAAACCATGATGGTAATAAGACTGAGTGTGATTACCCAAATTGACTTAAGGTGCACAAAATGCATCAGAACGGCTGAGACGATAGCACCAACGACAAAGCTCCCTACGATAAAGCTATAATTGACAGCCTGACGACGATATTCTCTCTGATCACCACTTCCCTGAATGGCATAATAGAGGGCCGTTAACATCCTTCGATAATTTCCTGAGGTCATAAATATCACGAAGGGATGATTCTCAATCTGACTGCCAGTAAAAGTCTTCATCATGATACCTGCAGAAAAAGCGATAATCGGGAGCTCAATCAAGGCATTTGAAGGTAGAAAAGGCAGGATAGCTGTCATCGCACAAAGTGGAAGAAGACCATAAACACGCCAATAGGCACTCTTACGATGGTCTTTAAACCATATGCCAAAAAGAAAGCCTAAAGAAAAGAATAAGATTGAAAAGCAACGCAACAAGTTATAGTACATACTACTGTTTCGCCAGTCAGCGACCAACAAAAGGATATTCCCAGTCTGCGTAGCAACCAAGCTATGGTAGTACATATGACAAAAGACATCCAAGGCCCCTCCTGAAAAACTCAACAAATTAGCCATCAGACGCGTATTTTGAGGAAGAAGGTTCCGCGATTCCATAGCATAACTTCCCTTCTAATAGTAATTGATATGATAGCCTTATTATAGCAAATTCGGGCACACACAGTATAAAAAACAACCCTCACAAGTTGCTTCTATCCTATTAAAAATTAACGGAACCTAGGATATTCTATGTGTTGATGCTAATAGATATCACGTCTATGACCGACTTCGAGGGCAAGTATGATTAGTTCATTGTCCTGAATATTGACAATAACACGATAGGCACCAATACGATAGCGCCATTGTCCAGTGCGATTGGCAACTAAGGCCTTACCCTTGGCTCTTGGATTCTCTGTCACGCGATTGAGATAAGCCTTAATTTGTTTCCTAACAAAAGGATCCAACTTTTTAAAACTTTTGGCAAATTTAGGGGTGGGCACTATCTTATAGGTCATCCCAATTTAGCACCTCCCCACCATTTTCAAGATAGTCTTCATATTCTACCAATGCCAAATCGGCTACTCTAGCGTCATATTCATCCTCAATGGCTTCTAAAGTTTTGGTACGAATTAATTCTGACAAGGATACCCCTTCAAATTTCGCAATGGCCTGCATGAACTTCTTATCTGCCTCTGAAACCTTCAATGTAATTGTTGTCATATCCTTAACCTCGTTCTCTTTTGTAACACCATTGTATTACCACTCCTCCTTTTTGTCAATTTTGATAATAGGTTCATACTTTTATTCGTAAAACAATAGAAAAAGCAACCCTTACGAGTTGCTTGCAATTCTATTAAAAATTAACTGTATCAGGATCATCCTGAGTTTTAATGCCTTGAATCTTATCCAATACTGCCATATCTTCCTCTGACAAATCAAAGTCAAAGATATCCAAGTTGGCTTCGATATTTTTTGCTGTCACTGACTTAGGTAGTGGCAAGAAACCTTTTTGAAGGCTCCAACGTAGGGCAACTTGAGCCACAGATTTTCCGTTACGTTCAGCCACTGCTTCAACGTCCTCATTCCCAAAAATACTACCAGTTCCTAGTGGGCTGTAGGCTTCAAGAAGAATGTCACGCTCTTGGCAATAGACAACCAAATCTTCTTGGGAACAACCTGGAGCCAAGAGAATTTGGTTAACATGTGGCACAATTTCAGCCGTTTCAAGGAGAGCTTCGAGGTGATGTTGCATAAAGTTAGACACACCGATAGCACGCACCTTACCTTCTTTGTAGGCTTCTTCCATTGCCTTCCAAGCACCTGCATTGCCAGCCTTCCAAGCATCATTCTCACGAAGAGCCTTTGGATTAGGCCAATGGATGAGCAAAAGATCCAAATAATCCACACCTAATCTTTCGAGAGACTCATTGATAGAGGTCTTAGCCAATTCGTAATCGTGCTTGTCATTCCAGAGTTTAGTCGTTAGGAAAATATCTTCACGAGCCACATCACTATCAGCAATCGCCTTACCTACAGAGACCTCGTTACCGTAGATTTGTGCTGTATCGATATGTGTGTAACCCGCCTTAAGTGCGAAATTAACGCTGTTATAAGCTTCTTCCCCTTCTGGAATCTGCCAAGTCCCAAAACCAATTTTAGGAATTTTAACGCCATTTGAAAGTGTATATGTTTCCATCCTGTTCTCCTTTTCAAGTTGTAACAGAACTATCTTAAAGGATATAAGATAAAATTGCAAAGATTTGCTACGGCTTGTTTGATGAATAGTTCCTTACTTCTTTTTCCGCTTCTTTTTAAAGACAACACCATTTTCTTTAAGGATTTCCATGCTCACCTTTCCAACTCCTCTAATCGCTGCTACTTCCTCTTCCGTTTTCTTTTTAAAATCTTTAAATTCTATTAAGCCATGTTGACGAAGTATACGCTCCACACTTATTGAAAGACCTTGGAGGGCTTTGCTTGGTTCTATACTTTTTTCCAATTCTCTAATTAGTTTGTGCAATTCTGGATTTTTCTTTTTCGCAACATGTCTTTGTGGACGTTTTGCACGATATTTTTCGATTAACCAAGTAAAATAATATTCTGACTGGGACAGATCAACGACTTGATTAAAAACCATCAAAAGACTTTTCATACTATTGGCTTCAAATAAGATAGGGTTGACTTTAAGCGTTTCGGCAACTAGACGCTCGTCATCACCTTGTTCAATCATTTTTAAATAATTTTCGAACTCTGGATTTTTTGCATAGAGAAGATCAAAATAGAAATCCGCATCCTCAATATGTCCTGTCATTAGAGAGACCGTCATCATAGGTACTATCATCAAATCTTCTTCGTGATATTCCATTTGCTCACATTCGAAAAAGCTTTTAGCCTTATCAAACTCCTCTAGATTACAATAGGTAGCCATCAATTCGTAACAGACTCCCATGTGATCTTGAACATCTATCTCTAGAATCTCTTCAAATTCCTTAATAGCAAATCGCTTCATACTGTTGCTTAAATAAAATTTAGCAAGATTATACTTCAAAGACAAATAAGGACGCTCGTCAAGATTAGCCCAGCCCATTTTTGGACCTTGCTCCCACTTGGACCTTTGCTCTTTTTCTAAAGCAATTAAGCCTTTTAGATGTTTAAGTGGACTTTGAAAAGTTAAGAGCATTTGTTTAACATCAAGATTTTCAGGATCTAGTTTTAAAGCTTCTGTCAAAAATTCCTGACTTCTTGAAGAATCGTCCTCATAATAATGATAAGCCTCTTCAATAAGTTTCCAGGCTCTCTCCTGCTTTGAATCAGGGGAAGTAATCTCATCAAAAAGCCCTTGGTTGTATTGTCTTGCAAAATCTTCAAGAGCCATGTCCACACTGAGATACTCTGTAATATGTTCTTCTAAGAATGCTTCTGCTTTTTTTGTGAAGTCTTCAAAAGATGATGTCATCAATCTTCTCCAATCTATGTTTATTTCTCTAACTACTATTGTATACGTTTTCATAGAACATTACTATAGTCTCAGTGAAATCAACAACCTCTTAAATTTTTATTGACAAAAATAGTCGCCAATCACAATACAGATAAGAATCCATAGAGTCTTATTTTTCGACATCTAAACTCAAAGTTGTATACTTATATTAGATAGAGTGCCATTGGACGATTAACGTCAAGGCATAATCTTCAAGTTTCATTTAAAGATACAAAAAATCATTAACGTCTTGGGAGTGGTTTAGTTTCTTTTCTATATCAATAACTTTAACTCACTTTTTCATAATTTTACTTGACCACTCCCATTTTTAAGGGAATTGAAAACTGAGTTATATTTTAAAAGGAAACAGAAGTCTGTTTCCTTTTTTCTTACTTCAAACCATGACAAAAGGAAACCATTTCGAGTTTCCTTTATCAAATATATCGTTGGAGGCAAAGTCCAATAATACTTTAGTTGAGTGGTTCAATCACGAAGCTCAATTGATAGCTATCTGCTGAGCTAACCAAGAATTCGTCATGAACTGGAGCCCCCCATGAGTCGTCACCACCGACACCCATTTGAGCAGCAAGAACTTTAATCCATGTAGCATCAGATTGTTGCAATTCATATTGATGACGAGCATTTTCAATTTGTTCAGTACTGTTACGCAAAGCACTGAATTCGAATGCCTTATTAAGTGCGGTGAATTTAAGACCATTATGGTTATCATCAGATACTGTAAATTCACGAGTACCATAGTGATTACCAGATTCTTGTGGCATTAGATATGGAGCAAATGTCTTTTCAACAGATGTTTCATATCGACCAAGATAGGCACCAGGAAGTTTATCAAGGTAGCTTTCTTCTGCACCGTATCCATAATAGCTTAGGTTTGTAAATTGTGAACCGATAGCAAATTCTAGACCAAATTCAGGGAAGTTTGGCAAACCTGCTTTACCATCATAGTTTGCAGTAACAAAGATTCGACCCTTGTAATCAACTTGATAAGTCACCTTAACTTCGACATCAGACAAGCCAGGCAATTCATGAACATAAGTCACTTTAACAGAGTCATCTTCAATTTGAATTTGAGTATCTGTAACCTTACTATAGTTTCCAGCAACTTTCCAGCCTGCCATTTCGAATGGATATCCAGCACCACGATCGTTGTCGGTGTAAGCACGAGTAAAGTTAAGTTTAGGACCTTTCTCAATGAATTCAACACCATTATACTTAGCAGATACTAGCGTATTTTGTGCACGTGAAAGCAAGATAGAGAAGTTTTGTCCGTGGATTCCGATGTTGAAGTCGCCTTCAACAACATTCAAAGGAGCCTTAACTGGTGTTTCAGTGCTAATATTTTCAGCAACATATTGACCACGAACAATTTCATGTCCTTTTGGAGCCCATTCAGTTGCTTCATTCTGAACACAAGCAACTTCATAAATTCGTTCAGCATTTGAAGATCCAAGAGCGAATTCTACTGGGAATGTTGCTTCTTCACCTGGTTTAACATCAAAGTGATATTCACTTTCGCTAACTTTTCTACCATCTTCGTAAACTCTAGCTAGGAAAGTATAAGCAGAAAGATCTTCAAAGACATTACCATTCTTGATAGTTACTGATTTTTCATCAACAGCAATCTTAATATTAGAGTAAAGATGTTTAACTGTTTGAAGTTTTGGAGTTAGGGTACGATCTGCGAAGACAATACCATTTCCACAAAATTCGTAGTCAGAAGGTCTATCATGCCAGTCACCACCATATGATAGGAATTCGCTACCATTTGGAAGTGGTTTGTAAATAGCTTGGTCAATGAAGTCCCAAATAAATCCACCTTGGTATTCTGGATATTTCTCTAAATCAGTGTAGAGTTTCAATCCACCACCAGAGTTACCCATTGTGTGCATGTATTCACATGAAATATAAGGTTTTTGAGGATTGTTAGTGAGGTATTCTTCAATATCAGCTGGTTTCGCATACATACGACTTTCGATGTCTGTAATGTAATCAAATTCACGACACCATGTAACACCTTCATAGTGAACTGGACGAGTATTGTCAACACTACGGAAGTAATCAGCCATGTCAGCAATATCTTTACCAGCATATGATTCATTACCACAAGACCAAATGATAACACTAGCATGGTTCTTATCACGTTGGAACATGTTATTGGCACGATCCAAACAAGCAGGCAACCATTCTGGTTCACTAGCTGGGATATTCCATGAAGGTTCGCTTAGACCAAGTTTTTGCCATGTACCGTGTGTTTCAAGGTTGGCTTCATCGATAACATAAAGTCCATATTCATCACACAATTCATACCAACGTGTTTGGTTAGGATAGTGAGAAGTACGAACAGCATTGATGTTATGTTGTTTCATCACTTTGATATCCCAAAGCATATCTTCTTCAGTGATACAACGTCCTGTTCTAGCGTTAAATTCGTGTCTGTTAACCCCTTTAAAGACAATTCTCTTACCATTCAAAAGCATGAGTTTATCTTTAATTTCGAAGTGTCTAAATCCAACCTTAACTGGAACGACTTCAACAACTTGGCCATCATCCAAAACATGAAGGGTCAAATTGTAAAGTTTAGGACTTTCAGCACTCCAAGGTTTGATTTTCAGATTTTCAAGACTTACAGATAGTTCACCGTCACCATTAACAGATGCATCACCTTCTGTAACGATGCCTTCATGATCTGAAAGAACATATTTAATTTTCTTATCTTCGTAATCACCAACAGTCTTCAAATCAATATCCAATTGACCTGCTTTTGTTTGGTAATCATAATCTCCCTTAACAAAGAGATCTTGAACGTGAACTTTTGGAATAGCGTACAAGTAAACATCTCTGAAAATACCGTACAGTCTCCAGAAGTCTTGGTCTTCCAACCAGCTTGCTGTAGAGTAACGATAAACAGCTACCGCCAACTTGTTATCACCTTCAACAAGGTAATCACTGATTTCAAATTCACTAGGTGTAAATGAATCTTCACTGTATCCTACGAAGTTACCATTGACCCATACAAAGATGGAAGTGGCAACCCCTTGGAATGAGATAAATACTTTTTTATCTTTTAATGCATCATTCAAGGTAAAATGTTTAACGTATGATGCAACAGCATTTGATTCTTGAGGAACTTGAGGTGGACGAAGGAATTCTTTACCATCCCAAGGATATTGGGTATTCACATATTGTGGAGAACCAAAACCTTGAAGTTCCAAATGACCTGGTACATTGATGAAATTCAAATCAGTTTCATCAAATTCTGTTTTATAAAAGTCTTTTAAAACTTGATTTGTATTCTGAGCATAGTGAATTTTCCATTTTCCATTAAGAGATTGTCTTAACTTCATCTCCCCTTCAGAAAATTCTGCAAGAGATTCAAAATACTTATGATCTGAGTGAGCGTCAACAGTATTAACGCTAACAATCTTTGGATCGTTTAAGTAAGTTTGAATTTTTTCAGTCGTGTTCATAGATTATTCTCCTTTTTTGAAGGTAATAACTTCAGACAAAGCTTCTACCTTTTCTCCAACTTCTTGTTCAAGATGGAAAGCACTGAATTTTTCTGAATTGGTTACAGTGACAAGTACTGTGTCATCAAGACCGTTTTTCTCAATAATTGGTGACCAGAACTCAAGAAGTTTTTGTCCAACTTCAACACGATCACCTTGTTCTACGTAACTAATGAATCCTTCACCTTTAAGTTTAACTGTTCCGATACCAACGTGGATAAGAACAATGACACCATCTTCACTTTCAATACCAACTGCATGGCGAGTAGGAAGAACTTGACGAATGGTACCACTAATTGGTGCAAAGACAGCTCCATCAGTAGGTTTAATGGCGAAACCTTTACCCATGCTACCTGAAGCAAAGTGTTCATCATTAACACTTGAGAGGTCAACCAAATGGCCAGTTGTAGGGTTTACAAGAGATACGACGTTAGCTTTAACTTCATTTTCAGAAGTTGCTACGCTAAAGCGATGTTCCAATTCTTCAACAATTTCAGCGTGACGTGCTTCAGTCAAAGTGATTTTACGAGCAATAATGAAGGCTCCGATAAGCATTGCTGCTGCTGGGAAACCAAACATGCTAAGCTTAAAAATAGACTGTTGATGTGTTGTAATTGTTGATGCTGAGGCACCTGTTGTCATACCGGCAGCTACGGCAATTGTAGAAACAAGCCAGTTTGACATCGCACCACCAAGTTTATCAACAAGTGGACGAACTGACAAAGTAAGTGATTCATCACGGTGTCCCAATTTCCATTGACCATATTCTACTGAGTCAGAGATAATCATGAGGATAACAAGGAACACAAGAGGTTGTGGAATAAAGAAGAGTTCAGCAGCAGTCAAGATCATTGGAAGTGATGTTCCTGCAATACTAAAGATTCCGATACCACCGAGCATTACTGCAATACATCCATAGAACAAACGTTTACGGTTGAATTTACCAGCTAGGCTAGGGAAGAGTGAAACTGAAACCAAACCAACAACTGTATTCAATCCGTAAAGGATTGAGTATTTCCCTGGATCACCAAGGATAAATGTGAAGTAAAAAAGTTGAAGAGCATTAAGTGTATTAATACCAAGACCATAGAACCAATATCCGAGAGACAACCACATCAATTGGTCGTTTTTACCAAGAACTTTAAAGACTTGTTTAAGGCTAGTTTTTTCTTTGTTATCACGAAGTTTTGACTCAACTTCACGTGTACCAATACCAACAGCAATTGATGTAATCACACCAATGAGAGCAACGATAAATGCAAACCAGAACCATCCAGATTTATCTCCAGAACCACTACTGTTCGTCATAGAGAAGAACAAAACGATTGGCATGATTGCAACACCTACAATATTGGCACCAATCGTAGAACCAATACGGGCAAAAGTTGCCATTTTTTCACGTTCATGACTGTCAAGAGACAAGGCAGGAATCATTGACCAGAAACCGATATCTTTAATTGAGTAGAAGACATCCATTAAAAGGTAGATAATTCCGAAAAGTACAAGGTACAAGAAAGGATTTGTTTTATTCAAACCACCTAAATCGGTGAAGAGAAGCAACAAGGCGATAGAACTGATGATACCACCACCAACTACCCATGGTTTGAATTTACCATACTTAGTATGAGTGTTATCAATCATGTTACCGATCAATGGATCGATAAATACTTCCAAGATACGCAAAATAGCGATGATGTTAGTAATTAATAGTACGTAGTGACTATTTTGCTTTGGATCACCTGTGTTAAACAAGTGAGTTGTCACAAACATGATAAAGTATGTTGACAACGTTGCATAGAAGACGTCGTTACCAAAAGCACCAGCTGAATAGGATAGACGAGACTTCATTTGACCTTTAGATTTTCCCATTACGAAAACCTCCTGTTAGTTGTTTTTTGAATACGCTTACATTATATAAGTATTAGTTTAAATCGTCAATAGTTTTAGTGATTTTTTACTAAACTTTTACTAAAACATGATTATTTTGATGAATTAAAATATTGGAAACCGATTTCATAGCTTACACTATGCCCCTCCTCCAAGAGGATATCTCCAAAATCTGTATGATTAACGGCATCTGGGAGTGTTTGAGCTTCCATAGCTATAGCTTCTCGTCCTTTTGCAATTGTTCCTCGATCTCTCGCAAAGTAAATATTATCCTCTATAATATCCATAGTATAAATAACTAAACCATTTCTGTTAGAGAAGATTTCAATACCATCTCCGCTTTCTTTGTCATGCAAAATAGCTACTTCTTTCACATGATCACAAGTTTCCCCTCCAACTACAAAGGCATCATCAAAACCATTATTTGCTTCAATTCGAGGTAGCAAGTCAGTTATCTTTCTGAAATCATAATTCGTTCCATCTACATTAATTTTTTGTCCTGTTGGAATTAACTCAGAATCCAACTCTAAACGATAGTCTGAATAGATTTGTAACTCATGACTTGATAAATCCTGTTTGTCGCTAAGATTAAAGTAAACATGGTTTGTCGGATTAAAGACTGTTGACTCTGTAACATCGAAGGCTTCAAAGAGTATTGTTAAGCGGTTATTATTGTTAAGTCTATAACTAATAGAGACTGTAACATCACCAGGAAAGCCATCTACACTTGAATAAAGTCTTCTAATAAATTTTGTCTCAACATATTCATCATTCAGGTTTGTGACATAGTTCCAATTTTGAACCTGCATTCCTTTTGGACCGCCATGTAAACAGTTTTCTCCCTCATTCTTAGGAAGGCTATAAAGAACCATATTATGAGTATACGAAGCTTTCCCAATTCTTCCAGCAACCCTACCAATAGACTGGCAGGCACATAAATTATTCTTATAGTAATCCTCGTAATCACTGAAACCAAGTACTATATTTTTAAGAGCACCAGTTTCCGTTGGAACCAAAAACTCCTGAAGTGTAGCACCTGTTGTGAGTGTGGAAATGACAACACCATTATTATTTTCCATTGAAATTTTACTGACATCGCCTGAATCAACTTTTCCAATAATTTCGCAGCTTATTTTCATATTTTTTCCTCAAAAAACAAAGAGTACAATAATTATATATACTCTTTGACCCTTTGTTTATTATTTTAATTATCCTCGATCATCGTACCCTTTTGGATGGCTAGAATGCCATGCCCAAGCACTTGCGATGATTTTTTCGATGTTATCAAATTGTGGTTTCCATCCAAGAACTGTACGTGCTTTTTCAGATGAAGCAATCAATGTATCAGGATCACCAGGACGACGATCAGCTTTTTCAGCTGGAATTTCTTTACCAGTTACCTTACGAGCGGCTTCAAGAATTTGAAGGTTTGAGAAACCTGTTGAAGAGCCTAGGTTGAAGGCTGTTGACTCATTTCCTTTACGAAGATATTCAACAGCAAGGAGGTGAGCATCAGCCAAATCAAATGGGTGAACATAGTCACGAACATTTGTACCATCTGGAGTATTGTAGTCATCACCAAAGATCATGATTTTTTCACGAACACCTTGAGCTACTTGAAGGATAATTGGAAGAAGGTGAGTTTCTGGACCATGGTCTTCACCGATAGATCCATCAGGTTTTGCACCAGCGACGTTGAAGTAACGAAGTGGCACATATTTAATACCATAAGCTTTATCAGACCACTTCATGATAGTTTCCATCATCAACTTACTTTCACCATATGGGTTGATAGGATTTTGTGGTGTTGTTTCAAGAATTGGAATTTCTTCTGGGATACCGTAAGTTGCTGCTGTTGATGAGAAGACAATGTATTTAACACCGCATTCGTTCATAACTTCAAGCAATTTAACCATTCCAGCTGTATTGTTATCAAAATATTTGAGTGGTTTTTCCATTGATTCACCAACCAATGAATAGGCCGCAAAGTGAATAACGGCATCAACATCAGGGTTTTCTTTGAAGACCTTTCTCATAAAATCTTGATCAGAAAGATCGCCTTGATAGAAAATAGCATCTGGATGTACGGCAGCACGGTGACCTGTTACCAAACTATCTACTACTACTACTTTTTCTTGACCTTTTTCAACTAAGCGATCAACCATGTGAGAACCGATATAACCAGCTCCACCTAATACTAAAATTGCCATTTCTTATCTCCTTTCTTCAGAAAAAACAATTAATCAGCTAAATTTACAAAATCTACAAATGCTTTAAACTGATCTAAGCCTTCACTATTAGTCTTATAAACACCTGCATCTTCTAGTACACGAGCAAAGATATCTGCAACAGATTGTCGAACAACTTCTGTCACTTCCTCAGCCGTAACATTCGGATTTTGAGCTTTGAGTTCATCTGCCCATTCTTGGTGAATTGGAGCTACTTGATTGCTTTGACCCAGTAGATAGTCTTCAACATCTTTAAGTTCTGTTTTCAAACGAGGTGGAAGAATGGCCAATCCCATAACTTCAATCAAACCAATGTTTTCTTTCTTAATGTGTTGAACATCTTTATGTGGGTGGTAGATACCGTCTGGATGTTCTTCAGAAGTTTGATTGTCACGAAGAACCAAATCCAATTCAAATTTGCCGTCTTTTCTACGAGCAATTGGGGTAATGGTGTGGTGAGGTTGTCCATCAGACTCAGCCAAGACACCAGCTTTTTCGTCTGAATAACCACGCCAGCAATTGAGAATTTTGGTTGCAAGAGCAATAAGTCTTTCCTTGTCTTCACTTCTAAGACGAAGAACAGACATAGGCCAATTAACGATACCAGCCTCAACATCAGAGTAACCATCAAAACTAACTTTTTCTTTAATGCCTGCTACTTCCATTGGGAAGGTATGGCGACCACCTTGATAGTGTTCATGTGTAAGAATCGAACCACCTACAATTGGAAGATCGGCATTTGAACCTGCGAAGTAACCAGGAAATGCTTCAACAATTGATAGGAGACGACCAAACGTCAATGGACTGATGTGCATTGGTTCGTGCTTACCATAAAAGAAGATAGAATGTTCATTAAAGTAAGCATATGGTGAATATTGGAAGCCCCAGTCATTTCCTTCCATTTGGAAACGAATAACACGATGATTACTACGTGCTGGGTGATTGATGCGACCAAGATAACCTTCATTTTCCATACAAAGTTGGCATTTTGGATAATCAGAAGCTACCGCATTTTTAGCAGCAGCGATGGCTTTTGGATCTTTTTCCGGTTTCGAAAGGTTAATCGTAATTTCCAAGTCACCGTATTTAGTAGGTGCTTTATAAGCAATATTTTGTGCAATGGCTTTGACTTTCACATAATCATTTCGTTTACTTTGTGCATAAAAGTCAGCAATTGCTTGCTCTGGGTCAGATTTATAAGTATCCCAGAAGTTACGATTGACAAGGCTAGGGCTTGGTGTAATCAAGTCCATGAGTTGAGCACCGATGATATCTTGTTCTTCATTAAGTTCACCTACAGAACCAGCTTTAACACCTGCTTGAAGCAACTGGTCTTTAAGGTCAATCAACTCAGAGCTATCTGTTTCAACATCAGCAACTCCTTCTCCAACCAAAGCAAAAACTTTGTTTGTCAAATAGATACGGTCCAATTCCTCATAATCACTATTTTCAATAACCAGAGTTACAAAAGTGTTTACTAAATTTTCAGCCATAATCTCTACTTCTTTCTCATTAATCAAGTACTCGTGAACCGCCAGCTACTTCAGCAATATAGAAGCTTGGTGCATAACCAACGACTTCTTCATAACGTTGACCAACTGCTTTTTTGAAATCTTCAACTTTATCTTTGTTTACAAGTGCGATGGCACATCCACCAAAGCCCGCTCCTGTCATACGAGCTCCAAGAACACCTTCTTGTTCCCATGCTGTGTGTGCCAAAGTATCAAGTTCAAGACCTGTAACTTCGTAATCATGTTCCAATGACACGTGAGAAGCATTCATAAGACGACCAAAGCCTTCCAAATCTCCTGATTCAAGAGCTTTACGGGCTTGAAGTGTACGTTGATTTTCAAGAACTGCGTGACGGGCACGTTTGATACGGTTTTCGTCTTTAATCAAGTAGCTGTATGCATCGAATGTCCAGAGGTCCAATTCACCAAGTGTTTGGATATCAAGTTTTTCTTGGAGTTCAGATACTGCTGTTTCACATTCAGCACGACGTTCATTGTATTTAGAATCAGCCAATTCACGACGTTTGTTAGTGTTCATGATAACAACAACATTGTCTTTAAGGTCAAGTGGTACCAAGTCATACTCTAAAGTATTTGTATCCAAGTAAATCGCACGTTGATCAGCTCCCATACCAATAGCGAATTGGTCCATGATACCAGAGTTAACGCCGATAAAGTCATTTTCAGTTTGCTTACCGATTTTAACCAAGTCAAGGCGTTCCAATTTAAGGTCATAAAGTTTTTCAGCAATAACACCAATCAACAATTCCAAAGATGATGATGATGACAAGCCTGATCCATTTGGAATGTTACCATAGATGTAAATATCCATACCTGAATCAATCGTATGACCAGCCTCTTGCAAGAAATGAAGAACACCTTTTGGATAGTTTGTCCAGTTGTGTTCTTTTTCAAAACGAAGATTTTCAAGTGGTACTTCGATGATGCCTTTATCCTCAAAGTTACCTGAGAAGAAACGCAAAACTTTGTCATCACGTTTGCGGGCCGCTCCGTAAGTACCTAGGGTAATGGCTGCTGGAAATACATGACCACCGTTGTAGTCCGTATGCTCACCAATCAAATTAATACGACCTGGAGAAAAGAAAGTATGTTCTGCTTCTACACCAAAAACTTCTTTAAACTTTTCTCTTAACTGTGATGTCTTCATAGGATGTACCTCGCTTATTCTTTTTTACACTAACAGTGTAACCCCTTTCACAAGGAAAATCAATATTTTTACTATTTTTTTAGTAAAAAATAGGTAAAATTTTAGAATTTATGATATACTTTGGATGAAAGGAGAACAATATGGCTACATTAAAAGATATCGCAAAATTGGCTGATGTATCAATCGCAACTGTTTCACGTGTTCTCAACCAAGATGAAAACCTCTCCGTTACTGAAGAAACCAGGCACCGTATTTTAACTGCGGCAGATGAAATCGGATATACCAAACATCAGAAAATCGGAAACTTGAAAAAAGAAAAACATCAAGTGGCAATTATCCAATGGGTAAGTGAAGAAGACGAATTAGATGACATCTACTATTATAATATTCGACTCGGCATTGAAAAAAGGGCTCAGGAACTCGACTACGAGATTCTACGATATTTTAACGATATCCCCTTTAACCTGGCTGAGGAAGTTATAGGGGTAATCTGTATCGGAAAATTCAGTAAATCTCAAATTTCTGATTTTGAAGCACTGGGGAAACCCCTTGTATTTGTGGATAGCGATACCTTAACCCAGGGACACCCTTGTATCACGACCGATTTTGAAAATGCTGTTCAGTCTGCCCTCCGATATTTAAAAAACCAAGGGTGTCAATCAATCGGACTTTTAACAGGTGAGGAGAAGACAACCGACTTTCAAGAAATTATTCCTGATTCACGTCGGCGAGCCTATCGCAATTTTTGTATTGAAGAGGGAATTTACGACGCTAACCTCATATTGATAGGAAACTTTAGTGCACTATCTGGTTATGAACTTATCAAAGCTAAACTAGAGACAGAGGAGAAACTTCCAGATGCCTTTTTTGCCGCAAGTGATAGCCTAGCTATTGGGGCACTCAGAGCTTTTCAAGAAGCTGGCCTCATTGTTCCAGATCAGATTCAAATCATTTCCTTTAATGATACAATCATGGCAAGACAGGTATTTCCACCCTTATCCTGTGTCACTGTCTACACCGAAGAAATGGGGCGAACTGCCATGGACGTCCTCAATAAACAAGTCTTGGCTCCAAGAGAAATCCCGACACTTACTATGTTAGGCACTAAACTGACTCTGAGAGAAAGTACGAAATAACAACTATTTAATAGAAAAATGTGGTCGCCAACAGTTAGTTGGCAACCACTTTTCTTTTTATTTCATCTTCACACAAATAGCATCCCAAGCTTGGAGTTTGCCTTGGTCTGTAATTGGCTCTAATTCGGTATTTGCAATGACAACTTCTGCTCTTTCGAAATCATAATAGAAGTCTTGTTCTTGGTCTGATAGGTTGACTACAACCAGATAACTGCTATCTTTGGTTTTCCGAATGTAAGCAAAGACTTTGTCAGTTGTCTCCAAGAGTTCAAAGTCAGCATCTACCAACCAATCTTGAGTCTTACGAAGCTCTACGAGCTTCTGATATGTATAGAAAATTGATTCTGGATTGGCAAGGGCTGATTCAACATTTATATCCTTATAGTTTGGATTAACAGGTAACCAAGTCTTATCCGATATGCTAAATCCAGCATTTTTAGACGTATTCCATTGCATCGGTGTTCGAGCATTGTCACGACCCACCTGACGGATTTGGTCCATAATAACTTCTATCGATGCCCCTTTTTCGAGAGCTTCTTTGGCATAGTTGAGAGATTCAATGTCATTCAATTCTTCCAAAGTTCTAAAAGGATAATTGGTCATGCCGATTTCTTCACCTTGATAAATGTAAGGTGTTCCTCTCATCAGATGAAGGAGGATAGCCAAGGCCTTGGCTGACTTCTCACGATAGACACCAGTATCTCCCCACATTGAAAGAATACGAGGCAGATCATGGTTATTCCAAAAAAGTGAGTTCCACCCTTGTCCCAACTCTAACTCGGTTTGCCATTTATTAAAAATAGCCTTAAGTGCTGAAACATCCAACTCCTTCTCATACTCCCATTTAGGGCTATCTGGCTTATGCTGAAGTCCAATATGTTCAAACTGGAAAACCATGGAAAGTTCTTGATTATCTGGATTTGAATACTGTTTAGCAATTTCAGGTGTTGCTCCCCAGGTTTCACCAACGGTTAGAAGGTCGTGCTTTCCAAAGCTTGCCTGGTTCATCTCCTTGATATAATCGTGAAGTTTTGGACCGTTTGTATCAATCAGTTGATCTGGGATCTTACCAATCATATCAATCACATCCATGCGGAAACCACCGATTCCCTTATCAATCCAGAAATTCATCATGTCATAAACTTTCTGGCGCAACTGTGGATTTTCCCAGTTGAGGTCTGGCTGTTTCTTACTAAAGAAATGCAGATAATATTGCCCTGAGGTCTCATCATATTCCCAAGCGGAGCCACTAAAGATAGACACTAACTCATTAGGTTTGTCTCGCCAGATGTAGAAATCTCGTTCAAGACTTTCTGGATTTTCACGCGCTTCGATGAACCATGCATGCTCATCAGACGTATGGTTAACCACCAAGTCCATAACAATTTGAATATCACGCTTCTTGGCTTCCGCCAAAAGCTCATCCATGTCACTCATATCCCCAAAAATATCCGCAATAGCCTCATAGTTAGCAATATCATAACCATTGTCGTCCATTGGACTGTCATAGACAGGCGAAAGCCATAGGGCTGTTATTCCAAGCTTTTGCAAGTAGTCTAACTTACTGGTAATCCCCTTGAGGTCACCGATGCCATCACCGTTGGAATCCATGAACGACTTGGGGTAAATTTGATAAATCGTAGCTTTATGCCACCAATGTTTTTGCATGATTCTACTCCTCGTAGTTATTATTATCGTGAGTCTGATAGTTCTATTTTACGTTTTTCTAGAAGTTATGCAAGCGTTTTCTTTTTGTTGTTTAAAACATTTCAATGACCTATACTCCAGACTCCTTAAACTTTTGGTAATATTGAAAAATAATAGAGTTGAAATGTAAGGTTAGCCTTTGCTTATTTTAACAATACAAAAAAAACGATGGTTAATACCTTAACCATCGCTTTTTACTTTTTGGGCAAGACCATAACAAAGCGCCTCCCCGTAGAACTTTCTTCAAATCTATAGCTAAGTTCCTCATGCTCTAAAAGGTATTTGACCACAAAAAGGCCTAATCCTCCTTCTTTCTTAGACTGAGCTTTAGTTGAAATATTTTCTTTAGATACACTCGTATTTTCAATGACAAAATCAGTTCCTTCATTTTCTAAACCTATTCGAATCACTCCACCCTTATCAGAATGCTTGACTGCATTACTGATGATATTTGAGAGAACCAATTTCAAAATAGGTAAATTCATGAAAATACTAGTTGCCGGAAGATAATTGTCAATTGATAGGGAGCGATTCTCAACCAACACTTGATTTTGAGTGAGTATCCGATTTACCACATCATCTAACTGAATCCACTCCTTATCACCACCTAATTCTTGAACAGAAGATAAAGACAGGATCTCTAGGACAATCTGGTTCATCTCATCGACGATGTCAAGAGAAACTAATAGGTAGCGGTCCCGATCCTTGTAGCGACCAATTTTATCTCGCATATTTTCTAGGATAATCTTCAAGCTGGCCAGAGGCGTCTTGAGCTCATGCGAAGCTCCCCGTAGGAATTCGACCTTCATCTGCTCCAACTTCAGATTTTCCTGTTTCTGCTGCTCTAGATTGTCGATCACCTCTAAAAGATGGTGATAGAGATCGTTAATCTGTTGCTTGAGGACGCCGATCTCATCCTGCGAATGGATGGGAAGACTGGCTGTCCGATCCAGCCGCTTCATCCGCTTGGTCATCTGCTTGATTTCAAGGATCGGAGCGGAAATCAAGCGGGCATAGAGATAGGAGGCAATTAGCGATAGAACAAAGGAAGCAAGGAGACTATAGGGAAGAAAGCCCAGACTGATGTCCCGCGCTTCCTTTTGCGAATCGACGGTCGCTAAGAATTGCAAGGTTAAGTCTTTCCCTTCCTTGGTCTGAATCTTTCGCTCTTCAATAACCACCGAATTATTTTGGCTATCAGGGTTCACGAGCAGGTCATCCTTTACCTCTATGGCATTTTGTTTTTGCTTTCCTTTGATAGACACCTTGATATCATTGGTCTTGGAATAAAGGTCGATGACCGACTCAATGGTCCCTTCTTCCTGACCCTGGAAACTCTTGGCCAGTGCTTGCGATTTCTTCAAAATCGTCTGGCGCTGGGACTCGATATAGCTCGATGGAAAAATAAAGTAAACCGAAGCATGGAGAAGGATAACTAAGCTACTAAAAAGGGCAAAGGTGATCAGAAAGATTTTTGCAAAGATACTCCGTTTGGTCATGGTCTCTCCAATTTATAGCCGACATTGCGTACCGTAACAATACAGTCTAGCTCCAGTTTTTTTCGTAGTTCCTTGATATAGACATCGATCACCCGGTCAAAAGGAATCTCTTCCGTCTCCTTCCAGACGGCATCGAGGATCTGAGAGCGGGTCCGGGCCTTGCCCTCATGCTGGAGCAAGTATTCCAAGATTTCCAACTCCTTGGCATTCATGGAAATAGCTTGCCCAGCTAGGCTGGCTGTATAACTCTCAAAATCCACCCGTGCCTCTCCATAGGTGAAGACCCGTGAAGGTTGAAGCTTTTTAAAAATAGCTTCGATACGGACCTTCAAGAGGGACAAGGAGAAGGGTTTTTCCAGGTAGCCATCTGCCAACTCTCCAAAGGCTGTCAACTTATAGTCCTCGTCATGGAAGGCCGTTAGCATGAGGACAGGGACTGAGCTGGTCTTGCGAATGGTCTTGAGGACTTCCAAGCCATTGAGGATAGGAAGCTGGATGTCCAGCAAGACTAGATCCGGCGCTTCTTTGTGAAAGAGGTCCAGGGCCTCCTGCCCATCGCCTGCTTCAAAGACCTCATAGCCACATTCCATGAGATAGTCGCTCATCCCTTCGCGAATCAGGACTTCATCTTCTACGATTAGTATCTTCATACATTATCCTTTTCATCTATATATAGTCGCTTTCTTTCATTATACCGTTTTTTATAGGTGCAGCAAACTTATCATTCAACATCAACTAAGAGGTCTTTGGGTTTCTTGTGAAGAAGCCAGCGAGAAGAAATCAAGGATACCAAGCTTAAGATAAAGCCACCGACTAGAATGACTACCAAAAGTTGCTTAGGTTGGACTGTCATATGAATCTGAGTCAGAGTCTTACTGAAGCTCTCTGCCTCAGCCCCTCCACCGAGATTTGCAGCTAGAGATTCTTTTGTCATTTGCTTATTGATACCTTCCGTAACATTGGAAAGGACTGTTTTACCAACTTTTTCGGCAAAGAAACTCGCTAAACCATATGATAAAAGAAAGGCTGGTAAGGCAATCATCAGTAATTCCATTAAAAATTGACCCGCAACCTGTGTCTTTTTAAGTCCCAAGGCCAAAAAGATACCAACTTCTCTACGACGAGCATTTAACCATAAAATCAACAAAAGGGTTAGCAATAAACTTGTAAAAATGAGACTTCCAATAAACATACGATTTGCCACACGATACATCCCAAGAATAGATTCCTGTAAAGCAGGGTAGTTTGATGAACTCTTAACAAGATCGTAGAGGGTCCAGTTAATGTCCAACTTTTGAATCTTTGCTATCAAGGAATCAAGATTTTGATCACCTTTAGCAAAGAAAGTGGCATCCTCATAAGTGGCAGTTTCTACCGTATTTCCATAGAGTTTTGCAGCTGTGTCTAGATCAGTGATGAGGGTGTTTTCATACAACTCCTGAGCGTAGGTAACGGCTGCTTGATTTTGACCAGAAAATAAACCTTTGATAGTCACTTCTACTGTTTCATCAGCCCTTTTTTCGTTATCAGCATCATAGAGATTAGATTTAAGCTTTACTTTATCTCCTACATTAAGACCATTCTTTTTAGCTAAACCTTCGTGCATCAAGATTTGATTATGGTCCTTATCGGTTAGATGTTCTCCTTCAACTAGTTTATAAGCACCTGAAACAAATTTATCTTCTTTTGATGAGTCATTGACTCCTGTCAACATCAAGGTAGACTTAAAATTTTTAGCACGTTCTGGCGATTGATTTTGTAGCGTTTGCTCTGTTTCAATAATCTCATAATCTAGTAAATCACCAATACCATTTATCCGTTTAATAGTCGAAACAATTCCTTTAGTCTCACTAATCTTTTCAATATCTTCTCCCTTAAGATTTCCAGCCCCTCGAGGAGTTCCAGGATTCGTGTTACGATTAATCTGCATTGAAAAACTATTGGTAATTGCCCCTAGACTCTTTGATGCAGCTTCTTGGGTTGCACTTCGCATAGCAAGTCCTAACAAACTAAGAGTACTCATCAAAAGAATAATAGTTAACAGTAATAGTGACTTTGACCATTTTCGTGTAATATATGCAAAAGCGTTTCGAAACATAAGAGTCCTTTCTTTATTTTTTCTTTTCTATGAGTTGTTTCTTCTTCAACTCTAAAACCACATCAGATGCCTGAGCAACTTCCTTACTGTGCGTAACAACTATGACACATTTTTGGCGATCTAAGGCCATTCTTTTAAGGATAGCAATAATATCCTTGGCAGTTTCCTCGTCTAGATTTCCAGTCGGTTCATCTGCTAAGATAATTGGAGCCTCTGAAACCAAAGCCCGCGCAATAGCTACACGTTGTTGTTGCCCACCTGAAAGTTGCAGGACATTTCGATTAATTTGTTTTTCATCTAATCCCAATTCAGAAAGTATCTTCCTATCGGCATTTTTATTAACAAGTCGTACATTTTCTAAAGGTGTAAGATAATCAATGAGATTGTAATTTTGAAAAACAAGCGCAACATGGTGTCTACGATGATAACTAGAGCCTTTTTTCTTGATATTTTCTCCATTAAACAAGACCTGCCCCTTCTTGGGATAATCAAGACCTGCCAAAAGGGAAAGTAAGGTCGATTTTCCCGCTCCAGATTGCCCAATAATACTATAAAATTTACCTTTCTCGAAACGATAATTCACCTTCGAGAGGATAGCTTCACTTTTATTTTGATAACTATACGTAACATCTTTGAGTTCTAACATAGTGTTCCTTTCTCCTTAACTCATATTAGATAAAATTTCTTTTGGAGTTTTACGCCAAATGAGACCTGTTGTCACACCGAGCGATAATATTACCAAGACTAGAAGACTTAGATAAGATTGGCCTAAAGGTAGTCCCTGAGGTATTTGATCTAATAACTGAAGAGCCTGCTGCTGTCCTTGCTGTCCTATAAATTCTTGCAAAAACAGTCGACTTAGTAGCCGTCCAATAGCAAGGGCAGGTAGCAAAGACATAAGGGACACCAACAATATCTCCATAAGAAATTGAGCAAAAATGCGTCCCTTGCTCTTCCCAATTGCTAAAAGAATACCTATCTCATGATTTCGCTCACGCGTCCATAGTGCCATTAAAAATGAGAGGATCCCTGCTCCTGTAACAATTAAACTAATCATCATCGTTCTGACGATTCCTTGTAGCGCTTTAGACGATTCCTTCAAGGAGTCAAAAGCCTTACGGTCCTCGTCTAAACGTAGACGATTCCAATCGATATCCAATTGTTCCACTTGTTTAATGACTTGATTGAGTCTATCTGGATTCTTAATACCAAAGGATAATTTTGTCACTAACTTATCAGTCAAATTAAGCAGTTGGCTATTATCGTCATAATGGAGGAAGATTTGATTTTCACTTAAATCTGAGGACATTCCAGTAAATGTCTCCTCCTTCTTGCCAGAAAAAATACCAACGATATCAAAGGTCATTTCCCTAGCTCCACTTTCAGTCATCTGGAAATTGGACAAGGTCAGCTTATCTCCGATGCTTAGCTTATTTTTCCTAGCAAGCGATTCATGAATCATAATTTGCCTTTTAGCAGATATGTGCTTCCCCTTAATGAGTTGAAAAGCACCACTCCTAAAATCAACACTTTGGCCTGTTTCCTTAGTAAAAGTGGCTCCCAAGGCTTGATTAGCCTCATTATTAAGATCATCACGTTCCACCGTTTGTTTTCCTGTAACTACCTTCTTATCGATAAGTCGCACCGGACTTACATATTGAGGTATCGTTGAAATCACATCAGATAGATGACTAATCTTTGCCCCCTCTTTCCAGGAAAAGGCACTCCCTCTTTCTTTACTTACCAGATCAAAACTTGCCCCACTTGACTTCCTGATTTGTGCCTCCATTCCTCCACCAACTTGCATAAGAGAAAAACAAAAATACAAGCAAGATAATATCAAAAATAAAATAAGAAAAAGGATAAAATTCCGCGTTTTTTTGCGGAAAATATAAGCAACTGCCTGTTGTAAGAGAACCATCTTCCACCTCCATTTAAGACATTGGCCCTCAGCTACACCAAAGATAAATGAGGACTCTTCATTTTTCTTATCCTAATTATAGACGACAAATGTGAAACCTTTATGAAATTCAATATTCTAAAGTGATTGTTATCTAAAAATCTAACTGCTGAGATGAGAACTCCAATTAAATAATAACTCTAAAGGACTATCATAAAAAATTCGTTTCATGATTGACTTCACCTCTTTTTCTCCCATAAATCATCTCTCGCCAATAGCATTTACCCTCGGCATTTGATATAATTTTTCTCAGAGGTATTTTTATTTATGAAGAAACAAGCTTTTAGTTCCGAACAGTATTTGAATCTGCAACGCGACCATATTTTGGAGCGCATTAACCAGTTTGACGGCAAGCTCTACTTGGAGTTTGGTGGTAAGATGTTGGAAGATTTCCATGCTGCCCGTGTCCTTCCTGGTTATGAGCCTGACAATAAAATCAAGCTCCTTCAAGAGCTTAAAGATCAGGTTGAAGTGGTTATCGCCATCAATGCTAGCAATATCGAGCACTCTAAGGCTCGTGGTGACCTTGGCATTTCCTACGACCAAGAGGTCCTTCGTCTGATTGATAAATTCAACGAGCTCAATATCTATGTGGGTTCTGTTGTTATTACGCAGTATTCAGGTCAACCTGCAGCCGATGCTTTCCGTAACCAATTGGAAAAAAATGGCATCACATCTTACATCCACTACCCAATCAAGGGCTATCCAACGGATATGAACCATATCATTTCTCCTGAAGGTATGGGAAAAAATGACTATATCAAGACTAGCCGTAACCTTATCGTTGTTACTGCTCCTGGTCCTGGTTCTGGTAAATTGGCAACATGTATGTCTAACATGTACCACGACCAAATCAATGGCATCAAATCAGGTTATGCAAAATTTGAAACTTTCCCAGTTTGGAATTTGCCACTTCATCACCCAGTCAACTTGGCCTATGAAGCTGCCACTGCCGACCTTGATGATGTCAATATGATTGACCCATTCCACTTGGAAACTTATGGCAAAACTACGGTAAACTACAACCGTGACATCGAGATTTTCCCAGTCCTTAAACGTATGCTTGAACGCATCCTTGGTGAGTCACCTTACGCTTCACCTACAGATATGGGTGTTAACATGGTTGGTTTTGCCATTACGGATGATGAGGCAGCCAAAGAAGCTTCCAAACAAGAGATCATCCGTCGCTACTATCAAACCGTTCTTGATTTTAAAAATGAACGTGTTCCTGAGACTGCTGTCAAGAAGATTGAGTTGCTCATGAATGATCTTGGTATTACTCCTGAAGATCGCCAAGTGGTTGTTGCAGCACGCGCTAAGGCTGAAGAAACAGGTGGTTCTGCTCTTGCCCTCGAATTGCCAAATGGTCAAATCGTAACTGGTAAGAATTCAGAACTCTTTGGTCCAACTGCAGCTGCTTTGATTAATGCTATCAAGACTTCTGCAGGTATTGATAAGGATACTAAACTTATCGAGCCTGAAGTGGTTAAACCTATCCAAGGTCTGAAAATTAACCATCTGGGTAGCCGTAATCCTCGTCTCCACTCCAACGAAATCCTTATCGCTTTGGCCATTACTGCTGCCAACAATGCGGATGCGGCGCGTGCCATGGAGGAACTTGGTAACCTCAAAGGTTCTGAAGCTCACTCAACAATCATTCTTACCGATGAAGACAAAAATGTTCTTCGTAAGCTCGGTATCAATGTGACCTTCGATCCTTACTATCAATACGACAAATTGTACCGTAAGTAATTCATGATTTAAAACAAGAAAGACCTCAGTTTTATCAACTGGGGTCTTTTCGAAATCACTTTAGCTGGAGAAAGAAAAAAGGGAAGCTCTATCGAGTTCCCTTTTTGATAACCCACTCTTTCGTCTCGACCCGTTCCCAATGAAAAGGGAGTGGCCTAGCATTATTATGAAAAAGTGAGTTAAAGGTATCAAACAGAGGGCTAAGCCACTCCCGATTCTAATCAGCCTACGATTTCTAACTTGAGAAAAGGTAAGCTAAAAAGCAAAATTATAGTAGATAGGACAGCAACAAGTGGGAGGTAACGACCTCCAACAAGATAAAGTAACAATGGCGCTATCGCTATAAAGCGATTTAGAAAATTACTAGTAACACGGACAATTTGCCCATCCTCCACCGTAATGGTGTTAGACTTGTAACCCAATTTTCCGACACTCAAACGAGCTTTTGACGATGGTAGGGAAACGCTCACGTCTTCCACTCCAGAAACGGTCCCCACAAGACTAGTGTCTACGCGAATAGGACTCTTTCTAGCTACCTTGCTCGCTTCAATTGTTATACTAGCCACTAGCCATCTCCTTTTCCTATCTTTTCATTTATAGTATACACCTTTTGAAACGCTTACACAAGGGAAATGACTGTTAAATCAAGATTTCTTGAAAATTTCTGTTGTTTTCAATAGTTCTTAAACCGCTTTGAGGGACTTTGGAAATATTGGTTTTTAAATAGTAAAAAGGGCTCAGTCCTATCTAATACAGAACTGAACCCTTTCCTATAACAATTTGTCTATCCTGTTGGGATAAGTGCCTGAGGGGGATAATATTCCTATACGGGAATGGTGCCACTTTCCCTACAAAAGACCAAATTTACTTAGGCTAATCCATGAACATAAGCATCTACAGCAACGATGGCTTGCGCAATATCAGAGGCTTTCACTTCAAATGGCATTTGATGGATAGTTTCTCCTTCAATAGTCGCTTGTTGACCAACCTTGAGAAGATCTTCATAGCTTGCATTTTCAAGATGCATTTCTTTAAGAGTAGTTGGCATGCCAATTTGTTGATAGAAGCGAATGTATTTATCCAAAACTTCTTTTGGACGATTTTCTAAGAACAATTGCACAAGAGTTCCGTAGGCTACTTTTTCACCATGAGTCAAATGGTGAATATCGCCAGTGAGAGCTGTGAAACCATTATGGATGGCATGAGCAGCAGCCAAACCACCACTTTCAAATCCAATACCACTAAGAAGGGTATTAGCTTCAATAATATTTTCCAGGGCAGGCGTTACCACTTTAGCTTCACAAGCGGCCATGGCTTGTAGACCATCTGCAAAAAGAATCTCTTCACAGCGTTCAGCAATGGCAACCCCTGCTAGAGTTTGGTGTTTACCTAGCATAGTTTTTCCGTTGGCTTGCATAACTGCTCGAGCTTCTACCCAAGTTGCTAAGCCATCTGCAATACCAGATGCTAACAAACGTTTTGGTGCTTGAGAGATCACTTTACTATCCACCAAAACCAACTCTGGGTTCTTAGAATAGAAGATATAGCGCTCAAAGGCACCCTCGTCAGTATAGATAACAGACAAAGCTGAAACTGGAGCATCTGTAGATGCGATAGTTGGGGCAATAACAACTGACGATTGTAGAAGGTCTGCAATAGCTTTAGCACTATCGATAGTCTTACCACCACCGAGTCCAATAACTAAATCACAGCCTTCTTCTTTGGCTAGGCTGACCACACGATTAATTTCATTATCCGATGCTTCTCCATTAAAGAAGACTGGTACAACTGTGAGTCCATTTTGAACAAGGTATTCTTCGAAACGTTTACCTACAATATCATAAACTACTGAGTCACATAGTAAAACAGGATGAGTTCCCAATTCTGAAATGGCTTTTGCATTTTCAAATAAGGCATTTTCACCTTGAATGTAACGTGACGGACTTGCAAAATTTCTCATGTCTTTCTCCTTTGACATAAATGTATTTATATAGAATCAATTAAACGACCTTACTTCTATGGAATATAGAGCTAAAAACTCACTTTAATTGACAGCATATCTATTTGGAGTCAGTACATAAGTCTAATTTTTTACTCTGTTTTCAAAACTCCTACTCTTCTTCTGGGTAGGTCAAACCCCAGTCTTTACGGAGTTGTGTCATGAGATCCATGACATCTCGGCTGTAATTGAGGTAGGTATGATCATCCTCGCCTGCAACAGCTGCTTCCATATCGAGGACCTCATACTGGAGGGCTTTAGCGGTTTCTCCTGCTTCGATGACTTCTTGTGAGCCATCTTCCGTATAGGTGATGACCGCCTTTTGCCCACGTGGGTATTCATAAAGTTCGATATAGCCCTTGTCATAGGCGATAGTACCACGTTTAGGCTGTTTGGCGTGAAGACTTAGCGTCACCGTTGACATTTCCCCTTCTGCATTGGTAAGGAGAATACCCACTTGTTCATCAACACCAGTTGGAGCTAATTTAACCTGTGAAACCATCTCTGTCGGTTGCGACGCCATAAACCAACGTACAAAGGAAAGGGCATAGACACCGATATCAAGCAAAGCTCCACCAGCCAAGTTACGATTGAAAAAGCGGTTGGTCATGTCATATTCTTTATAGGAACCAAAGTTCATCTGGATAACCTTAAGAGGTCCCAACTTACCACTTTCCACGATTTCAGAAAGTTTCCGATAAATAGGCATATGGAAAATGGTCATGGCTTCTGCCAGTTTGACATGATTTTCTTCGGCGAGTTGAATAGCTTCTGTCAATTCCTCACTGTTTAGAGTGATAGATTTTTCACAGAGGACGTGCTTGCCAGCTGCGAGGGCCTTGCGAAGGTAATTAATATGCGTATTATGAGGCGTTGAGATATAGATAATATCCACTTCAGGGTCTTCAAAGACTTGGTCAATCTCTTCATAAACCTTTTCAATGCCATATTTTTCAGCGAAGGCTACTCCCTTGTCGTAGGTAAGATTGGCTACAGAATAGAGTTTCCCGCCAAGAGCTTCCAAGGCTTGTGCCAATTCGTTGGCAATAACGCCAGTTCCAAGACTAGCCCAGTTGTACTTAATTTGATTTGTCATAGTTTACCTTTATTCTATTTTTGAATAGTCAATTCATTAATCTGAGATAAGATTTCAACCTCACTCGCTCCTGCCTGAAGCAAGGCTGAAGCCGCATAGGCCCCCTCAATGAGAGGTACCTGTTGAATAAGGATTTCCTTGTCTGAAAATTCCTCAAGCATTTCCAAATTCATACGGGAACTACCTAGGTCGTAAAAGGCCAAGAGTCGGTTGGCGGGCTGACTGTCCACAGCCACTTGGACATGGTCAAAACTAGATCCCAAGCCACCATCTTCCAGACCACCTGTAGCCGTCAAAGGGATATCTGGAGCGACTTCACGAATCAGGCTCACCAAACCTTTAGCAATATCCGCAGAGTGGGACACAATCACAATTCCAAGTTCTGGCATATCCTAGCCCTCCGCTTCTAGCAAGGCTTTGAAGAGTAGACCAGACGAATAAGAGCCTGGATCAATGTGACCAATAGAACGCTCACCTACATAAGAGGCACGCCCCTTGGTAGCCACAACTTCCTTGGTTGAAAGAACAGCTTGATCAATAAGGTCATTGGTTAATTGACCTTGTTTGACAGCTTCAACAACTGGGTGCCAAACATCCACCATGGTCTTTTCACCAACTTGTGCATGACCACGTTTTTTAATCATCTCGAGACCTGCCTCAAGCACTCCTGCCAAATCTTGACCAGCTTGTTCAGCCTTCATCATGCCCATAAATGCAGACCCATAAAGCGGACCTGAAGCACCACCAACCTTACTAATCAAGGCCATAGACACTGCCTTAAAAACTTCTGCCGTACTTTGTGGTTCAGTACTGTTAATAGCCTCAATGGCTGCCGCCATACCACGCGCCAAGTTAGCACCATGATCACCATCTCCAATAGGACCGTCTAATTCAGACAAGTGGTCTTTTTCTGCTTCAACCTTTTGATCAAAGCCTTGCATCCATTTTTCTGCAACTGTTTTATCCATAATATACCTAATTTCTAGTTTTCATGTCAGACTACCAAGCAATGGTCTTAACAGGACTCTCCAGAGCCTCGAGCCAAGCGTCATCTTCAATCTTCATGAGCGTCAATGAGAGACCTGCCATATCAATCGATGTCATGTAATTACCTAATTTTTTAAAGGCTACATCTAGTCCAGCATCTCCAAGAATGCTTGCTACATCGTTAGCAAAGACATACTGCTCCATGAGAGGTGTCGCACCCATACCATTGATGAGAAGGGCATAGCGTTCACCTGCCTTAGCCTCAAAGGCTTCAAGGAGTTTCCCTGTCAATTCTTCAGCTAACTGGCGAGATGGCTGCATAGACTCCTTACGATAACCTGGTTCACCATGGATACCAATACCGTACTCAATTTCATCCTCAGCTAGGACAAAACCAGGCTTACCAACCTCAGGAACGGTCGCACCACTAAGGGCCAAACCAATGGTGTGGATGTTAGGAACAATCTTATCAGCCAAGTCCTTGATTTCAGCCAGAGACTTACCTTCACGAGCCGCATGACCTAGGATTTTGTGAACGAAAATAGTACCTGCAACCCCACGACGACCTTGTGTATAGAGGCTATTTTCCACAGCAATATCATCGTCTACAACAACACTAGCAACCTCGATGCCTTCCATTTCAGCCAATTCTTGAGCCATCTCAAAATTCATGATGTCGCCAGAATAATTTTTAACAACCATGAAGACACCAGCTCCTTGGTCCGCTGCCTTGATAGCTTCCAAAATCTGATCTGGCGTTGGTGACGTGAAGACAGCACCTGCAATGGCTGCAGAAAGCATACCATCACCTACAAAACCTGCGTGAGCTGGCTCGTGACCACTTCCACCACCAGAAATGAGACCAACCTGACCAGCAGCCTGCTCATTTCTTGCGATGATGTCAAACCCCTCAACACGATGTACCAAATCACTGTGAACATAAGCCAAGCCATCTAGCATCTCTGTCACTACATTTTCAGGTTTATTGATAATTTTTTTCATGGGATTGCCTCCTTTTCAAAGGTATCAACTATTTGCACTTACATTGGCTTCCTTCTGTGATTGTTAATTCCCTTTAAATAAAGGACTTCAAGGCTTTTTGAGAAAGACAGCGTAAAAATATGTAAACGCATACATTTTATAATTTAATTGTAGCATTTGCCTCTATCAATAGCAAGGCAAAAGGCAAGACCTCCATTTTCCTGACTTCTATCATTAAGTAGAAGAAAAATCTCATAGAAAGTCCTATTTTAGTCGCCAAAGCTATTGAAAAACCACCATTCAAACCTTATAATGGAATGACGAATTAAGCGATAAGGAGGTTCAAATGACCATCGATTTCCAAAGAGAGACAGAAACAGAAACTAAAAACGAAATGGATGCCGTCCTTCAGGCTGGCCGTGTCCTTATGGAGAGCGGTGCTGAGATTTACCGTATTGAAGACACCATGGGTCATATGGCCAAGTCTCTTGGCATCAGAGACTTTTCCACTTACGTGGTCAATCGAGGGGTTATGATCTCCGGACTCAACCGCTCAGGTCTTAAGGAGTCCCGTGTCCTAGCTACCTCAGCTCCTTCTATCCATCTGGGCAAACTCGAGGAAGTGAACCGCCTGTCTCGTGAACTGGCAGAGCAGCCCAATCAACCTGTCTCTAGTATTTTCCAAAAGCTGAAAACTATTGAGCAGAAGACTTTCTATCGTCCTTTAGAGGATATTATAGCCTGTGTCATTGGTGCTGGGAGCTTCTCGCTAGCCCTTGGAAGTAGCTGGATTGACGGAACTGCTGCGGCTATATCGGGACTTTTTGTAGGGATTGGTATGCAGCTCTTTTCTCGTTTTATTCATACCAGCTTCTTGCAGATTATCCTCTCTAGTGCCATTGCTGCTTTATCAGCCAATGTTCTCTACTACCTAGGAATCGGCCAACATCGTAGTGTGATTATACTGGGAACCTTGATGATTTTGATTCCTGGTGCCTACTTTGTTAATGCTATCCGCGAATTTACCCAGAACAACTACTATAGTGGTCTGGCCCTAATGCTGTCAGGGGTCTCCACTTGTCTGTCTATCTCTGTCGGTGTTCTTGCCATGATTTCACTTCTCCCCTTTGCGGAACAATTATCAGGCATGTTCTCAACACCATCTACCTCATGGCAGGAGGTCTTGATTCAAACCTTCATGGCAGGACTGGGGACAGCAGCCTTCTCCGTGCTTTACCGAGTACCAAAGAAATACTTCTTAGACCTCGGAACCCTAGGTGCAGGCTCATGGCTCCTCTACCTCTTGATTTGGAACAATACCCATCACGAGGTCCTTGCCATCCTCTTTCCTGCCCTTCTGGTCACTTTCACCTCACGCTTCTTGGCCCACTACCGTAGATGCCCAGCTACAGTCTTCCTAGCCTCAAGCATGTTCCCACTCATTCCAGGGATGAGCTTCTACCGTGCGGTCTACTTCCTCTTGATTGGAAATTCTCACCTAGGCCTAAGCTTCCTACGGGCTTGTTTCCTGGCTTCATTTACCATCGCCATCGCCGTCAGTTTGACACAACAAATCCCTAGCCGTTATTTTGTACTAGGGAAGAAGAAATAAATTGTTAAAAGCCATTGGTATTGTATGCCAGTGGCTTTTTTTGGTGGCGTTCTAAAATCAGTGAATAGCATATTATGAATATCAAAAATACCCTACTCAAGGATCTATCCGCTGCTAACTTAAAGCAAATACATCATTAACACTCTTTAATGAAAGTTCATCATTCATATACTATCAGTTTTGTTTAGAGTAGAGTTGGAAAGAGTTTATACAAAAATAAAAACGCTTACACAATTCTTTGATTTTATTAAAATGTGATGATAAACTTGATATGTAAGTAATAGAACCATAATACTAACTTAATTTTACTCATGAGTTAACCATATCCTTGCTACTATTATTTAGTTTTATGAAAGGAGCATTATCATGGAAAAGAAAGTATACTTTAAACTTCACAAAGTAAAAAAGCAATGGGTAACCATTGCAGTAACTGGTCTAGCTCTAGGACTTAGTTTTGCAAGCTTGGGCTATGTGTCCGCAGCTGAACAGACTCACCCCACCTCAGAACCAACTGTTGAAAGCAGCATCGAGAAAAGCGCAATTGATGTCATAAGCTCGTCAACTAATGAAGTCACTACTAAACCAGAGGAAGACAAATCTTTTGTCACACCAAACACAAGAGAAATCATCACTGAAACTACTTCTACTGAATCTAAACAAAGTGTCACTGATGCAGCTACTTCAGACATAGGTACTTCTGAAATTAACTCTCAACAAGCTCTTCGTTCGGAAGTCTCTACTGTTACTAGCAGTGAAGTCGTAAGCTCTGAAACATCACATTCTGAAACAAATGCAGCCCATGAAGTAGAAGAAAGTCCCGTAATATCCGGCGGTCATTACACTAGCGATGATCAGGGCAACTGGTACTATATTAAGGATGGGAAAGCACTTACTGGTATGCAAAATATTGATAATGTGAATGTCTACTTCGATGCCGATGGTAAGCAAGTCAAAGGAGACACCCGTCACGTTAATGGAGCAACATATCACTTTGAGAAAGATAGCGGACAACTTACTCGCAATGCTTTTGCATCTGATAAGAATGGAAATTGGTACTACTTAGGCCAAGATGGGAAAGCACTTATCGGTAAACAAGTTATTGACAATATACCACTCTACTTTTACCCTAATGGTGTCCAAGCTAAAGATGCCTTTGTCGTCCTAGATGGAAATTCCTATTATTTTCAAAAAGATACTGGCCAATTGGTTCGTGACCGTTTTTGGTCGGATGACGACGGCAACTGGTACTATAGTGATAAAGAAGGGAAACTTCTAACAGGCGAACAGACTATAGATGGCTTCGACATGTATTTCTACCCAGACGGTGTTCAGGCCAAGGGTGAAATCGTTACAATAGGTATCGAACCCTATTACTTTGATAAGGATAGTGGTCATAAGGTCATAAATACCGACATCACTATTAATGGAAAAACTTACCACGCAGAAGCTAATGGACTTTTGATTGAAACTGAACAGAAACTTCCTCAACGTCCACTTGTTTCTGGTGGCCATTTCGAAGAGGATTCCTCAGGCAACTGGTATTATTACACCGCAACAGGAGAGAAACTAAGAGGATGGCAAAATGTAGATGGAGTAACTCTTTACTTTGATGAAGAAGGTCGTCAAGCAAAAAATGGGGAAAGAATCATAGACGGCTTCCATTACTATTTTAGTCACTATTCAGGTGCTGTAAAAACCAACTATTGGGATACATGGACTGTTGAAATCAGAAGATGGGAACCATTTGAAAAAACGTATAACGTCTATTATGGTTCTGATGGTCGACGTTACTATGGATGGCATCGAGTTGGCGATCAACTTTATTATTTTGATCATACTGGTCGAGTTGAAAATGCTCTTACTACCTTCAAAGGACAAAACTACCTCTTTGATAATCATGGAAAATTGGTAAAAGATGCCTTTTATATTCATACATTACGTGTCTTTGTTGGAACTTCAAATACTAGCTATCGCTCCAACAAATTTGGCCAAGTATTAACCGGAGAACATCACATTAATGGTGATGACTACTATTTTTCAAATTCTGGTTCAGCAGTCACTGGTATAGTCACAAAAGGAGGCAAGGACTATTACTATTTTGAAGGCAAACTTCTGAAAAACTATCTCGGACCTTTACTCGTACGTCAGAATCTGGATTATGATGCATACTACTCTGGCATCGTAGGTACAGATAAGGATGGGGTTTTACATACAGGTGTTAGCACTGCAAATAATGGTAAACTCTATTATTTTGAAAATAAAAGTGATATTCCAAAAATGTTTGCAGTTACAACACCTACTTGGAAAACGATTGATGGTAAGCTATACCACTTAGAGCCTAGCATAAACAGAACTTACAAGCATGGTGGAAGAAGTTATACTAATACCGTCAGGGAAGAAGTAGACATTATTAACCACGGAGTACGAACAAAGACCGATAAGATTAAACGTATTATTAGTGATGATTTTGGTAATCTATACTATCTTGATGAAAACAATGATTTTTACATCGGACATCTACTTCCAGAAAATACAGATTTAACTAAAATTGAAGAAACTGTAATTCAAAATGACAATAAATTCTATGCTTTCAATAGAACAAGTTCGCTTTCCGAAACTTCCCCTCTTACAGTTTCCAAGACCTTAGTTTACAATAAAAAAGCCTACCTCATTGATGATAAAGGAGTAGCGACCGAAACTAAACTAACAAATCGTTTCGAACACGATGATGCATGGAATTGGTACTACTTTGATAACGAGGGAAAAGCTGTCACCGGACTCCATTCAATAGATAATGTCACTCTATACTTTGATAAAGAGGGCAAACAAGCTAAGGGACGACTTGTCGAAATTGACGGTCAAACACATTATTTCGATAGAGACAGCGGAGCTATGTGGACTAACCGAACACTTGAACTTAATGGTATTCGTTATGTCATTGACCAAAATGGTTATGTAACGATGAACAAACCTGGACAATTTATTCAAGATAAAGATGGTGATTGGGCTTATATTAAAGAAAATGGACAGTTAGCCACTGGACTTCAAATTATTAATCATCAAAAATACTACTTTGATCCAACTGGAAAACAAGCCAAAGGAAAACGACTTCTGCTTGATGGAAAGTACTATTTCTTCGATAACGATACTGGTGCTATGTTCGTAAATAAATTCCATGAAACAGGCGATTACTTTTCTAAAGAATATACTTATTTTGGCGAGGATGGAAGCCAGATATTTGGTTGGGCAACTATTGACGGTAAACGTGTTTATTTTAAAGAAGATGGCTATCAAGTTCGAAATGATAGATACAAGATAGGTGATTTCGATTATTTCTTCAAAAAAGACGGTAGTATGCTTTCTAATGATATTGACGGCAACTACAATTACTATTATGCTGATAAAGACGGTCATCTACAGTTCGGATGGGTTACTCATAATAATGAAACCTACTATATCAGCCCACCATGGGGAGCTGAAAACCGAACATATCTAAAAAATATCAATGAAAAGACCTATCTTTTTGGCCCTAAAGGACGACTTCTAAGGAATACAGCTACAGACATCTCTTGGGATGATTTCTGTGTTTCTGATGAAAATGGAGTTGTAAAAACAGGTGTCATTCGGTTAGAAGATAATAGGCTTTATTATTTCAACCCTACAATTTATATGACTACTCCTTTTAGTGGCGAATGGGCAGAGTTTGATGGTAAACTTTATCATTTTGAAATGCCGATTTCAGTTAGTCCATACTCAAAAGGTTCTCCAATTACCACTAACACTACGCTTGAAAAAGATGGAAAAACCTATATTATTGACGAAAATGGCGTAGCTACAGAGAAAAAGGATTAACATCAAACTAACAACTGTAAGCATTTGAAAAATACCTCATTTTTGCCAAAATGTATTCAAAAACACCAGAAATCATTTTTTCTGGTGTTTTCTTTTTGTCTAAAACCTAGTAAGGCTACCGGCAAAATCTCTATCATCAATCTACTTCAAGTCAAAATATTTCTTGACATCTTTAGCATAACCATACTGTTGATTCAAAGTCTCTAATAAGTCTTTGTTATGCCCTGGATAATTGTCATTTCTTCGTAATTCTTGGTAAAGCTCGATATAAGGCAACTGTTTGTCTTTGGCCAACTGCAACTCTGCTTCATAATCATAGGCAATCTTTCGAAATTGGAGATTAGTAACACCATCTTCTTCGACATCGACTATGGCATACTGAGCTCTATGATTTTGCAGGGGTGACCAGTCAAAATAAGGCATACCAATCGTACCAGGATTAAGGATTTGTTGTCCCTTACTACCATAACGAAGCAATTGCTTATGCACATGACCGTAAATTGCCATATCTGTTTGATCATCTAACAACTGATCAAAATGACTGGTATCATTAGCTGGACGTAACTCACCTCCGTAGTTTTTCTCCGGTAAGTGATGCATCAGAGAAAAACGAATCCCATTGACTTCCTTTTTCACAACCAGAGGCAGAGAACGTATCCAATCAACATATTTAGGATCCATCTCTTCCATCAAGTACTGGGTAAGTCGCAAGAGCTGAACTTCTTGAGGATTCTCCAGACCATACTCCCCATCCAAAGCCTCCAAAACGCAATCATCCCAATTTCCTCTAACAGTGGCTGTTATGGGAATTGAAGACAGAAGTTCAAAGAGTTCATTTCTACCTGGTCCAGGTAACAAAATATCCCCCATTAACCAATATTCTGTCGCACCCAACTCTTGTGCATCCTTAATAACTGCCTCAAGAGCTGTTGTATTTCCATGAATATCTGACAAAATTGCTATCCGATGTTTCATCTATACTCCTTTACTGATGGTCTACTAGGTTGAAACCAGTACAACATCAACTATTCTTCCTTACCATCACCCTCATACAAACTTGCTACCAAACGTTCAAAGGGCTCTATATGCTCCCAGTACTCAAAAGGGAGATTTGATATTTTACTTAAATCATTATCATCAAAATGATACACGAGATGACGTAGTATTTGATTTTCAATATAATGGATATCTCTCAACTGCTCAAGACTGATTGTATCCAATTCTATGATGTAGTGACACAAATCGTCAAGTGCCTTTACTTCAAATTTTTTCTCTTCGTGTAGAAAGTAGAGAAAGCTCTGATTCTCACCTCTTTTATTATCTTCTATCAGATTCCTTTGATGCATCATTCTTGAATCCTTTCCTTAATAGCACCATTATAACACTAGAAAATGATTCCCCAAAGCTACAACATAAAAAAAGAATCTGGGATGTTTACATTCCAAATTCTCTTATTCTTGATTAGCAAAGCAGCAAGACTTTTTACCACAAACTAATGCGTTTGCTTGGTGCTAGATACATGGCGTCGCCTTCCTTGATTTGAGGGTAAGCTTCATAAAACTCAGGAAGATTCTTAAGTTGTTGGTTAACACGCAGTTCGTTAGGTGCGTGGACGTCTTGTACCATGGTATATTTATTGTACTGTAGGCTGGCCTTTTGTTTCCAGATATCTGCGTAGTTCTCAAAGTAATCCTTGAGGTTAGGTTTTGTCATATCTGTTTTGAGAACTTGTAGTGTGGATGAGAGACCGCCAGCATCTGCGACATTCTCAGTGACTGTGAGTTTTCCATTTACCTTAGTCCCGTAAATTTCCAAACCATTCCACTGGTCTTCAAAGGCTTTGATTCTCTTGTCAAAAGCTTTGCTATCAGCTTTTGTCCACCAATTGTGCATGTCGCCGTTCTCATCATAGTCGGCACCATTGGAGTCAAAGGCATGGGTAATTTCATGTCCTATCACGACACCGATACCACCATAGTTCTTTTCAACACTTTGGTTCTTGTCGTAAAACGGAGCTTGCAAAATACCAGCTGGGAAGTTGATGCTGTTGCTTTCTGGGTTGTAATAAGCATTGATATCAAAAGCTGATCCAGACCATTTATTCTTATCAATAGGATCATCAAAATGATCAATGGTATAACGTTTTCCGAACTGGGCAATATCTTCTGACAGTTCAAAGAAGGACTTGTTAGGGTCAAGATGTAGTTCCTTAGTACCAGGATCGACATCTTCCTGATAACCTACGAAAACCTTCATTTTATCCAACTTTTCGATGGCCTTGTTGCGTGTGCCTTCCGTCAACCAATCATTCTGTTGGAGACGGCCACGATAGACATTTTTGATTTTATCAATCATACCTGTCACATCAGTCTTGGCTTCTTCACCAAAGTATTTACGTCCATAATAGACACTCATGACATCGCTAAACAGATTGACACTCATCTCATAGACTGTATCTTCTTTAGAAATTGGCTTTTGTGTGCCCATAATAGCCATGCTAATCGATGCAAAATTCAAACGGTAATCTTCTGTCAAAGAATTTGACGCTGCCATAGCTTCTTGCACTAATATCCATGATTTTATTTTAGAAAAATTGTCCTGATTAACGATCTTACTATAGTTCTCAAAATACTTGGTATTAGGAACATTGATAGTATTTAAATCACGGCCCATGATACCTTTGATGACATCATATAATTTGAAGGAACCAGAGTAGTCATTAATCTCTTCTGCTGTTTTAGGGTGAACCAAATTCTTACTTTCAGATATCTCTTCGTTACTGAGACTGTACTTAGCAATGATTTCGTCGAACTCCAGTGCTTCTTTGACAATGCGTTTACTATTTTTTTCGCTATATCCAAGCATTTCCAAGGCTTTTTGCGTGGCTGTTTCAATTGGAGTCAAATATTGTTTCTTGCTGGCCTCGTCTTTATAAATAGACACATCTGGCAATAAGATACTTGGGGGACTCAGTTGGATTTGTTTTTGACTGGTATTCTCTGCGTTAGTTCCAACGTTGTAACCAAATGGAAGAGGAATCCCCTTATCAGTCAAGCTAGCAGATTTACTGGCCAAATCATTTACATCCTTGATATCCTCAATTTCTTTTAGATAAGGTTTGAGAGGTTCAAGTCCATCTTTCTCACGTTGCTTGTAATTACTAGCAGCCTTGTAGAAGGTGATAAACTCAGACATCCCCGTAATATCTGACGTCTCCTTACCCTCCCCTAAATTTTTGATATCCTTCTTAAGCTTTCCTTTGATATCTTCCCCTAAAGTATAAAAATTATCAATGCTTGGAGAATCAGCGGGAATTTTGGCTTTTAGGAGCCAGTCCTTGTTAACAGCTTGATAAAAATTAGAAGCTACCGTAGCATTCTTATCAATTGGCGTTTCTTGCGGAACAAAGGTTTTATAAGCCCAAAAACCGCCTCCAGCAAGAGCTAAGGCCAGAGCTCCCGTTATGGAGCCAAGAATAATTTTCTTACGCTTTTTCATAAATACTCCTCATAAAATTAAATTAATATATTTGTATTATATCATTAGAACACTTCTTTTAGCAAGCTGTTTTTGGGAGACAAAAAGAAGTAATCAGACGATTACTTCTCTTTATTTTCTTAAATAGCGAAAATTAGGTATTACGACACCAAAGATAAGAACCATAAAAGATCATCTAAAAGACAAACTGCCGAGTGATGTTAATCCTTTTGCTAGATTAATGTTACGCTCTGATTTTTCTTGGAATTCTGTGAGCGTCTTACTCAAGTCACTCACTCCAGAACTCAGTGATTTGCCTTTAGAAAGATTGCTGACTGCTAGAGCTTGAATAGCTCTGCATAATTCTGCAAGAAGTTCATCATTATCCTTCTTCCCAACTTCGATTTCATTTTTAAACGTTACGAGCAACTCCCTCTCATTTTCAGTTGTTTCTGGATTTACAATCAGATTATAGATATTGTTTAAGATATCCGTAATTTGCGTGTTATTGCTTTTTGTCATCTAGATTACCTCCTATAACCTGTAGCAAGATTAGGTCGAGCAAGTGAATTAAATTGGTTAATTGTTTGTGTTGTCATGAGCAACGACCTCTTTTAATAGTTCGCTGTGACATCATTATACACATCTAGCATATCAAATTCAATACTAAAAATATCCTTCTGCCACAAATGGTCCAAATTTAGCACAAACAGATAAAAATAAGTAATCAAACGATTACTTATTTCAGATTGAAGAAAAAGTCCATTTTAGGCAACTTTCTTCAATCTGTTTCTTTTAGAGTATAAAGTGAAAAACTCTTATAAATTCTATTACATCAATATTCCTAAGAGATTTAACTACGTGGTAACCAACTTTTAAAAGGGCTTGCCTATATTCTGAAGTAAGCACATCGAACGGTTATTTTTCTATTGATTTATTGACATAAAATCATATGTCTAACGCTATTCCTTATATTTTTCTATCATTCTTTATGATACAATAGCATCAATTTATTTTTTGGAGGATAATATATGACTTCTACTATTGGTATTGTGAGCTTATCTAGTGGAATTATCGGTGAAGACTTTGTCAAGCACGAAGTGGACTTGGGGGGCCAACGACTCAAAGACCTGGGACTCAATACTATTTTTTTACCTCATTCACTAAAAGGCTTAGACTTTATCAAAGAACATCCCGAAGCTCGTGCGGAGGATTTGATTCAGGCCTTTTCTGATGATAGTATCGACATGATCCTTTGCGCCATCGGTGGAGACGATACCTATCGCTTGCTACCTTATCTTTTTGAAAATGACCAACTACAAAAGGTTATCAAACAAAAGATTTTTCTTGGCTTCTCGGATACGACCATGAACCATCTCATGTTGCATAAACTAGGAATCAAGACTTTTTACGGCCAATCATTTCTAGCAGACATTTGTGAGTTAGACAAAGAAATGTTGCCATATAGCCGCCACTACTTTAAAGAATTAATTGAGACTGGTAGAATCTCAGAAATCCGCCCTAGTAACGTTTGGTATGAGGAACGGACTGATTATAGTCCCAAAGCTCTGGGAACACCTCGTGTCAGCCATGCAAATACAGGTTTTGACTTGTTACAAGGCAATGCTCAGTTTGAGGGAGAAATCCTCGGTGGTTGTCTTGAGTCTCTCTATGATATTTTTGACAACTCTCTACACGCAGATAGCACAGACCTCTGCCAAAAATACAAACTTTTCCCTGACTTATCCGACTGGGAAGGAAAGATTCTATTGCTAGAAACAAGTGAAGAAAAGCCTAATCCTGAAGACTTCAAAAAGATGTTGCGAACTTTAAAGGACACTGGTATATTCGAGGTCATCAGCGGACTATTAGTCGGAAAACCTATGGATGAAACTTTCTATGACGACTATAAAGAAGCACTATTGGATATCATTGATAGCAATATCCCGATTGTCTATAATCTGAATGTCGGCCATGCCACACCAAGAGCGATTGTTCCCTTTGGAGTCCACGCGTATGTAGATGCAACGGAGCAAGTCATTCGCTTTGATAATCACAAATAAAGCTGGGAAGAATTTCTCAGCTCAGATTGAAGTAATCAGACGATTACTTCTTTTTACTTTCTTAAACTGCGAAAATTGGGTAACAAGATACTCAAGATTAGAACTACAAAAACACCTAACATAATAATTGTAGTATAGGGGTTAAAGCATAGGCTGATTAACAAGGCAAGACTCATTGTAACCATTAGGTAGCCTAGCTTTCTCGCTACTGACTTACTGACCTCATTGTGATTTTTAGTTGCTAGGCCAATACTTTTAGGAAGATAATTCCCGATTACTAAAAAAATGAGTGCCACTAACCAAATGACAGTCAATCGAACTTGAATTTGGCCTCCTAAGGCAAAAGTCAATATGAGACCTTGAATGATGACTGCAGAAAACGGAATAAGCCATAACATAAACTCTTTTAAGAATGAAATGGTTATTTGTTTAAAAGATGAAAATAAGAGATTATAAATGACAAGAGCAATAAAGGGAAGGAAAACTATTGCTAGATTACGATCCATAAAACCATTGGCTTGTTCTTCCACATTAAAATGGATAGCCACCCGGTTTGGGAGTTGATTGTAAAAGACTAGTCCGACAATAACCGGTGTGAGTATTACTAGATTGCCAATGACTCTTTGCATATTATTTTTCATCTTCTTTTCCTCCAAGTGACTGAATCCAGGTTAGAATTTCTTCAAAAACAGTCAAGTTCAAACTATAGTAAATAAAATTCTTCTGCTTTTCTTCTTCAATAAGTCCTGCTTTTCTCAAGGTAGACAAATGATGAGAAACTGTTGCGGGAGCCAAGTCAAACTGCTGGCTGATTTCACCTGCAGACTTGGGCCCAGACTTTAGATAGTCTAAAATTTCTCTCCTCACAGGGGCAGAGATAGCTTTAAGTGTTTCTGATAATCCCATGACTTCCCTCCTTCTTCCAAATTTTGCTTGTCAGGAGTCCTACACCTAGAACATAAATAGCTAAAATGGCTTCGATTAGTAAGAGATTGCTAACTATTCCTTGTTGATAAGCACCTGCCAAAAAATCGATGGTAGCATGAAGTAATATCGCCACAAAATAGAATGAGAGCTTATGCTTAGTGACTGCCAGAAAATCCCAAGCTGTAAGCAAGACTTGTAGTAGTAAGGCAACTAGTCTTTCAAAGAGAGACATAACAACAGCAAAGCCTGTTAATTGTTTGACCTGACCTACTAGAAGTGAAGGTAACTGACTGGCCTGACCTGAATGGATGGCCTGTAAAACAATTATGTTAGTGAGTAAGCCCATCACTCCAATCAAGATAAATTCACTAAGACCATGTCCAAAACCGTAGGCTACAATATCAGACGTCATCAAACTTCTTTTCTTTTCGAGAATCTTAAAAACCAAATAGCGTGTTGTTTCTTCAACAAGGCCAGCCATAAATCCTCCATAAAGAATGGGCAACCATTTAGAAGAGTGAGCAAGACCAGAAAGAGCCACAGCATTGATATGTCCTTCAATCATCATGACAGGTAAGGCAAAACCAATCAGACCTACTAAGAAGAGCTTGATTGAAAATTGCCATCTTTTCTTCAGAATGATAAAACCAATTACGGCGATAACTAACATGGTAAGAATTGTCATAAAAAGGAATGTTTCCATTTGATTTATCCTTTCATTGAAACGGAGCATCAATACGACTTGAGTCAGAATACCTATTTCCATACTTTTCGAAATAGATTCTACGCTTTTCTGAAAGCACTGTCAAGACTATTTCGAAAATAATCTAAATAGGAGCACAAAAAAGACCGTTTTCACGATCTTTTTTGTCATTTTAATTATTAAGCATCACAAACAGATAAATCATCTCAAAAACATGGCGATTGATGACAATCCTATTGCTAGATTAGCGTTACGTTCTGATTCATTTTGGAATTCTGTGAGTGTCTTACTCAATTCACTCAATCCTGAACTCAGTGAAATCCCTTTAGAAAGATTGTCGACAGCTAGAACTTGAATAGCTCTGCGTAACTCTGCAAGAAGTTCACCATTATCCTTCTTTCCAACTTCTATTTCGTTTTTAAACGTTACGAGCAAGTTTCTCTCTTCTTCAGTTGTTTCTGGATTTAGAATCAGATTATAGATATTGTTTAAGATATCTTCAATTTGGATATTATTACTTTTTGTCAACTAGAACACTCCCTAAATAGATCCTGCTTTTCTCAAGGTAAACATTTGATTTATACTATCATCGAATTCGGAAAGAAATGCTATCTTGGTGAGCACACCTATTTTCTTTTTTTGAAAAATATTCTACGCTTTTCATAGACTACTGTCAAGACTATTTCGAAAAAATCGAAATAGAGATACAAAAAAAGACCGTTTTCACGATCTTTCTTCTTGAGAATTTTCCCTCATTCTCGGCTGTGTGTTCTCTGGTCAGTCACATGAGCTACTACTGCTTATCTTCCTGGGACATATTCGCCAGTGTTGGCATCGTAGTAACGACGTTGGCCGTTGACTGTGACGTAGGCACCTTTAACTTGGCGACCTGATTGGTCAAAGTAAAGGTGTTGGCCATTGATGACTTGTTCGCCTGTTACGGCATAACCATCTGCTCCGAAGTAAGCCCAGACGTTAGGCTCGATTTGAGCAAAGCGGTTGGTTACAGGTTGACCGTCGTTTTCGTCATAGTACTTGTAACGACTGCCGACCTTAATGGCCTTGCCTTTGTATTGGATACCATTTTGGTCAAAGTAGTATTCCTTGCCATTGATAGTCCACTTGCCTTTAAGGGCTTGGCCATCAGTATTGAAGTAAGACCATTGGTTTGGCGCAATCTCAGCAAAGCTGCTTGTGACAAGAGCTCCACTGTGGGCATCATAGTAATAAGTCTTACCATCTTCGACAATGGTTTTACCTTTGACTTGGATACCATTTTTATCGAAGTATTTGAGGTAGCCATGATCAGCACGAACTTGGCCGATAGCCAGTGAACCGTCTTGTTTGAAGTACATCCACTGGTCATCACCAACTTGGAGGTAGCGTCCGCTAGCAAGAATACCTGATTCTGGCTCATAGTAATACTTAATACCGTTTTCCTCGATAATTTCACCCTTGGCTTGGCTACCATCTTCCTTGAAGTAATAGAGGTGACCGTCAATGTATTGACGTCCAGTGACACGGTTCCCCTCTTTATCAAAGTAGTTCCAAGCCTTAGTTGCTGGGTTGTAGACAAAGATGCTACGTCCGATTTCGCCTGCTGGTGTGATATAACGAGCCTTACCATTTTCAAAGATAATAGAATCTGCACGATTGCTGTAGGCCGTACCGACACTACCATCTTGGTTAAAGTAATAAGTCTTACCGTCAATGACACGTGAACCTGTCACAGTGTTACCATCAGCATCGAAGTAATAACGCTTGCCTGTGCTGCTATCAGTCGCAAAGACATTGCGTCCCATATCACCTGTTTGGGCAGCATAGTAATGCAATTTGCCATCATCAGTACGGACAATGCGATCCTTAGCCTGAAGACCAGTTTCACGGTCAAAGTAGAAATGGTGACCACTCCAATGAAGGTTACCCACTACCATGGTTCCTTGTGTTGTAAAGGCACGGACTTGCTTACGTTTATCATCAAAATCAACGAAGGCATTCTTAACCATGGCACCGTCTAGACCGTAATAGTAAGTATAGCCGTTGTTAGCACGACGCAGGGCATTACGCAATTGAACACCATTATCAAAGAAATAGTAATCCTTGTTATTGATGTTTTGGGCACCCTTGGTCATCTTACCGTCAGCACCGAAGTAATACCAGTTACCGTTACCGTCTTGAACAAATTCATTCTTGATGACTTGGTTATCACGAAGGAAGTAAACATCTTGTCCACGACGTTGGAAGACTTGAGTGCTTGTGATGGCACCTGTGTCACGAAGTGGTGTTGGCAAGAGTTGGCCGTTGGCTGAAGTATTAAAGTACTGGTTGGTCTTGTCATCACGAAGGACATAATTGATACCTCGTCCAAGGATGTTGGTTCCGTTGAAGTACTTAGCAGACCATTTTGTAATCTTTTCATTCGTAGGCAATTGCTTACCATTTGAGATTTGCACACGGTTGAAAATAGATGGGTACTTAGCTTTCAGCTCATCAAGGAAGGCACCACCATATTTACCTTGATAGTCTGTACCATCTGTACGGGTATTTGCCACATAGGCTTGGTCCACAATTTGATAACCTTGTTGGTGATAACCGTAGCCGTTAACACGTGTCGCATTAACTACTTCTTTTCCTGGAAGGTTATAAATTTGGTCTGGCACCCAGTCAGCAATGGCTTGAATACCATCTTTGTGGAGGGCACGAAGAACATTAAGGAGGTCCTCAAGTGAGCCATACTTGTTATTTTGACTCAAGGCCATGTCATAACGGTCGTCAAAGGCATAACCATTGTCAATTGTTGAATCAAGGAAGGTACCATCCTTACTTGAAACGTACTGTGGTGGAAGTCCAACAGACGTAACACCCCAAGCTTTGAGCAAATTAGTGTTCTTAGCCAAGACACGGTTCATGTAAAGTTCTGGCTGATCGTCCGCAAAAGCTTGGAAGTTTGAGAAGGCTTCATACATGACTTGCGAATCAAGGGCTGCTGAAGACTTGTAAACTTGACCATCGCTATTGGCACGGTTACTTGGCTGTGTACGTGCGTCTTGGTTAGCCTTAGCCCCGACTGGTACCCAGACACCGAGGTAACCTGATACTTGCACATTTTCCACACCAAAAATATCATTGGCATTGAAGGTCAAGTTCCCATTCCAGTCGGTACGTTTCAGAAGGTTTTTAGGCACATCAGAATCGTTGAGGTAGGTTGCTATACCATCTTTTGTTGTCAAAAGCAATGGGCGGTAAAGCTGATTACGGTGGGCTCTACCCATATTCATCGTTACAGTTTCATTGCTACCCAAGCGGAAATCGTAGTTATTGGTCATGATGACACCCATCCCTTGCGTACGGGTTTCAGCAGTTCCCCAATCAGTTCTATTATTGGCACCTTTACCATAACGAACTGATGTCAAGAGGCCGTCATTTCCGACTTTCTTCACTTCCATGTCTTGACCACCAGCTACATACTTGATACGGGCACGCAAGAGGGTGTCGATAGCATCAAAGTAAGGCGTCTTTTTCGCCATGTAGTGACCATCCTCACGGTAGAGGTCACCGTAATAAACACGTGTTACAGAGTCCTTGTTAGTCAACATGAGGGCATAGACAGATGGCAAGTTGTAAGACGCATAAGTTTTATGAGCCTTATCAATATCCTCATTGTAAATCTCGAAGGCCTTCTTGATTTCATCACGGGTGAAATTGTAACCAAACAGATTTGGGTTGATACGATCACGGATGATACGTTGGATAATGGTTTGCGCTTCAGTATCGTGGGCACGGGTGAAAATATAGTTGGCCATACGTTCACCGTTCTTATCGTTAGCACCTCGTGGATTCAAACTACTATTCATAAAAGCAGTCATGTCCCCAAGCTGCATACGTGTATTTTTATCACGCATCAAAAGGTTGGTAAGAGCATTACGAAGGGCATTATCAATCGGCAGTTGTGCCCCCTTATTGTCCTTGTTGTAATATGGGTCGTTGGCAGACCAAGCTTCCAAGTATGACAAGTGTTTGATCGCATTGGCTTCAGACTTGTCAACACCATAGGCTGCTTTGAAGTAATCAGAAGCGATTTGGAGAAGGTCAGCATCCACATTGTCCAAGGCATCGACACGCAAACCGTCAAAGTTAGCAGTTGGGTCATTGGCCATGATACTTCCGATATTCATCATGAAGTGGAGCCAGTTAAGTTGCTCCGCCTGAACAGCTGGGTTTGAGTTGTCAATATCGTTGGCAAGCAAGAACTCAAGACCACCGATAGAATTGTCCTTGAAGTACTTACGTGTACCCGTCTGGTTAGTAGGTGTGCGGTTAAGTAGACGATAATCAGAGTTGGCGTAGCTAGTACGGTTACCAGTATCACCCTTACTGTTGTTAAAGAGCAACTGTCCACCTTGCAAGTGGTCGTATGAACTATTTTCAGTGCTACTATTCCAACCTGGCTGAGTCTTGATGAACTGGTCGATACTTGTACGCAACCAGTTTGTATTGCCTTCACGCGCAATACGTTCTTCAATCTTAGTCTGAACAGCTTTAGCAGCTAGATTTAGACTTTCCTGGCTAGAGTTAGTTGAAAATGATCCCGCACCAAGACCTTGATTTTGCATGTAGTTTAGGTAGTTAACCTGAGTTGATTTGTCAGGCCACCAAACCATCAAGAGTGGACGTTTGTCCGCTTCAGTTGAAGCTGCCCAAGTCTTACCATTCTTGAGAATACTCTTTGGACGGTACCAAGCATCCGCAGTGATGAAGGTGTCGAGTTGGTCCAAAGATTTGTTATCGTTTTTGTAGAGCTGATTTCCAGATGAAAAATCCACAGCTGCCTTGATAGGTTCTGTTGAAAATTCATCCTGTGACTTGGTCGCAAGAGCCCCTGTTTCAGCATCAAAGTAATATGACTTCCCATCTTGCTCAAAGACGAAGTTCTTACGCACACTACCGTCACTATTGACATAGTATTGTTTACCGTTAATCCATTGGATACCAGTCGCTGTGTTGGTGTTGGCTTCACGAGTTTCTGCCAAGGCACGACGACTACGTGTACGAGCTTCTGTATTTGCCGTCTCAGTTGTTGCTGCACGGTCTGTAGTAGCTGTTGCAGTCGCATTATTTGTATCTGTCGTTGTAGCACTCGTATCAGCTGCAGCTGGTTGCACATTTGTACTTGGTGCTGCTTGACCTGAGTTGGTGTCAACTGTTGCTGCGTTTGTGGTAGGTGCTGCTGCTCTATCTGTGGTAGCTGTTGTCGTGCTAGTGGTATCTGCAACAGGGATGTTGACACTAGCAGTATTAGCGTCTGCTGAGATAGTTGGTGCTACCGTAGTTGCTGCATCATTAGTTGTGGCAGGTGTCTCTTGAAGCAAATCCTGACTGCTATCACCCGACTGATTCGCAGGATTTTGCTCATCGGCCTGAACCTGTTGATCCGCCAACAAAGTTCCACCAGCAACAGTAACCATTGAGAGTGCTGTTACCCCAATTGTCACCCAATTCTTCTTCACTTTATGCATTTTAAAGCGTACTTTTTGTTCCATATTATATACCTTTTTCCCTTATATTATTTCTATCATAAGCTATTTGACAAGGGAATACAATTACACAACTATAATGTCAGCTTAATGTATAGCCCCTAGTTTTCTAAGAAATCAGGCTCAAATGAATGGTAGAGTAAACGAGGAATTGGTAACTAACGGTATCATTAGGTTATAGCCCCTCCAAGCACTCCTTGCACTCCAACAATCTTAATTTATTTTTAAATAAAAAAACCTTCATTTCTAAGATGAAATAAAGGGTTTAACTAGAGGTATTGACATATAACTGTGAAAACCTGCGTGATTAACTCTGATTGGTGTTTTTACTCACTTTCTATTTACTACCACCTACTAGTGAAAAATGCACCTATGGTCTCAATAATTGCATAGAGGAATGCTTTTTTTCGTGTTCTGGAATCTGTTTTATAAAAGTAATAATTCGAAATTAAAAGAAATAATATGACAATGATAATCCAAGCCAAGATAAGCATGATTTCCCTCCTCTAAAAAGTCAGTTACGCCTCGAGTTTAACGAGATAGTTTCTCATAACTCCCCCTATCTCTATTTCCCTAAATACAACTATAATACCCATTATAACACGGCTATGGCTCCTTCTTTTGAATATGAGAGGGATAAAATTATTAGGATTTAAGCATGAAAAAAGCACCTAAAAAAACAGCAAAACCTTATCTTCACTAAAAAAACCAGCTTATGCTGGCTTTTTCGTCTATTTAATCATCTAGAGTTCTGATAGGAAAATAATAATAGTAATTTATATAGGAAAAGGAAAAATTCGCTCTAGATTTTTAAAGTACATCTTAATTAGCGACGCTGTCTCAATTCACCAGTTTTAGCATCACAGAAGAGGCGTTTACCACCAACATAGACATAACGTCCCTTAACTTGACGACCTGAACCGTCAAAGTATAGGTGTTTACCATTGATGACCTGTTGTCCAGTCACTGCTTGACCTGCTGCGTTGAAGTAATACCAGCAACCACGTCCAGCTTCGACAAAGCGATTCACCACTTGCTCGCCAGTGTGGGCATCAAAGTAGCATTTCTTACCTTGGACAGTGAGCAATTTCCCTTTGACTTGAGCACCATTGCTACCAAAGTAGTACACTTTATTGTTAATGTTTTGAAGACCTGTTACTTTGTGACCATCTTGGTTAAGGTAAGCCCATTGGTTAGCCGCGATTTGAATGAATTGGTTGATGACTGCTTGGCCAGTAACGGCATCATAATAGCGTCCTTCAGCCCAGCCACCTTTTAATTGGCTATGGTCTTTATTGAAGTAATAGAGTTTACCATCAATCACTTTTGCACCTTGAACGAGGCAACCAAAAGCATCCGCATAATACCAGTTGTTGTTTTCAAAGATAAAGCGTGAAACAGCCATTTCACCTGTTTGAGCTGAAATGTAGTATTGCTTGTTGCCTTGTTGCATCATCTGACCTTTGATTTGACGGCCTTCTGAGTCAAAGCAGTATTCTTTACCATTGATGATACGTTTTCCTGTCACAGCGTAACCATGTTCATCTAGGTAGTACCAAGCTTGGTTTTCTTTATTTTGAACAAAAGTATTTACAGCCATGTTACCAGTATCAGGGATGAAGTAACGGATACGGCCATCTGAGAAGCGAATAAACTTGTCTTTAGCTTGGATACCTGTTTGTGTATCAAAGTAGAAGGTTGTGCCACCCATTTCAAGGAGACCAGTAGCCATGTGACCATAACAGTCGAAATAGCGGACATCCTTACGATAACCTGCAAAATCGTAGAAACCGTTGATAGCTTTCACACCATTCTTATCGTAGTAATAAGTGTAGCCATCGCTACCTTTAACAAGTGAGTCACGAGCTTGAAGACCATTTTCAAAGAAGTAATAAGCCTTGCCATCGATAACCTTTTCGCCTTTGACCTTTTGGCCATATTGATCGTAATAATACCATTGATTTTCGCCTACACGTACAAATGATGACTTGGCATTGTTCGAATCAACACTTGGTTTAGTCTCACCTGTGATGATTTGGTAACCTGAGTTATTTTGTTGATTTCCTTGCGAAATGATAGTGACATTAGCATTTGAACCGCTTGATTGACCTACTGTCACATTCGGAAAGAGTTTATTTGAATTCGAAACGATAGTCACATTTGGCGTCGTTCCTGAAGCCGTGATGGTAATTGTCGTGTTTCGACCACCATTCCAATGAATGCCGTTTGAGTCAGACGAACTTGTCGTAATTGTCGCAAAACCGCTAGCTGACGATGATGAAGACCATGAAGATGACGACGAGTAAGAATACCAAGCTGAACTTGATGAGCTTGACGAACTTGACGCACTAGCACTTACTGATGCTGAGCTGCTACTTGATTGGTAAGCAGAACCCGTTTGTGATGAATTAGAGTTTTGTGTTCCTACGACTTGAGAAGATTGTGACGAACTCACTTGACCAGCTCCACCACCTACCACAGTCTGTGATGAGCCTCCTGTTGAGGCAGATGATGAAGACTCGTAGCTTGAGCTTGTTTGACTGCCATAGTTAGATGACACTGCTGACAAATGGCCAGCATCTTCTGTCAAGGTTGGCGAATAGCTTTCATTAATCAATGAAGCACTTGATTCAATGCCTGCATCTGTTTGTTCAAAACCGTCACCATTAGGAAGTGACACTTCGTCTGCTTGTGCCGATTGGTCCGCTAAAAGTGCTCCACCCGCAAGTGCAACCATCGACAGCGTACTAACTCCGATAGTCACCCAGTTTTTCTTGACCTTGTGCAACTTAAATCCAACTTTCTTTTCCATAACATACACCTTTCAATATAACTTTATTTCTCTATACTATGTTAAGGGATTTTGGAAGCGAATACAATTACAGATGCATAACCCTAGTCTCATAAGACTAACCTTCTACCCATAATCCATTTGAAGAAACAAGTCTAAGATATATACCTATAGCCTTTATATGTTAGAAAACGTTACCAAAAAAACGTTCGGATTTTCTTAAATTCACACAGAAATTTCGATGTTTAGCCGTTTTATCTCCCCCTTCATTAGAGGACTGAGTATAGTTTAAAGCGAAAGTAAGCAGTTTATTGACGATTCTATTAATCAAACTCATTGTTTGCTTACAATCCACTAGACATTTCGAGGGAAATGATAAAAGAAAAGTACTTGAAAGAAAATACTTCAAGTACTTAAAAGTTTTGAAATTATGTGGAAAACTACTGATTTTCAATCTATAAGCTTCTGGGATAGTCTCAAAAATACATTTTTTCTACCTACTTATCGTTTTCTGACCCAAGCTCCAGTATTGGCGTCATAGTAACGGCGTTGGCCTTTAACCCAGACGTAACGGCCTTTGACCTGACGGCCAGAAGCGTCAAAGTAGAGGTGTTGGCCGTTGATGACTTGTTCACCAGTTACGGCTTGGCCTGAGGCGTTAAAGTAATACCAAACACCACGAGAAATTTGGATAAAGCGATTGGTTACGGCTTCACCACTATTGGCATCAAAGTAGTATTTCTTGCCTCTGTAAGTCAGAAGTTTCCCTTTAGCTTGGACACCATTGCCTTCAAAGTAGTAAAGTTTACCATTGATATGCTGGAGACCAACTACCTTTTGACCATTTTGGTTGAGGTAAGCCCATTTGTTGGCACCAACTTGGACAAAGCGGTTGGTTACGGCCTGACCTGAGTCACCATCATAGTAACGGCCGTTGGCCCAGGCACCCTTGACTTGGCTATAATCATTGTTGAAATAATAGTGATTACCATTAATGACTTGAGCACCTTTAACCAACTTACCATTACCATCGACATAGTACCACTTGTTGTTTTCCGTCACAAAGCGTGAACGGGCAATTTCACCACTATCGCCATCAAGGAAGTAACGTTGGTTATTGATAGTGACAAAGTGTCCCTTAACCTGACGTCCTTCATTGTCAAAGTAATATTGCTTACCGTTAATAGTTTGAAGGCCTGTCACGGCATAACCGTTGCTATCGAGGTAATACCAAGCCTTGTTTTCAGGATTTTGCGCAAAACGGTTGACTGCGAGATTTCCTGTATCTGGAATGAAGTAACGTGTGCGTCCGTCCGCAAAGCGGATGAACTTGTCTTTGGCTTGAATACCTGTCTTTTCATCGAAATAGAAGGTTGTGCCATACATGTCGTGAAGGCCACGATACATTTGACCGTTGCCATCAAAATAGCGAACATCTTGGCGAGGACCTGCAAAGTCGTAGAATCCATTGAAGGCCTGAACTCCTTTAGGATCGTAGTAATAGACGTGACCATCACTGCCTTGGCGAAGAACATGACGTAGCTGGAGACCATTGTCTAGGAAGAAGTATTTCTTGCCATCAATGACCTGTTCACCTGTGACCATGTTGCCATTCTTATCAAAGTAATACCACTGGTTGGCACCGACTTGAATGAAGGTATTCTTAGCAAGGTAACCACTCGTTGAGAGGTATTGGACCTTATCTCCCACCCTACGGAAACCAGTTGCTGTGATTTCTGTCATTTGTTTTGGAAGGAAGGTTTGACCTGCTTTAAGGCTGAAGTATTGGTTCGTAGCGTTATCTTGCAAGACATAACGAGCCCCTGTACCTTGGATATTGCTTCCATTGAAATACTTGGCTGACCATTGCGTGATTTTCTCATTGGTTGTCAATTTACGGCCGTTTGAAATCTGCACGCGCTCAAAGATAGCTGGGTATTTTGCCTTCAATTCATCAAGGAAGGCACCACCGTACTTGCCTTGGAAGTCATTTCCAAAGGTACGTGTTTTAGCTGCATAGAGACTATTGTAGATTTCGGCATTTGGACGTGGTGTGCCGTAGCTGTTGGTACGTGAAGCTGTTACCACTTCTTTTCCAGGAAGGTTGTAAATTTGGTCTGGAACCCAGTCAGCAATGGCTGAGATACCTTCTGCGTGAAGGGCACGAAGGGCATCCATGAGGTCTTTGAGTGAACCGTATTTGTTGTTCTTACTCATGGCAATATCGTAGCGGTCCTCGAAGGCGTACCCATTTTCAATGATAGAATCCAAGAAAGTGCCGTCTTGGCTAGACACGTACTGTGGCGCAAATTCAAAGGAAGTGATTCCCCACTCTTTGAAGCGTTTGGCATTTTGAGCAATAACACGGTTGGTGTACTGACTTGGTGTCTTAACGAAATCTTGGAAGTTTGAGAAACCTTCGTAAATGACTTGTGAGTCAAGAGCTGCTGATGATTCAAAGACCTGCTCACCCTTCTTAGTTGTCGAAGCCTTGGTGCGGGCATCTTGGTTTTCAGAAGCACCTACTGGCACCCAAACTGCCAAATAACCTGAAACTTCAACGGTTGAATGACCAGCAATATCGTCTGCCGTGAAGGTCAAGTTCCCTTGATTATCCGTATAGCGAACCAATCCTGCTGGCACATCAGAATCCTTGAGGTAGGTCGCAAGTCCTGTCGATTTACTGAGAAGCAATGGACGGTAGGCCTGATTTTTGTGGGCAGCTCCCATATTGACCACTAGACGGTCATTTGCTCCCAACTTCATATCTGGACGGTTAGCTGTAAGGACGAGCATTCCTTGGTTGCGTGTTTCAGCAGTACCAAGCTGGTTGGCTTCTTCTGCTCCTTTACCATAACGCACAGATGACATGATTTCATAGCCATTAAGCTTAGTGACCTTCATGTCTTGACCACCTGCTACATATTTAATGCGAGCACGAAGCAGGGCATCGATGGCATTATAGTACGGTGATTTTTGAGCCATATATTGGCCATCGTCGGTAAAGAGGTCCCCGTAGTAAACACGAGTGATACTATCCTTGTTGGTCAACATTGTGGCATAGGCAGCTGGGATATTGTACTGGGTGTACTTTTTATCAGCCTTGCGCATGTCCGCATTATAGATTTCGAAGGCCTGTTTGAGCTCATCCATAGTGAAGGTGAAACCATCTGTTTTTGGATTAATCTGCTTGCTGATGATATTAGCCAAAACAGCTTGCACTTCACTATCATGGGCTCGCACGAAAATATAATTGGCATCACGTGGCGTGTGTTTCTGCTCACTTGAACGGTTGTTAAGAGAGTTAGTAATCACTCGCTCCAAGCTGCCACGGTAATTGCTCTTACGCAAGAAAGTTGTCAAAAGCGTTTCACGTAGTGGATTGTCAATGGACAACTGGGCACCCTTGGTATCCTTGTTATATTGATGATCGTTGTAGGACCAAGCTTCAAGGATTGACAAGTGAGCAATGGCGTTGGCTTCATTGTCTGCGACACGGTATTTTTCCTTGAAGTAGTCAGAAGCAATCTGCAAGAGATCCGCATCCACATTGTCCACCGCATCGATACGAACACCGTCAAAGTTGGCACTTGGATCATTGCCAAGGATAGAACCAATGTTCATGATGTAGTGGAGCCAGTTTAGTTGCTCTGCCTGAACAGCTGGGTTAGAGTTGTCGATATCGTTAGCCAAGAGCAACTCGTAACCACCATTTGAACGGTCAATATGGTATTTGCGTGTCCCCGTTTGGTTAGTCGGTGTGCGGTTCATGAGGCGGAAGTCTGAATTGGCATGACTTGTCGCACTATTATTGAGGAAGGTCAGTGCTCCTCCTTGCAAGTGGTCTTTACCAACTAAGAGATTGTCCTCACTCTCAGAGTTCCAGCCAGGCTGTGTTTTGATGAAATCTGACATCAACTGGCGAAGCCAAGTGGTATTGCCCTCGCGACCAATACGTTCCTCAATTCCTCGTTGCACCGTTTCGGCAGCTGCTGCCAAGTCATAGCTCATCATGTCAGTCGTATAGGCCTTATCACTAAAGCCTTGTTGACTCATATAGTTGAGGTAGTTGACTTGTGTCACCTTGTCTGGCCACCAAGTCATCAAAAGGGGACGATAATCTTTCTCAGTTGAAGCTGTCCAATTTTTTCCATCCTTCAAGATCTGTTTTGGACGGTACCAACTATCAGCTGTCAAGAAATTGTCCAAGTGTTCGAAACTCTTGCTTGATGTGTCGTAGGCTTGGTTGTAAACCGCATTGATAGAGTTATTTGGAATGGCATCGGCACGATACAAAGGTTTACTTTGATCCACCATAGCTCCAGTCTCATCGAAATAATAAAGACGCCCATCAAGCTCAATGGCTGCGTTCTTTTTCACGACGCCATTTTCAACATAGTACTGCTTGCCATCGATAGTCTTCAAGTTAGAGGCTACTGGTTTATAGTCAAGACTTGGCGGATTTGGTTGGACCGGCTTGTTAGGTTGAGACGGTTGACTTGGTTGAACAGGTTTGTTGGGTTGATTTGGCTGCGTTACAATGGTCACATTTGGTCTTGTGCCATTTGGACTTGTCACCGTCACGTTTGGTTTAGGCGTGTTTGGCCCTGTGATAATGGTTACATTTGGTGTCGTACCGCTGGCCGTAATTGTGATGTTCGTATTGCGGTTGGCATTGATACGAATAGTGCTATCAGCAGCTCGTGTGGCGATTGATGGCGCTGCATTGGTCAATACTCTAGGAGTGGACTGAGTTCTTTCTTGAACAGTTGCCTGATCTTGTGAGGCCTGTCCAGCGGTCTGTGTTTCTTGGGTGCTAACTTGAGTTTGTGAAGAAACTGCCACTTCCTGACTGGCAACTTGACTGTTTTGTGCTTGAGCAGTTGCCTCTTGACTAACCGCACTTGTCACCACCTGAGAGCTTGTTTCGTGACTTACGCTGGCTGTTGCTACTGCTGACACACTTGCTTGGGCACTCGCTTGCTCAGTAACAGTTGTGGTCGTCACTAGACTGGCAGTGCCATCCTCACTCAGTTGCTGCAGACCATCACCATTTGGCGTACTTGTCTCATCGGCCTCTACTTTTCCTTGAGCTAGCAGACTTCCACCTGCCAAGGCAACCATTGAGAGGGTCGTCACCCCGATAGTCACCCAGCTTTTCTTAACCTTGTGTAGTTTAAAACGTACCTTATTTTCCATCTATATCAATCATCCTTTTTCTGTTGTTGTCTCTACTCTATGATATATTCAGATAAATTACAAATAGGAAAAAGTCATCTTTTCTTCATAAATCTCTGCCACGCGCTCAGTTTTATTAACTTTGATTACTGAAAATGAGACCTTACACCGCATGTGAGGTCCTAAATAGAAAGTTTTCGATTTTCAAACACCTTCAAATGCTTATCCTTAAAGGCTTTTGAACATTAAAGTAAGCTTCAATTAACCTTAAGAGATAGCAAAACTATGAGAGAAGTAACCCTTAAAAAGATAATTCTGAAAAGAAATTTTTAGATAGAAAGACTACTTTTTTTCATCTGACTAAGACCATGATCTATCTATGAGGAGCAAAAATTAAAAATATAAATGATTTACACAGGTGAATTCTTATTTGACTAACGAAACTAAATATAGAATCTTTTATGTCACTTCTTTAACATTTTTGATAATTCTATTAGTTTCTATTGTTTATTCTTAAAAAAGGATTATAATGAAACTAGGTGGACGTGTAAGCGTTTTAATTTTGCTTCAAAGGACACTTGGGGATTATCTAAAAGATTGGCATTAGTTGCCTAGTGCCTAAATAAGAATCATAGTAGGATGACCATTCCTGAGTCACTTTGAACCATCAAACTAGGGCTCATTTCTAAAAAATACAGCATTATTTCAAACTAGAGCTCTAGAAGGACGCCTCATACTAGTAAGCTCTAGTTTTTTGTGTCTTAGAAACCCAAAATAAACGAGATTTTCCATGCTTAGAAAGGAGGAAAATTTCGAACGGCTCTCGTTTTTCTAGAATCATTTCATCAGGACTCATGTTTGCCTTGAACAGCCTCACAATACAAAAAATGAGGAGACTTGGAAAAATAAGGATTGTCATTAAAAAATTGCCCCACAACTTTAGGGACTCTACCCAATGCTCACTTTTCATAAACTCTTATGACAGCCCTTATTTTTTGATATGTAAAAAGTTTAAAATGAAAGGAGAATTATCATGGAAAAGAAAGTACATTTTAAACTTCACAAAGTTAAAAAACATTGGGTAACTATTGCAGTGACAGGACTCACTTTAGGATTGAGTTTTGCAGGCCTTAACTACGCTTCAGCTGAAGAACACCCTACCCCTGTTAATGAAGCGACTGTTGAAGCCATCATCAAAGAAGGCGCCATTGACGTCGAGGCTCCAGCAACTAATGAAGCCACAGCTAAACCTACAGAAAACACACCTGCTACCGCTTCAAACGAGGCTGCCACAGTATCAGAAGCACCAGTAGCTGCCTCAGAAGTTGCTTCAACAGAAACAGTCTCTGAAAAACTAAGCTCTGAAGTGACAAGCACAGCTAGTTCGGAAGCAGCTAGTTCTGAAACTGCACATTCTGAGGTGAGTGCTAGCCCTGAAGTAGTCGAAAAAACAGTAGTTACAGGCGGTCAATACACTAGCGATGACCAAGGTAACTGGTACTATGTTAAGGATGGCAAGGCGCTTACTGGTCTACAAACTATTGACTATGTAGACGTTTACTTTGATGCTGATGGTAAACAAGTCAAAGACGATACCCGTCAGATTGATGGTAGTACCTATCATTTTGCTAAGGATAGTGGTCAAATCACGCGCAATGCCTTTGCCTCTGACAAAATGGGTAATTGGTACTACTTTGGTCCAGATGGTAAAGCACTTACTGGTAAACAAATTGTTGATAACTTCACACTCTACTTCTACCCTAATGGGGTTCAAGCCAAGGATGCCTTTGTCATTCTTGATGGCAATACCTATTATTTCCAAAAAGACAGTGGTCAACTGGTTAGCAATCGTTATTGGTCTGATGACGAAGGCAACTGGTACTACAGCGATAAAGATGGTCGCCTCTTAATCGGTGCTCAAACTGTTGATTTTATCAATGTCTACTTCTATGACGATGGTGTCCAAGTCAAAGGAGACTTTGCACCAAATGGCCATTATTATGATAAAGATACTGGTGCCCTCGTTACCAACCGCTATGTCGAAAAAGATGGAAAGTGGTACTATGTCAATGATAAGGGCGATAAATTAGTTGGTCAGCAAACCGTAGACGGTGTAGAGGTCTATTTCAATAAAGACGGTGTCCAAGCCAAAGGTATTTTTGCCAATGCTGATCATTTCTATGACAAAGACACAGGTGCCGCTGTCCGTGACCAAATCGTCGAAGTAGATGGCAAACGCTATTATGTTGGTCCAGATGGTAGAAAAGTTTACTCAGGAACACATATTGTTCATGGTGAAGAAGTGAATCTTATCGTTGGAGATGGCCATCAGGCCTTCGGAGAATTCACAGGTCACGGAGATAGTGGAGACTATATCGGATTTGATGGTAAAAAGGTCACAAAAGCTGGTTTCGTCAGAACCAAAGATAATCACTGGTATTATCTAGACGGTAAGGGAGGCAAATTAGTCTCAGTTCAAGTTATCGATGGCGAACTCTACTATTTTGGACTCCCTACTCGTAAATACTACTACGGAATGCAAAGTAGAGGTGAGCTCATCTATGCGCATTACAGTGATCTTACCCCTTACAGAACCCACATTTACTATCTAAACGAATCAACCGGCGCTGCTCTTAAAAATCAGTACCATGAATGGGAAGGTAGTTGGTATTACTTTGGTCCAAACTGGTACGCCTTGACTGGTGAACAAACCATTGACAACGTCCCAGTCTACTTCCACAGTAACGGTAAACAAGCCAAAGGTGAACTAGTCACCGTCGACGGTAAAATTCACTACTACGATGCTAACTCGGGTGCCCGTTTGTCAAACATTACCATCACTATTAAGGGACAAACCTATCATTTTGATGCGGATGGAAACGGAACACCAATTAGTTAGTGAAGTTATAGACACTCCTTCTCAATAATGACAGTTTAAAATGAAAGGAGAATTATCATGGAAAAGAAAGTACATTTTAAACTTCACAAAGTTAAAAAACACTGGGTAACTATTGCAGTGACAGGACTTGCTTTGGGATTGTGTTTTGCAGGACTCAGCTATGCTTCAGCTGAAGAACAGCCTACCCCTCTTAATGAAGCAACTGTTGAAGCTATCATCAAAGAAGGTGCTATTGACGTCGAGGCTCCAGCAACTAGTGAAACCACAGCTAAACCTACAGAAAACACACCTGCTACCGCTTCGAGCGAAGCTGCCACAGTATCAGAAAAACCAGTAGCTAGCTCTGAAGTAGCTTCAACAGAAAACGTTTCTGAAAAACCAAGCTCTGAAGTCACAAGCACAGCTAGTTCGGAAGGAGCTAGTTCTGAAACTGCACATTCCGAGGTAAGTACAACGACTAGTGAGAGTGTTACAGCTGAGAATGTGTCATCTGTTGGTGATATCCCAAACGAAAATACCACGAGAGGAATTGACCGTTCTGCCTTTACTGAAAAAAGAAATGGATTTGTCACCGAACAAGAAGAACGCATCGAAACAGTTAACTATGTAGGTAGTCTTATTACCTTAAGACATCCTTATTACGTTACTTATTACTACGATAATAACGGTAATAAGCTTATGGGATGGCAAGATATTAATGGAGAACGCTATTATTTCAAAAAAGAGCGAGAACATCCTGGTTTCGAAACCATTGATGGAAAACTCTATTACTTTACAGATAGTGCACGTATGCTCCATGATGAATTTGTTGAAGAAAATGGTCAAACTTACTATCTAGGTAGTGATGGTGTGCGAGTTTCTGGCTTACAAGATATCAAAGGACAAACCTATTACTTTAATCCTGATAGAAACGACCAACTTAGCTACGGATTGAACGTGGTTGGTGACAAACTCTATCTTTTTGGAGATGCTGGCAAAGAAAATCCGGGGCAATTAGTTAAAGACACACATCTCAAGAATGGTGACTTCCAACTAAATATTGATGCTAGTGGCGTCGTAACATTAGCTAATAACCATCCAGCTTTTCTACAAGATAATGCTGGGCATTGGTATTATATGAATACAGATGGAAAGCTAGTTACTGGACCACAAACTATTGACGGCTTAACCTATTACTTTGACTCAGATGGTAAACAGGTCAAGGGGGAACGCCGTAAGGTCAATGGTAAATCCTATTTTTACGACCCAGATAACGGCGCCCTTGTGACGAACCGCCTCGTCACCTTCAAAGCTGGACGATTTATTCCTGAGGAAAACTATGCTAAAGAAGTAAGATTTGACGAAGCTGTATATTCAAATTTTTTCAATAATGAACATCCTGAACTCGAACGGTATTATTTTGGTGCCGATGGCCTACCAGTCAAAGGATGGCAAACCATCAATGGTAATAAGTACTATTTCCAAGATGATGGAAATATGGTCGTGCACAGATTTTTCAATAACTATTACTTCTACAATGATGGTACCATTGCTAGAAATAAACGATTGAATATTCCTACACACTATATTATGAGAGAATTTCCAAATATCTATGAATTTGATAATGATGGGGTTGGTAAATTCATTTCTAGTGATTTTAAGGACCTTCGACCTAAGAGCGCTCATTTTTCTCAAGATAAAGAGGGCTACTGGTACTACTACGATGAGTATGGACTTCCTGCTATTGGTGCCGTAACTATTGATAGCTATGAGATGTATTTCCATTTAGGAACTCATCGCCAAGCTAAGGGAGAGTTCGTTGATATCGAGGGCAAGGTTTACTACTTTGATAAAGATAACGGTCGAAAAGTCAAAGATACAACTTTTGATTTCGATGGTAAGACCTATGTGGCAGACCAATCTGGTGTCCTCAGCATTAAAAGTCAATCAACTGAACGAAACCGCTATATCAGTGATTCCGAAGGTAACTGGTACTATGTAAATGACAAGGGTGACCTCCTCCTTGGTGCTCATACCATTGATAACGTCAACGTTTATTTCGGCACCAATGGTGTTCAATATAAAGGCCATTTTGCTCCTGATAATCACTATTACGATAAAGATAACGGTGCTTTAGTAACAGATAGATTGGTTGAGGATGGGGGCAAAGAGTTTTATGTTGATAAAGAAGGAAATAAGTTTGACGGTGCTAAGTATTTGGACGGAATTCAGTACTACTTTAATTACGGTGAGAAAGTGAAAGGTGACTTCGGCTATTCAAACTACAATAGACACTACTATGACAAAAAGACTGGTGCACTTGTAACCGGAAAATACTTCGAATACAAAAATAACTGGTATTATGCAAATAGTAAGGGAAATATTCTGACTGGTAGAAGAGTTATCGATGGAAAGCATGTCTACTTCTACGATGATGATTATGGACAATATAAGGGTATACAAGCTAAAGATAAACTCATCATTTTAGGTGGTAAGACTTACTATTATCTTCCTGGCTCTGGTAATCGTGCTGATAATGTAACCTTGACAATCAATCACGTTACTTATTACTTTGATAATGACGGGGTTGGCCATATCCTTCGATAGTCATTTACAAGTGACTATGGTCAATTACCCAACACAAAAGGAAGTCGACCAACTGTCAACTTCCTTTTTCATATCATCAATCACAATCATACAAATAGAACTCGAATATCAACAATTCTTAAACAATTACGATTATCTTGTAAAAAAACTTGTTTGTCATAAAAAAAGTATTATAATAAAGATAGGTGAACATGTAAGCGTTTTACTAAAAACGTTGAAAGTGTACTACAGGGGATTAGGATTAGGAACTTGGCTTTAGACTTCTAACGTCAAAATAATTTTTTATGCATGAAAACCGGTCCTTAGGCACTTTGGCATGATAATCTAAGGCTCTTTTCATACACACATCTGTCTATAATATAAAACTAGAGCTTTAGAGATAATGCCTCAAATAAAAGCTCTAGTTTTTTGTATTTGAAGACATGTGCATAGGCTGGATTCAATAATTAAACGAAAGGAGAGAAATAAAAGTATTAGGATAAAAAAATAAAATCACTTGTTTCTAGATATAAACTACACAGCATAAGCATATTCTCCTTGCCACACATTTGACGTGCTCGCCTATAAAATCGTCTTATGGCCATGCCCTGAGAGATTTAGATATGGGGCTCAGTCGTTTTAATAGATTTGCTCACTTTTAACACTCTTCTGACGGCCCAGCTCCTTTATGTTACACACCTAAACATCGGTGTTCATTTTTGAAGGGAGTCTATTATGAATACTGAAATGAATTATCATTGGCAAATGTCCAAAAAACACGTCGTAGCACTTTCTTGCGCAACTGCTCTAGCTACTTTTACTTTAGTCGCACGCCCTACATTTGCGGATGAAGTAAAAATACCTGAAGCGACAGGCCAACCAACTGAGATTCTTGCACCTGCACAAGAAACTGTAGTAACTAATGTTGAGGTCAAAGCACCTACTACAAATCCTATTTCAACTAATACTGAGCTACCTACTAGTACAAGTACGGTTCTTAGTGAAGCTCCTAGCAGTGAAGTCGCATCATCTGAATTAGCAAGCGAATCACCAGTAGAAATCACTTCTGAACAAGGTAATAGCAATCAAGATAATGAGGCCAATAAAGCTATACCTATCAAAACCGCAACTTCAGAAGCCTCTGCCACAAAGACTTCGGCAGAAAAAGTCAATGAACCTATTACTGTCGAAGAAACAAAAACACCTACAAAAAACAGTGAACAACCTGCCCCAATCGAAGACAATGAAAAGCCAGTCTCACCTTCTGTAACACTTGAAAATGCACCTCATATTTCTGGTGGACATTATTATAGTGATGATAATGGTAACTGGTATTACAAGGATGCAAATGGCAAAAATCTTGTTGGGCTGAACTATGTGGATAATGTTCCTGTTTACTTTAGCCAAGACGGTATTCAGATCAAAGGTGGTTTTGCAGAGGATGGTCGATACTATGACAAAGATTCTGGTGCTCTTGTAACCAAGGCCTTTAAAGAACTCTTAACTTATATTGGTCGTGATGATATCAACAATCAAAACATCTATACTACTGATTGGTACTACCTCGATGCCGATGGAAGACCTCTTAAAGGTCCTCAAAATCTTGGTGGAACAAACATGTACTTCTTCCCTAACGGAGCACAAGTTAAGGGACGTTTCGCACCTGACGGACATTACTATGATAAGGACTCTGGTGCGCTTGTAACTAACAGCTTTGTCCATGTCTACAACTGGAATTTCCAAAATCAAGACGGAAATCGTGTGAATCACTTTGTCATCACCATTCCTAATAATTCAGTCGTTGGACCTAACGGTGAAAACCAATTTTTGGATATGAGTCATTACCCACTTTCTAGCAATGATTTGAATCGCGAAGATTTCTACTATTACGTAGATGACAAGGGGGATAAACTGACAGGACCTCAAACCCTAAACGGCATCCATGTCTACTTCGACCAAAATGGTAGACAACTTAGAGGTGAGTTTGCATTTGACGAAGATGGTACCGTTCATTACTACGATGCGAAAAACGGTGCACGCGCTGAAAATACCATTGTTAGAACAAATACTGGTGCCTTCAAATTCGATGCAAACGGTAATGGACATTTGATGAAACCTGGTGAAGAAATAGATACCCCCGTCACTCCTACACCAACTGTCTCCCTAGACAAGGCTCCACGTGTTTTTGGTGGTCACTATTATAGTGATAACCAAGGCAACTGGTACTACAAGGATGCAAACGGTAAAAACCTCATCGGTCTCAACTTCGTTGACAACATTCCAGTCTACTTTGACAAGGATGGCAAACAAGTCAAAGGACGTTTTGCAGAGGATGGTCGCTATTACGATAAAAACTCTGGTGCACTTGTAACAAAACGCTATCTTGAAACTGAAGATGGCAACTGGGTTTACGTCAATGATAAAGGTGATAAACTCAAGGGAGAACAAACTATCGATGGTGTTAAAGTCTACTTTGATGATTTCACTGGTACACAAGTCAAGGGACATTTTGCACCAAATGGTAAATACTATGACAAAGATTCTGGTGCTCTCGTAACCAATGCTTTTAAAGAAATCTTGACTTATATTGGTCGTGATGATATCAACAATCAAAATGTTTATACTACTGCCTGGTACTATGTCGATGCTGATGGTAAGCCATTAACAGGACCTCAAACCTTTGGAAATAGTCGCTTTTACTTCCTTCCTAATGGGGCACAAGTCAAGGGACGCTTCGCCCCTGATGGACACTATTATGATAAAGACTCTGGTGCTCTCGTAACTGATAGCTTTGTTCATGTCTACAACTGGAATTACCGAAATCTCGATGGTGATCGCATCTTCCACTTCACTATTACCATTCCTGGAAATGATATCGTAGATCAGGATGGACAGTACCCAAGAGAAAGCAAAGATTTAGATCGTGAAGATTTCTACTACTATGTTAATGCTAAAGGGGATAAACTGACAGGACCTCAAACCTTAAACGGCATCCATGTTTACTTCGACCAAAACGGTAGACAGCTTAGAGGCGAATTCAAATTTGACGATGACGGAACTGTCCACTATTACGATGCTAAGAATGGAGCACGCGCTGAAAATACCATTGTTAGAACAAACACTGGTGCCTTCAAATTCGATGCTGACGGTAATGGACATTTGATGGGACCTGATGAAGTATAGGAATATAATTCAAATAACAACTATTGATATCGCATAATTACTTTGATTTAGTAATCGTTAAAAAGGAAGTCGACCAACTGTCAACTTCCTTTTTTATATCACAAGTAAACTTTTTCTTCCCCTTTAAGAAAACTTTAGGATTTGCTTTATATACTATAACCATCCTAAAACTTTTCTTTTTCATAATCTCCTAAATCCAGGGCCTAGGTCCTGGATTTTTTTGTGTTTAACTTAAAAAGTACTAACTCGGAAAGCAAAAAAAGGTTCCTATTATACTAAAATTCAAGTATAATAAATCGTATAGTATTTAGAATAATTAAAAAATTGTTTTTTTATTTATAAAACATATATTTGGAGGTAATTAATTGAAAAATAAACTCAAGAAAAATGCTCTCTGGGGACTTATTCCAATTCTCTGTCTTATTGCTGCTTATTATTTTCTAGCCTTTGCTCCCCATCAAAAGGCAGTCGACTCCTTCAATAATATTGCTCAAAAGGTAAAAAATAAGAATAATCTCTTAGAAGATAAAATAAAGACAGCAAATCAACTCCTAAGTAATAAAGACAAACCTTTAGATGAAAATCTTTCCTCTGAATTAAAAAATGAAATCACTTCTGCTGAGAAAGCAAAACGAAAAATTCCTAAGATCAAAAAGTCAACAAGTGACATTAACAAACAGGTAGAAGTACTTAAAAAACCGTTAGATTATACAACTGAAATAAAGAAACTCGATGAGCTAAATCAAAAGTATTCAACAAGTGTTAAACAACTAAAACAAATAACCAACCCTTCTAGTAGCTTTATCGAAAGTAGACTTAAAGAAATTGATACCATTACAGGAGTTCAGTCAGCAACCGAAGATAATGATCCAAATAAGGGATTGAATAAACAAGGTAGTTACACAGCATCCGTGTATTTTACTGATAGTTTAGTTACTGACACTATTGAAGGAAAGGATATTGTAACTAAAGGAACTGATGCTGGTGGCAATATCGAAGTCTACAAAACAGTTGAAGATGCACAAAAACGAAATGAGTATTTGAGTGCTTTCGACGGACTCCCAGCTATGTTAAATCCTGGATCTCATTATGTTTATGGTACGATTATCATCCGAACTTCTGGAAGATTGACTGCTACACAACAAAATGACCTAACTCAAAAGATTTATCAAAAGTTGATTGAGATTAAAGATGGAGATACAAGCGAAACTAGTCAAAAAACTGAAACCAATAATAGCTCTGAAACTAGTACTCAAACTAACGTAACAACACAATCTACTCAAAAGAATTCAGGTACTGTCTCTAGTTCTACCACCGAAAATACTACAAATACCGCTTCTAGCGAAAAACAATCTGAATACCTCAGTAATATTGATGCAAATGGCTATAACAAGCTTACTGGAGAAAATATCTTTGAGAAAAAATCCGGAAATCCTGAAGATGGTCCTGAGTACCACAGTTTCTTTGATAGAAATGGCTATAACAGTCAAACAGGTATGAATCTTAATGATTACGTTGTACCCAATGATAGTTCCACTGGCATAGGATGGTCAGACGGTCAATAGTTAATTCTTAAAAATACTCACCTACTACTTTAAGAAAACTTTAGGATTTGCTTTATATACTATAATCATCCTAAAACTTTTTTTTTCTTAATCTCCTAAATCCAGGGCCTAGGTCCTGGATTTTTTTGTGCGGTCAAGAAATAAACGATGTCATAGATTTTGAGCTATTTCTTATATTCTTTTGCCTGATGGATCATCTCTAGGAAATAAGCATGCACCCTTGTATCACCCGTTAATTCTGGATGAAAAGAGGTCACTAACATCTGCTTTTCTCTAGCTGCCACGATAGCCCCATTGACTTGAGCTAAAATCTCCACTTCTGGTCCAACAGCTTCAATAATTGGCCCACGAATAAAGACCATTGGGATCTCCCCTATTCCCTTAAATTTAGCATCTGTGACAAAACTGCCCAATTGGCGACCATAGGCATTTCTGGCTACATTGATGTCCATACTTGCCAAATGTTTTGTTTGGTCCCCCACTATGGTTTTGGCCAACAAAATCAGACCCGCACAAGTTCCAAATACAGGTAGTCCTGCATCAATTTTCGCCTTTATCAAGTCAAACAAGTCTAAATCATGCAAGAGTTTCCCCATGACTGTCGACTCTCCCCCTGGTAGAATGAGCCCGTCCAAATCAGCGTGGGCTTCCCAATCTTGTCGATTTCTGATTTGAACCGTTTCAACCCCAAGTGCTTTCAAGACCTGCTCATGTTCTGCAAAAGCACCTTGCAAAGCCAGTATTCCGATTTTTGTCATTTATTTTCCTCGCTCTGCCATTAGGATGTCAATTTCATCCTTGTTGATACCAACCATGGCTTCACCCAAATCTTCTGACACTTGCGCCAAAATATCTGGACGATTATAGTTAGTCACTGCTTTGACGATGGCTTCCGCACGTTTTTTCGGATCTCCTGATTTGAAAATCCCTGAACCAACAAAGACACCTTCAGCACCCAACTGCATCATAAGCGCAGCATCCGCTGGCGTCGCTACACCACCTGCCGCAAAATTGACAACAGGCAACTTGCCATGTTCATGGACATAACGAACCAAATCAATTGGCACCTGCAAGTCTTTAGCGGTAATATAAAGCTCATCATCTCTAAGATTTTGAATGCGGCGAATTTCTTGATTCATGAGTCGCAAGTGGTGAACAGCCTGAACAATATCACCAGTACCAGGTTCACCCTTGGTACGAATCATAGATGCCCCTTCTGAAATACGGCGAAGAGCCTCACCAAGGTCCTTAGCTCCACAGACGAAAGGCACATCAAATTTGGTTTTGTCCACATGAATAAGGTCATCGGCCGGTGTCAAAACCTCACTCTCGTCGATATAATCAATCTCAATCGCCTGCAAAATCTGTGCTTCCACGAAATGACCAATACGCACCTTAGCCATCACTGGAATACTAACAGCGTCCTGAATTTCCTTAATCATCTTAGGATCACTCATACGTGACACACCACCCACTGCACGGATATCGGCCGGAATGCGTTCCAAGGCCATGACTGCAGCCGCTCCTGCCGCCTCAGCAATACGTGCCTGCTCAGGATTTTGAACGTCCATGATGACGCCCCCCTTAAGCATCTGTGCCAAATTTTTATTTAAGTCGTAACGATTTGTCATTGCAATCACCTCTCATGTTTTTATGCCCTCTATTTTACACAGGATGATTTTTGAAGAAAAGAGTCTTTTTCTCAAACTGTATGGGGACAATTACCCTTTCAAGCATATCTATAGACGAAAAAATAAATAAATTAGGAAAACTCTTTTATAGGCTACAACTATCACGAATATAAGAATCTTTTTATAAAATCATGGCGTTTTTGTATCCGTTTTCTATTGAGTTTATTAGAAAATAAGATTAAAATATAACTGTAAATTAATTTTGGTTTTCATGTTGTTTTAAATGTCACAACATGAATTTACCAAGTCACCATATAAGGGGGAAAATTATGGAAAACAAAGTTCGTTTCAAACTTCATAAAGTTAAGAAACATTGGATCACAATCGCTGCCTCAAGTTTGGCTATTGGGGCTTCACTAATTGGACTAGGACAGGTCGGAGCTGATGAAGTCAAGCCTGAAACAACTGCCGTTAACAGTCCTGAAAATGTCGTCTCTGACAGCAATCTTGAGACAAGTACTAGCCTCATTACAAGAACCGAAGTGGCTCCAACGAGTACTGTTGTCGGGAATACTTCTAGTGAAGCAGTCTCTACTGACACTACATCTACTAATGTGGCTAGTCAGCCTGCAGAAGCAACTGCTACACAGCCTGCTAACGAGACTGATAAAAAGGTTGAAACCGCTCAATCTAGTGAAACAACTATTGCTGATAGGAGCGCGGAACCTGTCACCGACAAGCAAAATACAAATGAAAATAAGTCAGAGATTACTGAGGTTAGTGAGCATCCATTATCAGGACAAGAAATCTCTATCACTCAAGGAAAATTCACATCCGACGATCAAGGCAATTGGTACTACACCAAGGACGGAAAAAAACTCACTGGATGGAATAATGTAGAAGATCGCGAATACTATTTCCAAGAAGATGGAAAACAGGTCAAAGGCCAATTTGTTGAGGTAAATGGAAAGAACTATTATTTAGATGACCATACTGGTATGCTCTTAGTCAATTGCTACCTCGATAAAGATGGAAAACATTATCAAATAGATGAGAATGGGGTTGTGACAGAGAGAACTAAACTGCCTACAAACATTACTGGTGGACATTTTGAAGCCAATGATAAAGGGGAATGGTCTTATATCACTTCACAAGGTGAAAAATTGACTGGTTTCCAATATGTGGACGGTGTTGAACTCTATTTTGACAAAGATGGGAAACAACTCAAAGGTCAAGAAATCACAGTTGATGGAAAAACATATTACTTAGATCATAACACCGGTGCCCTTCTCAAAAATTCTTACCGCAATTGGTCTGAAAAACAGATTATCCCACGGTATAAAACAAACTACATTTACCATACTAGTTACTTCAACCGAGATGGCATACGTGCCACAGGTCTCGTTAAAACAGCAGCTGGTTTCATTCACTATTTTGATGAAAATGGTGAATTGCTTAAGAATGTAGCGGTTAATGTAGGAGACACAACCTATGTCTTTGGTGAGGGAGGACGACTAGCTCGAAACTCCTTTATTTGGGATAAGGTAGATTTCACCTTCCCTGAAAATGTTAATTTTTATTATGGTGATGAAAAGGGCCACGCTGTTAAAGGACTTCAAACCATTGATGGTTACCAACTTTACTTCGATAAAGACGGTCGTCAAGCAAAAGATAAAATTGTTCAAATTGATGGTAAAACCTATTACTTTGATAAAACCAACGGACGTATGGTTAAAAATCAATGGGCCTCAGTCAATGTTGGTGGAATTAGTCCTGCATCAAAGGACTACCGTTCATACTATCTCGGAGATGATGGCGCTGCTGTGACTGGTTGGCAAGATATTGATGGAAAACACTTGTACTTCACTGAGACCGGTCTCTATGCACATAATGGTATCTATTCAATCAATGGTAAGAATTATCTATTTGATCCTAAGGGACAATTAGTCAAGGATGCTTATGGCGATGTTGTTAAGCCAGGGTTTAAAGTGAGGTTTAAATATACCTACCGAACTAATGCAGATGGCGAAGTCCTAACTGGTAAACAAATTATCGATGGAACAGAGTATGTCTTTGCTTCAGATGGTCATGTTGTCGATGGTGTCATAGGTTATAACGGCAAACTTTATCTAGTCAAAGATAGTAAAATACAAAAAAACTATTTTGGAGCCTTCTTTTCTAAAAACGAAATTTTGGGTGGAATTAATTTCACTGGAATCTATGGAACTGATGAAAACGGTGTCCTCCTAGAGGGTGTCCAACGAGGCTTAGATGGTCAACTGCACTACTTCCAACCAAAGGTGGAAAGTATTAACAAGCCTACGTGGAAAGAAATCGATGGCAAGCGTTATCGTCTAACAAAATGGTATCTTCCTGAACACCATGCTGGTATGTACACCACTATTATCCTCACTAATGATACTTTGAAAGTCGATGACAAGACCTATACGATTGATAATGAGGGAGTTGCAACTGAGTTTACGGCCAAAAACCAATTTATTCGTGATGACAATTGGAACTGGTACTACTACGATACTGATGGCAAGGTCCTAACTGGTCGTCAAACCATTGATGGTGTTCAACTCTACTTTGATGCTAACGGTAAACAAGCTAAAGGTACTTTGATTGACATTGATGGTGACACTTACTACTTTGATAAGGATAGTGGGGCTATGTGGACCAATCGTAGTCTAACTCTCAATGGAATGACCTACGAAATTGATGATCAAGGACGTGTGACATCGTCACTTCGAAATACCTTTGTTCAAGATAAGGATGGTGACTGGACCTACCTCAAGGATAAAGGGCAAGTAGCTACTGGATGGCAGACTATTGACGGTGTCCAACTCTACTTTGATGGCACTGGAAAACAAATCAAAGGTGAACGTATCCTTATAGATGGAAAATACTACTATTTCGATAAGAACAGTGGCGAACTTCTCCGTAATGCATTCCATTCCTTTAATTCATATATTCACTACTTTGGCAATGATGGAGCACAAGTTTTTGGCTGGTACACAATAAACGATTACCGTGTTTACTTTAAGGAAGACGGTCTACAAGCTAAAGATAATGTCCTTTTAATTGACGGAAATTATTATTATTTCAATCAAGATGGCCAACTTCTTGTTAATGGTTCCGCTAAATCATATAATAGTTTATATCTTGCAGATTCAGAAGGAAAATTATTAACCGGTTGGAGAGAGATTGACGGTAAGACCTATTACCTAAATCCAAGCAAACAATATCGCTACTCTAACACAACAGAAACCATAGACGGAAAGACTTATCTTTTCGGTTCTTACGGAGAATTGTTACGAAATGACACTAACTACGGACACGCTTCGGATGAAAATGGAATCGTTCGAACAGGATTCTACCGTACTGATAAAGGCTACCTCTGCTATCTTGAGCCAAGAGTAATCTCTTACTACCAACCAACTTGGAAGGAAATTGACGGTAAGCTCTATCACTTCGAAAAATCAACTTCATTAGGTAAAGACCTTAACGGTTCTCCAATCACAACCAATGCAACCCTTGAAAAAGATGGCAAAACTTATGTCATTGATGAAAATGGTGTGGCCACTGAGAAAGTGAATTAAAGGGTAAAAGCCTAAAACTTTTCTTTTTCATAATCTCCTAAAATCCAGGGCTCAGGTCCTGGATTTTTTTGTGTAAACATCTACTTCTCTCAAACGTCTCTATTGCACTATTTATTGAAACTATAATTATGTATGCGTTTTCTATTGAGTTTGTTAGAAAATAAGGGTAAGATATAATCATAAATTAATCTTTGGTATTAATCTCGTTGATTCTTTCACGATGTGAGTATGCCAAGTCACCATAATAAGGGGGAAATTTATGGAAAACAAAGTTCGTTTCAAGCTTCATAAAGTTAAGAAACATTGGATTACAATCGCTGCTTCAAGTTTGGCTATCGGAGCTTCACTAATTGGACTAGGACAGGTCGGAGCTGATGAAGTCAAACCAGAAACGACTGCTGTTAACAGTCCTGAAAATGTCGTCTCTGACATCAATCTTGAGACAAGTGCTAGCCTTATAACAAGAACCGAAGTAGCTCCAACAAGCACTACTGTTGAGAAAGCTTCTAGTGAAGCAGTATCTTCTGACACTACATCTACGAATGTCGCTACTCAGCCAACAGAAACAACTGCTACACAGCCTGCTGACGAGACTGATAAAAAGCTTAAACCCGCTCAATCTGGTGAGACAGCTACAACCGATAGAAGTGTTGAAACCACATCTGAAAAAAGCGATAACGTAACTCCTTCACAAGAAACACCTTCCCAAGGTGGCAAGTTCACTTCTGATGACCAAGGCAACTGGTATTACCTAGACAGCGAAGGCCACAAACTAACAGGCCCACAAACCATCGACAGCTTTAACCTCTACTTCCATGACAATGGCATCCAGGCAAAAGGTGAAAAGGTGACCATTGATGGCAAAGACTACTACTACGACAAAGATAATGGGCGTAAAGTAACTGATACAAGCATTGAGGTAGACGGTAAAACCTATTTAGCAGATGCTGATGGCATCCTTACCGAAAAAACGCAACTACCAACCCAGGTTGTAACTGGTGGTCATTTCCAATCTGATAACCAACAAGACTGGTATTACTACACTGCCAATGGTGAAAAATTGACGGGTTGGCAAAATGTTGATGGTGTCATCCTTTATTTTGATAAAGATGGTAAACAAGTCAAAGGACAAAAACAAGAAATCGACGGCAAGCACTACTATTTTGCCTATCATAATGGTGCCTTAATGACTAATCAATGGTATGAACATATCATCTTTAATGGTTATAGGACCAATCCAATGTATACGCACCTCTTTGAATATCTAGGAGAGGACGGTGCTCCCGTTACAGGTTGGCATACAATCGATAACAAACGCTACTACTTCCAATCAGACGGCCTGAGAGCTCAAAACGATGTCGTAACCATTGATGGGAAGAAATATTTGTTTGATTATGACGGTCAATTGGTTAAGAACACGTATGGCATCGTTGAAAGACCTTCTATGTTTTTCTCTAGTAAAACAACTTACCACACTGATGCTGACGGCGTCATTCAAACCGGTAGACATATAATTGATGGTAAGGAATACATTTTTTCTGAAAATGGAGTTGTCCTAAACGGTATTATCACTTTTGAAAATAAAGATTATTTTGTCATTAATAGTGTAGTCCAAAAAAATAGCCTTAAAGCCTACTTTGCACCTGTTGTCTATAACAATGAAGGTATTTTTAATGGAATCTATGGCACTGATGAAAACGGAATTGTCTTAAAAGGATTCCAACGAGGTATTGATGGTCAACTCCACTACTTTCAACCAGAAGTAAAAAGTGTCACTAAGCCTTCATGGGAGGAAATCAATGGGCAACGTTACCGATTGACAGATGGAGATTACGTCGAACCTACTGCTGGTATGCGTCCTACAATTATTGTCTCTAATACAACTTTGAAAGTTGATGACAAAGTCTATTCCTTTGATGACAAGGGAATCTCAACTGAAGTTACACCTAAAAATCAGTTTATTCGCGACGACTTTTGGAACTGGTACTACTACGACAAAGATGGGAAACTCCTAACAGGTCGTCAAACCATTGATGGTGTCCAACTCTACTTTGATAAAGATGGCAAGCAAGCCAAAGGAACTTTGGTTGACATCGATGGGGATACCTACTACTTCGATAAAGATAGCGGAGCTTTATGGACTAACCGTACCATTGAGCTTGGTGGTGTTACCTATAACATTGATGAAGAAGGACATGTCACATCATCTCTACGCAACACCTTTGTTCAGGACAAGGATGGCGATTGGACTTATCTCAAAGATAAGGGCCAATTAGCTACTGGCTGGCAAACCATTAACGGTGTCCAACTCTACTTTGATGGCAGTGGTAAGCAAATAAAAGGTAAGCGTATCCTTATAGATGGGAAGTACTACTATTTCGCTGAAAACAATGGTGAACTCCTCCGTAATGCATTCTATCCGTACAATTACTATTCTAAGCTCTACTTTGGCAATGATGGAGCTCAAGTTTTTGGCTGGTATACACTAGATAATCACCGTGTTTACTTTAAGGAAAATGGTCTTCAAGCTAAAGAAGAGTTGCTTCTAATCGACGGAAATTATTATTACTTCACTCGAGATGGGCAACTCCTAGTTGATGGTTCAGCTAAATTATTTGGTGAAATATATCTTGCCGATTCAGAAGGAAAACTATTAACCGGGTGGAGAGAAATTGACGGTAAGACTTATTACCTAGATCCAAGCAACCAATATCGCTATATCAATAAAACAGAAACCATAGATGGAAAGACCTATCTTTTCGGTTCTTACGCAGAATTATTACGTAATGAAACTAAATCCGGTTACATTTCAGACGAAAATGGAATCGTTCGAACAGGATTCTACCGCACTGATAAAGGCTATCTCTGCTATCTTGAGCCTCAGATAATATCTTCCTACCAACCAACTTGGAAGGAAATTGACGGTAAGCTCTATCACTTTGAAAAATCAACCTCATTAGGGAAAGATTTGTACGGTTCTCCAATCACAACCAAAGCAACACTAGAAAAAGATGGCAAAACTTATGTCATTGATGAAAATGGTGTAGCGACTGAGAAAATGAATTAAAGTGAAGAACAAGATATTTCTTCTACTTTAAGAAAACTTTAGGCTTTGCTTTATATACTATAACCATCCTAAAACTTTTCTTTTTCATAATCTCCTAAAATCCAGGGCATAGGTCCTGGATTATTTTGTTTTAGAAAGCTCTTTAGCAACTAAAATCATCCCCTCTCACTCGCAATGCAATGTAATCGTTTTCTTATTTTTATCTAAATTTCTTATATTTTCTTGAAAGTCTCTAAAATAGCGCTATAATAGGACTTAGGAAATGGAGGAAAAAGTATGAAAGTACATTCTAATTTTACTGGACCTAAGTCCAAAAAACGTCTGATTGCATTCTCATGTGCAACTGCCCTTGCAGGTTTTGCCTTTATCGCAAGACCTGCTTTCGCTGAGGAAGCTAAAGCTGACAACGCATCTAACCTTGATGCAACTGCTGCAACATCTACCAATGTGGAAACCACAGCAGATCTTGTCGAAACTAAAGTTGTTGAAGCTCCTGCTACTACTGAAAATGTAGCTAGCACTGAAAGCACTACAAACGTCTCAGAACAAGCCACAACTTCTGCTGCAAGCTCTGAAACTACCAGTGAAACAGCTTCAACAACTGCAAGTGAAAACCAAACTCCTGCAGAGTCAACCTCTGGCCAAACACGCGAAACTGTATCTACAGACCGAGCTGACAGTGAGGCAGCTTCAGTACCTAATGAAACAAACGTCACTGGTGGTCAGTACTATAGTGATGACCAAGGCAACTGGTATTATAAAGATGCTAGTGGTAAGAACCTCGTAGGCGAACAGACTATCGATGGTCAAAATGTTTATTTCCGCAGTAATGGGCAACAAGTTAAGGGACCTTTAATCGGTTGGAATAATAATCTATTTCGTTACTACGATGTTGATACTGGGCAATTATGGACTAATCGATACCTTGAATACAAAGGTAATTGGTACTATTTAGGTGAAAATGGCTATCCACTCACTGGTGAACAAACTATCAATGGCCAAGAAGTCTACTTCGATTATAAAGGTATTCAAGTCAAAGGTGACTTTAGCGGAGAGTCTTATAGTTATCCTCATATGACTTTCTATTACGATGCTGACTCTGGGGCTCGAGTAAGAAAAGAAGGTCTTGTCAATGATAAAGGAGGAAAAACTTACTACCTCAACAATGATGGCTCTAAGTTTACAGGAGTTCGTGAGATTGACGGAAACCTCTTTTATTTCAAAATATATGATGCTACTACCCCTGTTTATATTGGCTCTCTACAAAAAGGTATTAGTATCTCTCTTGAGGAGGGAAAAAATTCACCACGTGGTAATAGTTATGGTTATGGTAATCCTACTAAAATCACCCGTCGCTACTATTTTGACTCAATTACTGGTCAAGCAGTAAAAAATCGCTATATTAAAGAGTCTGACGGATGGTATTATTACGGAGAGGATGGTAATGCTATTCGTCCTCAAGATGGTGAAGTCAATATAGACGGTCAAATCGTTTACCTATATGCTAATGGTCGTCAAGCTAAAGGAGAGCTTGTTCTCGACAATGGTACTCTTCGCTACTATGATTCTGATTCAGGAGCACGCGTCTCTAACACCACTCTAACAGTTAATGGTATGACCTATCGATTTGATGAAAATGGCGTAGGTACGGATGCTCCTAACCCAAATGGTTATTATAGTGATGATAACGGAAATTGGTATTATAAAAACGCAAATGGAGACAACCTTACTGGAGCTCAAATTATCGATGGACAAAAAGTATTCTTCCGCGACAATGGTCAACAGGTTAAAGGGGCCTATACCAATGCCCGTAATAACCTTGTTCACTACTTCGATCCAGATTCTGGAGAACTTGCGACCAATCGTTATATCGAATACAACAAATCTTGGTACTACGTTGATAAAAATGGCAATACTTTAAAGGGTGCTCATACTATTGATGGTCATGAAGTCATCTTCAGTCGCTATGAAGGAACACAAACCAAAGGGGCATTTGCACAAGATGGTGTATATATGCCTGAATACTTTTATGATAAAGATAATGGATATAAAGTAAACTATTCTGGCTTTGTAAAAAACTCATTTGGAGATACTTATTACCATGACGAAACTGGTAGACAAGTAATCGGCTTTAAAGAAATTGATGGCGAATTTTACTACTTCACTCCAGGTGGGGCAAGCAAATATATTCGAGTTGCTTCAATGGAAAAAAATACACTCCTCTATTATACAAGGGATAAAATTTACTATTTTGGTGAGTCTGGTAAAGCAGTTAAAAACCGCTTCGTCTTTACCAATGGAAATTGGTATTATTTCAATGGAGATGGTACAGCAGCAATTGGTGCTTCTGAAATTAATGGTAAAAAGCTTTACTTTAACTCTAGGGGGGAACAAATTAAAGGTGCTTTTACACCAGATGGTCACTACTACGATGAAATCTCTGGTGAGCTCGTCACTAACCTAACTCGTACCATCAAGGGCGTAACATATCACTTTGATGAAAATGGTAATTCGGCTAAAGTTTAAGATATCTCTTACTTTAAGAAAACTTTAGGCTTTGCTTTATATACTATAACCATCCTAAAACTTTTCTTTTTCATAATCTCCTAAATCCAGGGCATAGGTCCTGGATTTTTTTGTTTTTAGAAAAGTCTGTAGCAACTAAAATCATCCCCTCTCACTCGCAACGCAATGTAATCGTTTTCTTATTTTTGTCTAAATTTCTTATATTTTCTTGAAAGTCTCTAAAATAGCACTATAATAGGAAGTAGGAAAAAGGAGGAAGAATTATGAAAGTACATTCTAATTTTACTGGACCTAAGTCCAAAAAACGTCTGATTGCATTCTCATGTGCAACTGCTCTTGCAAGTTTTGCCTTTATCGCAAGACCTGCCTTCGCTGAGGAAGCTAAAGTTGACAACTCATCAAACCTTGATACGACTGCTGCAACATCTACCAATGTGGAAACCACAGCAGACCTTGTCGAAACTAAGGTTGTTGAAGCTCCTGCTACTACTGAAAAGGTAGCCAGCACTGAAAGCACTACAAATGTCTCAGAACAAGTCACAACTTCTGCTGCAAGCTCTGAAGTTGTCAGTGAAACTGCCTCAACAACTGCAAGTGAAAGCCAAACTCCTGCAGAATCAGCCACAGGCCAAACGCGCGAAGCTGTAACTACAGACCGAGCTGCCAATGAGCCAGCTTCAGTACCTAATGAAACAAACGTCACTGGTGGTCAGTACTATAGAGACGAATATGGCTACTGGCATTACAAAGATGCTAGCGGTAAAGACCTGACTGGACCACAAACTATTGATGGCGTTAAGGTCTACTTTAGAGATAGTGGTGTTCAGGTTAAAGGGGAATTTACCTGGGACGGTCACTATTATGACAAAGATTCTGGTGCTCTTGTTACTAATAAATTCGTTGAGAGTTACGGTAGCACCTATTACCTAGATGAAAATGGCAATAAAGTAATCGGTCCCAAAGAAATTAATGGGGAATGGAATTATTTTGACGACTACGGTGAACAAGTTAAAGGTAGATTTGCTTCTGATGACCGTTATTACGACGAAAACGGAAAACAAGTTGATTTCGGGACAAACCGCTATTTTGAATTAAACGGAAAATGGTACTATGCTGGAAATGATGGTGCTATTTTAAAGGGACCACAAACCATCGATGGCGTTAAGGTTTACTTCAATCAAGGTGGTGTTCAAGTTAAGGGCTATTTTGTTAGAAATGATACTAACAATAAAGAACACTATTACGACAAAGATTCTGGTGCACTAGTCACTAACAACTACGTTATTGCCTACGATAACTATACCCACCAAAATGAACGCTACTATGTTGATGAGCAGGGTATTCGTGTAAAAGGTGCTAAAACTATCAATGGTAAACAGGTTTACTTTACATATGATGGAAGACAAGTCTTCGACAATTTTGGTGACGATGGCTACTTCTATGATCAGGATGGTAACCGAGTCGACCTAGGCACAAACCGTTATGTTCAAATTAAAGGCAACTGGTACTACATCGGTAACGATGGAAAAATCTTGACAGGTGAACAAACTATTGATGGCGCTCATGTCTACTTTGGCTATAAAGGTATCCAAGTGAAAGGAGATTTTGACTACAACAAACAATTTCATGATAAAGACTCTGGAAATCTAGTTACTAATCGTTTCGTAACAGTTAAAGACAAAACCTACTTTATTGGAGCTGATAGTAAGGCTATCAAAGGGGCAACAGTCATCGACAACATTGAATACTTCTTTGATAAAGAAACTGGTGCTCAAGTTAAAGGAAATTTCGCAAGAAACGATAAATACTACGATGGGGTCACTGGTGCTCTCGTAACCAATAGCTATGTCCAAGTTGATAAAGACTGGTACTATGTAGGCAATGACGGTAAAAGACTTAAAGGTTCTCAAACCATTAACAATGTTCCTGTATACTTTGATCCTTATGGGGGTAAACAAGTAAAAGGAGAGTTTGGTGATAATGGTTACTATTACGACCAAAATTCTGGTGCCAAAGTAGATTTGGGAACAAGTCGCTATGTCCAAGTTAACGATAATTGGTACTACGTCAATGCTGAGGGTAAGATTCTCAAAGGCGAACAGACCATCGATGGGGTTCAAGTCCATTTTGATACTAAAACAGGGCAACAAATTAAAGGGGGCTTTACTGACAAAGATGGTAAATTAGTCATAAAAGAAAAATATTATCTATCTGGTACTCCTATGAGATATTATGATAAAGACTCCGGTGCTCTTGTAAAAAATCAATACTTCAACCATAATGGTAAATGGTACTATGCAGATGCAGAAGGTAATATCCTTAAAGGCTCACAAACCATCGATGGGGTACATGTTTACTTTGACTATAATGGTGTACAAGCTAAAGATACTGTTCTTGATGGTTACTACTACGATAAAGATACTGGCGCACGGAAAGAGCTCCCTCGTGATCAGTTTATTAAAATTGGTGACGATTTATACTATTTTAGCAGTAATGGACGAACTGGAAGTATAAGTGTTAACGGTAAGGATTACTATGTTGAGCAAAACGGAAGGGTCCTTCGTGGTTCCTTTAACATATATCAAAATCCACCTTACTATGATGATGAAACTGGCGAAGCTGTAGAAAAAACTGGTTTTGTTAAATCTCGCGGTAGTTGGTTCTACCTAGAAAATGGTAAAAAAGTCGCAGGTTTCAAAAAAATTGATGGGAAACTTTACTATTTCTCTGCCAATCCAATGAACAAATACGAAACAAACGAACAAGTTCGTGGAAAATTAGTTGGACCTAAGTTTTATATTTCTTTTCTTAGCAGAGCAGAAGACAACCCAACTTACTACTTCGACGCTGAAACAGGTGCTGCTGTAACCAACCAATTCGTCTATGCAGATGGACACTGGTACTACTTCGGTAACGATGGAAAGGCTCTTCTATTTGATCAAGTCATCAATGGTCAACACCTCTACTTTGATTATCAAGGTAAGCAAATTAAAGGCAATTTCGTTACAGACTACAAGGGGACTCGTTACTACGATGAAAACTCTGGGGAGCTCGTAACCAACCAAACACGTACCATCAATGGTGTGACTTATCACTTTGATGAAAATGGACGTGCAAATCAATTGTAAATTAAGTCCGAAAATCGACTAAAATTATTCTTATAAGACATCTATACTAAGGAAGTTGATTAATTTCAACTTCCTTTTAAAAATCCAAGAAAATAATTTTTGTCTACTTTAAGAAAACTTTAGGCTTTGCTTTATATACTATAACCATCCTAAAACTTTTCTTTTTCATAATCTCCTAAATCCAGGGCTCAGGTCCTGGATTTTTTTAACTCTTATGACTGCTAAAATTGTGAAATTTACTTTATAAGTCGCTTTTCTATGTAATCGTTTTCTTATTTTTGTCTAAATTTCTTATATTTCCTTGAAAGTCTCTAAAATAGCGCTATAATAGAACTTAGGAAATGGAGGAAAAAGTATGAAAGTACATTCTAATTTTACTGGACAAAAGTCCACAAAACGTCTGATTGCATTCTCATGTGCAACTGCTCTTGCAGGTTTTGCCCTCATCGCAAGACCTGCCTTCGCTGAGGAAGCTAAAGCCGACAACGCATCAAACCTTGATGTGACTGCTGCTACCACTGCCAATGTGGAAACTACCGCAGACCTAGTCGAAACAAAGGTTGTTGAAGCACCTGCTACTACTGAAAATGTGGCTAGCACAGAAAACACCACAAATGTTTCAGAACAAGCCACAACTTCTACAGCAAGTTCTGAAACTGCCTTAACAACTGCAAGCGAAAGCCAAGCACCTGTAGAATCAACCTCAGGCCAAACACGCGAAGCTGTAACTACAGACCGAGCTGCCAGTGAGACTGCAACACCAACCGCAGATACTAATAGGGAAACCAATGTCACCGGTGGTCAATATTATAGTGATAGCCTTGGTAACTGGTATTATAAGGATGCTAGTGGTAAGAACCTAACTGGTGCACAAAAAATCGATGGGGTCAACGTTTATTTCGATGAAAATGGCATACAAGTCAAGGGAAACTTTTCAAAAAATAAACAATACTATGATGCAGATTCTGGTGCTCTTGTAACGGATCGTTATATTAATCATCTTGGTGGTGTTTACTATGTTGATAAAAATGGTGAAACATTAAAAGGTGCACAAACCATTCAAGGAAAACAAGTTTATTTCAATGATTACAACGGCCTTCAAGTTCGAGACGGATTTGCTAGCAATGAACACTTCTACGATAAAGATGGTAACCTTGTAACAGATAGCTATGTTTTTAGCACTAAATACAACTATAACAACACTATCTATCCTTTCTATGTTGATAAAAATGGCGACAAATTAAAAGGTGAACAAATCATCAATGGAAAATCTGTCTATTTCGATAAGTATGATGGAGCACAGGTGCGTAATAGCGTTGCTGACAATGGGCGTTTCTATGATCAAGATGGTAATTTAGTTGATCTAGGGAAAAAACACTACGTGTTCATCGATAACCATTGGTTCTATGTTGATGAAGATGGAAAGATACTTAAAGGTGAACAAGTCATTGATGGTGTGAAAGTTTACTTTACCCCTTATTACGGATATCAAATTAAAGGGGATTTTAATTCTGACGGCCAATTCTATGACAAGGATACTGGCGAGCTCGTGACAAACCGTTATATTCAATTAACACGCTACGAATCGAACGGCTCTATGGCTCCAACTCTAGAGACCCATTGGTATTATCTTGGGTCAGACGGAAAAGTGGTAACAGGTCCACAAGTTATTGACGGCGTTCGTGTCTACTTTAACTATAGAGGACACCAAGCCAAAGGAGACTTCGGCTACGATGGTTATTATTATGATAAAGACACTGGAGCACTCGTCAAAAATAGCTTTGTCTCCTTAGAGCAACCATCAGGAACCCTTATTTATTACCTCGATGACCAAGGCAATACAATTAAGGGAGAACAAATTATTAATGGTAAGCATCTCAACTTCGGTGAATACGGTATTCAAGTTAAGGGAAATTTCGCACCTAATGGACTTTTTTATGATGCAATTACAGGGGAACCTGTTACTAATCGTTATGTTCAAATCAATGACCTGAGTAACTCATATAATACCCATGAAAATAAAGATAAATGGTTCTATATCGGTTCAGACTCTAAAGCTCTTAAAGGAGAGCAAGTCATTAATGGCGTAACCGTATTCTTTGACAAAGATGGGGTTCAAGCTAAAGGGATTTTCGCAGATGACGGTTTCTATTATGATAAAGATTCTGGTGCACGCGTTAATCTTGGAAACAATCAGTTTGTTCAAGTGAACGGCAACTGGTACTATCTTAATAACGAAGGTAAAATTGTAAAAGGTGAACAAGTCATTGATGGCAACAATTTTTACTTTGATAAAGATGGCAAGCAAGTTAAAGGGAACTTTGCTGAAAATGGAGCGTACTATGATGAAAATTCAGGAGTACAAGTAACCAATCGTTATATTAACTTCAATAACAATTGGTATAGAATTGGTGATAAAGGTACTCCTCTTAAAGGTGCTCAGGTCATTGATGGTCATAATGTTTTCTTTGACCAAGACGGTAAACAGATTAAGGGCAACTTCGCTTCGGATGGCTACTATTACAGTAAAAATTCAGGAGACCGAGTAGACTTAGGACAAAATCATTATCAAAACATAAATAATAATTGGTATTATATTGGTAATGACGGCAAACGCCTTACTGGTGAACAAGTCATTGACGGTGTCGAGGTCTACTTCGATAGTACTGGTAAGCAGGTTAAAGGAAACTTTGCTGAAAACGATTCATTTTACGATAAAGATAGTGGTGCCCGCCTTAAGGAACAATTTGTTGATTTGAATGGAAAGACTTATTATGTTGATGCTAAAGGCAAAAGACTTAGAGAAGGGGGAGTTCGAACTATCAATGGTAAAGAGTATGTCTTTACGTATGATGCAGATCCGCACCTTGCTAAAGGAGAATTTCTATATCCTTATGGCTACTCTTCATTCTATGATTTGAACAACAAAGAAGTCAAAGGGCCTCAATTCGTTAAGGCCAAAAACGGTAATAGATATTACATTACCGCTTCTGGTCACGTCCCATTCGGGCTTCACATTATCAACGGAGAACTTTATATGTTTGATGCTCCGACAAATAAATATGCTGATGGCATGGTTAGAGCGAATGGCTTAACTGAAGACTATTTCCCATCACTTATTCCTAATGGTAGCCATATCTATTACTTTGATAAGGAAACAGCTACTGCTATAAAAAATCAATATAAAGAGGTTGAAGGTAACTGGTATTACTTTGGACCTAATTGGTATGCACTAACGGGTGAACAAACCATTGATGGGGCTCATGTCTATTTCCATAGAGATGGCAAACAAGCTAAAGGGGAACTTGTCACTGTAAATGATAAACTTCATTATTATGATTCTAACAGTGGTGCACGTACTGAGAACACTACCCTCACTATCGAAGGTAAGACCTACCATTTTGATGCTGAGGGAAATGGAAAACTCCTCAATTAGTGTAAGTGAACAGTAATCATTATGAAAAAGTAATTCCATCTTCCACTTTAAGAAAACTTTAGGAATCGCTTTGTATACTACAACCATCCTAAAACTTTTCTTTTTCATAATCTCCTAAAATCCAGGGCATAGGTCCTGGATTTTTTTGTGTTTTTAAACTCTTGTGACTGCTAAAATTGCGACATTTACTTTATTAGTCACTTTTCAGTGTAATCGTTTTCTTATCTTTGTCTAAATTTCTTATATTTCCTTGAAAGTCTCTAAAATAGCGCTATAATAGGACTTAGGAAATGGAGGAAAAATTATGAAAGTACATTCTAATTTTACCGGACAAAAGTCCACAAAACGTCTGATTGCATTCTCATGTGCAACTGCTCTTGCAAGTTTTGCCTTTATCGCAAGACCTGCCTTCGCTGAGGAAGCTAAAGCTGACAACACATCAAACCTTGATGCAACTACTGCTACCACAACCAATGTGGAAACCACAGCAGACCTCGTAGAAACTAAAGTTGTCGAAGCTCCTGCTACTACCGAAAAGGCAGCCAGCACTGAAAGCACTACAAATGTCTCAGAACAAGCCACAACTTCTGCTGCAAGCTCTGAAACTGCCAGTGAAACAGCTTCAATAACTGCAAGTGAAAGTCAATCACCTGCAGAATCAGCCACAGGCCAAACACGCGAAGCTGTAACTACAGACCAAGCTGCCAATGAAGCTGCATCAGCTAACGAAACTTCAAATAGTGAAACCAATGTTACCGGTGGTCAATACTATAGAGACGAATATGGCTACTGGCATTACAAAGATGCTAGCGGTAAAAACCTGACTGGACCACAAACTATTGATGGCGTTAAGGTCTATTTCAATCCAGGCGGTGTTCAGGTTAAAGGGGGATTTGGCTGGGACGGTCACTATTATGACAAAGATTCTGGTGCTCTTGTTACTAATAAATTCGTTGAGAGTTACGGTAGCACCTATTACCTAGATGAAAATGGCAATAAAGTAATCGGTCCCAAAGAAATTAATGGGGAATGGAATTATTTTGACGACTACGGTGAACAAGTTAAAGGTAGATTTGCTTCTGATGACCGTTATTACGACGAAAACGGAAAACAAGTTGATTTCGGGACAAACCGCTATTTTGAATTAAACGGAAAATGGTACTATGCTGGAAATGATGGTGCTATTTTAAAGGGACCACAAACCATCGATGGCGTTAAGGTCTACTTCCATCAGAATGGTATGCAGGCTAAAGGGTATTTTGTTAAAGATGAGGAAGATAATAAATCTCGATACTACGATAAGGATACTGGTGCTCTTGCCACCAATCAATATGTTATCGCTTACAATCCTTACAAACATCGAATTGAGCGTTATTATGTTAACGACCAAGGAATTCGGTTAACTGGTCCTCAAACAATTGACGGTAAACAAGTCTACTTCGATACCTACGAGGGAAGCCAGGTTTTCGACAATTTTGCTGACGATGGCTACTTTTACGATCAAGACGGTAATCGTGTCAACCTTGGTATCAATCGTTATGTTCAGGTCAAAGGCAACTGGTACTATGTCGGTGAAGATGGAAAAATCTTGAGAGGTGAGCAAACTATTGACGGCGCTCACGTTTATTTTGAATATGGTGGCAAACAGGTTAAAGGAGATTTTGACTATAAAAATCAATTTCACGATAAAGACTCTGGAAATTTAGTTACTAATCGTTTCGTTACCGTTAATGACAAGACCTACTTCATTGGAGCCGATAGCAAAGCTATCAAAGGAGCAACAGTCATTGACAACACTGAATACTTCTTTGACGAGAAAACCGGAGCCCAAGTCAAAGGAAATTTCGCTACTAACGATAAATATTATGATGGAATCACTGGTGCTCTCGTAATCAATAGTTATGTCCAAGTCGACAAAGACTGGTATTATGTAGACAATGACGGTAAACGACTTAAAGGATCTCAAACCATTAACAATGTTCCTGTATACTTTGACCCTTATGATGGTAAACAAGCCAAAGGTGTCTTTGGTAACGATGGCTACTTCTACGACAAAGATTCTGGTGCTAAAGTAGACCTTGGTACCAATCGCTACGTTTATATCAACGATAACTGGTACTATCTTAATGGAGAAGGAAAAATCCTTAAAGGCTCACAAACCATCGACGGGGTACAGGTTCACTTTGATCCATATTATGGCAATCAGATTAAAGGAGAATTTACCGATAGTAGTGGGTATGTGGTTAAAGCAAACTCCTATACTAGCCCAGTTAAGTTCTACGATAAAGATTCCGGCGCTCTTGTAAAAAATCAATACTTCAACCATAATGGTAAATGGTACTATGCAGATGCAGAAGGTAATATCCTTAAAGGCTCACAAACCATTGATGGGGTACACGTTTACTTTGACTCTTATGGAGTTCAAGCTAAAGATACTGTTCTTGATGGTTACTACTACGATAAAGATAGTGGCGCAAGGAAAGAACTCCCTCGTGATCAGTTTATTAAGATTGGTGACGATTTATACTACCTTAGCAGTAATGGACGAACTGGGGAAATAAATATTGATGGGAAGGATTACTATATTGCTCAATATGGTAGAGTTCTTCGTGGTTCCTTTAACGTATACCAACAGCCACCTTACTATGATGACGAAACTGGCGAAGCTGTGAAAAAAACTGGTTTTGTTAAATCTGATGGCCGTTGGTACTATTTAGAGGAAGACGGAAAAAAAGCAAAGGGCCTTAAAGAAATTGATGGTAAGCTTTATTTCTTCTCTAACAATCCAATGAACAAATACGAAACGCACGAACAAGTTCGTGGACAATTAGCTAGACCTTACTTTTATATTTCCTTCCCAAATAGAGCAGAAGACAATCCAACTTACTACTTCGAAGCCGAAACTGGGGCTGCGGTAACTAACCAATTCGTCTACGCAGATGGACACTGGTACTACTTCGGTAAGGATGGTAAGGCTCTCCTCTTCGATCAAGTCGTCAATGGTCAACACCTCTACTTTGATTATGAAGGTAAACAAGTGAAGGGGGATTTCGTTACAGACTACAAGGGAACTCGTTATTATGACGAAAACTCTGGTGAGCTTGTAACCAACCAAACCCGTACCATCAATGGTGTGACTTATCACTTTGATGAAAATGGACGTGCGAAGCAATTGTAAAATAAGTCCGAAAATTGACTAAAATTATTCTTACTAGTCATACAGATAAAAAAACAAACAAAAAGCCAAAATCAGCATGCTGATTTTGGCTTTTTGTTAGGTAAAGAATTTATTGGTCCTTTTTTAGTCTTTTTAGGTGTTTATAGAGACCGAAGGCACGATCCAGTTGCATGGATTCGATAGGACGTTTGCCCTTAATATAGAGATTTCCATTGGTCGCATTCATCAACCCTGTCTTAGCAATGGCATAACCAGTAATCATTCCATTATAAAGAAATCTTTCCAGTTCCTTGACATCTAAAACTCGACTTGAAGGTTCAAGGGGACCATATTCTGCTTCATAAATATCTACAAGTCTTTTAAACTTATAGGCCGTTTTTATGGGCATATCTCCGATAGTTCCTTTTGAATAATAATGATAAAGATTCTGTGGGCTTAAGTTTGCAGAGGCTACCTCTTGACCGTTGGGCGAGTAAGGTTGTGATTTAATGAATGTATTGAGCTTGCCAATATCGATGTGGTAGTCGCTATCATTTTCCTTAGGAACAGGGAAATCGTCCCTATCAATAATCTCCCTTCGTCTAATGGTAGCCAACAATTCATAAGGCTCAACTCTAAGTCTTTTAGAAAATTTTTCCAAAGTATCAAGCGAAACCGTTCCTCTTTGATTGATCAGGTCATAGTTGGTTTGAGCCATACCAGATGAGACTACAAATGCTGTCATACGTTCTCTGACTTCTCCCTCATCCATATCTTCCGTGATTTCCAGCTTCTTGCGAATGTTGTGCCACAAGTTTTGGGTGACCTGATCAGGATCTCTTGGAAACTCAAAAACCTCATGCTGATTGTCTCGAGCTAAGAGCTTCCCAAGTGTAATGTTTTTTTCAGTCACCTTGGCCAGACCGTTAGTAATAGTTACAATCTTTGGGATATTTCCCTTAGGCTTGTTCATAAAGAGCATCCGAAGGCTTCCTGCCGGAATCCCCGTGGCCTCTGAGAGCTCTCTGTAACTCTTTTTGTCTTTCCAAAATTCCCCCATTCGAGCTTTTTCTGCATTTTCCCAGAAAAGCTCCTTAACATTCGGCTCATCCGAAAATAGTCGTTTTGACATCATTGTCTCCCTCTAAAATTGCTGTTTTAAAATTAGTCCAAATCTATTATCTCATATTTTTAATAAAAATCAAATCATTTCCTAATCAATAATCATTACAATCAGCTAGTCGTTTAGAGTTTTTCTTGGGTTAATTGAGCACAAAAACTCCCCTCGTACTTAAACGAAGGGAGTTGTTTGCCTAATAATTCCAGTTTACCAAGAGATAGATAAGGCTTGAGCCAAACATATCTGCTAAGGCATGAACGAGGAAAAATGGAAGCAAGTTTTTAACCTTATATTTATAAAGGTAATAATAGAGGAGACCAAAGACAACCCCGATAACCAGAGCCCATAGCATGCCCTGATAGGTATGGAAAGACACACGAACAATGGTTGAAAAGAGCAAGACCAACCACTTATACTTGTCCTTAACCGAGGTCAAGAGTCCTAGGAAGAAAAATTCCTCGTAGAAACCGTTGAGCAACCCATAAGCAATCGCCATAGGTGACAAAGCCATAAACTTATCAATCACAGCCATAGGGCTAATAAAGGCTAGAACTTGAGGACTAAAATAATTATATTGTCCTGACAAAGTACTTACCATATCAGCAAATAAACCCATGATAGCGAAAATAAAGGGTACCCAAAAGAGAACAGACCACTTTAGACGGATTGGCAGTTGTTTAAAGTCAAAATGACGTATCCAGAGATAAATAATCGCTAAGGCTAGGAGAATAATCTGCAAGGTAAAATTGCTTGAGTAAGCTGCTCCTTCACTGGCTGTATTCGTTGCTGTCTCACTGACTGCCGTGGAAAGGCTTGGAGTCAAACTCGCCAAATACATTTGTGTCGAACGCACAATAAACTGACCAAACATAATCAGCGTAACAATAGCGATATCAAACCATCTCAGTTCCTTGAGCGACTGCTCAGGATGAATTTTCTTAAGTAAAGACATGGGCCTTCCCTTCCTTCTAGTATCTTCATCGAAGACTGGTTAATTCTTTAAGGTTATTATAAGTCATAAACCTTAAAGTAACACTAAAATTTGCAGTAAGATTAGTATTTCATTTAAGGAAAGAAAAAGCAAGGGAAAGCATGTTTCCTTTGCTTCAAACGCCTTATTAATCATTCTTTTTGACTACGCTAACTAAGACAAGGAGTTGGAAAATGGCTAGAGCAAATAAGACCATAAAGCCATTTCGACTACCTTGAGCCGTTGCTTGTGCAAAGTCAACCTTGTGATTAGCTTGACTCATAGCAACAATTAGAGATGCTAGGGTTGTTCCCACTGCTCCTGCAAATTGTTGGAGCGTGTTAAAGATGGCATTGGCATCAGCACGTTGATCTAGCGACAGTTGTTTCTGCCCATTGGTCATGACATTACCAAAGGAAACGCCAAGCCCCGTCATGAAAATCATGTAAAAAACGAGGATAAACGTATTGGAAAGAGAGAGACCAAACAAGCTAAATAACAACTGAGCGAGTACGATAAGGATTGCTCCAATCAGAATCGGTTTACGAGCTCCCATCTTATCTAAAATGATACCTGAGAATGGAGCGAATCCTGCACCGATAATAGCACCTGGAAGCAACATTAAAGCTGCAGAAGTTGTATTCGAGTGGTTAACCAATTGCACATAGTTTGGTAGGAGGAAACTCATCGCAAGGGATCCCAATTGGAAAGAGAAGAAAGCGATGATATGACCTGTCAGTTTATGATTTTTCAAAATAGAGAGGTTGATAATAGGCTTGTCCAATGTTGTTGAACGCCAAATCAAAAGGACAAGACCTAAGATACCAATCAAAAGCCATCCAAGAACTGAGAAACTAACGAAAGCATGATCAGCAACCCCATGAATGCCTAAAATCAAGCCCAAGAAAAGAAAGATGGTAGCTAGTAGACTGAGGAAATCTAAAGATTCACGTTGCACCTCACTCTTTTGCTCAATCGAGCGAAGCCCTGCAATCAGTGAAGCCAAGAGAATAGGAAACTGGACGAGGAAGATAGAACGCCAACCAAAGTGTGCTGTCAAGAGACCACCAACAGTTGGTCCAATGGCTGGAGCAACGGCTGTAATCAGTGTCCCAACTCCCATCATGAGACCAATCTTACGACTTGGTACCTGCTCCAAAATGATGTTAAACATGAGAGGTAGAGCAAAACCAACACCCATCCCTTGAACCAATCGTCCCAAAACAACAAAGCCGAAACTAGGCGCTATAAAGTCGATGAGGACACCTAAAATAGACAAAAGGTTTGCGACCAGAAAGATGGTTTTCATCTTAAACGAGCGCTTGAGATAGGCAGATAAGGGAACCACACAAGCGACCACTAGGAGATAAATGGTTGTAACCCACTGGACGGTTGACGTATTGACTGAGAATGCCTTCATCAATACGGGAAAGGTGATGTTCATAGCTGTTTCACCAGCTACTCCACAAAATGAAAGGATTCCTGTCGCAAAGATGGCACACAGGACCTTGGTGGAGATTTTTTCGTCTGACATAAGTATTTGTTCCTCCTAGATAAACTTAAATATTACGGTAGTGTTGTAAGATTTTGAGAAAGACTTCTCTCTCTTTAGCTGAAAATTGCTGGGCAAACTCTTCTTCCTCTTTTCGAAGATAAGATTGACAGGCAGAAGCGATACCGAGAGCTTTATCCGTGAGAACAACTGCCTTTTGCCTAGCATCTTTTGAAGATGTGTGGCGTTCAATCAAGCCTTTCTTCTCCATTCGCTGTAAGAGCACTGTCGTTGTCGAACGCTGAATCTCAAATTCGTGCTCAATGTCACGTTGAAAGACTTCTTGATCCGCATGATTGGTTATAAAATCAATGACAGCCATCTGATTTCCAGTCAAATCATACTGCCTAGCAAACCGGTCAAAATGACGCATCATATTGTTATTGGCTTGTTTTAACAAGCGCCCAAAATGGTCCAAAATAATGACTCCTTAACTAAATTGTTAGCTAACTAGCAGTATAGAAGAATTATTAGCTCAAGTCAATAGATTCTTTCAAAAAATAGAAAACTCAAGGACCTAGAATCCTTGAGTTGCTATATTTAGTCTTTCTTTACAGGAATTTCCTTAATCACACGCGCCGGATTCCCACCTAGAACCACATTGTCACCGAAGGACTTGGTCACAACGGCTCCTGCTCCAGCCACTACATTATCTCCTAAAGTCACGCCCGGAAGAATGGTCACGCCTCCACCAGCCCAGAAATTATCACCGATCGTAATTGGAGCACCATATTCAATGCCTGAATTACGCTCGGTTGGATCAAGCGGATGCAAGGGCGTCAAAAACTGACAATTAGGGCCAATCATGGCATTGTCACCAATCGTGATAGGACAGATATCCAACATGGTCAAATTCCAGTTGGAATAAAAATTTTCACCGATATGGATATTAACACCGTAATCCGTAACGAACTGAGGATTCATGGCAACATTTTCACCAGTCGAACCAAACCAAGATTTAACAATTTCCGCCCTCTTAAGGCGATCAGGTTCAGCATTAAAGGCCCATTGTTTTTCTCTTGAGCTGGCCGCTAGGGCACGTAACTCAGGATTGCTTGGCTTATAAAAGTCACCTGCAATCATTTTTTCATATTCAGTTGGCATGGCATACTCCTTTTTTGTTTCTTCTTCTATATTGTAGTATAGAAGTGATGTTACCACAAGTGAGACTCCCATACAAAAGTATGTAAAGTCTTTATTCCACTTAATTATATATCGATGGTCTCACCAACAGCTAAAACCCTATAACCTGCTGCTTCAACTTCATTTTTAGTTGTCTTGTAATGACTATAATCATCAATATGAATGGGATAAATTCTTTTAGGTTGAAGGAGATCATTCATTCGGTTTAACATTTGTAAGTCCATGGTAAATGGTCCACCAAAAGAACCTGATTTTACAGCACCTAAATTAGCAAAAATAGCATCTATATTTTTAGGGACAATTTGGATTAAGTCTGGGTACAAAACAGTATCACCGGTAAAATAAATAACTTTAGTTTCTGACGAACTGGTGATTGTTAGTTGATAGCCATTTACCTTACCAACTATCTTTCGCATGATGTAATTACTGGCATGATAAGCCGGTAATGCTTTTATGGTGATACAATAGTCAGCGACTTGAAATGCTTGTTCTTCTCCCCATTTTAAAACACTATTATTTAAGCATGGCACCCCATCTAAAATTTTCCTATTAGGAGAAATGACGTTTTTTCCTTTCAGATAATCTCTTCCTACATCATCCAAATGATCTTGATGCCCATGAGTAATTAGCCATACATCAACTTTGCTAAGAAGAGACTCATCCTTATAAACATCAGTTTGTTTCTCGGAGACAAATCCTTTAAACTGAACTGATGTTCCCTTAGGTGATAAATCAGGATCAATTCCGATAAAAAATTGATTATCAATAGAGATGACGCCACATGCAACGCCACAATAAGTAAACGAAATAGACATAGTACCTCTTTTTATAACAAGCGACAAGTTGAAAAACTAGACATTAACAATTATGGAATGAGCATTTAAGTGCATAGCTCTTGTAACTAGATTATAGTTTTTATCATCAATTTAATCAATGTCTGTTTACGTTTTGACGCCTTCTTTTACGTTTATAATACTTAGTTTCCACAGACCTCAGTTAGGTAATCCACAAAAAATCCCAAGTGCACTAAGCAACTTGAGATTTTCTTTCTGTCTGGGCATGCCTGAGTCATTCAGGGCTTTATATTATTTGTCCTTTTGATCTTTATGGTCTTTTTTATTTTTCTTTTTACGTCCGTTGCGGCCAAGTCCTAGACCTGTTACCGATACGGTGAAGCCTGCGATATTGATGGTTTCTTCAATCTTACCTTTACTTGCTTCTTCCTCATTTGAGAGATTAATTGGCATCTTGTGTTTAGAGCCTTTACCCTCAGCTTGACTTGAAACAGGTGCTTCAAAGTCATCGCCTGGTCCATAAGTGACTGGTCCATCATGAGCTTCCACTTGCTCTTCGACTTGGTCGAGAACTTCTAGGTCTTGGATCTCTTCAACAACGATATCGTCTGCCTTGTCTTCCTTAGGTTTACCGTTGATATCACCTGTTAATGGGATATAGACAACGGTTTCCTCAAGGTTACGTTGACCTACTGTCTTACCTTCAACCTTATCCTTATCAGCGCTATAGCCTTCTACTTCAGGAGTGATGACTGTTTCAAACTGACCTTTATTTGAAGTCCAGTAGCTTGAACCAAGCTCTTCACCTGTAACCTTATCAATAGTCAAACTACGTGTCCATTGAGCAGTTTGGATGTTATTGGCAGGAAGTTCTGCTTGTCCATCGCTAGATGTGTAGAGAACTGTGAAGGTTACGTCTTTGATGTAGCTTTCGCGTTCTGGCCATTTGGCACCATCTGGATTTGCTGGGTTGATTGGTGTACCAGCTTCTTGGATGTTATCTGGACCTACTTGAACGGTACCATGACGAAGGGTAACCATGAAGTTTTGGTCAACATGTGAATCACCATCAAAGATCACACCGTTTGTGAAGCCATCAGCAAGAAGGGTATAACCACGGTCGCTATAGTACTTGATACGTTCGATTGTTGAGTATTCAATCACTTCGCCTGATTTACCAAGCAAGTCGACCACTTCAAGTTTCTTACGAGTTGTACCGTCAACATAAGTGACTGTAGCTTTCTGAGCATCCTTGAGGTAAGTAACCACTTCCATGATTTCAGGAGTTTCCACAGAAACCTCTGTCATTTCAGCGACTTCCATACGGTCTGGTGTAAATCCGACAACCTCTGGTGAAGGAACCGCTGAGAAGCCAGCTTGAGTACTTGACCATGCTTCATAATTGATAGCGCCTGTCACAAGGTTAACATTAGCCAAACGTTTGAAATCAAGAACTTCAACGTAGTCGTCGCTAGCCAAACCACCTTCTTCGAAGACATACTGGATGGTACGTGTCACATCGGCACGGTTTTCAAGCATCTCTACGCTATTTGGCCAAACTGGGCTATTCACATCATTTGGATCTACGACTTCACCTGCAACTGGTGCTGGCATATCTGGGTCGATAAGAACCAAACGTTCACGAAGAACCACTTCGAAGACTTGGTCAAAGTCAGAGTCACCATTGTAAGTGTGGTCAAAGGCTTCTGCATAACCATCGTTGACAAGTTCATAACCTTGTTTGAGCAAGTTTGCGATTTGTTCATCAGTAGAGTAGTCAATCTTCTCACCTGAGCTTCCGACAACAACATCACGAGTCAATTCTGACTTATCAAGCTCATTCATGTAAAGGATAATAGCTTTTTGCTCATCCTTAGCATAAACCACGTTGGTATCTTGACCTGGGTGCTCTGGAGTAATAAAGGCCTTTTCAGAAATGTAACCAAGAACATCTGGAACGACTGTTTCCATAGCCATGGTTGGATCTTCAGGATCGTTGTTGTAGCTTGGAGTAGGTGCATTTTCAATAGGTGTACCATACTCATCTACTGGAATAATCTTACCAAGTTCTGTGTAAGTAACTGTATCTTCCACTTCTGGAAGGTCTGGTCGAACTTCAAGTCCACCAGCTTGACGTTTATCTGCATAGAAGCCTTCAACTACTGGAACTTCTACAACATCATAAGTGAAGCTTTCTTGATACCAAGTGCTTGTTTGTTCCACTTGGTTAAACTTACCGTGGAAGCTGAAGCTATCTTGAATGTTGATAACTGGATCTTTGTAGCCTGCACCTTGGAAGGTAACCGTTTGTTTCGTATCTTGTGTGATATCATCCAAGATTGGTTCGTAAACCAAGGTTTGGTCCATGCTGAGGTCAATTGGCAATACCAATTCACTTTCAGCCTGGTAGCCGGCAACTTGTGGTGCTGGTGTTTCAATAACTTGCGTAGCATCTTGAGGATCATTAGCATAATGAACTGGTTCTGCATCCGCGATTGGATTACCAAAGGTATCAACAGGGATAATCTTACCGAGTTCTTTATAGACAACACTGTCTGTAGCTTCTGGTTTATCAGGTGTAACAATCTGCATACCAGCCACTGCCTTGTCCGCATAGTAACCTTCGATAACTGGGACATTAACCTTAGCAAAGGTATAGCTGTCTTGATCCCAAGTGTAAGTGTCTTCTGCTTGATTGTACTTACCAGTGAAAGTAAAGTCAGACTGGATATTAACAGACGGTGTTGCTTCGCCAGCTCCTTTGAAGAAGACCGTTTGCAAGGTTGGTTGCGTTACATCTTCAAGGATTGGAGCGTACTCAACAAGAATATCGTCTGTCAAGCTCTCAGGCATGACACTTTGTTGCATTGGACGGTAACCCGGAATGTGAGGAACAAGTGTCTCACTAACCTTAGTTGGGTTATTGGCATCGTTGTTGAAGGTTGGCGTTGGAACGTTTGGAATCAAGCGTCCATTTGCATCAATAGGAATGATTTTACCAAGTGGAACGTAGGTAATGGTTTCTTCGATGTTATCTTCAGTAACTTCTCTACCTTTAACTTCTACTCTATCTGCAAAATAGCCTAAAACAACTGGTGCATAGATGTCATAATACTTGGTCTTGTTTGGTGACCATTCTGTCTCGTCAACAAGCTCACCTGTGACCTTGTCAAAGGTAAGGGTACGGACCCAATAGGCCTTTTGCACATCGGCATCTGGTAAATCCGCATTGCCGTCTGTACTCTTGTAAAAGACTGTGAAGCTTACTTCTTTTTCGTAAGCATACTTAGATGGCCACTTAGGTCCATCTGGATTATTAGGATTGATTGGAGTATCTGGGACTTGCTCATGGTCAGGCCCTACCTTGGCAACATCGTGTTGCAAGAGGACAAACCACTCTTGATCATCAATATCCTTATCATCAAAAATGGCATCTTTAGGGAATTCGTCCTGAATCAAGTCATATCCCATGTCCTTGAAAGTCTTGATACGTGTTGCTGTTCCGTATTCAATCGCTTCACCCAATTCCCCGGTCAACTGGTCACTAACCAAGTAAGCACCGGTAGTTTCATCAATATAAGTGATGCTGGCTTTCTTGAAAATTTTACGATACACAACCGGAGTATCCCCTCCTGGTTTGTTCGGTACTACACTTTTAATATCTGTCATATAATCTTGAACAGCTGGTGTTGCTGTCTCACCCGCCTTTCGTGGATCTTTTTTGTTATTGTTATACTGCTTAGTCAAAGCACCTGGAATATATTCCCCATCTTCTGTCACAGGGATAATGCGTCCCAATTTCCTATAGGTCACATGTTCCGTTACCGTTGGCACATAGGGTGTGACAACGTTAAAACCCGCTTCCTTTTGGTCAGCGAAATAGCCCTGGACAACTGGTACCGATATCTTAGGATAGGTATAACTGTCCTTGTCCCATTCGATTAAGCCAGTCTTCCTATCTCTAGTTCCTGTAAAGACATGGTTTTCCATGACTTCAGGGTCTGGAGTTTTAGAATCTGCTCCTTGAAAAATAATCTCTTGCTTAGATGGAATCCTCACGGTTTCCGATTGGGCATGATTATCAAAGAGGGCTTCGTCAGCTCTAGCAAAATCTAATGGAGAGGGGGCACTGTGGTCAGAGCGACTTTTTGGGTTAGTCAATAATTTAGAAAGATCTATAGTATCAACTAAATCAGAGTCCGCTGATTTATGTGCAATATGCTCTTCGGCAGTTCTTGCTGCTGCTTCAGTCGCATCTTCCCTATAGGCTCTCAAAAATACTCCCCCTTTCTTCTTTTTATGAGAAATAAAATCCTATACTTGCTAAGTTCTCATGGAAATCTTTTCTATTAAGATTTCATTTTCCCTCGGAGAAGCTAACAAGTTCTTATCAAAGATTAAAATTTTTGATATCTCTTATATATACTATAATACGAGAATCGAATTTTTACAAGTAAGGTGTAAGAACTTTAATCATTTTAACCCCTAAGTGAAAAAATAGTGCTTTAATGTGCAATATCTATCAAGTAGTTTACGAAAGTGACATCAAAATGAGATTACCCCGATAACTTAAATGATGAGTCTTTAATGGAGTTTTCTCTCCCTAAAGACACTCTCATAAGAAATAGACTATAAACTATCACAACTACTTCTCATCTTTGAAAGACTAGAACCTTACCTCAGTTGTAAGGGAACAACCTAAGAGAATGGCACAGAGAAGGTCTGTGCCTAGTCCTCGACTATGGAATGCCAATGAATAACTAGCATTACTTTTAGTATAGATTGACTTTTACGCTTCGTCAATAGATTGGAACCATTTAATGAAAATCCCTAATTTTAAAGCTTTCTCGTATTAAATTGTGCATTAATAATAGTCATTGGGATTAGGCTATTTTGCTGTCATTCTGGGCACCAAATAGTCATAGGTATTTCACAACTCAGCCAAGAAAAGGGTTAAATGACTATTCACAGTCCACATCTCAGTCTTTACGGAAACTCAGTTATGCCATAAAAACCGAGACTACTGTCTCGGTTCATACAGTTTGGAAACGATTAGATTTGTCCTCGGCCTTGAGCATCAAAGTAAACCCACCATCCTGGACTCACTTCAACCCAACGGTTAACAGCCATCTCACCTGAATTTGGATCATAGTAACGAACAACGCCGTTCACACGAACCAAATGACCTTTGATTTGTTTACCATTGTTATCAAAGAGGAGGTTTTGTCCGTTGATAGTAACCATGCCTTTGACAGCATTACCATTACCATCGAAGTAATACCAGCTACCATCAATTTCGTGGAATTGATTACGGTAAAGCTCACCTGAATTTACATCATAGTAACGAAGGTTGCCATCAACATTAGCCAAAGCACCTTTAACCTGACGACCATTTTGATCAAAGTAGAGGTTTTGACCATTGATATTTTGTGAACCTTTTACGGCTGCTCCATCATTATTGAAGTAAGCCCAAACACCTGGTTCAATTTCAGCAAAACGGTTGCGAGCCATTTCACCTGAGTTTGCATCATAGTAACGGATTGTTCCATTCTCGTTAACAGTACGCCCTTTAACCTGGACACCATTGTTATCGAAGAAGAGTTCTTGACCATTGATGTTTTGGTGACCTGTCACACGTTTACCATTACCATCGTAGTATGCCCAAACGTTATTACCAATTTGTACGAATTGGTTGCGGCCTGATGTATTGTTATTGTTGTTATCTGGTTTTGGATCTTGTTTACCATTTGCATTCAAGACACCGTTTTGGTCGTAGTAGAATACTTGACCTCTACGGTTTTGACGGTAACCATCACGCAATTGCACCCCATTAGCGAGGAAGAAGTATTGTTTACCATCGATAGTCTTTTCACCGATTGCCATACGGCCTGTATTATCAAAGTAGTAGACATTTCCGTCGTTATCTTTGATGAAGGCATTCTTAGCATATTGACCATTGTTATAACGGTATCTTACAGAGAAGAGACGTTTTTCAAACTTACCACTACCATCACCGTTTTGGTTATCACCATTAGTTGATTGGTTGCTTCCGACAACTTTTGGAAGGCTAACCTTACCACCATTTGTACCGTAGTAACCGTTGAGACCATTCTTAAGCACGTACTCTGAACCACGTTCAAGAATGTTAGTACCATTCATGTACTTCGCAGACCACTTCGTAATCTTCTCGTCAGTAGTCATGCGTTTACCGTTAGAGATTTGAACACGGTCAAAGATTTGTGGGTAGAGACGTTTCAATTCATCAAGGAAGGCACCACCATATTTACCTTGGTAGTCATTACCAAAGGTACGTGTTTTAGCGGCATAGAGGCTGTGGTTGATGATTGCGCCATCTTTAGTTTCACCATAGTTATTAACACGAGTTGCAGTAACTACTTCGTCACCTGGAAGGTTGTAGATTTGGTCTGGAACCCAGTCAGCAATCGCTGAGATACCTACAGCGTGGAGTGATTTAAGAGCTGCTTTCAAGTCAGCCAATGAACCGTACTTGTTGTCCTTACTCATACCAATATCATAACGGTCTGTAAAGGCATAACCATTTTGGATGACTGAGTCAAGGAAGCTACCGTCATCACTTGAAACGTACTGTGGTGCAAATTCGAATGATGTGATACCCCATGATTTGAAGAGGTTTGCATTTTCAGCAATCTTCTTATTAGTGTATTGTGATGGATTTTGGACGAAGTCTTGGAAGTTAGAGAAACCTTCGTAGATAACTTGTGAATCAAGGGCAGCATTTGATTCGTAAACCAAACCACTGCTGTTCTTTTCTTTACTTGGTGCTACACGCACGTCTTGATTTTCAGAAGCACCTACTGGTACCCAAACGGCAAGGTAACCATCAACTTGAGGGTTACGGATACCACGGATTTCGTTTGCATTAAATGTCAAATTACCATTACCATCAGTGTATTTGACAATGCCGTTAGCATCGCTATCATTCAAGTAAGTAGCCACACCATCGTTTGTTGTCAAAAGCAATGGACGATAAGCTTGGTTACGGTGAGCCGCACCCATGTTAATTGTCAAGTTGCTTGTCAAACGAAGGGCTGGTTGGTTTGAAACGATAACTGCCATACCTTGGTTGCGTGTTTCTGCTGTACCAGCATCAGAAGCACTGTTAGCCCCTGTACCATAACGTACAGATGTCAAGACACCTGCAGCATCCCAACCATTAGTATTACCATAACCGATGTAGTTAACCTTCATATCTTGACCACCGGCTGCATAGCGGATACGACCTTTCAAGAGGGTTTCAATAGCATCATAATATGGTGATTTTTTAGCCATATATTGACCATCATCTGTGTACATGTCTCCATAGTAAACACGTGGCACAGTGTCCTTATGCGTAAGCATCAAGGCATATGCTGATGGGATGTTATATTGTGTGTATTGCTTGTTAGCACTACGCATGTCTCTGTTGTAGATTTCAAAGGCTTTCTTCATTTCATCAAGAGTGAAGGTATTCCCTGTTGATTGAGGGTTGATTTCATTTTTGATGATTTGACCAATGATTGATTGTACCTCTGAATCGTGGGCACGAACAAATGAGTAGTTAGCCATACGTTTAGAGTTTTTACCACTTTCAGAACGGTCATTTAAACTATTTGAAATGAGTGGTTCAACTCCTGAACGGTTACCAATTGGACGCAAGAGTGAATATACCAATGCCAAGTGCATAGGGTCATCCATTGGCAATTGAGCACCTTTGGTGTCTTCATTGTAGTAGGCATCGTTGTGAGACCATGCTTCCAAGATAGACAAGTGCTTAATAGCTTGTTCTTGGCTTTGATCAGAACCATACTTAGCTTTGAAGTAATCTGAAGCAATTTGGAGAAGGTCAGCATTGACATTATCCACGGCATCGACACGAACACCATCAAAGTTTTCATCTTCAGAACCACCAGTGATAGTACCGATGTTCATGATGTAGTGGAGCCAGTTCAACTGCTCAGCCTGAACCGCTGGATTTGAGTTGTCAATATCATTTGCCAACAAGAATTCAAAACCACCGTTACTTGTATCCTTAGTATACTTAGGATTGCGTTTACCTGTTTGGCTAGTTGGTGTGCGGTTCAAGAGACGATAGTCAGAGTTAGCATGGCTTGTACGACTATCGTTGTTATAGAGAAGGGCACCACCTTGCAAGTGGTCACTATTATCAAGATTTTCAGAAGTTGAATTCCAACCTGGTTGGGTCTTCACGAAATTTTTGATAGTTGTACGCAACCAGTCAGTGTTACCTTCACGCGCAATACGTTCTTCAATACGCTTTTGAACTTCAAGCGCTGCTTGGTCCATCTGAGTTTGTGAGCTGAATGACGTATAGGTCTGATTGGTACCGAGACCTTGCTCCTTCATGTAGTTGAGGTAGCTCGCTTGGATAGCCTTGCTTGGCCACCAAACTGTAAGCAATGGACGTTTGTCATTTTCAGTTGAAGCAGTCCACTCTTTACCATCTTTCAAGATTTCTTTTGGACGGTACCATGTGTTGGCAGTGAAGTAACCATCAACAAGTTCGATATCTTTATCAGTTGTACCATAAAAGGCATTCTTGTCACCATTTACAGTAACGTTTGTGTTTGTGCTATCAGCTGATGAACCTGTTCCACCGTTCTTGTCGAAACGGTATTCTTTTTGATTAGACAATTCACCAGTTTCAGCGTTGAAGTATTGGCTTCCGCCGTTACGTTCAAGGACATAGTTCTTACGAATAGTGCCGTCATCTTCAACGTAGTATTGTTTTCCATCAATTGTTTTGATGTGACTTGGACCATCAGTTACGACATTGTTAGTTGCTGGAAGGTCGTTGTTTACTACTGTGACAGTATTGTTGGCATTGTTAGTATTGCCGTTAACTGGGGTAGCACGACGGCCTCCTGTAGGACCACGTCGAGCACCAGTCGCACGACGTTCACGTGTCGCTGCGCGATCAGTAACTGTTGTTGTGTCAGTTGTAGTGTTGTTATTTGTTGTATCAACAGCTGTATCATTGGTTGCTGTTGTATCTGTTGTAGTTGCCGCACGATCAGTACCGACTGTCGCTGCCGTATCAACAGCATTCGCTGCAACTGTATTTGTTGTATCAGTTGTCAAATCGAAAGTTGCTGTTGGAGCGGCTTGATCAGTTGCGACATCGTTTGTCGCTGCAACTGCTGTAGTTGGATCCTGAGCAGCCGTTGTATCGTTAGATACAGTACCCGTATCAACAGTAATATCGGGGATGGCTACAGTAGCATCCGTGTGTTCGTCGGCCTGAACGACACCGTCGTTAGTTCCTAAAGAAACCGCTGAGACTGCACCGAGTGACATCCCTGTAACTGCGATGGTTACCCATTGTTTCTTAACTTTGTGCATTTTATAATGTACTTTTTTGTCCATAATAAAAAGACTCCTTTTTCCCATTTATAGCTTCATTCTAAATCATTGAAAGCTTTTTTTCAATAAGATTCGATAAATTTTCATAATTTTTAGAAAAGTCCTTTTATTGCTTTAATAACATTAGTTTTAAATGAGTGTTTAGAATTATAAACATGCTCATTTTAGTTCGTTGAGAAACAGATAACTGACACTCTATGGCTATTTAGAATGATTATTGATAAGACCTCCTTTTAATGGGATTACAAGGAAATCTAATGAAAATTCACAAAATCCTTAAAGCACTTCTCTCAAAGCGACCAAAAATACTATCCTTACCAAACCATTAGGTCTGTTAGGATAGTATTTTTTTTAGACTATCTTCTCATACAAAAACTAAATTCTAACTATCTAAGCTATTCATTACTTACTGAGGTGTCAGAGGGGCAAGTTTGGTTACTCTAGTGCTAATTAAAAATACTCTTTTCCATCAAAAACGAAGGGAACAGAAACTAGATTGTAGAGCGACAAATCATCATAACAAATAGTTCAAATGCCTATCTACCCTGCTGAAAACAAGAAAAAAGGAGTATAATAAAGGTGAAAAGAGTTAAACTATTTAGAAACAAATAGAGGGGTAGGTGAGAAAGATGTCAGTACAACATACAAACTTCAACACAAGCCAAGATAAGGGTCAGACTGGTCAAGAGGTCAATAATCAAGAGCTCATTAAGAAGAACTCTCCAGACAACAGGCTTGCTTCTATTCTCCTTGCAGTCGCCTTTTATTTAGCTATCGTTTATCTTGCCTTATTTTTGCTCTTAGGACTGTCAAATCCTTGGGGAATAGTTATAATGATTTTCCTAGCACCTAATTTGATTAGTTTTATTATTGCAACTATTTTAACAAGAATAGGACGTAAAAAAGGTAATAAAAACTTTCTATACACTAGTGTTATTTTTTACCTAGTCTCAATTTTTTTGGCCTATGACCCTGACTGGGGAGTTTTTCGAGTTGTACCGATTCTGTTAACTATTCTCGTAACAGTGGGAACAGTCATGTATAAACAAGATAATGAGCAAGACAACAAATAAGAGACCATGTTCAAGTGGTCTCTTATTTTTATGTAGTCATTAGTATTTCAAAAGGTCAGTTCCATTTTGAAACTTTCACAACATCTCCAAATCAAAAAAACACCTCCTAGCTAGAATTGTTATCTAACATGAAGGTGTTTTTTATTGTGCTTATCTGAGCATTGTAAAGACTTCTACAATCCTGAAATACGAATAATCTTCGTCCTATTCTTCATTTTTCTTACGTTTGGCAAGAAATCCAAGACCAGTTGCAGTTGCCAAGGCACCTAAGGCCATACCTAATGATGAGTTTTCCTCACCAGTCTTCGGAAGCGCTTGGCTACCACGTTTGTGCTTAGGATCCCTCACTTCAGAAATTGATTCTGAAGTAGACACTGAAGCACTTGTTGATGCAAAGGCTGAAAGACTTGCTGATGTACTCAATGAAGTTGAGGTGCTAGTGCTTTCAGAAATACTCAAGAATACTGATGTAGAAGCGAACTCTGAGACTGAAGCGGAGGCGCTCGCTGAGGCTGACGCAGATGCACTTGCACTTTGCGATTCGCTCAACGATACAGACTCACTTGTAGAAATCGAAGCACTTACAGAGGATGAAACAGACTGTGATTCTGAGACTGACTCACTTACTGAAGTTGATTCTGAGTTTAAAACGGATTCTGATTCAGACACAGACGCACTCTCTGAAACGGACTCGGAGTTCGATACTGAATGCGACTCTGAAATTGAGACACTTACTGAAGTTGAAACTGAGGCAGATGTACTTGCTGACGCTGATGTAGACAATGACTCAGATATACTTGTTGAGGCTGAAAGACTTGCTAAGGTACTCAATGATGTTGAAATACTTGTTGAAGCACTTGTGCTTCCAGAGGCACTCAAGAATACTGATATAGATGCTGACTCGGATACTGAAACGCTTGATGAAGCAGTTTCTGAGGCAGATGCACTTGCTGAGGCTGACGCAGAGGCTGACGCTGAAGCGGATGCAGACAATGACTCAGATACACTTGTTGAGGCTGAAAGACTTGCCGATGTACTCAATGAAGTTGAGATACTTGTTGAAGTGCTTGTGCTTTCAGAGGCACTCAAGAATGCCGATGTAGAAGCGGACTCTGAGGCTGACGCAGATGCACTTGCACTTTGCGATTCGCTCAACGATACAGACTCACTTGTAGAAATCGAAGCACTTACTGAAGTTGATACTGATGCAGACGCTGAAGCGGATGTGCTGGCTGAGGCTGATGCAGATACTGAAGCTGATGTGCTTGTGCTTTCAGAGGCACTCAAGAATACTGATATAGATGCTGACTCGGATACTGAAACGCTTGTTGAAGCAGTTTCTGAGGCAGATGCACTTGCTGATGCTGACGCAGAGACTGAGTTTGATCCAGACTGTGATTCTGAGACTGAGGCACTTGATGATGCTGACTCGGAATTAGAGACTAATTGTGATTCACTGATTGAAGCACTTACTGATGCACTTTCAGAATTAGAAACTGATTGTGACACTGAAACTGAAGCGCTCAATGACACCGACTCTGATGCGCTGACTGATTCTGACACTGAGGCTGACGCAGAGACTGATGCGGATGTGCTTGCTGATTCCGACACAGATTCAGAAACTGATGTGCTAACGGATTCTGATACAGACGCACTTGTTGATGCAGACTCGGAATTAGAGACTGATTGTGATTCTGAGATTGAAGCACTTACTGACGCTTTCTCGGAGTTTGAGACAGACTGTGATTCAGACACCGATGCACTCTCTGAGGCTGACTCGGAATTAGAGACTGATTGGGATTCTGAGATTGAAGCACTTACTGACGCTGACTCGGAGTTTGAGACAGACTGTGATTCAGACACCGATGCAATCTCTGACGCTGACTCGGAATTAGAAACTGATTGTGATCCTGAAACAGATGTACTCAATGACGCCGACTCACTCAATGATGCTGAGTTAGATGTCGAAAGCGACTCACTAGCTGAAATGAAGCTTGAAGCTGAGTTCGAAATAGATTCAACAGTTGAAATAATCGCAGAAATTGAAGCACTAAAGGCTTGAGACTGGCTTTCAAATGCAGAAGCACTCAATGAGCTTGACGTACTCAATGATTCTGACTCTGAAGTCGAGATTGAGGAACTTGTGCTCTGTGATTCACTCAATGATGCAGACTCACTAACTGAAATGGATTCACTTACTGACGCTGATTCGGAGTTTGAAGCAGACTGTGATTCTGAAACTAACGCACTATCTGAAGCGGATTCGGAGTTTGACACTGACTGTGACTCAGACACTGATGCACTTTCTGAAGCGGATTCGGAATTTGATACAGACTGTGACTCAGACACTGATGCACTTTCTGAAGCGGATTCGGAATTTGAAACAGACTGTGATTCAGAGACTGATTCACTTACTGATGCTGACTCGGAGTTTGACACTGACTGCGACTCAGACACTGATGCACTTTCTGAAGCGGATTCGGAGTTTGACACTGACTGCGACTCAGAAACTGATGCACTTTCTGAAGCGGATTCGGAATTTGATACAGACTGCGACTCAGAAATTGACGCACTTAATGAAGCGGATTCGGAATTTGAGACTGATTGTGATTCTGAGACTGATTCACTTACAGATACTGACTCGGAATTTGATTCAGACTGTGATACCGATGTTGATTCACTTACTGACGCTGACTCGGACGTTGAAGCGGATTGTGATTCTGAAATTGATTCACTTACTGACGCTGATTCTGAGTTAGACACTGACTGTGACTCAGACACTGATGCACTCTCTGAAGCGGATTCGGAATTTGAAACCGATTGTGATGTCGACGTTGATTCACTCTCTGAAGCTGACCCTGAATTAGACACTGACTGTGATTCTGAAACGGAAGCACTTACTGAAGCAGAGACTGAATTTGATTCGGATTGTGAAGCTGATGTCGACTCGCTCTCTGAGGCTGACTCGGAGTTAGATACTGATTGTGATTCTGAAATTGACGCACTTACTGACGCTGACTCTGAGGTTGAAACAGACTGTGATTCTGAAACTGACGCACTTTCTGACGCTGACTCGGAATTAGACACTGATTGTGATTCAGACACAGACGCACTCTCTGAGGCTGATTCTGAATTAGATACAGACTGCGACTCAGACACTGACGCACTTGAAGATGCTGATTCGGAGTTAGACACTGATTGTGATTCTGAAACTGACGCACTTTCTGACGCTGATTCTGAATTAGATACTGATTGTGATTCTGAAACTGATGCACTTTCTGACGCTGATTCTGAGTTTGAGACAGACTGTGATTCTGAGATTGATTCACTTACTGACGCTGACTCTGACGTTGAAGTAGACTGCGATTCTGAAACTGATGCACTTTCTGAAGCAGAGACTGAATTTGATTCGGATTGTGAAGCTGATGTCGACTCGCTCTCTGAGGCTGACTCGGAGTTAGATACTGATTGTGATTCTGAAATTGACGCACTTACTGACGCTGATTCTGAGTTAGAAACTGATTGTGACTCAGAAATTGACGCACTTAATGAAGCTGATTCGGAATTGGATACTGATTGTGATTCAGAAACTGACGCACTCTCGGAAGATGACTCGGAATTGGATACTGATTGTGATTCAGAAACTGATTCACTTTCTGATGCTGATTCTGAATTAGACACAGACTGTGACTCTGAGATTGAAGCACTTACTGAGGCACTTTCAGAGTTAGAAACCGATTGTGATGCTGAAATTGACTCACTTACTGACGCTGACTCGGAGTTTGAGACTGACTGTGACTCAGACACTAATGCACTTTCTGAAGCGGATTTGGAATTAGATACAGACTGTGATTCTGAGATTGATTCACTTACTGACACTGACTCTGACGTTGAAGCAGATTGTGATTCGCTTACTGATGCACTCTCTGACGCTGATTCTGAGGTTGAAGCAGACTGTGATTCAGAAACTGATGCACTCTCTGATGCTGATTCTGAATTAGACACTGATTGTGATTCGCTTACTGATGCACTTACTGATGCTGACTCGGAGTTTGAGACTGACTGTGATTCTGAAACTGATGCACTTTCTGAAGCTGATTCGGAATTTGAGACTGATTGTGATTCTGAAACTGACTCACTTACTGACGCTGACTCTGAGGTTGAAGCAGACTGTGATTCAGAAACTGACGCACTTTCTGACGCTGATTCGGAATTTGAGACAGATTGCGATGCCGATGTTGACTCACTTACTGACGCTGATTCTGAGTTTGAAACAGACTGTGAGTCTGAGACAGACGCACTTGTTGATGCAGACTCTGAATTAGACACTGATTGTGATTCGCTTACTGATGCACTTTCTGAGGCTGATTCGGAGTTTGAGACTGATTGCGATTCTGAAACTGACGCACTTTCTGAGGCTGACTCTGAGTTTGAAACAGACTGTGATTCTGAAACTGACGCACTTTCTGACGCTGATTCTGAATTAGATACAGATTGTGATTCTGACACAGACGAGCTTGTTGAAGCGGACTCACTCAAGGAACTTGAAACACTCGCTGACTTAACGGTACTCAAAGACACACTCGTTGAAGCGGACTCACTTTGTGAGACACTTGTCTTCAAGGACTCACTCAAGGAACTTGAAACACTCGCTGATTTCTCGGTACTCAAAGAAGCACTCGTTGAGGCTGACTGACTTTGAGAAACGCTAGTCTTCAAAGACTCACTCAAGGAACTTGAGACACTCGCTGACTTCACAGTACTCAAAGACGCACTTGTTGAAGCGGATTCACTTTGTGAAACGCTGGTCTTCAAGGACTCACTCAAGGAACTTGAGATACTCGCTGACTTCACAGTACTCAAAGACGCACTTGTTGAAGCGGATTCACTTTGTGATACGCTGGTCTTCAAGGACTCACTTAATGAACTTGAAACGCTCGCCGATTTCGCAGCACTCAAAGATGCACTTGTTGATGCGGATTGACTTTGTGAGAGGCTTGTCTTCAAGGACTCACTCAAGGAACTTGAAACGCTCTCAGATTTCACGGTACTCAAAGACGCACTTGTTGATGCGGATTGACTTTGTGAGAGGCTTGTCTTCAAGGACTCACTCAAGGAACTTGAGACACTCGCTGATTTCACGGCACTCAAAGACACACTTGTTGAAACAGATTGACTTTGTGAGACGCTCGTCTTCAAAGACTCACTCAAGGAACTTGAAACACTCGCTGATTTCACGGTACTCAAAGACGCACTTGTTGAAGCAGACTGGCTTTGCGAAACGCTGGTTTTCAAGGACTCACTCAAGGAACTTGAAACGCTCGCTGACTTCACAGTACTCAAAGACGCACTCGTTGAAGCAGATTGACTTTGTGATTTTGAAACACTCTGTTGTGCTGATAAACTCAAGGAACTTGAGACACTCTGTGACTTCACGACACTCAATGATGCACTCGTTGAAGCTGATTGGCTTTGTGATTTTGAAACACTCTGTTGTGCTGATAAACTCAAGGAACTTGAGACACTCTGTGACTTCACGACACTCAATGATGCACTCGTTGAAGCTGATTGGCTTTGTGATTTTGAAACACTCTGTTGTGCTGATAAACTCAAGGAACTTGAGACACTTTTTGAAGCAACCGTGCTCAATGAAAGGCTGGTAGATGCAGACTGCTTAACGGACTCACTTCGACTTTGAGAAATCGATTCCTGCTTAGACTGACTGGCACTTTGCGACACTGACTGGCTGTGATCACTATCCGACAATTTCACCGTCACAACATTCGTCGTACTGTCTTTATAAGTAATCGTTACCGTTCCATCGCTATTAACCGTATAAGACTTAATACGGTTGGCAACCTCTGGATTCAAGACCGACACTGCCGCAATAATCTTGCTTTTATCTGCATCTGTTAAGGCAGTCAGGCTGGTCACCTGAATAGTGCTTGTCGGTGCCACACCCGGCGTACGATCTGCTAATCGCCCCTGAGCAATACGAATCTCACCCAAGCCATTTGGACGGTTCATATTTGATGCATTGTCGATAGCAGCAACATTACGTTGCCATGTGTTTCGGAAGGAATGGTAAAGATCATCTTTCAAATGAATGGTCGCTGTGATAGTTGCAGGATTGTCACTCGTTGCTGTGATATCTCCCGTAATCGGTGCAATATTACCTGTTCCATACTGGCTACTACCAAAGAAATTTCCGTTCAAGGCATTGTCATTCAAGTCGGCTCTTGCAACGACTTTCATTTCTTTAAGCTTGCCACTGTCATCTGTAGCCGTGAAAGTCAAAACAGCATCATCGCCTGCATAGATGGTATAGTTTTTCCCACCACCTTCGAGAGGCGTAGACTTAGGTTCCACACCATCGACAGTCAACTTGGCCGTCACTTCAGGACGCGTTCCGTCCGTTACAGCCACGGAATTGCTGGCATCTGAGTATACCGCATAATTATCATACATGATGCGAGCTTTGGCTGTTACACCACCTGTTTGTAACTTAACTGTCGGCGTCACAATCGCTTGACCCGAAGCATCTGCCACTGCTGTTCCCACTTCGTCGTCATTATTATATAGAACGACTGTAGAACCTGGCTCAGCTCCTGTCACCGTTACAGGCGTCTGCGTGTAAGCCTTGTCCAATAATCTCGTTTCAACCGTTGGTGCTGCAAGTCGCTTCACTGGAGCCGTCACATCATTTGTGGTGTTATCTTTATAAGTAATGGTCACCACACCAGATGCTGAAACCGAATAAGATTTAAAGTCCTTTGAAGTGGCAATATTTGGGTTAGCAGTCTTAAAGGCCTCCCAAACCTTATCTTTTTCGGCTTGAGCGAGATTACTTGTGTCATTAACATAAGTCCCCGTTGTCACCGCCGTAATCGGATTACGAATGCCATCATTTTGTGGCAAAACCTGAATACGAAGCGTACGTGTCACTGACTGCCTAGCCGTATTAGTCACTACAAAAGAAACATTATAAATTTTCCCAGGCGTTACGACCTCTGTCTGCCCAACAGTCCCCACAATATTAAAGGCAACTGCACTATTTTTCAATGCAGAGGTCTGAGGCACGTTGATGCCATTCACTCGATCACTACCAGAAGCGTAGCCAATGCTTTTAATACTATTTCGTGTAGGAATGGTTTCAACAACATTATAAGCCTGATTGATGTAGTCAGAGTTATAAACAGAAATCAAGGCATTATTAGCTAGCCCTAAATTATACTGGGGTGCACGGAGATTACTATTAGCATCAATACGAGAACCATTACGAGGATCACGCTGACCAGATGTCGCACGAAGCACTGCATTGGCAAGACTATTTCTTGCCTGACGAGCCTGAGTAATCGTAGAAGCCACATCACTGTCACGATTAGCCAGACTGACACGAATGGCATCCAATGCTTTATCTCCCTTGAGAATAGCAGCATCCGTATTTGGCAAATCAACAGCTTGAGCTTTATAGGTATAAATGTCTAAGGCTAAATCTTTGAGTCGCTTTTCTTGCTCTAAACGCTCAGCATCAGCCACAACTGAGGCAGCTAGCAGACCAGTCGCCGTATCTGACAATTGGCGATTAGTTTGAACTTCGGATGTTAAGGAAGCGTTTAACAAGGTTGACTCCGAGCTGACAAGGGACATCCCTACTTTAGTGTCGCTACTACTATCACTCTTGCTAACTGACTGAACAGATGTACTTGTACTATGCTCTGATGATTTTTCAGCTGCGCTCTCTGACAGACTATGTGAAGAGGAATCCGTCTGACTTACTGATTCCGACTTAGAAGCTAATGAAGCTGACAAGGAAGCAGAAAGCGAGGCACTCAATGACAAGGATGTCGATCTTGAAGCTAATTCAGAAGCAGACACCGACTGGCTGCGTGATAAAGACTCACTCAAAGAAGCCTCCGAAGTCTGACTTGACGTAGTTTCTGATGACTCTTGACTATTTACTTGACTCTCTTGGACACTGGACACAGACTCCATATTTCCAAGAACAACGGAATCAGATGCAGCCAAGAGATCAGTCTTAGCTCCTGCTTCACTTTCCAAAATCGGCTGATCAGTCATTTCATCCGCATGAGCCACATGAGTCGCAACAGAGCCACCAAGCAAGGCCCCAGTTGCAAGCACTCCCTTAAGCACTGTCTGACCTGAAAAAGCAGGTGCATCCACCTCTACCTGCTGGGAAGCAACAGACGGTGTATCCACACCCCCTCTAAGCACCTTGAAAAGACCAAAATTCGACGTCGCCGCGCGAAGCCAGTGCTTCCCTGACTTAACCAATTTAAACCGTGTCACACGATCGGTTTCACGATATTGACCTTCATTCCTTCTAAAAAACATATATACTCCATTTATTTTTGATTAAAACACTCCTTTCAATTTTATCATAAAATTAAGCAAAAAATCTCATTTCAAGATTGCTTTCTAGCGATTAATCCTTTCTTTCATATCTCTAAAAATACGATAATAATGGTAACCCTAAGACTTATTAAAACTATTTGTATTTTTAGAATATCAGACTAAAAAAATCCCCTACCAATTAGGAAATCACTCTAATCGATAGGGGATATTTGATTATCTTGCTAAAAGATAATGATTAAACTTACTAAGACTTAGAAGTCTTCACTTTCTTCTTCATCTTTCTTACGTTTAGCAAGAAAGGCGAGGCCTGTTGCAGTTGCCAAAGCACCAAATGCCATTGACAATGATGAGTTTTCCTCACCAGTCTTAGGAAGCGCTTGGCTACCACGTTTGTACTTAGGATCTTTCACTTCAGAAGTTGATTCTGAGGCACTCAATGAGACAGACACTGAAGCACTTGTTGAGGCAGAGGTTGAAAGACTTGCTGAAGTACTCAATGATGTTGAAGCACTTGTGCTTTCAGAGGCACTCAAGAATGCTGATGTAGAAGCTGACTCTGATACAGAAACTGATGTACTTGCTGATTCAGAGGCGCTCGCTGAGGCAGACACTGAAGCAGATTCAGATACGCTTACTGATTCTGACGCAGATACAGAAACTGATGTGCTTGTTGATTCTGACGCAGATGCTGAAGCAGATACGCTTGATGATTCTGACGCTGATACAGAAACTGATGCGCTCGCTGACGCTGACTCAGATGCAGAAACTGATGCGCTTGATGATTCTGAGGCAGATGCTGAAGCTGACTCAGATGCACTTGCTGAGTCTGATGCAGATGCTGAAGCGGATGCGCTCGCTGACGCTGACACTGAAGCAGATTCAGATGCGCTTACTGATTCTGACGCTGAGATTGAAGCGGATGCGCTTGCTGAGACTGACGCAGAGACTGATGCAGATGTGCTTACTGACTCTGAAGCGGATGCACTTGCTGAGTCTGATGCGCTCGCTGAGACTGACTCAGATACTGAAACGGATGTGCTTGCTGATTCTGACACAGATGTTGATGCTGACTCTGACGCGCTTGCTGATTCTGATGCTGATGCTGAAGCTGACTCAGATACAGAAACTGATGTGCTTACTGATTCTGAGACAGAGACTGAAGCTGATGTACTTGCTGACGCTGACTCTGATACAGAAGCGGATGCGCTCGCTGACGCTGAAGCAGAGACTGATGCAGATACGCTTGATGATTCTGATGCAGATGCACTTACTGATTCTGATGCAGATGCTGACTCAGATGCACTTGCTGATTCTGATACTGAAACTGATGCGCTTGCTGATTCTGACTCTGATACTGAAACTGATGCGCTTGCTGATTCTGACTCTGATACTGAAACTGATGCGCTTGCTGATTCTGACTCTGATACTGAAACTGATGCGCTTGCTGATTCTGATGCAGATGCTGAAGCTGACTCAGATGCACTTGCTGATTCTGATGCAGATGCCGATTCAGATGCACTTGTTGATTCTGACGCAGAGACTGAGTTTGAAACAGACTGTAATTCTGAGATAGAGGCACTTGTTGATGCTGACTCTGAATTTGAAACTGATTGTGATTCACTGATTGAAGCACTTACAGATGTACTTTCAGAATTAGATACTGATTGTGAGCCTGAAACAGATGCACTCAATGACGCCGACTCACTCAATGATGCTGAATTAGATGTCGAAAGCGATTCACTTGTTGAAATGAAGCTTGAAGCCGAGTTCGAAATAGACTCAACAGTTGAAATGATTGTAGAAATTGAAGCACTGAAGGCTTGAGACTGGCTTTCAAATACAGAAGCACTCAAAGAGCTTGATGTACTCAATGATTCTGATTCAGAAGCCGAAACTGACGCACTTGTACTTCGAGATTCACTCAATGATGCTGACTCACTAGCTGAAATTGAAGCACTTACTGACGCTGACTCGGAATTTGAGACAGACTGTGATTCTGAAACTGATGCACTTTCTGAAGCTGATTCTGAGTTAGACACTGATTGTGATTCTGAAACTGACTCACTTACTGATGCTGACTCTGAATTAGACACTGATTGTGATTCTGAAACTGATGCACTCTCTGACACTGATTCTGAGTTTGATACAGACTGTGATTCAGAAACTGATGCACTTTCTGAGGCTGATTCTGAGTTTGATACAGACTGTGATTCAGAAACTGACGCACTCTCTGAGGCTGATTCTGAGTTAGATACTGATTGTGATTCTGAGATTGATTCACTTACTGATGCTGACTCTGAATTAGACACTGATTGTGATTCACTTACTGACGCACTTTCTGAGGCTGACTCTGAGTTTGAAACAGACTGTGATTCTGAAACTGACGCACTTTCTGAGGCTGACTCTGAGTTTGAAACAGATTGTGATTCAGAAACTGATGCACTTTCTGAGGCTGACTCTGAGTTTGAAACAGATTGTGATTCAGAAACTGATGCACTTTCTGAGGCTGATTCTGAGTTTGAGACAGACTGTGATTCAGAAACTGACGCACTCTCTGACGCTGATTCGGAGTTAGACACTGATTGTGATTCACTTACTGACGCACTTTCTGAGGCTGACTCTGAGTTTGAAACAGACTGTGATTCAGAAACTGACGCACTTTCTGAGGCTGACTCTGAGTTTGAAACAGACTGTGATTCAGAAACTGACGCACTCTCTGACGCTGATTCTGAGTTAGACACTGATTGTGATTCTGAAACTGATGCACTCTCTGATGCTGACTCGGAATTAGACACTGATTGTGATTCTGAAACTGATGCACTCTCTGATGCTGACTCGGAATTAGACACTGATTGTGATTCAGAAACTGACGCACTCTCTGACGCTGATTCTGAGTTAGACACTGATTGTGATTCTGAAACTGATGCACTCTCTGATGCTGACTCGGAATTAGACACTGATTGTGATTCTGAAACTGATGCACTCTCTGATGCTGACTCGGAATTAGACACTGATTGTGATTCTGAAACTGATGCACTTTCTGAGGCTGATTCTGAGTTAGACACTGATTGTGATTCAGATACAGACGCACTCTCTGACGCTGATTCTGAGTTAGACACTGATTGTGATTCTGAAATTGATTCACTTTCTGAAGTTGAAACTGAGTTTGACTCGGATTGCGATGCCGACGTTGATTCACTTTCTGAAGCTGAAACTGAATTTGATTCTGATTGTGAAGCTGATGTTGATTCACTTTCTGAAGTTGAAACTGAGTTTGATTCGGATTGTGACGCTGACGTTGATTCACTTTCTGAAGCTGAAACTGAATTTGATTCTGATTGTGAAGCTGATGTTGATTCACTTTCTGAAGTAGAAACTGAGTTTGATTCAGATTGTGACGCTGATGTCGACTCACTTTCTGAAGTAGAAACTGAGTTTGACTCGGATTGTGATGTTGACGTTGACTCACTCTCTGAAGTCGAAATTGAATTCGATTCTGATTGCGATGCCGATGTTGACTCACTTACCGAAGCTGACTCTGAGTTCGACTCAGACTGTGATGTTGATGTTGACTCACTTTCTGAAGTAGAAACTGAGTTTGACTCGGATTGTGATGCTGACGTTGATTCACTCACTAAAGTTGAAACTGAGTTTGATTCGGATTGTGAAGCTGATGTTGATTCACTTTCTGAAGTAGAAACTGAGTTTGACTCGGATTGTGATGTTGACGTTGATTCACTCTCTGAAGTTGAAACTGAGTTTGATTCGGATTGTGACGCTGACGTTGACTCACTCTCTGAGGTTGAAACTGAATTTGATTCTGATTGTGACGCTGACGTCGATTCACTCACTAAAGTAGAAACTGAGTTTGATTCGGATTGTGAAGCTGATGTTGATTCACTCTCTGAGGCTGACTCTGAGTTTGAGACTGACTGCGATTCAGATACTGACTCACTCTCTGAAGCTGACTCGTAATTTGAGATTGATTGAGAGATTGATGTTGATGCACTTTCAGATGCTGATGTTGAGTTCGATTCAGACTGTGATGTTGATGTTGACGCACTTTCTGAAGCTGAGACTGAATTTGACTCCAACTGTGATGTTGATGTTGATGCACTTTCAGATGCTGAAATTGAGTTCGACTCAGACTGAGATGTTGACGTTGATGCACTCTCTGAAGCAGAGACTGAATTTGACTCTAACTGTGATGCACTCACTGATGCACTTGTTGAGGCACTTTCAAAAAGACTTTCTGAAACACTCTCTGAAAGGGATGCTGATGCTTCCTCTGATTGAGAAAGAGAAGATGAGACAACCTCTGACTCAGATGCTGAAACTGATGCAGATTCTACCTTACTTGTTGATACAGATTGAGACTCTACTGTTGAAGTACTTTCTACGATGCTTTGAGATGTACTTAAAGATGCACTCGTTGTATCTGCTTCAGACTCTACGATTTTGCTATTAAAATAGTTGGTAAAAGTAGAGTCATCATCAGCACCTGCATAAGGTGAGAAGGTAAAGGATGTATCGTCACCAGTGATTGGAACAGTCCATGTTGATGTTAAACCATAACCTTGCTTTGCAAAGTAACCAGTCATCTGTGCACCATTCCCCCAGGTGTAATTTCCAGTTCCATTGGTAGTTATCGGTGTCGTTGAGTCTCCAAGTCTATTATTATTAGTAAATTTAGCTCCTGAAGAATCCGTAAGATAACTTGTTACACTGGATGGAGTGCCCAAACCTTTACCTAGTGTAAACATTGTATGTTTGGATGTTCCAGTATTGTATAAAGTGTGGTTAGTACCTACTTTTGTTTGTTTCTCAACAGTTGACGTTGCTGGATTATCATATGAGATAGTATAGACAAAATTCAGATTTGACCCGTCATTTGTCACTTTCAATGTATAGTAAATTGGGACATTATAGTTTGAGTCTGTTCCAGTTCCTGTATAAACCTTAGTCTCACCAGTCGCTAGGTTAAGATTTGAAGTGATAGCTGGAGTGCCATTCACTGTAGAGTTTCCATTGAAACCAGCATTTGTAAGCTTGGTCATCATGTTATCGACGGCATTACCAAGACGCTCACGCTGTTCTGCGTAAGCTGCGTTTGTTGCTGATGCCGCAATCAATGTTGTTGACTTAGTGACTTCTTCTTGAACTGTTGTAATAGCCGTTTGGATTTCAGCCTTAGTCGCTGTATCTGTCAATTTTGCTTGGTAGTTTTTAGCGATATTAACGAGCAATTCCGCTTCTGAAACGTTTTGATCCAAGACAGTTTTCTCATCCTCTTGGCTTGCATTTTCTGAAGCAACTGAGCTCGTTGAAGTTGCTGAATCAGAAGCTGAGTCTGAGTTTGACCCACTTGTGCTTTCAGTTTGTGACTGGCTATCTGAGGTTGAGTACTCTTTGCTGAGTGACGCAGATTCTGAGATCGCTTGTGACAATTCAGCAGAAATGGATTGAGAAACAGATTGTGATACTGAAACTGATGCTTCTGTGCTTGCTTGAGCATCCACTGAAGAGCTTGTAGACTCTTGGCTAGTTGATGCTACTGCTGAAGCTTCTGAAGCTGGCGCCGCACTCAATACAACTGACTCAGAGTTGACTGCCACATCTTGATTAGCAGTTACTTGGCTTTCCAAAGCTGGAGTTGTCGTTTCTTCCGCTTGGGCTGTATAAGTTGCCACTGCGCCTCCAGCCACTGCTCCCGCCGCTGCAATCCCTTTAAGAAGAGCTTGCCCTGAGAGAAGCGGTGTTTTTTCTTCAACACTTTGCGCTGAAACTGATGGTGCATCTGCCCCACCTTTAACAACCTTGAAGAGTCCAAAGTTGGATGTCGCAGCACGAAGCCATTGCTTACCTGATTTGATCAATTTAAAACGAGTCACGCGATCAGTTTCGCGATATTCCCCTTCGTTCCTTCTAAAAAACATATCTACTCCATTCTTGTTTTATGAATTAAAACTCACCGATAAATTTTATCATAAAATTCTTGTAAGTTCTAATATAAACTATTATTTCCCTCAAAAACGATTGCAAACGCTTTATGCTGTATAAATATTGAAAATGCTTGTTTCATAGCATTTTCACCCATCTTACATTTTGCAAAACAAAACTTAAAGTTGTCTTAAAATTCAAAGTATACTTCTTCTACATCTAAGATTTTAGCTTACTAAACTAAGCCTTCACTCTATAATACTAAGCCTAAATGAGACTTAGACTAACATTTAAGACATCCTCTCTCATTTTCAAACACGACAAAAAGACACATCCCATATCGGAATGTGTCTTTTTTAGAACGAAGCTAATCGGCTTATTCTTACTTAAGAGTAGTTAGTTTTTATTAGGACTAGTCACTCATAAGTTTTAGGGGTAAGTCGAAGGAATATTATTCCTCAGTTTTTTTGCGTTTTGCCGCAAGAGCCAATCCAGATGCAGTTGCAAGCAATCCAAGAGCTGCTGTAGCTGCTACGTTAGACTCTTCACCAGTGTTTGGCAATTGTGCCATTTCTTGTGCAGGTTTAACTGGAGTAGCTTTAGCTGGAGCTTTAGGAGCTGGATCAACTGGTTTACCTGGAGTTGGTTGTTCAGGTTTACCTGGAGTTGGTGTTACTGGTTTTTCTGGAGTTGTATCGACAAGTTTGTAAACGTAAGTTACGTTCTTATCACCTTCGATAACTTTACCAGTCACTGGGTCAGTTGTTGTCAAGTGACCATCACCATCTACAGAACCTACTGGGTAGTTACCTTGTGGTACCAATTCGTAAACTTTACCATCAGCAGTAACAATTGTCTTAGGACGGTTATCAATTACTGTATCGTAATCTTTACCTACTGGTTGACCAAATTCATCTGTTACAGATTGTTTGATAGTGTTACCATTTTCATCTACATAGTGAACGTAAACATTACCCTTAGGTTGTGCTGGTTGTTCTTTGAGTTTGTAGATGTAAGTAACATCTTTACGTCCTTCGATAACTTTACCTGTTGTAGCATCTGATGACTCAAGGTGACCTTGTCCATCAACTTTACCTACTGGGTAGTTACCTGCTGGTACCAATTCGTAAACTTTACCATCAGTTGTTGTGATGGTCTTAGGACGATTGTCAACTACTGTATCGTAGTCTTTATCGACTGGTTGATCTTTTTCATCAACAACTGAAGTCTTGATTGTCTTACCTTCAGTATCTTTATAGTGAACGTGAACGTCACCCTTCACTTCTTTGTAGACGTAAGTGATGATTGAACGTGGTTTTTCAACTTTACCTTTAGTTGGGTCAGATGATTCAAGGTGTCCATCGCCATCAACTTTACCTACTGGGTAGTCACCTTTCGGTACGATCTTGTATGTCTTACCGTCTGGAGTCTTGATTGTCTTAGGTTTTTCACCTTCCTCAGTTGTGTTATATGGAGTATCATATGGTGAGTTTGGTGTGTCTTGACGAGGTTTCTTGATTTCTTTACCTTTTTCGTCTACGTAAGTGATGATTACGTCACCTTCTTTAGGTTTCGTTGGATCTTCTTTAAGTTTGTAGACGTAAGTTACGTTCTTGTCGCCTTCAACAACTTTACCTGTTGTAGCATCATCACCATTCCAGTGACCTTGTTCGTCAACTTTACCTACTGGGTAGTTACCAGCTGGTACCAATTCGTATGTCTTACCTTGGAATTCGATTTCTTTTGGACGGTTGTCAATAACTGTGTCATAGTCTTTATCAACTGGTTGATCTTTTTCATCAGTGACATCGTCTTTAATCTTGTTACCATTGACATCAACATAGTGTACGTAGACATTACCTTTCACTTCTTTATAAACGTAAGTGATTGTTGATTTAGGTTTATCAACTTTACCTTTAATTGGATCAGATGATTCAAGGTGTCCGTCACCGTCAACTTTACCTACTGGGTAATCACCTTTTGGTACGATCTTGTATGTCTTACCATCTGGAGTCTTGATTGTCTTAGGTTTTTCACCTTCCTCAGTTGTGTTATATGGAGTGTCATATGGTGAGTTTGGTGTATCTTGACGTGGTTTTTGGATTTCTTTACCATCATTCTCACGGATGTAAGTGATGATTACTTCACCAACTTTAGGAGTTTCACTTTCTGACATTGATTGAGAAACTGAAACTGAAGTTGATTCAGAGCTTGAAAGTGATTCTGAAACTGAAGTTGAAGTTGATGTAGATTCTGAAAGGCTAGCAGATGCTGAGTATGATTCAGAAGCTGATACTGATTCAGATACAGAAGTTGATTCTGAAGAGCTTGCTGATTCTGATGCAGATACTGAAGCTGATGCGCTTGCTGACTCTGATGCAGATGCTGACTCAGACGCACTTGCTGATTCTGATGCAGATACTGAAGCTGATGTGCTTGCTGATTCTGATGCAGATGCTGACTCAGACGCACTTGCTGATTCTGACGCAGATGCTGACTCAGATGCACTTGCTGATTCTGATGCAGATGCTGACACTGAATCACTCAATGAAGCTGATTCTGATGCAGACGCTGACTCAGATGATGAAGTTGATTCTGATTCTGAGTTATTAGTAACGATTGAAATTGATTCAGAAATTGAAGCTGAAACTGAGATAGATTCTGAAGTTGAAACTGACTCAGATGCACTTACTGATTCTGATGCAGATACTGACTCAGATGCGCTTGCTGATTCTGATGCAGATACTGACTCAGATGCGCTTGCTGATTCTGATGTAGATGCTGACTCAGATGCACTTGCTGATTCTGATGCAGATGCTGACTCAGATGCACTTGCTGATTCTGACGCAGATGTTGATGCTGACTCAGATGCGCTTGTTGATTCTGATGCAGATACTGAAGCTGATGTGCTTGCTGATTCTGATGCAGATACTGACTCAGATGCGCTTGCTGATTCTGACGCAGATGCTGACTCAGATGCGCTTGCTGAAGCTGACTCAGATGCTGATTCTGACGCACTTGCTGATTCTGATGAACTTGCTGAAGCTGACTCAGATGCTGATGCTGATGCACTTGCTGATTCTGACGCAGATGTTGATGCTGACTCAGATGCACTTTCTGAAGCTGATTCTGATGCACTTGATGATTCTGATGCAGATGCTGAAGCTGATTCTTGAGCTGATGTAGAAGCTGATTCTGATGCAGATGCTGATTCTGATTGTGATTCAGATACACTTGCTGATGTAACTTCTGATTGGCTCAATGATGCAGATGCTGATTCTGATACAGACTTAGAAGCTGTTTCTGATTGTGATACAGATTGTGAGTTAGATACTACTTCTGATTCTGATTGTGATTTAGATACAGCCTGTGATTGTGACACAGATTGTGAATTAGACACAACTTCTGATTCTGATTGTGATTTAGAGTTAGATACTACTTCTGATTGTGATACAGATTGTGAGTTAGATACTACTTCTGATTCTGATGCAGAATTTGAGAATGATCGTGATTGAGATGCTGACTCTGACTCATCCATCTTACGGTAGTAGTGTGTTACATCATTAGACAATGGTTTAATTGATGAAATTGAGAAGTTATTAAAGAATGATGGATAACCACTTGCTTTATCACCTGGTGTATTACCACCGATGATATTTGAAGTATTGTTACGAACTGGGTCAACATCAGTTGAGAATTGAGGTGAAGCTGTAAAGGCGTCTCCAGTTGCTTTATTGTACCAACCACTCAAACGTACATTACCACCAGCCGCATCTGAATAAGTTGCTACTTTGAGTCTGTAGTTTCCGTCTTTACTATCTACATAACCTACTTCTTTAGGATCGCTAGCAGTTCCTTCAACAGTAGCTCTTGTTCCTGGTTTAGCAGGATCAGAAGTGTAAACCAAAGTATAATCATCAAAGTTCAAATTGTTTACATCTTTTGATGGGCTATATGAAGAAACTTTAGAAGGGTCCAAAACATAAAACTTAACTACTGATGAACCATCTGTAGATACTTGCTCAATAACACGTTTAACATAGTAATGTGCACGACCACCTTGAAGTTCAAGATATTTAGATCCAACACCACCCAATGTACCACTCATGTCCGCAGGTGAAACAGTACGTGTATAAACATATCCATCAAATTCACGTGGTTGTGAAGCTGTGTAATCTTGCCCTTCAATACCTTTTTGAGTATATGAAGCCAACTGAGCTCCATCTTCAGTCATATAATTAGTATTATGATCTACAGTTTTCGTTGGAATACTAGTTTGAACATTAGGTTTTGTATCATTTTGATTTCCAGGGAATGAAGTATCACGAACTTGAAGAATGTGGTGCTTGTATTTATCACTTGCAGTTGGTCCAGCATCACGGTTGTTTGTCCAAGTTCCTAAAATTTGCGATGCATCACCAGTAGTATATTCAAATTGTGGTGTATACGTTGAATTAGCGTTTACCAATGTATTGAATTTATAAGTTGAACCTGCAGTCATATCCAAAGTTTCAACTTCGTTACCTGTTGACTTATCTACCAAACGAGCATGTACAGTAGGTGTATTAGTTGTACCCACAGTAGAGCGGTCAACTGAGAATGTCACATAGTATCCACCGTTACTATATGTAACACCACCTTGAGAAGCAGGGCCTTCCCAGTTTTGAAGATCCCAGATTGAGTATGTGAAGCGACTAGCATCTGGATCTAGTTTATAGTTTGGATTTGTCCACGTTGGGTCAGAAATTGATGCTCCATTAGCATCATCCATACTTGGGCTAACTTTAACATTTGCTGCAAGTGTGTTTGATGTAGAAATAGCATCCAATTGAGCTGTCACTGCAGCAACGCCGTTAACTACTGAATTACCTGTGAAGCCGTTGTCAGTGATCTTAGTCATCATGTTGTCAACAGCGTTACCAAGGCGCTCACGTTGCTCTGCGTAAGCAGCGTTTGTTGCTGATGCAGCAAGCAATGTAGTTGATTTAGCAACTTCTTCTTGAACTGTTGCGATAGCAGTTTGGATTTCAGCTTTAGCAGCTGTATCAGTCAACTTAGCTTGGTAATCTTTAGCGATACCTACAAGCAATTCTGCTTCTGAAACGTTTTGATCCAAGATAGTTTTTTCATCTTCTTGAGTCGCTGTTTCTGATGCAGTTGCAGCTGTTGAAGTTGCTGATTCTGAAGCTGAAGATGATTCTGAGTTTGAACCACTGTTGCTTTCAGTGTGTGATTGGCTTTCAGATGTTGAGTTCACTTTGCTAAGTGATACAGATTCTGAGATAGCTTGTGACAATTCTGCTGATACAGATTGTGATACTGAAACTGAAGCATCTGTGCTTGCTTGAGCGTCAACTGAAGAGCTTGTAGACTCTTGGCTTGTTGATGCTACTGCTGGAGCTTCTGAAGCTACTGTTTCAGATACTGGAGCAGCACTCAAGGCAACTGAATCAGAGTTAGCAATGATATCATGATTTGTAGTTGCTTGGCTTTCCAAAGCTGGTGCAGTTGTTTCTTCGGCTTGAGCAGTGTAAGTTGCTACTGCGCCACCTGCCACAGCACCTGCTGCTGCAATCCCTTTAAGAAGAGCTGTACCTGAAAGAAGAGAAGATTTTTCTTCTACATTTTGAACTGATACTGACGGAGCATCTGCGCCACCTTTAACAACTTTGAAAAGTCCAAAGTTAGATGTTGCAGCACGAAGCCAGTTTTTACCCGATTTGATAAGTTTGAAGCGAGTCACGCGATCTGTTTCGCGGAATTCACCTTCGTTACGTCTAAAAAACATATTTACCTCCTAAAAAATATGAGTTATTTCCTAATCTGGAAATTACAATTTATAATATAACACAAGTTAACTAAAAATTGTTCTTTTTTATCTCATTTTCTCTAAAAAATGTAAGGTTTTCTCAATTCTGAATTTTCTGATTACTATAAACAATTACCCTTAACTTTATGTGCAAACGGTTGAAATCCTCTATTTTATGCTATTTTTTTCTATTATTCTCATTTTTAAGCTGACTATCGTTCGGTTTAAAATTATCCAACAATTCCATTTTTGATAAATTGTCACACAATTACAATCAATTATTTTAGGCGAATTATTTACATCTGTTAGGCTTTTATTGACTATTTTTTAACATTAACCCTAATTAGAGACAGGTCTTCCTTAAATCCTTAAGTCTAAAGTGAAAATGATTTGAATAATTTATAAAAAGTCAAGATTTATGCTCAGATTTGTCACAAAAAAAGGATTACCTTTCGATAATCCTTTTTCTATTAGCTTAATGCCATGATAGCATCAATAAAAAGTTTCTTTGTGAAGTAACCGTTACTAACGAGATAGGCTGTGTGGCGAGCATTAGCCACCATCTGTGCATACTGCTCCTCGGTACATTCTTGAACGCAACGGTCTGCTTCTTCCAGACTTGAAACGACGAAGCCTAGACCATGTTCTTTGATATAGTCTGCATTTGAGAGGTAGTCAGGTACAACAACTGGGAGACCTGCGGCTAAGTAAGTAGAGAGTTTATAAGAGATGTTCATCTTATAGTAGTCAAGCTCGTCCTCTGGTTTTTCCGAATTCCCCCAGACCAGACCAAATCCTCCCTTGGATAGTTCTAGCAAAAGCTCATGTTTATTTCGCCAGCCTTCGAGGTGGACTTTGGAATAATCCTTATCCTCTTGTTTATCTGCGTAGACGTGGAGAGGGGTCGTTTGTTTCCAGTCTAAGATATGTGGGAAACGTGTTGGGTTTCCGGCAAAAATCATTTTCTTTTGGAAAGCAGGCTGGTGCAAGTCCAGACTATGAGGTAAGTCCCAAAGTTTTTGGATGATAATCTTCTCAACTATTAGCCCTTCCTCAATTAGTCGATCACGCATCTTTTCAGATGGAACAACGACAACATCACAGAGATTGTACATGTCAATATAAGAAGACATGAGATAGTAGTTACTATCAAACATGAGAGGCGGGACGTCATGGATAAACATAACGGTCTTAGCATTAACGGCTTTGAATTTACGGAGCAATCGGCTGTCCCAATCACTACCATTCCATGATGGAGACTGGAAGAAAACAATGTCTCCAACACTTAGTCCTGCTACAATCCCATCAAAGCGGGAATTAAGCTCTCCATCTGGCTCTTGACTACTATCATAGAAATAAATTCCTAGTTCATTAGCACCGAGCTCTCTGGCAATCTTCATGGTATCATTTTGGGCAATCAAGGCCACACTGCGTGAGGACTGGCCAAATAAATTTGTAAAATGTACGCGCATGACATACTTCTTTCTATTATATGATAGGAAGTCCTCTACTTATAAGAAACAATCATAAAAATAAGTAAGAGGATAAAGAGGGCTATGCTGATAGCCAAGGTCAACATTTTTCGAATCGGTTGGCTAGCCCAATAACTTGGTTTACCGATATTACTAGTGGCATCCGTTGAGAAAATCTGCGTTTGACGCGGTTGGATGGTCACTAGGACGATAAGGGCAACCGAAAGAATCACTGCTAGAACCATAAATACTAACATCATAAGACTACCTCAACAAACCAATAAGGGTGAAGATCAAACCGATGATAATAACAAGTCCGAGCATGATTGAAAAGCTCTTGTTGATCTTCTCTCCTCTGGTTTCTTTTTCTTTTGTGATAGGCTTTTGCTTGAGTTCTTCCATACGGCCTTCAACGTCACCGTAGAATAAATCTTTTTTAGACATGATTTCCTCCTAAAAGTGATTGTAAGCGGTCGGCCAACTCAGAAGCAGTCAGAGTATTGGCTTGAGCTTTTTGAGCCTGCATAGATTCTTGCATGGCTTGATTGTCGCTTAGGACCTGCTTAATCTTGGCAACCATAGCTGGATAGTTCTGACTGGCATAGATATGCTCTGGTGCTGTATAGACAGGTCCATGAGCTGTTTCTGAAAAGGCCAGAATCAATAATTGGTGTTCAAAGGCAGTTCGCGTCGCCTTATACAATTCATTATGATGATTGATATCCAAATAGAGGTCAGACTCCTGATAGAGCTTGTCCAACTGTTTGTGACTAGCGTTTGGATGGAGCACAACGTTTGAATAACGCATCATCGAGAGCAATCTTGGGGACATCTCAGTGACTGCCGCAATCTGGAAGGTCACATCAGGGAGTGACTCAACCAAGGCTTCTAAACGCTCAATTTGGTCTGAATTGGTTGCAATAAAGGCATTACGAGGTTTGCCATGATTTTCCTTGAAGTCATAGGCATAGCCAAGTGACAAGACCTTATGTTTTTTATCCTCAGGCACCAGCGTTAAGGCTTTTTCATAAGTCACCTTATCAGGAATGATGATGGCATTAGCTCTGGCTGAATTATCCTCTAAGATACCATTCATATTGCCTGGTAGGATATCACCCAGTGGCTCTTGCCAGACAAGGACATCAGTGGCACCCTTATTTTGCATAGTCCATGAGACGACGAAAGGTGTTGCCAAGCTATTAAAGATAATGTGATCGATATCACCAAAGACCTGAGCTAGGAAGGCTTTAACAAATTCGGTACGGTTGGCGAAACGACGAAGGGCTTGTCCTGGTAGAGTCAAGAGAATATCACTGGTGAGATGATTTTCCAAGATACGTTCGTCGCCTTCTTTGGTTTGGTAGCTGGTAAAGAGTGCCTGACCGTTCTCATCATGAGTGGTTTTGGCAAAGCAGAATCCGTATTTGTTATAGTGGTCCACTTGGCGAATCTTTCCTGACTTGTCTAACCATTCGACACTTTTAACGATACGAGCCTTGCTACCTTCTGGGTAGGTGATGCGGGCACGTTCTTCGGTAAGATTAGACACACGCGCCATCTGATTGTTCCCTGAAATTTCCCAAAAGGCTGGCACAGGAACTTGGTTGAAAAAGCGTGGTTTGCCAGTCTCCTCTTCTGCTTCTACATAGTAGGTGAAAGGAGAGAGAGCGCCTTGAGGGAGAAAACCATCTGGATTGATGACAACTGTTGTGGCATCATAGCCTGCTACCTGAAGTGAGTAAGCCAAATCCTTACTAGCTTGATTGTAGTAATCACATAAGAATATCATGAGCGTACCTCCTCAAGTAACTGTTTCCAAGCTGCCTTGACTTGACTGGTCAAGAAGCCTTTGGCAAGGTCATAAGATTTTTGACGCATGGCTTCGATAGTGCCTTTTTCATAGAGACGGATAATGGCATCCTTATAGGACTTGGTGATGACATCCACAACATGATTTTCAGCGACAGGGAGGAGATAACCGTTGCCCCCGTCTTCGATAAAGGTTTGATTTCCGTAAGGCACATCAAATCCAATCATCGGAAGACCTGAACCAACCGCCTCCATGAGAGTAAGGCCGAAACCTTCACTGGTTGAAGCTGTTAGATAGACCTCGTACTGGCTATAAATGTCAGTCAAGTCAGCGTGCCCCATGAGTCGGATATAGTCGCCAGCTTGTGCTTCGACAATAATCTCACGCAACTTGGCATCCATACTACCACTACCGTAGATATCAAAAGTGATATCTGGCAGAGTCTTATGAACCTCGATAACCGCACGAACCAACCAGTCAATGTGTTTTTCCTGAGCCAATCGTGAGGCCGTGATCATTGAGAATGGCTTACGTGGTTTGTCCTGCCCAACCAATTCAGGCAGACTTCCCACTGGAATAGTGTAAATCTTTGGATCATGGTTGGTGTAGCGACGGAACTGTTCCTGCAAAATTTCCTTCTGACGATCAGTTGCCACGATGAAGAAATCAACCTTGTCCGCATTGGTAAACTGGTACTCGTAATAGTTATTCCAGAGAATGTAGTTGTCATCAGTTTGATTGACACTAAAATGCTCAGCGTGAACCACTACACCTAGGCGAGCAGCTTGCGCTTCTTCAAAGACCAACTGGCCAATACCTGTTTCACGGTCCAAGATGACCACATCATCCTTGGTTAGGGCTAGACGTTTGAAGAAATAGCGAAGGAATTCTTGCTTACCATAAAGAACCTGATCAGGAAAACGATAGATATCCTGATTATTGTCTCCGACAATCATGTCATAGGCTGTAGACCCATCTTCGTTATAAAAACGACGTTGGTAAACCTTGGCTTGATTGTCCTTAGGCGCAGAATACTCACTGCAGTAACGGGTGTAAGAGTAAAAGTCCTTGCGCAAGAGCTTGTCGTTGACAAAATAGCTCACGGTTTCCACAGCATCTTCGTCAACCGCACGAAGGTTACATGCCACCACCATATCATCTTGTGGATAATGGTAACGAATGAGGCGACCAGCAACTTCCTTGCGCTCAGGATTGGCAGGTAAGATGGCCTCGATTTCTGCTAGACTGATGGTCGATGGCGCAATCTTCACATCTGTAAAATAACTATAGAGCCAGATGATTTCGTCGTCTGAAAAACCAATCTTGCTAGTCATATGCTCGATATTATCTCCAAGGATGAGATCCATAAAGACAAATTTTGCCTCTTGTCCCATTTCCCTGAAAATCTTGGCACGGTAGGCCTGGGCATATTCGACACCACTGCTAGCCCAACCGATACCTAAATTAATATTATATACTGTCATAATTTCCTTATTTTATGGGAAATGGCTGATGATATCTCCTTTTTTAGTGACTTGCACCTGACTAAGGAGAAGATTACGAACCATATCCTTTCTGATTTGACGTTTCATGGCTTCAAAGCCCTTGTAAGCCTCTTGGTAATATTCAACAATCGGGTTCTTTTGACTGAGTTGTTGACTACCGATAGCCATTTGGAGTTGTTGCAGATAGTCTACCTGCTCCACCCAGTTGTCATCCACAGCCTTAAGCATGGATAGGCGTTGGAAATACTCGTTAAGTTCCTTGGTCTTCAACTCCTGCTTTTTAGCATCAAGTTCACGATAGGCAAACTGGTAGATGAGTTCCAAGACTTCCTCACGATTGTTGAGGTCCAAATCCTTAGGAATTTCATTGATGCGGAAGCTGATATTACGCAAGATAAAGTGGTAAAGATTTTCCGCTTTTGAGAAATCCTCCTCAGCCATAGCCTGGTCGATGAAGTCGTCAAGAACCTCGTCGATAACAGTGTCCAAACCTTGATTGTGATAGATGAGGCGGTCACGTTGCGCGTAGATCATCTCACGTTGGATATTCATACTTTCTGCAAATTCAAGGGTCTGACGACGTGAGGTACGACCAGAACTTTCACTGGCTTCTTGGGCTTTTTCAACCAATTTACGATACTTACGGCCTGTCAATTCCTTAGGCTCGATGTGATCACTAATGGCGTATTCTTTGTAAGTACGATGGACCCAAGATGGACCGTATTTTTTAATCACATCATCTTCAAGGGAGACGAAGAATTTAGACATACCCGGGTCACCCTGACGTCCAGAACGGCCACGAATTTGTAGGTCAATACGCTGACTTTCCATACGTTCGGTACCGATAACGACCAAACCACCGAGTTCAGCCACACCCTTACCGAGCTTGATATCTGTTCCACGTCCAGCCATTGAAGTCGCAACCGTCACGGCACCCATTTGTCCAGACTCAGCAATCATCTCAGCTTCACGTGGCGCATTGTTGGCATTTAGGAGGTTATGAGCAATTCCTTCACGCAAAAGCAAAGAAGAATAAAGCTCTGACATTTCCACCGAACCAACGAAAATCAAGATTGGATTGCCTTTTTCATGATAATGCTTAACATACTCTAAAGAAGCAAAGACCTTCTCTGGTAGGGTCGCATAAATCTTATCTGGATAGTCGATACGTTGTTTCTTACGGTTGGTTGGAATTTGAATAACCTTCATGCCATAGGTATCGAGAAATTCTTTTTCCGCAACCTTACCCGTACCAGTCATCCCTGAAATTTTCTTGAATTTTTTAAAGAGACTTTGGTAGGTGATTGAAGCCATGGCTCTGGTTTCTTGTGACAAGGCCACTAATTCCTTGGCTTCGATGGCTTGGTGGAGTCCACCTTGGAGCTTGGTCAATTCCAAGAGACGACCTGTCGATTTATCAAGAAGGACCACTTCAGGTCCCTTCTTGCCATCACGAATGATATAATCCTTGTCCTTTTTATAGAGCAAGTGGGCACGAAGAGAAAAGAGCAGGTGACGGGCAAAGGTGCTGTTTTCCTCATCGTAGAGGTTACCGATACCAAGGTAATTTTCAGCAGCCTTAGCACCCTTAGTGGTCAACCAGACTTCCCCTTTTTCCTCTTTGAAGATATAGTCTTCACCCTCGACCAAGGTGGTCATAAGCGTATCCATCATCCCATAATAGTTAGACTGAACACGGGGTGCACCAGAGATAATCAAAGGCGTCTGGGCACTGTCAAGGAGGACAGAATCCACCTCATCGACGATAGCATAGTTAAAGGGACGCATGTATTTCCCGTCTTGGTTTGAAGCAAGGTTATCAATCAAATAGTCAAAACCTAAGCTAGAATTGGTCGTGTAAACGATGTCTGATTGATAGATAGCACGCTTTTCTGCCGGTTCCATCTCATTGCTGCCTTCCACACAGGGAACACCAATCGTCAAACCTAGGAACTCGTAGACCTGACCCATTTCCTCGGCGTCACGGATAGCCAAGTATTCATTTGTCGTAACAAGGATAGCCCCTTCACCTGACAAGGCATTAAGGTAGACTGGCATGGTAGCCGTCAAGGTCTTACCCTCACCGGTATTCATCTCAGCGATATGGCCTTGGTGCATGACAATGCCTCCCATGACCTGAACATCATAAGGGAACATGCCTAGCACGCGCTTATCCGCTTCACGAACAACCGCAAAGGCTTCAGGCAGGAGGTCGTCCAAGCTTTCTCCTTGAGCCAAACGCTCCTTAAATTCCTGCGTTTTATTTTTCAACTCAAGGTTGCTCAAACCAGCCATTTCATCGGCTAGGCCGTTAATTTCCTTGAGTATCTCCTTAACAGGGAGAATAGGATTCAGTTGTTTAAACATGTTCTTCTCCTGTTTCTTCCAGTTTTAAGTTGTAGAAATCTAGCTCTTTGACCCCAGCACTCAAAAGAGAAATACGGTAGGTATAGGCCTCGTGAGGGTAAACAAAGGTCATGTGGGTACTCTTTTCAATGAGCTGTTTGATTTCATTGTCATAACGGTCCAAAAAGCTGACTTTCAAAAAGACTGAGCCTGTTGGGACAGCTTCGAGATTGGCCGTCAAATCATAACTATGCCCCTTTTTCAAAAGTGGGAGGGCAGGCTGGGTACGACCAGCTTGATAGTTTTGGATGGCCACCCAAGACTGGATTTCCGTTCCTGATGGCACCAAAGGATTGTAAAATTGCACAGAACCATCTTGGCGCTTAACAATTTTTGAGCCATACATGTAGGCTTTGTGGTTTAAGCCCCATAAGATTTCTGATTTCTTGTTTCTGAACATTCTTACTCCTTCCTTCCAAAATCATTTTCTAAAATCATACGGTAAAAATTAACAAACCAAGTTGTCGCCGTATAAGAATCATCGTTGTGTCGCCCTGACGTTCCCTTGCTGAGAATCTTAGCCCCTGAGTAATAGAGAGACTTGGTAATGTCCTCGTAGGCCGTCGGATCCATATCCTCGTCTTTCATGTAGGAAAGACCAAAAGTTGTATTTGAGAAGTCTGCTTTTTCAAATTTATCCCAGAACTTCTGATTAAGAGCCTCGACACCTTCATTATCCAAGCGTCCTGTCTGCAAATGCAAGACATCAATTCCTGTTGGGAAAACCTCTGGCGCCAAGAGTCTGGCACGATTACCGATAGTACCAACATTTGCTAGAGGCTTAGACATGATGATGGCGTGAGGCTCAAAGTCCGCACCATAGTACATAGATGGGAAGGTTCCCATAGACATTCCTGAGAGAATGAGCTGACTATTGTCAAAACCTAGGTAGTCCAAGTAATGTTGGATGGTGTCTTTGATGCTATTTTCAAGTTCTTCAGTTCCCATGTAGAAGGCTCCCCCTTGGAGACGAGGGTCTGAAAAGAGCAAGAATGGCGTTCCCATCCCCTTCATCATTCCGAAACCTTCGAAACCTTCGGCAGGACGGAAACCTGAGAAGTAAACTGACAAAGGTGGCTTGAAGTCCCCTGGATAAAAGAAATAGTTGATTTCCTGACGCTTGCTATCGTGGAGAATTCCTCCACCAAGTACAAATTTTCCGAATTGGAAACGGGTCAAACGTTGGTGGAGCCCACCGATAGTAATCTGGCCTTGGCCTTTCATCTCAAGACTAGCAGACAGGAGGAAGGTCGTGTCCTCATCGAGGACGATAGCTCCCTTGCGCATTTCTTCTTCTGAAACGATATAGGTCTTGAAAATACCTGCGACCGAACCTTCTGGCAAAAGATTGAGAATCAAGCGACACTCACAAGTCTCCTCTTTTTCAAACTCCAACCAAAGCTCGATAGGATTTTCCTTGCTGGCTCTGACATTATAGGTCCAGTCCAAGACAGGACTGAACTCTTGACCATAATCACCGTTTAAAATGACATTTTCATAACCATGGTAGGTCACTTGGCCAGTAAAATTTGGGTTAACCTGGGTCGTGAAAGGAAACATCTTATCCCCGTACTGCCCTGAAAAGAGCGCTTTTGAAAGGGTAAAGAGCAACTGGCCTTGATTTGAAAAATCAGTCGGCACGGCGCACATTTCCTTGATGAACTGAGCTAGAATCTCATCGGTCACTTCAATCGTTTGATCAAAGAAAATAGTATGAGGAATCAAATGTTCTTTAATAGCCATCAATTCTTCAAGACCTGCAAGACTGTCCACAATGACAGCAGTGAAAGTCTTGATTTCGTCTTCTTCGATGGTTTCTTGCAAGGTCTCAAGCTGACCAAGATTGCAATAATACCATTTCATATTTTCAGGAATTTCCTGAATTTCTGACCAGTTGGATGGTCCAACTTGTAGTATTTTCAGGCGATTATCCTTGGTCATTCTGCTCCTCCTTCAACCAATTTTCCCATTTTTGTACCAAACGGTCTCCTGTGTTTTCCTTAATTTTCTCAATTGAGTAGATAAGGGAACGGTTCCAGTTGTTCAACTGTCCCAAATAGTAGTAAGCCCCTTTTTCAAAATCGGACAAGTGCTTCAAGATATAACCATTTTCTTGGTGGGTCACATACTCAGACGCCACACGGTTAATCTGTGGAATACCAGCACTAATCCCTGCAATTTGTGTATAACGATTAGGTTCCTTGCTCAAGTCAACAATGAGTCGTGTAAACTGAAGTGACTTGATAAGGGCAGTCTCGTCACGCAGGTCTTGGAAAGAAAATCGGCTTACGATTTCATTATTTTCTTCCAATTTATTTTCTGCACCACTACTTTCGACAACCTCTTCAAAGGCTTCCGGACTCAATCGTTCTTCAATCATTTTTTCCACTTGATTTTGCAGGCTAGCAAGTTGCTCTGGATTGGCATTAAAAGCCCCAAACTCAACCTGTGTCTTAGGATACTTAGCCACAAAAGCCAGAACCTGATAAATCGCCTCTAAATCCAATTGGTCAAAGTCAACCTGATAAAAGATTTTAGACTCTTTGACACGTTGACTAGTTCCCAAAGCCAAACGAGTATCGAAGGAAGCCATGTGTTTGAGTTTCTTAGCCTCTTCTGGATAGGCAACTTGAAGTTGCTCCAAGTAATCGTAACGGTCAGCAATCAACAAGTCCACTTGTGGCAGAAAGGCTGCATAGGTGTCAATACTATCATCCTGATTACGTTCTGCGAACCAAGTCAAAATCTTAGTGTTGTCTGCTGGCAAGTGGTCAAAGAGGTGTTTGTTATGGCGCAAATCTGAGGCGATAACAAAACGGTCCTCTGCTTCTACCTTTTCCTCCAAGAATTTAGTCAAAAATTCCCAGATAACTTCTGAAAGGTCACCGTAGTAACTCTTATTAAAACGACCTTCCGTACGAGGATTGGCTACAATCCCACGACCATCAAAGAAATGACAAAGCTGCCAAACTCCCTTGGCATTAAGGTAGTTTCGATAGCTTGGTTGTCCATTTTCATAATATAGACTGCTTGAAATAAAGCCGCGGTCATCATAGATGTCTTCACGAATGATTTGCTCATCCTTATAGTAGCGAATCATGCCAATAAAGCCTTCTGAACCGAACTCAATCTCGGCATAACGCTTGTGTTGGCATTGCACTACGATAGCAAACGGTGTGTGAACAAAGGTAGACCCTTCTGGCCATTCCAGGTCTGTCACCTGAAGGTTTTTCATATCTTCATTAGTGATACCCTGAATTAAGTCAAAAATAGCCGTATAGCCAACTTCCAAGACATCATGACGATGGAGGAAATAACGCAAATGCGGTTGATAGGCCAAAAGCAAAAGCTGAGGAGCTAAATCCTCATCCTGAAAAATACGAACTTGGTGCAAGCTGTCATCAAATTCGATTTTTTGGCGGATACGGTACCAAGGATCAATAACCGTCTTCCAAAATTCGTCCGTCTGTCCATACCAAGCTGGAATAAAATAATACATGAGTTCTCCTTCATTGTCTTTTCATCACAATACTTGAGATTGAGGGGCAGACCGATCACGCATCACCAGCCTGCCTCTCAACCCCACGAGGGGTGAGATATTATACATTTTCAAAAAGTGGGGTGTAGGAAGTGTTAAGCTTCAAGGCTTTCATTTCCTCGTTAACGTTGTAAATCATACCGCTAAAAATCAAGAACGTCCCAGGAATCATACTAAGCTGCAGGTAATCTGGATTGACCAAGATAATCAGCATCGGAGCACCTGCCATAAAGAGCATATAAAGGGCACCGATGAAACCAAGTCTAAGCACCAAATGGTTGATATAGGCACTGGTTTCTTGGCCTGGATAAACGCCGTAGATGTACTCACCTGACTTACGCATACGCTCAGAGATTTGCTCACCAGAGACATTAACAAAGGCAAAGGCTAATCCTAGAACGAAGAGCATGACCAGGTAAACAACCAACCAAAGAGGTTGACCGACCGTCAAGGCCTTGATGGCACCACTGGTCCACTTGTTTTCAGGATGGATAAATTGAATTAGCATAAAGACGTACTGCGGAATGCTGACTAGGGACATGGCATACATGAAAGGCATCCCTCCGGCTGGATTCAACATAATATCCAAGTAAGAATACTGTTTGAAGCGGTTATGAATATTGATTTTATTGATTGAGATACGATATCTAGCCCTCTGCACAACCCCTGAAACATAGAGGAATACTAAACTGAACAGAATCAGAGGAAGCAGGACATTCCAACCAATACCTAATTTTTCAATACTATCCATGATTTGATAAGGCAGATTGGCCATCATACTTGCCATCAGGATGACAATGGAGCCCCCAATCCCAAAGAGAGAGTTGAGATCTGATAGCCAAACCAAGAAAAAGGTCCCGGCAATCAATAAAATGGTATTCATGAAAATAGCGAGACTAGCATTAACCCCTGAAACGATAGGTAAATTCAAGGATACTGCCAAAGATTGAACAATGGCAATCCCTAGGGCCAAATACATGCGTCTACGGTCCTGAATCTCAATGGGGAGATTTTTCAAGCCCATTTTCTTAGAGAAAGAAAACATCTGCCAGAGAATCATGGCCGACATCCAGGGCGACAAGCCCACTGAAAAAAGAGACATGGACCTGAGGTTTCCACCCATCATGGCACTAGAGAAAGCCAAGGAACCGATGGCTCCCCCAAAGATATTTGCATTTTTCAAATCTACAAACGGTAGAACCAATTGATTTCCCAAACAATAAATAAAGAGGAAAAAGAGGGTCCATAAGACACGTTTGGTGATTATCGATTGACTAATTTTTTTCACTATTACTCCTATTTCCTGCCCATAGACAGGCTGATGTTATTTCGATTGAAACGAGACAGAGACTCCATTTCAGCCTACTTATCCAAACAAAGGATTACAGGCTCTTCTTACGCATTTGGCGAATGGTCTCAGCCATCTCTTTCCAACGATCTCTTGAGTAGGTTTGTTGGTTATGCTTGGTTGACTTGAGGTCCTCAAACCCTAAAATTGGTTTATTTTCAAACCTAAAAGCATCAAGAATCTCCACTACCTTTCTTCCTGGATTGATATCCAAAAGCAAGTCACTGGTTCGCACCAATTCCAAATCTAGTCCATTTAGACCCGCAATGGCTGAGTAGACCGTCACATTTGGATAGGTGATCAATTGAGCCAGTTTATCTGTCACATGCTGGCGAGAGGCAATTTTAAACTGTACCTTAGGAAGAGCCGAGATAAGATCCGTCAAATGCGGAATTTCCGAAATGTTGGTGTAGACCAAGCACGTGAATGGACGGCCCTTAGGATAAATCATGTCCTCTGAAAGTGGTGATAAAGTAGCATTTTCAGCGACCCCTGACCAATCCATTTGAGCATAGAACCACCAGACCTCACGATAGGCTTGGCAGGCTAAAGGCAACCAAGGCTTACGGTGTGAGGCATAATGCAGAACCTTAGGATAGTCTTGACCATTTGGCAAATGGAAACCGGCTAGACTAGACTTGGTGACCGCATAATTGTTATCAAAAGACAAAGGCAACCAGTTGTTACGGAAGACCATATTTAGAATGGACTGCTCCGCAAACGGAACCTTATCATGCCATTCGCTGGTCATGTCAATCAAGTGGCGTATCATATTGTACTGTTTCCAATAAGCTGTATCAATCACCATGAAACCTGCATCAAACATAGCCTGGCGGTCCTGAACCTGAATAGCATAATCACGCACGGCAGCCAAAGGACGACCTTGTAAATCAAGGGTAAAGAGGTCCTCTAGAGAACCTGTAACCACCATGTCACTATCCAAATAGAGGGCTCGTTCCTCAGACACAAAGTCCGCCACAAAATAGCGAAGATAACTTGCATAGTTGCTATTGGTCTTGTATTGCTTGATCTGACTACTATCCACACGACAGTTAATCACTTCACTACCAAAGGCAGCCAGATGACGGTTAAGTCCTCTAAACCACTCTTGAGAAAAATCATCGTTAATCAAGTAAAAACGAATATTGCGATGATGGAAAACGATAGATTTGATGGTCGTAAGCACTTGGTCAACATAAGCATAGTTGACTGCTAGAACAACGGCACGCTTCTTAGTCTCATAACGTTGAGGAGCCAAGCTCAAGACCTGGAATTTTTCCTGAATGGAGCGGTAGGCATCAGAATCTGTGAGACCTTGCTCCTCTACATTTTTCAAACAAGCCTCTAGCATCTGACGGTAGGTAACCATGTATTTTTCCAGAGGGAAACCATGGCTAGCAACAATAGCCAAGCGCTCCTCCATGGCATAAACCAAGGTCATCATCCAATCTTGCATCCATGTCGCCGATGGCATCTCTGGACTCTCACGATAAACATAAAGTCCCTTGTTGAGGTAAACCGTACGCTCACTCATGAGATAGGCTTTAAGATTGAAAAAGCCATCCTCCCCTGCATGCTCTTTTGGAAAGAGCAAGTCATTAAACAAGGAATGTTTGTAGAGTTTACCTGTCGCAGAAATTAGGGCGATGTTGATGTTATTGGTTTCTTCAAAGAGTCCATCAATAATCTGAGCGGGTGAATACACCTGCTCGTAATAATCTTCGTCCTTGATGTAAAAATAAAAGCGATCTTCCGATTCCTTATAAACACTGTAATTGGCGACTGCGATATCCGCTTTGTGAGCCTGAAGTGCCTGATAGAGCTCCTCCAGATAAGTCGGCTCTACCCAATCCTCAGCATCCACGTAGGTAACGTAAGCTCCCTTAGCCTGACGAATACCAATATGTCGAGCATCTGAAAGCCCTCCATTATCCTTTTTGAAATAGAGAATGCGAGAATCCCTAGCAGCATAGCTACGGCAAATGGCATCACTATTGTCTGTTGAGCCATAATTGATGAGGATGATTTCAAGATTTTGATAGGTCTGCCCCAAGACACTGTCTAGACAGGTCTGGAGTTGATTTTCTACATTGTAAACGGGAATAATTACGGAAATTTTTTCTGTCATTTTTTATTTCTTATTTTTTTCTAGCTAGTACAATTTTTTCTTTTCCTGTCTCAAACCGACATAAGCTTTCCAGAAACAGTCTAAGAGTTTAATAACAACTTTTAGGTCGCAAGAGATAGGGACCTTAAACACACTCTATACACTTTTTCCTTGCTTTTATCGAGACTTAACCATATTAAATTATACCATAGTATCACTTAATTTTCTAATAGATTAGCTTTTTTATGAGAGGTTTTTTTCAAACTAATTTCCTTTTATTTTCAGAAAAAACTGACAGTTAAAAAGCTGATACAGAGGGGATAAAAAAGAGATAGCCCTATTGAGGAACTATCTCTTAGAAAGGTTAAAGGGTTTTGAGTGAGGTCTCTTAAGCTCTCGACTCTTCCTACCCCTTATCCACAATTTTAATGCGGCTACTACCATCGTGTGACTTGATGATGGCTAGTTGCTGAGCAATGCCTTCTTTCATGTCGTCCACGTGGCTGATGACTCCGACCATTCGGTTTTCACCAATTTGTTCCAGAACCGTAATAGCCTTGGTGAGGGCTTCCTTATCAAGTGAACCGAAACCTTCGTCGATGAAAAGGGCTTCAACGACGGCACCCTTGCTGGTATTTTGCACAACTTCTGAGAGGGATAGGGCAATGGCCAGTGCGGCGATAAAGGTTTCACCACCAGACAAGGATTTAACGGAGCGTTCACTACCTGTCAGCTGGTCATAGACGTTGATATCCAAACCGAAGTGATCACGCGCTCTACGTCCTTCCTCGCTCAAGACAAAGGAATAGCGGTTATCCGTTAATAATCCGATGTAGTTGGCATTGGCATAGTCCAAGATTTGTTGGAAATACTGACGGATAACATAGACTTCAAGATTGAGACGACCAGTTAGAGCCGTATTTTCTCCCTTAACCACCTTAACCAAATCACTGAGTTCTTGGTGGGCCTTAAAGGCCTCTTGGTTACTGTCTTGAAGGGTTTTGGCTGCCTGGTAGGTAGCCGTCGCATCCTTAAGTCCCTTCTCCAGGACAGAGACCTGAGCCAATTGCGTATCGTAACTTTCCTGACTGGTTTGGACCTCTTGTGTTAAGGCGACCAAATCTGGTTTTTCTATATTTTGGAGAAGCGCTTGGCTCTTACTAATCTGGGTCTGCAATTCTTGTTTAAGGGTTTGGTAACTTGTCAATTGGGCCTGAAGCTTAGGAATAGCTTGCTTGTTCACTTCAAGCAGCCAAAGCTGGATTTGTTCTAGGTCATTGGTGAGCGCCCCTTCAGCCTTAAGACTTTGATTTAATTCAGCCGATAGACGCTTCGTTTCTTGGCTGGTCTTTTCTTTAGACTTGGTCAAGCTCTCAAGTTGCCCCTTGATGCCTTGAATGTCGGCATGAAGTTGGTTGTAGGCTTCACCATTTTCCTTAACTTGTTTCTCATAGAGGTCCAGCTCCTGCTTAGCAAGGGAAATTCGTTCTTGATAGACCTCTACAGACTCCAGCTCTGGATGAGCTACCTGCAAATCTTTTAAGCGCTCCTTAGCTTGGTCGAGAGCTGCCTTGGCCTCTTGATAGCTCTTAGCCAAATCTGTCGCTTTTTCCTGAGCTCGTCCTAACTCATCTTGATAACGGACAAGGTCTGCCTCTTCCTTCTCATAGCGTTTTTGGAGTTCTTGATAATGCTGCTTAACAACACTCAACAAGGCTTGCCCACGGTCAGCTCCATAGTCCTCTGAAAAGTCAAAATCAAACTGCCCCTCAACTTGTTCTTCCAGTTCTTGATAGTGTTTTTCAAGAGTTAACTTAACTTTAGCCACTTGGTCAAGCAGATCTTGGCGCTTAGTCTCAACTTCACTCAAGGTAGCCTGACGGCTTGACAAGGCAGCAACTTGCTTTTCTTTTTGAGCTTGAAGTTCCTCCACCTGGTCCATAAGATCCTTCAAGGCCGCTTCATCAGCCTGTGTCCCATCGACCTGAGGATGTTCTAGGGAACCACAGACCATACAGGGCTGTCCATCCTCTAATTCTGCCTGCAACTGGGCAATCATGAGTTGACGACGTGAAGCCAAAGTCGTTCTTAACTTCTCTTCCAATTCATTTAAGATTTCTTGAGCTTGCTCACTATCCAAAGATAAGGTTTGATGACGTTTTTCCGTCTTTGCCAACTCCTGATTCAAGGCCTCTATTTCTTTCAGGTCCTGAGCCAGTTGCTTATCCACACTGTAGCTCACAGACTGGAGGAGTTTTTCAGCCTCATGTAAACTCTCTAAACTAAGACGATTAGCCTCCAAATCTGACAAGGACTGGGAAAGGAGCTCAATCTCTTTCGAAGCCTGCTGATAGGTTTCTTCTAACCTCTTGTAGTTAGCACTCGACTGTTTGATTTTCTCCTGCTCTTGGGCAAGACTCTGGGCATAGATAATAGCCTCTTTCCATGCTTCCAGTTTCTCTTCTTTTTGAAGAAAATCCTCAGATTGAGCTGCAAGCGCCTCTTTTTGAGCTTTAACTTCCTCAAAAGCCTGCTCCTTAGCACTTAGCGCTTCCTGAGCAATCTCAAGGTCATGTTCTACTTGCAACAACTGCTTCTGATACTGCTTCAAGTTACTAATGGTTTCTTGTAACCCTTGGGCAAACTGTAATTCCTCCAGATGCGCTTTCGCTTCTGCCTGTTCCTGAGCCCCTTCCTCAATTTCTAGACGGTAACGCTCCTTGGCTTGCTCCAATTCTTGGAAAATCTTTGCCACATCTTGAGCAGTTTGCAAGCTCTTCTGCAGTTTTGCCAAATCCTCATGGGCATCCTTCAAAATGCTTTTCTGCTCTTCAAGATTTTCTTGACGTTGTGCCAAAAGCTCTTCAAGACGTGCCAATTTTTCAGAAGCTGGCGTTTGAGCCAAGACAGCTAATTCTTCCTCAGACCAAACCTGACTGGTAAAATGGCCATCTAGCTGAGCTTGGCGCTTCTCCATATCCTTGTTGCTCTGACGAAGACGCTCCTCCAAGCTCTTTTGAAAACGGTCAAAAATACCTGTTCCAAAGATTTTCTTCAAAATTTGAGTCTTGGTCTTGGAATCTTCTTTCAAAAAACGACTAAAATCATTTTGCGGAAGGAGAATAATCTGTTTGAACTGCTCGGCATTGAGACCCAAAATCTGCTCAATCTGGTCACTCACTTCCTTGATTTTATCCCCAAGCTTTTCAATTTCCTGACCACCAATCTTATCCACAATGACTAGAGAAGCTGTCGCTTTTTGAATGGTCGTGCCACCACCTCGCTTGGCTCTCTCCTGCTGGAGCACACGCTCAATGCGATAAAGATGGTTGCCTTGTTGGAAGTAAAAAGTCACCTTGGTCAAATCATCCTCTGGACCAGCAAAGGTTGACCGCATCTCCTCAACATTACGATCACCACTGGTCGTCGCAAACAAGGCCACCGTCATGGCATCAAAGAGAGTACTCTTACCAGCCCCTGTGTCCCCACCAATCAAAAAGAGAGGAGCGTGGTCAAACTGGGTGAAATTGATGACTTCCTTACGATAAGGTCCAAAATTGGTCAATTCTAACTGGACTGGTCTCATTGTCGGCTCCTTCCAATCTCCTCAAAAATACTTTCCACAAGGGCTGTCTGTCTCTCAGACAAGACGTCGCCCCCAGTCACTGTCTGGTAAAAATCAGAGACAATTTCCTGCGGCGACTGCATTTCCAAATCTTTTAAGTGCTTATCAACAGTCACGTTTTCTTCCCTGACATCACCCAGACGACTGAAAGTGATTTCTACAATATCTGTCCCATAAATCTCTTCCAGACGGGCACGCACATTGATACCCTCTAATTCCTTACGACTGGACAGTTGAATATCAAAAGCAAACCAAGCCTTTTGACAAGGCTGTTCCTTATAAAATTCAGGTGACATCAAGGTTTCAAAAGGCGCCTGCAAGGTCAAAATCGGCCGTCTGACCTCTAAAGAATGGAAGGTCTGAGACAAGTTACCAGACGCATCCAATTCAAGAATATAGACACCCTTTTCTTCATTGCGCTTGGCTTCTTTAACATTAAAGGCGACCGGACTGCCTGAATATTGCACGCGCTGGGTCAGACTAGCAAAGCGGGTATGGATATGCCCCAAGGCCACATAATCAAAAGCCTTGAAAAGATCACTGGTCACATTGGTAAGACCACCCACCGTATTGCTGGTTTCAGACAACATCAGTTCTCGAAGACTTTGACCATCTTGGTCATCTTTCTTAGAAACCGCAAAATGCGTCACCAAAATATGGGCCTTGTCGGGATCAAAAGCTTTTTCCATGTCCTCAAGAATGTAGGCCAAGGCATCACCAATCCCCTGAATCTCTTTATCCTCATCATCCTTATAATAAATCCGAGCATCAATAGGATCGATAAAGGGAAGAAGAAAAATCTGGCAATCCTCCAACTCAATCGGCTCAAAGGCCTCCTCCAAACGTGTGCTTAAATGAAGACCCTGAGGTTGAAAAAAGTCTCGCCCAAAATGCAAGCGTTCAGCCCCATCGTGATTACCACTGATGGCGTAGACAGGAATCTGCTCCTCTAAGACCAAACGTGCCAAAGTCTTATTAAAAAGTTTAATCGCATCCACAGGCGGCACCGCACGGTCATAGAGATCCCCAGCAATGATGACCCCATCCACCTGTTCACGAATTGCCAAATCCACTATCTGTTGGAAGGCCCACTCCTGCTCCTCCAGCAAAGACCAGCCATTGAGGGTTCGCCCCACATGCCAATCTGACGTATGTAAAAACTTCATGACAGTCTCCTCATTCGTTTTGTCTTACTCTATTGTACCTTATCAAGCCGAATACTGCTTAAAAGATTCATGGCTTTGATAGTTTTCCCACTTTTTATCTAAAAAGACCAAAAAATCTCTCCCGAGCAATTCACTCGAGAGAGATTTTATTTTTGGAATTTATGAGAGATAAGGTGTGGAAATCTTAGTCTTGGTTTTTACGACGATTCATAGCCGCAAGTCCTGACATGAGTCCCATGACAACAACACCCATTGCTGCAAGGTTGTTATCTGACTCGCCTGTTACTGGCAATTGTTCATCGCCTTCTTTAGCTTTATCAGAGCCATCTGCCTTCTTACCATCTTTGTTTCCAGATTTCTTCTTATCTGAACCTTTACCATCTGAAGCACCATCAGCAGCTGATCCAGATCCAGATCCTTTAGAACCCTTAGATCCGTTTGAAGTTGCTTTGACAGCTTTAGATGTTGAACTTCCAGATTGTCCGCCATTACCGTTTGATGGTGTTGAGCCATCTTCGACTTTACGGTAGATGTAAGTTACGACTGTTTGACCTTCTGTCATCTTGTCTGTAGATTTACCTTCTTGGCGAATCAATTCGTATTTCACACCGTTACGGTAGATGTAGCGATCACCATGAACATCAACTTCAGCACCAACAGAGTTAGTGATAACAAGTGGCATCTTGATTTGGTTACCATACTCGTCACGGTAGATAACGACGATAGTACCAACTTCTTTGTTAACTGCTGGTTTAGCAGGTTCTGCATTAACCACCTTGTAAACAACCTTTGTATCTTCACCTGGGTTGCTTGGTGTCACACCTGTCTTATCAGTCTTGTAACCTTTCACTTCAGGAACAAGGGTCATAGCAGCCTTAGTTGGATCGTTAGGATCATTTGTGTAAGAAACTGCTTCAACACCTGGGATTGGATTCCCTTTTTCGTCAACCGCAATAATCTTACCGAATTTAGTGTAAGTGACAGTTTCAACCTTGCTGTCCATAGTGACGTCTTGAGAAGCCACACGACCTTTATCGGCGAAGTAACCGCTAACCAATGGTGTGATTACGAGGTCAAACTTAGTCTTATCCGCTTTCCATTCACCTGCTGTAAGAATGTCACCTGTTACAGAGTCAAGCGTCAATGAACGTTTCCATTGTGCTTTTTGAACACTGTCTGCTGGCAATTTAGCATTGCTATCTTTGCTTGCATAGTGAACAGTGTATGTCACATCTTTAAGGTAAGCATCCTTAGCTGGCCATTTTGGTCCGTTTGGTTGGTTAGGATAGATTGGAGTTCCAGGTTCGTGTGCATTGTCTGGATTAAAGTCAAGTGCTACACGTTTGAAGCTTACTGTCCAAGTTTGGTCAACTGTGCTATCCAAGTCGAATGTTGCACCAGCTGGGTAACCATCTGTTACAAGGACATAGCCAAGGTCTTGATAATGTTTGATACGTTCAGCTGTTGAATAGTTAACTGCTTCGCCAGACTTACCAGCCAAGGCAACAGTTTCAAGGGTTGAACCACTTGTTTCATCACGGTATACAACACTTGCTTTTTGGTCATTCTTAACGTAAACAACCTTAGTATCGCTAGACAAGTCACCTGGTGTTGCAGGGACTACCTTAGCAGTGTAACCTGGGATAGTTGGCAAGTTCTTGTCAACTGCAATCATCTTAGTTGGATCGTTAGGATCATTGATGTAGGCAGTGTCAGATACACCTGCAATTGGGTTACCATTTTCATCGACAATGACGAATTTACCAAAGGCCTTGTAAGTTACTGTATCAGTTGCTTCTGGAGCATCTGGAGTAACTGTCTTACCACCTGCTACGGCTTTATCGGCAAAGTAGCCATTCACAACAGGAACCTTAACTGTACCGTAAGTGTGGCTAGTTTCGTTCCAAGTCACCTTACCAGTCGCTTGGTTATCCTTACCTGCAAAGGTATAGTCAGATTTCACATCTGCAGCTGGAGTTTTATCGCCAGCACCTTGGAAGGTAACAGTTTGTTTGGTCGCCTTAGTCACATCGTTAACGATTGCTACGTAAACGACACGAGTATCTTCACCTGGATTTGATGGTGATGCAGGGATAACTTTAACAGTGTAGCCAGGAATGCTTGGAAGCGTCTTGTCGATGGCAATCATCTTAGTCGCATCATTAGGATCATTCGTGTAGGCAGTTGTTGATACACCTGGAATTGGATTTCCATTTTCATCCACAGCGATAAATTTACCAAAGGCTTTGTATGTCACTGTGTCTGTTGCATTTGGTGCATCCGGAGTAACTGTCTTACCACCTGCTACAGCTTTATCGGCATAGTAACCAATAACAACTGGAGTCTTAACTGTTCCATAAGTGTGAGTCGTTTCAGTCCAAGTTGTTGTATTAGTTGTAGGATCTTCTTTACCGTTGAAGCTAAAGTCATTTTGAGTGTTGGCAGCTGGTGTCTTCGTATCAGCACCAGTGTAAGTCACTGTTTGACTTGTTGCTTTTGTGACATCTTTCGTGTCTTTTTCAACGATAATGTGGTAACGGTAACCTGGAGCTAGGTATTGACCACCACCATTGGCATCAATTGAAGCGTCCAAACCTTGTGAACCGTTGGCAAATTGAACAAGGTCAACGACACGGCTTTGGTTACGGTCCCAAGCACGTTCTGAACGGATTGTTGCAATACCGTTGTTATAGTCGTATTGACGTTCTGACTTCAAGACATCTACATAAGCATTAGCTTTAGATTTGTCAGCAGATGCATACTTGATGCGGTATCCTGCTGGTACTGGTGGAAGTTCTGTTACACCAGCATCGTAGATTTTATTGTAAGTCTTACCGTTTGCTGTGATTGTTTCAGTTGAGTTGTTGATACGGTATGTTGAAGATCCAGGAATCTTGTTCCCTGCTTCATCAACATAGTCAATAATACCAAGGTTAGCGTAGTTAACGACAACCATGTAATTACCGTTTGTAACGTAGTCATAAGGTCTCATTACTCCACGGTTATCACGACCAACTTTGAGGTGGTTGATGTAATCAATATTAACAAAGTATTGTTGACGCTCTGGCAAAAAGGCAAGTTTGTAGCCAAGGTTTGTCAAGTCAGGGTTTGTTGAGCCTGCTCCAGCATTTGTCAAAACAGCAACCGCATCAGCTGTACGAAGGCTACGGTTTGATACCGCAAGTCCCATAGCGTTGATGAGATTTTCAGAGTTAAGACTTGCTTCAGCAGCATTCAATTCACTGCTTGTCACAGCTAACTCGCTAGTCGCTACTTTAAGGACGCTATTTACAGCGTTAGTTGTAGACTCTGCACTTGCAGTTTCTGCTGCAGTCGTAACTGAAGCAGCCGCACTTGTTTGTGCTGATACTTGACCAGAAACAGGAGTTTCTGCTACAGCTGTTGAGCTGAGAGCTTGTGCACTAGTAGCTACAGATGAAACATTTGCTGCTGCAGATTCAGAGCTCGCTTGCGATGCAGCCTGAGAAGCTACTTCTGAACTAGCTGCTGTTTGACTAGTTGTTGAAGCTGCTTGGCTGTCTTGAGCTGCTGATTGTGGCTGTTCACTAGCCAAGGCCACAGTAGAGACTGAACTTGGTGCGTTTTCTGTTGTTGCTGGAGCTACTGATGCTGTTGTTGGCGTTGAGTGCTCCACGACGACATCTGGCTCAGCAGTTGTTTCCATACCTGCGGTAGTTGGGGCTACCGTTTCATCAGCTTGGGCACCCTGTGCATTTGAGAAGATTGAAACTCCCAAAAGGACAGAGGCTACACCAAAGCTGTATTTTCTTAATGAAAAACGTTGGCGTTTATTAAACATATCTCTCATAATAATAAATTTCCTCAATATCCAAATTACTTTATATACAATTTCCATTTTATACTATAATTATTAAATTGTCAAATATATACTAATAATTGTGTAAAAGTTTAACTTTTATTAGAAAACATTAATTTAAAACTTTTATCTAAGTCCTTTGAAACTTCAAAACGTTCGTGCTTTTATTTAGCACAATTCCCTATTTTGTCAGTTTTATAATTTTTAAAATACTTTTATATCAAACCATCTTTTATTAAAAACCTCCGTCACTCTAACCTTATTTTTTAGTTTTGGTGATATTTATTAAAATACAAAATTCTCTCCCTTCAAAAAGAAAATGTTTTAATAGCTCACCCCACACCTCTCCCAATCCCTTGCCAATACTGACCTAGAGGCTCCTACTTCCCATATTCTCAACAGATTCAAAAATCCCTTTGGCATTTACCAAAAGGGATTCTTTCATCTATTATTTGAAAATAGAACTTGTGAAACTGTCTGTCTCTTGTAGGAGTTTCTTATAGACAGCTTCTTTGAGTTTTGTCGTATGGCTTGTAGATACAGATTTATTGCCATTATTATCTGTTTTAAGACTTGCAGCGTCTTTGGCGACTGCCGCTTTAAACAAGGCTAACAAATCATCGTAAGAGCTTACTGATGTGCCATCAATCGTAACTGTCGTCAAACCATGTGACGCTTTTTCTTTGACTTCTTTGAAGTAAGCTTTCTTGAAGTCTTCTAGAGAGTTGAACTGACCATCAGAAATCTTGTTAATGATAAAGTCATCACCAAGAGTGTTCTTACCAGCCGCTTTTGCTTCTTGTTTATACTTGTTGGTCGCATAACCTAAGAAGCCTTTTTCATAGCCGTAGTAACCCCAGAGTCTGAAGGTATTGTGCTTGAAGGACATGGCACCTGGAGAACCCTCACTGGTATTACCACCATAAATGGCAGACATCATTGGCACATTGACATAGGCAGAAGAGAAATCTTCAGGTTTATAAACACCATTGCCAGGTCCACGATTGGTCATGAAGTTATTATCCACAAGGTCATCAATAGAGGTTAAGTTAATAGCCTTTTCACTATCACTTAGAGCACGAACCTTGTCGTATTGGTTTTTGCTATTGCCTCGTAGCTGTTTATCGACCTTCTTGAACCATGCGTTATTGAGCTCTTGCTTACCTTGACTGAGGACTGCTTCCCCTTCCAGTGAATCAAGAAGCATAAGGGTATCATTGTAGCCCTTCATGTAACGGTCAATGGCTTCACGAGAGTTCAACTTGTTTGGATTGGTGTTGTACCACTGGTTACCATCGTTTTCTCTTTCGAAGGCCATGTTAAGTCCCAAAGCACCGTATTCACCCTGGTGACCTTGAGTAGCTGGTGATTGCAACATTCCTTGAGCATAGGCTTCAACGTCTGTTCCTTCACGACGACCAAAACCTCCAAAGTAGGCAATACGGTCATTAATATGAGTCGTTTCATGGGTAAAGGCTGAAGCACCGTACTCGCTAATCATGTTAGACATGACGAAGGTAACCTTGGCACGATTATCATATGGGTTGTCGTAGATGGCAGCATAGGCACCAGCCATAGCTCCGTTATCACCGTAATACTCACCGACTGGTCCATAGATTTCACGGATTGGCGCATAGACTTCCGTACTGTTCTTGAATTGACCGTAGCGCTCTGGCCAACCTGGCCAACCATGACCCCAGACGTAGAAACCTTCCCAGATTGGATTGACAATGTCTTTGAACAATTTGTTTTTGACATTATCTGCAGCCAATCTTTGCCAGAAATCAAGATAGTTGATTTGACGTTGAGCCGCTAGATCAATCTCAGGTTTCAACTTCTCTAGGGTTGTGTTGTACTTGTTAGCTGTACCATAAGACATGGTGTCATAGGTAGAAATCAAGAACATCTCTGTCTTATCAAGGTTCAACAAAGGTAAAATCATCTTGCGGTGGAGACCACGACTAAGGTTGTCATAAACACGATACTTGTGCTCACCAACACCTTCATTTTGAGAAGCCTTCTCGACAACGTAGACCTTATCCTTAGCAGCATCGATGAACCAATCGTTCATATTGTCGATAGTGGTAAAGAGTTTTCGGTTGTAGTTGAGGAAGTCGGTGAGATCACTAGAAAGGGTACTCTTGGCGAGAACTTCACCGAAAGCATCGTAGGTTCTTGAACCACTGATATTATTTTCTTTAGAACCAATCTCAATCAAACGGTCAAGGACATCCACATTTTTACCATAGAAATCTGGTTTGAAGAGCATGATTTCTTTGATATTAACATCATCAAACTTCACACCGTAATAACGATTCAAATAGGTCAAACCTAGCAAGAGGGCTGCTTTATTTTTCTCGACCTTGTCAAGAATCATTTGTTGGGTAGCTGGTGATTGGTTAAGCTGGTGGTCTTCATTTTCAACCAGCTTAGTCACAAGGTTCGTCAAATTAGCCTTAACAGCCTCGAAACTTTCTTCCAAGAAGAGGTTCTTGATAGCATTGACCTTATTTGGACCGGTACGGCCAAGTTTTTGGTAAATCAGATCAGATTGCAACTCAATCGGTTTAAGGATATCAACGATGCCATTGATAAGACTTGAATGGTCTTTTTGAACAATATTTGGGGTGTACGTGATACCTAAATCAGTAACAGTGTACTCTTTAACGTTGCTCAAACCTTCTGAACTCTCTGAAAGCTTGAAGTAGTCTTTGGTACCATCAGCATAATGAACAATAATTTTATTAGCAGCACTTAGGTCAGTGACAAAATTACTGTCATTCATTGGAGTTACTGAAAGCACTTCTTTGGTATTCAAGTTATGATCCTTAGCCAGTTTGTTGGCTTGGTAGACAATATAATCCTTGTTGTAGAATGGCTGGAATTTCTCAATATTCTTGTAGGCCTGCTTGTATGCTGGATTATAATCTTGAATATTGGCAAAATCTGCTTGACTTGAAACGTTGTTAAGGGTGTTCAACGCGTAAGGCTCGCTGACAAATGTATCAGCTGTAATCTTGTAACCTTCAACACGCTTGTCAGCTTCTTCCTTAGTCAAATGTTTGAGTTTTTTCGGATTCTTGGTATCTTTACCCGTACCATCTTCGGCCGAGCTGTAACCTACAACACCAAAGAGGTCCTTGATATGAGGCCCACCATCTTCATCATTGACGTCATTTGAGGCAAAGATTTCTTGGCCCTTGATAACCTTGGCGTAGGTCACGTTGTCTTGAACAGCACCGTATGGCCATGTCTTAGCAACAATACCACCGACATTTCGTGTGTTTTTGACATCAAGCACACCCTTGGCTGCTGAGTTAGTCACCCTAGCTTTAGTTCCTGACTTCCAACTGTTAAGCATGTAAGTGACAAATGGCACCAGCATACTTGCATTGGCATTTTGAGCTGTAATAGTCGCATCCACATAGGCTCTGTTGACGAATCCCATGTAGTTTGAACCAGCAATCCCACCAACTGTCGAGTTATTACCAACAGAGTTGATTTTACCGATAAAGGCAACATTCTCAATCTTGCCATCTTCATCAATCTTATTGACGATACCAGCCACGTCATTGTTACCAGTAACTGAACCAGTCACCTTAACATCTTCAATCAGACCTTTATTTTTAAGGTTAAATCCAAGTGTCGCGATTTGATTTTGACCAGGGCGATTGATGTCTACATTTTCAAAGTTGATGTTCTTGATAGTTCCGCCATTGATGACATTAAACAATGGATGCTCCAAATCATAGATGGCAAAACGTTTGTCACCATCACTAATTAACTTACCAGTAAATTCTGTCGTGATGTATGACTTGCCGTTTGGAACAACATGACGAGCACTCATGCTTTGACCAAGTCTAAACTCACCTGCTGGATTAGCCTGAATGGCATTGACCAACTCACCAAAATCATAGTAAACATTTGCTTGGCTAGGCTTTGGTTTCTCAATGTAGTAGCTATAGGTTTGAGCAAAATGGTTTTGGGCATCCCGTTGCACCAAATTGTCCGCCTCTGCAGTTACCTTATAAACCGCTTTACCGTCTACTGTAGTCTCTTCGATAGACTTGACAGCCAAGTAAGTCGTCTTTTGATCTGCAGAAGTCAGTTTCAAGTAGTAATTCGTGAGGTCTTGAGGCACGGCTGTCAGACGGGTCTCATCCACTTCTGTTTGATTGTCATACTTAATCAAATCCGTACGGGCAAAATCTTTAAGCTCAACCTTCTTGAGATCAAGTTGGATAGTTTGGTCTGCCAAAACCTGACTCTCCTCACCATTGCCACGATCATAGGTCATGGTTGTTGTGAGGGTATATGGCTTGTAATAGTCTAAGTTTGTTAGGTCAGCAGTCAAGGTCGTGCTAGGAATATCAAGCGTTTGAACAACCTGTCCGTCTTTCTTAAGCACCGCTTTAATAGTCATGATAGCTGCTGAACCTGGATTCGTCAAGTTGTAGCTAAGTTTAGCACTACGACCCAAATCATCCTTGTCAATCTGTGTCAGCGTAAGCACTGGTTTTTCAGATACCTTGGTCCCTTTGTGAACGATACGATTTTGAACAGGAACTAGCACGGTTTCAGTAACAGTTGGTGCCTCAGACGTCTTATTCCCTTTATAGGTCTTATAGACTTTGGTGATTTTGTTTTGACCTTTTTGACCTTCTTGAACAACCTTTAGAGTGCCCTTTTCAAGACTATCATCTTCTTGGACAATCTCTTTAAATGGAAGCTCTACAATAGACTCTTCAGTCGTTGTTCCATCTAGAGGCTTGCTGCCACGACGAAGTTTTCTAGGTTGTGGCACCTCAATAACTTTTCCTGACACAATTGTCGGCTCACCAACCTTGACACCATCAATGGTTTGATAAATTTTCTGGATTTCTTGGCTACCTTTTTGACCCTCTTGCTCAACAACTTCTTCATCAACATACTTGTTATCATCAGTAATAACTTCGACAGGATAATCAATAGCTTGCGTTTTAGTCTCTGTGATACTTCCGACAACTGGGGTATGAACAGGATTCTCAGCTTGGACAAGAGCCTCACCTTCGTGACCTGATTCTTGTGTACCTTTGGCTTCAAGTTTACCTGTATACTCTGGATTAGCAGGCTGAACAGTGGCCTCACCTTCGAGGCCTGATTCTTGTGTACCTTTGGCTTCCAGTTTACCTGTATACTCTGGATTAGCAGGTTGAACAGTGGCCTCACCTTCGTGGCCTACTTCTTGTGTTCCATTGGCACTAATCGGTCCAGTATACTCTGGAGCTACAGGTTGAACAGCGGCCTCACCTTCGTGACCTACTTCCTGTGTTCCATTGGCGCTAATCGGTCCAGTATACTCTGGGGCTGCAGGTTGAACCCAAGCTTCACCTACATATCCAGATTCTTGTGTTCCATTGGCACTGATAACGCCTGTGTATTCTGGGGCTGCGGGTTGAACAAGAGCTTCACCTTCGTGACCTACTTCTTGCGTTCCATTCGCACTAACTTGTCCGGTGTACTCTGGATTGGCAGGGTGAACAAGGGCTTCGCCTTCGTGACCTACTTCTTGTGTACCTTTGGCACTAACTGGTCCGGTATACTCTGGGTTGGCAGGTTGAACAAGAGCTTCACCTTCGTGACCTGCTTCTTGTGTTCCGTTAGCACTAACTGGTCCAGTGTACTCTGGATTGGCAGGTTGAACAAGGGCTTCGCCTTCGTGACCTACTTCCTGTGTTCCTTTGGCACTAATCGGACCAGTATATTCTGGGGCTGCGGGTTGAACAAGGGCTTCGCCTTCATGACCTACTTCTTGTGTTCCTTTGGCACTAACTGGTCCGGTGTACTCTGGATTGGCAGGTTGAACAAGAGCTTCGCCTTCGTGACCCGCTTCTTGTGTTCCTTTTTTCCAACTAATTTCTTTATCTACTTCATCTCGACTTGCTGTGTTTCTATATTCTCTTGATGTCTCAAGTCCTTTCAAAGTATTCTCCAAAGGTTGTTCAAGCTCAGGCTTAGCTGAGTAACGAAGATAGCCGACATACTCATAACCATCGATTGTAATAACACCTTTAGCTAGATCCGCCTCATCTGAGACAGTCAGAGTCTGATTATAGGCCTGCAACTCCTTATTTTGCAAAGCAAGAACCTCAAGAGGGACAAGTAAGCTTTGCCCTGCTGCTCCAATCAAGACCAATCCAATAATTTTTTTACGATGTTTTTTTGAAAATAGCAACACAGCCATAGTCGCTGTTGCCAATCCCAAACCTGTCGCTGCCCAGTCAGAGCTTCCTGTCTGAGGAAGAGTAGCTTGACTGTCTCCCTTACGTTTATAAACCAGATAAAAAGTGTCCTCATTTTGATATTCCTTAGGAATAGCATGAATCACTTGCTTCTGCTCTTCAGCTGTCAATTCATTTTCAGTAACATAGGCCATATGTACCGAAGCATCCGTAGTAACCTGATCCGCCGAAACTGGCTTAGACACGAAAAGACCACCTGCTAACAAGAATGTTCCGATAGCAACTGGCCCGACACCAACTGACAATTTACGAATGGCGTATTTTGTCACTTTTTCAAAAACATGATTTGCTTGTTTCATTCATAATCTTCCTATATGTTAATCGTTGTACCCCAAAGGCACTTCAAAAACGAAGACGTTACTGAAAAACACGCACTCTATACATTTATTATCCTTCTTCCGAAATCTATCATATCCTTTTTTTAATCTTTAGGCAAGTATTTTCTCTAATTTTTAATCAATATAAATAATTGTTCAGTAACCATACTTTTCTTTCATGAAAACCTCTAAAACCTTTTCATATAACTAATTATAAAGACTCTAACATTTGTAAAAATATTCTCTTGAAATTCAAAATAGTGATATATTTTGAGTTAAATAATTTTATAAATTATACTGATATCCCCATATATCTAACATTTTAATTAAAAAGATAAATAAAGACTACTAATTTTGACAAGAAAAAAAACGCAAGAACTTCTCTCGCGTTTTTTTTTCGCATTAATATTCCAGAGTTTACCCATTGGCTTGAGACATACTATATGGATAAACTAGCTAATAAATAGTTTACCAGAATATAATCTAAATAACAATCATCACATAATCTCATTATATAAATTCTTTCGTGTATGAAAGAATATAATTAGTCTCTTAAATTAAACATCCATTTATTATCAAAATATAAAATATTAAATTGTAACCATGCGTTGACGCCCCCTGAGATCACCTCAATAATAAATTAATAAATCTTAAACTATATTCTATTTTCTTATATAATTATAACTTAGTCTGAAAATTCACTTCACTATATCAGAAAATATTATTTTTATAAAAGTTGTTGCAAATTTCTCATTTCACTGCTATAATCACGTTAGTAGACTCATATTTAAATGAATTTATCCTTCCCCTCGTCTCTAATTAACTTCTATCTTAGAGACTTCACATTTAGCTTCTAACTAACATATTACTCATGTATGAGCTACTATTTAAAAAGGTTCTTTGTCAACTGTAGTGGGTGACGAAAAGCTAACATCTAGAGAGGACTAGATAGGTCTTCTCTTTTTCTATCATTTGTCAAGTATAATACGGTTTCTGACTCAACATTATTTCTGAAAGTGTATGAAGAGAATTTTTTGAGGGATAGTTCAAGCCGTTTTTTCTGACATTTGAGCATATAAAAACGACACCTTATCTGGTATTTTTTGAAACAAGGTGTTAGAATTATAGGGCATGGACGACTTTAATGACTTTGGGCTAAAGTATAGTCTTAAAGTTCATTATGCATTATAAGATAATACATTGTCCTAATAAGGCGATGTATAGAGGCAATCGTATGAGGCTTAGTTGAAGTTGTCTGCGATTGTCTTTTTCGTTTCTCATAGAAATCTGAGATATGGAAAAGATTGGTATGGCTAGCTGAAGCGATATTGTGAATACATTTGTGCAGAATTTTTCTTGCATAAGGATTCCCACGCTTAGTAATATGCTCTTGACCTAGGAAATCTCCTAATTCATAGTGTTTGAGATCAATACCGATAAAAACGTTGATTTGGTAAGCAGACTTAAAGCGACGAATGTCTCCTAATTCGCCAATAACGCTTGTAGCCGTTGTCTCTGCGATACCAGGAATAGAGAGAAGAATCTCATATTCAGGTAGAGGTTTAGCTAACTCTATCAACTGTTCTAAAATTTGTTCCCGACGGTTTGTCAACCTTATAAGTTCCTGTGCATTATACTTAACCTCTTCTATTATAGGAGAGGTTTTTGAAATGGCAGAATAAGATTGCTTTGCCAGTCCAACTAACTTCTCAGCCAAGTTACCTACTCTGTTCTCTGAAATGTGTTTTGTATGTTCAGAGTGATGAAAACAAGCTTCCTAAAGTTGATAAAATTTCTAAAACCGAAGCCCAGACGTTTAATATCTTTGATAAGCTTATTGGTCCCCTCCAATTTTGCATTTGAGTACTGTGTTTCTAGCGCATTCTTGATGTATTGCTTGTGTCTAAGGAAAGTCCTAAAGACCGTTTGAAAGTAGTGATTGACCTTGCTTATATTCTCCTCTATGAGTTCAAAAAACTCATCCACTCTTTTTTCCCGAAAGTGAAAAAGCAAAAGCTGATAGAGGTTATAATAATCGGCGAGTTCTTCTGAGAACTTCAGTGTCTTCTCAACGACTTCATGTGGACATAATGTTTGATGGAAGGTTTTCGAGTGAAATGATTTACAAGATAACTTACGGCTGTCCTTTCGGAAGAGTCTCCAGTAATTTTTTAAAGCTCGATAAGGTAGTGACTTCTTATCAAATTGGTTCATAATGGCAATTCTTGTCTTTAAAAAGGCTCGACCAAGGTGCTGGATAATGTGGAAACGATCAATAATGATTTTGGCATTTGGAAAAAGCCTTCGAGCTAGTGGCATATAGGCTCCTGACATGTCCATCGTGATAAACCGTTCCTTTTGGCGTACTTTCAAACATCTGATGAAAAACCTTGGTTTAACTGCTCGAATTCGTCGCAAACGGTAGTATCCTTTCATGTTAGTATACGATAAACTATTATTATCCTTTCTCATCACTGTTCCTCCTTTTGTATATTAGTTAGTGGTCGGGAAACCCTATCTAATATTACACTTTAGGGGGCTTTTTTGACACATCGCTAAAAGCTTTTCGGAACCACTAGCATATCTAGTGGTTTTCGTGACACAAAAAGACTCACCCCTATCTATCAGGGATGAGTCTTTAGGTTTGAAAACTTAGAAGACTATTTAAATCACTTCTATAAGAATATTTTATCTTAATCTTCTTTTCTACGTTTTCCTGCAATGGCGATTCCAGCTGCCGCTAGAATTCCACCAAGGACTACGCCACCGATAGATGCTTCGTCTCCTGTTTCTGGAAGTGTAGAAGCATCTTTTTCAGTTGCTGAAATATTTGCCCTAGTTTTAAGGTTCATGCGTTTCGCTGAAGTAGTTGATGACTCAACTTTGCCACTTAGTGTCGGTTTAACAACTGTTGGAGTATTCTCAGAACCCTTACCATTGTTAAAGGAATCTACTGTTCCACTTGTTGTGGCAAACATTGGAGCACTAGCTCCTGAAACATTACCTGCTAGGTCTGTCGCTTTCGCTGTCACAGTACCTTCTGGAATGTTAACTGTTGGAACTACTACGGCATGACCTGTTTCATCAGCTGTAGCTTCACCAATCTTGTTACCATCTTTATCGAACAATTCAACCTTAGTTCCTGGTTCTGCAATAACATCAATTGGAGTACGAGTGCCAGCCTTACCTGTAAGATCAGTAGTCACAACTGGTGCATCTGGAGCTGTCGTATCAGTTCCCTTACCTACAGTCACTGATGTTGGGTTAGAGGTGTTGTCTACGTCATCTGTTGCAGTGACAGAAACTGTGTCACCTTCCTTCAAACCACTTACTGGAACACTGAAGTTACCATCTTGGTCAGCTTTAGCTGATACTTTAGAACCATCTGGAAGGGTTACTTCTACAGTTGAGCCAGCTTCGGCTGTTCCTGTGATTACTGTGTCACCAGCTTTAACTAGGTTCACAACTGGTGCTGATGGAGCTGTCGTATCAATTCCTTTACCTACAGTCACTGATGTTGGGTTAGAGGTGTTGCCTGCGTCATCTGTTGCAGTGACAGAAACTGTATCACCCTCTTTCAAACCGCTGACTGGTACACTGAAGTTTCCATCTTGGTCAGCTTTCGCCGATACTTTAGAGCCATCCGGAAGCGTTACTTCTACTGTTGAACCCGCTTCGGCTGTTCCTGTTACTGCTGTAGTACCTGCTTTAACTGGGTTTACAACTGGTGCTGATGGAGCTGTCGTATCAGCTGTTTTCGCTACGGTTACAGTTGTCGCATCTGATGTGTTACCTGCGTTATCTGTGGCTGTTACAGATACTGTCTTACCTTCTTCCAAACCGCTGACTGGAACGCTGAAGTTTCCATCTTGGTCAGCTTTAGCCGATACTTTAGAGCCATCTGGAAGAGTGACTTCTACAGTTGAGCCTGCTTCGGCTGTACCTGTGATCGCTGTGCCACCTGCTTTAACCGGGTTCACAACTGGTTTAGCTGGTGTTGCTGCTGTAGCTTCTTTTGGTGCGCTTGCATCTGATGTTTGACCATCTTTCGTAGCTTTAGCTGTTACATTACCTGCTGGAATATCAACGGTTGGCGTGATCGTAGCTTTACCATTTTCATCAGCTGTTGCTTCACCAATCTTGTTACCATCTTTGTCGAACAATTCTACCTTAGTGCCTGGTGCTGCAGTCACTTCAACTGGATCTTTAGTTCCTGCTTTACCTGTAAGGTCTGTATCGACTACTGGTTGGCTTGGTTTAGCTGGTGTTGCTGCTGTAGCTTCTTTTGGTGCGCTTGCATCTGATGTTTGACCATCTTTCGTAGCTTTAGCTGTCACATTACCTACTGGAATATCTTTCGTTGGAGTGATAGTTGCTACACCGTTTTCGTCAGCTGTTGCTTCACCAATCTTGTTGCCATCTTTATCGTAGAGGGCTACTGTTGAGCCTGGTTCTGCACTGACTTCAACTGGGTCTTTAGTTCCTGCTTTACCTGTTAGATCTGTCTTAACTTCTGGTTTCGCTGGAGCTGTTGTATCTGTCGCAACTTTTGGTTCACTTACGTCTGATGTATTTCCTGATGGGTCTGTCGCTGTCGCTGTCACATTACCTACTGGAATATCTTTCGTTGGAGTGATTGTTGCTACACCGTTTTCGTCAGCTGTTGCTTCACCAATCTTGTTGCCATCTTTATCGTAGAGGGCTACTGTTGAGCCTGGTTCTGCACTGACTTCAACTGGGTCTTTAGTTCCTGCTTTACCTGTTAGATCTGTCTTAACTTCTGGTTTCGCTGGAGCTGT